>Ga0256404_1000087_pt1 | contig 213794 bp, 177 predicted proteins | sample RumenRJG_01DNA_FD_185990 | JGI IMG/M metagenome (GOLD analysis project Ga0256404, IMG submission 185990) | Bovine rumen microbial communities from Lethbridge, Alberta, Canada - RJG_01 | ecosystem: Host-associated > Mammals > Digestive system > Stomach > Rumen | place: Canada: Alberta...
CTTCCTCATGGACTTGAGCAACGACGATATAACGCGCTGCTGCATTGCAAGTATGCATATCATAGATGCGCTGGGAGCAAGACGCGGGCAAAAGTCGTTGATCGAAACGTTCCTTGAACAGGAGACAGGGATGCCGGTAAACTTGCCCAAACATCTAGGAGAAGCGCGCGATAAGGCGGGCCGTGTCTACATCACAGCAGATGGCGAGGTGCTGGGCTTGAAAGCAAAGCCGCGCCGCCCGAAGTGGATGCGCACGGTCAATGGCTACAAGGGGTGATGACAATGAGAAAACCATTCACATGCTATGCAGTGAGCCGTGGCAGGGCCGTTGGCATTTTCGACTCGTGGGCGACGTGCGCGGCAAGCGTGCAAGATTACGGGATAGCCGCCCGTTACCGTGGCTTCTATTCGCGGCTGGATGCGGAACAATGGCTGTTGGACGAGATGGCGAAGCGGGATGAAGCACGGCAAGCGCGGCGGAAGAAGCGGCGCGACAAGGATACGGACGCAAGCGGCTGGCAGTTCGTTCCAGCGACTGAGCCATTGCAAGGGCCTGTTGTCCCTGAGTGGAAGCAGCGGGAGACGAGTGCGGGCACTAACAAATGCTAACAGCTAAGAAATCCTAAGATTGCGACGGGCAGATGTGGCCCGTCTTTTTTTGTCTGTACGCGAGGACTAAAGGCAGTAGCGGCAGGATTATCCTCTCAGACGCGCTAGGACGCGCTACAAGGGCTGTCCATGCGCTGGCCTATAGTGTAGGGCGGAGGATTCGACGGGCAGGCACGTGATTCGCGATGGGTGAATTTCCTTACACCGAAAACAGCATGAGGACGGGCGGCAGGCGTGGGCCAGACTTTGCCCTGTTCCTCTCACAAAAGACACTTGTCGAGAATCTGTATTAGTTCCGATAATTGATGCCTATCGAACGTAATTTGAACTAAGAAATCCGTGTGCGCTCATGCATACGACTCAATAACCGTATTCATCATAGTACACTATTGTGTAATGATGTTGCACTTAGTTTACACTATGATGCAATAATGGACAGTATTGAGAGGGCGGCAGACAGAGACAGCGGAAAAGGACTTTACACTCGTGTCTATGGGCGTCCATGCCTGCTTTTCAAAATGGCTTTAGTCGAAAGGTCAAGATTTCTGCTGATCATGATGATTTCCTGACTTTCCATACACGAGAAAAGAGTCGGCTGACATATGCTAACGTTCGCCTGCTGGCGGTGCTGGCTTGGCGGGTCATATCTTGCGTGTGTGATGGAGCAGGGCTGGCATATGCTGACATGGTACGACGCAAGGGATGAAGCATGTTGCCCTCTCAGACTTCCTAGGACAGGCTACAAGGCACGGCAGGGCAATGGCCTATGTACTTCTATGGGCAGGAGCAGACGGCAGGACAGCACGACAGGAGCGCGGGTGATCTAGCGGCAGACTGGCTGTATACGGACTGGATACGGACTGGACGAGGTGCAGCACACTAGATTGTGGCGAGGGTGCAGGAGGATAAGAATACCGTAACGATTCGTGACGGTAGTGCCGCCCGCACGCGCGAGGGGATGGGCCGCGGGGAGATTCAAAAGTACCGTTTTGGTAGGGGAGATTCAAAACTGTCGTTTTGGCAGGTATCGCCCACACGCGCAAGGGGCAAGGGATGGGCAAGACCCCAAAATTGGGGACTGATACCGAGAGGATCGCTCGTGATGCTATGCCCACAGGAGGGGACGGCGTTTCTCTCTCTCGCCGCCTAGGACGCGATTCTAGGGCCTTCAACTCGTCGGCCTATATGAGTATATGCGTCAGGGATTCGACGAGTAGAAAACAGGGAAGCTACACGGGTGAGACGAAAATAAACGCAAATGGTGGGCGGCGGTGTCGGCGGGACGGGGTCGGCATATCGGCGAGTCCCTGCAAGTCGATGCGGGCGGCTGGGAATATGGCGAGTTTTCCGAGTCCCTAAAAGGTTATTTTCCTCAGTCCGTAAAAAGGCAGATGGCAAATTGTTGGCAAGACGGACTTAGGCTGAGAATGTTCTTGCTACTTTCCAGAACTAGTGCTATGCTGAGAGCAGAAGAAAGGCTCTCTTTCACAGAAAAATTCGTTCTGTTGAAAGTAGGTGCGGGGCGTGCGAAGTTTCCCACATCGTTGAGCCTTCTTTGTGTTGTTGCAGGTTTCCGTTGACAAGTGACTGGCAGGAGCGGACAATGAAGGCAGGTGTTCTCGGTGAGAAAGGAGCGCGCGATGCAGGAGATCATGACGGTGGATTCCATGAAGGACTACATGCGGGCGGCTGGGCAGTACGCTGCTAGGATTGCCAGCCTGACGCAGGAGATTCAGGAGCTTGTCGGCGATGTGCTGCCGCACTACTCAGGGTGGCACGTGTCGGGAGCGCGTGGAAGGTTGGGAGCTTCGGCAGTGGAGTCTGCTGTCACGCTGGCAGAGAAGCAAAGAAGCAAGGCCGCCCGCCTGATGCAGGAAGTCCTCAGGATGCGGCGGGAGCTTGCTTTCTTGGACACGCTGGAGTGTTGGGACTGGTGCAACGTTGTCCGGTTGCACTACTTCTATGGTCTGCGCTGGCCTGAGATTGCGCGGCGCGTTCATCGCTGTGAGTCCACTTGCAGGCGTTACGAGATCGAGCAGCTGGAAATGCTGTGCGACGCATGGAACGCGGCAGTGCGGAAACAGTCTGGCCTTGCGCGGGCGGCTGTGGTACAATGATGGTGAGAGGACCGCTTGATTTATCGGATGTAGGGCTACCCCCACGGTTTACGGCTCCAACAATATGGCTGTCGTGGGACACCGCACCAGCGTTGGACTGTGTGGCAGCACCTAAGCCCTGGCTGCTATAAATCAAGCGGGAAGCTTCTTCGCTGAGTCGTTTCGGACGTTTGGTTCGGGGCTCGTGACATCGGACATCGGCGAGGTTCTCTTTAGAGGTCGTTGAACCTTCTACCCTCCATGGGCAATTGCAGCCCGGCGGACTGGTAGAAGTCAGCGGCCTGTTTTCATATCTGTGGTTGTTGGTGCTGGGCGTGGTGCTGCAACGGGCTTCTGCATGGTAACAGCGGTAACACGATGAACAGGGCCAGCGGTAACAGAATGGTAACAAAAAATGGAAAAAGACCTTCAAAATGCCCTGTTCAGAACGCTTTGAACGTGTGATAACTGTGATTGACGGCTGTTTCTGGCTGGGTTATAATTATAGAATGTGTTATGCGTCATAAATAAGAGTAAGATTTTGTAGGTGATGAATTTGTCAAACCAGATGTTTGATGTCATAAAGGGCGATCTTGAAGTACTGGAGCAGGGCCTGCAGGAGGCCGTGACTTCCACGAATGACCTGGTGACGGAAGTCGGCATGCACATCGTGACATCGGGCGGGAAGCGCATCCGTCCGGCGCTCTGCCTGCTGTCGGCTCGCGGCGGCAGAGCCTTTGACCTGCCGCATGTCCTGCCGCTGGCAGAGGCGCTTGAGCTCATCCACACGGCATCGCTGGTCCATGACGATGTCATCGATGAGGCGGATACGCGCCGCGGTGCGGCGACGGCCAATGCGCGCTGGAACAACCAGGTGGCCATCCTCTCGGGCGACTACATCTTCGCGAGAGCTTTCACACTGATTGCAGAGGAGGGCTATGATTCGTACGTCTCGAAGCGCCTGGCCGATCTTGTCTGCAACCTCAGTGTCGGCGAGATCATCCAGGACCACGCTGTTTACCAGGCTTCGCGCGGCATGGCCGACTACTACGAGCGCATCCAGAAAAAGACGGCCGATTTCCTCGAGATCTGCTGTGAGCTCGGCGCCATGGTCGGCGGCATGGACCGCGAGGAGATGAAGAAGCTCGCGGAGTATGGCCACTGCATCGGCATGGCCTTCCAGATCACGGATGACCTCCTCGACATCGAGCAGACGGCTGAGACAATCGGCAAGCCGGCCGGCAATGACATCCGCCAGGGGATCGTGACCCTGCCCGTCATCCGGGCACTCGAGACGAGCCCCGATGCCGAGGAACTCGAGCGCATCGTCACGGACATGGAGATGACGGACGAGATGGTCGAGCGCGCATTAGAGATAGTCAAGGCGACGGACGGCGTGGACTTCGCCAAGGCGAAGGCGGACGAGTACCTCGCGCGCGCCAAGGCAGCATTGCCGGAAGGACTGCCCGACGCCATCCGCGAAGCGTATGAGATGGTAGCCGACTTTATCGGCGACCGCGATTTTTGACCGCATGGATATCGTGCTATCGTGAAACGGTAAATGGAGGGACAATATGTTTGGAATTGGTGTACCGGAGCTCGTGCTCATCCTGATCATCGGGCTCATCGTCTTTGGCCCCGGCAAGCTGCCGGAGATGGGGCGTACGCTCGGCAAGGGCATCCGTGAATTCCGCAAGGCATCGAATGCGCTGACGCAGGCGATGAACGCACCGGACCCCCCGCCGCAGGCTCAGTCAAAGCCACAGCCACAGCCGCAGCCCACACCGCAGGCACAGGCACAGCAGAGCGCAGCACAGGCGCCGGCTGCAGAAGCAGCGAAGGCGCAGGCAGAAGCGCCGCAGCAGGCCGCACCGAAGGCGCCTGCCTACGAGGCTCCGACGCAGGAGAGCGTGCGCCAGCAGATCGCTGAGACGCAGGCGAAGAAGAAAGCCGCGGGCAACGAGAAACAATCAGTCTGAAGCAGGGCGCAACTTTTTGCGCCCGTTTTTATTTCGAGGTTATGGAAGCATAAGCCAAGCCTATAATGTCTATTGGGAAACAGACTGGCCAGCTGCTCGGGCAGCATGTATAATAGAAGCATAGTGTGGAGCCGTGTGCAGGCTCATCAGTCGTTCGTATTTGGGGAGGAAATATCATGTTTGGATTAGGTGTACCGGAACTCGTACTCATCTTGATCATCGGCCTTGTCATCTTTGGCCCGGGAAAACTGCCGGATGTCGGCAAGGCGCTCGGCAAGAGCATCCGCGAGTTCAAGTCGGCCAGCAATGACGAGGATGGGAAGAAAGACGACAAGATGATCAATGTGACGGCGGAGACGAAAGAGACGCCTGTCAAGAAAGATGAGCAGAAGTGAGCAGGATAAGAGGTACCCATGGCAGAAATGGCAGAAGAAAGACAATATGAAGAAATAGAAGCGCCGCAGCAGACGAGCGAAGCGGCAGAGACGGTGCAGGAAGTGCAGTCGGACGATGACGGTACGATGTCGCTCATCGCACATCTGACGGAACTGCGCAGCCGACTCATCAAATGTCTCATCGCTGTCGGCCTGGGCAGCTGCGTTGGATATTACTTCATCGAGGAGATCATGCATTATCTGACGCTGCCTGCGGGCAAGCTCTACTACATGCAGCCGTCTGAGGCGTTCTTCACGTACCTCAAGGTGGCTGTCGTCGCCGGCTTCCTCATGGCACTGCCCATCGTCTTTTACCAGGTATGGCGGTTCTTCCTGCCGGCCCTGACGGCCAAGGAGCGCATGGTGCTCGGCATCGTCGTGCCGACGTCGGTCGTCCTGTTTTTCTCGGGACTGGCCTTCTCGTTCTTCCTGGTCTTGCCGGCGGGCATCCGCTTCTTCATGGGCTTCGGCAATGCGGAGCTCGAGGCGCTCTTTTCCGTCAACAAGTATTTTGATTTCGTCATCACGTTCGTCCTGCCGTTCGGCTTCGTGTTCGAGCTGCCGCTCGTCATAACGATCCTCGGCAAGATGGGCATACTGACTTCGGCTATGCTCAAGAAGTATCAGCGCATCGTCATCTTCCTGTCCTTCGTCGCCGGCGCCATCATCACGCCGACGCCGGATGTCTTCACGCAGTCGATGATCGCGCTGCCGATGATTGTCCTCTACGAGGTCGGCTACTTCATCGTGCGCTTCATCCTGCGCCGGTGAATATGGAGGCGGAGTCAGCAGAGTCAACTCAGTCTGCTTAGATTGATACGATAGAGAAGGAGAGATTTTTTTGGCTTACAGAGATCTGCGCGAATTCATCGAGGCCCTCGAGAGCAAGGGCCTCTTGAAGCGCATCAAGACAGAGGTGGACCCGGATCTCGAGATCACGGAGATCACGGACCGCGTGTCCAAGATGAAGGGCAAGAAGAATGTCGCCCTGCTCTTCGAGAACGTCAAGGGCTCGAAGATGCCGGTGCTCATGAACGCCTTCGGCAGCTACGAGCGCATGGCCATGGCCCTCGGCGTCGAGAAGCTCGACGATGTCGCGGATGAGCTCCGCGAGATGATGAAGCTGCCGTACGTCTCGTTGCAGAACAAGATGAGCGTCGTCACGATGATCCCGATGATCAAGCGGGCCATCAACTTCCCGAAGTACGTCAAGCATGCGCCGTGCCAGGAAGTCGTCGAGACGGAGAACCCGAATCTCGACGAGATCCCCATCCTCAAGTGCTGGCCGGATGACGGCGGCCCGTTCGTCACCTTGCCGCTCGTCTTCACCAAGAACCCGAAGACGGGCAAGCGCAACGTCGGCATGTATCGCTTACAGAAGTACGACAGCAAGACGACGGGCATGCACTGGCACATCCATAAGAACGGCGCGGAGAACTTCCGCGACATGAAGGCGCAGGGCGGCGCGCGCATCGAGGCGGCTGTCGCCATCGGCACAGACCCTGTCGTGACGTACGCGGCGACAGCACCGCTGCCGCGCGACATCGATGAGATGGTCTTCGCGGGCTTCCTGCGCCACAAGTCGGTCGAGATGGTCAAGTGCAAGACGGTCGACATCGAGGTGCCGGCCACGGCAGAGATCATCCTCGAGGGCTATGTTCGCACGGATGAGATGCGCCGCGAGGGCCCGTTCGGCGACCACACGGGCTACTACTCTCTCGCCGACGACTACCCGGTCTTCCACGTCACGGCCATTACGCACCGCAAGGATGCCATCTACTCGGCAACCGTCGTCGGCAAGCCGCCGATGGAGGACTGCTTCCTCGCCAAGGCGACGGAGCGCATCTTCCTGCCGCTCCTGCAGCAGATGCAGCCGGAGATCATCGACATCAACATGCCGCTCGAGGGCGTCTTCCACGACTGCTGCATCGTCTCCATCAAGAAGTCGTACCCGATGCAGGCCCGCAAGGTCATGCATGCGCTCTGGGGCATGGGCCAGATGATGAACGTCAAGATGATCATCGTCGTCGACGCGCATGTCGACGTCCAGGACATCAGCGAAGTGGCTTGGCGCGTCTTCAACAACATCGACGCGAAGCACGACCTCGAGATCGTCGAGGGCCCTCTCGATGTGCTCGACCATTCCTCGCCGATGGCGAAGTGGGGCGCGAAGCTCGGCGTCGATGCGACGAAGACCTGGCCGGAAGAGGGGCACAGCCGCGAGTGGCCGGATGAGATCGCGATGTCGGATGAGATCAAGGCGAAGGTCGATGCGAAGTGGAAGGAGCTTGGACTCGAGTGATCTCTATCAAAGCACACATCAACAACGTTGCCCTGCACCACACGATCTTCGACCTGCCGTTCGCCTTCATGGGGGCGGTGCTCGCTGCGGGCGGCCATCCGCGCCTCATCGACCTCTTCTGGATCGCGATGGCCATCACGACGGGCCGCGCCGCGGCGATGGCCATCGACAACCTCGCCGACCTCAAGTACGACAAGCAGCAGCCGCGCATGGCCTACCGCGCGATGGTTGCAGGACGCATCTCGAAGCGCGAGGCGCTCGTCTTCATCGTCATCTGCCTTGTGCTCATGGTGCTCTCAGTCCTGCAGCTGCAGCCGATCTGCATCTACCTGCTGCCCGTGGCGGCCATCCCGTTCATCATCTACCCGTTCATGAAGCGCGTGACGGGCTGGGTCCACATGTTCCTTGGCCTCGCCATCGCCATGGCGCCGGCGGGTGGCTGGGTCGGCGTCAGCGGCACGGTCACGGCGCCGCTCATCGTGCTCTGTCTGGCCGTCGCGCTCTGGATCGGGGCGTTTGATGCGATGTACGGCGCGCAGGATGAGGAATTTGACCGCAGTCAGGGGCTCCACTCGCTGGCCGTCAGCTACGGCGCAGCCGGGGCCTTCCGCATCGCCGTCGCCGCGCATATCATCTGCATCGCCTGCTTCGCGGCGGTCGGCTTTATGATGCACCTCTCGGCGCTCTACTTCGTTGGTGTATTCATCGCCGCTGCGACGCTCTGTTACCAGCATCGCATCGTGAGCCCAACTGATTTTTCCCGCGTGACGCAGCGGTACTTCATGCGCAATGGCATCGTTTCGGTGGCCATCTTTGCCTGTACCTGGATGAGTTTCTATATCTGACCGATAGTCTTGACGTTGTTTTTTCAGAGATAGAGAGATAGGAAAGGTGATTCTATGACAGCTCGTATTTTGGAGGGCAAGGTCTTTGCCCAGGCGTTCCGCGAGGACGCGCAGAAGAAGGCAGCCGCTCTGCAGGAGAAGTACGGCGTGCAGCCGGGCCTTGCCGTTATCATCGTCGGCTCGAATCCTGCCTCGCAGGTCTACGTGCGCAACAAGCACAAGTCGTGCGAGGCGCTCGGCATCTACTCCGAAGTCATTGAGATGCCCGAGACGACGACAAAAGACGAGCTCATCGCGAAGATCGATGCGCTCAACGCGGACGCGAAGATCCACGGCATCCTCGTGCAGCTGCCGCTGCCCGAGCAGATTGCCGCGCACGAGTCGGAGATCCTCGAGCGCATCCGCCCGGAGAAGGACGTCGACGGCTTCCATCCCGTCAACGTCGGCCGCCTCGTGACGGGAGAGCCGGGACTTGTGCCCTGCACGCCGTTCGGCTGCCTGCGCATGCTCGAGCTCGCCGGCATCCCGATTGACGGTCAGCGCGCCGTCATCATCGGCCGCAGCAACATCGTCGGCAAGCCGATGCTCCATCTGCTGCTCGGCAAGAATGCGACTGTCACGATCTGCCACAGTCACACGAAGGACCTGCCGGCCATCACGCGCGAGGCCGACATCCTCGTCGCAGCCGTCGGCCGCCCGAAGTTCGTCACGGCTGACATGGTCAAGCCGGGCGCGACAGTCATCGATGTCGGCATCAACCGCATCGCGCCGAAGAAGCTCGTCGGCGACGTCGACTTCGAATCCGTCAAGGAAGTCGCCGGCGCCATCACGCCAGTGCCGGGCGGCGTCGGACTCTTGACCGTCGCCATGCTCATGGAAAATGTTGTCCGCGCCGCAGAGATGCAGCTTCAGGCATAACATGAATATAGAAAGTGTTTCTCAGAGATTGCAGGAGGTACAGAAATGAAAACCGATGTTGAGATTGCACAGGAAGCCGAGATGCGCCCCATCCAGGAGATTGCGGAAAAGCTTGGCATTTCCGATGACGAACTGGAACTTTACGGCAAGTACAAGGCAAAAGTCGCGCTCTCTGCCTGGGAGCGCGTCAAGGAGCAGCCGAACGGCAAGCTCATCCTCGTGACGGCCATCAACCCGACGCCGGCAGGCGAGGGCAAGACGACGACGAGTGTCGGCCTTGCGGACGCCTTCCACCGCCAGGGCCGGAAGGTCGCCGTCGCACTGCGCGAGCCGTCGCTCGGCCCGTGTTTCGGCCTCAAGGGCGGCGCTGCCGGCGGCGGCTACGCGCAGGTCGTGCCGATGGAGGACATCAATCTGCACTTCACGGGCGATTTCCACGCCATCACGACGGCCCACAACCTGCTCGCCGCTGTCATCGACAACCACATCCAGCAGGGCAATGCGCTCGACATCGATGTGCGCCGCATCACCTGGAAGCGCGTGCTCGATCTCAATGACCGCGCGCTGCGCCACGTCGTCATCGGCCTCGGCGGCAAGGCCCACGGCACGCCGCGCGAGACGGGTTTCGACATCACGGTCGCTTCGGAGATGATGGCCATCCTCTGCCTCGCGAAGGACCTCGAGGATATGAAGCAGCGCCTCGGCGAGATCGTCATCGGCTACAGCCGCGAAGGCCGCGCCATCCGCGCGAAAGAGCTCAATGTCACGGGCGCGCTGACGCTGCTCTTCAAGGATGCCATCAAGCCGAACCTCGTGCAGACACTCGAAGGCACACCGGCCTTCATCCACGGCGGCCCGTTCGCGAATATCGCACATGGCTGCAACAGCGTCATGGCGACGAAGTTCGCGCTGAAGTTCGCCGATTACGTCGTCACGGAGGCAGGCTTCGGCGCGGACCTCGGCGCCGAGAAGTTCCTCGATATCAAGTGCCGCTTCGCCGGCCTGAAGCCGGATGCCGTCGTCATCGTCGCGACGGTCCGCGCGCTCAAGATGCACGGCGGCCTCGACAAAAAGGAACTCGGCAAGGTCGACATGGCAGCGCTCGAGAAGGGCATCGCCAACCTCACGAAGCACATCGAGAACATCCAGAAGTTCGGCCTGCCGGCTGTCGTCGCCATCAATGCCTTCCCGACGGACACGAAGGAAGAGCTCGACTTCGTCGAGAAGAAGTGCAACGAGCTCGGCGCCGAAGTCGCGCTGTCGGAGGTCTGGGCTAAGGGCGGCGAAGGCGGCCTGGAGCTTGCCGACAAGGTCATCGCGGCGACAGAGAAACCGAACGACTTCCACTTCATCTACGATGTCAATGAGAGCATCCCTGAAAAGATCGAGAAGATCACGAAGGAGATCTACGGCGGCGATGGCGTCGACTTCACGCCGGCTGCCAAGAAACAGCTCAAGGAGATCGAGGAGCTCGGCTTCGACAAGATGCCGGTCTGCATGGCCAAGACGCAGTACTCGCTGTCGGACGATGCGACGAAGATCGGCCGTCCGACGGGCTTCCGCATCACGGTCAAGGAACTGCGCGTGAGCGCCGGCGCCGGCTTCATCGTCGCCCTGACGGGCAACATCCTGACGATGCCGGGCCTGCCGAAGCATCCGGCTGCCGAGAACATGGACATCGACGTCAACGGCAAGATCACAGGACTGTTCTGATGATTGGATCATGACGCCACAGCTGCTGTCATGGATAAGAGCCACTGCATTTTCGCGATGCAGTGGCTTTTCTGTTACAAGGTTCTCTTCTGTAATGAGGATTATTCTTTTGCATGATGTTTACAACTTGACAAGCGTGCGAGCTTGCGGTATGATATCCATACAGATTCAGTATAGTACATATGAATATGCGATATAAGTGCAATGGCGCACGCGTCGTGACAAGGGCAGACCTGTCAGAGGTCTGCCTTTTTATATGGTCTTGTATGCTGCCATCATCTTGTAAAGGGAGGAATCATCATGAAAAAAAATCTGAGCCGCATGGGGCTGCCCGTAGGCTTCCTCGTGCTCATCCTGCTGCTGTTGATACCGACACCGCCGGAACTCTCGACGGCAGGCCACCGCATGCTGGCCATCCTCGTGTTCTCCGTCATCATCTGGATGACGGAAGCTGTCGCCTATCCGGTCTCAGCGGGCATCATCATGTCGCTCATGGCCTTCCTGCTCGGCACGGCGCCTAATATGGTCAATCCGTCGAAGATGCTTGGCACGTCGGGCGCGCTCAAGATGGCCCTGGGCGGCTTTTCGAGCACGGCGTTGGCGCTCGTCGGTGCGGCGCTGCTGATTGCAGCGGCGATGATGAAGACGGGGCTCGACAAGCGCATCGCGCTCTTCGTGCTCTCGAAGATCGGCGCGAAGACGCATCACGTGCTGGCCGGTGTCATCTGCGTCGGCTTCGTCCTGAGCTTCTTCGTGCCGAGTACGACGGCCCGCGTCTCGTGCATGGTGCCGATCGTCATGGGCATCATCGCCGTCTTCGGCGTGCCGCGCAAGAGCAAGTTCGCCGCCATCATGCTGATCGCCGTCGCACAGGCCGACAGCATCTGGAACGTCGGCATCAAGACGGCTGCTGCACAGAACATGGTCGCACTCGGCTTCATCGAGAAGCAGCTCGGCACGACGATCAGCTGGCTCGACTGGTTCATCGCGGCCGCACCGTTCGCCATCATCATGAGCGTCATCCTCTACTTCGTCCTCCTGAAGCTCATGCCGCCGGAGATGGATGAAGTGCCGGGCGGCAAGGAGAAGATCGCACAGGAGCTCGCGGCGCTCGGCCCGATGAAGGCGGATGAGAAGAAGCTCATGTTCATCTCCGTCGTCCTGCTCTTCTTCTGGGCGACGGAGAAGATCGTGCACCCGTTTGACACCTCCTCGACGACGATCGTCGCCGTCACCTTGATGATGATGCCGGGCATCGGCATCATGACCTGGAAGGAAGTCCAGGAGCGCATCAACTGGGGCACGCTGCTGCTCTTCGGCGTCGGCATCAGCCTCGGCTCGGCCATCCTCTCGACGAAGGCGGGTGAGTGGATTGCCCATGTCATCGTCGAGTACTTCGGCCTCTACGATGCGACGGCGACGTTCATCATCGCCATCCTCGCGCTCTTCCTCATCCTCATCCATCTCGGCTTCGCCAGTGCGACGGCCCTGTCCTCGGCGATGATCCCGATCTGCATCTCTGTCCTGCAGGGCGCTTCGGAGAACATGACGCTCAATGTCGTCGGCATGGTCATGATCCTGCAGTACACGATCTGCTTCGGCTTTATCCTGCCGGTCAATGCGCCGCAGAACATGATCGCCTACAGCACAGATACGTTTGAGGTCAAGGACTTCATCAAGACGGGCATCCCGCTGACGATTTTCGCTTACCTGACCATCCTGCTCTTGACGAATACGTATTGGAAATGGCTCGGCCTCGTCCTCTGAGGTGCGATCTGTTCGTTTTTGAAGGCTGCCGCTTTGCGGCGGCCTTTTTGCGTGTCGGCATACTTGCAAAATACTGGCAAAGACTTTACAATATGATTGATATATGGTGCTTTTTTTGAAAAATACACTTCGGAGGACATATATGAAACGTATCTCAGTAGAACTCGTTCCACGTGACGAGGACGCTTTGCGCCAGGAGCTCGCCTTGCTCGGCAAGTTCCAGGACAAGGTCGATGTCATCAACATCCCCGACCTCCTGCGCTTCCCGATACGGAGCTGGCAGGGCGCCGCTGTCGCCAAGGAGTATTTCCCCGCTTCGATGCCGCACATCCGCGCAATGGATATCGACCTCGACAAGGAGCTCGCGATGAAGGACTATTTGCGCGCACACGATATCCGCGAGGTCCTCGTCATCGAGGGCGACCCGCCGCAGGACATGATGCATGAGGTCTACCCGACGAACAGCGTCGATGTCATCTGGAAGTTCCGCAAGGAGATGCCGGAGGTCAAGGTCTACGCCGGCATCGATCAGTACCGCGGCTCCATGGCGCAGGAGCTCTACCGCATCAAGCGCAAGCTGCAGGCAGGTGCCGCTGGCTTCTTCACACAGCCGTTCTTCGACATACGGTATCTCTCGGTCTACGCCGACATGCTGCAGGGCCTCGAGGTCTACTGGGGTATATCGCCCGTCATGAGCGCGCGCTCGCAGAGCTACTGGGAGCGCAAGAATCACGTCGTCTTCCCGCATGCCTTCGAGCCGACACTCGACTGGAGCATCGGCTTTGCGAAAGAAGTCATGGACTTCGCCGAGCGCGAGGACGCCAATGTCTACCTGATGCCGATCAAGACGAACCTCGAGGCGTACCTCGCGGGCGTTCTTGCCTGATTTATAGATAGGAGAGTTGTTATGTTCAAGATCTTGAGAAAAGAGGAATGGTCGCCGAATGTCTATGCGATGGACATCGAAGCACCGCGCGTGGCGAAGAAAGCACAGGCAGGGCAGTTCATCGTCCTGCGCGTCAATGAGGAAGGTGAGCGCATCCCCTTGACGATTGCGGATTATGACCGTGAGACGGGCAAGATCCTCATCGTGTTCCAGGCCATCGGCGCCTCGACGATGGAGCTCGCCGCCCTCGAGGCGGGTGACACCATCCTCGATTTCGTCGGGCCGCTCGGCCGTCCGTCGGAAATCGCAAAGCTCGACGGCACGATGGTCGTCGTCGGCGGCGGCATCGGCGTCGCGCCGACATATCCGATCGCGCGCGCGATGAAGGAAGCCGGCAACAAGGTCATCGCGATCATGGGCGCAAAGACGAAGGACATCCTGATCATGGAAGATGAGATGAAGGCCGTGACGGACGAGGTGCTCGTGACGACGGATGACGGCTCGTACGGCATCAAGGGCTTTGTCACGAACGCCGTGCAGGCGCTCGTCGACCGCGGCGAGAAGATTGCGCAGATCACGGCCATCGGCCCGGTCATCATGATGAAGAGCGTCGCTGATGCGACGCGCGACCTCGGCATCCACACGGTCGTCTCGCTCAATCCGATCATGGTCGATGGCACGGGCATGTGCGGCGGCTGCCGCGTGACAGTCGGCGAAGAGACGAAGTTCGCCTGCGTCGACGGCCCGGAATTCGACGGCCATCTCGTCGACTTCAAGGGACTCATGAGCCGCCAGCGCATGTACCGCGACAAGGAAGCCGTAGAGAAAGATCACATCTGCCACATCGGACTCGGAGGGGATAAATAATGGCACTGATTCTCGAGAAACACAAGATGCCGGTACAGGACCCGGAAGTTCGTGCCCATAACTTTGAGGAAGTCGCTCTCGGCTACGACGAGGAGACGGCAGTGGCCGAGGCAGAGCGCTGCCTGCACTGCAAGGTACCACAGTGCCGCAAGGGCTGCCCTGTCTCCATCGACATCCCGACCTTCATCGGCAAGATCAAGGAGCGCGACTTCGATGGCGCCATCGCGACGATCAAGGAGTCGAATGCCCTGCCGGCCATCTGCGGCCGCGTCTGCCCGCAGGAAAATCAGTGCGAGAAGCACTGCATCCTCGCGAAGCGCGGGGAGTCCGTCGCCATCGGCCGCCTCGAACGCTTCGTGGCTGACCGCGAGCTTGCCCAGAACAAGGAGGTCAAGCCGGTCGAGCGCGCGGACGATGCGCAGAAAGTCGCCGTCATCGGTGCCGGCCCGGCCGGCCTCTCGTGCGCCGGCGACCTCGCGAAGAAGGGCTACGATGTGACGATTTTCGAGGCCCTGCACAAGGCGGGCGGCGTGCTGTCCTACGGTATCCCTGAGTTCCGCCTGCCGAAGGACACGGTCGTCAAGAAGGAGATCGAGAACATCGAGAAGCTCGGCGTCAAGATCGAGCTTGACTCGGTAGCCGGCCGCCTCTACACGGTCGATGAGCTCATGCAGGAAGAGGGCTTTGACGCCGTCTTCATCGGCACGGGCGCCGGCCTGCCGCGCTTCCAGGGCATTCCGGGCGAGAGCTTCAACGGCGTCTACTCGGCCAATGAATTCCTCACGCGCTGCAATCTCATGAAGGCCTACAAGTTCCCGGAATACGCGACGCCGATCCAGGTCGGCCGCCATGTTGCCGTCGTCGGCGGCGGCAATGTCGCGATGGATGCTGCTCGCACGGCGCTGCGCCTCGGCGCGGAGAAGGTCTCCATCATCTACCGCCGCAGTGAGGCGGAGATCCCGGCGCGCGCGGAAGAAGTTGAGCACGCCAAGGAAGAGGGCATCGACTTCCAGCTGCTGACGAACCCTGTCGAAGTGCTCGGCGATGAGAACGGCTGGGTCAAGGGCCTGCGCTGCATCCGCATGGAACTCGGTGAGCCCGACGCTTCGGGCCGACGCCGCCCGATCCCCATCGAGGGCTCGGAGTTTGACATGGAGATGGATACGGTCATCATCGCCATCGGCACGGGACCGAACCCAATCATCGCACACACGACACCTGGGCTCAAGACGACGAAGCGCGGCAACATCGAGGCCGACGAAGAGACGTGCGCGACGTCGAAGGAAGGCGTCTTTGCCGGCGGCGACATCGTCACGGGTGCAGCGACGGTCATCCTCGCGATGGGTGCCGGCCGCAAGGCTGCTGCCGCCATCGACGAATACCTCAAGAGCAAGAGAAAATGATGGACTTCACGGCAATAGACTTTGAGACGGCCACGGGTGCGCGGGATTCTGCCTGCAGTGTGGCTGTCGTGACCATCCGCGCGGGCGTGATGGTGGATTCATACTACACCTTGATTCAGCCGCCAGAGAACCGGTACAGCTACTTCAACACGCAGATCCACGGGCTGTCAGAGGCCGATACGGCAGATGCCGCCGATTTTGCCGGCATCTGGCCGGAACTCGAAGCGCATCTTGCAGGACAGCTCGTCGTCGCGCACAACGCGAAGTTTGACATGGGCGTCCTGCGCGCCTGCCTCACGCATCACGGTCTGCAGGCTCCGGTGTTCTCGTACTGCGATACCGTCGCGATTGCGCGCCGGGCCTGGCCAAACTTGGCCAACCACAAGCTCGGCACGGTTGGCGCATATCTCAACCTGCACTTCCGTCATCACGACGCCCTCGAGGATGCCAAGGCCTGTGCGGCTATCCCCATCTGCGCGGGGCGTGAGCTTGCGGATACGAGCATGGAGGCGCTCGCGCGCCATCTCGGCGTGCGCATTGTGCCGTTCCAGGCGCCTCAGGCAGTTCATGGCGGGCTCTTTGGCTGACGGTGTGTCGATATACTGGAGGATAGAGGAGGGAGTTCGATGGTCCTTGTCAGTGCATGTCTTTTAGGGCATAAGGTCAAGTACAACGGCGGCAGCAATGATGATGCGCTGCTGCAGGCCTGTAGTGCGCGCGGGCGCTTCGTCGCAGTCTGTCCGGAGTGCTTTGCGATGCTGCCTGTGCCGCGTCCGCCAATGGAGATCCAGTACGGCACAGGGCGCAAGCTCCTCGAGGGCAGGGCGCGGGCCGTCGACGCGACGGGCCGTGACCTGACTTCCTCCCTGCTGCTCGGCGCCCAGAAGATCCTGCGGATTGCCGAGGCGTATCACGCAGAGGTGGCCATCCTCAAGGATGGCAGCCCGTCCTGTGGCGTACATCGCATCTACGATGGCAGTTTCTCGGGCCGGAAGATACGCGGCGCCGGTGCGGCGACAGAGCTGCTGCGCCAGCACGGGCTGACCGTCTACTCGGAGTCCGACATGACCGAGGCGCGGCTGCAGCAATTGATTGAAGAAGACATCCGACGCGATTCCATCCGGGATTGACTGTCGATGACCGCTAGGGTCACGGATCAGCGCCATCTGGCCTGCTTATTGGCAGGTCAGATGGCGCTTTTTGATTTGTTTGATTATTAGAAAATATGATTTTATAAAGAAAATAAATGTAAACGCTTGCAGAAACCGTTACCACATGCTATACTAAAAACAGTTTCAATATGAAACAAGAAGAGGGCATCGCGGGGGAATGTGAGGAAACATGGACACTCATAAAAGAGCGATGCGAAACAATCACTTTTAGGGGGAGTTCAATATGAAGAAGACTCTGGTATCCGCACTCACTACGGCACTCGTTGTCGGCGCTGCAAGCACGACGTTCGCAGCTGCCAATCCGTTCTCGGATGTCCCGGCAGACCACTGGGCATACGATGCAGTATCGCAGCTCGCAGCTGACGGCGTCATCGAAGGCTACGGCGACACGACGTTCCGCGGCAACCAGAACATCACGCGCTACGAGATGGCTCAGATGGTCGCGAAGGCCATGGCCAAGAGCGATGTCTCCGCTGCCGACAAGGCCCTGATCGACAAGCTCGCCGCTGAGTTTTCCGATGAGCTGAACAACCTCGGCGTCCGCGTGGCAAATCTCGAGCGCAATGCCGACAAGGTCAAGTGGAACGGCCTCGTCGAGTACACGTATACGAGCACGCGCCACGATGCAGGTACGACAGACAAAGAGCGCAAACTGAATGACAACGATCTTACGTTCCGTCTCGAGCCAAAAGCTGAGGTCAACAAGAACTGGGATGTTCATGCTCGCCTTGATGCAGATACCAAGCTTGATTCCGATAAGGGTGGCCTCTATGATGGTAAGGTTGAGCTCAAACGTGTCTGGGCTGAAGGTCACTATGACAACTTTAATGTCAAACTCGGCAAGCTGCCGAATGCCATCAACCTGCTCTCCACGACGGATGACCCGTACTCCGGCGCTGCTGTGACGTTTGGCAATGACCTCAAGGTCACGCTTGAAGCTGGCCGCCTTGATGCGACGCAGTTCATTGATATGGGGCGCGATATCAAAGGACAGTGGAAAGATAACATCTTTAAAGATGACGATGATACGGTTAACTTCCAGGCCATCAACCTCGGCTACGCCAAGGACAAGTTCTACGGCAACACGGGCTATGAGCATATGGATGGTGCAACGCTCGACACGGATAAACTCGTAAAGCCGTACACGAATGACAACGATAAGGAGTACAAGGCCAACATCTGGTTTGCAAACGCTGGCTACCGCTTCGACCACAACAGCTTCTTCAAGGCAGAGTACGCGAAGAACACGAAGGCTGACAACTACGACGATGCCTACAGCTTCGAGTACGACTACAAGGGCGCACAGCAGCAGAACAAGGGCAGCTGGGGCATGTACCTCGCTTACCGCAACCTCGGCCAGTACGCAGCTCCGTGGTCGACGTACGGCGATGGTGTCGATGGCGGCCAGAAGGGCTGGGAGGTCGGCACGGGCTACACGCTGTTCAAGAACGTACAGCTCTTCGCCAAGTACTTCAACGGCAAGGACATCGCAGCTGACAAAGATGCCGAGAAGCTCTTCGGCCGTGTCGATGTATTCTTCTGATACAGGCTTCCTGTGACGATAAAGAGACAGCTCCTAGCGGGCTGTCTTTTTTTGTGGGAAACCGCATAAAAAATGCTTGCATTCTATCAGATCATCCAGTATAATAATACAAGTCGATACGTGAGTATCCGATTATTCCTCATTCCTCGATAGCTCAGCCGGTAGAGCACCTGACTGTTAATCAGGCTGTCGCAGGTTCGAATCCTGCTCGAGGAGCCAATGGCGCCATCGTCAAGCGGTTAAGACACCGCCCTTTCACGGCGGGTTCATGGGTTCGAATCCCATTGGCGTCACCATTCGGGCGATTAGCTCAGCTGGGAGAGCGCTTGCCTTACAAGCAAGATGTCAGCAGTTCGATCCTGTTATCGCCCACCATCTTAGAAACATAGCTGCCGCAAGGCAGCTTTTTTTGTTAAGCAAAGCAGGGGGTGTATCATGAACACGGAGAAACGGCGCGAAGCGTTGATGAAGCGCCTGCGGGAAGCCAGCCAGCCATTGACGGGCACGAAGCTCGCGCGCACACTCGGCGTCAGCCGCCAGATCATCGTCGGCGATATCAGCATCTTGCGCGCAGAGGGCGCGCAGATCTTCGCGACGCCGCGCGGCTACATCATGCCAGAGGATGCGAAAGACCACGATATCAAGGCGACAATCGTCTGCCGCCACAATGCGGCTGATATGGAGAAAGAGCTGCAGGCCGTCGTCGACAACGGCGGCGCGGTGCTCGATGTCATCGTCGAGCATCCCGTCTACGGCGCGATACGAGGCGATCTCTTCGTCGAGAGCCGCCGCGATGTCCGGCGTTTCTTGACGAAGATGCAGAAGTGCCAGGCCAATCCCCTGCTCGTCGTGACGGGCGGCATCCACATGCACACGATACGCGTGCCCGATGAGGATGCACTCAAGGCCATCGAGCATGACCTCAGGGACCTGGGCATCCTCGTCGATGAATCGGACCATGAAGGAGAGAACTGATACGGTCTGTAATCCTTGGATGAACAATTGCAACGCTGGATAGATGTGTAGTATAATAGAAACATTGATTCTATCGGGATTTTTATGGGAATCCCTGAGATAAAGGAGATGAGTGGTGTGAAGGAACTGCTCAAGGAAATGCACAGCTGGATGGATGCCTACATGAAGTCCTTCCATACCGATGATGAGGAGGTCATGCAGGGCATCCGCATCAAGGAGCTTCACACGGGATATGTGACCTCGATTGCGGTGCAGCTTGCGAAGCACCTGCAGCTTTCGGAGCACGATGCCCAGCTTGCTGAGATCATGGGCCTCTTCCACGATGTCGGGCGCTTCCGCCAGTACAGCCTCTACAAGACGTTCAACGATGCCGAGTCGGAAGACCATGCCGACCTCGGCCTCAAGGTCTTGTCGGAGCTCGATTTCATGAAGAAACTCGCGCCTGGAGACGAAGCGCTCGTGCGCTTTGCCATCGGCCGCCACAACAAGAAGGAGATCGGCCCTGCGCCGAGCGAGAAGGCACTGCTCTTCGCGAAGCTCCTGCGCGATGCCGACAAGCTCGACATCTACCGCGTGCTCTCGCCGTTCTTGGGCCCTGAGGGCGCGGACAAGGCGCCGAAGTTCATCGCCTCGGATGCGAGTCAGCTCGTCAGTCCCGATTTCATCGAGGCGTTCAAAGAAGGGCGGCAGGCGGATTACCGCAAGCTGCGCACGCATGGTGATCGCAAGCTCGTGCGCCTGCTCTGGGTCTATGACATCAACTTCAGCTGGACGCTCCGCGAGATTGTCAAGCGCGGCTACATCGACCGCATCATCCACTACCTGCCGGACCAGCCGGGCATGGCGGAGGGCATCGCGCGCCTGCGCGCCTATGTGGAGAAGCGGTGTTCGCAGATGGACGAAGTGAAGTGCTGATATCATAGAGGATGGCACAGCAGGCATGCATAGATAACCGGTAGTAGTAGATTCCTTTTCGGCAGAGTTCAGCAGAGAAGGATAGAGATAAGGAGAGGATCCAGATGGCAGAAAAGATCACGATGACGCCGAATTTCATTCAGAACATGATCGAAGAAGACCTCAAGAACGGCAAGTACACGGAGGGCATCCACACGCGCTTCCCGCCGGAGCCGAATGGCTACCTGCACATCGGCCATGCGAAGTCGATCTGCCTGAACTTCGGCCTGGCAGAGTACAACCACGGTCTCTGCAACCTGCGCTTCGATGACACGAATCCGACGAAGGAGGATACGGAGTACGTCGACTCCATCCAGGAGGACATCCGCTGGCTCGGCTTCAGCTGGGGCAACCGCAAGTTCTATGCGTCGGACTACTTCGATAAGCTCTACGACTTCGCGGTCACGCTGATCAAGAAGGGGCTCGCCTACGTCGATGACCTCTCTGCTGAGGAGATCAAGGCGTACCGCGGCACGCTGACGGAGCCGGGCAAGGAGAGCCCGTACCGCAACCGCAGCGTCGAGGAGAATCTCGACCTCTTCGCGCGCATGAAGGCGGGCGAATTTGCCGACGGCACGAAAGTGCTGCGCGCGAAGATCGACATGGCGTCGCCGAACCTCGTCATGCGCGACACGGTCATCTACCGCATCGCACACGTCAAGCATCACCGTACGGGAGACAAGTGGTGCATCTACCCGATGTACGACTTTGCCCATCCGCTTTCCGATGCCATCGAGGGCATCACGCACTCCGTCTGCACGCTGGAATTTGAGGAGCACCGCCCGTTCTACGACTGGCTGCTCGACTCCCTGGACTTTGATCCGAACACGCGTCCGCGCCAGATCGAGTTCGCGCGCCTCAATCTCACGAACACGGTGACGAGCAAGAGGAAGCTCCGCCAGCTCGTCGAAGAGGGCTATGTGCGCGGTTGGGATGACCCGCGCATGCCGACCATCTCTGGTCTGCGCCGCCGCGGCTACACGCCGGCCGCCATCCGCAACTTCTGCAAGGAGATCGGTGTGGCAAAGGCCGACAGCATCGTCGATGTCTCCATGCTCGAGCACGAAGTGCGTGCGGACCTCAATGAGAATGCAGACCGCGTCATGGCGGTGCTCCACCCGCTGAAAGTCGTCATCACGAATTATCCGGAGGACAAGGAAGAGTGGCTGCTTGCCGACAACAATCCGGTTCATGGTGGCCATCGTTTCGTGCCGTTTTCCCGCACGCTCTACATCGAGCAGGAGGACTTCATGGAAGAGCCGCCCAAGAAGTACTTCCGCCTCAAGCCGGGTGGAGAGGTACGCCTCAAGCACGCCTACATCATCAAGTGCGAGGAAGTCGTCAAGGACGCAGAGGGCAATGTCGTCGAGCTCCACTGCACGGCAGACCTTGACTCCAAGACGGGCGGCAAGACGGCCGGCCGCAAGGTCAAGGGCACGATCCACTGGGTGGCCGAGAAGACGGCCCTTCCGGCAGAAGTGCGCCTCTATGACTATCTCATCGAGACGGATGAGAACGGCAATGTACCGAAGGACTTCATCGCGGCGCTCAACAAGGATTCGCTCGAAGTCATCGACAATGCGTGGATCGAGCCGTCCGTGAAGCTCACGGCTGCTGGCACGCACTACCAGTTCCTGCGCGTCGGCTACTTCGTCGTCGACCCGGATACGACGCCTGACCACCTCGTGTTCAACCGCGTCGTCGGCCTGCGCGACAGCTGGGCAAAAGTCAACAAGTAATCCTGTATTCTGCAGAAGGTGAACACATGTCAAAGATACCCAAGAATCTGTCCGACAAGGACATGTTCAAAGATTATGTAGAAGATACATCGATAGAAGACCGCTTCCGCGCGGCCGAGAAGAAAGCGGAGAAGAAGGCGAAGGAGTCGGTGGAAGCACCTGCCGACTTCCTGCGCGCCGGCTTCACGCCGCAGCTCACGGAGGAACTTGCCCGGGCGCTCTTGCAGCTCAAGATGGAGCTCTACCGCGAGGATGTCAAGAATTATACCTTCCAGATCAAGCGCGATGGGGAGAAAATCGTGCTGATCCCGAAGTATAAGAAATAAGAGGGAAGTTTTTTAGGGAAAGAAGTGGATTCTATTGGTTAGCACAACGACAGCAGCCATCGTCATCTTCGTGGCTGCTTACGCGTTGATCATTTCGGAAAAGGTTCATCGCACGATTGTCGGCATCGTCGGCGCCATGCTCATGATCCTGTTTGGTGTGCTCGATCAGGAGACGGCCATCCGTCACATTGATTTCAACACACTGGGCCTACTCATGGGCATGATGATCATCGTCAACATCACGAGTGAGACGGGACTCTTCAACTTCCTGGCCATCTGGTCGGCCAAGAAGGTCAAGGCGCGCCCGATTGCTCTGCTCGTCGCGCTCTCAGCGCTGACGATGGTCTGCTCGGCATTCCTCGACAACGTCACGACGGTCCTTCTGACCGTGCCAATCACGTTCAGCATCACGGCGCAGCTCAAGGTTGACGTCAAGCCGTACCTGATCTCGCAGATCCTGTCTTCGAATATCGGCGGCACGGCGACGCTGATCGGCGATCCGCCGAATATCATGATCGGCAGCGCTGTCGGCCTGAACTTCGTGGACTTCCTCGCGAACCTCTCGGGCATCGCGGTCTTGATCTTCATCCTCGTAGAACTCGTGCTCATCGCGATCTATGGCAAGGAGCTCCACACGCAGCCGGATCTCCAGGAGAAGGTCATGCGCCTCAATGCCAAGAGCCAGATCGCCAATCCGAAGCTGTTGAAGAAATGTCTCTTCGTCATCGCGCTGACCATCGGTCTCTTCGTCGTGCACGGCTATCTCGGCTTGCAGACGGCAACGGCTGCGCTCTCGGGCGCCGGCCTCCTGCTCCTCATCACTTACACGCGCAATGAGGGCATGATCACGAAGGTTCTCTCGAAGATTGAGTGGACGGCCATCTTCTTCTTCGCTGGCCTCTTCGTCCTCGTCGGCGCTCTCGTCGAGACGGGCGTCATCAAGGTGCTCGCCGCTGAGGCCATCAAGCTGACGAATGGCAGTGTCAATGCGACGGCTATGCTGATTCTCTGGATGAGCGCCTTTGCCTCGGCCTTCATCGACAACATCCCGTTCGTTGCGACGCTGATCCCGCTGATCCAGGATATGGGTCAGATGGGGCTCTCGAACCTCGACCCGATGTGGTGGTCGCTGGCCCTCGGTGCCTGCCTCGGCGGCAACGGCACGCTGATCGGTGCGAGCGCAAATGTCGTCGTCGCTTCGATGGCGGCACAGCGCGGCAAGCAGATTTCCTTCCTGGGCTTCATGAAGATCGCCTTCCCGATCATGATCATGACGATCGCGATCTCGAGCGTCTACGTCTGGATCCGCTATCTGCTCTGATCTTTGCTGAGTTATACACAAAATCCCCATCATCCTCTGTGGATGATGGGGATTCTTTGCATTGGTGTGATGGATCAGATCTTGCTCTTGCCGACCTTGTCGAACGTCTCGAGGATCGAGGCTTCCGGCACACGGTCAAGCCAGCTGACGGCCCAGATGGCGATCGTGGAGAACAGGAAGCCCGGCACGATCTCGTAGAGACCGAAGAGTGCGTACTGCTTCCAGACGAGGACGGTGACACCGCCGACGATGATGCCGACGAGCACGCCGTACTTTGTCGTGTGGCGCCAGAAGAGGCTCATCAGGAGAGCCGGGCCGAAGGCGGCGCCGAAGCCGGCCCAGGCGTAGGACACCATGTCGAGGATGAAGTTGTTCGGGTTGAGCCCAAGGAAAATCGCGAGGCTCGCGATGACGAGGACGCTCGCGCGAGAGATCCAGACGAGCTCCTTCTGCTCGGCGTCCTTGCGCAGCAGCGTGCGGTAGAAGTCCTGTGCGAAGGCAGAGGCCGCGACGAGGAGCTGCGAAGAGGCCGTGCTCATGATGGCCGCGAGGACGGCCGAGAGGATGAGGCCCGTGGCGATTGGCGGGAAGAGCTCGTTTGTCATGACGAGGAAGACCGTCTCAGATGCCGTTCCCTCGAGCGGCGTCGTCAGGTAGACGCGACCGACCATGCCGACGGCGACAGCCGCAGCGAGCGAGAGGATGACCCAGGTCATGGCGATGTGCGTGGCCTGCTTGACTTCCTTCGAGGTACGGATGGCCATGAAGCGCACGAGGATGTGCGGCTGGCCAAAGTAGCCGATGCCCCAGGCGAGCAGCGAGATGAGCTCGATGGCGTTCATCGTGGAGCCGTCCGGCTTCGTCAGCGGCTCGAGCATCGTGCTCTGCACGTGCTGGATGGCCGTGACGGTCGACTCGAAGCCGCCGCACTGCATCGCAGCGCAGATCGGCACGACGAGGATGGCGAAGAACATCATGACGCCCTGGATGAAGTCCGTGCGCGAGACGGCGAGGAAGCCGCCGACGAGCGTGTAGAAGACGACGGAGCCGGCACCGATGAAGATGGCGTACTCATAGGGGATGCCGAAGACCGTCTCGAAGAGGCGGCCCGCCGAGACGAAGCCCGACGAGGTGTAGATGACGAAGAAGATCAGGATGAAGATGGCCGGCACGATGCGCAGCAGGCCGCTCTTGTCGTGGAAGCGGTTCTGCAGGAACTCCGGCAGCGTCAGGGAGTTGTTGGCGAGCTCCGTGTACTTGCGCAGGCGCGCGGCGACGAAGTGCCAGTTGGCCCAGGTGCCGATGGCGATGCCGATGGCAATCCAGCCGGCGTTGAGGCCGGCGAGATAAGCGTAGCCCGGTACACCCATGAGCATCCAGCCGCTCATATCTGAGGCTTCGGCGGAGAGTGACGTGACCCAGGCACCGAGCTTGCGGTTGCCGAGGAAGTAGTCACTCATGTTGCGTGTGCGGCGGTAGTAATACACGCCGATGGCCATCATGAAACCGATGTAGAGCACAAACGTGTTGATGATGGCAAGATCATGAGTCAAAATGAATCCCCCATTTCCTTTTTCGTGGAATTAAGTTTACAAGAATAGTTCAATTATATGGGAAGACGGCGGGGTATTGCAATACTTATTTGTATAGAAGGTATAAAAATAAGACATTGTGTGCGTTTTTTTGCGAAAATCGATAAAAACGCTTGCAATCGCATGGTATATCCCGTATAATACATAAGGTTTGAACGCAGGTGGTGGCCCGGACGTGCGCAAGGCGGGGCCAAGGTCAACTGCGCTCTTTTGCTGTGCACAGATTTTGTTGAATGAGTTGAGATATCGGATGAATCCATATGGGGGGCATTTCCATGAAGAAATACGATGTGGCGATTGTCGGCGGCGGCCCCGCCGGCGTCATGGCAGCTTATGAACTGGTGGAGAAGAAGCCGGGACTCCACGTCATCGTCTTCGAGAGCGGCAAGGACATCTACCACCGCGTCTGCCCAATCTCGGCGGGCAAGGTCAAGAGCTGCATCGGCTGCAAGCCGTGCAGCATCATGCGCGGCTTCGGCGGTGCCGGTGCGTTCTCGGACGGCAAGTACAACTTCACGACGAAGTTCGGCGGCTGGCTCAACGAGTATCTGCCGGACGAGGAGGTCATGGAGCTCATCGACTACGTCGACAAGATCAACATGAAGCACGGCGCGCCATCGCAGGTCTTCTCGACGAAGAACTCCGACATCGGCCGCCTGGCCCTGCAGCACGACCTGCATCTCCTGAGCGCCAGCGTGCGCCATCTCGGCACAGAGAACAATCTGCGCATGCTCGAGCAGACGTACGAGTACCTGAAGGAGAAGGTGGAGTTCCGCTTTGAGTGTCCCGTCGCCCACATCGAGTCGAACGGCCAGGGCGACAACATGCTCGAGCTCGCAAATGGCGAGAAAATCGAGGCGGACTTCCTCGTCATCGCGCCGGGCCGCGCCGGAGCGGAGTGGTTCTCCAATGAGTGCAACCGTCTCGGCATCGAGCAGGAGAACAATCGCGTCGACGTCGGCGTGCGCGTCGAGGTGCCGGATGAGGTATGGAACGATATCACGAGCCAGGTCTACGAGGCAAAGCTGCTCTACCGTACGAAGCAGTACGGCGACTTTGTGCGCACGTTCTGCATGAATCCGCACGGCCACGTCGTCATGGAGAACACGGACGGCATCGTGACGGTCAATGGCCATTCCTACAGCGACCCGAAGCTCCAGAGCCACAACACGAATTTCGCGCTGCTCGTCTCGAACCACTTCACGGAGCCCTTCAAGGCGCCGCATCAGTACGGCAAGCGCATCGCGTCGTTCTCGAACATGCTCGGCGGCGGCATCATCGTGCAGCGCTACGGCGATCTCATCAAAGGCCGCCGCACGAATGCGCACCGACTGAGCAAGAGCTTCACGAAGCCGACGCTCGCGGCGACGCCGGGCGATCTCTCGCTCGTGCTGCCGAAGCGTCACCTCGACAACATCATCGAGATGATCCAGGCGCTCAACTACGTGGCGCCGGGCATGACGAACGATGACACGCTGCTCTACGGCGTCGAGGTCAAGTTCTACAGCGCCCGCGTCGTCCTGACAAACCAGCTCGAGACGAAGCTGCGCAATGTCTTCGCGACGGGCGACGGCGCCGGCGTCACGCGCGGCCTCTCGCAGGCCGGCGCCAGCGGTGTCTACGTGGCGCGCCAGATCCTCGCGCGCATGTGACGCAAGATGGGATATGCCAGGAAGGCGCTCTGCAGGCGCCTCCTGGCATAAAATTTTTAGTTGGCAAGGCTCGACGGTTTGGTCTATAATGATATACAATGTATAGAAAGGGGCAGGCGGATGAGTGAGAAGAAACCGGTCATCGTGAAGGTCAGGGGCTCCTGGCAGGATGCGCAGGGGCAGAAGGACAGCGTCCGCACCATTGCGAAGGGCCATCATTATTTCCATCGCGGCAAGCACTACGTGATCTATGAAGATGATGCTGTGCAAGACGGCAAAGACGGTTCGGAAAGCTCGAGAGTCTCGACCGTCCTCAAGATCGGCGGCGGTACGATGACGCTCTTGCGCAAGGGCGCTCTTGAACAGGAGCAGCGCTTCGAGAAGGGGTGCGAGCATACGAGCATCTACCGCACGCCGTACGGCAACATCGACCTCTCTGTCCGCACGGAGGCGTTGTCCGTCGATTACGGCGAAGTGGCAGGGCGCATCGACATCCGTTACGGTCTCTGGGTCAACGGAGCCTTCCAGAGCCAGAACCGCCTGCATATCGAGATCGAAGAAGACCATGGCCTCTGAGCTTCTCGGGGACTTTGGCCGGACTGTTGGCGTGCCGGATGTGCGCGCAGGAATAGGAGGAACACTTTTGGAAATCAAAGACATATTGACAGGGGCCATTGAACAGGCCGCTAAAGATGCCATCCAGGAAGGCGCTCTGCCGGAAGGCCAGCTGCCTCAGATCGTCCTGGAGGTGCCGCCAACGAAAGAGTTCGGCGACTTTGCGACAAACTTCGCCATGCAGTCGGCCCGCGTCTTCCATCGGAATCCGCGCCAGATTGCCGAAGAACTCGCCAAGCGCATCAAGGGAGACTGGCTCGATCACACGCAGATCGCAGGGCCGGGCTTCCTGAACTTCTACCTCAAGGGCAATGTGCTCTACGATTCCTTCCAGAAGATCCTGGAGGCCGGGGAGTCCTTCGGCAATCTGCCAAAGCTTGACCATCCGAAGATCCAGGTCGAGTACGTCAGCGCCAACCCGACGGGCCTGCTGCACGTCGGCCACGGCCGCGGCGCGGCTGCCGGCTCGGCTCTCGTCAACCTGTTGCGCGCAGCGGGCTATCCGGTCGAGAGCGAGTACTACATCAACGATGCCGGCAACCAGATGAACAACCTCGCGCGCTCCGTCAATGCGCGCTACCTCGAGCTGCTCGGCCAGGAGGTCACGTTCCCGGAGGACGGCTACCACGGCCAGGACATCATCGACACGGCGCAGCGCATCATCGACCGCGACGGCGACAAGTACCTCGCGCTCAGTGAGGAAGATCGCCTCGATATCTTCAAGGACCTCGCTTACCACGAGAAGCTGGCCATCCTCAAGGAGGACCTCGAGCGCTTCCACGTGACGTTCGACAAGTGGTTCAGCGAGCGCACGCTCCACCCGGATGCGGTGCGCAAGGTTGTCGAGATTCTCAAGGAGAAGGGCGATATCTACGAGAAGGACGGTGCCCTCTGGCTTAAGTCGACGGCGTACGGCGACGACAAGGACCGTGTCGTCATCCGCGACAACGGCGTGCCGACGTACCTCGCGGCCGATATTGCCTACCACCACAACAAGTACGAGCGCGGCTTTGACCGCCTCATCAACATCTGGGGCGCCGACCATCACGGCTACGTCTGCCGCGTCAAGGCCGCCATGCAGGCGCTCGGCCATGATCCGGAGAAACTCACCGTGCTGCTCTTGCAGATGGTCAGCCTCTACCGCGGCGGCGAGCTCGTCAAGATGAGCAAGCGCACGGGCCAGAGCGTCACCTTGAATGAGCTCATGGAAGAAGTCGGCACAGACGCCGCACGCTATTTCTTCCTCATGCGCTCGCTCGACAGCCAGCTCGACTTTGACCTCGACCTCGCCAAGAAGAAGTCGAACGACAACCCGGTCTACTACATCCAGTATGCGCACGCCCGCATCTGCAGCATCTTCCGCCAGGCGCAGGAGACAAAGCTCGCGCTCGGCAAGGCACCGAAGCTCGACCTCCTGACGGATGAGAGTGAAGTTGCCCTGATCAAGAAGATTGAGGAGTATCCGGAAGAGGTCAAGAAGGCTGCTGACGACTACGCGCCGCAGCGCATCGCGCGCTACAGCTACGACCTTGCGGCGCTGTTCCACAGCTTCTACAACAAGTGCCGCATCATGGGCGTCGACCACGACCTCGCGGAGGCGCGCCTCGCGCTCGTCACGGTCACGGCGCATGTCATCCGCCACAGCCTCGGCATCCTCGGCGTATCGGCACCGGAACACATGTGAGTTTGGATTGATTACGCATTTTGCGAAGGGAGATATAGAAATGGATTTTCTGAAAAGCTCGGAAGTTGATGTAGCGTACTACATCTTGACGCAGTCGGGGGAGAAGATGTACTACAAGGATCTCGTCCTCGACGTTATCGAGAAGACGCACAAGCCGGTGCAGTCGCTGTCGGCTGCCATCTCGGAAGTCTACACGCTCATCAATATGGACAGCCGCTTCCACTATGAAGGCGAAGGCCAGTGGGGGCTGACGGAATGGAATCCGCCAGAGGTCAAGCGCTCCCATTCCAGCCGCTCGACGTCTGGCTCGAGCAAGGCCGCAGCCAAGGCCAGCAGCAACCGCAAGAAGAAACTCGAAAGCATCCAGGAATAATCGATGGATTGACATCCCCATGCGATTCGGGGTAGAATAGTCAACATGTGTTTCAAAGAACAAGCAGGAGGCAGTTCCATGGCAAAGTATATTTTCGTTACCGGTGGCGTTGTTTCTTCCCTGGGCAAGGGCATCACGGCTGCATCGCTCGGCCGTCTTCTCAAGAGCCGGGGAATCAAGGTCACGATCCAGAAGTTCGATCCGTATATCAACATCGATCCGGGCACGATGAGTCCTTACCAGCACGGTGAGGTCTTTGTCACGGATGACGGTGCGGAGACGGATCTCGATCTCGGCCACTACGAGCGCTTCATCGACATCAACCTGACGAAGAACTCCAACATCACGACGGGCAAGGTCTATTGGTCGGTCCTCAACAAGGAGCGCAAGGGCGAGTACCTCGGCTCGACCGTTCAGGTCATCCCGCACATCACGAATGAGATCAAGCAGAAGGTCTACGACGTGGCAAAGGCTGACGGCGCTGATGTCGTCATCACGGAGATCGGCGGCACGGTCGGCGATATCGAGAGCCAGCCGTTCCTCGAAGCCATCCGCCAGGTCAAGAAGGAAGTCGGCCCGAACGATACGCTCTACATCCATGTCACGCTCCTGCCGTACATCTCGGCAGCTGGCGAGCTCAAGACGAAGCCGACGCAGCACAGCGTCAAGGAGCTGCGCGCCATCGGCATCCAGCCGGACATCCTCGTCTGCCGCACGGAGAAGACGATCTCCAAGGAGATGAAGGAAAAGATTGCCATGTTCTGCGACGTGCAGCCGGAAGCTGTCATCGAGAACCGCACCGCGTCGACAATCTACGAAGTCCCGTTGATGATGCAGAAGGAAGGTCTCGACAAGATCGCGCTCAAGAAGCTCAACATGGACTACGGTCCGGCTGACATGAGCGAGTGGGAGAAGATGGTCTATAAGATCAACCACCCGCAGAAGCGCGTCAAGATCGCGGTCGTCGGCAAGTACGTCGAGCTGCCGGATGCCTATATCTCCGTGACCGAGGCGCTCCATCACGGCGGCATTGCCAACGATGCGCAGGTCAAGATCAACTGGGTCAATGCAGAGGAGATCGAGGAGAATCCGGACATGGATCTCGACGAGGTCTTCGTCGGCTGCAAGGGCATCCTCGTGCCGGGCGGCTTTGGCAGCCGCGGCGTCGAGGGCAAGATCAAGGCCATCCAGTACGCGCGTGAGCACAAGATCCCGTTCCTCGGGCTCTGCCTTGGCATGCAGTGCGCCGTCATCGAGTTCGCCCGCCACGTCTGCGGCATGGAGGACGCTCATTCGACGGAGTTCGATCCGGAGACGACGCATCCTGTCATCTCGCTGATGGAATCGCAGCAGGGCATCGAGAAGAAGGGCGGCACGATGCGCCTCGGTTCGTATCCCTGCACGCTCGCCAATGGCACGCATGCAAAGGAAGCGTACGGCACGAACCTCATCCATGAGCGTCATCGCCATCGTTTCGAGTTCAACAATGAATTCCGCGGCGCCCTGCAGGAAAAGGGCATGGTCATCGCCGGCACGCTGCCGGATGACAGCCTGGTCGAGATGATCGAGGTCAAGGACCACCCGTGGTTCGTCGCCACGCAGGCGCATCCGGAACTCAAGTCGCGCCCGAACAACCCGCATCCGCTGTTCCGCGACTTCCTCAAGGCCGCTCTTGCTCAGTAAAACAGCATGACGATAGAGAAGACCCGCATTGCCGGGTCTTTTTGACGTGAATCGCATGGAATGGCATGATGCACCGAATGACATGAAGGATGATTGTATGAATGCATTATTTACCGCGATGCTGCAGGACGGAGCCCTGCAGCGCCTGCGGGAGAACACGCAGGGCGAGCCGCGCGAAGCCCTGATCTACGGGCTCGGCGGCTCACAGAAGCACGCCGCTGTCGCTGCCTGCTACGCTTCAATGCCGCAGATGATGGCCATCATCTGCCACTCGTCGGAGACGCTCTCCGATTGGAAGGAGGACCTCAGGCTGCTGCTCCCGAAGGTCCCCATCGTCGAACTGCCGGAGGTCGATACGTTTGACGTCAAGGCGGCGGCCAAGAGCCAGGAGCGGGCCGCCAGGCGCATGGAGGTGCTCGGCCGCCTCGTGCGCGGCGAGCATGTCATCGTGCTCACGCGCACGGAAGCAGCCGTGCAGAAGGGCATGGGCCGCAATGAATTCATGCGGCTCTCGCTCTCGCTGCGCATGGGCGACGTCCTGCCGCGCGAGGACCTCTTGGAGCGCCTCGTCGACCTTGGCTACGAGCACGCGGAGGAGGTCGAGCGCGTCGGACAGTTCAGCGTGCGCGGCGGCATCGTCGACATCTTTGCCATCAATGCGGCTGAGCCGGTGCGCGTCGAGTACTTCGACGACGAGATCGACTCGCTGCGTGAATTCGACCTCGACTCGAAGCGCTCGACCAAGAACATCGGCGCGGCGACCATCATGCCGCTGGCACAGACGGACGATTCGGGCCGGCCGGAACTCTTCCTCTCGTACCTCGAGGGGAAGGGGACTGTCCTCTTTGATGAGCCGACGCGCGTCCGCGACACGATCCGCACGATGGTGCGCGAGAACCCGGACATCAAGGGCAAGATCTTCAGCTGGGAGGAACTCTTGGAAGCCGCGCGCGCCAACCGCGTCGTCTACCTGGCACTCCTCTTGCAGCAGGTGCCGGGCGCTGTGCCCGTTGAGACGATTGGCGTGACGGCAACGACGATGACGCCGTTCCGCCGCCAGATGGACCTCTTGGAGAACGAGGCCAATCGCTGGCTCGCGCAGAAGCAGCGCGTGCTCGTGCTGCTCGGCGATAGGGAGAAGGCGAACAGCCTGCGTGAGTTCTTCGCGCACCGCCGCATCCCGTCTCTCATCGAGGGCGCAGCAGAGCCTCTCCATGACAATGCCATTAACATCCGCCGCGGGGCCCTGCTCACGGGCTTCGAGATGGCGTCCGCGCGCCTCGTCGTCGTGACGGAGAAGGACATCTTCGGCCGCCACAAGCGCCACACGGCTGTCCGCAAGCACAGCGACTACGGCGAGAAGATCTCGCATTTCCGCGACATCAAGCCGGGCGACTACGTCGTGCACGAGAGCCACGGTATCGGCAAGTACCTCGGCGTCGAGACGCTCGATGTCGGCGGCATCCACAAGGACTACCTGCACATCCAGTACGCGGGCGACGACAAGCTCTTCGTGCCGACGGACCAGGTCGGCCTCTTGCAGAAGTACATCGGCTCGGAGGGCGATGTGCCGCGCCTGCACCGCATGGGCGGCACGGAGTGGGTCAAGGCCAAGGCGCGCGCCAAGAAGTCGGTCGAGGACATTGCGCAGAAGCTCATTGAGATCTACGCGAAGCGCAAGGAGGCCAAAGGCCATGCCTTCCCGCCGGACGATGTGAGCCAGCGCGAGTTCGAGGACGCATTCCCCTACGAGGAGACGGAAGACCAGCTGCGCGCCATCGCGGAGATCAAGGCGGACATGGAGAAAGAGAAGCCCATGGACCGCTTGCTCTGCGGCGACGTCGGCTTCGGCAAGACGGAAGTCGCCATACGCGCGGCTTACAAGGCGGCCATGGACGGCAAGCAGGTGGCCGTGCTCGTGCCGACGACCGTCCTCGCGCAGCAGCATTACCAGACGTTTACGACGCGCTTCAACGGCTTTGCGCCGGTCATCGATGTCATCTGCCGCTTCCGCACGGCGAAGCAGCAGAAGGAGACCATCGAGAAGGTGCGCCTCGGCCAGGTGGACATCCTCATCGGCACGCATGCCATCCTCAACCAGAACAAGGTCAAGTGGAAGGACCTTGGTCTCTTGATCGTCGACGAGGAACAGCGCTTCGGCGTCAAGCAGAAGGACAAGATCCGCAAGCTCGCCGCCGGCATCGACGTCCTGACGCTCTCGGCAACGCCGATACCGCGCACGCTCCACATGTCGCTCGTCGGCGCGCGCGATATGAGCATCATCGAGACGCCGCCGGCCGAGCGCTTCCCCGTGCAGACGTACGTTGTCGAGAACAACGATACGATCCTCGCGAACGCCATCAAGCGTGAGATGAGGCGCGGCGGGCAGGTCTACTTCATCTACAACCGCGTCGACACCATCGACCGCATGCGCGACCACATCGAATCGCTCGTGCCCGAGGCGCGGATCCAGACGGCACATGGCCAGATGCCCGAGGAACTGCTCGAGCACGTCATGATGGACTTCTACGAGGGCGATTACGACATCCTGCTCGCGACGAGCATCGTCGAGAACGGCCTCGACGTTGCCAATGCCAACACGATCATCGTCTACAACGCCGACCACTTCGGCCTGTCGCAGCTCTATCAGATGCGCGGGCGCGTCGGCCGCTCGCATCACATGGCCTTTGCGTACTTTGTCTATCAGGCGGACAAGATCCTGACCGAGACGGCCGAGAAGCGCCTGCAAGCCATGAAGGAGTTCGCCGAGCTCGGCGCGGGCTTCAAGATCGCCATGCGCGATCTCGAGATCCGCGGTGCGGGCAATCTGCTCGGTGCCCAGCAGCACGGTCACATTGCCAGCGTCGGCTTCGAGATGTACTGTAAGCTCCTCGAAGAGGCCGTAGAGAGATTGCAGAGCGGCAAGGCGCCTGAGGAAGCACCGCCGGAGCCTGTCATCGACCTGCAGACGGAAGCCTACATCGATGGCGGCTTCATCACAGACGCCATGCACAAGATCGAGATCTACCAGCGCATCGCGGCCGTCCGCAGCAATGAGGAGCTGCGGAGCCTGCTCGATGAGCTCATCGACCGCTTCGGCGACCCGACGAAGCCGGTCATGCACCTCTTGGAGGTCGCGCGCATCAAGAACTACGCGCGCGAGCTCGGCATCCGCGCTATCAAGGAATTGCCGCTGGCGCTCGACCTCTACTTCCTGCCAGAAAAGCGCATGCCGGCCAAGGGGATGCTCGCACTTGCCAACCTCTTCGGCAAGCGCATGAGGAGCCTGCCTGAAAAGAACGGGCTACGTCTCGCGCTGAGTGACCGCTACAAGAAGAACATCACGAATTTCGTCACGCGCGTGCTCATGATCGCTGCCGGTGACGATGAGGCGCTCGAGGCAAAGGCAAGGGAAAAGGCCAGCGCCATCAAGAAGAGTCAGAAGGGAAAGGAAAGAGAGACAGAATGAAACAGCCAAAGATCACCGTAGTCGGACTTGGCCCGGGCCGCTTCGGCCTCATCACATTGGAATCCTGGCAGACTATGCAGGCGGCAGCGCATCTTGTACTGCGCACGCGCATCCATCCGACTGTCGCAGAGATCGAGAAGCGCGGCCTGACGTTCTCGTCATACGACGGCTTCTACGAAGAAGCGCCGGATTTTGAGACGCTCTACCGCCATATCGCTGAAGATCTGCTGCGGCGCGCAACTGAGCAGGGCGACCTCGTCTACGCCGTGCCCGGCAGCCCGCTCGTCGCCGAGCGCACCGTCGTGCTGCTGCGCGAACTCGCGAAGGAGACGGATACCGCAGTCGACATCCTGCCCGGCATGAGCTTTGTCGAGGTCATGTACACGCGCCTCGGCATCGACCCCATCGAGGGTCTGACGATCCTCGATGCAGAGGATGTCAGCACGCTCAAGGAGCGCCCGGCCCAGTCGCTCGTCATCACGCAGGTCTACGATCCCATCATCGCCTCGGACACGAAGCTCATGCTCATGGAGTTCTATCCCGACGAGTACGAGGTCACCTACATCCACAATCTCGCCCTGCCCGACGAATCCATCCGGAAGATTCCGCTCTACGAGCTCGACCGCCAGAAGGATGTCGACCATCTGACGAGTCTCTTTGTGCCAGCACAATGAGCCGAAACGCGCCTGTTCGCGGTTATTTTTCCGAAAACCCTTGATTTTTCAAGGGTTTTCTGCTAAATTTTGATAAGCAGGCAGGATATTCGCGGCAGGCCGCGAATATCTGTCACATAAGCAAAACCATTATTTAAGGAGGCTACAATCGTGAATAAAGCTGAATTGATAGCTAGCGTTGCTGAAAAAGCAGGTCTGACGAAGAAAGACGCAGAGAAGGCTGTGGTCGCTATCTTCGATAGCATCCAGCAGGCTATGGTTGAGGGCGATAAAGTACAGGTGATTGGCTTCGGTACGTTTGAAGTCAAGGAGCGTTCTGCTCGCGCAGGCCGCAACCCGCGCACGAACGAGACGATCCAGATCCCGGCTTCGAAGAATCCGGTGTTCAAGGCTGGCAAGGCCCTGAAAGATGCGGTTAACGCATAATCTGGCTTGTGTACGAGAGGCTGGGTTCCTTCGGGAGCCCGGCTTCTTCTTGTATTGGAGGGATAGGCTTGGATCTCGGTTTATCGTCAAAGGTTGTCCTGCTCACGGGCGGCACTTCCGGCATCGGACTGGAAGCGGCGCGTGAATTCCTGCAGGAAGGTGCCAGTGTCTGCCTGATGGGGCGCTCCGAGGAGCGCGGCCGTGAGGCAGCGGCACGCCTCGCGCAGGAGGCCGGGGCAGAGCGAATCTGCTTCCTGCAGGGGGATGTGAAGAGCGTCGAGGACTGCGGCCGCGTGGTCAAAGGGACGGTGGCGCACTTTGGCCGCCTCGATGTGCTCGTCAATTCGGCGGGCATCTATCGGGAAGGGGCGCTTGAAGACCTCGGGGAAGAGGAACTCGACGATATCCTCGCCTGCAATGTCAAGGGCGTCTTCCACATGACGAAGGCCGCTCTGCCTGCGCTCAAGGCCGCTCGCGGCGCTGTCGTCAACGTGTCGTCTGACGCAGGTGTCCACGGCAACTACTTCTGTACGGCTTACTGCGCGAGCAAAGGCGCTGTCGTGCTCTTCACGCGCGCGCTCGCACTCGAGGTGGCCGCCTTCGGCGTGCGCGTCAATGCCATCGCACCGGGCGACATCATGACGCCTCTGACAGAGGCGCAGCTCGGTACGGGGGAAAGGCGTGAAGCGAACCTCAGGGAGATGGCTGCTGTCTATCCGCTCGGCCGCATCGGCACGGCGCAGGAAGCGGCTTCACTCATCGTCTTCCTCGCCTCGGCGCGCGCGTCTTTCGTGACGGGCGCCATCTACGGGATTGACGGAGGCCTGACTGCCTGATGCATAAGATACTGATACTCACGGCCTCGATTGGTTCGGGGCACATCAAGGCGGCCGAGGCCATCGAGACGGAACTGCGCCGCCTGCTGCCCGATGCCGAGATCACGACGGTCGACTTCATGGCGCGCCGCATCTCGCGCATCCACTGGTTCATGAAGGAATTCTACCTGGCGATGCTGGCCTTCGTGCCGAACCTCTACGACGTTTTCTACAAGCTCTCGGGCGGTTCCTCGGGCGGCACGCTCGTCCAGAACGCCTTTGCCTGGATTATGATGCCGGTCATGAAGCGGCTCGTGCGCCGCTACGAGCCGGACCTCGTGCTCTGCACGCACCCGTTCCCTGAGGGAGCGGCTTCTCTCCTGCGCCGCCGCCAGCAGGAATCATACCGGCTCGCGACAGTCATGACGGACTATTCCCTGCACCAGATCTGGCTCTATCCGGCCGTTGATCGCTACTACATGGCGACGGAGGAGATGCGCATGGGCATGATCAGCCATGGCTTTGCCGTCAATACGCTCGAGGTGCCCGGCATCCCTGTCGCGAGTGTCCTGCAGGAGATGAAGGACAAAGCCACTGTGCGGCGCGCGCTGGCTATACCGGAGGGGCAGCCAGCCGTCCTCTTGATGGGCGGCGGCCTCGGCCTCGGCGGCATCGAGTCGAACTTGCGCGACCTCGAGGAGATCGAAGCGCGCCTGACCATCCTCGTCGTGGCCGGGCGCAATCAACGTCTGATGGAGCGCGTGCAGGACATGGCGGACGCCTCGCATCATCAGGTGCTCGTCTGGGGTTACACGGATCAGGTACACTTCCTCATGCGGGCGGCTGACCTCTTGATCACGAAGCCTGGGGCGCTGACCATCAGCGAGGCGTTCGTGCTCGGCCTGCCGATGCTGCTGCACGATCCCATCCCGGGGCCTGAGACGGAGAACGCCATCTATGCGACGCAGCACGGGGCGGCTGTCTGGCTCCATCCGCGCGAGGACCTCGCGCGGTCTGTCCGGAAACTCCTGGACGGCGATTCACTCGCTGCGATGAGCCGGGCCGCCGTTTCTTGTGCGCGCCCCGATGCCGCGCCGTCCATTGCCGAAGATCTGAAGGATTTGCTGTTGAGAAGGAGTTGATTTCATGAAGCAAAGGATAAAGCAGAGGAAGGGTCTCTTCAACTGGTTCACGATCCTCTTGGTCATCATCATCGGTTATTTTGCCGTGATCCTCGTCAAGCAGCAGATCTACCTGAACCAGGTCAGCGCCGATCAGGCTGCGGCAGAGGAGCGCCTCGCGACGGCAAGGGCTGAGCACGAGCGCCTCGTCAAGGAGAAGGATGACCTCAACCGCCTTGATTACATCGAGAAGATCGCGCGCGAGGAGCTCGGCATGACGCGCAGGGGAGAACTGCCGTACAGCTCAGGGAAATCCGTAGGCTCGCGCTGACTGAAATCGCGTTCTTTCCTTGACACTGCTGAGCGCGCAAGGTTATAATAAAGCGTGTATTTTCCATCACGACTTAAGGAGGAAGAATTAATTTGTCCATTGAAGTTGGCAATGTAGTTGAGGGTGTTGTCACGGGCATCACGAATTTCGGTGCTTTCGTAGAATTGCCGGAAGGCAAGACGGGTCTCATCCATATCTCTGAGGTAGCGGATGTCTATGTCAAGGATGTCCACGATTTCCTCTCCGAACATGACAAGGTGAAGGTTAAGGTATTGAGCATCGATGATCGCGGCAAGATTGCCCTTTCCATCAAGCAGCTTCAGGAGAAGAAGCCAGAAGCACAGGCTCCGGCAGGGAATTCTTCCTTCCGCCCGCAGCGCCAGAGCCGCGGACCGCGGGATTTCCGCCGCGGTGGCCGCTACAGCAATTCCACGGCCTCGTTTGAAGACAAGCTCTCGAAGTTCCTCAAGGACAGTGACGAGCGCCTGACGGACCTGCGCCGCAAGACGGATTCGAAGCGCGGAGGCCGTGGCTCCCGCCGCTCGGATTGATCATCTGAAATCGGAATGATACAAGCACTCTTGACGGGGTGCTTTTGTTCTTTATGTTGAAGGCAGATGGCTCTATGGGCTTTATGATTGAAGAAGCATTGCGCTACGCCAGGGCGCAGGGACTCCTGCACCGCGGCATGCACGTGCTCGTGGCCTGCTCCGGCGGGCCGGACTCCCTGGCCCTGCTCGACATCTTGCTGCGGCTGCGCGGGCGTCTTCGCCTCGCCCTGACTGTGGCGCACTTCGAGCACGGCATACGCGGCGCCTCATCGGAAGGCGATGCATCATTTGTCGCCGCGTTCTGCAAGGAGCGCGGCGTGCCCTGCTTCATCGGGCACGGTGATGTGCCCTCTGCTGCGCGCGCACAGGGCAAGTCGCTCGAGCTTGCGGCGCGCGAACTGCGCTACGCGTTCTTTTGGCAGACGATGGCGCGCGTCGGCGCGGATGTCCTCGCGACGGCTCATCACGCCGATGACCAGGCCGAGACGGTGCTCATGCGCATCCTGCGCGGCACGGGGCTCGACGGCCTCTCTGCCATGAAGCCGCGCGAGGGAAAGAAGATCCGCCCGCTGCTCTTTGCGCGGCGCGCGGAGATCCTCGCTTACTGCGGGGCGCGCGGCCTTGAGCCGCGCCACGATGCGACGAACGATCTCCCTGATTGCACGCGCAACGTGTTGCGCCTCAAGGTGCTACCGTACCTGCAGCAGTCATGCAATCCAGAAGTCGCGCGTGCGCTCTGCCAGCTCGCTGAGCTCGCACGCGCCGACTGCGATTACCTCGAGCAGCAACTCGATGCAATCTGGCCCTATCTGACGCGCGAGGAAGAGGGACAGCGCAAGATCGTGCTCGCCTCGCTGCGCCGCCAGCATCCGGCCATGCAGCGCCGCGCGCTGCGCCGCCTCTATCGGGAGGCGGCGGGGAGCGGCAGGGACCTCAGCTTCATCCATGTGGAAGAGCTGCGCCAGCTGGCGATCTCTGAGCGGCCGACCGGCAAGGTGCTGGCACTTTCCGGCGGGTATCGGGCCTGCTTCTCGTACGACAGGCTCTTCCTGCGGCAATCCTCCGAGGAGGTCTCGGAGACGCCGGCGGACCTTGCCGTCCGGCCGGAGATACCGGGCGTGACCGAAGCGGGCAGCCTCGTCATCGAGGCGGAGTTCTGCCGGGAGCGGCCTGTACCTGCCGGGCCCGGCGCCTTCTACCTCGATGCCGACGTCCTCGCGCGCGGCCCGCTCGTCTTCCGCTACCGGCGGCCCGGCGACTTCATCGAGCTTCCTGCTGGGCGCAAGAAACTCAAGGACGTCCTCATCGACGACAAGGTCCCGCGCGAAGAGCGCAGCCGGCTGCTGCTGCTGGCGAACGGCCAGGAGATCCTCTGGATCGCAGGCAGGCGGCGCACGAGCCATTACCCGGTCAACGACCGAACAAAGAGAATCCTGTATTTCCAAATAAAAGAAAAGAGGCACACAAATGACTAAAGACATGAATGCGGATATCGAGAAAGTCGTCTTCTCGGAAGAGGAGCTCAAGAAGCGCATCGCAGAGCTCGGCAAAGAGATCACGGAAGATTACAAGGACGTGAAGGAGACGATCTACTGCGTCGGCATCCTCAAGGGCGCCGTCGTCTTCTACACGGACCTCGTGCGCAACATCAATCTGCCGGTCCATTTCGACTTCATGATCGCTTCGAGCTACGGCAACGGCACGGAGTCGAGCGGCTCGGTGAAGATCCTCAAGGATCTCGATTACGATGTAGAAGGAAAACACCTGATCATCATCGAAGATATCATCGATTCGGGCACGACGATGAATTACCTCATGAAGTATTTCCGCGAGCGCAAGCCGAAGAGCGTCAAGCTCTGCTCGCTGCTCTCGAAGCCGTCGCGCCGCACGGTCGATGTGAACATCGACTACTGCGGTTATACGGTCCCCGACGAATTCCTCGTGGGCTATGGCCTCGATTATGCGGAGAAATACCGCAATCTGCCGTACATCGGTGTGCTCAAGCCTGAGATCTACGAATAAGGGCCAGCTGCTCCTGGAGCAAAAGCTCTGAGACAAAGGAGGACAATGGATTGAATAAGTTTCTACGCAATGTAGGGTTCTATCTGCTCATCATCCTGGTGGCAATCTCCGTCATCGACTACTTCTCGACGAAGAACACGAACCGCCAGGAAGTGGAGTACACGCAGTTCCTGCAGCAGGTAGACAAGGGCGATGTGTCGAAGGTCGTGATCATCCAGAACACGATCCACGGCACGCTCGCAGATGGCACGGAGTTCACGACCATCACGCCGGATGCCCCGAATAATGACCCGGACCTCTACCAGAAGCTCTCGGCGAAGGGGATCGACATCGCGGCGGAGAATCCGCCGGAGCCGCCCTGGTGGTCGCAGATGTTCTCGTCTGTCATCCCCATCCTGCTGCTCATCGGCGTCTGGTTCTTCATCATGCAGCAGACGCAGGGCGGTGGCGGACGCGTCATGTCGTTCGGCAAGAGCCGCGCGCGCATGAGCGGCGCCGACAAGATCAAGGTCACGTTCCGCGATGTCGCCGGTGCGGATGAGGCGAAGCAGGAGCTCGAAGAAGTCGTCGAGTTCCTCAAGCACCCGAAGAAGTTCAACGAGCTTGGCGCCCGCATCCCGAAGGGCGTCCTGCTCTTCGGCCCTCCGGGCACCGGTAAGACGCTGCTTGCACGCGCTGTCGCAGGCGAGGCGGGTGTACCGTTCTTCTCGATTTCGGGCTCGGACTTCGTCGAGATGTTCGTCGGTGTCGGCGCTTCGCGTGTCCGCGACCTCTTCGAGCAGGCGAAGAAGAATGCGCCGTGCATCGTCTTCATCGATGAGATCGATGCAGTTGGACGCCAGCGCGGCGCTGGCGTCGGTGGCGGCCACGATGAGCGCGAGCAGACGCTCAATCAGCTGCTCGTCGAGATGGACGGCTTTGCGGCCAACGAGGGCATCATCATCATCGCGGCGACGAACCGCCCGGATATCCTCGACCCGGCGCTCCTGCGCCCGGGCCGCTTCGACCGCCAGATTGTCGTCGATAAGCCCGATGTGCGCGGCCGTCTGGCCATCCTCAAGGTCCACACGAAGGGCAAGCCGATGGCAAAGGATGTCGACCTCGATATCATCGCGCGCCGCACGCCGGGCTTTACGGGTGCGGACCTCTCGAACCTCGTCAATGAGGCGGCACTGCTCGCCGCCCGCCGCGAAAAGCACAAGGTCGGCATGACGGAGATGGAAGAAGCCATCGAGCGCGTCATCGCAGGTCCGGAGCGCAAGTCGCACGTCATGAGCGAAGAAGAGAAGCGCCTGACGGCATACCATGAGGGCGGCCATACGCTCGTCGGCATGATGCTCAAGCACGCCGATTCTGTCCACAAGGTCACGATCATCCCGCGCGGCCGCGCAGGCGGCTACACGCTGATGCTGCCGAAGGAAGACCGCAACTACGCAACGCGCTCCGAGCTCCTCGACCGCCTCAAGGTCGCGATGGGCGGCCGCGTCGCGGAAGAAGTCGTGCTCAAGGAGATCTCCACGGGCGCTTCGCAGGATATCCAGCAGGCATCGCGCATCGTGCGCAGCATGATCATGCAGTACGGCATGAGCGATGTGCTCGGACCTGTCGCCTACGGCGAGAGCCAGAACCATCAGGTATTCCTCGGCCGTGACATCAACCATCAGCGCAACTACTCGGAAGAAGTGGCCAGCGAGATCGACAAGGAAGTCCGCAAGTACATGGAAGAGGCGTACGAAGCTTGCCGCAAGATCATCACGGAGAACCGCGACAAGCTCGAGCTCATCGCGCAGGCGCTTATGGAGCGCGAGACACTGACGGCCAAGGAACTCGAAGAGCTCCTGACGACGGGAAGCATCACCGATCCGGACGACAAGGACGAGGACGACAAGCCGCAGTCCGGCACGCCGGCCGTGACGCCGCTGCCCGTAGAGCAGGCAGAGAAGCCTGAGGCAGTGGCAAAAGAGACGGAGAAGGAATCGGAAGAGGAACACGAGAAGGAAGCCGAACCGAAATTCAACGTCACGCATTACGACAAATAAGAAGATGCAGCAAAAGCAGGGCTGTTCTCGCAAGAGAATCCCTGCTTTTTTTATACCCCGCTACGGTGTATAATATAGTGGTGTTACAATGAGGAGGTGGCGTTTTTGCGCTCAAAGATATTAGACTTGCTCAGAGAAGCAGGCGATTCCTACCTTTCTGGTGAGGAGATGGCGAAGCGCCTGGGCGTTTCGCGCACGGCGGTCTGGAAGCACATCCAGGAGCTGCGCCGCGATGGCTATGACATCGTCAGCCACTCGCGCAGCGGCTATTCCCTGCAGAGTGCGCCGGACACGCTTCGCCCGGAAGAAATCAAGAATGGCCTCCGCACGAGGCGCATCGGCAGGGAGATCCGCTTCTATCCGACCGTCGATTCGACAAACCTCGAGGCGAAGCGGCTCGCACAGCAGGGCGCGCCGGACGGCCTCATCGTCGTCGCTGAGGAACAGGGCAAGGGGCGCGGCCGCCTCGAGCGCTCGTTCTTCTCACCGGCGGGCAAAGGAATCTGGTTCTCGGTCATCCTGCGCCCCGACTTCCTGCCGCAGGAAGCGCCGAAATGTACGCTGCTGTCGGCCGTCGCTGTCGCGCAGGCCGCAGAGGATTTCGGCATGAAGGTCGGCATCAAGTGGCCGAACGATGTGCTTGCAGATGGCAGGAAGCTCGTGGGCATCCTGACCGAGATGAGCGCCGAGATGGAGCGCATCCACTACGTCATCATCGGCACGGGCATCAACGTCAACATCGCCGAAGAGGATTTCCCCGAGGACCTGCGCGACAAGGCGACTTCGCTCTCGCAGTTGAAGGGCGAGGAGATTCCGCGCGTGGCGTTCTTCCGCGCCGTCCTGGAGCACATGGATGCGCTCTACGACTCCATCCTGCGCGAGGGCTTCGCTGAGGTTTTCTCCATGTGGCGCCGTTACAGCATCACGCTGGGGCAGATGGTGCGCGTCATCGATGCGCGCGGCGGCAAGGATGCCTTTACGGGCAGGGCTGTTGATATCGACGAGGACGGCGCTCTGCTCGTCGATACGGCAGAAGGACGCCGACGCGTCCTCGCGGGCGACGTCTCCATCCGCCCGCAGCAGGACTGAGACAGGCTTTTACAACAGGAGGATTATATTTGTTATTAGTTCTAGATATCGGCAACACGAATATTGCCATGGGTACCTATGAGGGCAAGGAGCTCCAGAAACACTGGCGCATCTCGACGGACCGCCAGAAGACGGGCGACGAGTACGGCATGCTCATCAACAGCCTGTTCCACTATCAGGGCATCGAGATGGCCGACATCCATGCCATCATCATCTCATCTGTCGTGCCGCCGCTCGTCGTGCCATTCATCAAGATGTGCGAGCGCTATTTCCACCTGCGCCCGCTGATCGTCGGGCCCGGCATCAAGACGGGCATCCGCCTCCACTACGAGAACCCGCGCTCCATCGGCGCGGACCGCATCGTCAATGTCGTCGGCGCCTACGAGCAGTACGGTGGCCCGCTGATTGTCATCGACATCGGCACGGCGACGACCTTCGATGTCGTGGCGAAGAACGGCGACTTCCTGGGCGGCGTCATCGCGCCGGGCATCGGCACGAGCTCGGAGGCGCTCTTCCAGCGCGCAGCCCAGCTGCCGCGCATCGAGCTCGTGCCGCCGAAGAATATCATCTGCCGCAATACGATCCAGGGCATGCAGGCGGGCATCATCTTCGGCTACGTCGGCCAGATTGACGAGATCGCGCGCCGCATCAAGCGGGAGATGCGCGAGAACGGCGTGGAGGAAGAGGTCAAGGTCATCGCGACGGGCGGGCTCGCGCGCATGATCTCGAAGGAATCTGCCACGATCGACAAGATCGACCACTTCCTGACGCTCACGGGTCTGCGCGTCCTCTACGAGCGCAACCAGAAAGGACATCCCCATGAAGATCGGTGAGTACAGCTTCAAGGCGCCGGTATTCCTCGCGCCGATGGCCGGCGTGACGGATACGGCCTACCGTATCATCGCGCACGATATGGGCTGCCCGCTCTGCTTTGCTGAGATGGTGTCGTCGCAGGGCATCCACTTCCGCAATGAGCGCACGCTCGCCATGCTGCAGTCGGAGCCGGAGGAACGCCCGCTGGCCATGCAGATCTTCGCCAATACGCCGGAGATGGCGGCGGAGGCGGCTGCCTTCGTCGAATCGCTCGGCACGGCCGACATCCTCGACTTCAACATGGGCTGTCCTGCACCGAAGATTGTCAAGAACGGGGAGGGCTCGGCCCTGATGCGTGACCCCGAGAAGGCCTACGCGATCCTCTCGGCCATCCGCAAGGCCGTCAAGATGCCCGTGACCGTCAAGATGCGCAAGGGCTGGGATGACAGCTCAGTCAATGTCGTCGAGATAGCGAAGCTCGCGGAAGCAGCTGGCGTCGATGCTATCGCTGTGCACGGCCGCACGCGCGAGCAGTTCTATACGGGCCGTGCAGACTGGGAGATCATCGGCGCCGTCAAGCGCGCCGTCAAGGTGCCCGTCATCGCCAATGGCGATGTGCGCACCTTTGATGACCTCGACAGGATCCGCGAGGTCACGGGCTGCGACGGCGTCATGATCGGCCGCGCTGCGCAGGGGAATCCCTGGATCTTCCGCCAGTTCACGCATTACCTTGAGACGGGCGAGCGCCTGCCGGGGCCGACGATGCAGGAGCGCGCAGCAGTCATCATGCGCCATCTCGATCTGCTGCTCAAGTACAAGGGCGACTACGTCGGCCCGCGCGAGATGCGCAAGCATGCGACCTGGTACACGCGCGGCATCGTGCACGGCGCCGTCCTGCGCGACCGCTTCAACAAGGCGGTGACGCGCGAGGATTTTGCGGAAATCCTCGATGAATACTTCCGTTGAACTTGAATTGAACTTGAAAGGAAGGATTGCATATGGCAAGAGAAGAAAAGGCGTCCGTCTGGTCCTCGTATACCGAGGCCGATAGAGAGGCGCTTGAGAAACTGGCTGCAGGATACCGCGACTTCCTCTCCACCTGCAAGACAGAGCGCGAGAGCGTCGTGGAGGCTGTGCGCCAGGCAAAGGCCGCAGGCTACCGCGACCTTTGCGATGTACTGCAGGCGGGGGAGAAGCTCAAGGCCGGCGACAAGGTCTACGCTGTCAACATGAAGAAGAGCATCGTGCTGTTCCAGATCGGTGAAGACCCGCTTGAGAAGGGCCTCGCCATCCTCGGCGCGCACATCGATACGTGCCGCCTCGACGTCAAGCAGAACCCGCTCTACGAAGACGGCGGCCTCGCTTACCTCGACACGCATTACTACGGCGGCATCAAGAAGTACCAGTGGGTCACGCTGCCGCTCGCTCTGCACGGCGTCGTCGTCAAGAAAGATGGCACGGTCGTCGAGATCCGCATCGGCGAGGAAGAGGGCGCCCCCGTCTTCTGCGTGACGGACCTCCTGATCCATCTCTCGCAGGAACAGATGAAGAAGAACGCGGCCAAGGTCATCGAGGGCGAAGACCTCGACATCCTCGTCGGCAATTACCCGCTCAAGGATGGCGAGAAGGAGTCGGTCAAGGCCGGCGTGCTGAAGCTCATCGAGGAGCAGTACGGCATCGAAGAAGAGGATTTCCTCTCGGCTGAGCTCGTCCTCGTGCCAGCCGGCCGTGCGCGCGACCTCGGCTTCGACCGCAGCATGATCCTAGCCTACGGACAGGACGACCGCGTCTGCGCCTACACGAGCCTCGTGGCCATGCTTGAGAGCAGTGCTCCGCGCAAGCGCACCTCCTGCTGCCTGCTCGTCGACAAGGAAGAGATTGGCAGTGTCGGCGCGACGGGCATGCAGTCGCATTTCTTCGAGAACATCCTCGCCGAGCTCATGAACGCCTGCGGCCAGTACAGTGAGCTCGGCCTGCGCCGCTGCCTCGCCAATTCGAAGATGCTCTCATCTGATGTCTCCAGTGCCTACGATGCACTCTACGCCAGCGCTTACGACAAGAAGAACGTCGCCTACCTCGGGCGCGGCATGGTCTTCAACAAGTTCACGGGGGCGCGCGGCAAGTCGGGCTCCAACGATGCCAATGCCGAATACCTCGGCGAGATCCGCCGCATGCTCGAGAAGCACGATGTCCACTTCCAGCTCGCTGAGCTCGGCCGCGTCGATCTCGGCGGCGGCGGCACGATTGCCTACATCATGAGCCTCTACGGCATGCAGGTCATCGACAGCGGCGTCGGCGTCCTCTCGATGCACGCCCCGTGGGAAGCGACGAGCAAGGTCGACATCTACGAGACGAAGAAGGGCTACATGGCCTTCCTGGCAGAGGCGTGAGCCTTCCCGCAGGAGAATTGAACACAGAAACGACAAAACGACCACATCGTCTGATGTGGTCGTTTTTCTTGGACATGAAGATTGGAAAGAAGAAAAAGAATGGAAAATATATGTTGAGAAAGAGAAGTCAGCTTGATGCTCAGTCTTCGATTGCCGTTTCGAGTGCGATCTTGATCATGTCGTTGAACGACGTCTGGCGCTCTTCCGTCGTGCAGCCTTCACCCGTCAGCAGATGGTCGCTGACCGTGAAGAGGGCGAGTGCCTGGACATGTGCCTCAGCTGCGAGCGTGTAGAGGGCAGCTGCTTCCATCTCGACGGCGAGGATGCCGTACTTGCGGAGTTTGTCGTTGTCGATCTCCTCGTCGTAGAAACGGTCGACCGAGATGATGTTGCCGACGGTAGCCTTGAGGTCGAGCTTCTTCGTGTTGGCGACTGCCTTCGAGAGCAGGTCGTAGTCGGCAATCGGGCAGAAGTTGATCGAGCCGCCGAAGATATTGCGGATGATCGAGGAGTCCGTGCTGGCTGCCTGTGCGATCAGCACGTCGCGCAGGTGGACATCTGGGTGCATGGCACCGCAGGTGCCGACGCGGAAGAGCTTCTTGCAGCCGAATTCATGGATGAGCTCGTGCACGTAGATGGAGATGGACGGGATGCCCATGCCCGTGCCCTGGACCGATACGGGAACGCCCTTGTAGGTGCCCGTGAAGCCGAGGATGTTGCGGACAGAGGTGTACTGCTTCGGATTGTCGAGGAAGTTCTCGGCGATGAACTTGGCGCGCAGCGGGTCGCCCGGCAGCAGGATGCGCTCAGCGATCTCGCCCTTCTCGGCAGCGATATGTGGTGTGCTCATGGTGTTTCCCTCTTTCTTTCTTGATGATGGACAACGTGATTTCTTTTCTGAAGATTTTAAATCGTATACGTACATTATAGTGAAATGCGCGGGAAAAGAAAAGGCCAAATGTCCAGGCTTGCGGGGAAAACGTGAGAAAACACGTATTTTCGGGATAGATTAGGAGCTGATTTGACAGATACGTGCTAAAGTGCTATAATTCGCTGTGTTGATATAAGTTGTCAGGACAATCGCGGCAGCCCTCGAGGCTGATGAGGAAAGTCCGGGCTCCACAGGGCAGTGTGCTGGATAACGTCCAGCGAGGGTGACCTCAGGGAAAGTGCCATAGAGATTTAGACCGCCTGACTCGTCAGGTAAGGGTGGAAAGGTGCGGTAAGAGCGCACCAGCAGTCAGGTGACTGGCTGGCTTCGGTAAACCCCACATGGAGCAAGACCAAATAGGGAAGGGATGATGCGGCCCGCGGAACCTTCCGGGTTGAGTCGCTTGAGCCGGCAGGCAACTGCCGTGCCTAGATAAATGATTGTCACCGCGTGAGCGGAACAGAACTCGGCTTATTGACGACTTATAACATCTGCAAGCAATGAGGCTGCCCCTTCTGGCAGCCTGTTTTCATATCTGAGGTTAATCTGAAAAGAACCTGAAAGAAATGAGAACGAACGAGCTTGAAAACAGAAGGAAGCACTTTTTATGATTTAACTTCTCGAAGTACGACGACTCCTGTCGTATGATTATAAATCAAATGGGCGCAAAAAGAATAAGCTGAGTCCAGCCCAGGAGCGGGGGAACCAAGTTTTTTGGGGTGAACGTCTGGCTCACGGTGTCAGGCCGAGCGGTCTTCATGGTGAAATAGGCGAGGGTGGTCTTCTCTACCCTAACCCGGCAGCTAACCTCGTAAGCGAAGAGAGAGAGGAGTGGCTTTTTGAGTAAAGCAATGCGTATCATTTTCGCAGTATCCATGATCCTTATGTGCTGGTTTTCGGTGGCGGGGGCTTCAGCTTTTCGCGTCGGAGATCAGGGCAGCGATGTAGCAGAAATCCAGGGCCAGCTGGCCAATCTGGGCTACGACGTCACGGCAGACGGTGCCTATGGCCCCGCCACGGTCGAGGCAGTCAAGAGCTTCCAGATGACGCAGGGCATCAACGCAGACGGACTTGTCGGTCCTTCCACGTATGCCGCTCTGCTCGGCAAATCGATGCCGGCAGTCAGCTCCACGACGAACTCCATCGCACGCCGCGTCGTATCGGATTCCATGAACTACCTTGGTGTCCCGTACGTCTTCGGCGGCACGACGCCGAACGGTTTCGACTGCTCGGGTTACGTCCGCTATGTATTCGCCAATGCCGGTGTCTACCTGCCGCGCACGGCTGATGCACAGTATGAGGTCGGCTACTCGGTTTCCACGAGCGAGCTCGTGCCGGGCGACCTCGTCTTCTTCTCGACGTATGAGCCGGGTCCGTCGCACGTCGGCATCTATCTTGGCGATGGTGATTTCATCAACGCATCGTCGAGCCAGGGTGTATCAGTTGCATCCCTGTACAGTTCCTATTGGGGTTCCTGCTATATCGGTGCCCGTCGCGTCATGTAATCTTTTCGGAGAGGGGCAAGCGTCTCTCTCCCTTTTTTTTACGTTTTTACCGGATTTTACGGATTTTACCGAAGGGGTGGAACCATGGGGGATCTCTTTCTTCTGTTCCTGATCATCCTGATGTTTGCCTTTGCTTACTGGGATGAACTTTTCACGGAATGACAACGGGCCGTCTGCTTGGGCAGATGGCCTTTCTTGTCATCACATCAGTGTGTATTTTTTCTGAAACTTTACGCCGAGAGGTTGCATATTATCCGATTTTTGGGTAAGATGATATAACGTATAGACCAGGAAGAAGGCGATGCTATGGATGCAAGGCAGGATTTCTATCTGGCGGCACTCGCGCAGTGCCCGGGACTCGGCAGCCGCAGGCTCGGCCCGTTGTTACAGACAGGCCTGGATGCCGTGAGCCTCTGGCAGATGCCGGCTCTTGAGATGAGCAGGCTCGTCAAGATGCCGCAGGGGCTCGTCAGCACGATTGACGCATTCCGCAGGGACCATCCCGATATGCCGGAAGCGCTGGCGGATATCTGTGAGCAGCGCGGCGTCCATCTCTGCACGCTGCAGGATGAGGATTACCCGTATTTATTGAAGGAAATCTTTTCGCCGCCGCCCGTGCTCTACTGCCGCGGGACGCTCATGCCAAAGGAGCGCCGCGTCGCGATCGTCGGCTCGAGGCGCCTGAGCCCTTACGGTGAGGCGCTGGCGCTCGAGTTCGGCGAGCAGCTGGCCGCTGCGGGCCTGACGGTCGTCAGCGGTGCAGCGCGCGGCATCGATACGAGGTCGCATCGCGGTGCGCTCAAGACAGGCCGCACGGTCGCCGTGCTCGGCTGCGGCATCGATGTGGCGTATCCGGCTGAAAATCGCCGTCTGCTCGCGCAGATTGCGGAGAGCGGCGCGGTCATCTCGGAGTACGCGCCGGGCGTCCAGCCGCTGCCGGCCTTCTTTCCCGCGCGCAACCGCATCATCAGCGGTCTGTCTGAGGGGACGCTCGTCGTCGAGGCGGCCGCGAGGAGCGGCTCGCTGATTACAGCGGAACTCGCCCTTAGCGAAGGGCGCGAGGTCTATGCACTGCCGGGCAGCGTCTTCTCTAAGATGAGTGAGGGCTGCCACCACCTGATCCAGCAGGGAGCGAGGCTTGTGACGAAGCCTGGCGATATCCTCGAGGACATGGGGCTCGTGCAGAAGGTCACGGCCAAGAAGCAGAAGAGCATGACGCCGGACGAGCGCAGGGTCTATCAGGTCCTGTCCTTCGACCGCGCGCTGAGCGCCGACGAGATCCTCATGAGCCTGCCGGATGGAGAGATGCCGAATCTGTCCTTCACGCTCCTGCAGATGGAGCTCAAGGGACTGATCATAGAAAATGAACTGCATGCCTACAGGCGTGCTGAGAGGGAGTGACGGTTTGGCTGCAACAAAAGCAAGTACGGCACCAAAAGCAAAGACAAGAACCAAGACGAAGACAAAGAGAACGCTCGTCGTTGTCGAGTCTCCGGCCAAGGCCAAGACCATCGAGAAATATCTGGGAAAGAAGTACATGGTGCGCGCTTCCATGGGTCATCTGCGCGATCTGCCGAAGAGCCAGTTCGGCATCGACATCGAGAATGACTTCGCGCCGAAGTACATCAACATACGCGGCAAGGGCGATCTCATCAAGGCGCTCAAGAAGGACGCGAAGCATGCCGACAAGATTTATCTGGCAAGCGATCCGGACCGCGAAGGAGAGGCAATCGCCTGGCATCTGGCGTTCATCCTAGGACTTGACCCGTCATCGGATTGCCGCATCGTCTTCAACGAGATCACGAAGCCGGCCATCCAGGAGGCCGTCAAGCACCCGCGCGCCATCAACCTCGATCAGGTCGACGCGCAGCAGGCGCGCCGCATGCTCGACCGCATCGTCGGCTACAAGCTGTCGCCTCTTCTGTGGCGCAAGGTGCGCAAGGGCCTGTCGGCCGGCCGCGTGCAGTCGGTGACAGTCCGACTGATTTGCGACCGCGAGAAGGAGATCCAGGCGTTCCATTCGGATGAGTATTGGACGGTCGGGCTCAAGTTGCGCAAGGAGAGATCGGCGATGTTCCAGGCCGACCTCGTGCAGATCGACGGCAAGCGCCTCGCTGTCACCGATGAGGAGGGCAAGAAGATTGCCCTGCACAATGAGAGCGAAGCGATGGCCGTCACGGAAGACCTCGCCAAGCAAGCGCTGACGGTTGCATCCGTGCGGCGCAGTGAGCGCAGGCGCAAGCCCGCGGCGCCGTTTACGACGAGCTCCTTGCAGCAGGATGCCGCGCGCAAGCTCGGCTTCACCTCGCGCAAGACGATGATGCTCGCGCAGCAGCTCTACGAGGGCATTGAGCTCGGTCGCCACGGCTCGACCGGTCTCATCACCTACATGCGCACGGACTCGACGCGCATCTCGGAGCTCGCGCAGCAGGAGGCGAAGTCGTTCCTGCTCGAAGCGTTCGGCCCGGAATTCGTGCCAGAGAAGGCCAACGTCTACGTGACGGGCAAGAAAGCGCAGGATGCGCATGAGGCCATCCGCCCGACGAGCCTCGTCCACACGCCGGAGAGCCTCGAGAAGTACCTCAACAAGGACCAGCTCAAGCTTTACACGCTCGTCTGGCAGCGCTTTGCCGCCAGCCAGATGACGCCGGCCATCTACGACACGATGGCAATCGCCATCAAGGCCGGCGACCGCTATGACCTGCGCGCCAACGGTTCCCGCCTCAAGTTCGCCGGTTTCACGAAAGTCTACGCCGGTGCTGAGACGACGAAGAAGGAAAAAGACGTCCTCTTGCCGGAGCTTGAAGAAGGCGATGTCCTGAACATCGCCAAGACGCTGCCGCAGCAGCACTTCACAGAGCCGCCGCCGCGCTATAACGATGCCTCGCTCGTCAAGACGCTCGAGGAGAAGGAGATCGGCCGCCCGAGCACGTACGCGCCGATCATCGAGACGATCCAGGCGCGCGGTTACGTCCAGCGCATCGACAAGCACTTCCAGCCGACGGAGCTCGGCTTCGTCGTCGTCGACATGCTCGAGGAGTACTTCAAGGACATCGTCGATGTCAAGTTCACGGCCAATCTCGAGAACGAGCTCGATGAGATCGCCGAGGGCAAGGTCCACAAGAACCAGCTGCTGCGGGAGTTCTACGGTCCGTTCGAGCAGACGCTCGAGAAGGCCGACGAGGCCATCGGCCACGTCGAACTGCCCGTCGAGGTGTCGGACGTCCGCTGCGAGCACTGCGGCCGCCTGATGGTCATCAAGCAGGGACGCTACGGCAAGTTCCTCGCCTGCCCGGGCTTCCCGGAATGCCGCAACACGAAGCCGCTCTTGAAAGATACAGGTGTCAAGTGTCCGAAGTGCGGCGGCAAGATCGTCGAGCGCCGCACGCGCCGCGGGCGCACATTCTATGGCTGCGAGAACTATCCGGACTGTGATTACACGACTTGGGATACGCCGCAACAGCAGAAGTGCGAGAAATGCGGTGCCTTCCTCTTGAAGCATCACTTCAAGAACGGACGCGGCATGCTCTACTGCAGCAATGATGCTTGCGAGACGCGCATCAACCACCCGATCAACAAGGAACTCGAGAAGATGCGCGAGCGCGCCGAAGCCAAGCGGAAGCGCGAAGCGGAGAAGATGGCGGCAGAGGCCGAGAAGAAGGAGAATCCATGAAGAAAGTCATCATAGTCGGCGCTGGCCTGGCTGGCAGCGAGGCCGCCTGGCAGGCGGCCAAGCAGGGCGCGGAAGTCACGCTCTACGAGATGCGTCCCGAAAAGTCGACGCCGGCGCATAAGACGGCCGGCTTTGCCGAGCTCGTCTGCAGCAATTCGCTGCGCGGTGCCGGCCTGGAGAATGCGGTCGGCGTGCTCAAGGAAGAGATGCGCCGCCTCGGTTCCATCATCATGGAGGCAGCCGATGCGACGCGCGTCCCTGCCGGCGGTGCGCTCGCTGTCGACCGCCATGGCTTCAGTGACTACGTGACGGAAAAAGTCACGAATCACCCGCACATCACCGTGGTGCACGAAGAAGTGCCGAAGATCCCGATGGAGGAAGATGCAGTGACCGTCGTGGCGAGCGGCCCGCTGACGGCCGGCAGCCTGGCGGAGGACATCGCAGCGCGCACGGGCAACGATTCGCTGTACTTCTACGATGCGGCCGCCCCAATCGTCAGCCTCGAGTCCGTCGACATGACAAAGGCGTACCGCGCCTCGCGCTACGGCAAGGGTGAGGCAGCCTACATCAACTGCCCGATGACGAAGGAGGAGTACGAGGCGTTCTGGCACGAGCTCGTGACGGCGGAGAAGGCGCCGACGAAGGACTTCGAGAAGGAGAAGTTCTTCGAGGGCTGCATGCCGGTCGAGGTCATGGCGAGCCGCGGCATCGACACGCTGCTCTACGGCCCGCTGAAGCCCGTCGGACTCGAGCACCCCGTGACGGGGGTGCGCCCCTATGCCGTCGTGCAGCTGCGCCAGGACAATGCGGGCGCGACGCTCTACAACATCGTCGGCTTCCAGACGCATCTCAAGTGGCCGGAACAGCGCCGCGTCTTCGGCATGATCCCCGGCCTCGAGCACGCGGAGTTCCTGCGCTACGGCGTCATGCACCGCAACACCTTCCTGAACTCGCCGCGCCACATGCGCCCGACGCTGCAGCTTCGAGGCGAGGACCATCTGCTCTTTGCCGGTCAGATGACGGGCGTTGAGGGCTACATCGAGTCGGCCTCGTCGGGCCTTGTCGCCGGCGTCAATGCGGCGCGCATCGCGCGCGGCGAGCAGCCGCTCGTCTTCCCGGAGGAGAGCTGCCACGGCGCGCTCTGCCACTACATCACGACGAGCGAGGCCAAGCACTTCCAGCCGATGAATGTCAACTTCGGCATCCTGCCGCCCGTTGAGATGCGCGATGCCAATGGGCGCCGCATCCGCGACAAGAAACAGAAGAAACAGCTGCTAGCCGAGAAAGCTCTGGCAGCGATCGAGGCGTTCAAGCCGCAGATCTTTGGCTGCTGATAAAAGCGATTACCCAGAAATGAGGGATTATATATGAGTACAGAATTACAGTTCCATGCGACGACCATCTGTGCCGTGCGCAAGGATGGCAAGACGGCCATCGCAGGCGACGGCCAGGTGACGTTCGGCCAGAACACGATCATGAAGTCGACGGCCCGTAAGGTCCGCCGCATCTACCACGGCCGCGTGCTGGCCGGCTTTGCCGGCTCCGTTGCCGATGCGTTCACGCTGTTCGAGAAATTCGAGGCCAAGCTCGAGACCTATAACGGCAACTTGCAGCGTGCGGCTGTCGAGCTTGCTAAGGAGTGGCGCACCGACAAGATGATGGGCAAGCTCGAGGCCCTGCTGCTCGTGGCCGACAAGAGCACGCTCCTGATGCTATCCGGCAACGGCGAGGTCATCGAGCCGGACGGCGATGTCGCTGCCATCGGCTCGGGCGGCTTCTTCGCCCTCTCGGCAGCGCGCGCCCTCGTCAAGCACACCGACATGGAGGCGAAGGACATCGCGAAGGAGGCGCTGTCGATCGCAGCCGATATCTGCGTCTACACGAATCACAATATCAGAGTGGAGGAACTTGACTGATGGAGAACCGTATCGAAAGTATCGGCGTCAACGAACAGACGCCGCGCGAGATCGTAGAAGAGCTTGACCGCTATATCGTCGGACAGGATGAGGCGAAGCGCTCTGTGGCCATCGCCCTGCGCAACCGCTGGCGCAGCCGTCAGCTCACGGGAGCCATGAAGGAAGAGGTCATCCCGAAGAACATCATGATGATCGGCTCGACGGGCGTCGGCAAGACGGAGATCGCCCGCCGCCTCGCGAAGCTCGTCCGCGCACCGTTCATCAAGGTCGAGGCGACGAAGTTCACGGAGGTCGGCTACGTCGGCCGCGATGTCGAATCGATCATCCGTGACCTGACCGAGGCCGCTGTGCGCATGATCCGCCAGGAGCGCCTCGAAGACGTGCAGGACAAGGCGAAAGAGCAGGCAGAAGAGCGCATCCTCGATGTCTTTGTGCCAGAGCCGAAGAAATCACAGAACCCGCTCGGCCGCCTCTTCGGCGGCGATGACGAGGAAGAGAAGGACAAGCCGGCGGACGAGCCGAAGAAGTATCAGGCCGGCCGCGAATGGGTCCGCAAGCGCCTGGAGAAGGGCGAGCTCGAAGACGAGCTCATCGAGATCGATGTCGAGGAGTCGCGCCGTCCGATGGTCGGCATGTTCTCGGGCTCGAGCCTCGAAGGCATGGGCGACAACCTGCAGGATATGATCGGCAACATCATGCCGAAGCGCCACAAGAAGCGCAAAGTCACGGTCGCGCAGGCCCGCAAGATCTTCACGCAGGAAGAGGCCGGCAAGCTCATCGATATGGAAGCTGTTGCGGAAGAGGCTGTCAAGGTCACGGAGTACAGCGGCATCGTCTTCCTCGATGAGATTGATAAAGTCGCGGTCAAGGGCAACAGCTCGGGTGCTGACGTCTCGCGCGAAGGCGTGCAGCGCGACATCCTGCCAATCGTCGAAGGCTCGCAGGTCTCGACGAAGTACGGCCCGGTCCGCACGGACCACATCCTCTTCATCGCAGCCGGCGCCTTCCACATGGCGAAGCCTTCGGACCTCATCCCGGAGCTCCAGGGCCGCTTCCCAATCCGCGTCGAGCTCAAGTCGCTGCGCAAGGAGGATTTCGAGCGCATCCTGACGGAGCCGCAGAACGCCCTTATCAAGCAGTACGAAGCGCTGCTTGCGACGGAGGGGCTCGCGCTATCCTTCAAGCCGGATGCCATCAGCCGCATCGCCGAGCTCGCCTGCGACGTCAATGAGCAGGCCGAAGATATCGGCGCCCGCCGCCTGCACACGCTGCTCGAGAAAGTCCTCGAGGACATCAGCTTCCGCGCGCCGGAGCTCACCGACAAGGATGTCGTCATCGACGCCGACTACGTCAACGAGCGCCTGGCCGACATCGTGATCAACCGCGACCTCTCGCAGTTCATCCTCTGATACAGGTCCGTCAGGTAAGCAGGGTACAGGATTGCCTGTATCCTGCTTGCTTTTTATTGCGGTGCGCATCTCATTGGCCAGAATTCGCGAAAAAAATAAAAAAATCAGCAGATTCTCTTTGACTATTTTGAAAAGTATGATAAACTAAAGGTGTTCAAAGATAAAACTTTCGGAATTCATTCGTCAAGAGATCAAAGGAGCGTATACCATGGCATCTTTACTAGAAAAAACCCGCAAGATCAATCGTCTGCTTCAGCGTTCTGAAAATGTAGAATATGATGGCATCTCGCGTGTCCTCAGCAATGTCCTGAATGCAAATGTCTATATCACCAACAAGAAGGGCAAGATTTACGGCTATGCCTTTGTCGACGATTTTGAATGCGATCTCATGATCGACAAGGTCATCGACCAGGGCGAGTTCCCGAAGCACTATGTCAACTGGCTCATGCGCATGGATGAGACGTGTGCCAACCTGCGCTCGAAGACGGGCATGTGCGCCTATGAAGAGAATACGAAGTGCCTCTTCAACGGCAAGAACACGACGGTTGTGCCGATCTACGGCGTCGGCGAGCGCATCGGCACGCTGATCGTCGCCAAGTATGACGAAGAGTTCGATGACGATGACCTGCTGCTCTGCGAGTACGGCGCGACGGTCGTCGGCATGGAGATGCTGCGCGACCACGCCGAGAAGATTGAGATTGAGGCGCGCAAGAAAGCGACGGTCCAGATTGCCATCAACACGCTGTCCTTCTCGGAACGCAAGGCTGCTTATGCCATTCTCTCGGCACTCGACAGCACGGAAGGCCTGCTCGTCGCCTCGAAGATCGCGGACCAGGTCAAGATCACGCGCTCGGTCATCGTCAATGCCCTGCGCAAGTTCGAGTCGGCCGGCGTCATCTCGTCGAAGTCGCTCGGCATGAAGGGCACCTACATCAAGGTCCTCAATGAGTACCTGCTCGACGAGGTCCAGAAGCTCCGCAACGAGTGAACACACATGCGATAGGCAACGAAAAAGAGGAACCCGCCTGGGTTCCTCTTTTTCGTTGCCTGAGGATGTTCAGGCATTCGAGAGCTGCTTGAATGCCTCGAGCTTCTTGAGGGCGGCGCCCGACGCGATCATCTGGCGGGCAACCTCGATGCCCTCGGCGATGTCTTTCGCCTTGCCGCCCACGTAGATCGCGGCACCGGCATTGAGCAGGACGATGTCGGTCTTCGGTCCCTGGGCACCCTTGAGGATGGCGAGCGTGACGGCTGCGTTCTCAGCCGGATCACCGCCGCGGATGTCGTCCTTCGTGCAGCGCGTGAAGCCAAAGTCCTCCGGCTTCAGCGTGTAGCGGCGATACCAGCCGTCCTTGAATTCGCAGACGCTCGTCGGAGCGCTCATCGAGAACTCGTCGAGGCAGTCCTGGCCGTAGATGACCATGCCGCTCTTGACGCCGAGCGTCAGGAGGACATTGGCGAGCGGCTCGAGCAGGTACTCATCGTAGACGCCGAGGATCATGCGCGTCGGATGTGCCGGGTTCGTCAGAGGGCCGAGGATGTTGAAGACGGTGCGGATGCCGAGTTCCTTGCGGATGGCGCCGACGTACTTCATCGAGGCGTGATACTTCTGGGCGAACATGAAGCAGATGCCAATCTTCTTGAGCTCCTCGACGACTTTAGCGGGCGGCTGGTCGAGGTTGACGCCGAGCGCTTCGAGGCAGTCGGCGGCACCGCACTTCGAGGAAGCGGCGCGGTTGCCGTGCTTGGCGACTTTGACGCCTGCTGCGGCGATGATCATGGCCGCAGTCGTCGAGATGTTGATGCTGTGCGCGTGGTCGCCGCCCGTGCCGACGATGTCGAGCACATCCATCGCATGCTCGACCTTGAGCGCATGGTCGCGCATGGCCATGGCCGAGCCCGATATCTCATCGATTGTCTCTGCCTTCGTGCTCTTCGTCGAGAGCGCCGCGAGGTAGGCGGCATTCTGGACCTGTGTCGTCTCGCCGTTCATGATCTCATTCATGACGGTGTAGGCTTCGTCGTAAGTGAGATCCTGTTTGCTGACGATCTTCTCAATGGCTTCTTTGATCATAGGAAACCCTCCTGTAGGCAATGATTCGTATGATAGCGTGATGATAAAAGATTCGGCATGACTAACGTTAGCATCCAATTGTAAAGTTGTCAACGTCTCTTCCGCCCTCCTGACGCAATGCCTCCAAAATTTTTGGCGGATGCGTTGACAAGGCAGCGATAAGTCATTATAATAGTAAAGTACGTAATAACGGGATGTAGCGCAGTTTGGTAGCGCGCCTGCTTTGGGAGCAGGATGTCGCAGGTTCGAATCCTGTCATCCCGACCATCCATATGCGTCTGTAGCTCAGCTGGATAGAGCAACGGCCTTCTAAGCCGTGGGTCGCGGGTTCGAATCTTGCCAGACGCACCATTTGAGAGAGATGCTCCGGTTCGCCGGAGCTTTTTTGTTGGGCTTTTCCACCTGAGCGTGAAGTTTGTCTTGCTATCGGGGATTATCTGTGTTATACTAGACATATGTGAATTGTATAGGGGAATTTTAGGCGGAGTCTGTTCAAATAGAGGCTCCGTCTATTTTATTGCAGGCACATGGGGAAGAAGGAAGAACGCCATTCATCAAGGAGGAACTTTATGGAAACACTAGCTGCCATTATCTTTGTGCTGATGTACATGCTGATCGTCTCAGAGAAGGTCCATCGCACGATCGTCGCCATGATGGGCGCCATCATCATGATCATTGCAGGCATCATGCCGGTGGACACGGCCCTGCATCACATCGACTTCAACACGCTCGGCCTGCTCATCGGCATGATGATCCTCGTCAGCGTCACGGCCAAGACGGGGCTCTTCGATTACGTTGCCATCAAGACGGCGAAGGCCGCGAAGGCGCAGCCGCGCCGCCTGCTCATCTACCTCGGCATCATCACGGCTGTCTTCTCGGCTTTCCTCGACAATGTGACGACGGTCCTCTTGATGGTCCCCGTCACCTTCGCCATCACCAATAAGCTGCACATCCCTGTCGTGCCGTTCCTGCTCACGCAGATCCTCGCCTCGAATGTCGGCGGCACGGCCACGCTGATCGGCGACCCGCCGAACATCATGATCGGCAGTGCCGTCAAGGAACTGACCTTTGTCGCCTTCATCGAGAACCTCACGCCGGTCGTCATCCTCTGCATGGTGGCAGTCCTCTTCGTCATGAACGTCCTCTACCGCAAGCAGATGGTCACGAAGCCGGAGCTGCAGGCGGAGATCATGCAGATGGATGAGACGAAATCTCTGAAGGACCGCAAGCTGCTCGCGCGCTCGCTCTTCGTGCTCGGCCTGACGATCCTCGGCTTTTTCACGCATTCCTTCACGCATATCGAGTCGTCTGTCGTCGCTCTCTTCGGCGCCTTCCTGCTGCTGTTCCTCGAGGGCGGCAGTCAGCACGCCGTCGATTTCTCGATGCGCAAGGTCGAGTGGGCGACGATCTTCTTCTTCATCGGCCTCTTCGTCGCAGTCGGCGGCCTCAGCGAGACGGGCGTTATCCGCGACCTCGCGACGAAGGCCGTGGCACTCACGGAAGGCGATGTGACGAAGACGTCGCTGCTCGTTCTCTGGCTCTCGGCACTCGTCTCCTCGGTCCTCGACAACATCCCGTTCGTCGCGACGATGATCCCCTTGATCCAGAACATGGGCGCGATGGGGGTAGACAATCTCGAGCCGGTCTGGTGGAGCCTCTCTCTTGGCGCCTGCCTCGGCGGCAACGGTACGCTCGTCGGTGCTTCGGCAAACCTCATCGTCGCTGGCATGGCGGCGGACCGCGGCGTCAAGATCTCGTTCCTGAACTACTTCAAGATCAGCTTCCCGATCATGATCATGACGATTGCGATCTCGACAATCTACGTCTACCTGCGCTATCTGCTCTGACCGGTATCGGAGCGGGAACGGATACAGATACGGCATATGAGCCGGCCCTCTCGGGGGCCGACTTTTGCATGCAGGGAAGTTTTGGCAGCTGGCAGGATTTCTGGACTGCAGCAAGAATAGATAAAGTAGTAAACATTTTTTTGTTTGGAGGGGTTTTCTTGTCTAAGTTTGGTGGACGTGGATATGGCATGTGTATCCTGTTCGTGATCATCGGTGCAATCCTCGGCGGCATACTCGGTGAGCTCTTGAAGAATGTGCCGTCGCTAGAAGGCGTCATGCCCTACCTCGTGACGACGTTCCCGGTCTTCGATATGGCACCTGTGACAATCGACCTCTACGTGATCCGGCTGACGGTCGGCCTCGCCTTCATGCCCAATCTCATGAGCATGCTCGGCATCGTCGTGGCCATCGCTCTCTACCGCCGCTACTGAGATCGCATTGAGATGATTTGAGAAAGGAAGGATACCATGTTCATTCTGGCATCTGCGTCGCCGCGCCGCAGGGAACTCCTGCAGCAGATCGACGCCAGCTTTGAAGTGAAGGTCAGTTCCGTGGAAGAAGTGACTGGCGGCAATCTGGCACCTGCTGAGATCGTAGTGGAAAATGCCGTCCGCAAGGCAAAGGCTGTGGCAGAGGCTTTCCCGGGGGATGCCGTGCTCGGGGCCGACACCATCGTCTTCCTAGACGGCAGAGTGTATGGCAAGCCGAAGGACGGCGAAGAGGCAAAGGCGATGCTGCGGGCGCTGGCTGGCAGGGAGCATGAGGTCGCGACGGGCATCGCCTGGGTCCATGCGGGCGAGGTCTTCACGGATGTCGAGACGACGCGCGTCTTCTTTGCCCCGCTGACGGAGGAAGCAATCGATGCGTACGTGAAGACAGGAGAGCCGCTCGACAAGGCGGGTGCCTATGCCATCCAGGGCCGGGCGGCGCAGTTCATCGAGTCGATTGAGGGCTCGTTCTCCAACGTCGTGGGGCTTCCCCTCTACGCAGTCTGCCGGCTTGCCGGAAAGGCAGGCGTGAATCTCTATGACAATCATGGTTCGAGATCTACCGATGGAGGAGCGACCGCGTGAGAAGCTCATCGCCTACGGGCCGGAGTCACTGAGCAATGCGGAACTTCTCGCTGTGCTGCTGCACACGGGGACGCGGGAGCAGTCGGTCCTGCACCTCGCGGAATCCGTGCTCGGCAAATTCAAGGAGCGGGGCATCACGTCCATCGTGCACACGACGGTGGCTGACCTCGCGGGCATCCACGGCATCGGCCCGTCAAAGGCCGCGAGCATCCTGGCTGCTGTCGAGCTCGGCCGGCGTCTCGCGAAGAAGGCGGCTGAGAAGGTCCACATTGTCCATGGCCCCGAGGATGCGGCGCACTTTGCCATGCCGCACCTCTGCTATGAGCAGAAGGAGCACTTTGCCGTGCTGTTGCTCAACACGAAGAACCACATCCTCGGCCTGCGCGATGTCTCGATAGGCAGTCTGTCGGCTTCCGTCGTGCACCCGCGCGAGGTATTCGCGATGGCCATCCGCTACGCGGCCGCCTCGATGATCTTGGTGCACAACCATCCGAGCGGGGACCCGAATCCGAGCCGCGAGGACATCGCTATCACAGACAGGCTCGTCAAGGCGGGGCGGATTCTCGACATTCCTGTCCTCGACCACATCATCCTCGGGGACAATCGCTTCCTGAGTCTGAAGGAAAAAGGCATGATTTCCTGAATAATTCTTGACGTTCCTCTATTTTGCCGTTACAATCCAGTATGAGATGTGGTACAATGATATGTATTGTTTCGATAAGGAAATTCTGAAGGGAGTTTATCAGTAAAATGTGGAGTCTTTTTGGTGGTTTATCTCACGATATGGGTATTGACCTCGGCACGGCCAATACGCTCGTCCATGTGAAAGGCAGGGGGATTGTCCTGCGCGAGCCTTCTGTTGTCGCCATAAAGAGTGATACGGGAGACGTCTTGGCTGTCGGTGATGAGGCCAAGCAGATGATTGGCCGCACGCCGGGCAACATCGTCGCGATCCGTCCGATGAAGGACGGCGTCATCGCGGACTTCGATGTGACGCAGGCCATGCTCAAGTATTTCATCCGCAAGGCGATGAACACGAAGTCGTTCGTGCGCCCGCGCGTCGTCGTAGGCGTTCCTTCCGGTGTGACGGAAGTCGAGAAGCGTGCTGTCATCGACGCGGCACAGCAGGCCGGTGCGCGCGAAGCATACCTCATCGAGGAGCCGATGGCTGCTGCCATCGGTGCTGGCCTTCCGGTCGAAGAGGCGACGGGCAACATGGTCGTCGATATCGGCGGCGGTACGACGGAGATCGCCGTCATCTCGCTCGGCGGCATCGTCACGAGCCGCTCCATCCGCATCGGCGGCGATGAGATGGATTCGGCCATCGTCCAGTACATCAAGCGCATGTACAACCTCATGATTGGCGAGCGCACGGCTGAGGAGATCAAGATCAACATCGGCACAGCCATTGTGACGCCGGAGACGGACACGTCGATGGACATCCGCGGCCGTGACCTCGTCAGCGGCCTGCCGAAGACGATCACGATCCAGGCCAAGGAAATCCGCGAGGCTCTCGGCGAGCCAATCTACAAGATCGTCGATGCCGTCAAGGCGACGCTCGAGAAGACGCCGCCAGAACTCGCAGCCGATGTCATGGATCACGGCATCATGATGACGGGTGGCGGCGCACTCCTCAAGAACCTCGACCAGCTGCTTGCCCATGAGACGGGCATGCCGGTCCTCGTGGCCGAAGATCCCCTGTCCTGTGTCGGTGAAGGCACGGGCAAGTCGCTTGAGAACATCGAGCTCCTCAAGCGCGTCGTCATGACTTCAAAGAAGCTGAGACAGTGATGAGTGGAAAGTACAGAAGGAACAACAACAAGGGGACGGGCAAGAAGATCCTGATCCTGATCTTCGTGCTCATCAGCCTCTTCTGCATCATCTTCTTCGCGGCGCGCGGGCGCTTCAAGGTCCCCGTCGCCCAGCAGGTCGTGTCCGTTGTGCTCACGCCGTTCCAGGGTGCGATCTCATGGGTCGGCAGCCAGCTCAACTACGTGACGAGCAACATCTGGGAGCTCGCCACGATGCACGAGCAGAACAAGATGTTGCGCAATGAAGTCGAGCAGCTGCGCATCCAGAACCTCCACGCGAGTGAGTACGATGCGGAGAACCAGCGCCTGCGCGCACTGCTCGGCTACAAGCAGACGGCGACGCAGTTCGACCTCGTCGCCGCCAGGGTCATCGGCCGCGAGTCGGCCACTTGGTCGAGCGTCATCGAGATCAATCGCGGCACGCGTGACGGCGTTGACGTCGACATGGCCGTCGTGACGGAGAAAGGGCTCGTCGGCCATGTCATCGAGGCCGGCCCGACGTCAGCAAAGGTCCAGCTCCTGCTCGACCCGCGCTCGTCGGTCGGCACGCTTGTCCAGCGCGCCGACTCCCGCGTCGCCGGCATTGTCGAGGGTGATATGGACAACCCGACCATGCCGCGCATGGTCAACATCCCGAAGACGTCTGATGTCGATGAGGGCGATGTCGTCGTGACCTCCGGCTTCGGCGGGATCTACCCGAAGGGGCTCAACGTCGGCACTGTCGCAGAGATGCGCAACGATGAGGGCGGCCTCCTGAAGATCGCTGTGCTCGAACCGGCCGTCGACTTCCAGAAACTCGAGGATGTCATGGTCATCACGGCTTCCCGCGAGGCTCCGCCCGAGCCTTTAAAGACGCCGATGCAGACGCCGGGCACGGAGACGGATCCGGCAGCCCAGGCGGCGGAACAGGCCGCTGCTGCAAATGGCGATGCGGACAGCTCGTCTGATTCTTCCAGCTCGTCTAGCTCGGATGGCAGCGCGGACAGCGGGGAGGGGAGCGCACAATGAAGAATGCAGGCGCAACCGCGCTACTCGTCATCATCCTCTACGCGCTCCAGACTTCCATCTTGCCGCTCATCGCTTACCACGGCGTGACGGCTGATCTCATGCTGCTCTTCGTCACCTCGACGGCGTTCCTCAAGGGGGCGCGCGTCGGCGCGCTCTCGGGCTTTGCCGTCGGCGTGCTGCAGGACATCGCGAGTGGGACGTTCTTGGGCGTGAATGCGTTCACGCGCGTCCTCATCGGCTTCTGCGTCGGCAAGTTCTCCGACCAGGTCTTCAAGGAGCAGGTCTTCCTGCCGGTATTCGCGTCTTTGCTGGTGACGACAGTGAACTATTTTATTTTGGCGTTACTTATGATATTATTAGGGTATCGCTTTAATCTGATGGGCCACATGCAGTACACGCTGCTGCCGATGCTCATCTATCAGCTGGCATTCGCTTACCCGGTCCATCATCTGGCCTACGAGCTCGACAAGCGGTACGGGAAGAAAGCATGACAGCAGCCTCTCTGGGGCAGCAGACGTTTTGGCAATGATTAAGGCACCTTGCGGGGTGCCTTTCGTTATGGGAGAGATTCGATTTTGGATAATGATGAAATCAACAGCAGATTACGGACATTGATGATCATATCGGTCCTGGTCATTGCCGTTCTCATCGGGCGGGCTGCCTACCTGCAGATCTACCAGGGGGAGTACTACGCGGGCCTCGCGGACGGCAACCGCATCCGCATCGTGCCGTCGATGGCGCCGCGCGGCACGTTCTACGACCGCAACGGCGAGTTGCTCGTCACGAATCGCCCGGGCTTTTCCGTTTCGCTCCTGCCGCTGACAGCGCCGATCTCGGACGATGTCATCGCGCGTCTCTCAGATCTCCTGAAGGTGCCGACGGACGAGATCAAGACGAAGATTGCCGGTCACAGCGGCTTCAACCCCATCCGCATCAAGACGGATGTCACGCCGGACATCGTCTCGATCATCGAGGAGCAGAAGAGCCAGTACCCTGGTGTCGTCATCGAGGTCACGCCAATCCGCGACTACATCCTCAAGCAGGAAGGCGCGCACACCTTTGGCTACGTCAGTGAGATCAACGACACCGAGCTCGAGAAGATGAAGGACGAGGGCTACAAGTCCGGCGACATCATCGGCAAATTCGGCATCGAGAAGATCTACGACAAGGAGCTGCGCGGCGAGAACGGTGGCCAGCAGGTCGAGGTCGACGTGTCGGGCAAGCCCGTGCAGATTCTCGGCCGCAAGGAGCCGGTGCCGGGCGATGACCTCGAGCTCACGATCGACATCAAACTGCAGCAGGCGGCCGAGAAGGCCGTTGACGAACAGCTCACGCAGATCGGCGCCCATGCAGCGGCCGCCGTCGTCATGAATCCGCAGACGGGCGAGATTCTCGCGATGGTCAGCCGCCCGGCCTTCGACCCGAACCTCTTTGCGCACGGCATCTCGTCGAAGGAATGGAATCAGCTCAACAACAATCCGTATCACCCGATGGACAACAAGACCATCACGGGTGAGTATCCGCCGGGCTCGACTTTCAAGATTGTCACGGGTACGGCTGCCCTGACGGAGGGCGTCGTCACGCCGGACGAGCAGATCTTCGACTCTGGCCACCACTGGATCATCCCGAAGGGCAACGCCGACGGCGAGGCGCTCGGCTGGCTGAATTTCCGCTCGGCCCTCGCGCACTCGGATAACGTCTACTTCTACGAGATGGGCAACCGCCTCGGCATCGACCGCCTCGAAAAGTACGCGCGCATGTTCGGTCTGGGCGCGAAGACGGGCATCGACCTGCCGTACGAGGCATCGGGTCTCGTCGCCAACCGCCGCTACAAGGAGAAGAACTTCGATGACGGCGAATGGTATCTGTCGGAGACATTTGATGCGGCCATCGGCCAGGGCTTCAACCTTGTGACGCCGCTGCAGGCGGCCATGGTCATGGGCGAGATCGCAGCTGACGGCAAGCGCTACAAGCCGCATGTCGTCAACCGCATCATCGCGCCGGACGGCAGTGTCGTCAAGGACTTCCAGCCGGAACTCCTGTCGCAGCTCGACGTTCCGGAAGAGGACATCAAGCTCGTCCAGGACGGCCTGCACGATGTCACGAAGTACGGCACGGCAGCTTCGAGCTTCCGTGGCTTCACGGTCGACATCGCCGGCAAGACGGGTACGGCCGAGAACTCACAGGGACGCGATCACGGCTGGTTCGTCGCCTACGGCCCGTTCGACAATCCGAATGTCGTCGTGGCCGTCATCGTCGAGAACGGCGGCTACGGTTCCCAGTCGGCCGTGCCGATCGGGCGCAAGATCCTCGAGGCAGCCTTTGGCTTCAACCAGGACGGCGGCGATAAGAAGTGATGAGCGGTCGTAAGGTCATGAAGGTCGTAAGATAGAGAGGAGAATCGGCAGTCATTATGCATGATGAGATTGTGAAGATCAAGGGCGGGAGAAAAGGGCTGCAGCTGAGTTTTGCAGAGGGCGCCTCTTTTGATGACATCTGGAAGCACATCGAGCAGAAGCTCGAGTCTGGCTCCGGCTTTTTCCTGCGCGGCACACTCGTGCTCGTGCCGCGTGAGCGCTTCCTCAAGGAGGAGTTCGTAAAGCTCCAGAAGCTCTTCCACGAGCATGGTCTGATCTGCAGGACGATGGGGGAAGAGCCTGAGGAAGAGCCAGCAGCTCCGGCCGCCAAGAAGCAGAAGGCCGCTTCACCTGCTGCCCGCAAGAAGGACCCGCATGTGCAGGAGATGGTCGTGGTCAACCGCACGCTGCGCGGCGGCCAGGAGATCCGCACGGAGAGCTCCGTGCTCGTCTGCGGCAACGTCAATCCCGGCGCGCAGATCATCGCAGGCGGCAGCATCGACATCCGCGGCACGTGCCGCGGCCTCGTGCATGCTGGCGCGTCAGGCGATACGGATTCCTTCATCATCGCCGATCACCTGATGCCGACGCAGATCCGCATCGCGAATCTCATCGCGCGCTCGCCGGACCACATGGAGATGACGGAGCGTGCCGAGCGCGCTTCGATAAAAGATGGGCAGATTGTCATCGAACCGATAGAAAGGTAGGAATAAGGGTATGAGCAAAGTTTATGTAATCACTTCGGGCAAGGGCGGTGTCGGCAAGACGACGACGACGGCAAACCTCGGCGTCGGCCTCGCCATGCGCGGCAAGAAAGTCGTTCTCGTCGACACGGATACGGGCCTGCGCAATCTCGATCTGCTCCTCGGCCTCGAGAACCGCATCATGTACGACCTCATCGATGTGGCAGAAGGCCGCGTGCCCTGCAAGAAGGCCCTCGTGCGCCACAAGAAGTATGAGAGCCTCTTCCTGCTGCCGACCTCCCAGGTCAAGGACAAGACGAGTGTCAACCCAGAGCAGCTCGTCAAGCTCTGCGAGGACCTGCGCAAGGAGTTCGACTTCATCCTCATCGACTGCCCCGCCGGTATCGAGCAGGGCTTCAAGACGGCCATCGCCGCCGCTGACACGGCCATCGTCGTGACGATGCCGGAAATCTCGGCTGTCCGCGATGCCGACAAGATCATCGGTGAGCTCTCGCGCGCCGACAAGGAGGACATCAAGCTCATCGTCAACCGCATCCGCCCGCAGATGGTTGAGAGCGGTGACATGCTCGACATGAACGATATCAATGACATCCTCTCGATCGACTGTATCGGTCAGGTGCCGGATGACGAGATGGTCGTCACGAGCACCAATAAGGGCGAGCCCTGCATCACGATGGAGCACTCGCTTGCAGGACAGGCCTACCGCAACATCGTTGGCCGCATCTGCGGCGAGGACATCCCCTTCATGGAATTCCCGAAGGAGGGCTTCTTCCAGAGGCTCAAGCGCCGCGTATTTGGAGCATAAGGAGGGAAAGGCATGTTGGATTTGGTCAAGAAGATTTTTGGCAAGAAAGAGAGATCGGGGCAGATCGCGCATGACCGCCTCAAGGTCGTGCTGATCCATGACCGCGCCAATGTCTCGCCAGAAGTCATGGACAACCTCAAGAATGACATCATCAAGGTCATCTCGAATTACATGGATATCAATCAGAAGGATATGGATATCTCGCTTGAGAACGACGACAACTCCGTCGCCCTTGTCGCGAATATCCCGGTCAACCGCATGAAGCATGATGCGGGGAAGAAGTGAGAAGACGTACGGAATGATGAACAAACGTTATCTGCGCCGGACGGATTACATCCTCATTGCTGCGACGGCGGCCATCATCGTCATGAGCCTCGTCATCATCGGCAGTGCGACGCACATCAATACACCGAGTGAGGAACGCTACTGGTTTGTCCAGCGTCAGGGCATCTTTGCGCTCGTGAACGTCGCACTGGCGGCCTTCCTCATGAATTTTGACTACAAGGTCCTCGAAGGGTACGGCAACAAGCTCTACATCTTCAACCTGGTCCTGCTCGTGGCCGTCATGCTTGTCGGACAGTCGGCTCTTGGCGCCCAGCGCTGGATCACGATCGGCCCAATCAGCATCCAGCCGTCTGAGTTCTCGAAGCTCATCATGATCATCTCGATCGCGACGATGCTCGACAATAAGGTCGGCCACCTCAACACGATACACGATCTCCTGCCCGTCGCGGCCTACGTCGGCGTGCCGTTCCTCTTGGTCCTCAAGCAGCCAGACCTCGGAACCTCGCTCGTATTCATGGCCATCTTCTTCGGCATGGTCTACGTCGCCGGCATCAACAGGAAGCTGCTCCTGGGCATCTTCGCTGCGGGCATCGCGGCCTTCCCAATCTTCTGGCACTTCCTCAAGGATTACCAGAAGATGCGCCTGACGGTCTTCATGAACCCGAACGTCGACCCCTTGGGCTCTGGCTACCACATCATCCAGTCCAAGATTGCCATCGGCTCGGGCATGCTGTTCGGCAAGGGACTCTTCGGCGGCACGCAGAGCCAGCTGAACTTCCTGCCGGAGAACCACACGGACTTCATCTTTGCCGTCGTCGGCGAGGAGCTCGGCTTCATTGGCGTGACGTTCCTGCTGCTCTTATACCTCATCGTGCTCTGGCGCGGTGTCGTGACGGCGCGCGATGCGGGCGACACGTTCGGTCGCCTGCTGGCCACGGGCATCACCTCGATGCTGGCTTTCCACGTGCTCGTCAACGTCGGCATGACGATGGGCATCATGCCGGTCACGGGCATCCCGCTCCCGCTCATGAGCTACGGTGTCAGCTCGCTGACGACGAACATCATGTCCATCGCCATCCTGCTCAACATCGAGCGGCGCAAACAAAAACTTGTCTTTTAGATGGGCCAGAAGGCCCGGCCTTCCCTGTTTCGGTCCCGAGAGAGGGGAGGCTTTTTTTGAGATACGGAGGAAATCAATCAATGGTACGACTCGAACACGAAGTGCTGCAGTCCGTCCTGAAGCCGGCGCGCTACACGGGCGGCGAATGGAATGCCGTCATCAAAGACCACGCGGCTGTGGACTGCACCTGGGCGCTGGCCCTGCCGGATGTCTACGAGGTCGGCATGAGCAACCTCGGCCTTGCCATCCTGTACGAAGTGCTCAACCGCCGCGAGGACATCGCGGCAGAGCGCGTCTACGCGCCCTGGACGGACATGGAAGAAGAGATGCGCAAGCGCAAGATGCCGCTCTTTTCGCTCGAGACGAAGACGGAGATCTCAGCCTTCGACTTCTTCGGCTTCTCGCTCCAGTACGAGATGATCTACACGAATGTGCTCAACATGCTCGATCTTGCGGGCATCCCGCTCTTCGCGAAGGACCGCGGCGAAGCGATGCCGTTTGTCGTCGGCGGCGGCCCGTGCGTCTACAACGTCGAGCCGATTGCCGACTTCTTCGACTTCTTCATCGTCGGCGAGGGCGAAGAGGCAATCGTCGAAGTGTCGGACGCTTTCATGGCCTGGAAGAGAGAGGGGCGTCCGGGCGGCCGCAAGGGCTTTTTGCAGCGCCTGCTCGATGTCCCGGGCATCTACGTGCCGTCTTTCTACGAGCCGGAGTACGACGAAGAGGGAAACTACCGGGCCCTGCGCCCGCTTGTTGAGGCGGCCAAGCCCGTCATCTACAAGCGCGTCATCCGTGATATGGACGATGCCATCTCGGTCGAGCATCCCGTCGTTCCGTACATGGACATCGTGCACAACCGCATCATGCTCGAGCTCTTCCGTGGCTGCTCGCGCGGCTGCCGCTTCTGCCAGGCCGGCATCTGCTATCGCCCGGCCCGCGAGCGCACGGAGGAGAACCTGCGCAAGATGGCCCGCGGCCTCGTCGATGCGACGGGCTACGACGAGATGAGCCTGACCTCGCTGTCGTCGGCCGACTACTCCTGCCTCGGCCGACTCGTCGATGACCTCATGGCGGACTTCCGCGACGAGAAGGTCAGCTTCTCGCTGCCGTCCCTGCGCATCGACAGCTTCTCCATCGACCTCGCCCACAAGATGCAGCAGGTGAGGAAGTCTGGCCTGACCTTCGCGCCGGAAGCGGGCACGCAGCGCCTGCGCGACGTCATCAACAAGGGCGTGACGGAAGAGAATCTCATGAAGGCCTGCGGCGCTGCCTTCCGTCAGGGCTGGAAGCAGGTCAAGCTCTACTTCATGATGGGCCTGCCGACGGAGACGGACGAGGATGTCATCGGCATTGCCGAGCTCGCCAAGAAGGTCGTCGACCTCTACACCGAGATCAAGGGCAAGCGCGGCTGCAAGGTCACGATCTCCGTCGCCTGCTTCGTGCCGAAGCCGTACACGCCGTTCCAGTGGTTCGGCCAGCTGCCCATCGAGGAGTTCCAGCGCCGCCAGCAACTCCTCAAGGAGCACATCACGGACCGCGCCATCACCTTCAACTACCACGACGCACGCCTCTCCGTCATCGAGGGTGTCTTCGCGCGCGGCGACCGCCGTCTCGCCAAGGTGCTTCATCAGGCTTGGCAGGATGGCGCGAAGTTCGACGGCTGGTCGGACCTCTACCGCGATGATGTCTGGCATGAGGCCTTCCGCAAGTGCGGTGTCGACATGGGTTACTACAACATGCGCACGCGCAACTTCAACGAGCCGCTGCCGTGGCTCGTCACCTCGCCAGGCGTCAACCAGGAGTTCCTGCTGCGCGAGTGGCATCACGCGATGAACGCGAGCCTGACGGAAGACTGTCGCCGCGGCCGCTGCACGGCCTGCGGCATCTGCCCGAACCTCGGCGTGCACGTCATCGACTACAAGAAGCAGGAAGACGCGCGCCTCGAACAGGAAAATCAGGAAGCGCAGAGCGAGCAGGAAAAGAGGGCTGACGCAGCGAAACAGGAGAGCAAGCAGGTTCCCGCGCATGACCCGAAGGGCCCCGGCCGCCCGCGCACGCTCTACGCATGGCGCGCCGAGATCACGAAGGGAGAGGAGCTCCGTTACGTCTCGCATCTCGACTATGCGAACCTCTTCCTGCGCGCATTTGACCGCGCCAAGCTGCCGATGGCCTATTCTGAGGGCTTCAACCCGCACATGAAGGTGGCCTTCGCCTCGGCGCTCTCGCTCGGTGTCACGAGCGCTTCGGAGTACATGGACTTTGAGCTCACGAAGCCCTTGTGTCAGCCCGAGATCTTTGACCGCCTGCAGAAGGAACTGCCGCCGGGCGCCAAGCTCTTGAAGCTTCGCGAGATCCGCGGCAAGCACAAGGCCCTGATGTCGGAGGCCGACGAGGCCATCTACATCTTGCGCGTGCCGTTTGCTGGCACAGAGGCGCAGGCAAGGGCGAGCATCGATGCCTACAATAAGGCGGCGGAGGCCGTCTGGCATCGCGTGACGCCGAAGAAGACGCGCGACATCGAGACGAAGCAGTACATGAAGGAGCCGGTCGCCTTTGCCGTGGCAGACGGCGAGCTGCAGATGACGATGGACATCGTCATCACGCAGTCGGGCAGCGTCAAGCCGCTCGAAGTCCTCTCGCTGATCGCCAAGGACTTCGAGCTCGCCGTAAATCCGGCTGCGGCCCGCATTGAGCGCCAGGGCATTTTCGGCCACGGCAAGAAGCTCATTGACCTTGCCTGAGCACAGGCATTCACATCTGGGAATCGAAACATCAAGGATTGGAGTGAGGTGACGTTATGAGATCCATCATCGTGAATATGGTGCCAGAGGAGACTTGCATGGCCATCCTCGAGGACGGCGAGCTGCAGGCGGTGGAGATGGAGCGTTCCTCGCATTCGCATCTCGTCGGCAACATCTACAAGGGGCGCGTGCAGAACGTCCTGCCGGGCATGCAGGCCGCCTTTGTCGACATCGGCACCGGGAAGAACGCCTTCCTGTACATCGGCGACGGCCTGCCACACGAGACAATCGAGTCCATGCCGCAGAACGCGCGCATCCACATCGGGCAGAGCCTGCCCATCCAGATTGTCAAGGACGCCATCGGCACGAAGGGGCCGCGCGCGACGATGCACATCTCCTTGCCGGGGCGCAACGTCGTCCTGATGCCGACAGCCGCCTACATCGGCATGTCGCGGCGCATTGAGGACGAGGCGGAGCGTGCGCGCCTGCACGCGATCGCTGAGCGCATCTGCCCCAAGGGCATGGGGCTCATCATCCGCACGGTCGCCGCGGGCCAGAGCGAGGAGAACCTCGCCGCTGACGTGCGCTACCTCGTGCGGCTCTGGGAGTCCATCCTCGCGCGCTACAGGCTCAAGTCGAAGGGCTCCGCGCTCCTCTACCGCGACGCTGACCTCCTCATACGCCTTGTGCGCGACCGCTTCAGCGCAGATGTCGATGAGCTCGTCATCGACGACAAAGAGGCCTACCAGCGCGTCTGCAGCCTCGTCGAGGCTATCTCGCCGGAGCTCGTCGGCCGCATCCGCTATTACGAGGCGAAGACGCCGATATTCAAGGCGTACCACATCGAGGAGGAGATCGATAAGCTCGGTGCCCGCGAGGTCGAGCTCAAATCGGGCGGCTTCCTCGTCATCGATAAGACAGAAGCTCTGACCGTCATTGACGTCAACACGGGCAAGTACGTCGGCAAGACGAATCTCGGCGACACTGTCTACCAGACAAACCTCGAGGCCGCTGCCGAGATCCTCAAGCAGATTCGCCTGCGCGACATCGGAGGCATCATCATCGTCGACTTCATCGACATGGAGAAAGAGTCGCAGAAAGAAGAGCTGCTCGCCTACATGCGCGGGCAGGTCAAGCATGACCGCACGAAGACGAATATTGTCGATATCACGAGCCTCGGGCTCGTCGAGATCACGCGCAAGAAGACGCGCCAGAACATCGACAGCATCGTCTACAGCGAGTGTCCCATCTGCCACGGCCGCGGCCGCATCGAGTCGCCCGAGACCGTCGCCATCCGCATCAGCCGCGACATCCGCCGCATGGAGCGCAAATCCCACGCGCGCGAGGGCTACGAGATCGAAGTCCACGAGACCGTCGCCGAAGAGCTCCAGGCAAACCAGCTCATGATGAACCTCGCCGCCGAGTTCGGCACCGACATCAAAGTCACCGTCAAGCCCGGCATGCATCCAGAGAACTACACCATCTTGCAGCAGAGCTGAAGTGAGATAAAGAAGACTTCGCCTGACTCCGCTTGGAGTTGAGCGGAGTCTTCTTTGCGTGCAAAAGGTACGCGCATGAATAGGATATTTTTTAATATATAAAAAGACATAATCTTTTATTGACGTGGCAATTGCAATTCCGTATAATAGAGGCATAGTTGCATCGGAGTCATGAAGAATGGCTTGTTTGCTCGACATCATAGGGGGGTTGATGATTTGTATCCAATGAAATTACAGGCACCGCTCAAGGATTACATCTGGGGCGGCACGAAGCTCAAGACGGATTACGGCAAGAAGACGGACCTCGAGAAGGTCTCGGAGTCGTGGGAACTCGCCTGCCACAAGGATGGCATGAGCATCATCGAGAATGGTCCGGAGGCGGGCCGCACGCTCAAGTCGTATCTCGATGAGGCGGGCCCCGCTGTCCTCGGCGAGCACGCGAAGAAGTTCCCGTACTTCCCGCTGCTCATCAAGCTCATCGATGCGAAGGACAACCTCTCGGTGCAGGTCCATCCGGACAACGATTACGCCATGCGTGTCGAAGGCGAGTACGGCAAGACGGAGATGTGGTACATCGTCGACTGCGAGCCGGGCGCCACGCTGATCTATGGCTTCAAGCACGCCATCTCGAAGGAGGAATTCGAGAAGCGCATCGCCGATAACACGCTGCTCGAGGTCTGCAACCAGGTACCCGTTCACAAGGGGGATGTCTTTTTCATCGCCTCGGGCACACTGCACGCCATCGGCAAGGGCATCATCATCTGCGAGATCCAGCAGAATTCCAACACGACGTACCGCGTCTATGACTATGGCCGCCTCGGCAAGGACGGCAAGCCGCGTGAGCTCCACGTCAAGAAGGCCATCGACGTCACGAACCTCGAGCCCGTCAAGGAGTGCCCGCGTCTCGATGCACCCATCGATATCTTTGTGGATACCCAGGCCCGTCTGCTCGCATCGTGCGAGTACTTCACCGTCTATGAGCTCGAGATTGACGGCACGAGCCATCTGACGGCTGGCGAGGATTCGTTCCAGAGCTTCACGGTGCTCGACGGCAGCGTGCAGCTGCAGGCCGGTGATGTGGAGCTGACCTTCAAGAAGGGGGAGACTTCTTTCCTGCCTGCTGGCCTCGGTGCCTACACGCTGATGGGCAAGGCACGCCTGGTCCTCAGCAAGATATAAAATAGGATTTGCTTTTGGGACACTTTTTCCGCAGTGAAAAGGTGTCTTTTATATAATTTGTTATAAATACAAAAGATATATTTTATAGTTGACATTAGTTAGATGCTTTATTATAATAATAAATACGATGAAATAGAAAAAATGTTTATTGAGAGGATGTTGAGTATGGCAATTCTAGCTTTTGACGTCGGTGGCAGCAGCGTGAAGTACGCTGTCGTGCAGGAAGATGGAACGGTTGAGGATAAGGGCTCGTTCAAGACGCCATCTGACCTCGAGGGATTCTACGAGGGGCTCAGGCAGACGAAGGCGAAACTCAAAAAGGGGCATGCTTTCAGCGGCGCAGCCTTCTCCATGCCCGGTGCAGTGGACGATGCCCGTGGCGTCATCGGTGGTTCGAGCGCTATCCCGTACATCCATGACTTTGACATCAAGTCAGCGATGGCAGATGTGCTCGGATTGCCCGTCGCGATGGAGAACGATGCGAACTGCGCGGCGCTCGGCGAGACTTGGATTGGCATCGCCAAGGACTGCAAGGATGTCGCGTTTTTCGTCATCGGCAGTGGCGTCGGCGGCGCCATCGTCAAGGATGGCCGCGTTCACCACGGCGCGCATCTCCACGGCGGTGAATTCGGCTACATGGTCGGCGACGATGGTGCCACAATCCTCAGCACCGCTGGCTCGACAGAGAATATCGCGCGTCTCTGCGAGCGACTGAAAGGTCTTCCAGACCACAGCCTCGATGGGCGCAAGGTCTTTGCACTGGCCGGAGAGGGTGATGCGGAGGCGGCAAAGGCCGTCAAGCAGATGATAGAGTCTCTGGCACGCGCCATCTACAACATCCAGTACTCGTACGACCCGGAATGCTTCGTCATCGGCGGCGGCATCAGTGCCCGTGAGGACTTCGTTCCTGCCATCCAGGAAGCAATCGATGCGATCTTGGAACGCGTTAAGGTCGCCAGAATCCGCCCCGACGTCCGCACGGCTGAGTTTGGCAACGATGCGAATCTCATCGGCGCGGTGCGCCACTTCCTGCAGACGAAATGACCTTAGGGGGGTGGATGTCCCATAGCGGCTCCTCATTTTGAGGGGCCGCTGTTTTATATCTTTTTCTTGATAAAATAATAAATATGTTATATAATAAAAAATAAAAGATATGATTTATTGTAGAGGAATGTGTGTTATGGTAAAATACCAGGAAATAGCAAATGAGTTGCGCAATCAGATTCAGGAGGGTGTCTATAAGGCAGGGGAACAGCTTGCGTTGGAGCGTGAGATGTGTGAGCAGTACGGCGTCAGCCGCATTACGATCAAGAAGGCTGTTGACCAGCTCGTCAAGGATGGCCTTGTTGTCAAGCGGCGCGGATCGGGCACCTTTGTCAAGAGCCTTGCGAGTGAGGATGTCCACGATATCAGCATGGCCAACCAGTTCTCAGGTTTCTCGAAGGTCTTCGAAGGGCATGAAATTGCGACGAAGGTCGTGCGCTTTGACATCATCCATCCGACGGCAGAGGTCGCGGAGAAGCTCAACATCACGACGGATGACTTCGTCTACGATATCGTGCGCCTGCGCCAGGTGGACGGGGATCCCGTCGTCATCGAGTACACGAATATGCCCATCGAGCTGATCCCAGGCATCAAGCGCGAGGTGCTCGAACACTCGATTTACCGCTATATCGAGGAGCAGCTTCATTTCAAGATCCAGTCAGCACACCGCTTCATCCGCGCCCTTCTGCCAACGCCTGAGGAAGAGGAACTGCTTCGTATCGATCATGGAACGATGCCGATATTGGAGGTCGAGCAGATTGCATTCCTCGACGATGGACGTGCCTTTGAGTACTCCAAGGCACACCATCGCGGAGACAAACAGGTATTCCGGGTCGTCAGCATTCGCTGAACGCAGCCTGAACAAGCAGAAGAGAGCAGCCGAGAGGGCTGCTCTTTTTATTTATAAGTCCTTCCTCGACCCCGCTGTCAAGGGTGTCTTCCCCGAGAAGTTCGTCGAGGTCCTGGCGCGCGACGGCGTGCTCTGGGATGCGACGGCAGATGAGATGAAGACCATCAAGAAGTCCGGCCGCTGGTTCCGCGAAGTCGCTGCACAGAATGGGTTCTGAAGCGCACGCTCTTGATTGTTTTTGTTGATTCCTGCAAGAAGCCCCCGGCTCACGTCTTTCGTGAGCCGGGGGCTTCTCTGTCTGCACCAACCGTGCAAGGGTTCACTGTGGTTCTGCTGCGGCGTCTTCTGCGATATCTGCCGCGACGTTTTCTTCAGGCAGAGCGAGGTAGTTGCGGATGGCCGCGATCTCGTCGGCGATGAAGAGGGCGGGCGGCGATTCGCGGATCATGACGGCCTGCAGCATGCGGCTCTGTTCTTCCTGGTCATCGGTCCGCAGGTTGGCCGGGTCGGCGGCTGCACGCGTCAGCGCAATGGCGCGGTGCTGGGCTTCGGCATAGGCGTGTGCCTTGCGCACGAGTTCGATGGATTGGTCGTAGCAGGTATCATTGAGGGCGAGCGGCGGCGTTCGGCTCGCGATGCGCGTATCGAGCGCTTGGCTGTCCTTCTCGAGCTGCGAGAGGCGCAGGTAGGCCGTCTGGATGCTGATGATGTCTGCCTTGAAGTCCGCAAGGATCTTGTGGTAGCGCTGCCAGTTGCGGTCGAGGTCCTCGATGTCCTTCTGATAATCCTTGTACCATCCGGCGAAGATCTGCTGCTGCTGTTGGCGCTCCTCGCGCATCTCCTGACTGATGACGGCATCGCCATTGCGGTGCGGCGAAGGCCAAGCGAAGAAGACGATGGCACTGGCCGCGCAGAGCACGAAGAAGAAGGCGAAGAAGATCTTGCGGCTGGGGATGTAGTGGTAGAGCAGTGCGAGCAGCACGACTGCGATGGCCGCGCCTATGTAGATGAGCATGTTCCCACCTCCGGAAATTCAGATTTTTGTCTTATACTGCACATAATGCTATTCTAGCAAATGCTTGCCGGAAAGACAATGGCGCGGCCTTGCAGGGAAGCAGGGAACGCGTTATACTGAGATTCGTTAAGGATGTGATAATTTGAAGCAAAAGTTTTGGAAGAATTTCTGGCATCTCTTCCGCGGATACTGGAATTCAGAGGAGAAGTGGAAAGCGAGGGGGCTCCTGGCCTTCGTCATTGGCCTGAATTTCGCGTCGGTCTATCTGCTCGTCCGCCTCAATAGTTGGTATAATGTCTTTTATAACGCACTGCAGCAGTATCAGGCGGAATCTTTCTGGCCGCTCATCGGGGAGTTCACGGGGCTTGCCTTCCTCTACATCATCCTCGCGGTCTACGCAATCTATCTGCGCCAGATGCTCCAGATCAAGTGGAGGACCTGGATGACGAACCGTTACCTCGACGACTGGATGAAGGGCCAGGTCTACTACCGCCTGCAGGTCCTGCGCAGCGATACGGATAACCCGGACCAGCGAATCAGCGAGGACATCAACCAGTTTGTCTCGCTGACGCTGCAATTGCTCATCGGCATGCTCAAGCAGATCACGACGCTCGGCGCTTTCGGCGTCGTGCTCTGGAATCTCTCAGGCGCCTTCACCGTGCCAATCGGAGGCCACGAGTTCGTCATCTACGGCTATATGTTCTGGTTCTCGCTGCTCTACTCGGTGCTCGGCACGATCGGCGTCCACTTCGTCGGCCGCAAGCTCATCGGGCTCAACTTTGACCAGCAGCGCTATGAGGCAGATTTCCGTTTCAACATGATGCGCGTGCGCGAGAACAGCGAGAGCATTGCCTTCTACCGCGGCGAGCAGCCGGAATCTGTCGGCTTCGCGGAGCGCTTCGCGAAGGTCATCAAGAATTACTGGCAGCTCATGCGTCGGACGAAGCTCCTGAACTTCTATGTCAACGGCTACGGCCAGCTGGCCATCATCGTGCCACTCGTCATGGCGGCGCCGCAGTACTTCGCCGGTGTCATGACGCTCGGCGGCCTCATGCAGACGTCCTCGGCCTTCGGCCGCGTGCAGGATGCGCTCTCGTACTTCGTTTCGGTCTACGATACGATCGCACAGCTCGCTGCAGTCATCCGCCGTCTTTCGGGCTTCACGCGCCACATGGAAGGCGCTTCGGACATCGAGGATGAGGTGAAGCGTGAGACGGCTTCCGGGGATGCGCTCGTCGTGCGCGACTTTGACGTCAAGCTGCCGGATGGCCGCGTGCTGCTTGCTGACTGCAACCTGACCATCAAGGAAGGGGAGCGCCTCTTGATCACGGGCGCCTCCGGCTGCGGCAAGAGCACGCTTCTGCGCACGCTCGCTGGTATCTGGCCGTATGGCCAAGGCAGGATTGAGATTCCGGAAAAGAGCCGCATCCTCTTCCTGCCGCAGCGCCCATATCTGCCCCTCGGCAGCCTGCGCCGTGCCCTTTACTACCCGCTGAGTGCCTCGGGCCCTGAGGAGAACCTCAAGGAAGTCCTGCGCAAGGTCGGCCTGGCGGACTTTATCCCGCGCCTCGATGATATCGACGACTGGAGCCGCATCCTCTCGCTCGGCGAGCAGCAGCGCCTCGCCTTTGCCCGCGTCCTCCTCGTCAAGCCCGACTGGGTCTTCCTCGACGAAGCGACGTCGGCACTCGACGAGCCGCGCGAGCAGGAAATGTACGAGCTCATGCGCAAGGAACTGCCACATACCGGCATCATCAGCGTCGGCCACCGCTCCACGCTCTTTGCCCAGCATGAGGAAGAGCTCCATCTGGCAGGCAACGGCAGCTGGCAGTGCCGTCCTGTCACAGCCTGATATAGAGAGAACGAGCAATTCTGTTCCTTCATTCTGGAGGAGCAGGGTTGCTCGTTTTTCATGCATTCGTGTGATATGATGATGTTCAGAAAATCAGGTTGATGTGGTTGTCGGCGAGATACGACTGCCATTCGCTGGATGGTTTTTCGTCCGTCACGAGGGTGTCGATGTGGGAGAAGTCGTCGCATTTGACAAAGGCGGTCCTGTCGAACTTGGAGTGGTCGATGAGCAGCACAGCTTTGCGGGCTTGGCGTATCATGACGCTCTTGATGCGCCCCTCGCTGTCGTTTGACTCCATGATGCCTTTCTCGCGGTCGATGCCTTTGCAGCTGATGAAGGTGAAGTCGACGTAGTATTTCTCGAGCGTCTGGCTTGCAATCGTGCCAGTCAGGGCGCAGGAGCTCTCGCGCATCGTGCCGCCCGTGCAGATCATCTTGAAGCCGCTGCCCATGAAGTCGTTCATGAGGCGGATGGAATTGGTGATGACGGTGACGTCCTTCTGGCCCTTGAGGCGCTGCAACAGGGCCTGGCACGTCGTGCTGGAATCCATCATGATGGTGTCGCCGTCCTGGATCAGGCGGGCGGCCTTCTCGGCGATGGCGAGCTTGCTCTCGCTGTTGATGGCACTGCGATGCTTGTAGGAGAGGTCTTCGCTCGTGCTCTCCGTGATGACGGCGCCGCCGTAGCTGCGCCGCAGGAGATCCTGCCCCTCGAGTTTCTCAAGGTCGCGTCGTATGGTCTCTTCTGTCACCTTGAAGGTCTGCGCGAGGTCAGAGACGTATACTTTCCGATCCAGGCGGATTTTCTCCATGATCCGCTGTCTTCGTTCTAATCCTAACATGAAATTCCCCCTTTTGAGTGGACTCATTTGGACAAATGTCGGTTTATTTGTTCTTTATTCTTTATTATACGTTGTTTTTGGGCATAATACAATAAAACAAAGCAAAATACATGTGTGATATTGTTTGTTGCAGGTGGAGTTGAGAGTGCGCAGGGCCAGCATCAATGCTTTCTACTGATTTTCAGATGGCCGTAGTAAAATAATAAAATTACAGGGGGCATGACAGTCGATGAAGCGCAGGGATTTTATTCGGAATATGATGATCATGGGGATGGGACTAGCTCTAGCACCGGAAGTCATCGCCAAACAGGTTGCAGAAGCAGCTTGGCAGGATGGCGGCAACGTACTGCCGGGCGTCGCCATCCGCCAGACGCATCTTTCTTTTCGATCCCTGACGAATCGGCGTGTGACGGACGCAATCATCGTGCACCATATTGGCAACACGAATGCCGACGTGTCGGCTGAGACGGTTCATCAATGGCATCTGGCCAACGGCTGGGCGGGTATCGGCTATCACTTCCTCATCCGCAAGGACGGCTCCATCGAGCAGGGGCGGCCGATGGACACGGTCGGTGCGCACTGCTACGGGGAGAACGAACACACAGTCGGGGTCAACATCGTCGGGAATTTTGAAGATTACATGCCGGAAGATGCGCAGGTGGCCTCCGCGAAGCGGCTGCTCGCTGCGCTCTGCCGCAATTACGGCTTTGCTCCATCGCGCTCGACGATTTTCGGCCATCGTGACTTCAATGCGACGGCCTGCCCCGGTCAGAATCTCTACGACATGCTGCCCGATATCATTCGCGGAGCAGCGGCACTCTACTGACCGATGCATGCGGGATGGGAAAATGCAGACAGGACCTGCTGGCCATTTTGGCTGGTACGGTCTTTTTATTTTTTTTCTAAAAAAGTGCGAAAAATTGCGATTTACATGAAGGATTTTTTTCGTTTTCATAGAACCTACATAATATACAAAGAAGTTTTCTGGATGGATCGGGAAATCAGGGGGCGGCAGGCGCAACTGTTCCCTTGGATTTTCTCGAATTAACGGAAAACTTGCGGTTTTCTCATGGTTTTTCACAGAAAGCAAGGTGACTGCGATTAGTTTCATAAATATTACGTAATTCATTGATAAATAAAATGGTATTGCAATCATTGATAAAAGAGGTATACTGACAGAGTACCATCTTTTTTTGACAGTGCACGATCGGCAAGAGCGGCGTATTGATGTAAGGGGAGGCTGTTCTTGCTGAGTATATCCAAGGGGGATTTTGTATGAGAAAGACAGAATGCTTAGCAATGATACTGGCTGGCGGACAGGGAAGCCGCCTTGGCGCTTTGACGAAGAAGATCGCAAAGCCGGCCGTCCCGTTTGGCGGGAAGTACCGCATCATTGACTTTCCACTCAGTAACTGCGCCAATTCCGGCATCGACAAGGTCGGTGTACTGACGCAGTACCGTCCGCTCGAGCTTCACAATTACCTGGCTTCCGGCAGTGCCTGGGATCTCGATAAGAAAGAGGGCGGTGTCTTCATTCTGCCGCCGTATGCACGCGAGAAAGGTGCGGACTGGTATCGCGGCACGGCAGATGCCATCTACCAGAACCTGAACTTCATCGACTTGGCGGACCCGGAGTACGTCCTGATCCTCTCGGGCGACCACATCTACACGATGGATTATTCCTGGATGCTCGATGCCCACAAGGCCAATAAGGCTGAGGCCACAATCGGTGTCATCGAAGTCCCGTGGGATGAGGCCCCGCGCTTCGGCATCATGAACACGGACAAGACGGGCCGCATCGAGGAATTCGAGGAGAAGCCGGCTAAGCCGAAGAGCAACCTCGCTTCGATGGGCATCTACATCTTCAACAAGGACTTCCTCAAGAAGTACCTCGAAGAGGATGCGAAGGATGAGACGTCGAGCCATGACTTCGGCAAGAACATCATCCCGAAGATGCTTGCCGATAAAGCACGTCTCTACTCGTACGCTTTCGATGGCTATTGGAAAGATGTCGGAACGATTGAGAGCCTCTGGCAGGCAAACATGGACCTCTTGCAGGATCAGCCGCCGTTCGAGCTCAATGGCGATTGGAAGATCTATTCCTCGAATCCCTCGATGCCGCCGCATTATGTAGGCCCTGATGCCACGGTCAAGAACTCGATGGTCAGCGAGGGCTCGATGATCCTCGGCGATGTCGAGAACTCGGTCATCTTCCCAGGCGTCCGCATCGGCAAGGGCGCAAAGGTGCGCAATTCGGTCATCATGCCGTCGACAGTCGTGCGTGAGAATGCTGTCGTCGACTATGCGATCCTCGCACAGAATTGCGAGATCGGCGAAGGAGCAAAGGTGACGGGTGAGAAGGGTGCCATCACGGTCGTCGCAGATGGCGAGACGATTGTCGCAACAGCGGCAGGCAGCAAGCAGGCCGGCTAAGATTGTCAGCTCAACCTCATAGATACAACAGAACACAGACCAGAAGATCGGAGTGAATCAAATTGAAAACAGTAATGGGGATCATCAATCTTCAGGAGGACAATAGCCTCATCCGAGAGCTGACCGACCGTCGCGTCGTCGAATCGCTGCCGTTTGCCGGCCGCTATCGCCTCATCGATTTTGCACTGTCGAGCATGGTGAACTCGGGCGTCCAGAATGTCGGCGTTATGCTGCCGGACAAACCGCGTTCCGTCCTCGATCATCTGCGTTCCGGTAAGGATTGGGATCTGGCCCGCCGCCATGACGGCCTCTTCTACCTGCCGGCTCCGCATGACGAGGAATCGCGCCGCCGCGGTGACCTTCGCAACTTCTACTACAATCTCGACTTCTTCGAGCACAGCTCGCAGAAATACGTCCTGCTGGCAGGCGGCAGCTTCGTCTACAACATCAACTTCAACGAGCTTCTGCGCTTCCACCAGAACACGAATGCTGACATCACGATGGTCTACTACACGGCCTCGCACGAAGCTGCGGGCCGCAGCACTGTCATCGAGACGGCTGAGAACGGGCTCGTCGAGGACATCGCCGAGAAGCCGGCCATCTACGATGGCTCGAAAGTCTCGATGAATGTCTTCCTCATGGAGAAGCGCATCTTCGTCGAGATGATCCGCTACAGCTACGAGCATGGCGGCCAGGACCTGCTGCTCGACGGCATCATCCGCCGTTCGGACGAGTACAGCATCTATGCTTATGAGCATGATGGCTATGTCGCACATGTTGATTCGACGGCTTCGTACTACAAGGCAAACATGGACATCCTCAATCCTTCTGTATGGGAAGAGCTCTTCATGGGCGAGAATTCCATTTACACGAAGGTCAAGGATGAAGTCCCTGTGCAGTACAAGGACACTGCCGTCGTCAAGAATTCGCTGATTGCCAATGGCTGCATCATCCGCGGTGAAGTCGAGAACAGCATCCTGTTCCGCGGCGTCACCATCGAGAAGGGTGTCAAGGTCAAGAATTCTATTATCATGCAGAAGTGCGACGTGCAGGAGAATTCCCTGCTCGAAAATGTCATCTGTGATAAGAACGTAGTGATCACGAAGGAGAAGTGGCTCAAGGGAGCTCAGAACTATCCGCTGATCGTTGCGAAAAATGTGGTGATCTAAGATTGAGACAAGCCGTTGTAAATAGAAATGCGCTGGCAGGTATGGGCTGGCACCTCATTTACGACGGCTTTTCTTTTATAAATCAAGTAAGTCAAAGCCAAGGGGAGTGTTTTTTTTGGCACGAGAAACAAAGGAACAGAAACAGAAGAGCCGCGAGTTTGACAAGCTCAAGGAGAATCTGAAACTTCGTTTTGTCAGCACGGCACATCTGATGTATGGCCGTGAGATCAAGGACCTCACGGAGAATGAGGTTTACCAGACGGTGGCTGCTACCGCAAAGCAGTTCATCTCCGACAACTGGATCAAGACAAACAAGACGTATGCAGAGCGCCAGGAGAAGCAGATCTACTATTTCTCCATCGAATTCCTGCTCGGCCGCCTGCTCAAGTCGAATCTCATCAATCTCGGCATCGAAGAGGCCGTCAAGGAAGTCCTGGAGGACTTCGATCTCAGCCTCGTCAAGACGTTCGATGAAGAGCCAGACGCAGGCCTCGGCAACGGCGGCCTCGGCCGCCTTGCCGCCTGCTTTATCGACTCGATGGCAGCACACCGCCTGCCGGGCCACGGCTGCAGCATCCGCTACCAGTACGGCCTGTTCGAGCAGAAGATCATCGAGGGCAACCAGGTCGAGATCCCGGACAACTGGCTCAAGAACGGCTTTGCCTGGGAGTACCGCAAGCCGGATAAGGCCATCGATGTCAAGTTCAACGGCAATGCCTACATGAAGAAGATGCCGGACGGCAGACTCAAGCTCGTCTACGAGAATCCGATGACGGTCATGGCTGTGCCTTACGACGTGCCGATCGTCGGTTATCACAACAACACGGTCAACACACTTCGCCTCTGGAATGCAGAGGTCAACCGCGACTTCTCCGACTACGGCCGCCTGACGCAGGAACAGATGCGCCAGAAGAACGAGTACCGCAACTTCGTCGAGAGCATCACGCGCTACCTCTATCCGGATGACAGCACCTACGATGGCCGTCGCCTGCGCCTTATACAGGAGTACTTCTTCGTCTCGGCTGGTGTCCAGAGCATCGTCCGTCACTACAAGAAGGTCGGCATGGACATCCATGACTTCGCCCAGAAGATCGCCATCCACATCAACGACACGCATCCGGCACTCTGCGTCGCCGAGCTCATGCGCATCCTCGTTGATGAGGAGGGCCTCGAGTGGAATGAGGCATGGGCTATCACGAAGAACACGATTGCCTACACGAACCACACGATCATGCCGGAGGCACTTGAGAAGTGGCCAATCGACATGTTCAAGCCGCTGTTGCCGCGCATCTACATGATCATCGACGAGATCAACCGCCGCTGGCTCATCGATGTGCGCGACCGCTATCCGAACAACGAGCAGAAAGTCCACGAGCTCTCCATCATCCAGGACGGCATGGTCCACATGGCCCGTCTGTCGATTGTCGGCTCGCACAGCGTCAACGGTGTCGCGAAGATCCACACGGACATCCTCAAGTCCACGACACTGCACGACTTCTACGAGTACAACCCGCGCATGTTCAACAACAAGACGAACGGCATCACGCACCGCCGCTGGCTCATGGGCGCAAACCCGGAGCTCTCGGACCTCATCGATGCGACCATCGGCAGCCGCCGCTGGCATCGTCATCCGGAGCAGCTCGACCTGCTCAACGACTACGTCGAGGATAAGCCGTTCCTCGAGAAGCTCGGCGCCATCAAGCACCTGCGCAAGGAAGGACTCGCGAAGTACGTCAAAGAGCACAATGGCATCGATGTCGATCCGGACAGCATCTTCGACATCCAGGTCAAGCGCATCCATTCATACAAGCGCCAGCTCATGAACATCCTGCACATCATGTACCAGTACCACAAGCTCAAGACGGATCCGGACTTCGACATGCTGCCGACGACGTACTTCTTCGGCGGCAAGGCTGCACCGGGCTACTACATCGCGAAGGAGACGATCCGCCTGATCAATGCCGTCGCGGACAAGGTCAACAACGATGCGAGCATCAAGGGCAAGATCAAGGTCGTATTCATCGAGAACTTCGGCGTCTCCATCGGCGAGATCGTCTATCCGGCGGCCGATGTCAGTGAGCAGATCTCCACGGCTTCGAAGGAAGCTTCGGGCACGGGCAACATGAAGTTCATGATGAACGGCGCCATCACGCTCGGCACGCTCGACGGCGCGAACGTCGAGATCCGCGAAGCGGTCGGTGGCGACGCGAACTGTGTGATCTTCGGCCTCAAGGCAGAGGAAGTTCTCAACTACTATGCGACGGGCACGTATTCTGCCTGGGATGAGTACAATACGAATGAGAACGTGCGCCTCGTCGTCAACCAGCTGACGGACGGCACGTACGGCAATTTCCAGTCACTGTCGGACTACCTGATCCGCGCAAACGATGAGTTCTTCATCCTCAAGGATTTCAATGCCTATGCTGACGCGCATGTCGAGATCATGAAGCGCTACCAGAAGCGCTTCCAGTGGCTGAAGTCCTCGGCCATCAACATCGCGAACTCGGGCGTCTTCTCGTCCGACCGCACAATCGATGAGTACGCAAATGAAATCTGGCAGGTCAAGCCGGTCATGATCCCGTAAGCTGTGAATCGCAGGGGCTATGCCCCTGCCCGATTCCAAGGGGATACACAGAGGGGGATTATTGTGAAAACATCAGAATTAAGCGAGTTCGACCTCTATCTCTTCCATCAGGGGACGAATTATCATGCATATGAGATGCTCGGCGCTCATTTTGTCGAGAGCGACGGCAAGAAGGGCGTGCGCTTTGCTGTCTGGGCACCGCATGCGAAGTCCATCAGCGTCGTCGGTGACTTCAATGAGTGGGATACGCGCGTCAATCCGATGACGCGCGGCCGCGACGGCGAGATCTGGGAGGTATTCGTCCCAGGTATCGAGGAAGGCGCCATCTACAAGTATGCGATCGAGCCGCAGTGGGGAGGGCCGCGCATCATGAAGGCCGACCCGTACGGCTTCTATGCGGAGAAAAAGCCGAACACGGCATCGCGCGTCTACGACCTCTCGAAGTACGAGTGGAAGGACGGCGACTGGTTCGAGCAGAAGAAAAAGGAATCATCCTATGAGCGCCCGATGCTGACGTATGAAGTGCATGCAGGCTCCTGGCGCCGCACGAAGGATGGAGAGTACCTGTCCTATCGCGACCTCGCGGATCAGCTCATCGACTACGTCAAGAAGATGAACTACACGCACATCGAGTTCATGCCGCTCTGCGAGCATCCCTTCGATGGCTCGTGGGGCTACCAGATCACGGGTTATTACGCCGTGACGAGTCGCTTCGGCACACCGGACGACTTCCGCTATCTTGTGGACAAGGCGCATGAGAACGGCATCGCCGTCATCATGGACTGGGTCCCGGGCCATTTCTGCAAGGATGAGCAGGGCTTGCGCCACTTCGATGGCCAGACGCTCTACGAGTCCGACAACGAGCAGCTTGCCGAGAACTGGGAGTGGGGCACGACAAACTTCGACTACGGCCGCACGGAGGTCCAGAGCTTCCTGATCTCGAACGCGATGTTCTGGTTCGAGGAGTTCCACATCGACGGTCTGCGCATCGATGCAGTCGCGAATATGCTCTACCTCAACTATGGCCGCAAGGACGGCGAGTGGACGCCGAACAAGTACGGCGACACGGGCAACCTCGAGGCCATGGACTTCCTCAAGAAACTCAATGAGAGCATCTTCAAGTACCATCCGCAGGCCTTGATGATTGCCGAGGAATCGACGGCCTGGCCGCTGATCTCGAAGCCTGTCTACATGGGTGGCATGGGCTTCAACTACAAGTGGAACATGGGCTGGATGAACGACATGCTCAAGTACATGTCGCTCGACCCGATCTACCGCAAGTGGAACCACGACAAGGTCACGTTTTCCTTCATGTATGCGTTCAGCGAGAACTTCGTGCTGCCGCTCTCGCACGATGAGGTCGTGCACGGCAAGTGTTCGCTGATCAGCAAGATGCCTGGCGATTACTGGCAGAAGTTTGCCGGCCTGCGCACGTTCTTCGCGTACTGGATCGCACATCCAGGCAAGAAGCTGCTGTTCATGGGCGGCGAGTTCGGCCAGTTCATCGAGTGGAATTACGATGACAGCCTCGACTGGCATCTGCCGCAGCAGTATCCGATGCACAAGAAGATGCTCGAGTACAGCCGCGCGCTCAACAAGTTCTACTGCGACCACAAGGCGCTCTGGCAGGTCGACTTCGACTGGAATGGCTTCCAGTGGATCGATTGCAACGACAACGAGAACAGCGTCGTCTCCTTCATCCGCAAGGCGGAGGACCCGTCCGACTACATCGTCGCCGTCTGCAACTTCACGCCGGAGGTCCGCCACGATTACCGCATCGGCGTGCCGGAGAAGGGCAGTTACATCGAGGTGTTCAACTCGGATGATGAGGCCTTCGGCGGCAGCGGTGTCAAGAATGAGGGCGAGATCAAGACGGAGGATGTCAAGTGGCATGACCGCGATCAGTCCATCCTCTTGACCATCCCGCCGATGGCGACCATCTACCTGCGCCACAAGGGACAAGTGGCATCTGGCCGGAATTCTTTTGACGAGGCTCCGGCGGAGCTCGAGGTCAGAGGCCATGAAGAGAAAAGTTCTGCCGACAAGGCAGAAGCCGCCGAAGCAATGCCGAAGAAGACGGTGAAGAGACGTACGGCTGCGAAGAAAGTAGAGCCTTCGGAAGGGGCTCCTGCGGACAAGCCGAAGCGCCGCGGCCGTCCTCGCATGACGGAGGAAGAGAAGGCTGCCGCCAAGGCCAAGAGAGAGGCCGAAAAGGCCGCCAAGGCCGCAGCAGAGGGCGAGGCTGCGCCGAAGAAGGCGCGACGCCGTCGCTCTACGGCCGCCAAGACGACGGCAAGGAAGACGACACGCAAGACAACGGCCAAGAAGACCGCCAGCAAGACGGCAAAAGCCGCAGCCGGTGAATCCTGATCTTGTTCAGTTCCTGTTATCGATATTGCAATGTACACTATGAGGGGGATTCTGGAATGAAAGTTCTATATGTTGCTTCTGAGGCTGTGCCTTTTGCCAAGACGGGCGGCCTTGCCGATGTGGCTGGCTCGCTGCCGAAGGCTCTCAAGGCCGAGGGCGTCGATGTCCGCGTCATCATGCCGAAATTCGGCAAGATCCCGGAGAAGTTCCGCGATGCGATGGAGCATGTCTACGACGGGGAGATCCCTGTCGCCTGGCGTTCCAAGTTCGTTGGCCTCGACAAGCTCGAGCACGACGGCGTTACGTACTACTTTGTCGACAACGAAGAGTACTTCAAGCGCGAGGGCTTCTACGGCTATGACGATGATGCAGAGCGCTTCTCGTTCTTCTGCCGCGCCGTCCTGAACCTGCTGCCCGCCATGGACTTTTGGCCGGATGTCATCCATACGAATGACTGGCACTCTGGCCTCGTCAATGTTCTGCTGAAGATCGAGCACCAGGGCGATGAGCGTTACGAGAACATCCGCACGCTCTACACGATCCACAATCTCAAGTATCAGGGCGTCTTCCCGAAGAACGTCATGAGCGATGTACTCGGCCTTGACTGGAAGTACTTCAACAACGGCGACCTCGAGTTCTACGATGCCGTCAACTTCATGAAGGGTGGCCTGATTTACGCCGACTACATCTCGACGGTCAGCAAGACGTACGCCAAGGAGATCCAGTACGAGTACTTCGGCGAGCATCTCGACGGCCTGCTGCGCAGCCGCCAAGACACGCTCTTCGGCATTGTCAACGGCATTGACTATGATGTCTACAACCCGAGCAAGGACAAGAACCTCTACGAGGGCTACGATGTCACGACGCTCGACCGCAAGGCCGACAACAAGGTCCTCTTGCAGAAGGACCTCGGGCTGCCAATCAGCCGCCGCACGCCGATGGTCGCCATGGTCACGCGTCTCGTCGCTGCGAAGGGCCTCGACCTCGTCGTGCGCATGATGGACGAGATCCTGCAGCATGAGGATATCCAGTTCGTCCTGCTGGGCACGGGCGACAAGGCGTATGAGGATTGGTTCAAGGGCCTGGCTTGGCGCTTCCCGACGAAGGTTTCGGCCAATATCTACTTCTCGAACCAGCTCGCACAGCGCATTTACGCGGCCTCGGATATCTTCCTGATGCCGTCGAATTACGAACCGTGCGGCATCGGCCAGCTCATCGCGCTGCGCTACGGCTCTGTGCCGGTCGTGCGCGAGACGGGCGGTCTCAAGGATACGATCATCCCGTACGACAAGTACACGAAGCAGGGCAATGGCTTCCGCTTCGCCGACTACAATGCGCATGAGATGATGTATGCCCTCAAGCGCGCCCTGAGCGCCTACGAGAACTATGAGGAGTGGAAGCAGATCGTGGAGAATGCCATGAATTCGGATTACAGCTGGAAGGAATCGGCTCGCGAATACAAGGCACTCTATGAGAAGCTGACTGGCTCGGAAGCATGAGAGAAAATAGAAAATAGAGCAAGTAAGTGAGAAGGAGGGCGGCAGATGATGCCGCCTTTCTTGTTGGGAAGGAGGAGTTTTCATGCTGACACAGGATCAAGTCTGGCATGATTCTCAGGATATCAACTACCGATCGCCCGTCGGGGCGGCTGAAGCGGGATCAAAGGTCAGGATGGGGCTGCGCCTGCGCACGAAGGAGGGCATCCGGCAGGTCATCCTGCGCTGCTGGCAGGACCAGACAGGGGAGCATCTGATTCCCTTGGAGACGCAGGACGACCCGTTTCAGGAGGAGCATTTCTACAGCGGTTGGCTGCCGCTGCCAGAAAAGGGAGGCCTCGTCTGGTATTACTTCATCATCTCGATGGAGGACGGTACCTGGTACTACGGCAACAATCCAGAACAACTCGGCGGCATGGGCACGCTCTACGACCATGTGCCGCCATCGTTCCAGATCACGGTATTCAACAAGGGGGCCAAGACGCCGGACTGGTTCAAGCACGCTGTCATGTACCAGATCTTCCCGGACCGCTTCTCGCGCGACGGCAATGCCATCATCGAGAAGAGGGGTGCGGTCTTCCATGCCAGCTGGCAGGATGATCCGTGCTACTACAAGGATCCGGACACGAAGGAGATCGTCGCCTACGACTTCTTCGGCGGCAATCTCAAGGGCATCGAGAAGAAACTCGACTACCTCAAGGGCCTTGGCATCTCGGTCATCTACCTGAACCCGGTATTCGAGTCGGAGAGCAACCATCACTACGACACGGGCGACTACCACAAGATCGACCCAATCCTCGGCTCGAATGAAGACTTCCGCCATCTCGTCGATGTGGCAAAGGACAAGGACATCCGCATCATCATCGATGGCGTCTTCAGCCACACGGGCAGCAACAGCCGCTACTTCAACCGCGAGGGCCAGTACGACACGATAGGCGCCTTCCAGTCACCGGATTCCCCTTATTTTGAGTGGTATAACTTCCGCAATTTCCCTTACGAATACGAGAGCTGGTGGAATTTCTCCACGCTGCCTGACGTCAAGGAGACGACGCCTTCCTACATGGACTTCATCATCTACGACAAGGACAGCGTGCTGCACCACTGGATGAAGGAAGGCATTGCTGGCTGGCGCCTCGATGTCATCGACGAGCTGCCGGCGGCCTTCTCGCAGTCGTTCTTTGCAGAGCTCAAGAAGACAGATCCCGATGCCGTCATGATCGGCGAGGTCTGGGAGGATGCGTCGCACAAAGTCGCCTACGGCGTGCCGCGCGAATACCTCTGCGGGCAGGAGATGGATTCGGCGATGAACTACCCGTTCCGCCAGATCCTCTTTGACTTCCTGCTCGGCCGCACAGACGCGAAGATGAGCCTGCGCCGCTTCGAGAGCCTGCGCGAGAATTACCCGCGCGAGAACTTCTATGCGATGATGAACCTCATCGGCAGCCACGATGTGGAACGCGCCGTCACGGTGCTCGGTGAGGAGCCGTTCTACGACGGCATGCCGGCCATCGAGCAGTCGCGCGCGCACCTGTCGGACGACCAGTACAACCTCGGCATGGCGCGCCTCTTCATGGCGGCGCTCTGGCAGATGACATATCCGGGCGTACCGTGCATCTACTACGGCGATGAGATCGCGATGCAGGGCTTCAAGGACCCGTACAACCGCCGCCCCTACAACTGGGCGAATGGCGACACGTACGTCAGGAGCCGCTATGAGCGCATGATCCGCGTGCGCAACGAGCACACGGCCCTGCAGACGGGCGAGCTGTTGCCGCTCTATGCGGAGGACGATGTCATGGCCTTCGCGCGCCTCGTGCGCGGCGGCCGCGATGTCTTTGGCGAGCCAGCGAAGGACGAGTGTTTCATCTCGCTCTTCAACAGGAGTCTCAAGGAGACGAAGACGGTCACGTTGCAGGTCGGCGACTTTGCGGACGGCGTCTTCGCCGATGCCTTCCATCCGGAGACGCGCTTCACAGTCGAGAACGGCCAGCTGACCGTCGATATCCTGCCGCTCAAGGGTTTCCTGTTGCAGAACATACCGCCAGAGCACCACTACAAGCATGAGGCCGGTGTCCTGCTGCATCCGACGTCGCTGCCGTCAAAGTACGGCGTCGGCGATTTCGGCAAAGAAGCTTACCGCTTCGTCGACTTCCTCGCTAAGGCGGGCCAGCACGTCTGGCAGATCCTTCCGCTCGGCCCGGTCGGTTACAGCTATTCGCCGTACCAGTCGCCTTCAGCCTTTGCGGGCAACCCGCTGCTCATCGATATCGATGCGCTCATCGAGAGGGGCTGGCTCAGCAAGCAGGAGGCCAAGGTCACCTATGCTGACTTCGATTCGTCGGCCGACTTCGAGCAGGCGCGCGTCTTCAAGAACAAGTGCCTGCGCAAGGCACATGCAGCTTTCCTGCGCGATGCAGCAGCACAGCCGGACTACGAAGCCTTCTGTCGCGAGGAGGCAGACTGGCTCGATGATTACGCGCTTTTTGAGGCAGCCAAGAAGGAATACGACAACAAGGGCTGGATGGACTGGCCGGAGAACGTCAAGAAACGGGAGCCGGCGGCAATCGCATCGCTGAAGAGCCGCCTGGAGGAAGACATCGCGCTGCAGAAGTTCATGCAGTACATCTTCCACCGCCAGTGGCAGCACCTGCACGATTACGCAAAGGAGAAGGGCATCCGCATCATGGGCGATATGCCGATCTTCCTCGCGCAGGACAGCGCCGATGTCTGGGCCAACCAGCAGCTCTTCGACCTCAATCCGGACGGCACGGCCCATACGGTCGCCGGTGTACCGCCCGATTACTTCAGCGCGACGGGGCAGCTCTGGGGCAACCCGCAGTATGACTGGCAGGCCATGAAGGCGGAGAATTACACGTGGTGGAAGAAGCGCTTCCACAAGCTCTACTCGATGGTGGACATCGTGCGCATCGATCACTTCCGCGGCTTTGAGTCGTACTGGGAAGTCGACGGCAAGGCGAAGAACGCCATCCAGGGGCGCTGGCTGCCGGGACCTGGCAAGCCGTTCTTCGACGAGGTGCGCCGCGCGCTCGGCAGCCTGCCCATCGTGGCAGAGGACCTCGGCATCATCACGCCGGAGGTCGAGAAGCTCCGCGATGACTGCGGCTTCCCGGGCATGAAGGTGCTCGAGTTCACGCTCTATCTCAACCACCAGCACCGCTTGAGCACCGTTGTGCCGGAGAACAGCATCGTCTATACGGGCACGCACGACAACAACACGATCGTCGGCTGGCTCAAGGACGAGATCTCACCGTCGCTGCGCAAGGCCATTGCCGATCTCGTGCGCGCCGATGTGCGCAAGCCGGAGGAGATTGCACGCCATCTCATCGGCTTTGCCTATGCGTCGAATGCGCGCCTCGCCGTCATCCCGATGCAGGACCTCCTGCAGCTCGACGGCAGTGCCCGCATGAACACACCGGGCACTTCGGACGGCAACTGGAAGTGGTGCATGCGCCCGGGCGACCTCGAGAAAGTCGATGCGGCGAAGCTCCATGCGCTCGCCGTTCGCACGGGCCGCGCCTGATCGAGCGACTGGCCACTTCACTGTGGGAATGAGATGAATGACAGCTCTATCTTGAAAAAGATGGAGCTGTCATTTTTGTTTTTCATCTTTTTGTGGTATCCTAGTATCGTATTGTTTTTCAGCAATCTGGATATCTGCAGGAATAGAGGTGTTTTTCATGATCGATATACCAGCGAACTGGATGGAGAAGATCCAGAACGTCGATTGGTCGAAAGTACGGGAATCCGTCAAGGATTATGGCCCAGCCATCAAGGTTCTGCAGCAGACCTGGTCGAAAGAATCCCTGCTCGAGATCAGCCAGGGCAAGCTCTTCGTGCCGGATTCGGTCATCAATGAAGCCATTGCCAAGAAGATCCCGGAGGGCGGCTCCGTCACAGGCGTGACAATCAAGTCGCATGCGAACGGACGCCTCGACATCCGGGCGGAGACGAAGAGAGTCGGTCCCGTCGAGCTGTCGGGCGAGATCCAGGAGTTCATCCACGAGGGCGACAAGTCGTACATGAAGTACCGCGTGCGCAGCCGCAACATCCCGGAGCACGGCTTGATGTCGTGGATTTTCTCACGCGTCTCGCTTGCCATGGCAGAACGCATGGTGGGCCATGTGGAGCTTTCCGATGACCTGCCGATATCCATCCGCCACAATACGGTCACCGTTGACTACAGCAAGGTGCTCGCCGAGTCGGACTTCGGCAAGACAGAGTACCAGGGCCACAAGCTCATGGACATGCTGGAAATCGAGGGCGCCAAGCCGAAAGACGGCGGCATCGAGTTCGACACGAAGCTCAATGTCCCCGACGATGTCAAGAAGGCGCTGGTGGCCGTGCTGGCCGACCAGCTGGAATAAAAAAGATGGAATGAGATAAGAGGGGAGCGATTCTTTGAGAAAGCAGATTGTAGCACTCGCAGCAGTGTTCTGTACACTTGCCGTGACGCTCACTGGCATGCCAGAGGCCGCGGCGCACCACAAGAATGAACAGAAAGTAGAGAAGATCCTCTACATCCCGCACGACAACCGCCCAATCTCGGACAAGCAGACGGCGGAAGTCATCAGCAAGCTCGGCTATGAAGTCGTCGTGCCGCCCGACAACATGCTCGGCAGCCGCACGGATCTCGGTCACCCCGATGAGCTCTGGGATTGGCTCAAGCAGAACGCGCAGGATGCCGATGCTGCCGTCATCTCGTCGGACTCGATGCTCTACGGCAGCCTCGTCGGCTCGCGCAAGCACGAGTACAGCAAGAAAGAGGTACTCGAGCGCGCCGACCGCTTCCAGTCGTTCCGCAAGGAGCACCCGAAGATGGAACTCTACGTCTTCGGTTCGATCATGCGCACGCCGCGCTCTGGCGAGGCATCCGGCCATGAGGAGCCGGGCTATTACCGCAATTACGGCGCGGATATCTTCCGCTACACCGTCCTCAAGGACAAGGAGGAGATGGAGGGCCTGACGCGTCGCGAGAAGAAGGAGTACGACTTCCTGCAGCGCCTGATTCCAAAGGCATCGCTCGCGGACTGGATGGGTCGCCGCGAGAAGAACTTTGCGGCCAACGAGAAGATGATCGACCTGACGCGCAAGAATGCCTTCAACTACTTCGTGCTGGGTCGCGACGACAATGCGCCGTATTCGCAGACGCACCTCGAGAGCCGCCACCTCGCCGCAGCGGGCCAGGACCTCGGCAAGACGCGCTTCCAGGCCATGGCGGGCATCGATGAGATCGGCATGCTGTTGCTCACGCGTGCCGTCAATGACATGCGCCGCGATGTGCCGTTCGTCTACGTCCGCTACAACTGGGGCAAGGGCGAGTTCACGGTCCCGTCGTACTCCGATGAGAAGATCGGCGATTCAATCGCGGCGGCCATCACGGCTGCTGGCGGCATGCAGGTCAAGTCTCCTGAGAAGGCTGACCTCGTGCTGACGGTCAACACGAATCCGAACGGCAAGACGTACGAGGCCAATGACCGCGCCAATGACGGCACGCCGCGCGAGGGCACGAAGTACTTCGCCGATATCGTCAGCGACTACGTTGGCAAGGGCTACCCTGTCGCTATTGCCGATATCGCCTACGCGAACGGCTCTGACAATGCTCTGATGGACGAGCTGCGCGACCGCGGCCTGCTCTTCAAGCTGCGCGCCTATGCGGGCTGGAACACGCCGACGAACAGCACGGGCTTCGTCATCGGCGAGGGCATGATGGCCGAGCACATGAAGGATGAGGCCGTCGATGACCTGTTGCTCACGCGCTACCTCGACGATTGGGCCTATCAGGCCAACGTGCGCAATACGATTGCCCGTCAGCTGACCTGGCTGCGCGGCGACGGCGTCTACGGCAGCCTCGACTCGAAGATGGGGGCCGTGGCGACGCGCTCCGAGCGCATGCTCACGCGCTTCGTCGAGGAAAATCTGCCGCCGATCGACTCGCTCGCCTACATCGAAGTGCGTTTCCCATGGAACCGCATGTTCGAGTCCGACATCATCCACACGGCGGATGAGCCGGTCGACATCTCCTACTTCCCCAAGAAGTGAGAGATGCGACGCGGAGCTATGAGATAAAAGAAAGACCTGCCGGGAGCTTTGCTTCCAGCAGGTCTTTTTTGTGCCACTCAAGAGCGGCGCTTTGCGGCCGTGACGATCTCGGGGCCGAGCGTCTGGCAGCGCTCGATGTCGCTGTCCGCGACATCTGCGTCGGTGTAGATGGCGCGGATGTTCTCGTAGGGGAAAATCAGCTCGGATGCATCGCGGTGGAATTTCACAGACTCCGTCAGCACGATGATGCCGCGGGCCTGGGCGGCCATGGCCTGCGCCGCTTCGATGCGCAGGTGGTCGCTGCTCTTGACGCCGCGCTCGTCCATGCCGTCGATGCCGAGGAAGAACTTGTCCACCTTGAAGTTGCGGGCGCAGAGGCCGACGAGCGGGCCGACCATGACCTGCGCTTCATTCTGGTAGCTGCCGCCGAGCAGAATGATGCGGGCCGAGCGCATCTTGTGCACGAAGCTCGCGATGAAGGCGGAATTCGTGATGATGGTGATGTGGCAGTCGCGCGCACAGAGTTCCTCGGCGAGCAGCGTGCAACAGCTGCCTGACTCGATCATGACCGTCTCGCCGGGCTGGACGCAGCGCGCTGCCCGCTCGGCGATGCGGCGCTTGTTCTCGTAGTGGAAGGAGAGATGATGGCCGATGTCGTCGCTCGCCACCATGCAGGCAAAGCCGTGCTCGCGCTTCAGGAGGCCCTGATGGGCGAGCATGTTGAGGTCCTTGCGTATCGTGACCTCGGATACACCGAGCTTTGCGGAGAGTTCCGTAACAGCCAGGCGCCCGTTCTGGCAGATGAGATCGAGGAGTTTCATATGACGGGGGTGCATCAGATTCGTTCCTTTCGTCAATATTTGTCAACAACACAAAACTCCCCCTGCCGCAGGCAAGGGGAGCTCTTTCAGGCAATGCAATCAGGCGTTCTCTTTGCGGAATTTCTCCATGAAATCCGCAAGGGCAACAGCGCCTTCGTACGGCATCGCGTTGTAGATCGAAGCGCGCATGCCGCCGACGCTGCGGTGACCCTTGACACCGCTGAGCTGATGCGTGAGCGCCTCAGCGATGAACTTCTTCTCGAGTTCCTCACTCGGCAGGCGGAAGGTGACGTTCATGAAGGAACGGCTATCCTTGTCAGCATGACCGCGGTAGAAGCCGTTGGAGCTATCGATGGCGTCGTAGACGACCTTGGCCTTGCGCTCGTTGCGGCGTGCCATTTCCTCGAGGCCGCCCTGCGATTTGATCCAGGCAGCGACCTTGCCGACCATGTAGATGCAGAAGGCTGGGGGCGTGTTGTAGAGCGAATCCTTCTTGTAGAACGTGCTGTAACGGAACATCGTCGGCAGGGACTCAGGGCTGTTTTCGAGCAGGCTCTTCTTGGCGACGACGAGTACGACACCGGCCGGGCCGAGGTTCTTCTGGACACCGGCGTAGATGAAGTCGAACTTGTGGAAGTCAATCGGGCGCGAGAGCATGTCGGAGGACATGTCGGCGAAGAGCGGCACGCCGTTCGTCTCCGGGATGTAGTGGTACTCTGTGCCGTAGATCGTGTTGTTGTAGCAGACATGGACGTAGGCAGCGTTCCGGTCGATCTTGAGCTCAGACTGCTGCGGCACATGGTGGTAGCCCGTCTCCTTGCTCGAGGCGACGATTTCGCCGACTCCGAGATGCTCGGCCTCTTTGTAGGCTTTTTCGGCGAAGCTGCCGGAGAGCACATAGCTGCCTGGATGCTCTTTCGTTGCGAAGTTCAGCGGGATCATCGCGAACTGCTGGCTGGCGCCGCCCTGGCAGAAGAGCACTTCGTAGTCATCGCCGAGCCCCATGAGCTCCTTGATGTCCTGCTTTGCCTTCTCGTGGACAGCGGCGTACTGCGGTGCGCGGTGGCTGATCTCCAGGATGGACATCCCGCTGTTGTTGAAGTTCAGGAACTCTGCCTGTGCTTCCTTGAGTACCTCGAGCGGCAGCGTTGCCGGACCCGGATTGAAATTGTAGACGCGACCTGCTTCCATGAAAAAAACCTCCCAAAACGTATAGAATCTTGGTATTCCTTGATATCCCTGGCGGATGATTCGCTGCTTTCCAGCTTTTGAAGCGCCGGATTCCTCATATTGTCCATTCATTGTGGACAAGCGGCGTTTTTTATATTCTAGCGCGAAAAAAACAGAAAAGCAAGCAGAAAAATAAAAACTGTTTTTTCGGAGCAGACACTTGACGGCTGAAAATGGATGGCCTATAATACACTTATGCACGAAAAATGCACAATACGAAAAGGCGAAGATGGGGAAGCCGAGATGAAGACCCTTATAGAGAGCTGGCGGCAGGTGCGAGCCAGCAGGGAACATCGAGGTTCCGCCCCGGAGCAGCTGATGAAAGTCAGACGGGCATGCCCGTTACAGCATCGAGAGAGAGGCTTTGCCTCACTTGGGTGGCACCACGGAATCGAGCGTTTCGTCCCAAATCGGGACGGGCGCTTTTTTTGTTGATGGACAAGGAGAGAAGAATCATGAAGGTATTAGCAGCAGATGGTATTTCGCCGAAAGGCATTGAGCTCTTGCAGAAGGACTTCGAGGTTGTCGTCAAGGATAAGCTTCCGGCAGAGGAACTGCTCGAGATTATCCCGGACTTTGATGCGCTGATCGTGCGCTCGGCCTCGAAGGTCACGGCAGAGGTCATCGCGCGCGCCGAGAAGCTTAAGATCATCGGCCGCGCCGGTGTTGGCGTCGACAACATCGATATCCCGGCTGCGACGGCCAAGGGCATCATCGTCATCAACTCCCCGGGTGGCAACACGATCGCGGCAACGGAGCACACGATGGCCATGATGCTCGCGATGTCGCGCAACATCCCGATTGCGAATGAGACGATGCACAAGGGCGAGTGGAACCGCAAGAAGTACGTCGGCGTCGAGCTGCGCGGCAAGACGCTCGGTGTCATCGGCATGGGCCGCATCGGCTCGGGCGTGGCCAAGCGCGCGATGGCTTTCGACATGAACGTGCTCGCCTACGATCCGTATATTAATGAAGAGCGCGCGAAGGCGCTCGGAGTCAAGATTGCGACGTTCGATGAGGTCATCGAGAACTCCGATTTCATCACGGTACACATGCCGCTGACGAAGGACACGAAGGGCATGATCGCGATGGAGCAGATGAAGAAGATGAAGCCGGGTGTCCGCCTCGTCAACTGCGCGCGCGGCGGCATCATCGACGAGGCAGACCTCGCCGAGGCGCTCAAGCAGGGCATTGTCGCAGCAGCTGCCATCGATGTCTACACGAGCGAGCCGCCTGCCGAGAAGGGCAATCCTTTGCTCGAGGCACCGAACATCGTGCTGACGCCGCATCTCGGCGCTTCGACGGTCGAGGCGCAGATCGGTGTATCGGTCGATGTCGCCAAGGGCATCATCGCGGCGCTGCACGGTGAACCCGTCGCGACGGCCGTCAACATGGCGCCTGTCTCCCCGCAGGTCATGCGCGTTATCGCGCCGTACCTCACGCTGGCCGAGCGCCTCGGCGGCACGGTCGTCGGCCTCGCCGACGGTCCGATCGAGTCGGTTGAAGTCACCTACAACGGCGAGATCACGGAGGTCAACACGGGCCTCCTGACGACGGCCGTCATCAAGGGCCTTCTCAATCCTGTCATGGAGAACGAGGTCAACTACGTCAATGCACCGGGCCTCGCCAAAGAGCGCGGCATCAAGGTGTCGGAACGCAAGGACCGCGCATCTGAGGACTTCGCCAACCTCATCACGGTCGACGTCGTCGCCGGCGGCCAGAAGCTCTCCGTACAGGGCACGCTGTTCGGCACGCAGGGCCGCATCGTCCGCATCAATGACTTCCGCGTCGATGTCGATCCGCATGCGCGCATCCTGATCTGCCCGCACATCAATCGCCCGGGCGTCATCGGCACGGTTGGCACGCTGCTCGGCGGCAATGGCGTCAACATCTCGGCCATGCAGGTCGGCACGACGGAAGAAGAGGGCAAGAACCTCATGGTCCTGACGGTCGACAATGACATCCCGGCCGCTCTCTTAGAGACGGTCAAGGCGCTCGACGGCATCTTCGATGCCAAGCTCGTCAACTTCTATGAGATCTGAGCCTGCGCCCTATATATAGGAAGACAAGGAAAGCCTGTTGCATCTGCAACAGGCTTTTTTATTTCGTGATGATTCTTGTCTCTACGTTATCTCAGTGGAGTTCCAGCTCTGTCTCGCCGCGGATCTTGCCGGGCAGGAAGAGGGAGAGGATGAGGGCAGCAAGGACGGGCAGGAGCCAGGCGAGGCTGCTCTCGTGGAGCGGCAGGCTCTTTATGATAGCACCGGCCCAGTCAATCCCTGCGAATTGGTGCAGGATGTCAAGGGCTGAGATCAGGGCGGCCACAGCGACCGTCAGGCGCATGCCAAAGCGGGAGAGCGCGGCGAATTTGTTGAGGATCGTCATCAGGACGATCGTGATAGCGATCGGGTAGATGAAGAGCAGGATGGGCAGTGAGACTTTGATGATCTGGTTGAGTCCGAGATTGGCGAGCAGCAGGCTGACGAGGCTGACGAGCGTCGCGTATCGCTGGTACGACATGACGGGGAACTCCTCATAGAAGAACGTCGAGACGGCGGCAATGAGGCCGACTGTCGTCGTGAAGCAGGTCAGCGTGACCATGACGGCGAGGAAGTACATGCCAGCCGGTCCGAAGAGCTGGAGCGAAGACTGGGAGAGCACGTAGGCGCCGAGGTTGATGTGCGAGTCGCCGTAGACTTCTGGCGGGATTGGGAAGTGATTGCCGAGCAGCGCCAGCCCGAGGTAGAGCGAACCCATGAGGACGGCGACGGCGAGGCCGGCCATCCATACACTCGTGTAGTGCTCGCGTTCGGAGCGGAAGTGGATGCGGCGCATCTCGTTGAGCGCGAGGATGCAGAAGGCGAACGAGGCGAGCGTGTCCATCGTGTTGTATCCCTCGATGAAACCTGTGCCGAAGGCCGAGGCGCTGTACTTGCCGAGAGGTGCGGGGAGGCTCGTCGAGGTGTAGGCAAAGAGGCCTGTGATCATCAGGACGACGATGAGCACGGCGAACATCGGCGTCAGGACCTTGCCGAGGCGTGCGAGCAGCTTCGTCGGCGTGATGGCCAGCCACCAGGCGAAGGCGAAGTAGAGGATGGTGAAGATGGCGAGCGGCAGGGCGCCGTCACCCGTGATCGGCAGGACGCCGATGGAGAACGATGTGGCCGCCGTGCGCGGGATGGCCATGAGCGGGCCAATCGAGAGATAGATGAGGGAGAGTAGCAGCAATGAGAACAGCGGTGAGATCTTGCGGTTCATCTCGGCGCGGAAGCCGCCGGGGTTGAACGTGCCGATGATCAGCGCGATGACCGGCATGCCGATGCCAGAGAGCAGGAAGCCGAGGATTGCAGGTGCGAACATGCCGCCTGACATGAAGCCGAGCGATGGCGGGAAAATCAGATTGCCAGCGCCGAAGAACATGCCGAAGAGCAAGAGCCCAATCTGCAGGCCGTGCTTGAACATAGGAAAGACTCCTTTCGTATTGATGGGATGCGTATATGTGTTTGTCATGGGCATGACTCATCCATTCTAAGTGCTTTTCTCAGAAATGTCAATTCTGCATGGACAAATTTGTTTTTTCTGCCTCTATCCACTCTGATTTCCCCAAAAATGTACACAGCAATATCCTGTATCATGTATACAGATATAAAATAATCACGCTATTAAAGAAACATATCTAAAGTATACATGCATACAATTTGCAATACATGTAAACCTGCGCTATAATAAATCCACGGATGGAGGAATGACGTATGTATATGAAAGATATGCTTGTAATGAGAATAAAGTTGATTGCACTGAGTCAGATTCGCAATATTGAAGATTCTGTAAAACGGAATCCGATGGCGTATCGAAAAGACACAATGGAATACTGTGAGGCGATGTACGATATCATTGCGAGCATGTCGAAAGAGCGCCTGACGCGCATCGTCGTTCCGATTTACGAGAACTACGAGGAGATGGGCATGGCCGATGACTGCTATGTGGCCGATTCACTCATGATGATCGTCCTCGCACTCTATCAGAACGAGATCGGGGAAGAGACGATCTACGACATCGGCTGGACGAGCTACCTCGAAGATTACTTCCGCGTGCGCGCTGCCATTGCCTGAGTCATGGCGCGGCCGCCATCCTTTGCCATCATTTTGATTCCGAAAACTCCTGCTGAGGCAGGAGTTTTTTTCGTTGAGGGCGAATGTTCTTAACAGGGATACACTCGTCTGCAATCCAATTGCCAGAGTCAAAGGAGGCGATTATCTTGCCGATGTACCGGAAATCGATGCTGATCCTGCTGCTGATCGTCCTGGCAGTGGCCGGGGGCACCTACTATGGCTGCTACATGCAGGAGAAGGAGAGCATCCAGCTCGATGCAGCCTCGCAGGCTGTCAGTCAGGAAGACCGCGCGGAGATCACGGTGTATGTGACGGGGGCCATCAACAAGCCCGGCGTCGTGACCGTCAGGGAGGGCGCGCGCATGGCGGATGCGGTCAAGGCCTGCGGCGGACTGCTGCCGACAGCTGACGGCGAGAAGGTCAACATGGCGCAGGTGCTCAAGGACGGACAGCAGGTCCGCGTGCCGGAGAAGCAGGCGGGGAGCTCTGCTTTGCCGGCAAATACCGGCAAGGCCTCCTCTGCAGTCAAGACGAAGGCGGACGGCCCCATCAATATCAACACGGCCAGCGCGGAGGAGCTCGATGCGCTGCCTGGCATCGGCCCCGCCATGGCCAAGCGCATCATCGAGTACCGCGAGACGGAGGGAGCTTTCACCGCAATCGAGGACATCAAGAAAGTCAAGGGCATCGGTGAGGCGAAATTCGAGAAGATGAAGGACAAGATCTGCCTTTAATATCGGGAGGGTATCATGAAGACAGGACAGTATCCCGTACTCTTCCTCGCCGCTGTGCTGCTCGTGCTGGCACTTGGCATTGAGCTGTCGCTTGCACAGTCGTTCTCCATCCGCTGGGGAGGGGCTGCTCTGGCTGCCTTGCTGCTTGCATCTTTGCTCCTGCTATGGCGCGGGAACCGTCTCTGCGCCATCATGGTGCTGCTGCTCTTCTTCGCACTCGGCATCGTCCGGCTGCAGGCGGCGCTCTTTCTGCCGCCGGCGGACATCTCGTATTTCGCGGGGGCGGGCGCAGAGGTCAAGGTCAGCGGCACGATCGACGATGAGCCGCGCTGGACGCAGGCGGTGCTGCCGGATGGCAGCCGCATCTACAAGGTCCGCTATCTCGTGGCGGTGGAGCAGGTCAGGCGCCCGGGCGGCGACTGGCAGAAGGCCGCAGGGAAGTGCTATCTCTACGCGAGGGCGTCCGTCATGCCGGATAAGGTCGCTCGCATCGGCGATGCTGTGACGGCCTCGGGCAGGGTGCGCCTGCCGCGCGGCTACCAGAATCCCGGCCAGCTTGACACAGCTCTCCTCTTGCGCTCCGACGGCATCACGGCGAGCGTCGTGGCGGGCAAGGGCGGCGCGAAGACCGAGGCACGCGAAGGCCATGCATTCCGGCGCTTCATTGCCGGGATCCGCGAACATTACAGGACGGGCATGGAGCGCGCCATGCCGAAGGAAGATGCCGCGGCCGTCTTTGCCATGCTGTTCGGCGGCTATCAAGGGCTCTCTGAGGACCTCGTCGCGGACTTCCAGGCGACGGGCATCGTGCACATCCTCTCGGTGTCGGGCTCGCACATCAGCCTCATTGCGGCTGTCATGGCCTGGCTGGCCGCGGCGCTGCGCCTGCCGCGCACCGTCTCTGCTGCGCTCGTGCTCTCCTGCATCGCCCTCTACAGCATCCTGGCGGGCTGCGTGCCGCCTGTCATCCGCTCGGCCATCATGGGCGGACTGGCCTTCCTGGCCCTGGCGCTCGGGCGCGAGCGCGAATCGCGCTGTGTCCTGCTGCTGACGGGCATTTTCATGCTGCTCTGGAACCCGCTGCTGCTCTTCCACATCAGCTTCGAGCTGTCATATCTGGCGACGGCCGGGCTCTTGTTCCTCGCGCCTGTTTTCCGGGCATGGCTGCGCGCGAGGGGCATGCCAGATGTCCTAGCGATGGGCCTCGCCATCACCCTTTCAGCGCAGCTCGCGACGCTTCCTGTGCTCGCCTGGTACTTCGGGCAGGTGTCGCTTTCGGCACTGCTCGCTAATCTGCTCGTCGTGCCCATCCTGGAGCTCATCATCATCCTCGGGCTCTTTGCGGGGCTCGTGGCCTTCCTGCTGCCGCTTCTCGGCCATATCGTCTTCGCTTTGACGAGTTTGCTGCTGGGATTGGCGGCGGAGCTCGCACACGTACTCGCGAGTCTCCCAGGCGGCATCTTCTACCTCTCGGCGATGGGCTGGCCTGCTGTCGTGCTCTACTACTTCGCGTTGGGCACTCTGCTGCTGACAGAAGAGCAGCGGGAATGGCTGCGGACCCGCCTTGTGCCCTGGCGACGGCCGGCGTTCGCGCTGTTTCTCGCGTTGGCGGCTGCTGTCGCAGTCTACCGTGCAGTCACGCCGGAGCGCCTCGCGGTCCACTTCCTCGATGTGGGACAGGGCGATGCGGCGCTCGTCGTGACGCCGAGGGGGCGGGCTCTGCTCATTGATACGGGCGGCACGCGCAATGGCAGCTTCGATATCGGCGCGCGCGTCGATGTGCCGTATCTCCTGCATCACGGCATCCGGGAGGTCGAGGCTGTCTTCCTGACGCACGCGCACGAGGACCACGCACAGGGCTGCGGTGCCATCCTGCAGAAGATGCCAGTCGGCCATGTATACACGGCGGGCGAGGGCACGGCCGCCTATGCGCGCAGCATGGGGATAGGCGATGCCGACCCTTTGCTGCAGAAGTTCATCCGGGCGCAGGAGGGCGATGCTTTGACCATAGACGGCGTCAAGGTGGAGGTGCTGTTTGCCCCGCCTGCGCCGAAGGGCGGCGGCACGGGTAATGAAGTCTCGAACGTCTACCGCGTTTCCTACGGCAGGGCGCAGTTCCTCTTCACAGGCGACCTCGTCAAGGAACAGGAGGCAAAGCTATTGGAGACGGGCAAAGACGTGCGGGCAGCGGTCCTCAAGGCCGGCCACCACGGCTCCGCGACATCGAGCTCGCTGGCATTCCTTCAGACTGTCAAGCCGCGCTACGGTGTCTTCTGTGTGGGCTTCGAGAATTCCTTTGGCCACCCGAAGGAAGAGGTCCTGCGCCGCTATGAGCAGCAGGGCATCGAGATCCTGCGCACGGACCAGGCAGGGGCCATCGTCTTTGAGACGGACGGAGAGAAGATGTGGGTGAGGACGCATGTCAAGCAGTCGTGACGTATTGGCAGATCTTGAGGTGATCGTATGGAATTTGCAGAACTGAATCCGGCGCAGCGCGAGGCGGTGGAGAACCTGTCGGACAACATCCTCTTGCTCGCGCCCGCTGGTACGGGCAAGACGAATACGCTGGCCTGCCGCATCGCCAACATACTGGCGGCAGAGCGGGCCGAGCCGGAGGAGATTCTCTGCCTGACTTTCACGAACAAGGCGTGCCGTGAGATGAAGGAGCGCATCGTCCTGCGCGCCGGCGAGGCCGGGCGGCGCGTGCTCGTCCGGACGTTCCATGGCTTCTGCTACGACGTCATCAAGACGGAAGCCAAGCGTCACTCCGATCTCTTCGCGGACTTCACGATCTTCGATGAGGCGGACTGCCTCGCCATCATCCGAGATCTCCTGTCCGAGGATTGGCCCGTGCGCTCCGTCCAATCTCTGATTGCTCTCTTGAAGGAAGCGCGGACGGCGTACGGCCTCCAGACGGATGATGCTGAGGCCGACTACAAGGCTGCCCTGCAGAGATTATTGGCAGAAGACCCCGCTGCTGTCCGGAAGCTTGCCGTCACAGAGCACTACCAGTTCTACCGCCAGCTCTTCGAAGCGTGGCAGGCCTGGGGCCCGACAATCGCGGCGCGTTACGATGCGCGCCTCCACGATGTGCATGGCCTCGACTTCACGGATCTCATCGTGCAGGCCGAAGCGCTCTTCGCTCAGGCGGATATCGCCATCAAGTGGGCGCGCCGCTTCCTCTACATCAACATCGACGAGGTGCAGGACACGAGCGAGCTCGAGTACCGCATCCTCTCGCGCATCTTCGGCAGCAGCCGCCTGCTGCTCTGCGGCGATTACTTCCAGACCATCTACGAGTGGCGCGGCTCGCACCCCGAGGCCGTCCTGCGCGCCTACCAGCGCGACTGGCATCCGCGCCGCATCGTGCTGACGGAGAACTACCGTTCGACGCAGGTTCTCTTGAGCGCGTCCTTCGCGTGGCTGAAGAACCGCTTCCCCGAGCGCGTCTCGGCGCTCTACCCCGAGGGCATCCATGCGGTCAGCGTTGAGCACGGCCTGCCCATCGTGCTGAAAGGGGCGATGAGCTTCGCGGAGGAAGCGCAGTGGATCTACTACAAGATCCAACAGCTGCCGGTCGAGGATTACGGGCGCGTCTGCATCCTGACGCGCAGCAACCGCTACAATAAAGACCTGTCGCTCTACTTCCGCAACCTCGGCTGTCACCTGCCGGAGAATGAGCGGCTGCCCTTCATGCTGCTCGATGAGCTCAAGTTCTTCCGGCGGCAGGAGGTCAAGGACGCGCTGGCCTTCCTGCGGCTCGTCGTCAACCCGCACGATGCGGCGAGCTTCGTGCGCATCCTCAACCGCTTTGGCAGGGGCATCGGCCCGGGCACGATACGCAAGATCTCGCACGAGTCGTATCGCCGGGCTGGCATCCGCATCACGGATTACCTCGACGAGGATGCGCGGCGCACGGGCGACCCGTTCGCAGTGCTTGTAGAGGCGTTCGAGGCGGAGGATATCGTCGTCTTCGACGTTGAGGCGACGGGTGTCGACCCGACGCGCGATGAGATCATCCAGATTGCCGGCCTGCGTCTCGGCCGGGACGGGAAGGCAAAGGCTGAGTTCAAGCGCCTCTTGAAGGCACGCCGCTCTGTTGGAGACAGCTACAAGGTGCACAAGATCAGCGACGCATTACTGCAGCGGGAAGGCCAGGAGCCGGAGGAAGTCCTGCGCGAGTTCTGCGCCTTTGCCGCGGGCAGCGTCATCGTCGGCCACAACGTCACGTATGACCTCAGCATCCTCGGCAGCGAGCTCGCGCGGCTCGGCCTGCCGCCACTCGCGTACCGGCGTTACTACGACACGCTCGACATCTTTCGCCGCTTCTACCCGAACCTGCCGAACCACAAGCTCGAGTACCTCGGCGAATTCTGTCATGTCTCGCACCGCTCTACACACGATGCAATGGACGATGTCTGCGCGACGGCCGAGATCCTCGTCTACGCCATCGAGAAGGATATACGCCCGCATGCCAGAGAGCGCAAGGAATTCATGGAGAAGTGGCAGGATGTATTCAACGAGCTCGCGGGACACATCAGCTCCATCCGGCGCGAGGCCGTGAGGATGCGCCCCTGGCAGCTGCTCGCCAAGATTGTCGTGGACATCGGCATCGATGATTACTACCGCAGGCGCGGGGAGGCGCAGCGTATCGAGAACCTTCGCGACCTCTTCCGGCAGGCGCGCGCGATGGACGACAGCGAGGCGCGCCCATTCGACGCCTTGATGCGCTTCCTCAATTACGTGACGCTCTCCAACACGAACCTCGATGCCATGACGAAGCGGCAGCAGATCCCCATCGTCACCGTGCATCAGGCAAAAGGCGCAGAGTTCGACTACGTCTTCGTCGCCGGCCTGCAGGAGGGGACGTTCCCGGGGCTCCAGGCAGAGAAGAACGACAGCCTCGAGGAGGAAGCGCGCCTCTTCTACGTCGCCATCACGCGGCCGAAGCGCCAGCTATTCCTGTCCTGGTGCCAGACGCAGTACGGCCACTATACGCACATGAGCCGCTTCCTGCTCGACCTGCCGCGCGAGTTCGTGCAGAATGAGTGAGATGTTGGAATTATACTTCTTTTTGAAATACTATATACATTGCCGCGACTGTATAGTATAATTTTTCTAGATGGCTATGACTGTAACGTTGTAAGCCTGAATGGGGATTTTCGATTTGGAAAGGAAGGGTTAGTTTTGGCTGATATGAAACAGTATGTTGAGGATGTGCTCGCGAGCATCGAGCAGAAGGACCCAGAGCAGAAGATGTTCCACGACACGGTATCCGAGGTATTCTCGAGCATCGTCCCAGTCCTGGAAATGCATCCGGAGTACAGGGAGAACAAGATCCTGGAGCGCATGGTCGAGCCAGAGCGCACCGTCTCCTTCCGCGTGGTCTGGCAGGACGACAAGGGCGAGGTCCAGGTCAACCGCGGCTATCGCGTCCAGATGTCGAGTGCGATGGGCCCCTACAAGGGCGGCCTGCGCTTCCATCCGAGCGTCACGCTCGATGTCCTGAAGTTCCTGGCCTTCGAGCAGGTCTACAAGAATGCCCTGACGGGACTGCCAATCGGCGGCGCCAAGGGTGGCTCGGACTTTGACCCGCACGGGCGCAGCGACAATGAGGTCATGCACTTCTGCCAGAGTTTCATGACGGAGCTCTGCCGCCACATTGGCCCGAATGTCGACGTGCCGGCCGGGGACATCGGCGTCGGCGGCCGCGAGATCGGCTATCTCTTCGGCCAGTACAAGCGCATCCGCGACAGCTACGACGCCGGCGTGCTGACGGGCAAGCGCGTCGATTACTGGGGTTCTCTTGCGCGCACGGAAGCGACGGGCTACGGCCTGCTGTACTTCGTCAAGAATATGCTCGATGCCAAGGGCATTGACCTTGCAGGCAAGACGATTGTCGTCTCTGGCTCGGGCAATGTCGCGACGTATGCCATCGAGAAGGCGCAGGAGTACGGCGCGAAGGTCGTCACTTGCTCCGACTCGAACGGCTACATCTACGACCCGGAAGGCATCGACCTCGCCGCTGTCAAGGAGATCAAGCAGGTGCGCCGCGGCCGCATCAAGGAGTACGTCGAGAAGCATCCGCAGGCTGAGTACCACGAGGGCTGCCGCGGTGTCTGGACGGTCAAGTGCGACATCGCGCTGCCGTGCGCGACGCAGGGCGAGATCGACCTCGCGAGCGCCAAGGCGCTCGTCGCCAACGGTGTTACAGCTGTCGGCGAGGGCGCGAACATGCCGTCCTCGCTCGACGCCATCGCCTACTTCCAGCAGCAAAAGGTCCTCTTCGCGCCAGCCAAGGCTGCAAATGCCGGCGGTGTCGCTGTCTCAGCCCTCGAGATGGCGCAGAACTCGGAGCGCCTGCAGTGGACGTTCGAGGAAGTCGATGGCCGCCTCAAGGCTATCATGAAGAACATCTACGAGAGCGCTCGCAAGAATGCCGAGAAATACGCAGACCCCGACGACCTTGTCGCCGGTGCGAATATCACAGCCTTCGTGCGCGTCGCCGATGTCATGCTGGCTCAGGGGCTTGTCTGACCGAGAGCTTTCCCGATACGGACGGGCACAAAAGCGCCGCTTCATCTTTTGGTGGAGCGGCGTTCTTTTATGCTATAATGCTATCAGGAAGAAAGACTTTGGAAAGGGGCGTTGCTGGTGAAATTCGGCGAGTTCATGGCGGCCATCCGCAAGGGGGAGCTGCCGCATGTATTCCTGCTGAGCGGCGAGGAGCCGTACTACATCGATAAGGCGAAGGGGGCCCTGCTCGGGAGGCTCTTCCCGGACGGCGTCGGCATGGAGGATGCGCTGCAGAAGGTCAATGGCGACATGGCGCTCGCAGACCTGCTCGCGAGCATCGAAGCGGCGCCATTCTTTGCCGACAAGAATGTCATCGCCCTTTCGGGGACGAATCTCTTCCGGGAGAACAAGGCGCCTGCTGATACCAAGGAGCTCGAGGCGCTCTGCCATCAGCTCGGCAACATGCCGCCCTACAGCTACTTGATCTTCGTCGCGCCCTACAAGGCGGACAAGCGGCGAAAGCTCTACAAGGCATTGTCAAAAAATGGCCTTGTGCTCGAGGCGGAGCCCTTGCGCGCCTGGAACATCCAGGACTGGCTGCAGGACAAGCTGCGCGCCATCCACAAGGAGATGGACCGCGATGCTTACGCCTACTTTGCTGGAGCTGTCAGCATGATGCAGCAGATCTCGCTCTCGTACCTCGATAAGGAGTTCGACAAGCTCGCGCTCTTCAGCGAGGGGCGGCGCATCACGAAGGCGGAGCTCGTCGAAGTCTTCTCGGGCCTGCCGGAAGTCTCGGTCTTTGCGCTCATGGATGCCATCAGCGCGCGCGACAGCAAGAAGGCCCTGATGCTGCTGCACCGTCAATTGGCAGACGGCACGTACTTCACCGTGCTGCTGGCCCTGCTGACGCGCCACGTGCGCCAGCTCTGGCAGGCGAAGGTGCTCATGAAGAGGGGCGTGCGCGGCAAGGCGCTCGCCAAGCCGCTGGAGCTCAATCCCTTCATCGCCGAGAAACTCGGGCGGGCGGCCGCTGCCTTCAAGGAGGATACCTTGAAGTGCGCGATGCTGCGGCTCATCGATGCCGACTATCTGCTCAAGACGGGACAGGCCGGCAATGAGCTGCTGGAAGAGGCCGTAATCACACTCTGCAAGCGATGAAAAACGCCATGGGCTGCTGTGTGCGGCAGTCCATGGCGTTTTCATATACAGGATCATTTTTTCTGCGGGAATGGAGCAAAGACCGTGCAGATGGCGGCGAGCGGCAGTGTCAGTGAGGAGATGAGCAGCGCCGGTGTCAGGCCAATCTGGTCGCCGAGGGCGGCGGTGATGGCCGTGCCGAGGCTGCCGAGGCCGAACGAGAAGCCGAGCATCATGCCCGAAGCCATGCCCTCACTGCCGGGCATGGCGCGCTGTGCCCAGACGAGAGAACTCGGCTGCGGCGCGAGCAGCAGGGCCCCTGTGAGGAAGAGTGCGATGAGCGACAGCGGCTCCGTGCCAGGATGCAGGTAGAAGTAGACCGTCGGGAAGATTGCGAGGGTCAGTGCGATGATGATGATGCGCTTGTGGGCGATGCGGTCGCCGAGGTAGCCGCCGACGAGCCCGCCAACCGTGCAGCCGACGAGGAAGAACGTCAGGAGCGTGCCTGACAGGATGCACGAGTAGCCGTGGCTGACGAGCAGCAGGGGCAGGAGCGTCGACATCGAGACATGCGTGCAGCAGCGCAGGCCCATTGCGACGTTGAGGCGCAGGATGGCAGCATTGTGGAAAACTTCGCGCAGGTGGAAGACCTTGCCCTTGGCTTGCTCCGCGACTGTCGAGAAGCGCGTCAGGCCGCTCTTGAGGCAGACGAAGGCGAAGAGGAAGGCGGGCACCATGAGCCATGGAAGCTCTGCCATCGAGAAGCGGTCGAGGAAGGCGATGACGATGATCGGCGCGAGCGCGTAGCCGAGGTTGCCGCCCGCGATGTAGTACGACATCGAGCGGCCCTGGCGTTCCGACGGCGCCGTTTTGGCGACGAGCGTCGAGCCGAGCGGGTGGAAGGCCGAGACGGAGAGCCCCGTGAAGGCAATGATGATGAAGAGCATCGCCTTCGTCGAGATCAGGCCAATCGAGCAGATGCAGATGGCGCCGAACGGGATGACCGGTATGAGGATGCGGCTGAGGTTGTGGCGGTCCATGACGTAGCCGAAGACGGGCTGCATCATGTTGCTCGTGATGGACAGGACCATGACAAGAAGGCCGCTGACCGTCAGCGAGATGCCGAGTTGCGGCATGATGATCGGCAGCAGGATCGGCAGGAAATTGCAGTAGAAATCATTGAGGAAGTGGCCTGTGCTCAGTAGCCAGGTGCCGTCTTTTTTCATACAGATACCTCCTTAACGGGACTGCCCGCCCATGGCCGCGAGCAGGCGTCTGATGGGCAGCAGGCGCAGGATGATGCAGCAGATCACGAACTCCGGGATGAGATACGTCGCGTTGAAGACGAGCGAGTAGGCGAGCGGGTTCATCCCCTCCGGTGCGTACGAGGCGAAGAAGACGACGCCGGACACCACATGGCAGAGGAAGCGCGCGAGAAACGCGAGCGCCGTACCGCGATAGAGATGGCCGCTCCAGAGGCCTGCGAGGCCCATCGCCATGTACGGCAGCGGGTAGTCGAAGAGCACCTGCACTGGATGGACGATGAAGGGGTCCTGGATGATGTTGATGAGGCCGTAGAGGAAGCCGGCGAGCGCGCCGATGCCGGGCCCATAGCGGTACGAGAGCAGGAGCAGCGGGACCATGGCACCGAGCGTGACACTGCCGCCCTGCGGCATGTGGAAGATGCGAATCTGATGGAGTACGATGGTCAGTGCGAGCATCAGCGCGATGTCGATGATCGTGCGCGTTGTCAGGCGGATGTGGCGCGTGTAGAGCCCGCCGAGAATCAGCACGAGCGTGCCGAGCATGGCAAAGCCTGCTGTCGGCGAGGCGAGAAGTTCAGTCATGATAACACTTCTTTCTAATATTAATGTGAGACGATTTACAACGACTCTCATTGTAACAAAGGTTACTGTGAAATACAAGGCGTTGTGCTACGATACAGAGAGTGAAAGAGGAGGATACGAACATGGGAAAATGGGCCGTTATTTATTCGTCAGTTACGGGCAATACGAGAACGATCGCAGAGGCAATCGCAGAGCAGGCAGGAGACGCCGATGTCTTTCGCGTGCAGGACGCGCCGGAGGACCTCTCGGGCTATGACGTGGTGGCACTCGGCTACTGGCTCCGCCTCGGGCAGCCGGACCCGCTGATGCTCAAGTACTTGCCGAAGGTCCACGATGCCGAAGTTGTCTTCTTCCAGACGCATGGCACGGCACCGACGAGCGAGCACGCCATCACGAGCTTCGCGCGCGCCGGCTACAATCTCGGCCCGGGCTGCACGATCCTCGGCACGTTCGGCTGCCGCGGCAAGATCAACCCCGCGATGCTCGCCAAGCGCAAGAACGCAGGCCCCGACGACCCGCACGGCGGTCCCAAGAGCATGGAGCGCTGGAAACTCGCCTCCACGCATCCCGACGCACAGGACATCGCTGACGCTAAGGACCTCGTCGATCGCATGAAGCACAAGATGGTCATGCGCGAGCGGTTCCTGGCAAAGAAGGCAGCCAAGCTGGCGGCTCTGCAGAAGAAATGAAGAAATATCGCAGACAGGTTCAGGAGTATTTCCTGAACCTGTTTTTTATTCCGATTTGGAACGGAATGATGTAGATTTTTTCCTTGAATTATAGTATACTAAAAGATAAATCATTATTTAAAACAAAACGATTGTAAATATATATCTTAAGGTGAGATGTTTTCAAAAAACAAGGGAGATGGGGCGAGACATGCGTATGACAAGGCGGCGACGCAAGAGAGCAGGTCTGGCCAAAGACGTCTGGGCAGTTGATTCCCCACCTCGCCTTACTCGCCTGCACAGGCGCGAGATGCGTCTGAAAAAATGCAGGCAGGTGCGATTGCGTCAGGTATCTGCTCTTGTCTCGATGGGAACATTCTGCCTGATGAACTTGCCTTTCCAGCGCGTCTCAGCCGCGGATGTCCTCCACCCAGTTTCACAGGCTCATGCGGACCTTCGCGAAGTCGAGTCGGAGAGCCGCAGATCCCATATGAAGCATCAGCTGGAAAAGCAGAAGGCAGCCAATGCACGTGCCTGCCAGGTGGCCGATATGCGCTTGCATCAGGCAGAGGTGCATCTGGCGAACTGTCAGGCAGAGTTGAGGGTCTATGCGGAGACCTCTCTCAAGAGCCGCATTGTGGAAGAACATCGCCAGCGCTGGCAGGCAGAATGCGAGCGTGCGCAGGAAGAGCGGGATGCGGCAGAAATCACTTGGACTGACTGCCAGGTAGAGGCGCTGGAAATCGAGAAGAAATTAGCAGGGCTCTCTCGCTCCGAAGGATTATCCATCCGTACTGGTATCACCTATGTGTCCTGGTCCAGCTCTTCTGGTTCATATGACGGACATCAGGTTATACTGCCTCTGCAGGCTGATTATCAGAAGGATTCCCTGTCGGTGAAGGTCAAAAGCGGGCTTTTTGCGCAGTCGCAGGATGTAAAGTTGAATATTCAAAACATTACAGGAATGATGGATACAGATCTAGAGGCATCGTGGAGAGAAGAGCATGGTCACCGTGACGTTGATTATCTCTTAGGGCTTCATCTGCCAACGGGGAAGAAGATGGAGGTGGCGGAATTCCCGCCTGCTGGCTGGTGCGAGGCATTGCCCCTCTCTAAGGGCTGGGGCATTTCTCCCGGGCTGTCTGTTTCCCAGCATTACACGCCGGATGATGTGCTGACTGTAAAGGGCAGTGTTACCTGGGATGGTGCCTACGATGCATCGGATGATCGGAAGTGGGGTGCGGGGCGGATTCGCCCAGGACAATCCTATCAGCAGGTCGTCACGTATCTCCATCGGGGCTTGGGTGCGAATTACATGCTGCGTTTCTTCCACGAAGCTGAGGAGACCTCGCGCATCGGACCGTATGCCTACCGTCCGGGCGAGAAGAGCACGCTGGCCTTTTATGCGGATCACTATGTTTCAGAATGCGATGCCTGGCAGGCCTATGCCATGACATTCCGCCAGTATCCGGGATATTATGGGATGTCAGCAGAGACAGACGGGCGCTACAGCGGCAATCTCTACGGCCTGGGATGGCGTCATGAAATGAATCCGGGCAGGGAAGCTTTCCTGCGCTTTGAGTATATGACGATGGGCGGCCGCTGTGTTGACCCTGTGCGCAGCCAGGTGCAGGAAAATGTAAGGAGGTTGTCAGGCAACTTGGGCTGGCGGCAGTGCTTAGCACAAGATGTGGACCTAGAAGGCTCGTTGACCTGTTATCGACAGGAAGATGATATCTGTGGCCGTATGAATGGGTGGCGGACGGATCTCATGTTGCAGAAGCATTTCTGAGAGGAAACTTGCCTTAGAGATATTGAGGGAAAGAAAGGACTGGATGATGTGAACAGGATGAAATGGTGCTTGCCAATCTTGACGACAATATGCCTGTTTCCAGATAGTGTGATGGCAGCAGAGCCTGCTGCCGAACCATGGGTGTATGAAGATATTGAGGAACTGGCTGCGCAGGGCTATCTGGAACTGCCGGATAAGGACCTGCACAGTCTGAGCCGCACGGAGCTCTCGACACTTGTGGCAAAGGCGCTGGCGCGCATCGAGGATAGTCAGGGCACGACATTAGCTGATGAGTACGGACGTGTGACGCGCTTGCTCGTTGAGGATAAGGTGCAGCTCAATCTCTCAAAAGAACAGCTCGAAGCGGCAGGCAAGATCTTCCGCCAGCGGGAGCGCGAGGCGCGGCGTGCGTCGGATGATCTAGCGCGCCAGTCCTTGCGCGGTGTCAATCGCTTGGAGGTCATGGGACCGCTCCAGAAGCGAGCAAAGGCCAGTCAGGTTCGCTTACAGGCTGCAGCACGCGATTTTGCCGTAGCGCGTCAGCGCACCTTGCGCCGCCAGCGCATGAATGATGAACTGGCGCAGCGCCAGAATGACCTGCTCAACGCGATGACATCGGCTGCGACAGGGGTGGGACCAGAACTGATGGAGTCATTTGGTGCGTCTAGTACATCTGGAACGATAAGGACGTCAGGCGGCTTCGGGAGCAGTGCGGCTGATCTTGGAGAGGGCGGCAGTGGCATGCCATATACGGCGGCTATGGATGCAAATTCAGCATCGCCAGATCGAACGTACCCGAACGGATCACGCCTTTTGCGCGACAGCCCTGCGCGCGATGCCGATGCCATCGCACGTGCTTCGGCTCTGCGGACGGAATTCATGTCAGAGCTCGATGACGCCGGTTACATCGATGATCAGAATGCACACTTGGCCGATGACCTGCCCGTCAAGAATCTCCAGCGGCCGCGCCTCCGCGTCGATGGAGAGGTTCGCGTGTCTGACGGTCACTCCAGCGGTGACCGTCCTGAATACCGCCGGAATGACACAGAGTTGCGCCTGCGCGTCTATCCGGACTACGATATCGACGGCAATTGGCATGCCATCGGCATGGTCGAGGCCAAGAAGCAGTTCGGTGACAAGCATGATAAAGATGATGAGAAGATTCGCTTAGACCGCTATTATCTCGAAGGGAATATTGGCTTGGCTAAGGTCGATGTCGGTGCTTTCAGCTCACTGATGGCAGAGGGCAATGTCTACGACAGCAAGTTCAAGGGTATGCGCATCTCTGCTGGTAATCCTGTGGTTTACACGATGGAGTACGGCAAGGCGAATGATACGGACAAGGCCTGGAATCTGACGGCTGACTACGAGCAGCCGACGTACGGCCTCGGGGCTGGTGTCTACCGCTTTGAAGGCGGCTATGACCGCGATAACGCGGTCGCAGATGGAAAGCAGAGTGTTGCCATGGCAAGGGCACACCAGAAGATGGGGGATGTCGATGTCGGCGCGATGATCCTCTACGGCAAGGATCGCGGCAAGCAGGGCACGGGCTACGTCGTCTCGGTCTCGAACGGCACGGAGAAGAGCTGGGAGCCGCGCAACCGCAGCTGGTGGCTCAAGTACTACTACCAGCCGTATGAGACGTATTATTCCCATACGATGAACGGCACGGCCGATGTCATGCGCCGCTACGGTGGTTTCAAGGGCGTCGGTGCCGGATATTCCTACACATTGAGCAAGGATTGGCTTTTCAATCTGGAATACTACCATCTCTGGGACCTCGACACTGACAAGCAGAGCAATACGGTATGGGGCTCTCTGACGCATTACTTCAAGAACTACGAGAATTGAGAGCATCGGGATGAAATTGAGGATGTAAGAATCGAAGAGGGAAGATGAGTGAAGATGGATATCGTCAAATTGTTGCAGTCAGGGGAGAAACGTCTTGCTGTTGTGGGACTCGGCTACGTCGGACTTCCCTTGGCTGTGTCGTTTGCCAAGTATTTTTCGGTCATAGGTCTGGACCAGAATGCGGCGAAGATAGCATCCTATCAGATTGGACATGATATGACAGAGGAAGTCGGTGATGAGGCGCTGGGGAGAGCGTCCATCACCTATACATCGGATATGTCGTGCATCCGTCAAGCATCGTTCATCATCGTGGCTGTGCCGACGCCGGTACATGAGGACAAGACGCCGGACCTCGGGCCGGTGGTTTCAGCAAGCCACAGTGTGGGCCGCTATCTGCAGAAAGGCAGCATTGTCGTCTACGAGTCAACGGTCTATCCCGGTGTGACGGAGGAGCTTTGTCGCCCCATCCTTGAACAGGAGTCTGGTCTCATCTGTGGTCGGGATTTCAAGATCGGTTATTCGCCGGAGCGCATCAATCCGGGTGACCGGAAGCACGGCCTCGCACAGGTGACGAAAATCGTTTCAGGCTGTGATGAAGAGGCCTTGGATATTATCGCACAGATCTACGGGACAGCGATTCCCTCCATCTACCGTGCGGCAAGTATCAAGGTGGCAGAGGCAGCCAAACTCGTCGAGAACGCGCAGCGCGATGTCAACATCGCCTTCATGAATGAACTCGCGCGTGCATTCCACCGCATGGGCATCGACACGAAAGAAGTGGCCGATGCGATGGACACGAAGTGGAACGCCTTGCACTTCCGCCCAGGTCTCGTCGGTGGCCACTGCATCGGCGTTGACCCATACTACTTCATCTATCAGGCCGAGAAATGCGGCGGTCATGCTCCTATCGTGACAGCGGCGCGCCAGACGAATGAGGGCATGAGCGCCTTTGTGGCGGGCAATGTCGTGCGTGAGCTCATCCGCCAGAAAATCGATGTGGCAAAGGCGCGTATTGTCTTGTTTGGTATGACCTTCAAAGAGAACTGCCCCGACACGCGCAATTCCCGTGCCGTCGATATCTACCGGCAGCTCACTTCGTACGGTATTGAGCCCGCAGCTGTAGACCCTCATGTCGATGCATCATCATTCCAGCGTGAGACAGGCATCCCCCTGCAGCCGATGGATTCCATCCAGGGGGCCGATGCACTCGTCTTTCTTGTCGCACATCGCGAATACGTCGGCCTGGGGATGGAAGATCTTCGCGCAATGGTTCGCACTAGGACAGAGGGGCGTCCCGTGATCGTCGATGTCAAGCGCATGTTCCATCGCGCGGATGTTGAAGCGGCAGGCTTCTCGTACTGGGGCCTCTGATTGAGGTGCTTGCTCCGTGAATAGATTTTCAGACTTTCGAAAGGGAAGTGGATTGTTTGAGTTATAAGAAGATCGCAGCCATTGCCGGCGTGGTCCTCCTGGTTGTCTGTGGTTGCCTGATCTACTTGCGCGATAATGTCTTGGTTGAGAATCGGGATATCCCAGAACTCACTGATATCAGCGCAGCCTATCAGGCCGATGAAGAGATTGCAGCAGCCAAAAGCAAGCTGGAAGAGGGGATTGCACCAGCAGAAGTCATCACGACACTGCCGGCTGGGGGCAATTGCGTGGCGATTGTCATCGATGGCCTGCCGGACCGCTCCTTGGCTGCCCGAATGGCGGATGTACTTCAGAAGCACCACGCCACGGCGACCTTTTTTGTAGAGGGGCAGAATGCGGCTGATGAAACGGAGACCATCCGCCTGCTGCGCGATGCCGGCTTTGAGCTTGGCAATTATACCTTTGTCGGATTAGCTGGTTTTGATAAGGTATCACAGGATGAGCAGCTCGAAGAGATCTGCCGGACGCAGAAGATCATCTCGGTTCGCTCGGCGTTCACGCCTACGCTTTTCCGCGCGCCTCGGACCGTGTTTACCGATGCGTTGCTGCAGGCGGTACATGCGGCGGGGATACCGTATGCCGTCAAGGAAAATGTGCGCGTCCCGCGCCATGTGCTCGTCGATGAGGTAGCGGCTGATGCGTATGTCGCTGGCATTGCAGATGGCAGTATCATCGCCATTCCTGCCAATCGTCCTGTAGAGCGCAAGGCTGATACGGAAGGGAAAATCGATGAGCGGCCGGCCATTGACATGAAGCCGACCATCCAGGATGCAGGCGAGCAGGCACCAGCCGCGACAGAAGATCTGGCGAGTGAATTGGATCGCCTGCTCACAGCGCTGGAGAAGCGGGGCTTCAAGGTCATGAACGTCAATGGCTTCCGCAAGATCCACTACATCCCGGCAAATGCGGCTGTTGCTGGTGAACAGGCTGCCAATGCTGCGAGCAAGAATGTGACCGATAAGATGCAGGGAGGTGAAGCAGGTGGCCAATGACAACAAGAAGAAAGTGCCTGTCGTGGAAGACGTGCTCTTTCATCAAAAACCAGACCGGCGTCTGCTCTCCTATGCACCTGATGTGACGGGACAACGCACGAATCGAGACCGTCGAGGTCGCGATTCGTCTACCCCTGGCACGAGCGAGGGCTACATCAAGCTTCAGCAGGATGACAAGAATGGACAGCGCTACCTCGTCGACTACGAAGTGACGGTACGCTTCACGTTGGATGGCAGGAAGCAGTCCATCAAGATGAAGGGCGAGGATATCTCAACGACGGGCATCCTTTTGACAATGCCTGCTTCAGAGGAGCCTGTTCCGCTGAAGGATGCGCAGGACATCCGCCTGACCTTCGAAATCACGCCAGGATCGATGCCGGAGGGCTATGAGATGATGGTCCGCAAGATACCTGCAGCGTGTGTCCGCGAAGCATCGCGCCCCGATGGAACGCGTCTCTACGGCATGCAGTTCCAGTCGACGCTGGCAGAATTCTCGAATACGCATCGCAAGAACTACATGCTCGCTGTCGCGTCGTTCTTCCTGGCCGTCATTGTCTTTGTCATCGTGCTCATGCGTGCGGAATCCGTCATCTACTTCCAGTTCAATCGCTGGCTCTATCTCTACAGCATCATTGCGGCTACATTCCTGCTGACGCGCTATCTGTTCGGTTCTTTTTACCGTCCGACAAAGATTGACCCAGATTACACGCCGGGCGTCACGATCATCGTGCCCTGCTTCAATGAAGAGCAGTGGATACAGCATACGATACTCGGCTGCATCAATCAGGACTATCCGATTGACAAGCTTGAAGTCATCGTCGTCGATGACTGCTCGAATGATCATTCCGTCGACAAGATCCGGGAGATGATAGAGCGGCTCAAGGAGTCGGATGGCGATCAGAAAATGTACCGCGTAGAGGATCGACTGCACTATTATGTCCAGCCTGTCAATAAGGGAAAGCGCGAGGCCATGGCTGTCGGTGCAAAGATGGCCAAGCATGAACTCCTAGTCTTTGTCGACTCCGACAGTTTCCTCGATCCCTATGCCGTCCGCAACATCGTGCAGCCGTTCAAGGACAAGAAGATGGGCGGCGTCTCGGGACGCACGGATGTTGCGAATACCTACACGAATGCGCTGACGAAGATGCAGGCCGTCCGCTATTACATCGCCTTCCGCATCATGAAAGCAGCAGAGGGCTATTTCGATGCCGTCACATGCCTTTCGGGGCCGCTTTCGTGCTATCGCAAGGACCTCGTGCTCGAGTACTGTGACGATTGGCTCAACCAGAAATTCCTCGGCCAGCGCGCGACGTTCGGCGATGACCGCAGCATGACGAATTTCATCCTGCGCCATCATCGCACGACGTATCAGGATACAGCTGTTTGCATGACCATCGTGCCAAACTCGCATAAGATGTTCCTGCGCCAGCAGATGCGCTGGAAGCGCTCGTGGCTCAGAGAATCCATCATCGCAGCGCGTTACATGTGGAAGAAGGAGCCGTTCATGTCGCTGAGCTTCTACATGGGTCTGCTCGTGCCGATTGCCGCGCCAATCATCGTGCTCTACAACCTCATCTACATCCCCATCATGCACCGCGTCTTCCCCTTGACATTCCTCGTCGGCATGTTGATGATGGCCTTGCTCATGAGCATGGCACAGCTCTTCCTGCGGCGCAGCACGACCTGGATCTTCGGCGTCTGGTTCTGTCTCTACTACGAGGCTGTCCTGCTCTGGCAGATGCCAGTCGCCTGGTTCACTTTCTGGAAATCGACCTGGGGGACGCGATTGACGCCAGCCGACCTTGCTGAGATCGAGAAGGAAACGAAAAAGCGGCAGGAAAAAGAGGCGCGAAAGGGAAAGAAGGTGGATGACCATTGAAGGATACGAAGGATTCCATGAAACACGATGACATGCCTGTTGCACCGAATGAAGAAAAAGTACAGCAGGAAGATCTTCAGTCTGAGGTCCAGGCGCTGGGCGATGAAGCATTCACGCGGCGCAAGGACCGGTTCAAGCGCATTCGCACCGTGGTCCAGCTCTTGATCCTGGCGCTGAGTGCAGCCATCCTGATCAATCTCTTCTTTCACCTCAAGACGTATCATCCGTATGACGATTCAGCTGTATCGGACAGCGGGGAGGATACGGGCTTCATCGCCATCTCATACTTTGGTGTCGACCGCATCGGCGATTCGTCGACGCTGATCGGCAAGGACCTTCTGGAAGAGCATCTCTCAGCACTGAAGGACCAGGGCTATGTGACTATCACGCAGAAAGATATTGAGGACTATTACGAGAATGGCAAGCCGTTGCCGAAACGGGCGCTCTACCTGATGTTCGAGGATGGACGGCGCGATACCGCAATCTTTGCCGACAATCTCATGGAGCGCTACAACTACAAGGCGACGATGATGACATATGCTGGCAACTTCGACCGTGAGGATCCGAAGTTTCTCAAGCCAAAGGAGCTTCGCGATATGGAGGATTCGACGTTCTGGGAGATGGGCACGAATGGCTACCGCCTCGAGTACATCAATGTCATGGACCGCTATGGCAATTACATCGGCGAGATCAATCCACTTCGCTATGCGATGATCCATCCGTATCTCGGTCGCCATTACAATCATTACCTGATGGATTACATCCGGGATAAAGATGGTGTGCCAAAGGAAAGCTACAGTCACATGAAGCGCCGTGTCAATTACGATTATGAACGCCTTCGCGATGTCTATGAAGATAAGCTGGGCTATGTGCCGCATACGTATGTGCTCATGCATTCCAATACGGGGCGCTTTGGCAATAACCGCGACATCAGCCCCATCAACGAACAGTGGATGCGCAATCTCTTCACGATGAATTTCAATCGAGAGGGGTATTGCTTCAATCAGCGAAACAGCAGCATCTACGACCTCACGCGCATGCAGCCGCAGCCATACTGGCCGGTCAATCATCTGCTCATGCGCATCAAGTACGACATCAATCAGCCGATCACCTTCAAGCAGGGCGACGACCGCCATCAGCAGGATTGGGTCAATCTGAAGGGGGCAGCACAGATCAAGGCAGAGAAATACATCTTGACGACACTGCCAGAGGGGGAGGCACTCTCACGCCTGCAGTCCAGCAACGGTTTCCGTGATGTGCGCATCCACACGCGCCTGGAAGGCAATGCCTTCGGTGCGCAGAAAATCTACTTCCGCGCATCAGATGACTTGAGTCGCTACGATGAGGTCAGCTTGCGCAATGGTGAGCTCGTCGTGACCGAGAAAGTCGGTGGCGCGGAGAGGGAACTCTATCGTGAAAAGCTGGCTGTCATCCTGGGGGAGCCAATCCCGTCGAAGGAAGAGGCAAAGCGTGAGGCGGAAGTCCGAGAAAACGAGGCATTTGCGCGCTATGCTGATTCTCCTGCTGAAGCGAAGGAGTACCTGTCGCGCGCGCAGTCACAGAAGAATCAGCCCGCAGCTTCCGTGGATGATGGAGCCGAGCCGGACGAGGTTGTGACGAGCTTCCATGCGCGGAGCTTCCATGACTTGGATATCGCCTTCAAGGATGATCATCTGACGGTCATGGTAGATGATCATAAAGCTGCCGAGGATATTACCCTGGCGAATGCGCAGAAGGGCGGAGTCTTCCTTGGAGCAGATTGGAAACCGGATGCTTGGAGCCAGCGCAACCTGGCCGACGATGTCTACGATGCGGTCTTTGACCGCTTCACGATTTCTGCGAATACTGGCAAGGCTGCCGAGGATGAGAAAGTCCTGTTCACCATGCAGTACACAGGAGTGGAATACTACGAACAGCGAGCTAAGGACGTCTGGGAGGCCATCCTGAAATGGTTCCTGACGTATCTTTAAGCACGTATTGGCTCCAAAGAAAGGAAGATTGCAGTAGTGATGAAGAAGAAAGTGAAATACGCGGCACTATTGACGGCCTTGATGCTCGCTTCTACGGCAGCTGGCCTGAGCTGCGCCGGTGCTGAGCCAGTAAAGCCCGGCCCGCATCCAGAGGTCCGTCTCTCAGCCTGGTCTGCTTATTGGGATGATGCGAGTGGCAGGCAGGAGTACCGGGATATCCGCCATCATCTCAGCGGCTTCTCCGCATTTGCAGCTTCCTATGGACCGGATGATGTGCTCGTCGTGCCGGATGAGACTGCGCGGGCATTGGAGCAGGCTAAGAAAGACGGCAAGGAGGCGTATCTGACTATCGTCAATGACAACCAGGATCCTTCTGGGCGAGCTGTCGAAAAAGATCCTGCTTTGACAAAGCGCCTGCTTCGCGATGATGATGCGCGCCAGGAGCAAGTCGCTACAATCGTGGAGCAGGCCAGGAAGCTCGGTGCAACTGGTGTGGAGCTGGACTATGAGCGCGTCTTCAAGGATAAGGAATTACAGCAGGAATACCTGCATTTCACCTATCAGCTGAGTCTGGCTTGCACGCGTGCAGACCTCAAGCTGCGCATCATCCTCGAGCCTTCTGCTCCGTTTGACGCGCCGTTCGCCAAGGGGCCGGAATACGTCGTCATGCTCTACAACCTGCACGGGCTCCACAATGGCCCAGGGCCGAAGGCTGACGGCGCCTTCATCCGCAAGACCATCAGCAAGATGGAGAAACTGCCGGGCAGGAAGTCCGTGGCAATTGCCACGGGCGGCTGCCTATGGCAGGATTACAAGCTGATGGGCCTGAGCCGCGGCAAGACGCGCTTCCTGTCAAGCCAGGAGGCAGAAGTATTGGCCAAGGAAAAGGACGCCCATGTCGCGCGGGATGAAGTGAGCGGTGCTCTGACGTTTTCCTATGAGGAAGACAAGCACCACTATGAAGTCTGGTATGCCGACGATGAGACGCTCAATGCCTGGATCACGGAAATCGCCAACCTCGGTATCCACGATGTGAGTATCTGGCGCCTTGGTGGAAATGGCTCAGAGATGATCCGGGGCGTCCGTCCATGATGATGCAGGGTGTATCGTACCCAATCGATAGGGAGTGTTTTGTGTGCGTAAAAAGCAAATGATCGGAAGTATCGTGCTCGGTATGATGATGACAGCTGCCTGCTCTCTTCCGAGTACGCCTGCTGTGCATGCAGCGGCGTCTCAAGAGAAACTGGTGACACAGCCATTGACACAGAAGCCGGCTGTGACAGCTAGGTCTGCTGCGGTTCATCCCGCTGTGCCAATCCCGCAGGAGGTGCGGGTGGCCCTGGCTCGCAATCAGGGCAGGCAGGCGGAAAAATGGCGTTTCATCCCGTCGACTCACCAATCGGTGATCTTCACATTCGGCGGCCTCTCGAAGAAAGAGCCGCTTGTACATGTGCTGGACGAGATGAAAGGGAATGGGATGCACGGCACCTTCTTTGTGACGGAGCGCGAGTTGAAGCGCAATGCCGAGAACATCCGCCTGATTCAATCCTACGGGCAGGATCTTGGCATCGGTCTGACTTCCATCAAGGGCGGCGGTACGGCGGCTGAATACGCCATGCAGATCCGGCGCGTCCGGGATGGATTGCAGCAGCAGTACGGCGTGACGGTGAATATCGTGCGTCAGATGGCCTCCTCTGACAATGAAGCCGGCATGAGAGAAGCGGCTTCTGCAATGAAGTGCTGGTTCGTCGGTCAGGGGCTCAATGCCGTGCAGTCGAAGGACAAGCAGGCACAGTCAGCCGATGAAGTCATGCCACATATCTTCGGCAAATGGACAACGTCGCTGAACCGCAATGAGATTGTCTATATCCGTACCGACTACTATGAAAAGCCAGATCTGGCGGCAGAGGTCATGATGGCCATCAAGCATCAGAAAGTCGACAACATTGCTTATGCGGCCTATGGCGATAATCCAGAGGATAATGAGCAGAATGACTCTGCCTATCAGATTGTCTCGGTGCAGGATGTCCTGGCTCATCCTGCAGAGCTCTACCAGTATCCTGTCGAGAGCATGGACCTTCCCATTGAGATGCAGCTTAGCTATGGTGCAAAGAGCATCACGAGGACAAATTTCCGGCAGGAGTTCCTCAAGCGTTACATTGGTGCACCGGAGGTCGGGGCGACCGACCGCATGCTGGGATTCTCACAGAAAGAGCTGGCACTGGCCGATAAGACAGGCCTTGTCAAGACGGCAGCACCTCAGACGGTATTTTTGACCTTCGATGACTGGGGCAATGATGACTCCATCAATAAGCTGCTCTATGTCCTGCGCAAGCATCGTGTGCATGCGACATTTTTTGTCATCACCAAGAATATGGTGCACAATCCGAATCTCCTGCGCGCCATCGTGGCAGATGGCAATGAAGTGGGCAGCCATACCGACCATCATGTGCCAATGCTGCGCGTGGACGAGAAAGGGCGCAGCCATCCCATTGAAGATGATGAGACGTACCGCCTGAATGTCCGCTCCTCATACGAGAAACTGCTTGAAGCAATCGGCGACATGACGATTGAGGGCGGACGCCCGGGGCTTACGCGGCTGATGCGTCCACCGCAACTGGCCATCAGCCGCAATGGTTGTGCTGTGGCGCTGGATGAGGGCTTCACTTACTTGGTCAGCGGCTCAGGCAGTGCCGAGGACTATGGCGCTGTTTCCATGGAGTCGCTTGAGGGCATCATGGATCACATCGTCCACAAGCGCAATGGCGATGTACGTCGTGGTGCCATCATGATCATGCACATGAGCGGAACTGCTGCGCGCACGCCGTATGCACTCGACCTTCTCTTGACAAAGAACGACCAGCGTCCGGAAGGAGATCCAAAGAAGTTCAAGGTCGGGCTGCTCGGGGATTATCTTATAGATGGCTACGACCAACGCATGGTGACACCGAAGGATATGCGTGAGAAGCGGATTGATTTTTAATAGTTGATATCTATATCAGGTCTAGGAAATATTATTCTTGTCAATATTTCCTAGACCTTGTTTTTATGAATAAAATCATTTTTAGCACGGTTATTGTCTTCTCTGTGACAATATGGTAGCATATGAGGTAGTTTCTGCGAAAAATGTTACATTTGGATGCCATTTGTATACACTATTTGGAAAAGAGGTGCTCAATAGGGCATGGAATCAACGAATGTATCGGATGAGGTGCTCAATCTCATGCCGGGGGCTGTGGCTCTGTTCCGGGCGGATGAAAGCATTTTTTGTGCCAATGAAGCGATGCAAGATCTGTATGACTGTCAGTCACAGAGGGAGTTCTTTGAGCTGACGGGGGCATCGTTCCGCGGCATGGTCTTGCCAGAGCATTACGAGTCCATTGCCATGATGGTGGAGAAGGCGATGCAACACGGCAGTGCTCTGCAGGGGGGCCTGCCGGTCAGTTACTCGTATCTTTCCTTCTGCATCTGCACGAAGACGGGCCGGTTCCGCTCGGTCGAGGGTTCGATACGCCGTGTCTGCCACCGCGGCGTATGGCTCTGGTCGCTCTTGCTCGTCGATGTCTACGCGCGCTTTCTCGCGGTGGAGCGCGATGCCCTGACGAATCTCATGGGCAGGCACCTCTTTTTTTTCCAAGGTGTCGGAGCGCGAGGAAGCTGACCGCGCTGAAGGCGTCTACGGCAGGGACGCGCTGGCGTACTTCAATCTGACGAACTTCAAGCAGTACAATGGACGTACGGTGCGGAGGGCGGCGATGATTTCCTGTGCAAGATCGCGGCGGTCCTGCGGCACACCTTTCCCGATGCGCCACTGGCCCGCATGTCGTCGGATATCTTCATGGCCTTGGTGCCGGCAGGCGATGCGCAGAGCCGCATTGAGGAGGCCGTGCAGGAAGTCAATGGCCTGCTCGAGGGGGAGAACACGTACCTGCACGCGGGCATACGCTACTTCTCGCCACAGGAGCGCGTGCCGGTCAGCATGGCCTGCGAGCAGGCGAAGGCGGCCTGTGATTCCATCAAGAAGGAGCGCAGCCGCGCCTACTGCATCTTCTCAGAGCATCTCCGGCAGGAATTGGAGATTCGCTCCTATGTCATCTCCCACATCGACGAGGCCGTCGAGAACGGCTACATCGAGATCTACTACCAGCCAGTCGTGCGCACGTTGACGGGGAAACTCGCAGGCATGGAGGCCTTGGCGCGCTGGCGTGACCCGGTTTACGGATTCCTGCGCCCCGATCAGTTCATCCCGGTGCTCGAGGAGGAGCGCCTCATCGACAAGCTCGACCGCTATGTCATACGGGAATGTGGGCGCCAGCTCCGCAGGCAGATCGATGCACATCGGCCCATCGTGCCGATCTCGTTCAATGTGTCGCGCATGGATTTCCAGCTCATGGATGTCCTTTCAGAGATCGAGGCGGTCGTCCGGGAGAATGAGCTGCCGCGCGATTACCTGCGCATCGAGATCACGGAGACGGCCATGGTGCAGGACAGCGACAAGATCTTGAAGATGATTGACCGCTTCCGCGGCAATGGCTATTCAGTTTGGCTCGATGATTTTGGCAGCGGCTACTCTTCCCTGAATGTGCTCAAGGATTACCATTTCGATGAGCTCAAGATCGACATGGAGTTCCTGCGCGCCTTCAATGACACGAGTCGCAAGATTATCACATCGGTTGTCATGATGGCCAAGGCCATCGGCATCCACACATTGGCAGAGGGTGTCGAGACGAGGGAGCAGGTGAGGTTCCTTCGCAGCATCGGCTGCGAGAAGATACAGGGCTATCATTACGGGCGCCCGATGCCGTATGACGAGCTGCTCGTGCATTGCCAGGAGCGTCATCTGCGCGCAGAGACGCGCGAGGAAGCGCGCATCTATGAGAAGGCAGGCCTCTTCAATGTCATCATGGCTTCGCCGGTGGCCCTGTTCCTCGACGATGGCCGGAATCTGTACATGGCCTACGAGAACGACGCTTATCGGAAGGTCATGAAGGGCGTGGGCATCTCGGGGCGGCGCGCCGTCAACTGGATCATCCATTCGCTCGATGACGCGCGGAAGGAGAGGTTGCGCGCCTATGCCGACCGCGTGACGCGCAACCGTCCCTGCAAGGTGTCGGAGACGTTCCTGCTGGACGGCAGGCGCCTGCGCGTCCGCGCCAAGACCCTGGCCGGCCTGCCGGGCTTCCACATCCACATGGCGGAGATCGTGGACCTCACGCGCGATGCCGACTCCCTTTGAGCGAAGCGAGCGGGCAACAAAAAAACTTCCCGGGATGGGAAGTTTTTTTGTTGCCCGTTCAGTTGTCCTGGCTGGCGGTGTCCTTTTCTTTGGCTGCTTCGCGCTTGCGCGTGAGGTAGGCGTCCATGGCCTTGGCGACGTGCTTGGCATCCTTGACGACTTCGACGACGTTGGCCGGGCCGAGGACGACGTCGCCGCCGGAGAAGACGCCCTCGCGTGTCGTAGCGCCGTTCTCGTCGACTTCGACGAGGCCGCGGTTGTCGACCTCGAGGCCCGTCGTCGTACGGACGATCTTGTCCTTCGGGGCCTGGCTGACGGCAATGATCGTGCTGTCGGCGGGGTAGAGCTGCGGCTCATCTTCGCTGAGCAGGTTGCCGTCTGCATCGAAGTGGCGCTCGTAGAGCATCGGGCCGTCCTTCGTGATGGCGGCGACGCCCTTGCAGAGATCAAACTCGACGCCGTCTGCCTGTGCGTACTCGTACTCGCGGATGCTCGCGCGGACTTCATTGCGGCGCGCGTAGACGGTGACGAAGCGGCTGCCCTTGCGGATGGCTGTGCGGGCGGCATCCATCGCGGAATTGCCCGAGCCGATGACGGCGACGCGGTCGCCGAGCTGGTAGACATCCGGGTTCTGCAGGTAGTCGACGGCGTAGTGGCAGTTGCCGAGGCTCTCGCCGCGCACGCCGAGGCCACGCGGACGCCAGACGCCGGAGCCGATGAAGACAGCATCGTAGCCGTCTTTGAACAGGGTATCGAGCGTCAGGATGCTGCCGATCGTCGTGTTCGGGCGGATGTGGATGCCGAGCTCGACGAGCTTCTTCTGGTAGCGGTTGAGGATGTCGAGCGGCAGGCGGAAGGACGGGATGCCGTAGCGCATCATGCCGCCGAGCTTGCTCTTGCGCTCGAAGATTGTCACATCGTAGCCGAGCTGGGCGAGCTTGACGCTGACCGTGATGCCGGCCGGGCCCGCGCCGATGATGGCGACATTCTGTCCCTTGGGCGGCTCGTGTTCCATGATGACCTTGTCGAGGTAGATGTCGGAGATGTAATGTTCGATGCTCGAGATCTGCACCGGAGCACCCTTGCGCCCCTGGATGCAGTTGCCTTCGCACTGCTTCTCGTGGTCGCAGACGAGGGAGCAGACGATGCTCATCGGGTTGTTGATGAAGAGCATCTCGCCTGCTTCATTGATCTGTCCGTCGAGGAAGAGCCGGATCATCTCGGGGATATTCGTCTGAGCCGGGCAGCCTTTGAGGCGGCAGAGCGGCTTCTTGCACTGGAGGCAGCGGCGTGCCTCATTGATGACATGGATGGCCATGCACTATCACCTATTCCTTTTGTTGTACCGTTCCCATTTTCGGGGAGTGACTGTGTATTTCCTTTATTGTAACCGAAACTTTTCGGAGAGACAAGTTTCAGTTATATTCTCAATATTACGTCATTATTAAATATTAACAGTTAACCAGTTGACAATAAATAAGGGGAATGCTATGATAGACGAGGTAATGCGCATCATGCAAGGAATATCTTCCCATCATGCATGGCGCAGGGTAAGACAAATGAAAGGCAGCCGGAATAGCCGACCGGCTGTCTTTCTCCATGTTTTGCACCGGGGGGGTGCAAAACATGAAAGAAAGGGGACGATCCGTCTGTGTTAGAAGGAATCTGTATTGCGGTGGCCCTTATCGGTCTCATGTATTTTGCTTACCGCGGCTGGTCGATCATCCTGATCGCACCAATTTTTGCAGGTGTTGCAGCGCTTGCGAGTATTTTCGGCGTCCTGCCGACGTACAGTGAGCTCTACATGACACGCATGGCTGAGTACACGAAGTCATACTACCCGATCTTCCTGTTCGGTGCAGTCTTTGCGCGCCTGATGGAGAAGGGCGGCCTGGCTTCCTCAGTTGCGGCGAAAATCGTCGATGTGCTCGGCGAGAAGCGCGCTGTTCTCGCAGTCCTCCTGGGCTGCGGCGCACTGACATACGGCGGTCTTTCCGTCTTTGTCGTCGCCTTCGTCATGTATCCATTTGGTGCGGTTGTCTTCCGCAAGGCAGACATCCCAAAGCGCCTGCTGCCAGCAACGCTCTGGGTCGGCATCTTCTCCTTCGCGATGGTCGCCCTGCCAGGCACCCCGCAGATCCAGAACATCATCCCGTCCTCGTACTTCTCGACGAGTACGTGGTCGGCGCCAATCATTGGCCTCTTCGCCTCGTTCCTGTTCCTGCTGATCGGCTGGGGCTGGGTGACGCGCCGTGCGAAAATCCTCAAGGCGCGCGGCGAGGGGTATGGCCGCCACTTCGAAGGCGGCCCGCACCACAAGCCGAGCCCGAAGATCCACATCCCGTGGTACTGGGCTCTGCTGCCGCTCGTCATGGTCATCGTGATCAATATCATCCTCTCGAACCCGTTCAAATGGGAATGGGGCTTCCATTGGGATCCTGAGGCGCTCTCGGCCTTCCTGCCGCTCAAGCTCAGCCTGCTGGCGGCGAATGTCGGCAAGGTATCGGCCATCTGGTCCATCACGGTCGCGCTCATCATCAGCAGCATTGCGGCAGCCTTCATCGGCCGCAAGCGCTTCATCGTCATGGACGGCTTCCTGGCACCGATCAACTACGCGGCCATCTCGTCGGCGACAGCTGTCCTCAATGTCGCATCGGGCTACGCCTTCGGCTGCGTCATCACGAGCCTGCCGGGCTTTGTCCCTGTCACGCAGGCGCTCATCGGCATCGCGGACTCGTTCGGCCCGCTGCTCTCGGCCGTCATCACGACGAACATCATGGCTGGCATCACGGGCTCCGCTTCGGGCGGCCTGACGATCGCGCTCTCGATGCTCGGTGACCAGTGGGCAGCCATGGCACAGGCCGCTGGCATCCCACTCGAGGTCCTGCACCGCATCGTCGCCATCGCCTCGGTCGGCATCGATCCGGTCCCGCACTGCGGCGCGCTCGTCACGCTGCTCGCGATCTGCGGCCTCACGCATCACGATTCGTACTTCGATATCGCGGTCATCATGGGACTCAAGTTCTTCGTCCCATTCCTCTGCATCCTGTTCTACATGGTAACGGGACTTGCCTGAGGCGGGAAAACATCATACAATAGAGACAGGCATGCATACGCGTGCCTGTTTTTTCTCGTCTTTTTGGCGATAGCACGACTGCACGATTGATAGGAGGATTTATTCATGCATTTACGCGGGAATCTCATGCTCCTGCTGGCTGCGTTCATCTGGGGCACGACGTTTGTTGCGCAGATGGTCGGCATGGACGGGCTCGGTCCGTTCACCTATGCCGCAGCACGCTACATCTTAGGTCTATTGTTCCTCGCGGGGCTCTGGTATGCCTGGCGCGGTTCGCGCGAGGGCGCAAAGCGCGCCGGCACGTACCGACCGGGCTGGAAGGCCGGTCTCGGCGCCGGCTGCATCATGATGGTCGCCACCTCGCTGCAGCAGGTGGCCATGCTCTACACGACGGCCGGCAAGACGGCCTTCATCACGGCGCTCTACATCATCTTCGTGCCGCTCGGCGCGGTGCTGCTCGGAAAGCGCATCCATCCGGAGAACTGGGTCGGCGCGGCGATGGCTTTGCTTGGCCTCTACTTTCTCTCGATACACGGAGCCGTCTCGCTGAGCTTCGGCGATGGCCTCGTCTTCATCAGCGCGCTGTTCTGGACGGGCCACATCCTCTTCATCGACCGCTTCGCGAGCCTCGTCGATCCCATCGAGCTCTCGCTCACACAGGTCGGCGTCTGCGCAGCGGGCAGCCTCATCGCGGCACTTGGCTTTGAGACAGTGGCCGTGCAGCCTGTCCTCAACGCCTGGTTTGCCATCTTCTACGGCGGCGTCATGTCGGCGGGCGTGGCCTTTACGCTGCAGATCTTGGGGCAGAAGTACGCGGAGCCGGGGCAGGCGGCCATCATCATGAGTTTCGAGGCTGTCTTCGGCGTGCTCTCGAGCTGGCTGCTGCTCGGGGAGCGCATGACGGCCGTCCAGATTCTCGGCTGCGCCCTGATGCTCGCGGGAATGATCGTGACGCAGGTGCGTCCGTTGCTGGAAGATCGTCACCGTGCATCTTGAAAAACAAGGTGCTTCATTGTATAATCGTATTCATCAGCAGAAGATGCATATCTGCTCGGAATCATTATTGTCATGAAGTGTCACGATTTAAGATAAGGAAGTGTTATATTTGAAACTCGATAGCCTGAAGATCGTCCTGGCCTGCCTGGCCGTACTCCTCTTCCATTGATCCGCTATAGAGAAAAAGCAAGGGAGCAGAGCCGCGTGTGACGGCCCTGCTCTTTTCGGTGAAATGCCCTATATTTTCATCGGGGGCAGGAAATTGTTTTTGAGATGGCGAAATAATTCTCAGAGATTTTTGATGTGAGAGGAGTAGGAGCGCATGGCAGCAGAAGAAACGTTAATCATAAAGCCGAAAGTGAAGATCAAGGTATTCGGTGTTGGCGGTGGCGGCAACAGCGTCCTGATGCGCATGGGCCATCATAAAGAACTCGACATCGATCTGGTCGCCATCAATACCGATGCCAAGCAGCTCGCGCGCGTGGCAGAAGAAGGCGTCGAGACGCTGCAGATTGGCGAGGACCTGACGAAGGGACGCGGCACGGGCGGCAACATCGCGCTCGGCGAGAAGGCGGCCCTCGACGCAAAGGATAAGATCCGCGAAGCGATGAACGGCGCAGATCTCGTCTTTGTCACGGCCGGCCTCGGCGGTGGTACTGGCACAGGGGCGGCGCCTGTCGTCGCCAAGATCGCGCACGACCTCGGGACGCTCTCGGTCGGCGTCGTCACGCTGCCGTTCAGCTTCGAGGGCAGCCGCAAGAAGCGCCTGGCCAATGAGGGCCTCGCGAAGATGCAGGCCCAGATGGACGCGCTGATCCTCGTGGCCAATGACAACCTCATGAAACTGCCGGAGAACCGCCACATGACGCTCGTCAAGGCGTTCTCCTGCGCCGATGGCATCCTGCAGCAGGCCATCAACTGCGTGGCAGAGCTGATCCTGACGACGGGCGTCATCAACGTCGACTTCGCGGATGTCACGACGATCTTCCGCCAGAGTGCGTCGAGCGATGCCCTGCTCGGCATCGGGCGCAGCTCGCGCAGCGCGGTAGAGGCCGTCAAGCAGGCCGTTGACAGCCCGCTGATCAGCAAGAGCCTCGACGGCGCGCGCGGCATCATCCTGAACTTGACGGGCGACAAGACGCTGAGCCTCTACGATGTCGATGAGGCGACGCGCTACATCTACGAGCATACGGACCCCGAGGTCAACATCATCCTCGGCACGGTCATCGACAATTCCCTCGGCGGCGATGTGCGCGCCACGATCATCGCGACGGACTTCACGGACGGCGTCATGGTCAAGAACACCGCGCAGGCAGAGGAGAAGCCCGCCAAGGCGAGTGCGCAGCAGCCTGTACAGCAGGCCGCGCCGAAGCGCGACTCATTCACGCTGGAGCCGCCGAGTTTCATGCGGCAGCAGTCGGAGCCCGCGAAGCCCGCGTCAAATGGCGCCTTTGCCTTCCCGGCATTCCGCCTGACGCCTGACGATAAAGATCAGAAATGAGAACTACCAGAAATAAGAAATAAATAGAAAGGAACAGATATCTTGAGTAAATTAGGTCGCTTTTCCCGCACGGAGTTACTGCTCGGCGAGGTCGGCATGGAGAAGCTGGCAAACAGCACAGTGGCCATCTTTGGCGTCGGCGGCGTCGGCTCGTTTGTGGCAGAGGGGCTCGCGCGAGCCGGCGTCGGCCATCTCGTGCTCATCGACAATGACCTCATCTGCCTGACGAACATCAACCGCCAGATCCATGCGACGTCGAAGACGGTCGGCAAGAAGAAGACGGAGACGATGAAGGAGCGCATCCTCGACATCAACCCGAAGGCTGTTGTCGATACGATTGAGGACTTCTACCTGCCCGAGCAGGCCGAGCGCTTCTTCACGATGCCTTACGACTACGTTGTCGATGCCATCGACACGGTGACGGGCAAGATCGACCTCGTCCTGCAGTGCCGCGACCGCCACATCCCGATCATCTGCAGCATGGGCGCCGGCAACAAGCTGGACCCGACGAAATTCGAGGTCACGGACATCTACAAGACGAGCGTGGATCCCTTGGCGCGCGTCATGCGCAAGAAGCTCAAGGAGAACCGCGTCAAGAAGCTCAAGGTCGTCTATTCCAAGGAAAAGCCCCTGCGTGTCCGCCAGAGCGGCTGCGGCAAGAACTGCATCTGCCCGCCGGGCAGCGCGCGCAACTGTGATATGCGCCGCGCTGTCCCGGGCAGCATCTCGTTCGTGCCGTCTGTTGTCGGCCTCATCATCGCCGGCGAAGTCGTGCGCGACCTCACGGGGGCGAAAGTGGAGGTTTCGGCATGAATATTTCCGTACTCGGCTGTGGCCGCTGGGGCTCCTTCCATGCCTGGTATGCCGATCACATCGGCCATGCGGTGACGCTCTGGGGGCGCAAGGGCTCCCGTCATCTCGCTGCCCTGGTGGAACAGCGCAAGAATGAATACCTGACGCTGCCCGATTCGGTGCAGCTGACAGATGACCTTGCGGGGGCAGTCGCTTCAGCAGACATCCTCGTCATCTCTATAAGCTCCCAGCAGCTGCGCTCCTTTTGCAGGGATCTCGTGGCACTTGGCATCGACCTCTCTGGCAAGCGCTTCGTGCTCTGCATGAAAGGGCTCGAGATCGGCACGGGCAAGCGCTTGACGACGGTCTTCTACGAGGAGCTCGGCTCGTCGATGCGCGTGGCAGTCTGGGTCGGCCCGGGACACGTGCAGGATTTCGTGCGCGGCATCCCGAACTGCATGGTCATCGCGGCGCGCGAGATGAAGCTCACGCGCGAGCTCGTCGATGCGTTCTCGAGCCCTTTGATCCGCTTCTACTATGGAGAGGACCTTCTGGGCACGGAGATCGGCGCGGCCTCGAAGAATGTCATCGGCCTGGCCGCTGGCATGCTCGACGGCTTCGGCTACAGCAGCCTCAAGGGTGCCCTGATGGCACGCGGCACGCACGAGCTCTCGCGCCTCATCGAGGCGATGGGCGGTGACCGCATGACAGTCTACGGCCTTTCGCATCTCGGCGACTACGAGGCGACGCTCTTCTCGCCACACAGCAATAACCGCCGCTTTGGCGAGGACCTCATCACGGGCAAGCCCTTCGCGAAGCTGGCAGAGGGCGTCTACACAGTGGAGGCGCTCATGGACCTCTCGCGTGAGTTCCACGTCGAATTGCCGATCTGCGCGACAGTCTACGCGATCATTCACGACCACAAGGACCCAAAAGAACAGCTCATGCAGCTCTTCATGCGCGCGACGAAATCGGAGTGACGGCGGCACGATCTGGTCCTGCGGTGAAAATAGTTGATAGAGCATAATATTTTTAACTGTTTTTTGGGAAATCTTAAGATTGCAGGTGTAAGCTCACAGTGTAGATTGCAAAAGAGAGCCCCAAGAGGAGGAAGTAAGGATGAGAAGACAGATTTCCAAGATGCTCATGGCCTGCGTGATGGCCATGACGCTCATGGTCGTCTCGGCTGCCAGCGCCTTTGCGGCGGGCACGGGGATGGACTGGAGCGGTGACAGCAAGATCACGGTACAGGGCATGGGCGTAGCTCCGACGTATGCCGTCAATGCCATCCAGGCGCGCATGCTCGCACGCCGCGCTGCTGTCGTCGATGCCTACCGCCAGCTCGCTGAGATGGTCAAGGGCGTCAACGTTGATTCGGAGACGACGGTCGAGAACATGATGGTGACGAGCGATGTCACGAAGACGAAGGTCACAGCCCTCATCCAGGGTGCGCGCATTGTCTCGGAGCAGGCCGTCGATGGCGGCGGCTACACGGTCACGATGGAGATGTCTGTCTTTGGCGCTTCGAACTCCCTCGCGACGGCCGTCCTGCCGACGAACACGGTGCCGACGAGCTTCCCGGCTCCCGATGCATCCGTGCCGGCCAGCACGCCGTCTTCCGTACAGGTCAACGTCCAGGTGACACCGGGTACGACGCAGACGCCTGCAACGACGATCCCGTCCGTCACGACGCCGTCGCATCAGGGCTCTTCCGCTGCAGCGGCTCCGGCTGGCCAGGCCATTGGCGGCTACACAGGCCTGATCGTGGACTGCCGCGGCCTCGGCCTCAAGCCGGTCATGTCCCCGGTCATCAAGAACGCCAACGGTGAGCCGATTTACGGCTACAAGAACCTCGACTCGGCTACGGTCATCGCGAACGGCATGGCCAGCTACACGACGGATCTCAGCAAGGCGTCCCGCGCCGGTTCGAACCCGCTCGTTGTCAAGGCAGTCGGCCTTGACAACCACAACGGCAACCCGATCCTCTCGGTCGCTGATGCCAACCGCGTCCTCATCGAGAACGGCGCTTCGGGCTTCCTCGACCGCACGAATGTCGTCTTTGTCCGCTGAGTCAAGCGTCATCTGTCAGGTCCCATCATGGGGCCTGATTTTTTTGCATATGCTTATTGACGATGCGAAGCTGTTGTGATAAAATAAAAATTTTACTTTTTGGATTATTTGTGGTACAATGAGAACGTAGATGTGTTGACTTAGCTGGTGGTTGGCTCGTGTGTAGAGGAGGGGTGCTCTTGTTACAGATAGGAGATAAGGTCGTCTATCCGATGCATGGTGCTGGTGTGATATCCGGCATCGAGAATTGTGAAGTCCTCGGAGAGGGCAAGTCCTACTATGTCCTCGAGATGCCGTTGGGCAACATGAAGGTCATGATCCCGACGGACAATGCCGAAAATATCGGCTTGCGGGACATCATCCCGCAGCAGAAGGTCGATGAGGTGCGCGAAGTGCTCGAGAAGGAGCCGGAGAAGCCGAAGGGCAGCTGGAATAAGCGCTTCCATGCCAATCTGGAGCGCATGAAGAGCGGCGATATCTGCGATGTGGCCGCTGTGGCGCGCAATCTCATCCTGCAGGACCGCCGCCGCCATATCTCATCGGGAGAGCGCCGCTTGCTCGATCTCGCGAAGCAGATCCTCGTGAGCGAGCTCGTCTACGCCTGCAATAAGACGCCGAAGGAGATCGAGAACTGGCTCACTTCTGTCCTTTCTGAAAATGCGTTTGCACATTGAACATGCGAACCTGAGTTTTGACAAGTCCAAGCAGAGTAGAGTATACTGATTCTGTTCGGACTTTTCTTTTTGTTTTTCTGTTCAAGGAGGTGAATGTATGCTAGATCGTGTCTTGCGTTTCTTTATCACACTGTTCTTAGCGATTGCCGGAGGCGCACTGCTGGACCTTGCGAGCCCTGTGTTGACGATGTACGTCGGCACGGAGATCCTCAAGATGGAGATGGGCGTTGTGCGCATCACCATGGGAAGTCTGCTCTGCATCCTCTTCGGCGCAATTCTCGGCGGCATCATTGGTTTTCTGGCTTCCCCGTACTTCATCCGCTGCCTCAAGCGGTTTTCTGCATGGGTGGAGCTGCAGCTCGGCAAAATGCCGATCCACGACGTCATCGCAGGCGCCGTCGGCCTTGCTATCGGACTCATACTCGCCAATCTTCTCGGCTATTCATTTGCGAAGATCCCTGTTGTCGGAGATTACATCCCGGTCATCTTCAGCATTGTCTTCGGGTATCTCGGCATCACGATCACGATCAAGAAGCGCCGGGAACTCACGGGGCTCTTTGACTTCGTGCCGCGCTTCATGAAGGACTTCGCGAAGATGAGGGAGATGCGCGCGGCTCCTGACGCAGCGCCAGAGGAGTCGGCAAAGGCCGCTCCTACAGCCGATGCGCACGCCTACAAGCTGCTCGATACGAGTGTCATTATCGATGGCCGCATCGCCGATATCTGCGACACGGGCTTCATCGAGGGCACGCTGCTCATTCCGGTCTTTGTCCTCGAAGAGCTCCAGCACATCGCCGACTCGGCCGATGCGCTCAAGCGCACGCGCGGCCGCCGCGGGCTCGACATCCTGCAGCGCATCCGCCAGAGCACGAAGGTCAAGGTCGAGATCACGAATGTCGACTTCGACGATATCTCGGAGGTCGACTCGAAGCTCGTGCGCCTCGGCCAGCAGGTCGGCGGCAAGATCATCACGAACGACTACAACCTCAACAAGGTCGCGCAGCTGCGCGGTGTGGAGGTGCTCAACATCAATGAGCTCTCGAATGCCGTCAAGCCCGTCGTCATTCCTGGTGAGAAGATGCGCGTGACGATTGTCAAGTCGGGCAAGGAGCCCGGCCAGGGCGTCGCCTATCTCGATGACGGCACGATGATCGTCGTCGAGAACGGCAACCGTCACATGAATGAATCCATCACGGTGGAAGTCACGTCTGCTCTGCAGACGGCGGCTGGCCGCATGATCTTCGCGAAACCAGCGCATTGATGCTGGTCGCTGCGAGAGGAGAGGTAGAGCATGGTCAGTGTCATCCTGCCCGCAGCAGGGCGCGGCAAGCGCATGCAGGCGGGCGTCAACAAGGTATTCCTGCGCCTCATGGGAAAGCCCATCTTGTTCCACACGCTGCGGGCCTTTGCCGCAGTGCCGGAGGTGCAGGAGATCATCGTCGTGACGGGTGCGGAGGAAGTCGAGCCGCTGCGCCGCGCCCTGCAGGGCCTCGGGCTCTTTCGTGAGGCTGCCAAGTCGGTCAAGGTTGTCGCGGGCGGCAGCGAGCGCCAGTATTCTGTCTGGAACGGACTGAAGGCATCCTCGGAAGCGAGTGATGTCGTCCTCGTCCACGATGCAGCGCGCCCGCTCGTCTCGCGCGCGACGATCGAGGCTGTCATCGAGGCGGCTCGCGAGCACGGCGCGGCCATCGCAGCCGTGCCGGAGAAGAACACGGTCAAGGTCGTCGAGGACGGTGTCGTCACGGCGACCCCCGACCGCTCGACGCTCTGGGCCGTGCAGACGCCACAGGGCTTCTCTAGGAGCCTGCTCATGGCCGCCAACGAGAAAGCAGAGTCCGACGGCTTCCTCGGCACGGACGATGCGAGCCTCGTGGAGCGCTATGGTGCCAAGGTCCATGTCGTCATGGATTCCTACCAGAACATCAAGGTCACGACGCCTGAAGACCTCGTCGTGGCGGAGGCATTCCTGCGCCAGTCGGGCAGCTTCACGGGGACCGTGCGGCGGGCCGCTTCAGAAGTCTGCGACTTCATCAAGAGTGCGAAGAGCGAGAAGAGAAAGGATTGATTGTATGACGCGTTTTGGCATGGGTTACGATGTGCACCGCCTCGTCGAAGGGCGCAAGCTCATCATCGGCGGGGTGGAAATCCCGCATGCGCTCGGGCTGCTCGGCCATTCGGATGCCGATGTACTGCTGCACGCCATCTCCGACGCCCTGCTCGGCGCCGCGGCGCTCGGTGACATCGGCCGCCATTTCCCGGACAACGACCCGCGCTATGAGGGCGCCGACAGCATGAAGCTCCTCGCGGAAGTCCGCCACCTGCTGGAGGCGAAGGGCTACCGCATCGGCAATGTCGATGCGACGATCGTCGCCCAGAAGCCGAAGATGAAGGACTTCATCCCCAAGATGAACGAGAACATCGCGCAGGTGCTCGGCGTCTCGCTTGACGATGTCAATGTCAAGGCGACGACAGAGGAGAAGCTCGGCTTCACAGGAGCAGAGCAGGGAATCTCCGCCTATGCGGTTGCAGGAATCGAGAAGCTGTGATAGAATGAATCCCGTATATGAAAAGGCGTGGAACGGGAGAAGTACGGTTGGACCAGCCATCAAGAGAGGCTCCGGGTGGTGTGAAGGGGCTATGGATATCCGCCAGAAATGCACCCGGGAGCTGCAGGGCAGAATGGAGTAGGCCCTGACGCAGGAAGGCGTTATCTTCATGAGTGAAGGGCATGGCCCTTAACCAGAGTGGAACCACGGCCCCGCGTCTCTGAGGAGATGCGGGGCCTTTTGTATAGAACAGGGAGGATGGACTATGAGTTTTTTTTCGCGGCTTCGCAAGGATATCCGCGTTGTCTTTGAGCGCGACCCCGCTGCGCGCAGCGTGATTGAAGTGCTCTTCTGTTATTCCGGCCTTCATGCAATCTGGTTCCATCGCATCTCGCATGCGCTCTACAAGCGCGGCTGGGTGCTCATCCCGCGCATGATCTCGAATTTTGCCCGCTTCCTGACGGGCATCGAGATCCATCCGGGTGCGACGATTGGTGAGGGCCTGTTCATCGACCACGGCACGGGCATCGTCATCGGCGAGACGGCGGAGATCGGCAACAACGTCACGCTCTACCAGGGCGTGACGCTCGGCGGCACGGGCAAGGAGAAGGGCAAGCGCCATCCGACCATCGGCAACAACGTCGTCGTGGCGTCGGGCGCGAAGGTGCTCGGTTCCTTCACGGTCGGTGACCACGCGAAGATCGGCGCGGGCTCCGTCGTCTTGAAGCCGGTCCCGCCGTATGCGACGGTCGTCGGCATCCCGGGGCGCATCGTCGTCATGGGCGGCAAGCGCGTCCATACGGCGGAAGAGCTCCGTCAAGCCCTGCGTGCGACGCGGCTCGTCGAGTCGGATGACAGCCTCACGGATATCGAGGACGAGCTCGATGTCGACCTCGACCACGACATGCTGCCGGACCCGGACGAGGAGATGCGCGAGTGCATGATGCGCCAGATCCAGGCATTGGAAAAGAAAGTCAATGAACTCGAGAAGAGATTGGAGGATAAAGAACATGCTTAAAGTCTACAATACGATGACCCGCCGCAAGGAGGAGTTCAAGCCGCTCAAGAAGGGCGAGGTCAGCATCTACTGCTGCGGCGTCACGCCGTACAACCACCCGCACATCGGCAATGCACGCCCCTTCGTGACCTGGGACGTCATCCGCCGCTACTTTGCCAAGAAGGGCTACAAGGTCCACTACATCCAGAACTTCACGGATGTCGACGACAAGATCATCAATGCGGCCAACAAGGAAGGCGTGACGTGGAAGGACATCTCCGACCGCTACATCAAGGCCTATTTCGAGGCGATGGATGCGCTGAACGTCCGCCATGCCGATGTCTACCCGCGCGTCAGTGAGACGATGCCGGAGATCATCGCGATGGTCGAGAAGCTCATCGCGAAGGGCTACGCCTATGTGGTCGACAACGGCGATGTCTACTACAGCGTCGAGAAGTTCTCGCATTACGGCAAGCTCAGCGGCCGCAGTCTCGACGACATGCAGGCCGGCGCGCGCATCGAGGTCAACACGGCCAAGCACCATCCGATGGACTTCGCGCTCTGGAAGGCCGCGAAGCCGGGCGAGCCGTCCTGGGACAGCCCGTGGGGCAAGGGACGCCCGGGCTGGCATATCGAGTGCTCGACGATGTCTTTGAAGTATCTCGGCGAGAAGTTCGATTTCCACGGCGGCGGCAGCGACCTGATCTTCCCGCATCACGAGAATGAGATCGCGCAGTCGCAGGCCTGCATCGGCGATGACCACAGCTTCGCGCAGTACTGGCTGCACAACGGCTTCATCACGATCCACAACGAGAAGATGTCGAAGTCGAAGAACAACTTCTTCACGGTCAAGGACATCCTCAAGGAATACCCGGGCGAAGTCATCCGCTTCTTCATCCTGCAGACGCATTACCGCAGCCCGCTCGACTTCTCGGACGAGCGCCTCAAGGAAGCGCAGACGAGCCTTGCACGCCTGCAGAATACGAAGGCTTACGTCGACGAGCTTTGCGCGAAGCAGGGCACGGCTGATACAGCAGCAGAGCTTGCATCTAAGGCCGAAGCGCTGCGCAAGGAATTCTACGAGGCGATGGGCGATGACTTTAACACGGCCCTTGCCATCAGCCAGATGTTTGCGCTCTCGAAGGAAATCAACATCTACTATCAGGAAGTCACGAACGGCACGAAGGCCTTCGACGCGGCGGGCTTCAAGACGGTCGCGGCTATCTACGCCGAGATGGCGGAAATCATCGGCATCTTCGAGCAGCAGGAAAAGGCTGAGGATGACGGCCTGACGGACAAGCTCATGGAGATCATCATCACGCTGCGCCAGGATGCACGCAAGGAGAAGAACTGGGCTGTCGCCGACAAGATCCGCGATGCGCTCAAGGATGCCGACGTCGTGCTCGAGGACACGCCGAACGGCGTACGGTGGAAGAAAGCATGAAATTCTCGCAGTTCAAGCTGCTCGTCGACATGATGTTCACGCCGGATGAGCAGGGCGGCATCAAGACGCGCTATGACGGTACGGATGTCCGTCAGATGAACCCGCTCGTGCTCGCCTACGTCGGCGATGCCTTTTTCCACCTCTTCGTGCGCACGCGCCTGCTCTCGTACGAGCAGGCCAGGGTGCACGCGCTGCACGCCTTCAGCGCCCAGATCGTCTCGGCGGTCTGGCAGCACAAGGCGTACCTCGGCATCGAGTCCATGCTGACCGACGAGGAGAAGGCCATCTATCGCCGTGGCCGCAACGCCAAGAGCCATGCGCCGCGCAGCTCGAGCGTGGCCGAGTACCACTCGAGCACCGGCTTTGAGGCGCTCCTCGGGACGCTCTATCTGTCTGAGAAGTTCGAGCGCCTGCAGGAGCTCTGCGAGGCGGCCTTCGCTGTCATCAGCAAGGCTATGATGGAGGAGATCCACGGGAAAACGACGGAGGGAACGGAGAAACAATGATCAAAGTCAAATTACTCGACTACACGCCGGAGCCGGAGCGCGTCGTGGCCATGGCCGCACGCCTCTGCTACTCGGCATCCGGTGCGGAGGAGCTAGCAGAGCGCCTGAGCGAGGAGAAGGTACGCGAGATGGTCCGCAAGATGGTCAAGATCGGTCATGGCTCGACGCTTGAGCACGCTTCCTTCACTTTCGGCATCGAGGGTGTCTCGCGCGTCCTGACGCATCAGCTCGTGCGCCACCGCATCGCCTCGTATGACCAGCAGTCGCAGCGCTACGTCGCCGCGCACGGCTTCCAGTACATCACGCCGCCGACCATTGCCGAGAAGCCAGAGGCCAAGGCAAAGTACGAGGCACTGATGGAAGAGATCCGCAGTGTTTACGACGAGCTCACGGAGATGGGCGTGCCGAAGGAAGACGCGCGCTACGTCCTCGCCAATGCGACGGAGACGAAGATCCTCGTGACGATGAACGCGCGCTCCCTGATGCATTTTTTCAACCTGCGCTGCTGCAATCGCGCGCAGTGGGAGATCCGCGAGATGGCCTACAAGATGCTCGCCGAAGTCAAGAAGGTCGCTCCGACGCTCTTCTTCAATGCTGGCGCGAGCTGCGTCAACACGGGCCGCTGCCCGGAGGGAGAGATGACCTGCGGCAAGTTTGCTGAGATGATCAAGCTCAGAGAAAAGGATTGAGATGGAACAGAAGAAAAAGGCGCGCCCGCAGGAGCGGCGCAGCAGGAAATTCGAGAGGGAGACCCCGCGCCGCAAGAGGCCGCAGATGGAGGCTGAACCGAAGCGCCGCGAAGAGCCGCGTGAGCTGCCGGACGATGTGCTCGTCGGCCGCAACGCCGTGACCGAGGCGCTGAAGTCGGGGCGCGGCATCAACAAACTCTGGATTGCGAGCGGCGACCGCGAGGGCTCTGTCGCGGAGATCGCAGCGCTTGCCAAGGAGCGCGGCATCGTCGTGCAGTACGTGGAGCGCGCGAAGATCGAATCGCTCGCGGGCGGTCACCGCCATCAGGGCGTGCTCGCCTACGTCGCGCCCGTACCCTATGCCGAGCTCGACGACATCCTGAAGGCGGCCGAGGAGAAGGGCGAGGCCCCGTTCCTCGTCCTTCTCGATGAGCTCGAGGACCCGCACAACCTCGGCGCGCTCTTGCGCACGGCGGATGCGACTGGCGTGCACGGCATCCTGATCCCGAAGCGCCGCAGCGTCTCCCTCAATGCGACCGTCGCCAAGACGTCGGCCGGCGCCGTCGAGTACGTGCCGGTCGCGCGCATCGGCAACATCGCACAGACGCTCAAGAAGCTCAAGGAGAAAGGCTTCTGGGTAGCCGGTGCCGACATGGACGGTGAGAAGGCGTACTATGAGGCGGACCTCACGGGCCCGCTCGTGCTCGTCGTCGGCAGCGAGGGCCGTGGTATGAGCCGGTTGACCAAGGAAGCGTGCGACTTCATCGTCAGCATGCCGATGGTCGGCCGCATCAATTCGCTCAATGCGTCGGTGGCTGGCTCCATCCTCATGTACGAATCCATGCGCCAGCGCCTCCAGAAGAAGGGCTGACGCCTTGAGCTTTTGGGCGAAAGGGCGTATAATCTCATCTATAAGGGCTATATAAGGGCTACGTGTTTGTCACAGTAAAAGGAGAAAAGTGCGATGGAAGAAGCAGCAGACACGGATATCATGGAGGACATGTACCGCAGATACGAGAATCTGACGGACGAAGAGATCCTCCTGGATATCAAGGAACACAACAATAAGGTCGCACTGGATTATCTGATCAACAAGTACCGGAATTTCGTTCGGGCAAAGGCGCGTTCGTACTTCCTCATCGGTGCCGACCGCGAGGACATCGTCCAGGAGGGCATGATCGGCTTCTACAAGGCCATCCGCGACTTCCGCGACGACAAGCTCTCGTCGTTCCGCGCTTTTGCGGAGCTCTGCGTGACGCGTCAGATCATCACAGCAATCAAGACGGCGACCCGTCAGAAACACATCCCGCTCAATTCGTATGTCTCGCTCAACAAGCCAATCTACGACGAGGATTCGGATCGGACGCTCCTCGACATCATCTCAGGGGCCAAGGTATCCGACCCAGAAGAGCTTGTCATCAGCCAGGAGGAATTCGTCGACATCGAGAAGAAGATGGAGGAGATCCTCTCCGACCTGGAGTGGAAGGTGCTCATGAGCTATCTCGACGGCAAGTCCTACCAGGAGATTGCCGAAGATCTCGGCCGCCACGTCAAGTCCATTGACAATGCGCTGCAGCGCGTCAAGCGCAAGCTTGAGAAGTACATGGAGACGCGCAGCGATGAGATTGACATCAACACGATCTACAAGGGACTCTCGTCCATCAACCGCCGCCTGCGCTCTGCTGACGGCGGCAAGGACGTCGCGCCCTGACTTCGCCATCATGACAATTCCATAAAGAGGGAACAGGTGACGCCACAAGGCGCTGAAAAGAGAAGCCGGTCAAAGCCGGCGCGGTCCCGCCGCTGTAAGGGGAGCGAATCTGCATAGATATGTCACTGGATGAACATCTGGGAAGGCGCAGAGGAGCGATGAACCGAGCCAGAAGAACTGCCTGTCCGAAAATCACCGTTACGACCTGCGAGCGATGGGAAGGCGATTGCTATCAGCAAAGCTGTGTCTTTGTGGCACGGTTTTTTACGATAGGAAGGCTTTTTTCGCGTGCGTGCGAGGAGAGCCTTTTTTGTTTGAGTAGACTTAGTCAAAGGAGGAAACACAATGAAACATTGGCAGAAGATGCTGGCAGCCGGCCTGGTGTGCACGGCTGCTCTCGGCTGGAACCAGACTGCGACAGAGGCGGCGTACCAGCTCAATCCGGAGGTGAAGCATGCGACGATGGCCCTGAAACAGGCATCGGAGATCGGCGTGCTCAAGTATGAGAATCCGGCACTCAAGGATATGGCCGATAAAGATGCCATTGTCGTCATGACATTTGGCACGACGTATAAGGATACGCGCGCCAAGACGATTGATGCGACGGTCAAGGCCATCGAGGCGGCGCATCCGGGTGTCAAGGTCGTGACGGCCTACACCTCGCACATCATCATCGACCGCGTGGCGAAGAACGAGGGTATCAAGTTCCCGACGCCGGAGGAGGCACTTGATGCCCTCAAGGCAGAGGGATACAGCCGCGTGGCACTCGTCTCACTCGACGTCATCCCGGGCATGGAGTACAACTACGACCTCGGCGTCTACCACAACTACAAGGACCAGTTCAAGAAGATGACGCTCGGCACGTCGCTGATGTACTGGCAGGGCCAGGAGGGCCAGGCCGATGATGTGACGCAGACCATCAAGGCGCTCGCGACGCAGTTTCCGAAGCAGGGCAAGCACGATGCCATCCTGATCATGGCGCACGGCACGCCGCAAGTCTCGAATGCCTATTACTCCGTCATCCAGGCCAAGATTGACGAGCTCGGCTACAAGAATGTCTTCGTCTACACGGTCGAGGGCTGGCCTTCGCTCGAGACGGTCATGCCGAAGCTCAAGCAGAACGGCATCAAGCACGTCACACTGATGCCGATGATGATGGTCGCCGGCGATCACGCCAACAACGACATGGCAGGCGCTGAGCCCGACTCGCACAAGTCGATCCTCGAAGCCGCCGGCTACAAGGTCGACGCCTACATCCACGGCATCGGCGAGAATGCGGCCATCCAGTCCCTCTACCTCGAGCGCGCCAACGATGCCTGGAATGCGCTCGAAGCGAAGTGAGAGGCGTGATATTTCTCATGGCAGAGAGCTTCATTTTCCGCTATAATGGATAAGTCGAAACTCCGAGCGAAAGCACTCTAAGGATGATGTCTTTCATCTATGAGGCTGAGCCTGGGTCAAACCCACAGGGCAGTGCTGGAAATGGCACTGCCTTCCGTTTTTGAAAAGGAGCTATGCACCATGAAAAAACTACTCACACTGATGGCAGTCTGCCTGCTCGCACTCGCGAGCGGCTGCGGAGGCCAAAGCCAATCGACCACATCTGCCAAGGAACCCGTGGAACTCCACGTCTCTGCAGCGGCAAGCCTGACCGATGTCATGAATGAGATCGGCAAGGCGTACGAGGAAGAGCACCCAGATGTCAAGGTCGTGTTCAACTACGGCAGTTCAGGGGCGCTGCAGCAGGCCATCGAGAATGGCGGCACGGCGGACCTGTTCTTCTCTGCGGCGCAGAAGCAGATGGACGCCCTCGACAAGAAGGGCCTGCTGAAGGAAGGCACGCGCAAAGATCTCCTTCAGAATGAAGTCGTGCTGATCGTCCCGAAGGACAGCGATAAGGACATCACCTCGTTTGACCAGCTGACGAGCGACAAGCTCCAGCACATCGCCCTCGGCGAGCCGAAAGGCGTGCCGGTCGGCCAGTATTCAGAGGAAATCCTCACAAAGCTCGGCATCCTCGATGCGGTCAAGGCCAAGGCTGTCTATGGCTCAGATGTCCGCCAGGTCCTCGCCTGGGTCGCTTCGGGCGAAGCCGATGCGGGGCTCGTCTACGCGACGGATGCAGCCATCTCGCAGGATGTCCGCGTCGTAGCCAAGGCCCCGGCAGGCACGCATAAAGACATCGTCTATCCTGCCGCCATCCTGAATGACACAAAACATCTCGATACGGCAAAGGATTTCCTGGCCTTCGTCTCGAATGATAAGAACAAGGAACGCTTTGCGAAGTATGGCTTTGAGGTGAAATAATGGAATACGCACCGCTCTTCCTCACAATAAAGACAGCTGTGGTGGCGACGGTGGTCACGTTCTTTCTCGGCATTGGCCTGGCTCTGGCCGTCGCGCGCATGCGGCGTTTCCAAGGGCTGGCCGATGCCGTTATTACGTTGCCGCTCGTCCTGCCGCCGACGGTCGTCGGCTTTTTCCTGCTGCTCGCCTTTGGGCGCCGCAGCGCTATCGGCAGGTTCCTCTTGCAGTTCGATATCACGATTGTCTTTACGTGGAAGGCCGCGGTCATGGCAGCCATCGTTGTCTCACTGCCGCTCATGTACCGCACGGCCCGTGGCGCGTTTGAACAGCTTGATCCCAATATCATCGGCGCCGCGCGCACGCTCGGCGTCTCGGAATGGCGCATTTTCTGGTACGTCCTTGTGCCGAATGCGCGCTCGGGTATCCTCGCGGGTCTCGTGCTCTCTTTTACGCGTGCGCTCGGCGAGTTCGGCGCGACCATCATGTTTGCCGGCAACATCCCCGGGATCACGCAGACGATGAGCACCGCTGTTTACGCCGCGGTGCAGGCCAACGACTACGATTTGGCCTTCGAGTGGGCGGTGGTCATCATCATCTTCTCGCTCGTCTTTGTCAGTCTGATGAATATCCTGATTTCACGTACTGGTGCGCCGCAGCGGCGGGAGGTTTGAGATGGAGTTAGATGTCAAGATTGAGAAGAAACTGCGCAATTTCACGCTCCGGGCCGATTTTACGCTGCGCGATGAGGTCTTTGCCCTGCTCGGCGCTTCAGGCTGCGGCAAGAGCATGACCCTCAAGTGCATCGCTGGGCTCGAGCGCCCCGACCGCGGGCGCATCGTGCTCGACGGCCGGGTGCTCTTTGACAGCGAGCAGGGCATCGACCTGTCCCCGCAAGAGCGGCGCGTCGGCTATCTCTTTCAGAACTTTGCCCTTTTTCCCAATATGACGATTGCCGAGAATATCCGCTTTGTCGCGCGGGGCACGCGGCAGCAGCGCGAGGCACGCGTGCGCGAGAATCTCGCGCGCTTCGACCTCACGGAGCTCGGCAACGCGTACCCGATGGAACTCTCGGGCGGCCAGCAGCAGCGCGCGGCGTTCGCGCGCATCCTCGCGTCCGATGCGAAGATCCTGCTGCTCGACGAGCCGTTCTCGGCGCTCGACCATTACCTGAAGTGGAAATTGGAGCTGGAACTCCGCGAGGTGCTGAAGTCGTATGGCGGCGCAGCCGTGCTCGTCTCGCACGACCGCGGTGAGGTCTATCGTCTGGCAAGCCGTGCCGCTGTCATCGAGCGCGGCCAGATGCAGCCGCCGCATACGCGCGATGCGCTCTTCGAGAATCCGCAGACGCTCGCGGCGACGCTCTTGACGGGCTGCAAGAATGTCTCGAAGGCGGAGCGTCTCGATGCGCATCGTGTGCGGGCAGCAGACTGGCAGCTCGACCTGACGGTCGCGGCGAGAGAGCCGCAGTCCGTCGCGTATGCGGGACTGCGGGCGCACTTCCTCGAATACCGCGAAGGGGCAGAAGACCCTGCGCGCAACATCTTCTCGATGGAAGTCGCGGATGTCATCGAGGATACCTTTTCGTATCTCGTCATGATCCGGAGCGCCGGGCATCAGGCCAGCTGCATCCGCTGGGAACTGCCGAAGGCAGAGTGGAGGGCTATCAAGGCACCTGTGCTTTCGGTATACTTCCCGCCGGAGAAGATCATGCTGATGGAGTCCTGATGCCATGCCCGTGGCGGCGGGGAAAGTCTGCATGCAGATTGTTCGGCAAGGATAGGAGGGATTATCATGAAACGGAGACAGAAGGGAATTCTGGCAGTCATCCTCGTGCTGCTCGTCGGCGCGGGAATCTTTGCCTATCATCACCATGAGGAAGCGGCAAAGCAGGCGGCTGCGCGGGAGCTCACGCTCTCAGGCAATGTCGACGTGCGCGAGGTGACGCTCTCCTTCCGCGGGAGTGACCGCGTCAAGGACATCCTGGTCGAGGAGGGCGATACGGTCGAAGAGGGGCAGGTCCTCGCGCGCCTCGACACGGATGAGCTCAACATCAACTTGCGCAAGACGAAGGCTCAGATCGCGGCGCAGCAGAGTACGGTCGCGAAGCTCCACAACGGCACGCGTGCCGAAGAGATTGCGCAGGCACAGCAGCGCTACAAGGCAGCTGAGGCAGCTGCCTCGAACGCACAGGGCATCTACGAGCGCCGCCAGGCCGTCTACGACAGCGTGGAAGGCGTGAGCGAGCAGGATCTTGACAACGCCCGCTCACAGGCTGAAGCCAAGCAGGCGGAGCTTGAGGCGGCCAAGGAGGCCCTGCGCGAGGCGCGCAACGGCCCGCGCTCAGAGGATATCGAGGCGGCTGAGGCCAATCTGCAGGCATTGGAAGAAGAGCAGTCGCGCGAAGAGTATCTGCTCTCGCAGTACGAGCTGCGCGCCCCGATGAAGGGCGTCATCCGCTCGCGGCTGCTAGAAGTGGGCGACATGGCCTCGCCCTCGACGCCTGTCTTCAAGCTATCCTTGCTCGACAAGAAGTGGGTCCGTGCCTACGTAAAGGAGAGTGACCTCGGCCACATCTACGAGGGGCAAAGCGCCAGGGTCTTCATCGACAGCCAGAGGGACAAGCCAATCGCTGGGCAGGTCGGCTACATCTCGGATACGGCGGAGTTCACGCCGAAGACGGTGCAGACAGACGAGCTGCGCACAGCGCTCGTCTACGAAGTGCGCATCTACGTCGATGACGCGGAGAACGTCCTGCGCCTCGGCATGCCGGCGACAGTCAAGATCGAACTTTGAGCAGGGGGTGATCGCATGGAGATCATCGAAGCGAAGGGGCTCAGCAAGGTCTTTGTCCTGAAGGACGGCAAGCAGGTGACCGCTCTGGGCGGCATTGACCTATCTGTGCCGGAAGGACAGCTCACCGCTCTCGTGGGCCCGGACGGTGCGGGCAAGACGACGCTGATGCGGCTCGTCTGCGGGCTCATGACCAAGACGGACGGCAGCCTGCAGGTGGCGGGCCTTGATGTCACGCAACGACCGCAGGCGGTGCAGGATCTGCTCAGCTATATGCCGCAGAAATTCGGCCTCTACGAGGACCTGACCGTACAGGAGAATCTTGACCTCTACGCAGACCTGCACGGTGTGACGCAGGATACAAGGCAGCAGCGCTTCCGCCATCTTCTCGAGATGACGGAGCTGGCGCCCTTTACGGAGCGCCTCGCCGGCAAGCTGTCGGGCGGCATGAAGCAGAAGCTCGGCCTCGCCTGCACGCTCGTGCGTTCGCCGAGACTCCTGCTGCTCGATGAACCGACGGTCGGCGTCGACCCGCTGTCGCGTCGCGAGCTTTGGCAGATCCTGCAGCAGCTCGTGCGCGAGGAGCGCCTTTCCGTGCTCGTCAGCACGGCGTACATGGAAGAGGCGGCACGCTGTGAAAAAGTCTATGTGCTCAATCACGGCCATTTCTTGAAAGGCGGTACGCCGGCAAAGCTGCGTGAGGTCGCAGCGGGCATGTGCTACAAGGTGACGCCGCCGGAGGGGATGCCCCTGCGCTCGCTGCAGAGCCGCCTGCTCGCGGAAAAGAGTGTTATCGATGCCGTGCCGTCTGGCGGCGTCGTCCGCTTCATCACGCGCGGTAATCCTGTGGAACTCAAGCCTCTCGCGCGCTTGTCGTTAACGGCTGAAGCCATCGAGCCGCGCCTTGAGGACGGCTTCATGACGCTCCTCAAGGAGGATGTACAGGAGCAGGGCGGGCCTGCTGTGCAGACTGCCGCGGCTTCGTCCGGGCAGATGGGAACTTTTTCGGAACGCTCGAGGGTGGCTGCGCCTGTGGAGATCGAGGTGCACGACCTCGTGCGCAGGTTCGGCGACTTCACCGCCGTCTCGCACACCTCATTCTCGGTGCACCGAGGAGAGGTCTTCGGTCTGCTCGGGCCAAACGGCGCGGGCAAGACGACGACGTTCCGCATGCTCTGCGGCCTTTTGCCGGCGACGAGCGGCAAGATCTCCGTAGCCGGCGTCAATCTGCGCACGGCCCGCATCGAGGCACGTGCGAAGGTCGGCTATGTTGCGCAGAAATTCTCGCTTTACAGCAGCCTTTCCGTTTATGAGAACCTGCGGTTTTTCGGCGGTGCCTACGGCCTCTATGGCGCACATCTCTACGCGCGCATCCAGGCCGTCCTGCGGGAATTTCACCTGCAGGACGTGGCGGACCATGCGGCCGGCAGCCTGCCGGGCGGCTACAAGCAGCGCCTTTCGATGGCCGCTGCGCTCATCCACAAGCCGGAGATCCTGTTCCTCGATGAACCGACGAGCGGCATTGACCCGCTGGCCCGCCGCACATTCTGGCAGAAAATCACGGCGCTTTCGGAGCGCGGCACGACGATCATCATCACGACGCATTTCATGGAAGAGGCGGAGTACTGCGATCGCTTCATGATACAGGATCACGGCAGGATGCTCGTGCTCGGCAGTCCCGAAGAGATCCGCCAGCGCATGCGCCTGCCGGATGCGACCATGGATGACATCTTTGTCGCGATTGTCGAGCAGGCGCGCAGTGAGGCGGAGAAGGATAGCAAGGCAAAGGGGGCGGTATCATGACAAGTGGATTCTGGCGGCGCCTTCTTGCACTGATGCGCAAGGAGACGCGCGAACTCCTGCGCGACAACAGCAGCCTGGCGCTCGGCGTCGTGCTGCCGCTCGTGCTGATTCTGATCATCGGGTACGGCATGAGCCTCGATGTCAAGAACGTGCCGACGGCCGTGGTCATCGAAGACAGTTCGCCCCTGGCCCGCCAGGCCGTGAGCTTCACGCAGGGATCGGAGTATTTTCAGCCGGTCTTTGTCACATCCCTGCAGGAGGGGGAGCAGATGATCCGCAGGCACGAGGTCGATGCCATGCTCGTCGTGCCGCCGGATTTCTCGGCGCGCTTTGCCGAGGGCAGGGGCAAGCTCCAAGTGATCCTCAACGGCACGGAAGCGACAACGGCCATGAGCGCACAGGGCTATTTCGAAGCGGGCATCCTGACGTGGGCGGCAGAGGAAGGTGCCAGGCACGGCCTGTCTGCCGGCGGCATCGAAATCGTCCCGCGCATCTGGTTTAATGATGCGAATACGAGCACGTGGTTCTATGTGCCGGGCATCCTCATGCTCGTCCTGACCATCAGCGGCGTCTTCCTGACTTCCGTCGTCATGGCGCGGGAATGGGAGCGGGGCACATTCGAGTCGCTGTTCGTCACGCCGATGAAGATCCTGGAGCTGATCCTTGCCAAGACCATCCCGTACTTTGTGATTGCCATGATCGGCATGTTGCTCTGCCTGGTGGTCGGCCGCGAGCTCTACGACCTGCCGATGCGCGGTTCGCTCGTGCTGATCATCGGGGAGTCGATGCTCTACCTCGTCGTATCGCTCGGCATCGGCCTCGTCATCTCGGCGCTGACCAAGAACCAGTTCCTCGCCTGCCATGTCTCGCTGATGATCAGCTTCCTGCCATCGGTCGTGCTGTCGGGCTTCCTGTTTGACCTGCATGCGGAGCCTGCGGCCATCCGCGTGGTCAGCAGCCTCATCCCGACGACCTACTATCTGGAACTCATGAAATCGCTCTTCCTTTCGGGCAATTACTGGCCGCTAATCGCGCGCGATACGGCCATCCTCCTGGGCTTCGCCCTCTTCTTCCTCGGCTGGGCCTTTCATATGACGCGAAAGAAGGTGGAGCCATGAACATTTCCCTGCAGCGTTTTCTGCGCCACCTTTATTTCCTCTGCCAGAAGGAGTTGCTCTCTCTCTTCAAGGACCCGCGCATGCGGATCCAGCTCGTCATGCCCGTCATCATCGAGGGCTTTTTGTTCGGCTATGCGGCCAACTACAACATCGAGGAAGTGCCGTATGCTGTCGTCGATCGTTCGGAGACCTCTTCGGCGCGCGATTTCCTCGCGCATGTCGCCGGTGCCCCGACGTTCTCGTGCTATGCAGTCTGTGGCAATGTACAGGAAGTCAGCACACTCATCGATGCCGGCGAAGTCCTCGGCGGCATCATCGTGCCCGAAGACTTCGAGAAAAAACTGGAACATGGCGAACCGGCGCCTGTACAAGTCATCACGGACGGCCGCAATCCGATGATCGCCTCGATGGTCAAGAGCTACGTCACAGAGATCGCCGCTTCTTGGAGTGAGGCGAAGGGCTTTTCCAGACTGCCGGTCTCCATTGAGACGCGCACGTGGTTCAATCCGAATCAGCTTTCGCGCTGGACCTTCCTGCCTTCATTCCTCGCGATGATTGCCTTTGTGCAGGTCATGTTCCTCGCGGGCCTCTCGATTGCGGAAGAGCGCGAGCAGGGTACATTTGATCAGCTGCTCGTCACGCCGTTCTCGCCGACGGAGATCCTGATCGGCAAGGCGACACCGCCGGTGATCGTCGGCCTGTTTCAGGCCGCGATGGTCTTCCTCATTGCGCGGTTCTGGTTTGAGGTGCCGTTTGCCGGCAACTTGTTCACGCTGCTCTTGACCCTCTTCATCTTCATGGTCAGTACGACAGGCCTGGGCCTTTCCATTTCGTCCGTCGCGAAGAATATGCAGCAGGTTCTCGTTTACCTGCTCGTGCTCATGATCCCGATGGTCCTGCTGTCCGGCCTCGTGACGCCAATCCACAATATGCCGGAGTTCCTGCAGATCATCACGTACGCCGACCCCATGCGCTTCGTCATCGATGCCGTGCGCCGCATCTACCTCGAGGGCGCGGGCCTTTGCGACATCGCCTGGGACTTTGTGCCGATGCTCGCCGTGGCGGCTGTGACCATGCCGCTGGCCGGCTGGCTCTTCCGCCATAAAACGACATGACGACAAAAAGGGGCTGTGGACAAAATGGTTTTACATTTTGTCACAGCCCCTTTTCCTGGTTCGATCCCTGCTTTGCAGGTCAGCGTATCTTGGCGTGCTCGCGGACGAATGTTTCGATGTTGGCGAGATGCGGGTTCTTGCGGAGCTCGTCTGGTTCATAGGTGATGAGCAGGCTGCCGGTGTTCAGGGCGACTTTGGCATCCGTGACGCCGCTGAATGAACGGACGAACGAGGAGACCTGATCGGCGAGCTTGTCATTGCCGGCGAGCGCGAGGTTGTAGACGCGGATGCGGCCGGGCGCGTAGCTGGCGATATCCGTGCCGGCGAGAAAGGCGTGCAGGGAGATGGACTCTGCCTTGTCGACGGCTTTGCGCGCGGTCTTTCCCGCAAACGCCTTGACATCATGCTCGAGTTTCCCGGCGTGCTGCAGGCCGTGGAGAATGGAGAGCAGGCCCCAGACTGCGCCGAAGGCGACATGGAGTTTCTTCCCCGTGAAGATCGTGGCGATGGTTGCGATGCCGCTGACCGTCAGGGGCAGGCCGAGGGGCAGTCGCTTGAATGATTTGTTCATGCATATTCCTCCTTTGTATTGCATATGAGAATGATTCGCCGTAAAACAGAGAAATCCTCTCAAAACCCCTTTTCATCTGCAAAAAAGTGTGAGAGAATAGGGAAGTATCATCGAATTTTTGTTTATTAGAGGAAGGATTTCAGGAATATGATAGAAGTGCAGCATCTCGTGAAGAGATTCCCGCACAAGGACAAGGCGGGGCGGGCGGCCTTCAAGACGGCCGTCGATGACTTGACGCTCTGCGTCGGGAACGGCGAGATCTTCGGGCTGCTTGGCCCGAACGGCGCGGGCAAGACGACGACGATCCGCATGATGACCATGCAGGCGCGGCCGACGAGCGGCATCATCCTCTACGATGGGCTCGATACGCGCCGGGATGCGCGGCGCATCAAATCGCTTATCGGCGTCGTGCCGCAGCACGTCAACTTCGACCAGGACCTCACGGTCGGCGAGAATCTGGAGCTGCACGCACGGCTGCATCACATGGGAAAAGAAGAGCGCCGCGCGCGCATCGAGGAGCTCCTGCGCTACGTCGAGCTTGCCGATGTCATAAACGACGGCGTCAGGCGTCTCTCGGGCGGGATGAAGCGGCGGCTGCTCATCGTGCGGGCGCTCCTGCACCGGCCGCGCATCCTGTTCCTCGACGAGCCGACGGTGGCGCTCGATCCGCAGGTCCGCCGGCGCATCTGGGCGCTCGTCAAGGATATGGCCAAGGGCGGTGTGACGGTCTTTTTGACGACGCACTACATCGAGGAGGCAGAAGCGCTCTGCGACCGTGTTGCCATCCTCTCGAAGGGCCATCTCATCGACCTCGACACGCCGGCGAATCTGCGCCAGAAGATGGATCTGCCGAATCTCGAGGAAGTCTTCCTCGCGCTGACGGCGGAGGACGGTGCCGCTGGGAAGGGAGGGCGCGTATGAACATCAAGGAGAATCTCTTTGACATTGCGACGGTGTTCTGGCGCGACTGGGTCGTGCTCAAGCGGCGCATGGCGAAGTTCATCCTCTCGCGCATGGTCGCGCCGATGCTCTACCTCGTCGCGTTCGGCTGGGGCCTCGGGCGCAGCATCGAGGTCAGCTCTGGCACCTACCTCGATTTCCTCGTGCCGGGCATCCTCGCGCTCAATTCCATGAACATCAGCTTCAACAGCATCACACCGGTGCACGCGGAGCGCATCTACCACAAGAGCCTCGAGGAGTACATGATCGCGCCAATCTGGCCCGACGCCTTCCTGATCGGTAAGGTGGCGGCCGCTGTCGTGCGCGCACTCATATCGTCGGCCATCATCGTCATCCTCGCGCTGCTCTTCGGTGCGCATTTCCAGATGACACCGCTCTTCCTGCTCGTACTCGTGCTCAACTGCATCGTCTTTGCGGAGATCGGCTTCCTCGCGGCGATGAAGATCCGCACGTATGAGGAGATGGCGCAGGTCAATACCTACATCCTGCTGCCGATGTCCTTCCTCTGCGGCACGTTCTTCACGACGCAGTCGCTGCCGACGGTCGTGCGCTATTTCATCGAGCTGCTGCCGCTCACGCATACGAGCTACCTCCTGCGCGGCATCGGCAGCGGCGCGGAGGTATCGTATCTCTCCATTCTCGTACTGATCGCCTATGCGGCGGGCGGCTGGCTCTGGGGCAGCCGTGCCTTCCGCAGGCTGACCGAATAGATAAAAAGAAAGGAACTGCATCTTGTTCAAGACCATACTCCATCATCACGCCTCGTCGTGCAGCGATTGTACGAAGCTCTGCTGCACGAAGATCGAGGATTTCTCGGTCAAGATCGGCCGCCTGACCATCTTCGACCATGTCAACATCCACATCCATTGCGGCCAGCTCACGGCGCTCATCGGGCCGAATGGCGCGGGCAAGAGCACGCTTTTAAAAGCCATCCTCGGCGAGGTGCCGCATGGAGGGAGTCTCCATTACGTCGACGCGAAGGGCAAGCATACGGGCCATCCCGTCATCGGCTATGTGCCGCAGTACCTGCGCTTCGATGTGAGCTCGCCGACGAGCGTCATGGACATCTTCATGGCCTGCCTGACGCGGCGGCCCGTCTGGCTCTGCTCGGCCAAATCCCTGCGCCCGCGCGTCCTGAGGAGCCTCGAGCGCGTGCGCGCCGCGCACCTCATCGACCGCCGCCTCGGCGCGCTGTCGGGCGGCGAGCTGCAGCGCGTGCTCCTGGCGCTCGCGCTCGACCCGATGCCTGACCTCCTGCTTCTCGACGAGCCTGTCTCAGGCGTCGACCAGAACGGCCTCGAACTCTTCTATGAGATTGTTGCAGATTTGCGCGAGAAGGAGGACATGGCCATCATCTTGATCTCGCACGACCTCAACATGGTGGCCAAGCACGCCGACCAGGTCGTCCTGATGAATAAGGGCGTCGTCATGAGCGGCACGCCGGAAGAGGTCTTTGCCGACCAGCGCACCAAGAAGATCTTTGGCATGCTGGCTGGTGAATCCGCACAGGAAGCGGCGGCGGATATCCCTGCGGGCACGCAGGACACGGCTGGGGATACAGCAGATGAAGCGAGGGGGGCGGATGCATGATGGATACGATTTACAGCTTGATGGATGCGGTCCTGCCGTTTGCATGGCTCGGCAGCAACTTCATGAAGAATGCCTTCCTGGCCGTGCTGCTCGTCACGCCGCTCTTCGGCCTGATCAGCACGATGGTCGTCTCGAACCGCATGGCGTTCTTCTCGGATTCACTCGGCCACGGCGCGTTTACCGGCATCGCCATCGGCGTGCTCCTGGGCTCCGTTTCGCCGCTCTTGTCGCTCGTCGTCTTCTCGGTCGTCTTCGCGCTCTTCATCACCTACATCAAGAACAAGAGCACGGCTTCGACGGATACGATCATCGGCGTGTTCTCAGCAACGGCCATCGCGCTCGGCCTCATGATCATGAGCCACGGCGGCGGCTTCAACAAGTTCTCCTCGTTCCTCATTGGCGACATCCTGTCGATCACGCCGGACGATCTCTCGGCGCTGGCCGTCGTCTTCGTGCTCGGCCTCATCGCCTGGGGGCTGCTCTTCAACCAGCTGCTCGTGCTCTCCATCAATTCGTCATTCGCGCGCAGCCGCGGCATTCCCGCCTTCTGGATCGAGAGCGCCTTTGCCTCGCTGCTCGCCGTCGTCGTCTCCATCAGCATCCAGTGGGTCGGCATCCTGATCATCAACGCGATGCTCGTTCTGCCGGCGGCCGGCGCGCGCAATATCGCCAACAACGTCAAGCAGTACCACCTCTTCTCGGTGCTCATCGCGATGTTCTCGGGCTTTCTCGGCCTGATGCTCGCCTACTACTTCGACATGGCCGCCGGTGCGACGATCGTCGTGATCTCCTCGGTGCTGTTCTTCCTGACGCTCCTGTTGAAGCCGTACTTCAGCTGCTGAAGGTGGATATTATCGGTCCGCTGGGGGCAGACAGGGAGCGGAATCTGTGATAGGATAATAGGTAATGTTCATACGATACAGGAAGGGGCTTTCAGAATTGAAGACGACGATTATCGGCATTGCGGGCGGCACGGGCTCGGGCAAGTCCACATTCACGAACCGGCTCAAGGCGCATTTCGGGGACCGCGTCACGGTCATCTATCACGATGATTACTACAGGGCACATGACGAGATTCCGTTTGAGCAGCGCCAGTACATCAACTACGACCATCCGGACTCTTTGGAGACGGACCTGCTCGTCGCGCATCTCAAGGCACTGCGTGAGGGAAAGAGCATCGAGTGTCCCGTCTACGACTTTACGCGCCACACGCGCTCTAAGGAGACGAAGGTCATCGAGCCGAGCCAGGTCATCATCGTCGAGGGCATCCTGATCTTCCAGGATGAGCGCCTGCGCAATCTCTTCGACATCAAGATCTTCGTCGAGGCCGATGCCGATGAGCGCATCCTGCGCCGCGTGCTGCGCGATATGAACGAGCGCGGCCGTGACCTCGAGAACATCATCAGCCAGTACTTGACGACGGTCAAGCCGATGCACTATCTCTACGTCGAGCCGACGAAGAATCTCGCCGACATCGTCATCAACAGCGGCCTCAACGATGTGGCCTTCGACATCATGAAGACGAAGATACAGGACATCCTCGAGAACGGGGAGTCCTAATACAAGAAAAGCAGCCTGCCCGCGAGGGAGGCTGCTTTTTGCATCAAAAAACCCGCTCGAAAGAGCGGGCATGATTTCAAGTGGTGCGCTCGGGCAGAGTCGAACTGCCGCTTTCGGCTCCGGAGGCCAACGTCCTATCCACTGGACTACGAGCGCATGTTGTTCACTGGGAACAAAAGATAGTATAGCATGAAACGCACGGGCTTGTCAATTTTGTCTGCTGTGCGTCAGGGATCGGTGCGCATGCCGTGGTTCTTGGCGCGGCTCACTTCGATGAGGTCACAGACGCGGTCTGTCAGCACAGAGAGCACGAGGTAGAGGAGCACGCAGACGGCGAAGATGGCGAACGGTATGGCAGCCACCATGATGACGACCTCCAGGATGTGATAATCCACGCGCAGGCGGATGTACTCGCAAAGGAATGCGACGAGAGTGATGAGCATGTAGCCTTTTGCCCAGTCCATAAGATCTCCTTTCTGCCGGCTCCATAGACGCCGGCCCAAATGAAATGGCGAATTGATGTTCAATTTGAGAATGGTTCCATTATAGCACGGAGCAGGCCAATATCAAGGAGGATTTGGTGCATCTTACAGCAATGCGATGAAGAAAATTCAAGCAAGAAAAAACGCCCCGTCAGTACGAGAAATACGGACGGAGCGCGGTGCAGCGGATTACCGCTTGTGGTTCTTGAGGAAGTTCTCGATGCGCGCGAGCGCCTCGGAGATCTTGTCGATGGATGTCGCGTACGAGCAGCGTACATGGCCCTCGCCGCAGGCACCGAAGGCGGAGCCCGGGATTAGGGCGACGTGCTCGGCCTTGAGGAGTTCTTCGGCGAACTCGTCGGAGGTGTAGCCCGTGCTCGTGATGTCCGGGAAAATGTAGAAGGCGCCCTTCGGCTCGAAGCACGGCAGGCCCATCTTCGTGAAGCCGTCGTAGATCAGGTGGCGGCGGCGGTCGTACTCAGCGACCATCTTCTTCATGTACTTCTCGCCGTGGCGCAGCGCCTCGATGGCCGCAATCTGGGCTGTGATCGGCGCGCAGAGCATCGTGTACTGGTGAATCTTCGTCATGGCGCTGATGAAGGCCTTGTTGCCGAGCGCATAGCCGATGCGCCAGCCCGTCATCGCGTAGGCCTTCGAGAAGCCGTTGAGGAGGATCGTGCGCTCCTGCATGCCGGGCAGGGAGGAGAAGCAGACGTGCTTCTCGCCGCCGTACGTCAGGTCGCCGTAAATCTCGTCGGAGATGACGATGAGGTCGTGCTTCTCGGCAAAGGCCGCGATGGCCAGGAGATCCTTGCGCGTCATGATGGCGCCCGTCGGGTTGTTCGGATAGCCGATGAGCAGCGCCTTCGTCCTGGGGGTCACGTGCTCTTCGAGCTCGTCCGGCGTGATGCGGAACTCGTTCTCGATCTTGGCCGGCACGGCGACGGGCTTGCCGCCCGCGAGGATCGTGCAGGCCTGGTAGGAGACGTAGCACGGCTCAGGGATCAGGACCTCGTCGCCTGGCGCGAGGATGGCGCGCATGACGAGGTCGAGCGCTTCGCTGACACCGACCGTCACGAGGATGTCGGTGTCGGCATCGTATGAGCAGCCGTACTCGTCGGCGTAGTGGCGGGCAATCTCCTCGCGCAGCTCGGGCAGGCCGCGGTTTGCCGTATACGAGGTGTATCCCTGCTCGAGGCCGTAGACGCAGCTCTCGCGGATGGACCAGGGCGTGACGAAGTCTGGCTCGCCGACGCCGAGTGAGATGACGTCTTCCATCTGCGCGGCGATGTCGAAGAACTTGCGGATGCCCGACGGGGCGATGGCATTGACGCGCGGCGAGAGGCGCTCCTGCCAGTCGTTTCTCTTCTCGATCATGGTGTCACCACCAGTCTGCGGTCGCGCTCTTCGTCGTTGATGATGACGCCGTCCTTCTTGTAGGGCTTGAGCATGAAGTGGCTGCGCGTCTGCGTGACGCCCTCAATGGTGGCGAGGCGCGTCGCGACGAAGTTGGCGACATCCTTGAGGGATTTGCCCTCGATGATGACGAGCAGGTCGAAGCTGCCGCTCATGAGGTAGACGGTGCGGACCTCATCGAAGCGGTAGATGCGTTCTGCAATGGCGTCGAAGCCGACCTCGCGCTGCGGCGTCAGGTTGATCTCGATGACGGCCGTCACAGTGTCCGTGCCGAACTTCTCCCAGTTGATCAGCGTGTTGTAGGACAGGATGATCTTGTCCTTCTCCAGCTTCTTGATATCCTGCTCGACTTCGTACTCGCTGCGGTGCAGCATCGAGGCCAGCTCGTTGACAGGACGGCGCGCGTCGTGCTCGAGGAGCTCCAGCAATTCTTTCATGTAAAATCCCCCTTGCTATCTGGAACCTGAGTGAAACATCGTGTGAAATCAATTCGTAGAAATCAGAATAATTATATCATATCTGTACCATGAGGGAAAGCAAGAATGAATCATGAGACAATCCCTTCCACTCGATAGAGACAAATGGAGAATGGCATGCGGTCAAGCGTCTCTTTGCGAAAAGATTAGGAAGCCTTCTTGCAATGGCCGTTCACTTTCGGTACAATAAACCGTAGAAGGGGTCCCATCCGCGAGGTGGCGATCCTTGGACGAAGTGTTCCCGATCTGTTTTGCGTTTGGAGGAAAAAGCACTCATGACGGTAAGAAGAATTTTCGTAGAAAAAAGACAGGGATTCGACATCCCGGCTCAGCAGCTCTGCGACGATCTGAAGGAGACGTTCCATCTCGATGGCCTCGAGGCGGTCCGCATCATCAACCGCTACGACATCGAGGGCCTCAGCGATGAGGAGTACGAGAAGGTCAAGTTTGTCGTCTTTGCGGAAGCACCTGTTGACAAAGTCTATGAAGAGACGCTGCCAGCATTCAAGGATTCCCGCATGTTTGCCGTCGAGTACCTGCCGGGCCAGTACGACCAGACGGCGGATTCTGCAGCGCAGTGCGTTCAGCTCGTCACGCAGAAGGAGCGTCCGCAGATCGCTACGGCACGCGTCATCGTGCTGACGGGAACAGTCGATGACAAGGCGCTGCAGGAGATCAAGGATTACTGCATTAATGCCGTCGAGAGCCGCGAGGCGTCGCTCGAAAAGCCGGAGTCGCTCGACATGGTCACGGAAGAGCCGGCCGATGTCGAGGTGCTGACTTCGTTCAACGCGATGAGCGAAGACGAGCTCCATGCGTTCATGGATGCGCGCGGCTTTGCCATGAGCTTTGAGGACCTCAAGTTCTGCCAGGAGTACTTCCGCGACACGGAACACCGCGCGCCGACGATCACGGAGCTGCGCGTCATCGACACCTACTGGTCGGATCACTGCCGCCACACGACGTTCACGACGGCCATCGACGATATCACGATCGAGGACGGCTACTTCTCTCCGGCACTGACGGCAGCTTACCGCAAGTACAAGGAAGACAGAGACACGCTCTACGGCGAGGATACAGACCGCGCGGTCACGCTCATGGACATCGCCGTCATCGGCGCCAAGGCGCTGCGCAAGGAAGGCCTGCTCGATGACCTCGACAAGTCCGAGGAAATCAATGCCTGCAGCATCGTCGTCAAGGCCGACATCGGCGGCAAGCAGGAAGACTGGCTCGTCATGTTCAAGAACGAGACGCACAACCATCCGACGGAGATCGAGCCGTTCGGCGGCGCGGCGACGTGCCTCGGCGGCGCTATCCGCGATCCGCTCTCGGGCCGTTCGTACGTCTATCAGGCCATGCGCGTGACGGGTGCTGCCGACCCGCGCCGCCCGTTCAGCGAGACGCTGCCGGGCAAGCTGCCGCAGAAGAAGATCACGCTCGGCGCTGCTGCCGGCTACAGCTCCTACGGCAACCAGATCGGCCTCGCCACGGGCCAGGTCCGCGAGGTCTACCATGAGGGCTACATGGCGAAGCGCATGGAGATCGGTGCGGTCATCGCAGCGGCGCCGAAGGAGAATGTCGTGCGCGAGCGCCCGGCAGCCGGCGATATCATCGTGCTCGTCGGCGGCCGCACGGGCCGTGACGGCTGCGGCGGTGCAACGGGTTCGTCGAAGGAGCACACGGAAGAATCGCTGACGACGTGCGGCGCAGAGGTCCAGAAGGGCAATCCGCCGACGGAGCGCAAGATCCAGCGCCTGTTCCGCAACCCGAAGGTCTCCCGCATGATCAAGCGCTGCAATGACTTCGGTGCGGGCGGCGTCGCTGTCGCCATCGGCGAGCTCGCCGACGGCCTCGTCATCGACCTCGATGCCGTCAAGAAAAAGTACAAGGGCCTCGACGGCACGGAGCTTGCTATCTCTGAATCGCAGGAGCGCATGGCCGTCGTGCTCGACCCGAAGGATGTCGAGGCCTTCCAGAAGTTCTCGGATGATGAGAACCTCGAGGCAACGCCTGTTGCCGTCGTCACGGAGCAGCCTCGCCTCATCATGAAGTGGCGCGGCAACGAGATCGTCCAGATGAACCGCGCCTTCCTCGACACGAACGGCGTGCGCCAGCATGTCACGGCCGTCATCGCACAGCCGGACACGGCAAAGCGCTACCTCGCCGAAGTCCCGGCAGCCGTCAAGGCCTGCGGCTCTGACGCGAAGGCCGCGTGGCTTACAAACCTCCAGGACCTCAACGTCTGCAGCCAGAAGGGCCTCGCTGAGCGTTTCGACTCGACGATCGGCGGCAACACGGTCCTCATGCCGTTCGGCGGCAAGACACAGCTGACGCCGGCTGAGGGCATGGTCGCCAAATTGCCGGTGCTCGGCGCAGAGACGACGACGGCGACGGCCATGACGTTCGGCCTCAACCCGGCCTTCACGGAGTGGAGCCCGTTCCACGGCGCCCTCTACTCGGTTGTCGAAGCAGCGGCCAAGATGGTCGCGCTCGGCGGTGACGCCGCGAAGATCCGCCTGACGTTCCAGGAGTACTTCGAGAGTCTCGGCAAGGACCCGGCGAAGTGGGGCAATCCGTTCGCAGCCCTCATCGGCGCTCTCTGGGCACAGCATGAGCTCGGCATCGCGGCCATCGGCGGCAAGGACTCCATGTCCGGCACGTTCGAGCACATCCACGTGCCGCCGACGCTCGCAGCTTTCGCTGTCGACGTCATGAAGGCCGACCGTGCTGTCTCGCCGGAGTTCAAGCAGGCGGGCAGCCGCGTCTACGTCGTGCCGGCCGAGAAGGACGAGCAGGACCTGCCGGTCTTCCCGAAACTGCGCGCAAACTTCGAGAAGATCCGCCAGCTCACGGCAGCGGGCAAGGTGCGCGCTGCGCAGAGCATCGGCGTCGGTGGCATTGCCGCAGCCGTCACAAAGATGGCACTCGGCAACCGCATCGGCTTTGCGTTCGCGAAGGAGATGACGGAAGAGCAGCTCTACTGCGCCGACTATGGCACGATCGTCCTCGAGCTTGCGGACGATGTCGATGTCTCGGCAGCGCTTGCCGAGACGGGCGCCTATGAGCTCGGCCAGACGACGGCAGAGCAGGAAATCCGCGTGAACGGCATCGCCGTCAGCATCAAAGAGGCAGAGAAGGCCTACACGACGCCGCTCGAGAAGATCTTCCCGACGCAGACGAAGAAGGTCAAGGGCGAGGTATCGTATGCCCCGTACACGAAGGGCAACGGCATCACCGCTGCGACAAAGATCGCTCGCCCGCATGTCATCATCCCGGTATTCCCCGGCACGAACTGCGAGTACGATTCGGCCCGTGCCTGGGAGCGCGCCGGCGCTACGGCCGAGACGATCGTCGTGCGCAACCTGACGCCGACGGCTGTCGAGGAGACGGTCGAGGCGCTCGTCAATGGCATCAAGCGCTCGCAGATCATCATGCTGCCGGGCGGCTTCTCCGGCGGCGATGAGCCGGACGGCTCGGGCAAGTTCATCGCGGCGATGTTCCGCAACCCGCGCATCAAGGAAGAGGTCATGGCACTCCTTCAGAAGCGCGACGGCCTGATGCTCGGCATCTGCAACGGCTTCCAGGCGCTCATCAAGCTCGGCCTCGTGCCGTACGGCGAGATCCGCGATCTCTCCGAGAACTCCCCGACGCTGACGCACAACACGATCGGCCGCCATGCTTCCTGCATGGTCGACACGCGCGTCATCTCGAACCTCTCGCCGTGGTTCAACAACGTCAAGGTCGGCGACGTCCACACGATCGCCATCTCGCACGGCGAGGGCCGCTTCGTGGCTGACGCCGAGACGGTCAAGAGACTTCAGGAAAACGGCCAGATCGCGACGCAGTACGTCGATGCAGCCGGCAATCCGTCGCTCGACATCCCGTTCAACCCGAACGGTTCTGTCGATGCCATCGAAGGCATCACGAGCCCGGACGGCCGCGTGCTCGGCAAGATGGGCCATTCGGAGCGCATTGGCGAAGATGTCGCCAAGAACGTCCCGGGCAGCAAGGATCAGCAGCTCTTCGAGGCTGGTGTCCGCTACTACAAATGAGTAGACGCTGCGCCGTCGGCGTGATACAATAAAGAATAATTGACAAATGCGGTCAGTGCCTACTGGCCGCATTCTTACTATCAGGGGGGCATCACTTTGGTTGGTATCGTAATCGTTTCACACAGCCAGAAATTGGCGGAGGGCGTCAAGGAGCTGGCGGAGATGATGGCAAACAACGTGCACATCGAGGCGGCGGGCGGCCTCGATGAAGGACTGCTCGGCACGAGCTACGAGCGCGTCAAGGTCGCCATCGAGGATGTCTGCGGCACGGATGGTGCCGTCGTGCTCATGGACATGGGCTCGGCCGTCATGACGGCCGAGCTCGCGGTCGAGGAGTGCCGCGACGAGGCCGTGCGCCTCGTAGACTGCCCAATCGCCGAGGGCGCCGTGCTCGCGGCTCTCGCTGCGGCGAGCGGGGCAGGCCTTGACGAAGTTGTGCGCAGGGCGGAATCATCTCGCCATATGGAAAAGATCGTCAGGCCGTGAGTCAGTCACAAACTCGATTTGACAAAGTTGATATAATGTATAGCTGTAAGAGTATACGTAACAGATGCCGCGCGCGCTCGGCATCCGTTTCGTTTGGGACCCATCGGCGCGCATCGGGAGGATGAGAATCATCGATTTCCAGGATTTGACGAAAGAAGACAAGCCGGTGCTGGACCGTCATTTTTCCAGCGGCTATTACGAGAATTCCCACTTCAATTTCACGAACTTCTTCATGTGGCGCGAGCCGTACCATGTCAGATGGGCAGAGGATGGCGATGTGCTCTACATGACGTGCGAGTGGGAAGGCGAGCTCATGGCCATCCAGCCGTTCTGTGCAGAGGAGAAGTGGCCTGAGGCGACGGCGAAGATTCTCTCTTATTTTGAAGAACAGGGCCGCCCCGTGCTCTTCACGGGCATCGAGAAGGCCTACGCAGAGTTCCTCGAGCAGTACGACGGTGCCTCTTTTGAGATCGAGGATGACCGCGACAACTGGGATTACGTCTACGAGGCAGAGAAACTCATCAGTCTCTCGGGCCGCAAGCTCCACTCCAAGAAGAACCATCTCAACGCCTTCCGCAAGATGTACCCGCAGGCTGAGTACCTGCCCATCACGGAGGACATCATCACGGCCTGCAAGATCGAGCTCAACAACTGGTACAAGCTGCGCATCCAGGATGAGCCGGACGACCCCTTCATCGGCTGGGAGCGCAAGGCTATCCTCGAAATCTTCAACGACTTCGACTACTTCAAGCTCAAGGGCGGCGCCATCCGCCTCGATGACCGCATCATCGCCTTCACGTTCGGCGAGGCGCTCAATGCCGATACGGCCGTCATCCATGTCGAGAAGGCGGACCCGAATATCCGCGGCGCGTACCCGGCCATCAACCAGGGCTTCGTCGAGCACGCCTGGAGCGCGATGACCTACATCAACCGCGAGGAGGACATGGGCCATGAGGGACTGCGCAAGGCGAAGGAATCGTACAAGCCATTCAAGATGATCGAGAAATTCAACGCACGCCGCAAGTGATCCGCCTTGCAACATGCGTTTGGATTCGCTACAATAAAGGTGTAAGTCTGTAAAAGATCGATTCATCAGGGGAGGTATTTTTATGGCAAAGCGTTTTTTCGTATGTGAGAAATGTGGGAACATCGTCGGGCTCATCAAGGACGCTGGCGGCCCGCTGAGCTGCTGCGGCCAGCCGATGAAGGAACTCATCCCCAATACGGTCGATGCGGCTGCTGAGAAGCACGTGCCGGTCATCACGCTGGACCGCGAGGGCGGTGAGGTCACGGTACAGGTCGGCACGGTCGCACATCCGATGCTGCCGGAGCACTTCATCGAGTGGATCCACCTCGAGACGGAGAACGGCGCACAGATCAAGCACCTCAAACCGGGTGAGACGCCGGAGGCAGTATTCATGCTGGCCGGCGGCGAAAAGCCGGTCGCGGCGTTTGCTTACTGCAACCTCCACGGCCTCTGGAAGGCAGAGTTCCACGAGGACTGAGAACGGAGGTCTGAAGACGGAAGGCACGAAAAAAGAGGAAGGACGTGAGGGTCCTTCCTCTTTTCTATGTCCTGCGTTCCTGCGTCAGCGTGCGCCGCATGTTCCTGTGACAGCATGGCAGTCTTCCTCGCGGTTCGTCAGGCCGAGCTTCGCGATCATGGCCATGTCTTCCTTGATCGTCGTGCCGGAGGTCGTGAGCATGTTGCCCGTGATTGAAGCCGAGGCACCGGCGCAAAAGGCGGTGGCGCCGTTTTTCGGCAGCAGCTTGCGCCCGGCGGCCAGGCGGATGTTGGCTGCTGGATTGATGTAGCGGAAGAAGGCGATCGTGCGCAGGATGTCATCTGCCGGCAACTGCGCGCGGCCTTCCATGCCCGTGCCGGGAATCGGCATCAAGGCGTTGATGGGGATGGACTCGATGCCGAGCTCCGCCAGGGAGAGAGCCATGTCGAGGCGGTCCTCCCATGTCTCGCCCATGCCGATGATGCCGCCGGAGCAGACGCAGAAGCCCTCTTCCTGCGCCATCTTGATGGTCCGGATGCGGTCGTCGTACGTGTGCGTTGTGCAGATCTGTGGGAAGAAGCGGTGGCTCGTCTCGATGTTGTGGTGGTAGCTCGTGACGCCAGCCTCGCGCAGGCGTCTTAGCTGGGCGCGCGTCAGCAGGCCGTGCGATGCGCAGAGGTCGATGTGGAGTGTATCGCGCATGGCCTCATACGTCTCGATGGCCCGGTCGAAGTCGCGTCCTGAGAGCGCCCGGCCGGAGGTCACGATGGCAAAGCGGTTGGCGCCGGCTTCCTCGTTCGCACGCGCGTGGGCGATGATCGTCTCCTTGGGCAGGAAGGCGTATTCTTCGATGCCCGTGTGATGGCAGGCCGCCTGTGCACAGTACTTGCAGTTCTCTCCACAGCGGCCGCTGCGCCCGTTGATGATCGTGCAGAAGTCGATGTGATTGCCGCAGAAGTGATCCTGCAGCAGGCGGGCGCCTTCCTGCAGTTCCGGGAGCGGTGCGGTGAGGAAGATCGAGAGATCGTCTCCACGCTTGATGCGGCGGCCGGCGATAATGCTTTTGGCGAGTTTCAGGCAATTGGATTCGGACATGATAAGACCTCGATTCATATGTGCGTCGTGGTGTGGGATTATGGTCAACATTATAGGATAATATCGGTTAACCGTCAACCTTTAGGATAAGAGTGCTTGACAAAAAGCGGTATTTCATTGACAAATCGGGCAGGTGTTGTAAAATGAAGCTATATTGGAAGTTTTATCTCTATATAGTGGAAAGAAGCAGGTGAAGTATTTCTTTGCAGCAGGCATTGGAAAGACAGATTGTCTTTGAAGACCATAAAGAAGCATACGCACTTCTCGGGGACCGGGATGAGTTTTTGCAGGTGTTCCGCGAGAATTTTGACTGCCAGTTCATCAGCCGCGGCGAGCAGCTCGAGATCCTCGGCGAAGCCGCTGAGGTGAAGATGGCAGCAACGCTCGTCGAAGAGCTCCAGTATCTCTACCGTCAGGGCACGACGATCACGATGCATGAGGTCCGCTACGGCATCGGTCTCGTGCGCGGCGGCAAGGGCGAGGCACTGCACACGCTCTTCGGCGACACGATCCTCGTGACCGCGCGCGGCCGCCACGTACGCCCGAAGACGCTCGGCCAGCGCCTCTATCTCGACACGATCCGCCACAATTCCATCACGTTCGGCATCGGGCCGGCCGGCACGGGCAAGACATACTTGGCTGTCGTCATGGCTGTCGCGGCCCTGCGCAACAAGGAGGTGCGGCGCATCATCCTGACGCGCCCGGCTGTCGAGGCTGGTGAGCGTCTCGGCTTCCTGCCGGGCGACCTGCAGGACAAGGTCGACCCGTACCTGCGCCCGCTCTACGATGCGCTGCAGGACATCCTCGGCCAGGACAGCTACCAGAAGCTCATGGCCAAGGGCATCATCGAAATTGCGCCGCTCGCCTACATGCGCGGCCGCACGCTCGAAGACGCCTTCGTCATTCTCGACGAGGCACAGAACACGACGGACAAGCAGATGAAGATGTTCCTGACGCGCCTCGGCTTCGGCTCGCGCATGGTCGTCACGGGCGACCTCGGCCAGGTCGACCTGCCGCGCGGCGTCGCGTCGGGCCTGCGCGAGGCGAGCCAGGTCTTGAAGGACGTCAAGGGCATCGGCATCGTGCGCATGGCGCCTGTCGATGTCATCCGCCACGATGTCGTCACGCGCATCGTCGAGGCGTACGGTGCCTGGGAAGAGAAAAAGAAGAAAGAGAAGGAGCAGCGAGATAAGCAGCGGGAGGTGCGCGCGAAGTGAATGTCATCATCAGCAATTATCCAGAGGATCTCGAAGTGCCGCAGGAATACGTCGAGAATGTGACGGCGGCGGCCCAGAAGGTCGGCGAGATCTACGGCGTCGAGAACGGCGAGGTCAGCATCACGCTGACGAACAACGATTACATCCACGAGCTCAACCGTCAGTACCGCGGCATCGACCGTCCGACGGATGTCCTCTCGTTTGCGCTCAATGAGAGCGAGGAGCCGGAAGTCACGGGCGGCGCCGACCTCAATGTGCTCGGCGACCTCGTCATCTCGGTGGAGCGCGCCGAGGAGCAGGCCAAGGACTTCGGTCACAGCGTCAAGCGCGAGATGGCCTTCCTGACGGTGCACGGCATGCTGCATCTCCTGGGCTACGACCACATGGAAGAGGAGGAGCGCCTCGAGATGGAGCGGGAGCAGCGCTTCGTCATGGAGAAGCTCGGCATCCCGCGCGAATGACGCGGTAAGCATTGCATAAAGACCAATCGAATAGAAAGAAGTGAAGGTATGGAACAGAACGCAAAACATAGATCGGGCTTCATCGCCGTCATCGGCCGCCCGAACGTCGGCAAGTCGACGCTCATCAACACGCTGATCGGCCAGAAGATCGCCATCATGAGCGACAAGCCGCAGACGACGCAGAACCGCATCCTCTGCATTCTGACGGAACCCGATGCCCAGATTGTCTTCCTCGACACGCCGGGCATCCACAAGCCGAAGCACAAGCTCGGCGAGTACATGGTCAAGGCAGCCGAGGGCACACTCAAGGAAGTCGACGCCATTCTCTTCGTCGTCGATGCGACGGAGAAGATGGGCCCGGGCGAGTACTACATCCTCGAGCGCCTGCAGGCGACGCGCAAGCCCGTCATCCTCGTCGTCAACAAGCTCGACCTCATCGAGAAGGAGCAGGTCCTGCCGATCATCTCGCGCTATGCCGACAAGTACCCGTTCGTCGGTGTCGTGCCGATCTCGGCCAAGGCGGAGACGAATCTCGACTCCCTGCTGACGGAGGTCAAGAAGTACCTGCCGGAGGGCCCGCAGTACTATCCGGAGGACATGGTCACGGACCAGCCGGAGCGCCTCATCGTCGCCGAGCTCATCCGCGAGAAGGTCCTGCAGCTCACGCGTGACGAGGTGCCGCATGCGGTGGCCGTCGAGACGGATGAGATGACGACGCGGCCGAATGGCGATGTCTACATCCGCGCGACGATCTACGTCGAGCGCGATTCGCAGAAGGGCATCATCATCGGTGCCAAGGGCGCAATGCTCAAGGAGATCGGCGCTCTGGCGCGCAAGGACATCGAGGCGCTGCTCGGCTCGCGCGTCTTCCTCGACCTCTGGGTCAAGGTCAAGAAGGACTGGCGCAACCGCGAAGGCGTGCTCCACAACTTCGGCTTCGGGGTGGAATCGTAATGGCAAAAGAGCGCAAGAGCTGTCTGTCGAAGCGCGTCTCGCGCCGCTTCGTCAACGGCCTTATACTGCTCGTGCCGGTCGTCATCACGCTGCTCGTCGTCAGCGAGGTCCTGCACTTCACGGAGGGCGTGCTCGGCAAGCACCTGCCGTTCTACTTCCCGGGGCTCGGCATCATCACAGTGGTGCTCGTCATCTACTTCGTCGGCTGGATCTCGTCGTACTGGATCATGCGCCGCCTGATCCACTACGGCGAAGCGCTGCTCGGCAAGATCCCTGTCGTCAAGTTCATCTACAACAGTGTCAAGCACCTCTCGACGGCCGTCTTTGAGTCGAACAACATGTTCGACCACGTCGTGCTCGTGCCGTTCCACCAGTCGAAGGCGCTCGGCTTCATCATGGCCGATGTGCCGCAGATGCTCAAGGAGAAGCTCGGCGATGATTACGTCTGCGTCTTCGTGCCCTGGAGCCTCAACATGACGTCGGGTACAAACCTCTTCGTGCGCAAGCAAGATGTCATCTACCTCGACATCAGCAGCGAGTCGGCCCTGCAGTACATGCTGACAGCCGGCGCTGTCATGCCGCGGCGCTTGGAAAGCGACGCAGAGATGCAGCCGGATGTGTCGGCAGAGGCGGCAGCCGAGCTCGCCAAAAAGAAGAAGGGCTGACATGGCAATCTATCAGACAGAAGCCGTCGTGCTCGGCTCGAAGAACTGGGGCGATGCCGACAAGATGATGACCTTCTTCACGAAGGAGCGCGGCCTCGTGCGCGCGGCTGCCTTTGGCTGCCGCAGGCCGAGGAGCCCCTTGGCGGGCGGCATGCAGATGTTCTCGCACCTCGATTTGCAGCTCTCGGAGGGCAGGCGCGTCGACACGGTGCGCCAGTGCCTGCTGCGCCGCCATTACAGGAAGCTCAGCGAAGACCTCATGGTGATGGCCTACGGCAGCTTCGTCGCGGAGTTCCTGCGCGAGTTCCTGCCGGAGGGTCAGCCGGAGCCGCAGATGTTCTCGGCACTGCTCGACATCCTCGCGGCCTTTGAGCAGCGCAACCCGCGCATAACGGCCGTAGCGGCTGTCTACCAGCTCATGGAGTTCACGGGCCTCCAGCTGCGCTATGAGAACTGCGTCCACTGCGGCAGGAAGATCGAGGGAGATGCTGCCTTCTCCATGCGCGAGGGCGGCGTGCTCTGCCAGGACTGTGCGACGCCTGACGCGAAGCCCTTTCCCGATGAACTGCGCCGCTTCATCATCGGACTGCGCGACTTCGACTGGCAGGGCGGGGAGTTGCGCCTCTCATCGTCCCTGCTCGTTGCAGCGGAAGAGGTCCTGCTCACTTACCTGCAGGACCTCTTAGGCCGGCCACTGAAGTCGCTGGCCTTCATCCAGCAGCTCAGCATGACAGGATGAGACAACAAAAAAACGCTCACATCTCTTGGATGTGAGCGTTTTTTTATGCCGTATGATGGCCGCTCAGCCGAGCGTCTTGCCGGAAAGCGCTGTCTCCATGAAGGTCTGCTGGGCGCCGATCGGCGTCATGCCCTGGCGGCACGAGGCGCGGACGTACGAGCCGTCGGAGCGCATGAGGTAAGCCTTCGTGTTGTCCTTAAGGTATGTCTGCAGGATGGCGTGCAGGCGGTTCTTGTGGTCCTGCTCGCGGATCGGGATCATGAGCTCGACGCGGTTGTTGAGGTTGCGCGGCATCCAGTCGGCTGACGAGATGAAGACATCTTCGCGTCCGCCGTTGTAGCAGTAGAGGATGCGGCTGTGCTCGAGGAAGCGGCCGACGATGCTGCGCACGTGGATGTTCTCGCTGACCTCCGGCAGGCCCGGGCGCAGGACACAGATGCCGCGGACGATGAGGTCGATCTTGACGCCGGCGGCCGATGCCTCGTAGAGCTTGGCGATGATCAGGCGGTCTAGGAGAGAGTTCATCTTGGCGGCGATGTAGGCGCGCTCGCCGCGCTTGGCGTGCTCGATCTCCTGGTCGATCTCTGCCATGATCGTCTCGCGCAGGTTGAGCGGTGCGACGATGAGCTTGTTCCAGGCCGGCGGGTCAGAGAAGCCGGAGAGGAAGTTGAAGAAGCGGGAACCGTCGGCACCGATCTCGTTGTCGGCCGTCATCAGGCCGATATCCGTGTAGATCTTGGCTGTCGAACCGTTGTAGTTGCCCGTCGCGAGATGGCAGTAGCGGCGGATGCCGTCTTCCTCGCGGCGCACGACCATCGTGATCTTGGAGTGCGTCTTGAGGCCGAGGATGCCGTAGATGACGTGGCAGCCGGCTTCCTCGAGGCGGCGCGCCATGATGATGTTGTTCTCCTCGTCGAAGCGCGCCTTGACCTCCATGAGCACCGTGACCTGCTTGCCGTTGCGGGCAGCGTCGGCGAGCGCCGAGATGATCGGCGACTTGCTCGAGACGCGGTAGAGCGTCTGCTTGATGGCGAGTACGGCATCGTCATCGGCGGCCGTGCGGATGAAGTTCTCGACCGTCGCGAACGTCTCGTACGGATGGTGGACGAGCACGTCCTTCTCGCGGATGGCCTTCCAGATGTCCTTCGTCTTGCGCGCGGCAAGCTCGACCGACGGCTGCGGCACGAAGGGCTCGTAGCGCAGCGCATCGTAGCCGCTGAGGTTGGCGAACGACGAGAAGAAGGCGCCGCCGAGCGGCCCGTCAATCGTGTAGATGTCGAGCTCGTCGAGCTCGAGCTCCTTCTGGAGCGTCTTGCGCGTCTCCTTCGAGCACGATTTGGCGATCTCGAGGCGCACGGCCGCGCCCTTGCGCCGCTTCTCGAGGGATTTCTCGACTTCGAGCAGCAGGTCGTCGACGTCCTCGCGGATGTCGAGGTCGGCGTCGCGCGTGATGCGGAACGGCGTCGTCTCGAGGATCTCGTAGCCGGTGAAGAAGCGCTCGGCGAAGTAGCTCAGGATGTCCTCAAGGTAGAGGTAGTGCTGGAGCTCCGGTACCTTGATGAGGCGGCCGAGGACGGATACCGGCACGGGCAGGATGGCGAGGCGGATTTCCTTGTCCTCGGGGCGCTTGAGGTGGACGGCGAGGTTGAGGCTCTTGCTCGTCAGGAAGGGGAAGGGGTGCGACGGGTCGATGCCCATCGGCGTGACGACCGGGAAGATCTCGCGCTCAAAGAATTCCGTCAGCCAGCGGTCCTGCTGTGCATCGAGATCTTCCGGGCGGACGAAGCGGATGCCGTGCTCTTTGAGCTCGGCGAGCGTCGCCTTGAGGCAGCGGTCGATGTCGTGCATCTGCTCGTGGGCGATGCGGCTGACGGCGTCCATCTGGCCCTGCGGCGTCAGGCCGCTGATGTCGTGGTGCTTGACGCCGCTCTCGATGAGGTGCTTGAGTCCGGCGACGCGGATCATGAAGAACTCATCGAGGTTGGAGCAGCTGATGGCGATGAAGCGTAGGCGCTCGAGCAGGGGGTTGTCCTTGCTCGTCGATTCGCGCAGCACGCGCTGGTTGAAGCTCAGCCAGGTGCACTCGCGGTTCAGGTAGTATTGACGGTCATTGAAGTCCATATCATTTCCTCCTTAAGACAGGCTCGATGCCGAAGATTTCGCGGAAGAGCGTCGAGGCCTGTGCGAAGCTCCAGCGAATCAGAGAGATGTCGTACTCTGAGGTGTAATTGACGTATAATTTTTCCTTGACGAGGCGCACGGCGAGGCTCTGGATGCGCCCACTATGGCCCTGGTCGAGGGCATCGGCGAGGCGCAGGATCGCGCAGCACTTGTCGGCGACAATCTTCTGCTCCTGCGTCAGGCGCTGATAGTGCATGTCCTTCTTGCCGGGATTGTCGCGGTGGTAGTAATAGCTGATGCAGGCGATGACTTCCTTCTCGGCATCGGTGATGCCGAAGATGTCGGTGCCCATGATGATCTGCCACGAGTGCAGTGGATAATTGCGCAGGTTGACGAACTTGCCCGTCTCGTGCAGGAGCGCGCTCATGCGCAGCAGCAGGCGATGGCGCGTCGAGAGTCCGTGCACGCGGCGCAGGCCGTCGAAGAGCTTCGTCGCGTACTCGTCGATGCGGCTGATGTGCGGCAGGTTGCAGTTGTAGCGCATGGCCGTGCTGCGCGCGAGGTCCAGGAGCAGGTCGGCCTGCTCTGAGATCGCCTTCGGGCTGATGCGTTGCGCGCCGCACCAGGCTGCATAGCCGTAGAGGAAGGTCGTGTTCATGACGAGGATCGTGTCGATGTGGAGCGTGCGCACGACTTCCTCGTAGAGCAGCAGCGTAGGCAGCAACAGCTGGGCGCGCCGCTCGCTGATCTCGAAGGCCTGCATGAGCTTGTGGGTCGTCAGCGGCATCAGCGACTCCGTGATCTCCAGGAATTTCTCGGGATCGATGACGGCGGGATACTGCGTCGTGCCCGGTGCACCTCCGGAGAGCTGCGAGACGAGGATGCGCGCCTCGAAGCCCGTGAGCACGAGTGTGTGGATGTCCGCGTGCTCGATGCGGGGCCAGAGCGAGGACAGCGAGGCGTGCAGATAGTCGCGCACGGCCGCGGGGAACATGACGCTGACGCGCTCTTCCTCGGTAAAGTGCTCGAGGACGCTGAGGCGCCCGCCCGTGACATTTGTCTGGAAGAGCAGCGTGCTGTCCTGCCAGCCCGTGAAGCCGAGGCCGCCCGAGGTGACGTCGAGCAGCAGCGTCGGCTTCGTGCCGACATGCTCGTCCTCTTTCAGGAAGTGGTGCAGCGCGAAGAACTTGTAGTAGACTTCCTCCGTCATGTCGGCGACGTGGAAGCGGAAGCCCGTGCGCATGTATAAGAGGTCGAGGATGCCCAGGCGGTTCTCGGCCTCGCGGATGACTGTCGTGGCGATCGGGTAGACCTCATCGACGCGGTAGTCGAGCAGGAGTTGACGGAATCCCTGCAGGATGTGGCAGAGTTCATGGATGGAGGCAAAGGAGAGGTGGTGCGTGCGGAAGACTTCCTCACCGAGAGGGATCTCTTTGTTTGCCGATTCGATGATCTCGATGTTGGTCGGAGAGTGATAATTCACGATGGCCATACTCGTGTGGATGGAGCCGATGTGAATGATGCCGAATGTGGCTGTTTTCTTCATAGATAACATCCTTTCTGGAAGGGCGGCTCTGGAGAGGGGCCTGGATTCATTATAGGAAACAGGAGAGGGCTCTGCGTTACTTTTTCGTGAAATTCTTGTTAATTCCTTTTTTTATGTGGCGCAATGCGAAGGGAAATTTCGAATCGTCTTGAAGCATCGCGCGCGAATTGCTATACTGGAAGAAACTGTAAGAATCTGTGGAATTGCGCGCAAATGCGGACGGCAATCAAAAAGGGGAGTTCTTCTATGGAGAGAGTGGCAATCATCGATATGGGCTCGAATTCGATCCGCTTCATCGTCATGCAGGTGGCGGACAACAAGTCGTATCACCTCGAATATCAGCAGAAAGAGGCTATCCGTCTCGGCCGCGGCATGTCGGAGACGGGCAAGCTCAATCCGGAGGGCGTGGAGCGCGCCCTTGCATGCCTGCACGTCTACAAGCACATGATGGAAGTCATGCAGGTCACGAAGTGCATCGCCGTCGCGACGGCGGCCGCGCGCAATGCCTCAGATGGCGAGGCGTTCATCGAGCGCATCAAGCAGGAAACGGGCATCGAGATCGAGGTCATCTCGGGTGAGCGCGAGGCGTACCTCGGCTACCTCGGCGTCGTCAACACAATCGACGAGCGCAACTACGTGCAGTTCGACCTCGGCGGCGCTTCCATCGAAGTCTCGCTCGTGCGCGACCGCAAGATCGTCGAGTCCGTCTCCGTGCCAATCGGCGCCGTGACGGTCACGGATGCCTTCAACCTCGGTGACAAGGTGACGCCTGCGGCCATCGAGCGCTGCTGCGCATTCGTGCGGAGAAAATACGAGGAGATGATCCCGTGGGCCGAGGGACTCAACCTGCCCGTCATCGGCGTCGGCGGCACCGTCCGAAACCTCGCGAAGATGGACCAGGCGCAGACGAACTACCAGCTCTCGCGCATCCACAACTACATCATCCCGCGCCGCCGCTTCGAGGAGACGTACACGAGTATCATCAAGTCGAACCTCTCGAGCCGCAAGCGCATGAAGGGACTCTCGTCAGAGCGTGCCGACCTCATTGTCGCCGGTGCCATCATCATCAACACGCTCATGGAGTTCACGGGCGGTCAGAACATCATCGTCTCGGGCTGCGGCCTGCGCGACGGCGTCTTTTTCGAGTACTACGGCGAGACGTATGGCTACGGCGATGGCTATAAGGGCCCGATCATCCCGGATGTGCTGCAGGAGAGTGTGCACAATTACCTCTTGAGCGCCGACCGCCGCATGGAGCACCTCGAGCGCGTGCGCACGCTTGCGCTGAGCCTCTTTGACCAGCTCAAGCGCTCGCACGGCGGGACGCGGCGCGACCGCAGCCTGCTGGAGGTCGCAGCCTGGCTGCATGACTCGGGCAAGGTCGTCAACTACTACGACCACGCGCGCCACTCGGCCTTCATCATCGCACATGCGCCACTCTACGGCATGCGCCAGCTCGAGCAGCTCCGGGCTGCATTCATCGCGGGCTTCCACCACGGCATCAGCAACAAGATCATGCGGGCTTACCGATACGGCATGATGCTGACGCCGGAGGATTGGAAGAAGGTGCGCCGGCTCTCGCTTCTCCTGGCACTCGCCGAAGCGTCCGATGTGACGTACGAGGGCGTCGTGCGCAGGATCGACGTCGCCGACGACGAAGAGGCCGTCGTGCTCTCGCTGCGCGGCAAGAAGGGCGAAGATCACAGCGCGGCAGAGTTCGAGATGAAGTCGTACTGCAAGCAGTTCAAGAAGGAGTACGGCAAGCCGCTGATCATCATGTGGCAGAAGGGCTGATCAGTGACCAGTTGACAAGTCACGTGACTTTTGCTAGACTCGTAGATAGCAATGAGGAAGAAGAGTAATCTCAGCAGTCAGCGAGACGGCGATGGTGTGAGGCAGTCAATGAGATGAACGGCACTTCGGAGCGCAATCCCATAATTTGAGCGGGCTTTCCTTCTGGAAGCCAATCAGGGTGGAACCGCGGTACTTGAAAGACAAGTCTCGTCCCTGTAACGTTACGTTGCAGGAACGAGATTTTTATTTGTTTCTGTGACATTCGAAATGGTGAAAAGGAGTTGTTCCCATGAAATTTCAGGAAATCATCCTGGCCCTGCAGAAATTCTGGTCGGAGCAGGGCTGCATCCTGGCAGAACCGTATGATGTCGAGAAGGGCGCCGGCACGATGAACCCGTCGACGTTCCTGCGCGTGCTCGGCCCCGAGCCGTGGCACGTCGCCTACGTCGAGCCGTCGCGCCGCCCGGCCGATGGCCGCTACGGCGATAACCCGAACCGCCTCTATCAGCACCACCAGTTCCAGGTCATCATGAAGCCGTCGCCGGACAACATCCAGGAGCTCTACCTCGAGAGCCTCGAGCGCCTCGGCATCGACCCGAAGCAGCACGACATCCGCTTCGTCGAGGACAACTGGGAGTCGCCGACGCTCGGCGCCTGGGGCCTCGGCTGGGAAGTCTGGCTCGACGGCATGGAGATCACGCAGTTCACGTACTTCCAGCAGGTCGGCAGTCAGGACATCAAGCCGGTCGCCTCGGAGATCACGTACGGCCTCGAGCGCCTCGCGATGTACATCCAGGGTGTCGAGAACGTCTACGACATCCAGTGGACGGATGACTACACGTACGGCGATGTCTTCCACCAGAACGAGTACGAGCAGTCGGTCTACGCCTTCGACCTCTCGGATGAGGCGCTGCTCTTCGACCTGTTCGACAAGTACGAGAAAGAGGCTGTGCGCGTCATCGACAAGGGCTATGTCCATCCGGCCTACGACTACGTGCTCAAGTGCTCGCATACGTTCAACCTGCTCGATGCGCGCGGTGCCATCTCCGTCTCGCAGCGTGCCGCTTTCATCGGCCGCGTGAGAAAGCTCGCGCGTCTCTGCGCAGAGTGCTATCTGAAACAGCGTGAGGAGCTCGGCTATCCGATGCTCCACAGAGGGGAGAAGTGAGCATGGCTAAAGATCTGTTATTTGAAATCGGCACGGAAGAAGTTCCGGCCCACGTAATGCCGGGCACACTCGCCCAGCTCAAGGAGAACGCCGAGAAGGCACTGAACGAGAACCGCATCGCCTTCACGGCCATCCGCACGCTCGGCACGCCGCGCCGCACGGCACTCATTGTCGAGGGAGTCGCGGAGAAGCAGGAAGATGTCGCGAGCGAGAATCGCGGCCCGTCCGTCAAGATCGCCTTCGATGCGGACGGCAATCCGACGAAGGCTGCGCAGGGCTTTGCGCGTGGCCAGCACGTTGACCCGAAAGACCTCGTCGTCAAGGACGGCTATGTCTACGCGGAAGTCCACGAGGAGGGCCAGCCGACGGCAAAGATCCTCGAAACGCTGCTGCCAGAGCTCGTCTGCGGCCTCTCGTTCCCCAACAACATGCGCTGGGGCGACCTCGACTTCAAGTTCATCCGCCCGATCCGCTGGTTCGTCGCGCTCTACGGCTCCGATGTCATCCCGTTCGAGCTCGCAAACGTCAAGTCGGGCCGCACGTCGCGCGGCCACCGTTTCCTCTCGCAGGGCGACTTCGAGATTGCCGATGCGAAGAGCTACGAGAAGGCCTGCGAGGAGAACTTCATCATCGTCGACCAGGACAAGCGCAAGCAGATGATCCGCGAGCAGATCGAGGCCGTCGCCAAGGCGAATGGCGGCCAGGCCGAGATCACGGAAGACCTCTTAGAAGAGGTCCTCTACCTCGTCGAGTATCCGACGGCGCTTTGCGGCAACTTCGAGGAGAAGTACCTGCAGCTGCCGCCGGAGGCCGTCATCACGCCGATGCGCGACCATCAGCGCTACTTCCCGGTAAAGACGGCTGACGGCAAGCTGCTGCCGCTCTTCATCACGGTCCGCAACGGTGGCAAGGAATACCTCGAGACGGTCCAGCACGGCAATGAGCGCGTCCTGCGCGCCCGCCTCGCCGATGCGCAGTTCTTCTTCGACGAAGACCGCAAGAAGAGCCTTGAAGAGCATCGCGAGAAGCTCAAGACGGTCGTCTTCCAGCAGGGCCTCGGCACGATGTACGAGAAGACGGAGCGCCTCGAGAAGCTCGCTTCTTTCATCGCTGATGCCATCGGCGCCGACGAGAAGGACCACAAGCACGCCAAGCGCGCCGCCATCCTCTCGAAGGCCGACCTCGTCACGGGCATGGTCACGGAGTTCACGGAACTGCAGGGGATCATGGGCCGCGAGTACGCGAAGCTCGACGGCGAGTGCGAGAAGGTCGCCATTGCCATCGACGAGCACTACAAGCCGCGCTTTGCCGGTGACAGCCAGCCGCAGACGACGGCCGGCCGCATCGTGAGCCTGGCCGACAAGATCGACACGATCGTCGGCACGTTCAGCCTCGGCAAGATCCCGACGGGCTCGCAGGATCCTTTTGCACTGCGCCGCCAGGCACTCGGCCTCGTCAACATGATCATCGAGGCCAAGTATCACCTGAGCCTCGCATCCATCGTCGCGAAGGCCATGGACCTCTACGCCATCGAGGATGAGAAGGCACGCGCGAAGATGCAGCAGGATGTGGCAGACTTCATCCGCCTGCGCCTCAAGAATGTCCTCGAGTCCATCCGCTACGACGTCGTCGACGCCGTGCTCGCAGATGTCGACGACATCTACGCCGTCTCGCTGCGCGCAAAGGCCGTGGCAGACTATGTGGCATCTGCCGATGCTGCAGCAGGCATCCAGGCATTTGTCCGCGTGGCCAACCTCGCCAAGAAGGCGGAGTCCGCCGAAGTCTCGGCAGAGCTCTTCCAGACGGATGCAGAGCGCACGCTCTTCGCCGCCTACGAGAAGGCAGCTGCAGCTGTCGAGGCAGATATCGCTTCTGAGGCATATGCGGAGGCTATCCGTGCCCTCGCGGCACTCGCCGCTCCGATCGACGCGTTCTTTGCAGACGTCATGGTCATGGACAAGGACGAGGCCATCAAGAACAACCGCCTCGGCCTGCTCAAGAGCATCGATGCAATCGTAGGCCGCGTCGCCGATTTCACGAAGATCGTCCTCGCGTAACGAGCAGAACGGGACACTGGTAAAAAAATGAAGAAGGACCTGACAGCCAGTCGGTGCTGGCTGCCAGGCCCTTCTTTTTGTTCTCTGGATAGCATTTTCTGCGGTGCTCAGGCGATCTTGTTCTTGTTGAAGTCGTACTCGAGGTGGACGAAGGCCTTCTCGCCGTCGCTGTCGATGTAGAGCACGTGGCCGTCGAAGACGCCAATCTTGTCCTGCCAGCGGTACTCGATTGAGTCGCTGTCGATGGCGAGACCGGGGCGCTTGAGCTTGCAGCGCGTGCCGAAGAAGTAGGCCTGCCCCTCGAAGGGGCGCGCGTAGATCGCCTCGCTGCAGAAGATGTTCTCGCCGTCGATGAGGCGCGCTGTGCCCTGCGTCCAGATGGCGCTGAGGTCGCTGGTGATCTGCGCCTCGTCCGCTGTGATCAGGCGGTCGCCGAGATGGATCTGCACACTGCCGTGGCAGATGTAGCGGCCCGTCTTCTCGTCGTACTGCACGGAGCGGGCGGAGATGGCGGGCTGCTCGCCCTGCATGAAGGAACTGACGGGATGGACTTCTGTGACATCAGCAACTTCCATATCTTTCGTGACAGGCTGTGTGCCCTCGGCGGCAGCGGGCGCGGTCAGGCCGATGAGCAGGCCGAGTGCTGTGGCGAGTATATCGCATGATTTGAGCAAGAGGATCACCTCGTAGAAGATTTCGATGATTCTATTCTACTCCTGCCATTCACATTTTGCAAAATCACAAGAAAAGCGAGGCAGGAAGCAGGAAATTCCGCGCTGTGCGCGTAATATATAATTATATGACAAAAGCGTGGATTTGTCACCACTTGTCAATCGATTCTCTTCATGGAAGGGGAAGGAGAGGGGAATGGCCTTGAATATCCGGGAACGGACAGAAGAACTTGAGTACGCGTACCTGGCGCCGCAGGCGGCCAAGAGCCGCGCTGCCAGGCGCAAGGAGAAAGGCGAGGAGTGCGCGCTGCGCACGAGCTTCCAGCGCGACCGCGACCGCATCCTGCACTCCAAATCCTTCCGGCGGCTCAAGCACAAGACACAGGTCTACATCGTGGCGGGCGACCACTACCGCACGCGCATGACGCACAGCCTGGAAGTCGCGCAGATCTCGCGGACTATTGCGCGCGGACTGCGCCTCAACGAGGACCTCGTCGAGGCCATCGCCATCGGCCACGATGTCGGCCACACGCCTTTTGGACATGCGGGCGAGTCGGTGATGGCGGAGCTCGCGGGCCACTTCGCCCACAACGAGCAGAGCCTGCGCGTCGTCGAGTTCCTCGAGAAGGGCGGCAAGGGGCTGAACCTGACCTACGAGGTCAAGGATGGCATCGTCAATCACACGGGGCCTCACCTGCCGAAGACCTTGGAGGGGCGCATCGTGCGCACGGCCGACCGCATCGCCTACCTGACGCACGACTACGATGACAGCCTGCGCGCGGGCCTGCTGAGGGAAGGAGACCTGCCCGCAGCCGTCTACGAGCGCTTTGGCCGGGACACCTCTTCGATGATCACGAGCATGGTTTCAGACATGATCGAGAGCTCGGCAGACCTCACGGACATCCGCCAGTCGGATGAGGTGCGCGAGACGATGGACCTCTTCAGGAGTTTCATGTTCGAGCACATCTATCTGTCCGACGCGCTCGCGCATGAGCGCCGCCAGGCGGGCTTCATGCTGCGCCAGCTCTACGCGCACTTCCTCGCGCATCCAGAGGAGCTCCCGCAGGAGTTCTGCGAGCGCGAGGCGCGCTGGGGCCGCCAGCAGATCGTGACGGATTACGTCGCGGGGCTCACGGACAGCTACGCCGTGCAGCTCTTCTCGGAGATCTTCATCCCGCCCGTCGGGCGCGTCATCCGCTACAGCCGATGACAGCTGTGTGCCAGGAAATTTTCGGGATGAAAAAGGATATTGGGAGTTTTTGCGGAATATATATCTGAAAAACCTGCGTGGAGTGCATGCCCGTCACTTTGTCAAGGGGCTGGACGAGTTTTTTATCCGCGCGAAGAAGGTTTTTTCCAGATGACAGCGAATATACTAGAGTGTCACTCCGGTGTGTGCCGTCAGGCTCCAGCGGAGGACGGGAGGATGGAATCAATTGGAACGAATGCGGAATGAGGCGATGGACGCCTTCGTCGAGCGCGTGAGCGAGAACACAGACATCGTGCGCATCGTGCAGAGCTACGTCCCGCTTAAGCGCCGGGGCAATCGCTACTGGGGGTGCTGCCCGTTCCATCACGAGAAGACGGCATCCTTCTCTGTCGTACCCGATAAGGGCTTCTTCTACTGCTTCGGCTGCCATGCCGGCGGCAATGCGTTCAAGTTCATTTCGCTTATCGAAAACATCTCGTATTTTGACGCGATCAAGCTGCAGGCAGAGAAGCTGGGCATCCCCTTGCCGGAGCGGAAGAGGAGTCCGCAGGAGATCGCGCGAGAACGCGAGATACAGGACTTGCGCAAGGTCAATGAGCTCGCGCGCGACTTCTTCCACAACTGCCTGACGATGACGCGCATGGGGGAGCGGGGCAAGGCCTACTTCGCCGGGCGCGGCATCCGTCAGGAGACGATCGAAGAGTTCCAGCTCGGCTATGCACCGCCTGCCTGGGATAAGTTGTCCACGGCTTTTCTCAAACGTGGAATCAAGCAGGAGTTTTTGCTGGCAAGCGGCCTGTCTGCCGAGCGCAAGCAGGGCAGCGGCCTCTACGACCGCTTCCGCGGGCGCGTGATCATCCCCATAGCGGATGAGCGCGGCCGTGTCGTCGGCTTCGGCGGCCGCGTCCTCGACGATTCGACGCCGAAGTACCTCAACACGCCGGAGACGGTCCTCTTCAACAAGAGGAAATTGCTCTTCGGCCTCGACCGCTCGCACCGCGCCATCCAGCAGGAGGGCCGTGCCATCGTCGTTGAGGGCTACATGGATGCGATATCCGTGTTCGATGCCGGTGTGCACAATGTCGTCGCATCACTCGGCACATCGTTCACACCGGAGCACGCGAAGAAGCTCCTGCACTATGCGCCGGAAATCTGCTTCTGTTACGACAGTGACGAGGCGGGCCAAAAGGCAACGATACGCGCGCTCACCATCGTGCGCGACACAGGGGCCCGCGTCCGCGTCATCGTCGTGCCGGACGGCAAGGACCCGGATGAATTCATCCGCAAGCACGGAGCCGATGCATTCCGGGAGCTCGTGCGGCAGGCGCTGCCGCTTGTGGAGTACCGGCTGCGCTACGTTCTCTCGCACACGAACTACGACACGCTCGACGGCAAGGTCAAGGCACTCCATGAGATGATGCCCGTGCTCGCGGGCATCCACGAGTCGGCCGTGCGCAGCGAGTACGAGCGGAAGCTCGCGCAGGCGCTCATGCTCGATGAGGGCATCGTGCGCGAGGAGCTCCGGCACTACCGCCCCGAGGCGGAGGAGGCGCCTGCGCGCCAGCCCATCCGTCAGGCCATCGCGAAGCCCGACACGGCACTCAGGAAAGCGGGGCGCCTCGTCATCCGCATGGCCTGGCAGGATGCCGCCATCATCGCGCATCTCGAGACGATCGTGCCGCTTGCGGGCATACGCGACCCGGTCCAGTGCGAGATCCTGACCTTTCTCAAGGAGTCTGCCGAGGAGGGACGTCCGGTGGATGATATGAGTGCCGCGTCGCTGAGCGACGAGGCGGCGGCTGAGCTCTCGCGCTCGCTCGTCGAAGACCTCGGCGGGCGCGATGAGACAGGAGCTTACGATGATTCTCTGCGGGTGCTCCGCAAGGCATATCTCAATGCCCTCTACACGGAGCACAGCCGCAAGGCGAATGAATATGCGCAGAACGGCCAGCATGAGGCCTGCCTGCAGGAATTGAATGAGGTTAATAAGATCAAACATGAAATGGATGAATGGTGAATCACTTGGTAAAAGATGGATGGAACGTGTGGAAAGGAGGCAGTCGAATGGCTGAATCAAAGACAGCAAGTGCTGCCGGCAAGAGCCGCAGTTCTGAGATAGTGGAGAATCTCCTGGCCAAGGGCAAGAAGAACGGAGGTACTCTGACATACGGGGAGCTCATCGATGCGCTGCAGAAGCAGGACCTCACTCCCGATGAAATCGACACCATGTATGATACCTTCAGCAAGCGTGGCATCGAGATCGTCGATGACTCGCAGGACAATTCGAATGACGATGATGTGGACCTCGACAAGTCCGACGAGGACGTCGAGATCGACCTCTCTGTGCCAGAGGGTGTCAGCATCGATGATCCGGTGCGCATGTACCTCAAGGAGATCGGCCGCGTGCCCCTGCTGACGGCAGAAGAAGAGGTCGCGCTAGCCAAGCGCATGGAGGCCGGCGATGAAGAGGCACAGAAGCGCCTGGCTGAGGCAAACCTGCGCCTCGTCGTCAGCATCGCGAAGCGCTATGTCGGCCGCGGCATGCTCTTCCTCGACCTCATCCAGGAGGGCAATCTCGGCCTCATCAAGGCGGTCGAGAAGTTTGACTACAACAAGGGGTACAAGTTCAGTACGTACGCGACCTGGTGGATCCGCCAGGCCATCACGCGCGCAATCGCTGACCAGGCCCGCACCATCCGCATCCCGGTGCACATGGTAGAGACGATCAACAAGCTCATCCGCGTCTCGCGCCAGCTGCTGCAGCAGCTCGGCCGCGAACCGACCCCGGAGGAGATCGCGAAGGAGATGGAGATCGGCGTCGACCGCGTGCGCGAGATCATGAAGATCGCGCAGGAGCCAGTCTCCCTCGAAACGCCTATCGGCGAAGAGGAAGACTCGCATCTCGGCGACTTTATCGAGGACCAGGATGCGCCCGCTCCTGCCGATGCTGCCTCGTTCATGCTGCTCAAGGAACAGCTCGAGGATGTCCTCGACACATTGACGCCGCGTGAGGAGAAAGTCCTGCGCCTGCGCTTTGGCCTCGATGACGGCCGTGCGCGCACGCTCGAGGAAGTCGGCCAGAACTTCGGCGTCACGCGCGAGCGCATCCGCCAGATCGAAGCCAAGGCCCTGCGCAAGCTGCGTCACCCGAGCCGCAGCCGCAAGCTCAAGGATTTCTTAGACTGATTGCTGAAGACCAGAGTGATGATGCTCTGGTCTTTCTTTTGCGGAAAAAGATTTGTGCTCGCAGGGGAAAAATGAAAAAAGGTGTTGACAAAGGCGCCGGGACCCTCTATAATAATACCTGTTGTTGATATTCCTCGATAGCTCAGCCGGTAGAGCACCTGACTGTTAATCAGGCTGTCGCAGGTTCGAATCCTGCTCGAGGAGCCAATTGAACATCCAGGGTGTAACGCTTGTTACACCCTTTTTCTTGTGCTAAGCTTGTGCTAAGATAGAGGAAAACTGGAAGTATAGACGTCTATGAGGAGGGATTTTCATGAATCTGGGAGATCGCTTGCAGGCCGTGGCCGACTTCGTGCCGCAGGGCAGCCGCGTGGCTGACATCGGCACGGACCATGGCTACCTTGCGGTAGAGCTCGTGAAGTCGGGCAAGGCGAAGTTCGTCGTGGCGAGCGACAAGAACACAGGTCCCTACGAGGCTGCCGTGCGTACCGTCCGCGAGAATGGACTGGCGGACAACGTCATCTCGGTGCGCCTCGGGGACGGCCTCAAGAGACTCAAGCCCGGCGAGGTTGACACAGTCTGCATCGCCGGCATGGGCGGTGCGCTGATGGTCGAGATCCTCGAAGGCTCGCCTGATGTCGTCGAGACGCTTGACACACTCATCCTGCAGCCGCAGAGCGCGGCGCCGGAGTTGCGCCGCTGGATCTACCGCAAGCACTGGCACATCGAGGATGAATCGCTCGCGCTCGACGATGGGCGCATCTACGAGATCATCATGGCCAAGCGCGGCCGCCGCAAGATGCCGGAGCAGCTGATGCTCGAGATCGGTCCCGTCCTCTGGCAGAAGAAGCCGCCTCTCTTGCGCCATCACATCGAGGCCCTGCTCTTCCAGGAGCGCCGCGTCGCAGCGGGCATGGAGAAGAGCGATGCCGCGAAGAAGTCGAAGAAGTATCAGGCCGTCATCCGTCACATCAAGGAACTGGGGGAGCATCTGTCATGGTAAAATGTCAAGTTGTCATGGATGCGCTGGAGCGCATCGCGCCGCATCATCTCGCAGAGGATTGGGATAACCCGGGCCTGCTTGTCGGCAGCCCGGAGCGGCAGGTCAGCCGCATCCTCGTCGCGCTCGACGTCAGCGACATTGTCGTGCGCCAGGCCGTGCACGAAGGGGCAGAGATGATCGTCGCACACCATCCGCTGCTCTTCAAGCCGATCAAGAAGATCCGCACGGACGAGCCGCTCGGCCACCGCCTGCAGGTCCTCCTGCAGCACGACATCGCCGTGGCCGCCGCGCACACGAATCTCGACATCGCCCGCGGCGGCGTCAACGATGTGCTCGCGGAGGCCATCGGCCTCTCGAAGCTCTCGAGCTTCGTCATCACGCAGCAGGGCGAGGGCGGAGAGACCGAGAGTCTTGGCCGCATCGGCTCGCTGCCGCAGCCGATGGCGATCCGCGACTTCGCCAAGCAGGTCCGCGAGGCCCTGCCGACGGAGCATGTGCGCTTCGTCGACGCCGGCGACCGCCCGGTGCGCAAGGTCGCGCTCTGCAGCGGTGCCGGTGCGGAATTCGTGGATAGGGCCGCGATGATGGGGGCGGATGCCTACGTCACGGGCGATGTGCGCTACCACGATGCGCAGCGCGCCGCCGAGCTCGGCATGCACGTCATCGACGCTGGCCACTTCGGCACGGAGTTCCCCGTCGTCGCCACGCTCGTGAGCCGGTTGCGCGAAGAGCTGCGCGGCGAAGGCGAGGTCGAAGTCATCGCCGACCGCGAGTCGAAGGACTTCTTCTCGCTGGCCTGATATACGTTTCTCACATCTGCGCTTTTGCGCGAAAGGCTGCACTATGAATCAGAATCTCTGGCGCAAGCACGCCATGCGCTACTTCCAGATCACGCTCGGCTGCCTGCTCGTCTGCCTGGGCTTCAACCTCTTCCTGATCCCCGCACATCTCTTGACGGGCGGCATCAGCGGCGTGGCCCTGATCATCTACTACCTGATTGGCTTGCCCGTCGGCATGCAGAACCTCGTCTACAACCTGCCGATCCTCTACCTCGCCTACCGTGTCTTCGGCCGCCTCTACGCCGCGGACACGATCTTCGGCACGGTGGCGCTGTCGGTCTTCCTCGATGCGACGCACTTCCTCGTCGACTGGAGCATCTGCAGCGACCCGATGCTCAACTCCATCTTCGGCGGCGTGCTCGCTGGCGTCGGCTTCGGCATGGTCTTCCGCGCCAACGCGAACACGGGCGGCCTCGACGTCATCGCGGCCGTGGCCAAGAAGTACTACTCCCTCGATGTCGGCACGGTCGTCTTTATGCTGAACTTCCTGATCATCATGGGTTCGGTTGCGCTCTTCGGCGTCGAGGTCGCGCTGTTCAGTATCGTCTCCATTTACGTGACGGCGGAGCTGACGAACCGCGTGGCCGCCGGCCTCAACCGCGAGAAGTCCATCCTCATCGTCTCGCCGCAGGCCAAGGCCATCTGCAACGACATCATGGAGAACGTGCACCGCGGTGCGACGTTCCTCGACGGCCGCGGCGGCCTTGCGGAGGAACCGAAGAACATCCTGTTCGTCGTCGTGAGCCTCACGCAGGTCAGCCGCGTCAAGACCATCGTCAGCCATCACGACCCGCAGGCATTCATGATCGTCTCCGATACGTCGGAGGTCTCTGGCAAGGGCTTCACGCTCGCCTGCGAGAGCTACGAGGACGCGCGGCGCAAGTGGCAGCAGACGCACGAGAAGCAGCTCGAGTTCGAGCAGCTGCACGGCAGGCGCGAGAAGTAGTTGACGATACACGCAATCCCCGCTATAATAGGAGCATATGTAAACACGTAAATCCGAGGATGCAGAGCAGTAGGTGCAGGACGTCTCAAGAGAGCCGGCGGCAGGTGGGAGCCGGTGACGGGAAGCGCTGAACTCACTGCGGAGGAGCGGCCGGGGAGCCTTCGAGCGAAACGGCCGACGCCTGCCACGTTACGGCACCGAGAGGATGCTTTGGCATCAAGCAGGGTGGTACCGCGAATCATCGTCCCTGATCGTCACATGACGGTCAGGGATTTTTTAGTTTTAGGAGGCAATTGAGATGGAAAGATATTCGCCGCAGGACATCGAGTCGAAATGGCAGAAGAAGTGGGAAGAGGGCAAGGTCTACAAGACGGAGGCCGACGCTAGTCGCCCGAAGTACTACGCACTCGAGATGTTCCCGTATCCGTCGGGCAACCTGCACATGGGCCACGTGCGCAACTACGCCATCGGCGACGTCATGGCGCGCTACAAGACGATGGAAGGCTTCAACGTCCTGCACCCGATGGGCTTCGACTCCTTTGGCATGCCGGCCGAGAATGCGGCCATCAAGCACGGTGTCAAGCCGGCCGACTGGACGTACAGCAATATCGAGAACATGGAGAAGCAGCAGAAGAAGCTCGGCCTCTCCTACGACTGGGACCGCGAGGTCAAGACGTGCGATCCTTCGTACTACAAGTGGACGCAGTGGCTCTTCGAGCTCTTCTACAAGCGCGGTCTCGCCTACAAGAAGAAGGCATCGGTCAACTGGTGCGATACCTGCGGCACGGTCCTCGCGAACGAGCAGGTCATCGACGGCAAGTGCTGGCGCTGCGACCACGAGGTCCACAAGAAGGACCTCTCGCAGTGGTTCCTCAAGATCACGGATTACGCCGATGTCCTGCTGAAGGACCTCGACAAGCTCAAGGGCTGGCCGGAGCGCGTCAAGACGATGCAGGACAACTGGATCGGCCGCAGCGAGGGCTTGGAGTTCAATCTCGAGGCGCCGGAGCTCGGCACGTCGATCGCCGCCTACACGACGCGCCCCGACACGGTCTATGGCATCACCTTCCTCGCGCTCGCAGCTGAGCATCCGCTCGTCGACAAGATCTGCGAGAACAATCCGAAGGCCGAGGAGATCCAGGCCTTCGTCAAGCGCACGCGCAACCAGAGCGAGATCGAGCGCACGTCGAGCGAGTCCGAGAAGGAAGGTATCTTCACGGGCGCTTACTGCATCAACCCGTTCAACGGCAACAAGGTACAGATCTGGGTCACGAACTACGTCCTGGCTGACTACGGCACGGGCGCCGTCATCGGCGTTCCGTCGGAGGATTCGCGTGACTGGATGTTCGCGACGAAGTACGACATCCCGAAGATCATCACGCTGCAGCCGCGCGACCACGAGCTCAAGCTCGAGGAGATGACAGAGGCCTACACGGACAAGGACGGTGTGCTCGTCAACTCGGCTGAATTCACGGGCCTCGATATCAAAGAGGCCATGAAGGGCATCATGGACAAGGCCGAGAAGGAAGGCTTCGGCAAGCGCCGCGTCAACTTCCGCCTGCGCGACTGGCTCATCTCGCGCCAGCGCTACTGGGGTGCGCCGATCCCGGTCATCAACTGCCCGCACTGCGGCGAAGTCCTCGTGCCGGAAAAAGACCTGCCGGTCATGCTGCCAGAGGATGTCTCGTTTGACCAGGGCTCGCTGTCGCCACTGGCGTCGAGCGAGAGCTTCGTCCACTGCAAGTGCCCGAAGTGCGGCGCCGATGCGACGCGCGAGACGGACACGATGGACACCTTCATCTGCTCTTCGTGGTACTACCTGCGCTACACGGACCCGCACAACGACAAGGAGCCGTTCGCCAAGGACAAGGTCAATTATTGGGCGCCTGTCGACCAGTACATCGGCGGCATCGAGCACGCCATCCTGCACCTCCTGTACTCGCGCTTCTTCACGAAGGTCCTGCACGACGCCGGCCTCGTCGACTTCGATGAGCCGTTCACGAACCTCCTGACGCAGGGCATGGTCCTCAAGGACGGTTCGAAGATGTCGAAGTCGAAGGGCAACGTCGTCTCGCCGGAGGAGATCATCGCGAAGTACGGCGCCGACACGGCCCGCCTCTTCATCCTGTTCGCCGCACCGGTCGACCGCGACCTCGAGTGGAGCGACAAGGGCGTCGAGGGCTCGTACCGCTTCCTCAACCGCGTCTGGCGCATCCTCGGCCACTTCGAGGATGCCATCAAGGCGGGCAAGCCGGACTACGATGTCACGAAGCTCACGAAGGACGAGAAGGAACTGCGCCGCATCCTGCACGTGACGATCCGCAAGGTCACGGAAGATGTGCGCGACCGCTTCATGTTCAACACGGCCGTCTCTTCCATCATGGAGCTCGTCAATGCCTTTTACGCCTTCCAGGACAAGGAGATGAACGCCGGCCTCGCGCGCGAAGTCGCCGAGAATCTCATCAAGCTCCTGGCACCGTTTGCCCCGCACATCACGGAAGAGCTCTGGAGCCGCCTGTTTGAGGGCCAGGGCAGCGTCCATCAGCAGAAGTGGCCGGCATTTGACGAAGAGGCCACGAAGCTCGCGGAGGTCGAAATCGTCCTGCAGATCAATGGCAAGGTACGCGACAAGCTCATGATCCCTGCCGATACGGATCGCGAGGGCATGAAGAAGATCGCCATGGAACTGCCGCGCACGCAGGAACTCACGGACGGCAAGACGATCGTCAAGGTCATCTGTGTGCCGAAGAAACTCGTCAACATCGTCGTCAAGGGCTGACATTCAGGAGGGGTTCGCATGGCAAGGATTGTATTCTCGGACATCGACGGCACGCTGCTGACGGATGACAAGCGCGTCACCGAAAAGACGGAGCAGGCCGTCAAGGGCCTCGTGCAGCAGGGGATTCCCTTTGTACTCGTCTCGGCGCGCATGCCAGAGGCCATCTACCCGATCACTGAGGCGATGGGCGTCAAGATCCCGCTGATCTCTTACAGCGGTGCGCTCGTGCTGACGGAAGAGGGAGAGACGCTTTACAGCCTGACGATGAAGGCGGAGCACGCGGCAGCCTTCCTCGAGGCAGTCGAGGCGCACTTCCCCCAGGCGACCGTCAACTACTACGCCGGCCATCACTGGTACGTCAAGGACACGAGCAATCCGCGCGTCGCCTTGGAGATGAAGATTACGGGAGCCGTGGCCGAGAGGCGCTCCTTCGCGGACTGCCTGACTGAGGGCACCCTGCCGCACAAGATCCTGCTCATGATGGAGCCTGCGGACTGCGAGCGGGCTGAGCGGGAACTCCAGGCGCTGTTCCCGGCGCTCAATATCGTGCGCTCTGCGCCGCACCTGCTCGAGATCATGGATGCTTCCGTCAACAAGGCGAGCGGCATCGAGGTCATGCTGAAGCACTTCGGCCTCGAGGCGAGCGATGCGCTCTCGTTCGGCGACAACTACAACGACCTCGAGATGCTCCGCTATACAGGCGCGAGCGTCGCCATGGGCAACGCGCCGCAGCCGGTGAAGGAGGCCGCTGGCATTGTCACGACCTCCAACGAAGAGGACGGCATCTACGCGTACCTCAGCGAGCACCATCTGATTGGCTGAGCGCCGAAAACAAACATGCAAAAAAAATCGACTGACAGGAATCTGTCGGTCGATTTTTTTGTGCGTTCACTTGAGAAGGAGGTCGTTGATTTCCTTCTGGATGCGGTTCATGGAGTTGACCTCGAGCGCGTCGCTGTCGATGAGCTTCTGGATCTCCTGGTCGGCCAGCCTCATGGCCGCTACGTAGCGCGGGAAGCGGTAGGGGACGGTGCCTTCCTCGATGACCTGGCTGACGGCCAGCGGGCTGCGGCCTGTCCGGCCGCTGGCCTCCGCGCCGAAGAGCTCCTGTGGGGCGGCCTCCTCGATGATGCCGCGCCGCGTCGGCAGGGCCGCTGAAAGCGAGAGCAGCAATGTCTGGTTCTCCCTGTCGTGGCAGTATGCCTTGAGGAATTCCCAGGCGAGCTGACGTTCTTTCGTCTTGGCGCTGATGCCCATGAGCAGCGTCTGCACGGGCGAGGTGTTGCGCCCCTCCGGCCCGCGGGGCAGGCGGATGCAGTCCCACTCGAAGTCCGTGGCCTTCTTGATACGCCAGGGATAGGGCTTGTACGTGCGGTAGGCGGCGAAGTTGAAGGGGCGGAAGGCGACGTGGCCGATGTCGAAGTCGCGCTCCTGCACGACTTGGTTGCGCTGGAGCTGGTGCAGCGCGTTGGCGAAGCGCACGGCGCTCTCGATGCGCTCGTCGGTGAAATACGACGCCTTGCCGTCCTCGCGGAACAGCTCGGCCCCGCTCGTGACGGCGGCATCCTGCCAGTTGTAGCCGTAGGCGCCGAACTGGTCGAGGCGGCCGTCGCCGTCCGTATCGCGCGTGACCTTCTGGCAGATGGCGAGGAAGTCGTCCCAGGTCCAGTCGTCCTGCGGCATGGGGATGCCCTCGCGGTCGAGCAGCGTGCGGTTGACGAACATCAGGCGCGGCACGCATTCGGCGGGCAGGGCGTAGAGCGCGGCGTCATCTGCGCTGCGGCCGAAGGCGAGCGGAGCGGGGTAGAAGTCGTCGAGCGCGAAGGCATCGTCCTTCTTGGCGAGCGCATCGAGCGGCAGCAGGGCGCCGAGCCCTGCGTAGAGGTTGAAATCGTCCTGCGGGATCAGGAAGACGTCGGGCATCTCGCCGGCGAGCTCACGCCCCGCTAGCCATTCCGTGTAGTCGGACTTGCGGATGCCGCTCTGGTAGGTGACTTTGACGCCGGGGTGCTCCGCTTCGAAGCGCGCGATGACATGGTCGAGATAGGCGTAGCTCTCGCCCTGCGGCACGTCCCAATTGCTGCCGGCAAACGTCCCGACGCGCAGCTCGATGGCGCACGGCTCCATGAGATAGAGCGAGAAGAAGACGAAGGCGTACGCGACGAGCAGCAGCAAAGCAAAGGGAGAGCGCAGGCGACGCTTCCCGCTCATGGATGTACCTCTTCATTTGCAAGACCCGTCTGCACGGCCCAGATTGCGAGCTGCGTGCGGTCGCGCAGATTGAGCTTAGAGAGGGCTGAGGAGAGGCCGTTGCGGATGGTGCCGTCTGAGAGCGAGAGCTTTGCCGCGATTTCCTTGTTCGAGAGGCCGCGGCCGACGAGCAGCGCGATATTGCGCTCCGTGTGGCCGAGGACAGCGGCGTCCATCGTCTCCTCAGGCGAGGTCGTGAGGCTCGACTGTGCCATCTGGTTGAAGAACTTGACGACCTTCGTCACGATGCCCGGGTTGATCATGGCGCCGCCCTGCGCGACCGTGCGGATGGCCGCGCTGAGCTCCGGCACCGACACGCCCTTCAAGAGGTAGCCGCTCGCGCCGTACTTGAGGGCGTTGAAGACGTATTCGTCGTCGTCGAACGTCGTGAGGATGATGATGCGGACCTGCGGCCAGCGTTCTTTGACGGCGTGCGTCGCTTCCACGCCGTCGAGCTCCGGCATGCGCACATCCATGAGCACGACGTCAGGCAGTGCTTTCCTGCCCTTCTCGATGAGCTCGATGAGCTCGCGGCCGTTGCCTGCAAGCCCCGTGACTTCCATATCGGCATTGGCGCCCAGTACGATGCTGAGACTGTCGCGGATGAGCTCCTGGTCATCTGCAATCATGATCTTGATCTTGTCCATCATAAAAAGTTCGATGCCTCCTCATTTTCTGGCAGGATTGCCTCGAGTGTGAACCCGGAGTCGCTCCAGTAGCGGAGCTTGCCGTGCAGCAGGGCAAGGCGCTCCTGCATGTGGCGCAGGCCGAAGCCCTTCTCGAGCTCGGCGATGTCGGCGCCCTCGCCGTCATCGGCGAGCAGCAGGTAGATGGCGCCGCGCTTGGCGCCAATGGTGATCTCGAGGTGCTTGGCGTGGCCGTGGCGCCTTGCGTTCGTCATGCCTTCCTGTACGACGCGGTAGAGAACCTCTTCCTGGTCGGGGCGCAGGCGCTCGGGCCACTCGAGGACCTCGAAGTCGATCTTCATGCCGGTCGAGCTCGCGAATTCCTCCACCATGTTCACGATGGCCTGCCGCAGCGGCAGGTGCTCGAGGTCGTCGGGCCGCAGCTTCTTGACGCTGCGGCGCACATCCTTGAGGCCGCGCAGGGCCGTCTCCTTTATTTTGACGAGCTGTTCCTTGGCCTTGTCGGGGGCGAGGTCGACGAGCAGCGCGGTGGCGTCGAGCCCCGCGGCGATGCCGGTCAGCGCGTGGCCGAGCGTGTCATGGATCTCGCGCGCGAGGCGGTTGCGCTCGCGCGTCTCGGCCATGGACTCCGCTTCGATCGCGTAGGCGCGCAGGCGCGTGTTCGCCTCTTCGAGCTGGGCGTTGAGGCTCGCGATGCGCTGCTTCTCCTGGTGGTTCTGGCGGATGAGCAGCGTCAGGTAGAAGACGAAGAGGATGAGGTTGAACGAGGCGAGGCCCGTGTGCATCAGGTGGATCCAGGACCGCGCAGACGGCGCGTAGTACGAGGTGTAGACGTCAAACGGCGTGACCTGATGCTCGAAGAACATCGCATTGTAGTCGACGATGGCGTAGAGGCCGAGCATGGCGCAGGTCAGCACGACGAGCTGGTGGCGGCCGGAATAGCGGTGCAGGAGGTCGGCGACGACGAGCAGCACGACGCCGTCGTAGGCGAGGTCGAGGCTGCGCAGCAGGACGATGCAGACGAAGATCTCTGCCGTGAGGCAGGCGTAGCGCATCGTCGGCATCATCTTGCCTTCGCGGTAGAGCCAGCCGAGCAGGGCGAGCAGCAGGAAGGCGCCGACTGAAGTGAAGAAGCCCGATACGGGCGGCAGCGGCACGCTCGACAGCTGCTCGAGGAAGGCGCGCGCGTGGAACGACCGGATGATCTTGTCCTGCGTGAGGCTCATGAAGGCGGCAGTCAGCGTGACGACCATGCCGTTGTAGATGATCAGGACGTCGTGCATCTGGTGCAGCTCGCTGGCGTCGAGCGCGCGCGCGAGGCGCTTGGCGCGGCGTAGGCTTGTGTCGCTCATTCAATCCCACTCCTTTGTCTTGGCGGGCGTCAGGTTTTCCTGCGTCCATAGATGGGTTGGCAGCTGGATCAGGCGGTCGACCGGCTCGCCGTCCAAGAGGCGGTAGGCCTGCTGTGCCGCGAGGCGGCCGATACGGCGCGGCGACTGGGCCGCCGTCGCCGTCATGCGCCCCGCAAGGATCAGCTCCTTCGTCTCGGGGACGCCGTCGACGCCGTAGACGCGGAACGACTGCAGCCTGCCGCAGGACTCGAGCGCAGCCATAGCACCTAGTGCAGATGGATCGTTGAGCGCCATGACAGTGTCGGCCTCGGGATGGCGGCCGAGCATCTCCTGCATGGCCGGCATGGCGCGCTCGAGCTGCCCGTCACACTCCGCCTCGTCGACGATGGTGAAGCCCGGATGGCCCGCGATCGTCTGCCGGAAGCCCGTGATGCGGTCGACGGCTGAGTGCGCACTGCTGTGCTTGAGAAGTAGGATGTTCGCGTGGTCAGCGTGCTGCAGGAGGTGCTCGGCGCAGGCGCGGCCGGCCGCGTAGTTGTCCGTCTCGATGGTCGAGGCGACAAAGTCGCTATCCTGGACATTCGTGTCGATCGTGATGACGGGGATGTGGGCTGCGCGTGCAGCTTCAAGCGCTGGCCCCATGCGCTCGAAGTCGACGGGGTTGAGGAAGATGACGGAGACGCCCTCGCGGATGAGGTCCTCAATCTCCTCGGTCTGCTTCTCGACCGAGAGCGCCGGGTCGCGCGAGAGCAGCACATCGCCGTGCTTCTCGACCTCCGTTCGGATCTCCTCGTCGATGATTTCGTAGAACGGGTTGTTGAGCGTCATGTAGACGGCGCCGAAGCGCTTCTGGTGTTCCTCTTGCTTCGCGCTGAGGTCGCGCTGCGGCGCACTGAGGGCGCCGAGGGCGAGGCAGATGATGATGATGGCCATCAGGAAGGCGATCATCCGTATTTCCCGGATCATGGCAGTTCCTTTCTTGCAGGTCTTGCGGGCAGGTGGTGTGCCTGGAAATTAAGATAGAAAATCGTTGCTGCTTTGATTATACCATAAGGGCCAGCCCCTCAGGCCGTGTATTCGGGCAAAAAATCCCGCAAGGACGTTGTGGGTCCTTGCGGGATGATGTCATAAGCTGTATTGGATCAGGCTCTTGCTGCAGTCAGACAATCAGGCGAACAGGCCGATTGCATAGCCGACGATGCCGAGGGCGAAGAGGCCAAGGATGATGATGAGCGGGTTGACGTTCTTGCGCAGGAGCCACATGCAGGCGAAGGTCATGAGCAGCGGCACGATGCCAGGCATGAGGCTGTCGAGGATGGTCTGGACCGTCGTCGTGACCTGCTCGCCGGCGCTGTTCGTGTAGCTCGAGAGCACGAGCGGCATGTTGACGGTCGTCCACTTCGCGACGAGGGCGCCCATGACGAGAAGTCCGAGGACGGAGGAGCCTTCCGTGAGGAAGCGCATCTTGTTGCCGCCCATCTCATCGACGAGCTCCGTGCCCTTCGAGTAGCCGTACATGACGCCGTACCAGTTCGTGGCGAGGCGGATGGCGTTGAAGACGAGGAAGAAGATCAGCGGGCCCATGATGCTGCCCGTCAGGGCGATGCCAGCGCCGAGTGCGGCGAGCACCGGGCGCAGCGTGCCCCAGAAGATCGGGTCGCCGACGCCGGCGAGCGGGCCCATGAGGCCGACCTTGACGCCGGAGATTGTCTGGTCGCTGATGTCCGCGCCATTGGCTTTCTTCTCCTCCATGGCGGCCGTGATGCCCATGATCGGCGTGGCGAGGAACGGCTGCGTGTTGAAGAATTCGAGGTGGCGCTTCATAGCGGCGGCCATTGCCGGCTTATCGTCCTTGTAGACCTTCCGCAGGGCCGGCAGCAGCGAGACGCAGAAGCCGATGGCCTGCATGCGCTCGAAGTTGAACGAGCCCAGGAGGAAGTTCGAGCGGATGAAGATGTTGATGAGATCTTTTTTGTTGAGTTTCTTTTCCATGATCGTGTTTTCCTCCTTCACCTTACATGAGATCGGAGTCGTCGATGTCATCGAGCCCCGTGCCGCCAGCTGCGCCAGGGCCGCCCGTCTTGGCGGCCTCTTCGATGGCGATGTCGCGCTGCAGGCCCTTGATGTGGAAGTAAGCAGCGATCAGGCCGATGGCGCCGAAGCCGATGAGGTTGACGTTCGTGAAGACGGCGACGAGGAAACCGAGGAAGAAGAACGGCATGAGCGATTTCGCGTTCATCATGTTGATGACCATCGCATAACCGACGACGACGATGAAGCCGCCGGCGACCTGCAGGCCGCGCGTGATGACTTCAGGGATCGAAGCGAGCATGGCGTTGACGGTGTCCGTGCCGGCGATGGCAGCGACGAGGGCAGCCGGTACAGCGACGCGGATGGCCTGCAGAAGGAGGCCGCCGAGGTGGCACATCTCGATGCCGAAGCCATTGCCCTCGAGGGCGAACTTATCGGCGAGGTGCTGGAAGAAGACGGTGATCGTGCGGACGAAGATCGTCAGGACCTGGCCTGCAGCGGCGAGCGGCACGGCAATCGCGATGCCGGCGCCGATGCTCTGGTGGCCGACGATGACGAGGATGGCGGAGACGACGGATGCGAGCGCGGCATCTGGTGCCATGGCTGCACCGACGTTCATCCAGCCGAGTGCGAGCATTTCAAGTGTACCGCCGAGGATGATACCGGTTGTGATATCGCCGAGCACGAGGCCGACGAGCGTGCAGGCGACGAGCGGGCGATGGAATTGTGCTTCGTCGAGGACCGACCCCATGCCAGCGACGGCTGCGACGAGGATGAGCAGGATGAACTGGATTGTAGTCATTTTGAATGTTCCCCCTTCAGGATATGGCGGCAGCCTCCCCAAGGCTGCCGCTTGTTTCATTTCCCAAAATCAGTCGGATCAGCCGCTCAGAGCAGGTCCTTTGCCTTGAGTGCCTCGATGGCGTCTTTCTTCGGCTCGTTAGCGAGCTTGCGGATCTCGACTTCGATGCCCATGTCGACGAGCTCCTTGATGGCCTGTGCATCATCCTTGTTGACTGCGACGGCCTGGGAGATCAGCGTGTCGCCGTCCTTGTAGGTCATGCCGCCAAGGTTGACCGACTTGAACGGGATGCCGCCCTTGACGGCGCGCACGACATCGCGCGGGTTCGTGAAGAGGAACAGCGTCTTGAAGGGCGCGTACTTCGGGTTCTTGTAGGCGGCAACGGCCTTCTCGACCGGGATGACGTAAGCCTTGATGCCCGGAGGAGCGACCTGCAGCAGGAGCTTCTTGCGCAGTGCGTCCTGTGCGACATCGTCGTTGCAGCACATGATGCGGTTGCAGCCCGTCACCTTTGTCCATACCGTAGCGACCTGGCCGTGGATCAGACGATCGTCAATGCGGCAAAATGCGATTTCCATGATAGAACCTCTCTTTCTTATCCTAAAGCAGCGCCGCTCTTTCTTGGCGGCTGCTCATCTATCTGACGATTCATATAATACAATAAAACAAGAAAGAAATCATCTGATATGCGTCACAACATGACGGAAGAAGCGTATGACATTTGTCATATCGCCAATTCTTATGGATTTTTTGCGATGCGGTGTATATAATAGATGTACGATTCACGGAGAACACGTGACAGGATACAGATTCAGATATGGAGGGACTCACATGGCTATGGTGCCGAAACTCAATACGATGCATTTTGACAAGGAGACGCCGTTTCAGGTCGTAGCACCATTTGAGCCGATGGGCGACCAGCCGCAGGCCATCGAGGAGCTGGCTGCAGGCGTCGAGAACGGACAGCAGGCGCAGGTCCTCCTGGGCGCGACGGGCACGGGCAAGACGTACACGATCGCCAAGGTCATCGAGAAGGTGCAGAAGCCGACGCTCGTCATCGCCCACAACAAGACGCTTGCGGCGCAGCTCGCGAGTGAGTTCAAGGCGTTCTTTCCCCATAATTACGTCGGGTACTTCGTCAGCTATTACGATTTCTATCAGCCGGAAGCCTACATCGCCTCGACCGATACGTACATCGAGAAGGATGCGTCGATCAACGATGAGATCGATGAACTGCGCCACAGTGCGACGTGCTCGCTGTTTGAGCGGCGCGATGTTATCATCGTCGCCTCTGTCTCCTGCATCTACGGCCTGGGCTCGCCGGAGAGCTACCACGAGATGGTGCTGTCGCTGCACAAGGGGCAGACGGTCGAGCGCGACGCGATCTTAAAGAAGCTCGTCTCCATCCGCTACGAGCGCAATGACGTCGCCTTCGAGCGCGGCCAGTTCCGCGTGCGCGGCGATGTCATCGAAGTCTTCCCGGCCGGCTACAACAACCGCGCCGTGCGCATCGAACTCTTCGGCGATGAGGTGGACCGCATCGTCGAGTTCGATGTCGTGACGGGGGAGGTCTACGGCGAGCGCACGCATTCGATGATCTTCCCGGCCTCGCACTACGTCACGGAGGACGAAGACCTCAAGATCGCGATGAAGGACATCGAGGCGGAGATGGAGCAGCAGGTCAAGAAGTTCAAGGCGGAGGGCAAGCTCATCGAGGCCCAGCGCATCGAGCAGCGCACGCGCTACGATCTCGAGATGATGCAGGAGATGGGCTACTGCTCGGGCATCGAGAATTACTCGCGCCATCTGACGCACCGCAAGGCAGGGGAGGCGCCCTACACCCTGCTCGACTACTTCCCGGAGGACTTCCTCATCGTCATGGATGAGTCGCATGTGACGCTGCCGCAGCTCCACGCGATGTACGCCGGCGACCGCAGCCGCAAGGTGTCGCTCGTCGAGAACGGCTTCCGCCTGCCGTCGGCCTTCGACAACCGCCCGCTTACCTTCGAGGAATTCGCCGCGCGCATCAACCAGATCATCTACGTCTCGGCGACGCCGGGCAAATACGAGCTCGAGCGGGCCCAGCAGGTCGCTCAGCAGATCATCCGCCCGACGGGACTCTTAGATCCTGAGATCGAAGTGCGGCCGCTCGAGGGGCAGATCGATGACCTGCTCGCCGAGATCAAGCTGCGCATCGAGCGCCACGAGCGTGTGCTCGTCACGACGCTGACGAAGAAGATGGCGGAGAACCTCACAGACTACTTCACGGAGGTCGGCGTCAAGGTGCGCTACCTCCATTCCGACATCGCGACGATCGAGCGCGCGGAGATCATCCACGACCTGCGCGCCGGCGAATTCGATGTGCTCGTCGGCATCAACCTTCTGCGCGAGGGCCTCGACATGCCGGAAGTCTCGCTGATCGCCATCCTCGATGCCGACAAAGAGGGCTTCCTGCGCTCCGACACATCGCTCATCCAGATCATCGGCCGCGCGGCCCGCAATGCGCACGGCCACGTCATCATGTACGCCGACCGCATCACGGACTCCATGAAGCGCGCCATCGACGAGACGGCGCGTCGCCGCGAGATCCAGCAGGGCTACAACAAGGCGCACGGCATCACGCCGAAGACGATTGTCAAGCCCATCAAGCCGCTCATTGAGACGACACTCGTCGCCGAGTCGGGCGGCAAGTACGAGGTGAAGCCGGGCAAGAAGAAGCTGACGAAGAAGGACAGGGAGAACCTCATCAAGACGCTGACGCGCGAGATGCAGCAGGCGTCGCGTGCGCTCGAGTTCGAGCGGGCCGCAGAGCTGCGCGACATGATTTTAGAGCTCGACGGCAGCCTGCCCGGCGCGGCACCAAAGAAGGCATCCAAGAGCAGGCGAAGCAAGAAGTGAGCGCCACGGGTGCGATCATAGATACATCGATACTAGATAATGAGTAGATACTAGATAATAGGTAAAAGCAATGGAACGATACATCAAGATACGGGGCGCCAGAGCCCACAACCTCAAGAACATCAACGTCGACATCCCGCGCGACAAGCTCGTCGTCATCACGGGCCTGTCGGGCTCCGGCAAGTCGTCGCTGGCCTTCGACACCATCTACGCCGAGGGGCAGCGCCGCTACGTCGAGTCGCTCTCGTCGTACGCGCGCCAGTTCCTCGGCCAGATGGACAAGCCGGACGTCGACCAGATCGACGGCCTCTCGCCGGCCATCTCAATCGACCAGAAGACGACGAGCCACAACCCGCGCTCGACCGTCGGCACGGTCACGGAGATCTACGACTACCTCAGACTGCTCTTCGCGCGCGTCGGCCATCCGCACTGTCCGAAGTGCGGCAAGCCCATCACGCAGCAGTCGGTCGACCAGATGATCGACCAGATCCGCGAGCTGCCGGAGCGCACGAAGCTGCTCGTCATGGCGCAGGTCGTGCGCGGCAAGAAGGGCGAGCACAAGAAAGTCCTCGCGCACATCCGTCACGAAGGCTATGTGCGCGTGCGCATCGACGGCGAGGTCATGGACATCGGCGAGGACATCCAGCTCGAGAAGAACAAGAAGCACACGATAGAGGTCGTCATCGACCGCCTCGTCGTGCGCGAGGGCATGGAGTCGCGCCTGGCCGACTCACTCGAGACGGCGCTGAAGCTCGGCGAAGGCGTCGCCTATGTGCAGATCGTCGGTGGCGAGCTCCTGATGTTCAGCGAGAACTTCGCCTGCGTGGACTGCGGCATCAGCCTGCCCGAGATCACGCCGCGCATGTTCTCGTTCAACAACCCATATGGCGCCTGCCCCGTCTGCACGGGCCTCGGCAGCCACATGGAGTTCGATGAAGAGCTCGTCGTGCCCGACGCGAGCCTGAGCGTGGGCGGCGGTGTCTTTGCGCCGCTCTCGAAGAACCTGCACTCCTACGCGATGTGCGTGATGAAAGCCATCCTCGAGCGCCGCGGCTACAGCCTTGAGACGCCGTGGCAGGAAATCGACAAGAAGACGCAGCAGGTCCTGCTCTACGGCTCCGGCGAGGAGCGCTTCCACTTCCGCTACACGAACATGTTCGGCGAGGACAAGGAGTACTTCGTGCCGTTCGAGGGCGTCATGCCGCTGCTCGCGCGCCGCTACCACGAGACGGACAGTGACGAGATGCGCGAGTCGTACGAGAACTACATGACCGAGATCCCCTGCAAGGCATGCCATGGCGCGCGTTTAAAGCCGGAGACGCTCGCGGTCACCGTCGGCGGCAAGAACATCGACGAAGTCACGCGCATGACGATCCGCCAGGCCGATGCGTTCTTCCTGCAGCTGACGCTGACGCAGCGCGAGACGAAGATCGCGCACCAGATTCTCAAGGAAATCCACGCGCGCCTGAAGTTCCTCCTGGATGTCGGGCTCGACTACCTGACGCTCTCGCGCTCGGCGGGGACGCTTTCCGGCGGCGAGGCACAGCGCATCCGCCTCGCGACGCAGATCGGCTCGGGCCTGCAGGGCGTCCTCTACGTCCTCGACGAGCCGAGCATCGGCCTGCACCAGCGCGACAACAACCGCCTGCTCGCGACGCTCAAGCACCTGCGCGATCTCGGCAATACGCTGATCGTCGTCGAACACGACGAGGACACGATGTACGCGGCCGACCACATCATCGACATCGGCCCGGGCGCCGGCGCGCACGGCGGTCGCGTCGTCGCCGAGGGCACGGCCGAGGAGATCAAGAAGAACCCCGACTCCGTCACGGGCGCCTACCTCTCGCGCCGCAAATTCATCCCGGTCCCTCAAAAGCGCCGCCCAGGGAACGGCAAGTTCATCGAAGTCGTCGGCGCAGCAGAGAACAACCTCAAGAACCTGACGGTCAAGTTCCCGCTCGGTACCTTGACGCTCGTCACGGGCGTCTCGGGCTCTGGCAAGTCGACGCTCGTCAACGAGATCCTTTACAAGGGCATCGCCTCGCGCCTCTACCACGTGAAGGGCAAGCCGGGCAAGCACAAGAAGATCAAGGGACTCGAGAACATCGACAAGATCATCGACATCGACCAGCAGCCCATCGGCCGCACGCCGCGCTCGAATCCCGCGACGTACACGGGCGTATTCGATGCGATACGCGACCTCTTCAGCCAGACGAGCGAAGCGCGCATGCGCGGCTACAAGGCCGGCCGCTTCAGCTTCAACGTCAAGGGCGGCCGCTGCGAGGCCTGCAAAGGCGACGGCATCCTCAAGATCGAGATGCACTTCCTGCCCGACGTCTACGTGCCCTGCGAGGTCTGCAAGGGCGCGCGCTACAACCGCGAGACGCTCGAGGTCCGCTACAAGGGCAAGAACATCTCCGAAGTCCTCGACATGACGATCGACGAGGCCGTCGACTTCTTCGCCAATGTGCCGCGCATCGCGCGCAAGCTGAAGATCATCCAGGATGTCGGCCTCGGCTACATCAAGCTCGGCCAGCCGGCGACGACGCTCTCGGGCGGCGAGGCGCAGCGCGTCAAGCTCGCGACAGAGCTCTCGCGCCGCTCGACGGGCAAGACGCTCTACATCCTTGACGAGCCGACGACGGGCCTGCACACGGCCGACATCCACAAGCTCCTCGACATCCTGCAGCGTCTCGTCTCAGGCGGCGATACGGTCGTCGTCATCGAACACAATCTCGATGTCATCAAGACGGCGGACTACATCATCGACCTCGGCCCGGAGGGCGGCGACAAGGGCGGCACCGTCGTGGCGACGGGGCGCCCCGAGGACATCGTCAAAGTGCCGGAGTCGTACACGGGCAAGTTCCTCAGACCCTTGCTCGAAGAAAAGAACGGCTGATGCAAAAAGCATCTTGCGGAGGGCAGGCGTTCTTCCTATAATGAAAGTGAATCATGAAGTTGCATGACAGAACTTGAAAGGACGAACTAATAAGTAGTCGATAGTATCGATAAATCTACGCATAAGTGGACAAATATCTCATGCATAGATGCTTATGAAGCCGTTTCAAGCCCCAGTGACCGTGTTCAGCGAAAGCTGCTTGCGGGATGAACTAAGTTATCAGAATAAGCTAAAGACTCACCTGTGGATGTAAACCATCAGTCCGCTGCTCTGAGAGTGCCAACTAAGAAACATCGCTAATGTCCTGCGGTGATAACAGGGAAACACATGGGCTTCCTGACGACATGGGCAAGAAGGAAAATTCTTCCAAAAGGAAAGGTGGCAGAGATGCCAAAAATCAAGAAATATGCGTTCGTTTTGGACGCGAAAAGAAAACAACTTGACCCAACAATCGAGCAGAATGCTTGGCGGCTTGTTCGTCAATATAAAGCTCGACTGGTATCGAAGTTTCCAATGATAATTCAATTGAATAAAGTCATGGATAATCCCAACAATGATGAAATTCGTTGTGGTATTGACGATGGTGCGAATCATGTCGGCATGGCTCTGGTGCAGAAATGCCAGACCAGAAACAAGGTTTTGTTCAAAGGCACTATCGAGCAGCGCAAGGATGTCAAGCATTTGCTGACCGTTCGTCGTGGCTATCGCAGGTATCATAGATACCATAAGCAGTATCGCCCCGCCAGGTTTCTAAACCGTGCATCATCAAGGCGTAGCGGCAGGCTAATGCCTTCGATAATCCAAAGAAAACAGGCAATTCTTCGAGTAATTGACAGACTTAGGCAGTGGGTTCGTATTGACGGCTACTGGTTGGAAGACGTAAAAATTGACATTCGGGCACTAACCGATGGCTACAAGCCTTATCGTTGGCAATACCAGAAGTCGAACAGGCTGGACAACAATCTTCGGCTGGCAGCTATTCATCGTGATGGCTGCAAGTGTGTGGAATGCGGCAAGACCAAAACTCGTTTTGAAGTACATCACATTACTCCACGAAAGACCGGCGGGGCTGATACTATAAGTAATCTGATAACACTATGCCCTAAATGCCATGCTAAAACTTTTGGCAGGGAATCACAGTTTGCAGATAGGTACTATGCTTTGATTGGCTCCACAGGTCATGTCGAAGGACTTGATGATGCCCAGCGTGTTATGCAGGGCAAGCATTGGTTCAGAGAACAACTGCAACAAAGAGGTTCGCTAGTTTTGACTACTGGCGGCAACACCGCCAATAAACGTGAAGACTGGGATATTGCAAAGACTCACTCCAATGATGCAGTCTGTATAACTGACTTGAAGCCAGAGAACATAGACATCGAAGAGTGGACTATAAAGCCTATGCGTCGCCAAAACAAAGCTGGAGTCGATGAAGTCTGCGGTTTCCATCATCGGGATTATGTGACCTACACTTATCGCAACGGTGAAACTCATACGGGTTACGTTACCGCAATGTATCCCGACAAAAACCAGTTGAATTTCCAATCCCCTACAAAGCATTGCAAACGGGTTAATGCTCTGAAAGCAAGGCTTTTGTGGAGATATGACAAGATATATTGGTTCAAATGTGCTTAGACAAACACTTCCGGACACATTTGACCATATTTTTAAAAGGAGGAGTTCTTATGGATAGCTTGAAGGGTTTCCTGGCAGCTCTTGCGGGCATTGGCGTCGCGCTCGGCGGCACGCTCTTCGTCATCGTGGCGGCGCTCGTCATCATCGGCCTGTTCTTCACGGGCATCTTCGCGATGATCGGCCTGTCCATCACGATGCTGGCCATCGCCATCGAAGTCGGCCTCGCCTACATCGTCGGCTGCATCATCCACTACATCGCTCTGCGCGTACTCGGCTGGCTCTACGGTGTGACGCACATCGGCTGGCTCGCCGATTACTACCACCGCAATACGGCGGCCGTCGTCATCGCTGTCGCCGGCGTTCTCTGGATCTGGTTCGGGTGACCGTTCAATGCCCCGGCTCATAGGAGCGGGGGTTTTTCTTTTTTGGAGTGTGTTTTTTTTCATGGACATTTCTTTGTTTCAACTCGTCGTCATCTGCGCGACGATTGCCGTCGTCCTCGGCTTCGGCATCCGGGCGGCGCGGTCGGTCCACTCGACAAAGGGCTTCAGCGTCGGCGGGCGCTCGGCCGGTGTGCCGCTCGTCGCGGGCGGCATCGCGGGCACGTGTGTCGGCGGCGGTGCGACAGTCGGCACGGCGCAGCTCGCCGCGACAGTCGGACTGTCGGCCTGGTGGTTCACCATCGGCTCCGGCGTCGGACTCATCATCATGGGCCTCTTCTACGCCAAGCCCCTGCGCCGCACGGCACTCGAGACAATCCCGCAGTTCCTCGCCCAGAACTTCGGCGTGACCTGCGGTATCTTCTCGAGTGTCGTCTCATCCATCGGCATCCTGTTCAGCGCGGTGGCAAGCTGCCTGCCGGCCATCTACATCATCGCCGCGATCTTCGGCATCTCGTTTTTGCCCGCGACGATCCTGCTCGTCCTGACCGTTGCAGCCTATGCCTTTTTCGGCGGCATGAAGAGTGCCGGTGTCGGCGGCATCCTCAAGATGATCGTCATCTGGATCACGATGGCCATCGCCGGCATCATGGCCTCACATTCGCTCTTTGCCGATCCTGCCGTCTCGGCAGCCCTGCCGGAGGGGACCTTCAACCTGCTGCACGGCGACATGAGCCACATCCTCGCGAACTTCTCGTCCGTCGTCATCGGCATGCTCTGCACGCAGTCGTACATCCAGGCCATCTTCTCGGCCTCGAATCCGCGCACGGCATCCGTCGCGGCCTTTACGGCGGCGCTCATCAGCCTGCCGGTCGGACTGCCCTGCGCGATGGTCGGCATCTACATGGGCGCGGCGCATCCGGAGATCATGCCGATCCTCTCGCTGCCCGTCTACCTCCTGACCGAGCAGCCCGCACTTCTCGGCGGCATCGCCATGGGCGGCATCATGCTCTCTCTGATCGGCTCGATTGCCGGCCTGTCGCTCGGCATCGGCACGATGCTCTCGCGCGACATCTTCCACCGTGCCCGCGTGACGCTACGCGCGCGCAAGATCCACAAGCTCGCCGAAGACCCTGAGAGCCAAGTCATCGACATCACGGAAATCCCGACACCCAACCATCCGTACCACCTCTCAGAGCTCGCCGTCACGCGCCTGATCGTCCTTTTGACCATCACGCTGGCCGCCTTTATCGCGCTGGCCAACGAGGGCAGTCAGGTCCTTTTCTGGAACTTCCTCTCCATGGCCCTACGGAGCGGCGGCATCTTCCTGCCGCTGAGCTTCGCCATCTTCGCGCCCGGCACGATCACCGCCATGAGCGCCACGCTCTCCATGGCCCTCTCGACCGTCGCCGCCCTTGCCGCCGTCTTCCTCGGCGCCGCCGGCAACCCGCTCTTCTTCGGCCTCGCCGTCAGCGCCCTCTGCCTCATCCCGTGCTACCTGCGCCATCGTTGATACTCGCCAAAGCAGCGCAGGCAGGGTTTTTCCAATTTCTGTGGAATAATTAACAAGATGATGAAGATATTCAGGAGCCCTTGCTGTCTCTCACAGCGGGGGCTCTTGTCGTCCGCCGCATACGCGATGACTTGAACCGGCGGTAACCATTATCTTGTCGCATAGAAAAAGCGGCTTGCCATTCAGGCGAACCGCAAATCCATTATTTTTTTCGTGTCCTATTGACGGAGTGCACACCATAGTGTAAGCTGCTTGTCTTTTTATCGCTTGCGGATATATGCTGTGGCCGGACCAGAGCCAACTTTGATGATATAGCCCTCTTTTACCAGACTGGACAAAGTGCGTTCTATAGTTCCCTGGCTGATATCCGGGCAGCGTTCCATAAGATCCTTTTTGCTGATTTTCCCTAGTGTTTGGGAAATGATAGCCTTGATACGGTCTGGCTTGGAAATCTTTTTGGTTACCAAGTATTGAATCCGGTCTTCGAATTCATCATATGCTTTTATGATGATGCCCAAATAATATTTCACAAAAGGAGCATAGGTGCTTTGATTTTCGTGCCAGCCGAAAGAACTTGACTGAAGAGCTTCATAGTAAGTGGTTTTCGTTTTTTCAATCAGCATTTCCAGGCTGATGTATTTCCCGACGATGTAGCCGGCACGATATAAAAGAAGGAGTGTCAGAAGCCGGCTCATCCGTCCGTTTCCGTCATTGAATGGATGAATGCAGAGAAAATCCAGGATGAACATGGGAGTCAGCAGCAATTTATCTATGATGTTTTCCTGCCAGGCATTCTGGAACGATTGACATAAAGAATCCATAGCGTCAGCTGTCTGAAAAGCAGGAACGGGAATAAACCTGGCCTTTTGATGCCCTTGTGCATCTGTTTCCGCAATGACGTTATCTGCGTTTTTATAGTCTCCTCCAATGGCTCCTGTTGAGTAAGAGTACAGATCTCGGTGGAGCTGCCTGATGACATTAGGGGCAGGGGAAATATAGTCGTGATTTTCATGAATCAAGGCGAGTACTTCACGATACCCGGCAATTTCCTGTTCAGACCGATTGTGCGGTTCAGCTTTTTTGCTGACCAGTGCTTCTAATCGTTTGTCACTGGTAAAGATTCCCTCGATACGGTTAGAAGACCCTGTACTCTGGATCATGGCAACGTCTACCAGTGTTTTCAATTCGTCTGTATTTGCCTCCAGAAATAAATCCTGCCGTCCCTTGTGTTCATGGATACAGGTGAGAAGCTGGACGATTTCAGGTGTCAGTAAATTTTGTATTTCCTGCGAGTAGTTAAATGTCCGCATAAAAATCTCCCTCATTTTTCTGTTATCTGCCACATTTTAGCATGAAATGAGGCAGATAACAAGAGAATGAGGCAGATAAAAATCAAGTGTGCCCAATGCGGCAGCTGGTACGGGGCCAAGGTATGGCATTCGACCGACAAGTACCGCAGGACCATCTATCGTTGCAACAAGAAGTACGACGGGCATAAATGCCAAACGCCCCATGGGTAATATGCCGGTGGCATATTACCGAGGAGGACATCAAATCGGCCTTCGTCACGGCGTTCAACCGTCTGGTGACGGAGCGGGAGGAGATTGCCGCCAATACCAGGCTCGTCCGGCAGACACTCTGCGACACATCGGAGTTGGAGCAGGAGAAAGTCTCCTTGGGGCAGGAACTTGCGGTGCTGGTGGAGATGATCCAGAACTGCATTGCCGAGAACGCGAGGATTGCCCAAGATCAGGGGGAGTATCAGAAACGCTACAACGGGCTGGTGGAGCGGTACGAGAAAGCCAAGGCACGGTTCGACGAGGTGACGGGGGCCATTGCCCAGCGGTCAGCCAAGGGGGAGCGGTTGGCGGGGTTCATCAGGATGCTGGAGACGTAGAAAGAGCCTGTGGCGGAGTTTGATGAGCGGCTTTGGGGCGCGATGGTGGACTATGTGACGGTAGGCGTGGACGGCGGCATGACCGTGATGTTCCGGGATGGGACATCGGTGGACGGGTGAGAAATTAGGCATTTTGTCAGCAATGGCAGGGTGCCTAAATTTTTCTTGAAAAATTTTGTTAATGGTCTTATACTGTCCATGTTGAGGTATATAATAAAATCATATGGAGGAAATCAATGCCAGCTACTTTGGATTACAACGGTGACAGAGGACTTCGTATGCTCGACATATTTGAGCGTTTGAATAAGGGAGAACGAATCTCTAAGCGCGATCTGACGGTCTATTATGGCGTCGGAGAAAAAACTATTCAGCGTGACATAGAGGATATTCGCAATTATCTCGCCGAGAAACATGGATATGAGCCGGATGCCACGATTAAATATAATCGTGGTCAAAATTGTTACTACCTTGTAAGGTTTGAGCGAGAATGGCTTTCCAACCAAGAAGTGTTAGCTATTTGTAAAATACTCTTGGAAAGTCGTGCATTTACCAATGAAGAAATGAATAGACTATTGGAGAAATTGTTAGCTCAGGCCACGCCAACACAAAGAAAGATTGTAGAAAGGATTATCAAGAGCGAATCCATCAACTATATACCACTTCAGCACAAGAAACCTTTGGTGGATACCTTGTGGCAAGTGTCGAGCGCAATAGTTCAGGAACATCCTCTCCGCTTTTCCTATACACGACAAGACGGAAGGACGAAGGAGCGAATGGCAAAACCTTTGGCCATAATCTTCTCCGAGTTCTATTTTTATTTAATAGGTCTGCAAGTTTACGCAGAAGGAGATGCTTTCCGTACTTACCGATTAGATAGGATGGCTCATATAGCCACATTAGAAGAGAAATTTCGTATTCCTTACCAAGATAAATTCCGTGACGGTGAATTTCGTAAGCGTGTGCAATTTATGTATGATGGAGACCTGATGACCATTAAATTTCGCTATTTTGGTTCGTCTGTCGAACACGTCTTAGATCGTTTGCCGACCGCAAAGGCAAAAAAACGGGATACAGGTGTGTTTGATGTGAGTGCTGAGGTATATGGAGACGGCATTTTGATATGGTTGCTCAGTCAGGGAAATCAAGTGGACGTGATTGCTCCGCAGGATTTGAGGGACGAGTGGTTGGAAATCGCAGAACAGATAGTGAACGGAGATTATGACGGCTGGGAAGATGTGGAGTGGGAAGGGTAGGTGAAACTGCAATGAAAATTTTCATAAGATTTTGCATTGTCCTGCTCATGACGGCGTTTTCAATTGGTATGATGCAGACCATAACAGAAAGTAGCTCATCTTCTCGATGGAAATGCGCTCTCTGTGGCAAAGTTAGGCGACAAGTTGTACAGAGCCAACCGTCTACCACAGGCTGCAACGCCGCAAAAGATAATAAGCATATTTGGTTTCAGATCCATTAGGGAGATGTAATATTTTGGAAAAGGTTTTGTTTTGCAAAATAGCCTCGATGATTTGGTATAAGGGAGTTTGCCCAAAGGATAAGCCTTTTAATGGTGGTAAATATCCTCGTGAAACAGGTACTTGCGGCGAGGACAGAAATTTTATGCCTGTGCATACTGAGACTGGCGAGAAGTGTTTTGGCTTTGTTGAGCCAAAGCGTGGCAGAAGTGGCTATACCAATCAGCTCCGCGTTGAAAACATTAGAGGTGCAAATGCCAGACACACAGACGATTCCATTGACGATATTTGCGTTATATGGTGTGCAACTACGGATTTAAATGAAACGTCCGTTATAGGGTGGTATAAGAGTGCTACCGTATACCGTGAAATTCAAGAACTTGAATTTGAGGATGGCGATACGCTATGGTACAATGTGGAAGCGAAATCTGATAATTGCGTGTTGCTGCCACGAAATACGAGGCACAGACATATATGGGACGCGCCTGTTGCAAAATCAAGAGGATATGGTTTTGGACAATCCATGCTCTGGTATGCAAGTGAGCCGGAATCCGAGCCGTTTGTGGAGCGACTGCTAAAAAACATAGAAGATTATAGCGGAGATAATTGGCTTTACGTATATCCCACGGAATAGAAGTGGATGGGAAATGAAATATAATACCGTTTATCGGCTGTTTATGGTCATGCTATCGAAGATACAGTAGGTGTCCCCGTAGATTTTTCTCCCATGGGTATTTGTCAAGTAAGGTGTCTATTTAATTTGAATCTATCAAAGACCGATTAAAGATATTGTTATAGACTATCAACAGCAGTTTACAGCTTTTGAGACATAATAAAATCACGTAGCCCCTGCTGGTGTATAATAGATTCACCACAAACCAAACACGAGAGGTGCTACGTGATGTCTCAATTATACACCAGTCAGTCGACAGTTAACAGACTCCTGACGATTTTTTCTTCTTTGTTACACTCTGCGACGAGGCCGACGCGCCATCTGTTGGCGTGGCTCCTCATCGCTCAGCTGGCTCTGGAGTCAGCTTCGTCGGTGCGTTGCCTGTTCCGGCAGTTCCTGTCGAAGCAGACGGATGCGTCGCTGAACAGTTATTACCGCGCTCTTGGCAATGGGCTCGTCACGGATGCATCCATTCGCCAGGCCTTGACGCTGCGAGCGCTTGCCATAGTGCCGGAGGCGCTACGGCAGGAGCCTATCCTGCTCAGCGTGGATGACACGACCATTGCCAAGTGGGGCAAGCATTTCGACGGTGTGGGCATTCTGTAC
>Ga0256404_1000088_pt1 | contig 212216 bp, 209 predicted proteins | sample RumenRJG_01DNA_FD_185990 | JGI IMG/M metagenome (GOLD analysis project Ga0256404, IMG submission 185990) | Bovine rumen microbial communities from Lethbridge, Alberta, Canada - RJG_01 | ecosystem: Host-associated > Mammals > Digestive system > Stomach > Rumen | place: Canada: Alberta...
TGTGTTTCTTCCGCAAAAAGATTGATCTGCATTTCATTTCAACCGCCTTTATTATAGTATCTTTATTATACCATAATCTGACGATTTTTTCAACAATTTTTTATGAATTTTTAGAGGTTACCTTAAAAGAATTTTTAAGGTCAGCTATGAGGATTTGCTCGAGAGAGAGCCATAATTAACAAACGAGTTTAACAAAGAGAGTTAAACCTTGCGCAATTTCAAACAAAATACCTTTTATTAACATAACAAAAAATGTGTTTCCCTTTGGCGACAGCCACATAAGGAAGTTTTTTATGGAGTAGTTCCAAAATCAAGGAACTACTCCATTTTCCTTGTTATCCAACCTTATACATCTGCGGATTTTCTTGGATTTTATTTATTATATCCAAGATCTCTTTTTCATCAGGAATATCAATCATTCCAACGGCAGTAAAATAAATATCAACCTTCACATGACAATGACCGTCGTATTTGTCGTTGTTGTGAACTTCTATTCTTTGTATCAGAGAATTAACTATTGTAGGTGTAAGCTCTCTGAAATCGGTTAGCTCTCTCAAAGTTTTTAGCAGAAGCCGCATATCAATATTCTGTTGCTCTGCCTTTTCCAATTCCCGTTCACTTTTGGATATTGTTTCGATAAGCTCCCTTTGTTCGTTCTCATACATAGAAGCCATACGGGAATATCTGTCGTCACTCAATTTACCTAAAATATTGTCCTCATAAATTCGGGATATTATCACATCAAGTTCAGATATTCTTCTTTTGCCGCTTTCAACTTTGGTTTTAAGTTTTTGAAGCTCACTTTTCCTTGCAGTTTGATTTTTAGTTGCCATAAGGTATAGAAACACCGGCTCATAACATCTTACAAAATCAGCCAAGTTGCTTATTGCCTCATAAACAATTCTTTCAAGAACTATATCTCTTATGAAGTGTATTTGACACTCGCCACGACCACTCTTGTAATTTGAACACCTGAAATGCTCTTGCTGTCGTGTCATGCTTTTAGCAGCAGCGAAATGTAATTTTGCTCCGCAATCAGGGCAATATACCAATCCCGAAAACAGACTTGTTCTGCCCGTTGATGTTGGTCTTCTTTTATGCTGACGAAGCTCCTGAACTCTGAGCCATAAATCTTCAGTTATTATTGCATCTTGTGTGTTAGGGATAATTTGTTGCTCATCTTCGGATTTATGGATAACCTTATGTACCTTGTAGCTTACAGTTGTTGTCTTAAAGTTCACAGTACATCCTGTGTATTGTCTGTTGTCAATAATTCCTGCAACTGTTGCAGGGTCCCAATAATATGGTTTCTCAGGATATTTATGAGTCGTTGATAATCCTTTTTCTATCTTGTATGCGGTAGGAATAAGGATTTTTTCTTGCTCTAACTGACGGGCAATTTGTGCAATTCCACGACCTGCAAGCGATAATGAAAATATCCTTCTTACAACCTCTGCGGCTTCTTCATCAATTATCCATTTTTCTTTATCTTCGGATGATTTCATATATCCATAAGGAACTGTTGAACTTATACGCTTTCCGCTTGCAGCTTTCATCTGCCATACTGCACGAATTTTTTTGCTTGTCTGTGCAGCATACCATTCATTGAATATATTGTTGAACGGCATCATTTCTGTTCCCGTGTTGTTCATTGTATCAACATTTTCCTGAATGGCTATAAACCTTATACCAAGTGTTGGATATGTGATTTCAAGATATTTGCCTACTTCAAGATAATTTCTTCCAAAACGGGATAAGTCTTTTACTACAATGGTTTTTACGATCCCTGCTTCTGCGAGTGCCTGCATTTCCTTAAAACCGCTTCTTTCAAAGGTGGTCCCCGAAATACCGTCATCAATAAAAAACCTTGGATTTTTCAACCCGTGGTCTTTGGCATATTTCATCAGGATTTCTTTTTGATTGGAAATACTGTTGCTTTCTCCCTCTAAACCGTCATCTTGTGATAATCTTCCGTATAACGCTGTTATTTCTTCTGTTGTTTGCCCTATAATATTTTGAGTTGTCATAATTCATTTCTCCTTCCCGACAACCGGGCATAGCAAAGGATTTGAAATTATTTTACTATGCCCGATAAAAATTGTCGAATATACTAAATTAAATTTTCTGATAAAATAATGTTTTTAAATTGCTCCAATACGCTTTGCTTGCCCTCAATATTAAAATGGGAATGTACCTCGTATGTTGTACCACCGATTTTAATTTCAAAATTCAGGTTGTCTTTATCAAAGGTTGGAGTTAAGACTTCGATAGGAATATTTACTTGTTTTAACATATAACTTCACCTTACCTTTCAGGCTGTTGCCGTTGTTTGCGTTTGTAATGAGCTTCGCAAAGCCTTACAATTTCATCTTCAATCTGAGAATTTGTATAATTCTTTGGAAAGAACTTTCTTACACGCTCTGTCGGGATTTTAATTCGTTCCTTTTGATTTGCTTTTTCCTCCGACATAATCTCAAAGATTTTATCATCGTCAAGCTCTCCTGCCTGACTTAGCTTTTTCATACGCACCGCCTGAGATAATGACGGTGTACAATCCTCGCTCTCAATGGTCTGTATCAAGTCCATTTGTTCAATGTCATTAAGGTATGAAAGCTCAACCGCCGGAGTGAAAGCAATTCGCCCTTCGTCCACATATTCTAATAGTTTCGGATGTAGATTTGTAAGACGAATATATCTTTGAACCGTCTTGTAGCTTTCACCATACGCTTCACCAATTTCAGCAGATGTTCTGTTGTCATCTGACTTCGGGACAACTTGTCCCGAAGTTAAATCTGACCTATATCCTTGTCTGCTCATAGCCTCCATCTTCAATTTATAAGCGAAGGCTTTTTCGCTTGGTGAAATGTTATCTCTGTGCAGATTACTGTCAACAAGAGCTATTGTCGCATTATCTATGTCCATTTCAACAACAAGGGCAGGAACTTCTGTAAGCCCTGCTCGTTTACTTGCAAACAATCTTCTGTGTCCTGAGATTATTTCGTATTCATCATTTTCAAGCGGTCTTGCGATGATGGGAGATAAAATTCCATGTTCCTTTATGCTCTCAATCAGCATTTCCATTTCATCATCGTGCTTTACCTTGTAAGGATGGTTCTCAAATTCCTTTAATTTTGTTACAGCAAGTTTTTGCATATTTTTCATCGTTCTTTGCTCCTGTCTTTCTGTATAACTTTTCTTTCCATTTCTCGTTCAATATCAAAGAGTTTTTCAATTTTCGGAATTGTTTCCAAAGTCGCTTTTGCGATTTTGAGCTTATCCCGTATAGGCTTTATTTGTGCGGATATACCTCTGATTTCTGCTAAATACATTTCCTTATCATCATCGGTTTTAGCTCGTCTGCGTTTGTTATCGGTCTTTGAGCGTTCTTCTTCAAGCTCGGATATCTGCATTGATGATTTGCCTGTAAATGCTTCAAGCTCCGGCACGGTGTTGATTTGTTCATCGTGCAAGAGCCTGAACTGTTTTTGATATTGTTCAAATTTACTTAATTCCTGCCTCAATACAGGAGATAACGGCGGTGTGTAGTTGGGTTTTGGAGTGCTTGGCTTTAAGAGTTCCAACAGTAAATAAAACAGAGCTTCAACAGTATCCATATATTTAACACGCCGCAGTTGATATTCAAGCTCCATAAGCGGAGTGTGCTTCGGTTTTGTTCTTTGAACACGCTCACTTTTACCAAATGAACTCACAAAAATTTTATTGTCGGCAATTCGTCTTATGATTCTTTCTCTTGCATAATCTTTGCCTAAACTGTCAATACGAACAGCTCTTTTCCAACCTTTTGTAATAACTGACGGATGCTCTGTCATAATATTACGGTTAAATGTGTATCCGAAGTTGCACATTATTCGTTCAAACTCCAAAGGATTTCCGGCTTGTTTTATCGCCAAATCAACATCTTCCCGAAGAATATCCCTATGGGTTTTTCCGCCACGCTTATGTATCCAATAAGCATTTCTGTCGGCATTGTAAAATTTTGAACCCTCAATAACCGATTTCCCATATTCCTTACAAACCGCATCGGATATTTCTCTTAACCGCCTATGGTCTGAAATGTGGTTTTCAAATTTAAGCCCCGTTTTAAATGAAACAGAATTTATGACGAAATGGTTGTGGAGATTATCGGTGTTCAAATGCGTTGTAACAACGATTTCGTATTCCTTACCCCACATACGCCTTGCGGTTTCAAGTCCTATCTCAAAAGCTTCTTTAGGTGTGACTTCACCTGATCTAAAACTCTGATAACCGTGATACGCTACATTGCCGTCCGTTTTTCCGTGTCGGCGTTTCGTTGCCATCATTTGTTCATAAGCTCTTACGGGTGGGCAATTGATTGCACCTACAAATAATTGCATATCTGTTTTATCATCGTTTGATACATATTTAAGAGTCGCTGCCAAATCATCATCGAGATATTTCGGGTTAGTGGTCTTGTCGGGGTTTTCTGCATATTTTACTACATCCTTTAATGAGCCTTTGACAGGCCAAAATCCCGTGGTTGCCATTTAGTCATCCACCTCGCTTTCTTTATTACTTTTATCCGTTGTTAAAAGCTTTGCATAAACATCATCAATAAGCTTCAACACCGCCTTCTGAAGTTCGGTACTGTTCAGCCTCCCAAGAGCTTCATATAAAGCACCGAGCTTTTCTGTAAGTTCATAAAAGCTTTCAGGCAAAAGAGCTTTGGGCGAATATTCCAAAGCTCTCTTACGAAGATATTCAGAAACCGACAAGCCACATTTCTTGGCTTTGTTCTCTATGCGAAGCTTTTCCTTTTCGGTAACTCGCATTTTGAGTTGTACTTTTCTCTCTTTCAAAATTATCACTCCTAACATGAAATTTTTAAGGGGGATTGGGGAACTCCCCAAAGGGTAAAGGCAGGATTTCCGGAAGGAAGTCCCGCCTTTTTCGGAATTTGTGGTACACAAGTTCCCTGCTCGTTACAGTACCGGACAGTTATTCTGTTCTCTGTATTGATTTAAGGCGAATATTGCCTCGTTTACCTCTTTCATAGACCACTGCCACTCTTGTACCAAAGTCTATTTCGGGTATTCCTAAGTAGTCATCGGGTTGCTGAAAAGCAGTGCACATGATTTTTCTGCCATCGTCCAACTCGACATAGGCAATGGCATTGCATTTTCTGCCCCATACCGCAAATCTCATTGTGCCTTTGAAAGTACCCTCAATCTCGTTAAACTCATAACCATCTCTGCTGAAGTTTGACATTGCAAACTGATTTCTTGATAAAATTCTCATAATGTTTTCCTCCTGTAAATTTAATTTTGAGCATAAAAAATACACCTACCGATTTATCATCAATAGATGTATTAGTTTTCTTCATCAAAGCCTAAATCGACTTTGGTGAATTCCTGATAAGCTAAGCCTATCTTTGTTATTCGTTTTTGAACTCCGCTGTGGTTTTTATAACCAAGTTCATCTGCAATTTTTTCTTGCGTGTATCCCTCCAATCGCATTTCAAGTATTTTTCTGTCTTTTTCCGATAAGCTATCCATAAATTGCTTTATCATCACCTCCGATATAACTTGTTCTTCGGCATTTGCAGATACATCTTCAAAATCCAACTCTCGCCCGTCATTGTACTTGGCATATTGTTCGATTTCAGCATCAAGCGATACAGTAGGGTGCTTGGTTCGGGTATGATACCATTTGCGAGTAAAATCAATCTTTTGATTGCTTTCCCAATTATCAACAAAATCTTCAAAGCAGCGATATTCTTTTATAACCTCAATAACTTTGTCAATGTTGTATTGCTTCATAACTTGTGGAACGATATATGAAAGTCGTTTCTGCGATTCTTCCATAGGCATATATGGAAATCTGAAATGCCGGAAAGAATCAATTTGAGATTTTAATTCTCTTGCATCCCACATTCCGTCATAGTCAATAAAACCTTTTATCCATATTGACATACTATATGCAACTATCCATGCAGGATCGTGCTCTGAATAGACTTCCATTTTAGGACTTACATTCAAATACGGCCATATCATATATGCGACACAGTTTATGAGTCCTTTTAGAAAAATATCGCTTTCGATAAACCTTATAACCTCTGCATCGTAATAAGCTGATGCCGGTGTGCGGGGAATACACATAAGCTCCTTGCCTCTTATTTCCAAAATCTCTTTTGGGATTCTGTAAAAGATAGGCAAAAACTGCGAGTTGAAGTAGTAATACTCACAACCATTGTCTAATGGCAAAGTAACCACCGGGAGATGTACCTTCATATCCATTTTTTGTTCACTTCCTTTCCGAGAATAGCGTTCTCTATATAATAACGACACAAATATATATAGATTGTTCCTGTTTCAAAAATATTTTATCAAATTCGAAAAGTTCTGTCAATGTGTACGAATTCATTGAAACGCAAATAAAAAAGCCACAAAGAGTAAGTAAAACAAAATACTTGCTCTTTGTGGCTTAGGTAGACCATTACTCTAATTTTTACTTTTCTATTTCGTTCATATATCCTGCCGTGATGATACCTGCAGGTAATGCGACAATAGCAATTCCAAAAACAGAAGAAACCATTGTCACAATCCGTCCTATTGTTGTTACAGGATAAATATCTCCATAACCAACAGTTGTTAATGAAACAGTTGCCCAATATATCGCATCAAAAAAAGTGTTAAATGATTCAGGCTCTACATTGAAAACTATCAACGCAGAAATTATTATGTATGCAATAGCCAAAGTTCCTACTGCAATCAATGATTCCTTAGATTTCTTGAACACTGATACAATAATTCTTACACTTTTTGAGTATCTAAACATTTTAAATGCTCTAAAAACTCTAAACGCTCTTGCCATCCTGAATATTCTTAAAAGTTTAAACCCATTATTCAAAATGGAAATTGACGGCAAAATAGATATAATATCAATTATAGCAAAAAAGCCAAACGGATAGCGAATAAAAGATATCAAAGATTTTTTGTTATACTTATAATCTGCCGTGAACCAGCGTAAAAAGTAATCGATAATAAATATAATCAAACAACTAGTATCGATAAATCTTAGTGTATTACCTGTTTGTTTAAAACATAAGGGAAATATGCTTAATAGTATTATTATTATCATAAAGGCATCGTATATTGAACTTAAAATACTGTTCTTTTGTGATGGCTCAATTATTTCAAAGATTTTCTTTCTCATACATTTCTCCTTTCCGGCATAATTCGACACTATTTACTAACCTCGTATCAAGTAAAAATAGCATAATCAGCTCTTAATCATTTAACATTTCTCCACTTTGCTGTATCCGCACGTTGTCTACTATCTTTAAGCGATTTTGCCGCTTTTATAAAATCCGCCTCAATAATAATGTTATTTTCTGAAATTTCGAACTCATTCTTTTGGTCAAATAGCTGTTTTATGTTAATAGTTCTTCTAATCGAATTATAAGCTGCTTCAGAGGCAACAAAAGCAATCTCTGCTCCAGAACTTCCTATTAAATATTTTTCAACAAACGAATCTTTGTTAAAAGAATTGTCGACGGGCATTTTTGCGGTATGGATTCTAAAAATTGCCTTACATCCTTCAGGGGATGGTCTTTGTATTTCTATGACATAATCGAAACGCCCTGGTCTTTTAATAGCTTCATCAATCATATCAATCCTATTTGTTGAAGCTATTGCACATATTTGATTATTTTCGTCAATTCCATCCATTAATGTTAAAAGTTGATTTACAACTGTTGCCATATGTGGATTGCCGTCAGAGTCTCTGGTCGATGATATTGAATCAAATTCATCAAAATAAATAATAGAAGGACTATGTCGTTTTGCTTCTTCAAATATTTTTCTTAGGTTTTCTTCGGATTGACCAATATATTTATTTAGTATTTCCGGACCATTAACAGAAATAAAATGCGCATTTATCTCATTTGCTATTGCTTTCGCAATAAGGGTCTTACCACAACCCGGAGGACCATATAACAAAATCCCCTTATGTGGCTTAATGTGATAATGCGAAAAAAGATCTGGTACAATTAAAGGTAATTCTATAACCTCCCTTACTTGCTGAACAATACTGTCTATACCACCTATATCGTCAAAAGTTGTAGATGGAATATTCTTTTCTTCATCTATTTTTTCGTCATTTTCATCATCATTTCCACCAAAAGATATAGAGAACCCTCCTCCGTATGAAGAATATTGTTCCTTAGGCTTTATACCTATAATTTCTGTTTGTTGCATTCCCATAGGAGCTTCTCTATATTTGTATTCCCATTCTCCATCCTCAGTAACATTTATTTTGTCAGGTAAACTCTCTACCGTTTTTTCAATTTTATCTATTTGAAAATGTTTACATAAATTCAAGTTTTTTGTTGTAGCTTCGTTGGTCAAGATTTGCATTATGCGTTCTTTATCAACAATCCAAGTATCTCCTTCAAAACAACCTATATCATACCAACACAGTGTTGACCTATATGAATAATATCCCTTTCTAAGAGATATAGATGATAACGAGTTACATCCCCATCCTGCCCCCGCATAACAAAACTCATCAGATACTATTTCATTGTCGCAACTTTTTTCACAATTCAATATTGTAAATACATTATCAATATCGCTAATTGTGGATTCTCTTCCATCTATGTAATATTCTGTTTTTGACCAATTTCTAATTGTACTCATAATATGTTTTAATTCAAAAAAATGTTCCTTCAAATCTTCAAATGTTATGGTTAAAACATTTGAAGATTTATTTTGAACAAAGTTCTCAAAAATTCCACAATTTATACAAACCGAATCATAAAACTTAGACGAAGATTTGTAAAAAACTATTTTTATTATCATCGTGTTCACCTCAAGATTTTTTTGATATTGTTATGCTTGTCAACCATCTATTTTTAATTGAATAAAGATATTTATGATACTCTATAAGCCTCTAAATCTTTCAGTATCTCACTTGCATTTTTAAATCTTTTTGTCTTATGGTAGAATAAAAATTCAAGAAATCTAAACACCTATTTTATAGATGTTATACCTTTTATTTCAAGAAAAATGTTTTAATGTGCTTTTATCAGTAGTAATATCATAAACCCAAATATCACCAGTTGGACTGATTAACTTACTTATCTTGGACATGTCCTTTATTGTTCTTTGAATAAAATCGCTGTGGTAGTTTGTGGAATTTATCGCATAAATATCGCAACAAGTTTTAACATCCGCATCAGAAGGTGGGAATATAATTCTATTGGTCAATGATGGTTTTTCTAAATTTCCATTAAGAATTGATGCTGTATATAAACAAGCTTTTCCGTTTTTATTTTTACCAGCTACAATAAAGCGTGAACTTAATACTCGTCCTTCTTTTCCAATCTTTCTATACCAAAAAAGTTTAAATAACCAGTGTATTAGTTTTATATATCTTAAAGCATCTTCCACATAAAACTCATTCTTATCCGAAAGGTTGGTTATCATTCTTTCAAATAGCATTTGAGATTTATTATAGCCTGCAAAAGCCACCGCTACATTATTGTTGACTGCAACAATTTTATTTACATCATCACGAGAGATAGTCTCATCTAATTTAACTGCTCTGTTGTCAGCACCCAAATATATTTTATCCTCTGCCATATATCCCAAAATCACACTCATAACATCAATTCCTTCGTTCGGTCACAAACTTGTATATATAACGTTCTTGTTTGTCCTAATTAATTATTCTTTCAATACATTTAAATCCATCTCTATCAAAATTCATATTATGTTGAAATTTATTGAGGGTTTCCGATGGATCAATAAAATTAAATTTCAAATCAGAAAATGTCTTTTTATCAAAACACACGGATAATATATCCATTGTGCCATCTGTCGCATGTACTATAACATTCTTAACCGGCAGTAATGCAAAAATATCTCTTGCAATACGAATTGCCACGCTACATACGTAATCCTGATACTCGGTAGAGTTTTTCGGCATATCTATGTTATCTGAATTGATTTGAAATTCAACCTCCATTTTCAAAGGAGAGTCCGTTCCAAATTCAAATCCTGTTCCATAATCAAGTAGGTCATTTAACGGATTTATATCGTTTATTACTTGCAAATATGTGTCAATATCGCCTGATAATATTTTTGCAGATACATCGTGAAAATACTTCCATAAATCTGCGTCATATGAACTATCCGGAGGACACGGGCTAACCATAATTTCGGTCCAGTCAATCACATCATCAGTTATTTTGTGAATATCTGTCGTAACCGTCTTTGTTACCGGTTTGGAAATAGGCTCGTCATAAGATGTATCATATTGAACTTCGGGTTCGTTATAATCAGGTGTAGCAATGGGTTCAGACACAGGTTCATAATATGTTGGCGTTTCATTCCGAGGTTGCCTTTGATTACGGGGTGTTCTATTTTTGTTCTCTGTTGTAACATACGATATCCCTGTTCCCGGAATACCTACACTCGTTGTTACTCTCCCGCTTGAATGAAAGGTTTTTCTAAAACCGGGTACACCTGTACTTACTGACATTCCATTTTTTCCAAAGTTGAGTTTAACACCGGGGATAATAGATATGCTTTTCTTAAATCTCAATCCCATTAAAATCACCTCATTTATCAATAATTACTATGCTTTTATCATCTGTGGAACCACTTGCTCTTGCAAGATTTATTATTTCCTCACAAGCCTGCAGTGGAGATATATTTTCATCATTTAAGATATCCTCCATTTCATCAATGGAAACATACTCATGCACACCATCACTTGTTAAAACGATTCTTTTAGCATTTAAGAGAGCTTCATTGCTTTCTTCAAAGACCAAAGAATTTATAAGTGCAGGATTACCGCCACCAAAACAAGCTGTAATCTCATTTCGCCTGTCATAGGTTTCAGCTTCCTTTTTTGAAAGCTTACCCGTTTTCACAAGCCAGTTTACACTTGTATGGTCTTCTGTTATCTGTTTTATATAGCTGCCCTGAAAAACATATATGCGAGTGTTGCCAATATGAAAATTGCTTGCTTGTTCATCACTTATACAAATGCCTGACAAGGTTGTTGCCATACCATTGTAATTTGCATTTTCTGTTGACTTCGTCAATAATTGAGAGTTGATATCAACCAAGTCATTTTTACCTGACGGAACAATGGTTTTAAGGTTTTCACAGACGAATGATGACGCAACAGCTCCGGCGTTGTTTCCACCAACGCCATCAGCAACACATATTTTTAGTTTGCTATCACATTCTGTTTCAAGATTTCCCTCAGAAAGAATGGTGTCATTGATAAGAATTCTGTCTTCATTCTCGCTATGTTCACCTTTTTCAGTCATTGCATATATCTTCGTCATACAACAACCTCACAATCCATTTCCGTTGGTGTTTTCTCAGAATCAATGCTCTTTATATTGAGTTTAGTGTTTTCTGTTATTTTGTTATCAAACAAATATCTTGAAAGCGGATTTATCAGCATACTTTCAACAATGTTTCCGATGCCACGAGCACCATTTTGAAGATTCTGCAATGATTCCTCCAACAGTGTAGCCATAGCTGTATCTGATATTTCTAATGTAATCTTTTTCTCTGATGCAAGGTTTCTTATAATCTTTTTAACCTGAGATTCAAGAATAAGTTTTGCAACATCAGGTCTTATGTAGTCAAATACAACAATATTTTCACCAATACGGTTTAAGATTTCGGGTCTGCCTAATTCTAACTTGAAATAATCTTCAATGGCAGAACGAACTCTTGTTTGTATTGTAGCGTAGTCCATAGAACTATTTACATTTTCTGTACGAACACCAGTAACATCTCTTGTGTAAATACCAAGGTTACTTGTGAAGATAATGATACATTCTGAGAAATAAACTGTATTGCCCTGACCATCAGTCATTCTACCATCTTCAAGAATTTGAAGGAACTTATCTAATATTGACGGATGGGCTTTTTCGATTTCATCAAAGAGAAGTATTGAAAATGGATTCTCTTTAACTGCATTGGTAAGCTGACCGCCTGCTTCATAACCTACATATCCTGGAGGAGCTCCAAGAAGTTTCTGGTCGGAATGACTTTGACCATATTCACTCATATCAAATCTGATACAGCAGCTTTCATCGCCAAACAATTTCTCAGCTAAAGTTTTAGCGGTTTCTGTTTTACCTGTACCGGTTGGACCTGCAAAGAAAAGAACACCCTTTGGTTTGCTCTGAGATGAATGTTGCAATCCTGACATACCTGTCATAGCACGCTTTACAACATCCAGAGTTTTAGTGATTGCACCATCCTGACCTTTTACTCTTTTTCTGAAATCTTCCTCTGCATTTACAAACTCTTCTGTTTCAAGTTTGTTCCACGGGTTTTCTTTGATGCCATATTTATACAAGTCTATAACATCACACATCTTGTTCATATGAATGCCTTCGTTTTTGCATAGCTTACGAAGTCCGTTAAGTTCTGTAAAACTAAATCCTTCTGTCAATGCGATGAACTTATCCTGTATCTTTTCGAGTTCATCAGGTTTGTCCATAAAATATGTGTTGTCTTCGACATAAATATCACTTGCAAAGAATGTTGCGAAATTCGGACCTTTAACAAAGTTTTCTCTTTCTTCTTTTGAAGGCGTAGGAAGTGTGATTGTCTTAACATTTGGGTTATCATGATAGAACCATACCGGAATATCATTTACTTTATTAACAATCATAATCAAGATGTTTTTTAGCATACCATTATCTGTTTTAACATCTTTGCTTTCAAGAGAAGTAAGAAGAAGAGAGGTAAAACTATCAACCTCGTTCTGTTCCATACTATCGGGAGAAGGAATATATCTTGAAGCAAGGTTCATAACAATTGCAGTTGCTTCTTTGCTTTGCGAAAGAGCAGTTTTTACCCATTCTACGGTATTATTACTTTTGAAGTTGGCATTGATGCGACCATTTGAAGGATTTTGGTTAATAAGTTGCCCAAATCTTTCAATATAACCTTCTTCTGCATTGTTATAAAAGCCTTGCATACTATCATAGAATGCAATGTTCTGATAACCTAAATCCTTGAAAAAATAGTGCATATATGCAGTAAGTCTTAATATACTGCCTTTTGCGATGCTACCTTCTTCCGGATAACTGTAAACGTCAAGAACATTACCTTCAACAATAATCAAAGGCTTGATTTTACTGAAAATCTCCAATTCTTTATGCCACTTTGGAATAAAATCACTCATTTAATTTTCCTCCTTCATAAAATCAGGTTTATGTATTCCTACCGATACAATTCCATCATTAGTGGTGAAATTTTGTATCTTATTTGTTTCGCTGTTTAAATATGTTTTGTATTTGCTTTGATGTTTCTTATCTAAAATATGAATTCGTTGGTTTGAAGAACCACGGAGCAAAGAATTGTCGTTTAATTCCTCTACATACATACCATCAATCAGAACAGATATATTTTTAAGTTGTTTTTCTGTCAGTTCTTCAATTTCAGACCCTGTATAAACTAAAATATCATCACTGATGGCCTTTAACATTTTCAAAAGATGTTGCAATTCTTCTGATTGCTCTATTGGATCTCCGCCTGTTATGGTGAAACCATCCACAGGGTTAGCATCTGATATTTGATGAATTAAAGCCAACACATCATCTATACTGATTTTGTATTTTTCTTGTTGGTGCCATAATTCCGGGTTGCTGCATCCTTTGCATTTATGGGAGCAACCGCAAAACCAAATGCCAATTCGTTTGCCCGGTCCTAAAACTTCAACAGGGTATAATATTCTTGCGATATACATTACTTTTCCCTCACAACAAGGTACACAGCTAAATCCTGACGATTGCCATTGTTAACACAACCACCAAGTCCTATTTCGTCATCTGTTTTAAGTAGAGTAGGAGTATCATTTGAAATTTTTTCGTTATTTACATAGGTAAAGTTCGTTCCACTTAAATTTGTTATGTATATGTTCTCATTATCTGATACTATTTTTGCGTGGCTTCTGCTTACATAAGATTTTCCGGATATAAATTCTTTTAATACATTTTCTCTACCAATGATGATTTCACTATTATTGGGAATATCGTATGTATATTCTCCTGAAACTTCAGCAAGAACATATTGTTTGCAACAATTCTGAATCTTAGGTGTAGGAAGTATGTCGGAAATATCTTCATCACAAGAACAACATTTTCTTGCAGCAGGGGGATTTTCTGCACCGCATTCACATATCTTGACCATTTCGGGTTCAGTAACAGGTTCGTATACAATGTTTTCTGTAGCTTCATCTACAACCTTAACACTAAATAAATCTGTTCCACAACTTATACATTCTGCTAACCTTGGATCATTATGTTCGCCACAACCGGGGCATACTTTATATTTTTCCATAAATGTTATCACCTTTTAGATAGTAATTTTTGAATTATTATTTTAAGTAATTATGTTGACAAATTCATATTTGTGGTTTATTGAATAGTAGGAACATACTCTTCGCAGAACATATTTTTCCTATGTATAGTTGCTCCGTTATTTCCATTACTTATGCTAAAATCATGACCTATAGGACTGTCAAATATTGAGCTTATAGTAATTTCGTAACCATCAACAGAATAGGTTGTATTTCTGTTTGAATCCGTCTTTTGTGTACCATTTTCACGAGCATAATCTACAACCCAATCTATAAAAGAATCGGATGCACAAACATCTATTCCGTAAATACAATCGGGTTGAATACACAACAACCACATTGCCTTTTTTATATCATTTTTTCTATGCAGTTCAGTTAATTCTGAGGCTAGAAATTTATAACCTTTTTCAGAGTGAATAAGGTCATAATACGACCCTTCCCAACCAAGCATGTCGGCAGTTAATGTTTGTTCCTCAATCATCGAACGTAATTCCCTGTATGGTGCATTTTTAATAAAGTTAAAAGAATAAATCAAAGTAATAATAATTATGATTGAAATAACAATCTTTGCAATTAGTTTTAATCTTTTACGGTTTATACTTTTATGTACCTCAGGGCAATATTTCTTTATCACTGCAGATAGTTGTTCATCATCGCAGGTGGCTACAGAAGTTAAATCTGTTTTTAATTCAGATATTTCCTGTTCCAATGTTTTCTCATAGTTTTCGACTTCATCTACACTTTCAGGAAATCTTTTTTTCTCAGATTCAGATAATTTGCCCCAAATCTCGTTTTTGGTGGTGGCAAAAGCTTCTTCCTTGTTGTCAAGAAGCAGATTGTTTAACTCTTGATTGTTATTTTCCATGCAAGAAGAAATTAGAGACACCAAAGAGAACTGTCTTTCTATTTTTTCAAAATGTCTGTCGAAGGTCTTTTGAATTTCTTGTTTGCATGAAATTATTTTCCCTATTTCTTTTACTACAATCTCTTTGTTTCGGGCAAGTTTATCAGCCTTATTATTTTCATATTTTTTCCCAATTGCAGTTGCGATCTTGCTTGCCAGCCAACAAAAAATAGCCAAATCTGCAATTACTGCAACAATAACCATAATCCAAGCAAAACCATTGTCGCTCAAATCATCGTTTAATGCCCCTGTAAATAAAAATATGTTTCCACCTATAAACACAAAGGCTAGTATTGCCGCCAAGCATCCGCCGTTATTGTTATTATTCATTCAAATTATTCCTCTCTGGTATCATTAAAGGCTTTTAGTTTTTTTGCGTTCGTTCTTTGCACTTCTGCGCTCAGCTTTAAATGTTTCAATCTCTGTTTTCATATCATAATCTGATGTATTTATAATTTGTGCATACTCAGCCTTAGGAGGAAGATGACTAACTCTGTTCTTGCATACAATTCCTTTTGCTGCAAGTCTTTTTTCAAACTCTGTGAACTTATCACAAAAAGCAACCATTTCATCCTCAAGTCTTGATGCTTCTGATGAAGAAGGAAGTCTGTCGGTGCTGTCTATGCCGCCAAGTTCCATTGCTATTTTACCTTGATTGTCATAGCGGATGTTGACAGCAGTTCCTTCACTGAAAGTATATAATTCATCACGGAAGCGTTTGCCACTTTTCTTGGTAACTTCACGGCTACCAATTAAATCGTAGCCCATTTCTTCCATAACTTCATCAAATACATCAGCAATATATTCTTGTTCACTGTCTTCAAGTAATTCATTTTGAAGCTTTGCGATTTCCGCTTTAAGCTCTGCAACACCACTTTCAGAAATTATAAATTTCTTTGCAACAATATGTAATTGCGAACACAAAACATTATATTCTGCTTCAAGCTCTTCAAATTCCGTACCGTAGGTTTCAATATTCTTTATGTATGCTTTGCACTCGTCTGCAAGCGGCTTTATTGTTACAGCACTGTAATTTTTCAAAAAGTCTTCATTATCTATGTCATTTGTTTTTTCTAGAGCATTTTGCACTTTTACTCTAAGTTCTAAAGACAAAGCGGACCTCCCAAGCAGATCGCTTAAAACAAATATAATGTCATTCTTTATAGATGTAGCATCCGGTTCTTTCGGAACATCCCAAGACAAATCAAAAGCACTACTTAAATTTTCTTGTATATCAGAAGATATTTGTGCTTTTAATTTCTGAGATTGTTGTCCGCAATTCTCAATACCTTTCAACAACTTTGTTGTTTCGATTTTGACTGCTTTTAGTTTTTCAAGAATTGCCGTTTTTCTGTTTAATTCTTCATCGGATATTGTAATAAACCCGGGGCGTCGATAAACTGACATGGTATCAAATCTATCGAACAAAGATTTTTTTAAACATTCAATATCCGACATCTTTTCTTTTAAGCTGTTTGTAAGCGCAACGCTTTCATCATTACCGCAATTATCATATAATTGTATATTACCTAAAGCAACAGAAATTTGATTTTGAAGCACTTTGATTCTTTCAATACAAGCCAAAATACTGTTATCACATCTGTTTTGAGCATTCAAGTTTGCTCTTTGCTCCGGGGTAAGTGTATATTCAGAAGTTTTCGGACCGCTCATATTTTACCTCCTTTTTTATATTTTTTATAAAGTTTTTTTAATTCTTTATACTTATAGTATGTAATTCCATTTAATATTTTTTTGCATTCAACTTTTTGTTTAGCTTGTTGCTCTATATAACATTCAAAATTCTCTTTGTTTTTTAGTACATTCTCATCAAGTGCAACAGCTTTAACTTCACTCATATAACTCTTAAATATTTTATTGCCTATGTTATCATATAATATTTTTAAATTATGTCCTGTTGAACAAGTATCCATTAATTGTACCAAGGACTTTATTGATTTATCGGAAGCATTGTAATTTTTAAACCGTACCTCCTGTTCTGAAATCTCATCAATTTTCTCTATAACACATTTTTTCAGTAATTTTCTCAATCTATCTTCTATCGTTTCAATCACAAGGTCACACAAAGGGCCCATTGTTATTCCTATATATACTATAGCCGGCAGACATAGTGATGGGGTAATCCATTTAAATATAGGATTATCGTCCGCCCATATAGTTCCATAACACCCCTTCTTTGCAAAAATAACAGTAAACGCTATATGTGACAAAGATATCAAAACAATTGAAATAAACCCAATAACGGAATCAGAAAATCTTTCCGAAGCAACAAGAATTGTTCCGATAAGCGATATTCCCATCCAAATAAAATAAAAAACAATTATATATGTAGATGCGTCCCATATGTTCACAAACAATAATATCGGATACGCTATAAATATAAAAATAACTGCTACCTTCACAAAAAATTCCATATTACCCTCTCAAACTTTCTTTCCACTTTTTCAGTTCTTCACTTTTTCCCAATGCCAATAACCAGCATTCAAACTGAACATTAAGATTATCTTTAAAATCTATCAGCTTATGACAAAATTCCTGAAATGCATCATATGATTCATCAAGCAAACCCTTCATATATTCCGCAAGCTCTCCAACAGTTCTGAACTGGTTTCCGTTGCAATTGAAAATCTTCTGACCGGAAAGCATATATGCCATCATATAGAATGTTTTTTCTGCATTGCTCTTGCCATCAACAGCTTGCATTGCCTCGATATTCTTAGCAGCATTTTTAAGTTCCTGATTGTTTGCAACTCTTAATTCCACATACTGAGTTAAGAGCTTTTCAGACAGAATACTTTCATAGAAAGCATAATCTGACTTATCATTCTTCCACAGTTTTTCGAGCATAGAACGACCTAATGCTGGAAGATTTTCAAAACTTTTGCCTTTCCAGTAGAATGTTTTGAGTTCGGGAGCAAGTTTATATATGGTTGCCCAGAAAATCAAATCATCGCTCTTTGTACCTTTTCTTGCTTCTTCTTCAGCGTCATCGCATACTCGTGCACATTTTTGATTTGAGCCATTTGCAAAGTGAGGAGCGAGATAACCTCTGAACAATTCTTTTTTGCCATCGTTCCAATGCGTGGCAAGCTCAACAATCAAACTATGAACATCCGTAAAATCTTTTCCGTTGAAATTATACGGTTTCATATCAACACGACTGTTGCCAACACCCTCACCAGGAATAGTCTGCTTTTTGCCTGCGCACCAGTTTCTAACCTCTTCATAAGTCCATCTTCTGTTGGGGTTATCTTTGTTCTTACGATTTGTTATATCGTAGTATGTAAGTGCATTGATAAAATCTGCAAGTTCTGTTGGCATATCCTTTGGTACGGGTATTCTTTGTACAGAAGTATATTTTTCAATTTCATCTGGCGACATGTGTGCGTAAGGAGTATAGCCGCAGAACAGTTCAAATACAGTTACACCAAGTGAGTAGTAATCTGATTCTGCCAAAAATAAACTTCTGAATGTTTCCGGAGCAGAATATTCGGGAGTCATACCTGTTCGTGTCATTACAACTGTATTACCCGATTCACGCACAGAACTTATACCGAAGTCGATAATTGCAACATCTTTTCCGTTATCACAAAGCATGATGTTGGAAGGCTTTAAATCTTTATGAATAATTTCTTTATCATGCAATGCTTTAAGACCTGCATTAATACAGGGAATGATGTTGTTTTTTAATTCCTCATAAGTGAATTTTCTTCCCTGAATACTGCCATTTTTATAGTACGGCAAAATCTCAAAAGGCATTCCATTGATTGTTCCTGTTTCGTAAAGTTTTGCAATATAAGGAGAATCAATTTGCTTTAAGATGTTTGTTACTTCGGGTTTTACTGCAAATTTTCTTCTGTAAATCTTTGCAATAAATTTTTTGCTGTCGTAATCGCAAATATACAAATCAGCTTCGCCCGTATTAATGTCAAGCTTGCTTAATACGGTATATTTATCACAAAGCGTTGTGCCCTCAGCAATATTGCTTAAATTACTGATTTCCGTATTAATCACAGTCGCATTATTAGACTGTAATTCAGAATTTACAATAGTACTGTTTGAGTTGCTGATAGGGTTTATCATTGTTTCGTTGTTCATTATACTTCCTCCACAATATGTACTTTTTCATCAATAAGTTTTACCTTGCCGGATTTCAAAAGGCTTGCAAATGCCATATTCATTGATTTGGTAACTTTCGGTCCCATACGCTCGAAGCCAAATATCCTTGCTGTTTCAATTTTTAAATCAGTTTCGTTGATTCCCAATGCGAAATCCGCTATTGTAAGCATTGCTTTCTCAATTTCAGGAATTGGAATATGCTCAACTTTTCGAGCTTCTTCAGTAATAATTTCACTCACTCTGACTTTAATCTCAGGCATATCATTCCTTGAAACAAAGCCATCTTTTATTCTTACAGAATCACTCATAGTATTATTCAGAACATAATCAACCTGTTCACGAACAAAAGATGTTGCTTTTTCTCTTCCAAACAATCCCGCAACTCGTTGGTAGAGCAAGTCTATGTGAATCGGTTGTTCAATTCGCAATATATAATTAATTACGTCTGCCGCACGTTGCTCATCGCTTGAACGGTAGTTTTGAGGAGCATCCCACCAATCTGCTTCAACATAGTATCCAAACCCATATGGATTTGTAGTGCTGTTATGTTCTAAAACATTGTTTTTTTCTTCCGCTACGGTCTCAACCGGCACATCATAAACTTCATCGACATTAATCGTCATTTCTTTGGGGTTACTCTTTATACATTTATTGATAAAGTTCAGAAGTCGTTCTTGCTCGTCTTTGGGGTTCTTAATCCACGCACTTGACCATACTCGATACATATTCCATCCCATATTTTTTAAAATTTGCGGACGAAGATGATCTCGTTCACGAGCAGTTCTGGCAGATGAATATCCCTCACCATCACATTCAATTCCTGCAATAAAGATACCATCTTTGTTGGGATGTTTAATTGCCAAATCTATTTTGTAATCAGAGCATCCTATATTTCTTGAAACCTTGAACCCTTCGGAAATTAAAAAATCATAAATGCAGGCACAGAAGTCATCTTTGTTTTCAGGATTCTCTTCTCGACGCCTCGGAAGAATAGAGGCGCCTTTTATTGCAAATTCAATATATGAACGGAGAAGTCTTGCGCCATCACTTTTTGCTCTGTCAAGATCAATATCTGTCGGTTCTATTGAGCCTACAAGTTTAATATTAGTCTTTGCTCTTGTTACTGCTACATTTAATCTTCTTTCGCCGCCTTGTTTACCAAGAGGGCCGAAGTTCATAAGCATTGTTCCACGACTATTTTTAGCGTAACATATACTGAAAATAATGGTATCTCTTTCATCACCTTGAACATTTTCAAGATTCTTGATAAAGAAAGGCTCGTCCTTGTTTTCATCAAAGAACCACTCATACTGAGGATGTTGCTCTCTGTATTCGTACAGAACCTGCTCAATAGTGGATTGTTGTTTTTCACTAAATGCAATAATACCAAGCGACAAATCAGGATGATTCTCAATATGCTCAATAATCAACTGAACACATTTTTTTGCTTCCGGAATATTGCATCTGTCTTCATAAACACCATCAGCAACCTTGTAATATTCTACACCGGTATCATCTTTTGATGTTGCACTTCCAGGGAAGGTAATGAGCTCGTTTTTATAAATATGACTATTTGAAAATGCAATCAAATCTTCATGTTTGCTTCTGTAATGCCAAAGGAGTGTTCTGTTTGGCAATATACTTGCAGTTTCTTCAAGAATTGAATCAAAGATTTCATCTTCATATTCATCATCAGATGAATCAAACTGTCCATCTAAATTATTCGCACTTGAAGCAAAGAAATTGGTCGGAGGCAACTGTTTTGTATCTCCGGCAATAATAACCTGCTTACTTCTCAAAATAGCACCAATAGCATCTTCTGGGAATATCTGTGATGCCTCGTCAAAAATAACCATATCAAAGTTATATGTCTGTGCTTCCAAGAAATATGAAACAGACAATGGCGACATCATAAAGCAAGGTTTGATTTTTAAGAGAAGATTAGGAATAGTTTTAAACAGCTTTCTTATTGGCATAATACGGCGTTTCTTTCCTAATTCTCTTGTCAAAATGCTCATTTCATCATGTGCGGAAAGCAATCTGTCTTTGCTGGGCAGATTGTTTATCAGCTTTTCACGAATTCTCATTCGAGCAATAGAGAGTTGGTGTTCGTCAAGGGTACAGAAATCGTTAACTGTCTTATCATGCATTACACGCTTAAAGTTCGCAATTGAAGGCTTGGTTTCTAATACCTTGCTGAGCCAAAGCATATAAAAACGCTTTTTAAAGCAATCAACGATATCTTTAATACCATCTTTTTCTATTGCAAGAACTAATTCTTTCAAACCACAAGCGATGCACTTGTCCCTGAAAGTTTTGTAATCAAGATATTTTCCGAGAAGTTCTACTTTGCCGGAGCATTTTCTATATTTCTCTGCAAGAGCATCAATGCTTGAATTTGCAATCTCGCTACCGAAAATTTTCACAAAGAATGGTTCCAATTCTTTAACTTTTGAAACTATTTCGCTGATAGCATCAATCCTTGAAGTCGTTGATTCTCTATCTGCCAAATTTGTTGCAACGGCTTTGCAAAATTCTTTTGGAAGATTTCTACCAACAATTAAATTATCAAAATTTTTCTTGTTTTCGATATGTTGTTTTATTTCATCCCAATCAGTTGAAGTATCTTTATACAAATCACCATAATATGTTTTGAATAAGCGTTCCTCATCCTGCAAAGTACTCTCGGCTTTTCTTAATTCAATCGCCTTTTCAAGTTTTACGGACATACCGATATGAGAATCCTTGTCCTTATAGATTCCCTTTAAATTCTTTATTTGTGCTTTTAGTTCTCCTAACGCATCCAATGTTTCCTTGACCTTGGATATAATGCTGTGCATATCTTCATTAGAATCCAACTTGTTAAGGAATAAGCGGTTATAATTAGAACAAATCGTCTGAATTTTTTCGGCAGACAATTCTTCAAAAGTTGCATATACTCTTGACAATTTGTCATATTCGTTGTTAATGAGAATGTTTTTGAATTCATTTTGTGTGCTTGCTGCAGGATATAGGCTCAATATTTTTTGGAGTGCGGAAAGGTCCAAAGATACCGATTCCCAATCTGTGCTTGTTCCTGAAAAAGCACTTCCATACATCTCATCAATAGACGATTTATTATTTGTAAGCTCTGCTATAAGTTCATTCAATTCTTTTATTTTCAAAAGAACATCAACTATCTGTTGGTCAGATATTTTGGCAAGGGGATCTTTACTGTGTTTTATGATTGTTTTCTTGTCTGCACGGTAATTGGAATTAAATACTTTGAAGATTCCCTTATAATCTGTTTTAAATCTATTTAATATTTCAGTATAATCTGTTTCAAAAATTTCTTTTTCCCAAGTGCTCAATATTTCGCTGTTAAGGGAATTGATTTTTGCAGATAATTCTTTGTATTTTGATATATTAGAAATAGCACTGCTTAAAATACGAGCATCAAACCACTGCTTTTGGCAGGATGGCTGTGTTTTAAGTTCAACAATAAGGTCGTGCAATATGCTCAGATTTGCTAAAGTTACAGGCATATCGAGGCATAACAAAGCCATGTCGCTATTTGCAAGACTTGCGACATTAGTAATACTGTTATGCAAATCGGAGATATCATCATAATAGTTATCGATGTTCTCGGCAACATTATGTATGATTGATGACTCAAGGGATTTCGCTAATTCTTCTTTTTTCGAATCAATTTCTGATTTTGCCTTTTCCAAATCAACATTATACACATCAGAATAGAACCAAGAATCAATATTTTCTCGGTCTTTTATCAATGCGCCTATTCTGTCTGCTGATTTTTGCGTAAATTCTTCTAAATCTCTGATATTGTCATTATCAAATATAATTTCAGGTATTGCACTTATCTGTAACAGCGTTTTTATAAAACCTATAAATTCTTCAACTGATTGCAATGTGTCAGGATTATTTAAGCCATATTTAGCTACTAAATCACTAATATTTGATATTAATGCACTTAAATGTTCAACAATAAGGTTGATGTTTTTGTCCATCACTTGCTTGTCTTCAAGCGACAAAGAATTTATGGCAACACCAATCCACGGATTGTTTTCAAGGTCAAAATTGGAGTTATTTATGTAATTTGCAAGATTTTCGAGATTGTATATCATCTCGTTTAATGTTTCTCTTGTAATTTTATCTATATCTTCAATAGAGAATAAAGCATCTGTTGCACTTTTCAAATTATCCAAAATGCCGTATACATCATAGCAACTGATGTTTAACGGTGCAATTTCCTCATGCAATTCGGTAGCATATTGATTGAGTTCCGTTCTTTCAAAATTAAGTCTGTCTAATTCTTCAATAGCTTCTTGTTTTACTCGTGTCTTCTTTAAAGAAAGTGTATTCTGTATGTCATCAAGGACTTGCTTTTTATTTGCCTTATGGCTATGCAAAGCTAAGCAGAACTCTGCAAGACCGAGTTCAGATAAACGCTTATATACCACTTGTAGAGCTGCCATTTTTTCTGAAACGAACAACACTTTTTTATCTGCTGCAAGTGCTTCTGCAATGATATTTGTTATGGTTTGACTTTTACCGGTTCCGGGAGGCCCTTGCATAACAAAGCTAACGCCTCTCTTGGATAACTCGATGGCGTCTTGTTGGCTTGAATCTGCACTTAATACCTGAAAGCATTCTTTAGGTATCAGCGTATCATGGTTATATGACTTTAATTCTTCGGGGATATTTACAATTTCGGAAGTATCTCCGAGCATAGCTTTTAAAACAGCATTGTTAGAAATGTTTTCAATGTTGTTTTCAAGGTCCTTATACATATTAATTTTCAAGAAAGACAACAAGCCTATGCTTGCTTCTCTGATTATACGCCAACCTTTTTCGTCAGCTATGTCTTCAAGTGTTTTTAAATAATCTTCAACTGTATCTTTATCTGGATCGAAAGATGATAGTTCTATACCATAATCTGCTGACAAAAGATGTTGAAGAGTAGGATTAACCACAACATCATCGTCATATCTTACTAATTTGAATGGCGCATTAAGAGTTTCTACCGTCAGAGAAACAGGTACCAATATCAAAGGTGATTTTACCCAAGAGTGATGTGAACCGTGATTTTCCTGCCATTCGATAAAGCCCAAAGATAAATAAAGTATATTTGTGCCTTGCTCTTCTAACGCAAGCTTAGATTTGTTGCGTAGGTTCTTTAATGTTTTTTTGCTTTCCTGAAACGATGTAGCAACCTTTATATCGCCAAGAAGTACAGGGATAGGGCATGAAAGTCTGTCAAACAACCTCAATACAGAGTATGTGCGTATGTCAGAATCTTTATCTAATGGATATTCAAAAGTCAGTTCATTTTCATTCTGAACATAATTTGCATACAGCTCATCAAGCCCGGGTTCAACAATTTTTAATGTTGCCCTGGCTGTTTCTCTGTAATTAATCATTTTATTTCTTTTGCCTGTATCTAAAAGCTGGCTTTTCCAATATTCGATTTTTTTATTTTCAACAGGGTTCATGTTGCCACCTCAATTTTGCTTCTTCTATAAAATATATTGTAAATTAAATCATCCAAATAGGTACAATATAATTATCACTATCAACGGCAGAAAGCGTTTCTTTCATGCAAATAATTGCACCTTTACCTCTTGGAATAGATGCTTTATCTAAAAGCTTAAAAGGTCTTATAAGTTCTGTTCCGGGACTAGCAGTTCTCTTAATTTCAATAGGATGAAGCATACCGTCACTTTCAATTACAAGGTCGATTTCATTGCTGTTTGTGTCACGGTAATACCACATAAGACATTCTTTTGCATTATTGTGATACGTTTTGATAATCTCAGACACAACATAGTTTTCAAGTATTGCACCGTTAATCGCACCGTTTGCTAAAACCTCTGGTGATGAATATCTTGTAAGATATGCAACAAGTCCGGTGTCAAAGAAATACATTTTAGGAGTTTTTATTGTTCTTTTAAGTAGATTGTTTGAATACGGGCGCAAGAAAAATACGATGTCAGATTTTTCAAGAATCTTTAGCCAACGCTTCGCTGTATCATTGGAAATACCAACATCTTGAGCAATATCTGAAACATTAAGCATCTGACCTGCTCTACAAGCAGCCGAACGAATAAAATCACTAAACAGCATAGTGTCATCAATGTCAGCTATCTCTTTGACATCTCTCTCTATATAAGTTTGAAGATAGCTGCTATAAAACAGATCCCTGTCTGTGTATTTTCCGCTTATATGTCCGGGCAGAGAGCCGCTCCATATACGTCTGTATATTTCATTAAGATCAGCAGGCTTGTTTATTTTGTTGCGTTTCTTTAATTTCTCTAAATCAATAGAAAATGGTTCAGTTTCATCATTTCCATAGATTTCATGTTGCGAAAGTGATGGCATATGAATAATGGCAATTCTACCAGCAAGAGATTCCTGTGCAAGTTCCATAAGCTTAAATGGTTGAGAACCCGTAAGCCAAAACGAACCAGGAGCAGCACCTTTGTCTATTGCCATTTTTATATAAGAAAATAGTTCAGGGGCATATTGAACTTCATCTATCAAAATAGGTAATGAATGCATTTGTAAGAAAAGAGCCGGATCTTTTGATGCTAATTTTCTTTCTTCTATGTCATCCAATAAAACTTCTTCACGATTTTCATCCATAAGTTGCTTTAGTACGGTTGATTTGCCAACTTGCCTTGCGCCTGTTATCAAAATACAAGCATATTCTTTAGAAGCAGATTTGATTTTCTCCTCTAAGTCACGATTTATATATGCCATGGATATTCTCCTCTTATATTTTAATTCAATTATATTATATACTAATCGCACATAATTGTCAAGGTTAATTTACGATTATGTCGTAAATTAACCTAAAAATATTTTTCCCAATATTGTTTTTTCTATTCAAAAACATTATAAATCATCAGATTTCTCTTGTTAGCATAATCAAAAGCCATTTCTGTTCCGCTTTTTGGTTGATAGTCCAATAAATCCCACCTGCTGTTTTTTCGTCTTGGCGGAGCGTAATTTTCATCATAATAACATATACAATAACTACTATTATTTATCATTTCATAGTTTCGCTCTACATAAGCTGCTTTTCCTGCATCAATCATTTTTTCAGGATAATAAGTATCCTCATAGCTTTCCAACAAATATTTTCTATAACTATCATCTATATAGGGGAATTCAGCTCGCACATAGACTCTTTTTATATGCGGATATTTCTCTTTAAGTTCAGTAACTATCGTGTGGCACAAATCATCAAACTGACTTTTACTGCCAAAAAGGAAAGTATGCACTTTTTCGTTTATTATAAGTTTCTCGATTTCACTATATAAATTTGATTTTAGTTTATCTGTTTCAGTTATTTTTCTGTGCCCAAAGAAGCAACAAGTATATAATTTTATATCCATCATAACATCACCGCAAAAATATCATAGATATACCATATATCCATTCAGTACATTATAACACATATTTTAGATAAAATAAATACATAATATATTTATTTTGGAGTGATTTTATGGCTATCAAGAGTGTTTCCATACGAATTGAGGAAGAAATGTTGAATAAAATTGCCTATGTTGCTGATTACGAGGGCAGAAGTGTTAACAGTCATGTGCTTGTTTTAATCAGAGAAAACATTAAAGCGTTTGAAGATGCTAACGGTGCAATCGAGGGCGATATAAATCCGGATGTAAATGTTAAACCTACCCGCAAATAGTAAAGGTGTAGCCACGACGGCTACACCTTTTACATTATTTGTCGCTATTTACTTTCTAAAATTAGTTTTCTTGCAAGTATAAACAAACTATTATCAACTGACGGAATATCTCTCGAAAGAGGATCTTTCATATATTCCACATTTGGATTGAAATCAGGTTTTACAGATTGATAAATTTTTGTTCGTGCATTAAATTCTGCTTCCGCATAAGTAATTTTACCGGATTTATAATCCTCAATTACAGGAGCAATTATAACTCTGACTTTTTCAAGATTATTTGTATAAAAGTCAGGTCGCAGATACATATCTCGGTATTGCCATATTGCGGCATTAGCAATATCAACAAGCTCGCCATAGCTATAACCGTTTGTCTGTCCGTTTAGCCAAGCATTAAAGAATATGCGATTTGATTTCGCTCTCGCATCGGCATATCCCAAGCCATTTTTTACCTCTGCTAAAATATCGCCTATAAAACTTTCAACTAAAACTATTGCTTCATTTGAAGCATTGCAGGGTACCGACTCTCTCGGCACCTCTGCTGCGCTCACAGAAAAAGAACTTATTAAAATTGATACGATTGATATGATGGATATGATTGATTTTTTCATTATAAAATACCTCCATTATAATCTAATCTTCCATTATGATGCTATTATCAGAAAACAAACTATCGCACATCATAAGAACACCAAGTCTGAATCCTATTTTAAAATTCTCAACACCGCTTGTAGCACTTATTTCATCACTTGCATTTACAAGCTCATTAAAGAGTTTCAAGTTTTCTCCATTTAATTCCTTTGACAGTTTACTTTCAATGTCAGAAAAGGTTCTTACAGCTTTTTCATAAGGAAGAGGTTTCCTGTTTCGATTTTCGTTAGGATTGATGTTTCCAAAATATAATTCATCAAGAAAACTCATTTTCGCACCTCCCTCGAATAGATAAAATCTCGCAACACAAATTCTTCTGCCGAGTGGCGAATGTTGTTCATAGCACCCACCCACGCCATTTGGTCTTTTGCTTTAAGTTCTTCCGAGATGCCTTGCTTGACTGCCATATCTTTTATGAGCTTATCAATCGTTTTCTTTGCAATTGTGTCAATTCTTTCAAGATATGCAAGCCAAGTTCCATTAAGCATCTTCATTGAGTAAACAGTTGGGCGATTTTCTTTAATAAATATTGAGTGCAACCTGCCATACTTACCGATATTGTAAGTTCCTTCGGGTGCCTTTAGGTTTGGAATGTAGTAATCACCGTTTCTTACATACTCAATTTCGTTTTCGATAAATTTTTCTTCCATAGCGTAAACGCCTCCTTTAAATTTGGTATCTTCATTTTATCAGAAGGCATTTACTTTGACGAATGTGCGGATAAAAAGAAAAAGCTGAAAACCCATTTTACTGAGTTTTCAGCTCTATCTTTTGCCTTTGCTATGCCAATTCAGCTAAATTTTCATATTTTTCAAAATTACTTCCTTATCTGGTCTTGGCATTTGGGAAACACATTTTTTTACGGCGATGCCCTCATTTTATTCACTGTACAAATCTTCGGGGTTTCCGCCGAACATTTTATACGCATACTGCAGCTGCAAATCAACCGTGGTTTCGAGCTTTTCAAACATCTTCTCCAGCACCACCTGCGTGGGAATATCCAACACGCCCGACGCACACAGATTATTCTCCGTCTGGAACGCCGAAACAGCCGTTCGCAAATCCTCGTCAAACACGGGGTCGTCCGTTTTGTTCGTGTAATAGCCGAGCATTGAAAGCCTTTCCTTTGCCGCTATCACCATTGTACCGTTATCGCCCAGTGCAAGCCTTGTCTTAAAATCAAAACGATTGTATTTCATCGAATCGATTTTCTTTGTGGTATTGTCTATCACCTCGTCCGGCTCAAGACCCATATGGTTTATTTCTCTGCCGTTACGTGTCTTGTACTGACCAATCGTAAGCTTAAACCGCATACCGTTTGTAAGCGGATATATCTGCTGTACAACCGCCTTGCCGTAGGTTGTCGTTCCGACAAGCTTTGCAATGCCCGAATCCTGCATTGCGCTTGCGAGTATCTCCGATGAGCTTGCCGTGTTTCCGTTTACGAGAACGGCAAAATCAAATTCGGGTGATTTCAAATCCGAACGGTATGTAACGTTATCCTTTTCGTTTCTGCACACGAGGTCGATTATCTTTCCCTTCGGCACTATCTGCTTTGCAATGTCTATTGCGGCGTCCAGAAGTCCGCCCGGATTATTTCTCAAATCCATTATAATATGCTCCACGCCCTTTGAACGGAAATCGTTAAGCATTTCGGTAAATTCCTGCGCTGTTGTACTGCCGAACGTAGTCAGCTTTATATAGCCTATATTGCCCTTGAACACACCGCCCGTAACGGTACTCTGATGCACCGAAACACGTGTGGCGTTTATCTCGATCAAGTCAGACCCACGCAGAACCGTAAGACGTACACGTGTATCAAGATCGCCGACTATCATATCCCTTACTTCGTTAATGGATTTTCCCTTGCACTCCACGCCGTCAACGGCATATATCTTGTCGCCAACCTGAAAACCCGCTTTCTGAGCGCTGCCGTTTTCCTCCGAAAAACCCGTTATTTCAACGTAATCGCCGTTTTTCTGAATTACAACGCCTATGCCGTAAAAGCTTTTGTTTATGCTGTTTTCGTAATTCTGATATTCCTCATATGTGAAAAATTCGCTGTAATCGTCAAGTCCCTCAAAGGTACTCTTTAAAAGCGGAATAAGCATATCGGGATTTTCCGCCAGAAACTTTGACAATCCGTCACGCACTATCTTATCCGATGTGAGAGTATCGTCTATGTACAGCTCCGAAATATACCCAGTTATCCGCTCATAAGCCTCGTATTCTTCGCTCAAAGCGTCGGCATACACTCCCGAACCGCACAAAAACACAGCTCCCGACAGCAGTATCGCCGCTATTCTTTTAAATTTCATCTGCATTACCTCTTGTTTATCTTTATTGTCATATCGTTATAATACTCCTCACCCTGTATGTACAGAGTGTAAACCATATGCAATATTCCGCCGTTATCCGACAAGCCGTTTTCGATTAAAAGCGTTTCGTTTTCCATTTCCATATTACCGTATGGCAGAGCGTACATAAACCTTGTTTTTTCGCCCATTCTGCACAGCATTTCGGAATTGACAATCCCCCTGCGCCTGATTTTTACCTCGTTTTCCCCGACAATAACGGTCGACAAGGTTTCGGCGCCGTCCTCAACGCTTTTATACATAATATACGACTTTCCGTTTTTTCGGCAGAAACTGCCTGTGGTTTTTTCGTCTATGGTATCTGCACTGTCGTTTGTTTTTTGCCTGTTTAATATAGTTATATCATAAATATCAGTATTTTTCAATGTCAATTTTTCTCACCTGACCGCCGATTTCCCTTTCAAGGAAAATTCCGCCGAGTTCTTCAAATCCTTCCACGTTATCACTCACGTAATAGCTGTAGTTTCCGCTTTTTTTCTGTTCGTGACACATTTGGGCGCTTATTTTCTTTTTGAGGTATTTTGCGGTTTCCGCACCGGGGTCGATAAGCTTCACTCTGTCACCCATATACTCCGCAATCACTTTTCTGAGCAGGGGATAATGCGTACAACCCATAATGAGCGTATCAACGCCCGCCTTTCTTATATCGCACAAATATTCATCAACCGCAAGCTTTGTCATTTCCGTATCGAAATGACCGTTTTCCACAAGCGGTACAAACAACGGACATGCCTTTGTAAACGTTTCAATACCGCTGTCATACGCTTTTATAAGGTTTACATACGAACCGCTCTTTATCGTTCCGGGCGTACCGATTATACCTATTTTCTTGTTTTCCGTAACTCTTACCGCAGTATGCACCGCCGATTCCACAACGCCGACAATAGGCGTTTCAAACTCGTCTTTCACTTGCGGCAATGCCACGGAGCTTGCCGTACCGCAGGCAATAACGATTATTTTCACGCCGAAGCTGTTTAAAAACCGTATATCACTGCGTGTATATTTAAGAATGGTTTCCGCCGAGCGTGTGCCGTAAGGCACTCTGCCCGTATCGCCGAAATATATTATGTCCTCATTCGGGAGCTCACGCATTATCTGCTTGACGGCGGTAAGTCCGCCAAGTCCCGAATCGAACACACCTATACTTTTGTTATTCATCTTTTAACTCTCTTTTCCGCAAGTTCGATAAGTTTATCCAAAAGCTCCGCATACGGAACGCCCACGGCCCCCCATAATTTCGGGTACATACTTATGCTTGTAAAGCCCGGCATGGTGTTGATTTCGTTAAGCACAACAGAGCCGTCGCTGTTTTTTACAAAGAAATCCACTCTCGAAAGTCCCTGTCCGTCAAGCGCCTTAAACGCCGCAACGGCATATTCGCGTATTTTTTCTATCGTTGCTTCGGGAAGCTCCGCAGGGATTTGAAGTCTTGTTGAATTATCGACATATTTTGCGTCAAAATCGTAAAACTCAACCTCGGGGATTATCTCGCCGACGGTTGACGCACTCGGGAGATTGTTTCCCAAAACAGCGCACTCAACCTCGTGACCGACAATGTTTTCTTCAACCAATACTTTTTCGTCAAACTTTCTTGCGTTTTCGACAGCCGACTTAAATTCTTCACGGTTGCCCGCCTTGCCGACTCCGAACGACGAACCGGTTCTTGCAGGCTTTACAAAGCACGGATAGCCGAACTTCTTTTCCGCCTCGTCGGCTTTTTCGTCCAAATCGTCGCCTCCTTTTACGACTATCCAATCCGCCTGCGGTATACCGGCATTTTGGAACACTATTTTGGAATTTGTCTTATCCATACCGTTTGCCGACGCCGGTACGCCCATTCCGACATACGGAATGTGCGAAAGCTCAAACAGTCCCTGTATTGTTCCGTCCTCGCCGTACTCGCCGTGAAGTACCGGGAATATGACATCGGGATATTTTCTTGTGACCTTGTCGCCGTCAAACACCAAAAGCGCACGCTCCTCGCCATCGGGCGACACAACTGCCTTTTTGCTTACTTCCTTTTCCCATGCGCCGCTCTCTATCTTGGCATAATCGCCCTCATAGAGATACCATGCGCCGTTTTTTGTTATGCCGATAACATCTATATCATATTTTTCTTTGTCAAGGTTATTCAAAATTGAGGTTACGGACTTTCCCGAAATATCATGCTCGGGCGATTCTCCTCCGAAAATTACGCATATTCTTTTCTTTCCCAAATCCAATCTTCCTTTCACTTATAAACTATCTATTATATAATACCTGTTTTAACTGCGGATTTCAAGTGTTTTCCTATATTTGTAACATAATATTATCATTGTTCAAAGTTTCTTAACTTTTCTAACACCGCCTCGAAGTAATCGGGGAGCGGTGCGGAAAACTCCATCATCTCGCCCGTTTTGGGGTGTACAAAGCCTATTGTGCGTGCGTGCAGAAGCTGACCGTTAAGATTAAACCGCTCCTTTTTTATGCCGTACACTTTATCCCCCACTATACTGTGACCCAATGACGCCATATGCACACGTATCTGATGCGTGCGCCCCGTTTCGAGAACGCACTCGATAAGCGTGTATCTGCCGAACCTCTCAAGCACGCTGTAATGCGTTACCGCCTCACGTCCGCCCGGCACAACCGCCATCTTTTTGCGGTCGGACGGACTTCTGCCTATGGGTTTGTTTACCGTTCCGAAATCCTCTTTGATATTCCCGTTCACAAGCGCATTGTATTTCCTTAACGCTTTTCTTTCTTTCAGCTGCTCGGAAAGCTTTAAATGCGCCTCGTTGTTTTTTGCCGCGACCAAAAGTCCCGAGGTGTCTTTATCTATTCTATGCACAATTCCGGGTCTGATTACTCCGTTTATTGCCGACAGCGACTCTCCGCAATGATACAAAAGCGCATTAACGAGCGTTCCGCTTTCGTTTCCTGCGGCAGGGTGTACAACCATTCCCTGCGGTTTGTTGATAACTATAACGTCGTTGTCCTCGTACACTATATCGAGCGGTATGTTCTCGGGAACAAGCGAAAGCTCCTCCGGTTCGGGAATGTCCGCCGATATTTCCTCGCCGCCCTTTATTTTATAATTCTTACCCAACACCTTGCCGTTTGCCGTCACAAGTCCGTCGGTGCAAAGCTTTGCGGCATAGCTTCTGGATATTTCCTCCGCCGAGTCGGAAATAAATTTATCTATCCTTTCGCCGATGTTTTTCGCATCGGCATACAATACAAGCCTACTCATTCTTTTTATCGAAAAACACTTCGTAAACTACAAGCAGCACCGCACCTACGGTAATTGCAATATCCGCAATGTTGAACACGGGAAAATTAATAAACGAAACGCTTATAAAATCCACCACGTACCCGTGCGCTATTCTGTCAATCGCATTGCCGAGCGCTCCCGAAAAAACCAGTGCGAGCGAAGTGCACAAAAGCGGATTTTTCGGACGCTTTACAATAAAATACACAATAATGCATATGCAAAACACCGCTGAAACAACGCTTAAAACCGACACCTTTCCGCTCAAAAGCGAAAATGCGGCGCCCGTATTTTTTACGAATACAAAGTCTGCAATATGCGGTATAGTATAAAATGTATCGCCCAATGCCACGTTCCCCTGTATCCAGAATTTTATCAGCTGATCCACCACAGTTATCATGATCGCAATCAATGCATAAACAGCAAGCATTTATCTTTCCCCTTTCAAATAATCAACCGCCGCATAAACCTCACTGCGGCTTATATCCTTAACGGAAACCACCTTCCCTTTCGATACGGGAAGTATGAATTTAAGCGTTCCGTCAAGCTTTTTCTTGTCTTTCTGCATAAACTCCCATATCGTTTCGCCGCTCGGCAAATCAAACGGTTTAAAGCCGTATTTTTTCATTATTTTCTCGGTTTCAAGGAGCAAATCCTCGGTTATCATTCCTCGCTTTAATGCGATATACTCCGCCCCTATCATACCTATTCCCACACATTCGCCGTGCGTTTTTGAGAAATTGCTGCCTGCCTCAACAGCGTGTCCGATTGTGTGTCCGAAATTCAGTATCGCACGCAGTCCCATTTCACGCTCATCATTCATAACAACGTCCGCTTTTATTCTGCAATTTATCTTTGTCATATAAATAAGCGTGTCGGTATCGAGCTTTTTCACTTTTTCGCAATTTTGCATAAGGTAATCGAAAAATTCGGCGTCACGGATAATTCCGTGCTTTATCACCTCGCCCATACCCGAAACAAACTGCGCCTCGGGGAGCGTTTTAAGCGTTGCGACATTTATGTACACAAGCTTCGGCTGATGAAATGCGCCCAAGAGATTTTTTCCGTCCTCAAAATCTATTCCCGTTTTTCCGCCCACGGAGCTGTCTGACTGCGAAAGGAGCGTTGTGGGGACTTGCACAAAGCGTATTCCACGCATATAAATCGCCGCCGCAAAGCCTGCCATATCGCCGACAACCCCGCCGCCGAGTGCGATTATCATACTGTTTCGGTCAAGCTTATGCTCCACGCACGCACGGCAAATTCCGAGTATAGACTCCATATTCTTGTTCTTTTCGCCCGCTTCAAACGCATAAACCGCAGTATCAAAACCGCCGTCTGTAAGCACGCCCTTAACCTCGTCCGCATACAGCTTAAGCACGTTTGTATCGGTAACTATAAGCAGTTTTTCCGGTGCGCCGATTTCTTTTAAAGCGTCCGAAAGTCCCGAAAAGCTGTCGGTAAATTCTATATTGTACGAGTTTTCTCCCAAATCGACATAAAGTCTGTCAGCCATATAAAAAGCTCCTTTCAGATTATTCGAGCGGCAATGACGCCACTGCATTAAGCGTCATATCCGCAAAGTTTTTATCCAAATATCCGTAATATCCGGCACAGGCTATCATAGCCGCATTGTCCGTACAAAGAACGGGCGGCGGATATATTACGTCTATGCCATGCTCACCTGCACGGGCAGTCATTTTCTCACGCAATGCCGAGTTTGACGCAACTCCGCCGGCAAGCGCAATTATTTTACTGTTCTTACGCATTGCCGCCTCTATCGTATGTTCGCACAATACGTCCGTCACTGCCGCCTGAAAGCTTGCGGCAATATCCGCTTTGTTATATTCCTCACCGTTTTGGTCAAGCTTATGCAGATAATTTATAACAGCCGTTTTTACTCCGCTGAAAGAAAAATCAAGCGAATTTTTATCCATTTTCACTCTCGGGAAATGCACCGCATCGGGATTTCCCTCCTTTGCAAGTTTATCTATAAGCGGGCCGCCCGGATAGCCGAGTCCGAGAACTCTCGCTATTTTGTCAAAAGCCTCACCTGCCGCATCGTCACGTGTTCTGCCCATAACCTCAAAATGAGTGTAGTCCTTTACCTCAACGATATGGCTGTGTCCGCCCGATGCGACAAGGCACACGAACGGCGGCTCAAGTTCGGGATGCGCCGCAAAGTTTGCGCTTATATGTCCCTTTATATGATGCACCGGCACAAGCGGCTTTTTGAGCGCATACGCAAGCGCTTTTGCGGTTGATACGCCCACAAGCAGTGCGCCTATCAGTCCGGGGCCGTAGGTGACGGCTATTGCGTCAATATCGTCAAAGGTCATACCTGCCTCCTCCAGTGCGCTGTCAATAACCGTATCAATTGTTTCTATATGCCGTCTTGACGCCACCTCGGGCACAACTCCGCCGAATTTCTTGTGCAGAGCTATCTGTGTATTTATAACATTTGAAAGAATTTCACGCCCGTTTTTGACAACAGCCGCCGCCGTTTCGTCGCACGAGCTTTCTATTCCGAGTATATATATATCTTTCATTACTGCTCCTTTAAGGGACGTGACATAATAATTGCGTCCTCATTGTTATCTCTGTAGTATCTTTTGCGCAGACCTATCGGCGAAAAACCGTATTTTTCATACAGACTGCGTGCGGCTTTATTTGACCTGCGCACTTCAAGAGTAAGCTCGTAAAGCCCCGCTTTTTCGGCTCGTGAAATTGCGGCGCTTATAAGCATACCGCCGATACCACGGCGTCTGTATTTTTCGCATACGGCAACGTTTGTTATGTCCCCTGTGTTCCAGAAGCCTATATAACCTGCACATTCGCCGTCAATGCGTGCGGCAAAGTATGTCGCAATATCGTTATTGTATTCATCGCAAAACGATTTCTCCGACCATGGTATGGCAAAACATTCCTTGTCGATGCGTGCAAATTCCTTTGCGTCATCCGCTTTCATTTCGTCTATCGTTATCATTGCTCTTTAATTGGCAGTTTTTCAGCAATATCAACTATTGCATCATATATTTCCTGCGCCGTTTCTTTGTATTCCTCAAGGTCGCCGCCGTACGGATCGGATATATCGCCGCTGCCGCCGCCGTATTCCTTTAAGGTGTATACCTTATCGCCCGCCGTCGGTGCGATTATCCTTTTCTGACCCTCGGTCATTGTAAGAACGAGATCGGATTTTTTCAAAAGTTCCTCCGTTACCGGCTGTGTGCGGTGCTCCGATATGTCTATATCCATATCCGCCATCGCTTTTACGGCATTTTCGCTCGCCGGCTGTCCCGGCTCGGCAAAAATGCCGGCGCTTTCGATGAGTACGTCAAGGTCGTTTTCCACCGCAACCTTGTCCATAATGTAAGCCGCCATAGGGCTTCGGCACGTGTTTCCCGTGCAGACAAATAATATGTTCATAAAAATATCTCCTTTGTTTTTGTCGGGTTAATGTGAATAGTAACACCCGTGGTTCGCATTTCCGCTTTTTTCGGCAGGAGCAAGCCCCTGCCCTACAAATTGCATTTTCGGTTTTTAATGGCGTATGCGCATATTTTATGCGATTTGCGTATTAGTGTGTTGTAGGGGACGATGCCCTTCATCGTCCCGAATTTTGCATTAATGTACGGTACGGGCGATTTCATTCGTCCCTGACCGCAAGAAATTTGTTCAGGCTGTGCGCTTTGAGCGAACGACGTGTACATGGTACACGAGCGAGCGAAAACGTGCGGTATGGTCGAATTTATTTAACCTCGGTTGCAAGAAATTTGTTCAGGCTGTGCGCTTTGAGCGAACGACGTGTACATGGTACACGAGCGAGCAAAAACGTGCGGTATGGGCAAATTTATTCAACCGACATGTATTACGCGTTGGGCAGCTGCCTTGTACAGCCTGTTCTTTACGGCGAGTCCGTAGCCGTCTTGCTCGCAAAACTCCGCAAATACCACCTGCACCTTTAATTCGTCAAATTTTCTTAACGCCGCAAACAGGTTTTGAGCGTATTCTTTGTTTGTTTCGCCGGCGCTTATCATAACGGCATTGTCGTAGTCACTGCCGTACATTGTAAGCACGCCGTTTATTGTGCCGGTATGTTCATTCAAAAGCTGTTTTATTTTTTCACGAACAGCGTCTTTTTTGCCCTCCACCACGGTCACCTCCGCATCTGGGGCGTAATGCTTGTATTTCATACCGGGGCATTTGGGCTGTTCGTCCGCACCCACCGATTTTAAAATATGCTCGTCCGCCTTTATGTCGGGGGTTACAGCCCTCAGCATATCGAGCGTAATTCCGCCGGGGCGCAAAAGCACGGGCGTATCGCCCGATGCATCCACGATAGTGGACTCAACGCCTACCGAGCATTTTCCGCCGTCAATTATGCAGTCTATCCTGCTTTTCATATCGTTTATGACGTGCTTTGCCTCCGTGGGGCTCGGCTTTCCCGATAAATTCGCACTCGGTGCGGCAATCGGCACTCCTGCTTCACGGATAAGCGCCTGTGCAATTTTATTTTCCGGAAAGCGTATTGCCGCCGTTTGAAGTCCCGCCGTGACCGTATCGGGTATGCACGGCTTTTTCTTCAGTATTATCGTGAACGGACCGGGCATAAATGCATCTATAAGCTTTTTTGCCTTTTCGCTTATATCCTGCGCAATCTCCGAAATCTGCGGTTTTTCACAAATATGGACTATAAGCGGATTGTCGGAGGGTCTGCCCTTTGCGGCGTATATTTTCTTTGCCGCATCGGCGTCAAGCGCCGACGCACCGAGACCGTAAACCGTTTCCGTAGGAAAAGCGGCAAGTCCGCCGTTTCGTATTATTTCCCCTGCCGTTTTGAGTTGCCGCTCATTTATTCCGGAGGTAAAATCGAAAATTTCCGTGTTCATATATCCATATACTCCTCAAGCATCTTGTGCTTTATATTCCAAAGCTTCTGTGACAAATCCACATAGTATTTATGCGGATTTTCAAAGCGCTTTACCTCGTCCCAGAGCTTGTCCGTTTCCTCTTTGCAATATTTTTTTATATCTTCTATATCAGGTGTTTCACATATGCATTCGCCGTCCTCAAATATTTTTGTCAGGAGCGGACGTGCATAAAATCCGCTGACCTTTTTATGCTTCCATGTATGCTCGGGATCAAACAGAACATACGGCTCGTTCTCATTGATTGTTTCCTCATGCAATGTCACAACGTCCGCCATAGCCTGTCCGTTTTCCTTTGAGTACAGGCGGTACACCTGCTTAAAGCACGGCGTGGTTATCTTTGCGACGTTCTCGCTGATTTTTATTCTCGGCTCTGCTTCTCCGTTTTTGTTTTCCACCGCAACCAGCTTATACACACCGCCGAAAACAGGCTCAGACCTTGATGCAATAAGCCGCTCGCCTACGCCGAATGAATTTATCTGCGCACCCTGGAGGAGCATATCACGGATAATATATTCGTCAAGCGAATTGGACGCAACTATTCCGCAATCGGGATAGCCTGCGTCATCAAGCATTTTTCTGCATTTTTTTGAAAGATACGTTATATCACCCGAATCTATTCTTACGCCTGCCGGGCGTTTTCCCATAGGCTTTAAAACCTCGTCAAACACTTTGATTGCGTTTGGGATACCGGATTTCAACACATTATACGTATCGACAAGCAGCGTACAGCCGTCGGGATAGGTTTCGGCATACGCCTTGAAAGCCTCGTATTCGCTGTCAAAAAGCTGTACCCATGAATGTGCCATAGTACCGAGCGCCGGTACGCCGTACAGCTTGTCGGTCAGCGTACACGCCGTACCGCAGCAGCCGGCTATATATGCCGCACGTGCGCCCAATATTGCCGCATCGCAGCCCTGCGCACGCCGTGAGCCGAACTCCATTACCGCTCTGCCGTCAGCCGCACGTACAATCCTGTTTGCTTTTGTGGCGATAAGGCTCTGATGATTTATTGTGAGAAGTATCATTGTTTCGACAAACTGCGCCTGCACAGCCGGACCTTTTACCGTCACTATCGGCTCACCGGGGAAAATGGGCGTGCCTTCGGGAACCGCCCATACGTCACATTCAAACTTGAAATCGGCAAGATAAGCAAGATACTCCTCGTCAAACATATTCTTGCTTCTTAAATAATCTATATCCTCTTTTGTGAATTTCAGATTTTTCAGATATTCTATCATCTGCTCAACGCCTGCCATAATGGCAAAACCGCCGTTGTCGGGGATTTTTCTGAAAAACATATCGAAATATACAGTTTTTTCACCCAGACCGTTTTCGAAAAATCCGTTTGACATGGTTATTTCATAAAAATCCGTAAGCATTGTGTGGTTCATTTGTGTAACCGTTCCTTTCTGTAAATAATACGGTATAATGTGTGTGTTTTTGCGGGTCATGCTGCGTTTGCATTTTTGCGGGTCGATGAGGGCATCGACCCCTACGAATTAGCGCATATTTTATGCGTTTTCGCTTTTTTACGGCAGGAGCAAGCCCCTGCCCTACAGGCGCCAGCACATATTTTGTGCGTATTGCGTATTGGGGCGTTGTACGTGTTGGCACCCGTGGTTTGCGTTTTCATTTTTGCGGGTCGATGAAGGGCATCGACCCCTACGGGTTGGCGCATATTTTATGCGTATTGCGTATTGGGGCGTTGTACGTGTTGGCACCCGTGGTTTGCGTTTTCATTTTTTGCGGGTCGATGAGGGCATCGACCCCTACGGGTTGGCGCATATTTTATGCGTATTGCGTATTGATGTGTTGTAGGGGACGATGCCCTTCATCGTCCCTAATTTATATCTTTTATACATAACGTGCGGTATTGGCAATTTTATTCGTCCCTGACCGCAAGAAAATTGTTAAGACCGTGCGCTTTGAACGAGCGACGTGTACGGCGGTACACGAGCGAGCGAAAACGTGCGGTATTGGCAATTTTATTCGGTCAGGCGGCATTTAAGGACTGCTCTTACTCCCTTTTTATTCTTTACATTCGTGTGAAGAATAAATCCGTTGCTTTTCATATAGCGCTCCATATAGCTGTTGCTGCCGTAGGGGCAGAGTACCCAGTATGAGCCGTTGCTGTCGGTTTCGCTAAGCATACCGGGCGTGGGGATAAACACTTTATCCTCGACATAACAGCGGTACGCCGTTTCCGATAAATCGTTGACCGTCTTTTTTGTAAAATTCCAATAATGCGCATGGTCGCCCGACACGGCAAGGTTTCTGTCATCATAAGACAAAAGTACCTCGTTTACGACAGGCTCTATTTTATTTTTTTCGGCGTCGGTAAATTCCTTAAGAAATTCACCGTTGAGCCATGCTCTCAAATCCGACTTTTCCCAGTTGTTGCTACTGTCGTCAAAGCTCATTTCGTTTATGCATTTTTTTGTGATAAGGATAACGCTGTTATCGTTCTCCTGCGACAGCACCTCCCACTTTATCGGGTTTCCGTTATATGTTCCGAATGACACCACCTGTTTCGGGGGCGACACGTAAAACACCATAACAACCGCCGCCACTGCTGCGGAACAGGCGATTATCCTGCCCCTTGGCATATTGAACATTCCTATAAGCAGTACGGCAAAGAGAATATCGTTACAGGTTGTAAACAGGCACATATGCTTTGCCAGATCCGCCTCGCCGTTTCCGATTATCGGCAGCACCATATTTATCCAAAGTCCCAATATAAGCACGTTTGCGCCGCACAGCATATACAACCTGTTCGGTACTTCCAGCTTGCGCCTGCGGATAAGGAATATATCCACAAGTATAATATACACGCTCAATGCGGCAAATATAATATATATCACAATCGGACTGTAGAGAAATTTCATAGCAATACGGATATTGCTCCATGCGCTCCAGCGTTCCGTTGTTCCCATTATCTCGGTTTTTGAGTTGCCGAGTCCCGGCGGACGTATATACGCCGAGTTTTCGATTGCGGTGTTAAGCTCCTTAAAGAGCCTGCCCGGGTGGCGGATATAGAAGAACAATATATCCGTTTTGGAAACCTTATCGTAAAACTTTTCCTTAAAGCTCTCCGAATTGATGTCGAGCGGATAATCAGAGCCGTCCATATATGCGTGCGTGTTCATCAGCACCGCATAATCCGGCGATGTGCCAAGCTCCTCCAAATCCTTTTCAGGTGTTTCGCTCTCCTTTATAACACCGAAAAACACCGACTGATATGTTGTATCGTTCTGCATCCAATCGGGTATAGAAACGTAAAGATTTATCATAAACCCGACAGACACAACCGCCGATATAACCACCGCCGCTTTGAAAAACCTGTCCTTGCGCAAAATCATAATTACCGCCGCAAGCAGGCTCACTATAATCGAGAACGGAATATTCACAAGCTTTGAACCTGCGAACATATACAGCACCGCATAAAAGTACACAGCTTTCGGCACGCTCGGGCGCTTGTAAATCATAAGTCCTGCGGAAATGAGCATCATAAGCGACACATACTGCAAAGGCTCGCCGTAGAACGAATTGAAGTACAAAAGATACCCCGAATCGCAGAACATCACCAAAAACAGTATAAGCACCGCTATGCGCTGAGATCGCTTGAAATCCGCAAAAAAGGTGAATATTCCCCATGCGGCAAGCGCAAGCAGAAAGATGTATATCGCCGCCAAGTAGAATATATCATACGAGGTTTCGTCACGGTGAAACACCGTATTGCTTACAAGATTTAAAACCTTTGAAAGCTTTATCACCATAAAGTGCGGCGATGAATATATTTCGTTTTCCTTATTTGTTTCGCAGACTGACTTTACCTTTTCCGAAAAGGTACTGCCCGAAACGGTCATTTTGTAATCCTCTTTAAAGAGGTAGTAATGATCGGTATCGTCCGCATATTTCAGATTATTACCCAACAGCACACGTCTGAAATCGCCGTTATCGCTCAGACCCACGTTATCGCCCAGATACAGCACCGAAAACGACAGTATTATTACCAGAAGTGCGCCTATTATCGGATATATTCTGCTTTTTCGGCTGACAGAATTCAATAATTCTTCCTCCCATATTTATTCCTTTAACAGACAAATAGGCGGAAAATGAATTTCCGCCCATTAATTATTCATATTTAAAACGAAAATCCGCCCTTGCGGCTGTAGCCGCCGGAACGCTTTGAGTCGGCGTTTTTCTTTAACGCCTGTATTTTTTCGTCACTGTCCTGTTTAAATTTTGAAAGCTTATCCTCAAACGACAAATTCTCGTCCGATTTCGTAAATAAATCCACGTCCGCCGGGCATACACGCTTGTTCTGCTCACGGGTGTGTTCTCTTTTTATGCGGGGTTTTTCTTTTTCCGCAGCTTTTTTGATTGACAGATTTATTCTGCCGTTCTCATCGATTTTTATTACCTTCACACGAACGCTGTCGCCGATTTTAAGGCGGTCGTTTATATCTTTAACGTAATCGGCCGACACCTCCGATATATGTACAAGCCCCGACTGATTATCGCCGATGCTGACGAATGCGCCGAACGGCATTATGCTTACTACTTTTCCGTCTAATATGCTGCCTACTGAAACCATCTTTTCTTTTTTATCCCCCTGTAAATTACTGTCCCTCCGATACATCTATGAAAATTTTCGCATTGCTCTTTACCAGTCCGAGCTTTTCCGATGCGATTTTTTCTATGTATTCATCGGTATCCACCTTATCCTTCAGTTCGTCAATTTCCTTTTGACGTGTACCCTCATATTCAATCTTCTCCTGCAGAGAAGCTATGTCCTGTTTATTCTTGTGTATCTGCGGAAGCTGCATAACTCCCCGAAACAGCATCGTACCGGCAACGGCAACCACCGCCCAGAACATAATGGCATGTTTATTTTTCCTGTAAAAGCTTATTACCTTTTCTTTTATCTCGTTCATTTTTTATGACCTTCCCATCGTCACATTTTTTACTGCGGCGGACAAGCCGCAGATATAAAGGTACTAATAGAATTTTATACAAAAATCGCAGCGGTGTCAAGAGTATTTGCGAAATAAAATGAAGAAATTTAAAAATATTTTTAAAAATCACCGTAAAAATCCTCAAAAACACCTTTTGCAGCAATAATATGTACAAAATTGCACCTATCGCAAAGCCCAGGATTTCAAACAGGCGCAGTTCGCCGCTGCCGAAAATCCACAGGCATTTCCACACCGCAAACGCCGTAACGGCACAAAAACAAATATCCTCCGCCGCCGTCATAAACACACCGTTTTTACCGGCGGCGCGCATGGCACGGAACACGTCGAAAAGCATTGCCGAAAAAACGCCGCACAAAGTCAGGGCGATAAGCGCATATATTCCGCTGTTCATTTGAAAAGACCGCCGAACATTCCCGTACCCTTATCGCGGCGGTTTACGTATTCGAGAAGCTGTACCTCGCCCGTAACGTCAAGATTTCCCGAGTCGGTATTGAGCTTATTTATATTAAGCCCTTTTCCCTTTATCACAAGCGTACCCATATTGGTTTTAAGGTCAACCCTGTCGTCATTGAAGCTTATAACGTCCGTTACGCCCGTAAGCGACATTTTGTTCCTGTTTGACAAAGTTATTTCGTGGTCGGTTATTATTTTTTTAATCTCAGACATATTGCAATCATTCCTTTCCGTATCAATATATGCCCGAGATACGCCTTTATTACAGGATTTTGTACAGCGCGTGCGCGTCGTTTTTCAGAACATGCTCCGCAATTTGGCACACCTGTACTTTTGTTATGCGCTCGCCCATTCTGATTTCTATAATATCGTTTTCCTTTACGTCATACGACGCCTTCACGACCTTGCCGTTTACCGTTATACGTCCCTGGTCGCACGCCTCGTTTGCAACCGAGCGGCGCTTTATAAGACGTGCTATTTTAAGATATTTATCTATTCTCATACCCAATTCCTTTCGCCGAAAAAATAAAGCTGCCGCAAAGCGAAATTCGCTTTACCGCAGCTTTTCTTTCGTAAACAAATTACTTATTTACAACGTCCTTTAAAGCCTTACCTGCTTTAAATGCGGGAACCTTTGATGCAGCAATTTTGATAACTTCGCCCGTACGGGGATTTTTACCTGTTCTTGCGTCTCTTGTTCTTACTTCAAATGTTCCGAAACCAACAAGCTGAACCTTGTCGCCTTCAACCAATGCTTCTGTAATTGCTGCTGTAAAAGCGCTGACAGCCTTTTCAGCATCTTTCTTTGTTAATTCTGCTTTCTGAGCTACTGCTGCAACTAAATCTGTCTTGTTCATTTCTTTTTCCTCCTAAGATATAATTTAACATTCCGGATAGTAAAATACCCGAAACTCCCTATACTACTATGACATTTTAATACAAACAAGCCGAAATGTCAAGCTTTTATTTACAAATTTTACGTTTTGACCCGTTTTTTCAGCTTAAATGCTTAATTTCGTCCCAAATTCTGTCCATTTCGTCCAAAGATATTGATGAAAGCTCCTTTCCGTCCGCTTTCGCTTTGTTCTCCATTTTCTCAAACCGATCTATAAATTTCTCCGACGCTTTCGTCAGTGCGGTTTCGGGAGTGACCCCGAGAAAACGCCCCAGATTTACCGCCGCAAACAGGAAATCGCCGTATTCCTCTTCTACGTCCGCCGCCGTTCCGTTTGCCTGCGCCTCCTTTATTTCGTCCGCCTCCTCGTACACCTTTGCGTACACGTCTGCTATATTGTCCCAGTCAAAGCCTGCGCCTTTGGCTTTTTTCTGCACCTTTTCGGCGCGCATAAGAGCAGGATAGTATTTCGGTACGTCACGCAGTGTTTCGGTATATGTTTTTAAGCCCTTTTCTTTCTTCTTGTTCTTTTCCCAGTTGTCGAGCGCCTCTTTTTCGTCGCCTGCGTGTTCCTTACCGAAAACGTGCGTATGGCGTGTTACAAGCTTTGTGCATATCTCGTTTACCACGTCGTCAAAATCGAACGCATTGCGCTCCTTGGCTATCTGCGCATGAAAAACCACCTGTAAAAGCACATCGCCCAGCTCGTTTGCAAACGCTTTGTCATCACCGCTGTCAAGTGCGTCTATCGCCTCGTAGCTTTCCTCTATCATACTCTTTTTTATGCTCTCGTGCGTCTGCACCTTATCCCACGGACAGCCGTTCGGACTGCGCAGTGTTTCCATTATTTCAAGCAAATCGTTTATCGTATATCTTTTCTCAGACATTTTTATCCCCATTCCTTTGTATGTATTTTAATATTAGATGCCGTCTTTTAGCTATGAAGTAATTTAGCGTGCTGAAAGCACATTTAGCTCGCCGACAGGCGAATTTAGCTGAATAGCTTTAACACTGTTAAATCTATTCTATCACATTTCTTTCCTGTTTACAATACCTTTGAGATTTCATTTTTGCCCACCGCACCGGTTAAAAGGAGCATACACATATAAACCGCACCGCCCGCCGCACATATGCACGCCAGTCCCGCTATTGACGGCAAATCCGCAAGCGGCGCTTTTAACAGCCGCATAACCGCAAACATTGCCGCCGCCGATACCGCCGGCTTTATAATTATTGACATTATATCGTATTTTAAACTCAGATATTTTTTTACCGCCGACGTGTTTATCGTGACCGTCACGAGATAACCGACGTTTGCGGCAATGACTGCGCCGTAAATATTAAATTCGGGTCTTTTTATAAGCAGTGCGCTTACGAAAAGCTTAACCGCCGCACCGATAAACATAAATATTATAGGCTCGGTTATCCTGCCCGACGCCTGCATAACCGCCGCAGTTATCTGCGTTACGCACAAAAGCACAATACACGGTGCGGAGGCTTTTAACATATTTGCGGAGGCGGTATTGCGGAAAAGCACGCCCAAAATTTCCTCCGGCATAAGATACATAACAACGGCGCACGGCAAAGCAAGATATATCGTGAGCCGTATTCCCGACAGCGCTGCTTTTGCCGCACGCTCCGCATTGCCCGACGCCGTTGCCCCCGATATAATCGGGAGTATGCTTACGCCGAGCGTGGCGAGTATTCCCGACGGCAGATTAAACACCGTCATTGCGTATCCCGTGTATGCGCCGTAAATGTAGCGTGCTTTTTCCTCGCCGAGCCCTGCCGAGAGAAGTCCCGTGCGGATTATCGTGGTTTCGGCAAGCGACATGGCATTTGATATTACCGCCGCCGCAAGCACGGGAACGGCAACGGACAGTACGGTTTTAAGTATCTGTCTTCTCTCTCCGCTTTCATAATAAAGACTTACTTTTCTGCGTTCGTACATATACATGGCAACAAGCATTGCCGATGCGACAAGCTCACCGGCGGCAACTCCCAATATTGCACCGCCTGCCGACATATACGCCCCGCCGCTTATGAGAGCCGCCGCAAGGAAATATCCCGCCGCAAGCTTTACAAAAGCCTCCGCCACCTGCGAAACGGCGGTGGGTATCATATTTGATGAGCCTTGATAATAGCTCTTGTACGCCGTTTCTGCGGCAACGAGAAAAACCGCCGGAGAAATGCATTTTATCGCAAATACCGCTTTTTCCTCTTTAAGGGCAAATGCGAAAAACTCCGCCCCGAAATACAGTATTGCCGTCCCCAAAATGCCTATAATGCAAAGAACAACAGCCGAAACTCTGACCGTATTATGCGCAAGGCGTTCGTTCTTTTTTGCAAGCGCCTCGGAAACGCTCTTTGAAACAGCAAGCGGAAAACCCGATATTATAAATGTCAGAAACATTATGTAAACCTGAAACGCCACGCCGAACACCGCCATACCGTCCTCGTGGAGAATATATGTAAGTGGTATTTTGAACACCGCACCGAGTATTTTCGATATTGCATTTGCAACCATAAGAGTTGCCGCCCCTGCCATAAAGCTTTGTTTTTTCATCTATACGACTGCCTTTCAAAAATAAATCAAAGCAATAAGCCTTGTCATATTATTCTATTTATGCTATAATTGTTTTATACGGGAGTGATTTACAATGATTATAAAAAAAATAGGCTCGGCAAACGGCGAAATAACCGTCCCGGGCGATAAATCCATTTCACACAGAGCGGTTATGTTCAATTCGCTCGCAAAAGGCACTGCGCACATTACGGGTTTTCTAAAAGGTGCGGACTGTCTTTCTACGATTGAATGTTTTAAGGCTTTGGGCGTGGAAATAGAGATGTCGGAGGATACGATGACCGTTCACGGCAACGGACTTCATGGCTTAAGGGAACCGCAGAAAATGCTCTATACGGGAAACAGCGGTACAACGACAAGACTTCTTTGCGGCATACTTTCGGGGCAGGACTTCAATTCATCGCTCACGGGCGACAAGTCAATCGAAAAGCGCCCGATGAAGCGTGTGACCGAACCGCTGTCGCTTATGGGGGCGAAAATAGAAAATGATTACTGTCCGCTGTACATTACGGGCAGTAAGCTTCACGGCACGGAATACAAAATGACGGTTGCCTCCGCACAGGTAAAAACCGCCCTTATTCTGGCGGCACTGTATGCGGACGGGGAAACGGTCATATACGAAAAGGAAAAATCACGAGATCACACGGAGCGTATGCTCGCCGCAATGGGTGCGGATATTGTGTGCGACGGACTTAAAATAATGGTACGCCCCGGCAAAGAACTGCGTGCCGCCGATATTGACGTGTGCGGAGATATTTCCTCTGCGGCGTTCTTTATGGTGCTGGGACTTATTATGCCGTCCTCACGTGTTACGGTAAGAAATGTAGGAGTAAACCCCACACGGACGGGAATTATTGATGTGCTCAAAGCAATGGGCGCATATATGAAATTTGAGAACGAGCGCATTGTTTCGGGAGAGCCCGTTGCGGATATAACGGTTGCATCGTCACGCCTTAAAGGCGTAACGATAGGCGGCGATATTATACCGAGACTTATTGACGAGATACCGATAATTGCGGCGGCGGCGGTATTTGCCGAGGGTGAAACGGTTATAAAGGACGCGCACGAACTGCGTGTTAAGGAAACGGACAGAATAGCCGCAATCGAAAACGAATTTTCAAAATGCGGTGCGGATATTACGGCGTCCGACGACGGAATGGTTATCCGCGGCGGAAAGCCGATACACGGCGCCGATTTTAAAACATACGGCGACCACCGAATGGCAATGAGCCTTTCGGTGCTGGCACAGCTTGCCGATGGAGACTCGTCGCTTGACGACGATAAGTGTGTTTCGGTATCGTATCCGACGTTCTTTGATGATTTGTACAAATTGGGAGAATAAAAAAAGCGCCCTCATCTTTTAAAAAGATGAGGGCATTGTCCCTTGCGTATGCAGATACAGCCTTGACGGCGGAACGCCGTACTGCTTTTTGAATGCACGGCTGAAATATTTAACGTCACGAAATCCCGACTTTTCGGCAATCTCATTTACCGCATAACCCCCTGCGGACAAAAGCTTTTCCGCATAGTTCAATTTTTTCATAATAATGTATTTAAGCGGTGTTGTTCCGTATTTTTCCGCAAACAATTTGCGGAAATATGTATCGGACATATTTGCAAAGGACACCGCTTTGTCAATCGAAAAATCCTCTGCCGAATAATTGTTATCCATATATTCAACGGCGTTTTTAAATGACTTTGCCATACTGCTTATGAAGCTGTTCTGCTGAATTTCCATACTCTCAAGGATTTGGCACATAACAGACAATGCTCTGCAATATCGCCTTTCTTTATCATTCCATATATACTTCAGTTTATTAAACAATTCGTACATAATCTGCGGATTATCCGCCGTCAGATTATCCGCTTTTTCTTTTGAGTCCGACTCAAAGTGTATCGCCAGTATTTCGTTTTCTTCGGGATATACCACATTATACGAACAGTTTGCCGGCATAAAAAACACGTCGTTTGTATTTGATTTTATCTCTGTGTTTCCGATCTTAAACACGGCATTTCCCCTGATACGGTAAACCAGCGCATGATACGGGCGTGCCGACACGCCGACTGCCGATGCGCTCCACGATAAATGTCTGACGTCTTTTATTTTTATGCTTACATTTTCGTTTAAGCCAAACATAAAATCCCCTCCGCATTGTATTATATCAGAACAGTTATAAAAAGTCCACCTTTTGTTTTGTAATGTATGTTGTAATTTCGGATTTTATATTGTAATATGAGATAAATACAGACAATCGAGTTTTTATATAAATTGTGTTTTAGAGGGGATAATGTTATGTGGTGGATAATTGCAATAATATCAAGCGTATGCACGGTGGGGCAATCCGCAGTTACAAAGGCGGCGCCGACAAAAGATAAATCCGATTTGTCGCTTCAGTTTAACGCATTAAAAATCGGTGCGGCGTTTGTATTTTTTCTGCTGCTTTCAATTTACAAAATCAACTTCCATCTGCCTACCGTATTATTCGCCGCCGCATACGGCACGGCGCTGTTTTTCAGTACGGTATTCGGTTTTTTGGCGCTCAAAAACGGTTCTATGGCGCTAACGTCTTTAATCGTTTCATATTCGGTAATAATTCCGTGCTTTTTCGGCATTGTGTTTCTGCACGAGCCTGCAAGCCTGTTAAAGCTTATCGGATTTGTGCTTCTTGCGCTTTCTATGTTTATGCTGAAAAAGCGTTCGGACGGTGTAAGCATAAATAAAAAGTGGCTGTTTTGCGTAACAGTCACTTTTCTGTGCAACGGTATCTGTTCCGTTATTCAAAAAACACATCAGACATTATACCCGTCACTTTATTGCAATGAATTTATGCTTTTTTCACTAATGGTTTCTTTTGTTATCTTTTTGGCGCTGTCCTTTGCTAAAAAGAGCAAAAAAAGTCCCGGAACGGCAAAATATGCTGTCGTTGCGGGAGTTTTACTGGGATTGGGAAACTATCTGACGCTGGTGCTTTTATCGGGAGTGGATGCGTCTGTCCTGTTCCCCGTTATATCCGCTGCGTCAATGTTTCTGAACGTAATCATTTCAAGGTTGTGCTTTAAGGACAGACTCAATATCGTTCAGATAGCAGGTATTATACTCGGAGTGTTCTCGGTTTTGCTCATCAAATAAAATATACTATTCCACATCAACCGGATACTTACCGCTGAAACAGCCGTCACAGAAGCCGCATTTGGCGTTCGGGATTATCTTTTTCAGATTTTCTATGCTTAAAAATCCGAGACTGTCGGCGCCGATTATTTCACACATTTCGTCAAGCGTATGACCTGTAGCAATAAGCTGTTCTTTTGACGGCACGTCCGTACCGAAATAGCACGGATACATAAACGGCGGCGCGGACGAGCGCACATGCACCTCTTTTGCGCCGAATTTGCGCAAGAGCGCAACTATCCTTTTGGACGTTGTTCCGCGCACAACGGAGTCGTCCACCATAACAACTCTTTTCCCCTCTACCGTACTTCTTAACACATTAAGCTTTATTCTTACCGCATTCTCACGCATTGCCTGTGTAGGCTCGATAAACGTTCTGCCTATGTATTTGTTCTTTACAAAGCCAATGCCGTAAGGTATACCCGTTTCACGGGCATATCCCATAGCGGCGGAAAGACCCGAATCGGGAACGCCTATTACAACGTCCGCATCAACGGGATATTCCTGTGCGAGATATTTTCCGGCAAGCATTCTCGAATCGTGTGCGGACTGTCCATCTAAAATCGAGTCGGGACGTGCAAAATAGAGATATTCAAATATGCACATCGTATGCGGATATTTATTGGTATGCGTTTTTATTGATACCGCTTCGCCGTCCTTTACGACAACTATCTCGCCCGGCTCAAGGTCACGCTCGTACCGTGCGCCCAATGTGTCAAGCGCACAGGTTTCGGACGCAAACACAATCGCATCGCCCTTTCTGCCCATACAAAGAGGACGAAATCCCCACGGGTCACGGCAGGCGATGAGTTTTTGCGGACTCATTATCAAAAGCGAAAATGCACCCGTCAGATTTTCGTATGATTTTTCAACCGCTTTTTCTATACTGCCCGAATTGATACGGTGCTTTGCGATTGTATATGCTATCATTTCCGTATCAGTGGTTGTCTGGAAAATTGCGCCGCCGCGGCTTAATTCCTTTTCAAGCTCGCATTTATTGGGAATATTTCCGTTATGCGCAAGCGCAATCGTTCCTTTTATATACCGCAGTACGAGCGGCTGGGCGTTTTCTCTCAAGGATTCTCCCGTAGTGGAATATCTTACATGACCGATAGCCATATTTCCGTTGAGGTTATCGAGTATTTCGTTATTGAAAACCTCGTTCACAAGTCCCATGCCCTTGTAATACGATATTTCACGGTTATTGTTTACCGCAATACCGCAGCTTTCCTGTCCCCTGTGCTGAAGTGCGTACAAGCCGTAATACACGGACTTTGCACACTCGCCTTTGGGATCGTATATTCCGAAAATACCGCATTCTTCTCTGATTTTTCTGTCTGCCATATGATTTTACCTTTCATTACGGGATAAATACTGTACGTAATTATTATATAATATAACGTTTGCAAAGTCAATTTTATTATCACGGCAAATTAAACAAAAAAAGATGCGTCTGCCGAAAAAATATTGTCAACAGGCAAAAATCAAACTCCAAAAAATAAAGAAGACAAACCTCAAGCGGTTTGTCTTCAGTCTGAAACGGCAAAACAAAATTTGTTTTGCCGTCTTAGCAAAAATCTATATCAGTTATTTTCGCTCATACTTGCAAAGCATTCGCTGCAATATACCGGTCTGTCGTGTCTGGGTTCAAAAGGAACCTTGTCCACCTTTCCGCAGTTTGCGCAAACGATTTCAAACATTTCCTTGTTTCCTTTTGCGCTGTTCTTTCTTGCCTGACGGCAGTCCTTACAGCGTAAAGGCTCGTTCTGAAATCCCTTTTCGGCATAAAACTCCTGTTCACCTGCGGAGAATATAAATTCCTTACCGCAATCCTTACATACCAGTGTCTTGTCTTCGTACATTTTTCTTACCTCACTTTGATATTTTACCCTGTTTCTCCTTGCAGATTACCCCGATGTATGCAGACCGCAGAAAATGTCTTTGTTCTTCCTCATTCTGCGCTTTATGCGCTGCATTGCATTGTCCACGGACTTTTCATCTCTGCCTATCTGCCGTGCTATTTCCCTGTAGCTTTCGCCGTCGAGAAATTTTGAAAGCACCGTCGCTTCAAGACTGCTAAGTTCTCTGCTTATCCTATACTCCATATCATTTTTATTCTCACGGTCAATCAATATATCTTCCGGATTTCGGGAATTATCGGAAACGGTGAATACCGGAAACGCAGATGTACCGTCTTTCTCGTCAGATTGTTTATCAAGCGAAACGTAAGAATTCAGCGGAAGATGCTTTTTTCGCAAAGCCGCCGTTATTGCGGCAGAGAGGCGATTGTCCACACATCGCTTCGCAAACGCCGCAAAATGCGGGCATTTTTCTGCGTCAAACTCCTTTACTGCGGAATACAATCCCAGCCGTCGCTCCTGCATAACATCGTTTTCCTCCGCACCGACAAGAAACTTCGTTTCCTTTTTCGGACGGACGAGATGTCTGTATCTGAAAAATATTTCCTCCCACGCACCTGAACTGCCGTTTTTTGCGGCATTTATCAGCTCCTCGTCGGAAACCTCCCCCAATACTTCAGGCTTTAGTCCAGTCACTGAAATTATCTTCCTTTCTGATATAAGTACATATTAATTATACCATTCCATAATGTTCTTGTCAAGGAAATTTTTGTTATTTTCAACAATTGTACAAAATAAACACCCGATTTTTGTTGCATTTTTCACAATACGAGCCTTTTCGACAAGAAAATATTGGCTTATTTTGGATAAAGCGCTATATCGGCATTTTTCTGCAAAAAAACGCAAAAAAGCGATGTAAAAAATGATTTTTTACATCGCCTTTGTCAAATAGTATCCGTAAGGGTTGATGACCTCATCAACCCAAAACGTTGTTCTGTGCAATGCGCGTTCGGGACGATGAACGGCATCGTCCCCTGCCCTACGTGGTACGGGGCGTTATTTTGCTATTATTACCCTTATTCTGCCGCCCTCCGACTGCGGTTTATCGTAATATACGGCGTACGAATAATCGCCGTTTATAACGTCGTTAATCGACGCTTTGTTATAATATCCCGCCGCTTTTGTGGTGTAAACAACAACCTTATCGCTCAACTTGTATTCCGTGCCGTTAATCTCGATTGTTGACTGTGTGAGATTTTTTGCCGTTCCGTTAGGACTCTTGAGCGAGCTCTTTATTTCAAGCGCACCGCCCGAAACAAGCGCCTTGCACGGCGTGTACACGTATGCGCCCGAGGAAGACTGCGTCTGATACTGCACTCCGTCAATATCCACCTTATACGTGTTTGTCTTGCTGTTTCCGCTTATTACAAGTCCGTATTCGTAGCAATCGCCCGTTGCGTCCAGAAGTATCAGCTCCGATATTTCGCCGCTCGCATTCTTTGCGCTGTAGCGGACATTTGACGAGGTGAGCGTCATACCGTCAAGTCTTTGCAGATACACCGATTTATAAATCGGCGTATCGGTATTGTAATAACCGATTGTGTCTATAATCTTGCAGTCGTCGGCAACCTTTTCGCCGCCTATTGTGAAGTCTGCCGCATCAACCTTGCCGCTTGCTCCGCCCTGTCCGTTCTGCTTTCTTACGGTTGTTTTTCCGTTTTCAAAGCTTGCCTTTACAATCAAACACAGATAGCTTGAGCAATCGTTTGACGTCGCATATTCGTATCTTACCCCGTCTGCGGCTATTATGTCCGCATAATAGCTTGAATACGTTGTTCCGTCATTGTTTGTAAAGTTCTTTTTGCCTGCCTCGACAAGCAAGCCGTACTTTGTTGTCTGCGTTGTTTCCGCAGAAGTTACAACGCCAGCTACCGCTCCGTTTCTGCCTAAGATAACGGTAATCGTATCGCCGTATCTGAACGGACCGCTTGATGACAAATCATTAAACGCCTCCGCACTTTCAACGCTGTACGTTTTTCCCGAAATCGTTATGCTGTTCGGCTGGTCGCGCGAGGGTGACGCGCTCTCGTAAATGCCCGTTGCCTTTTCCGAATATGCGAGCAGCATATTCAAATCATCGCTGTAATAGATAACGTCGTTCACGCTTACCGCATCGGGCGTAACCTTATTACCGTCACGCATAACCTGTGTTGACGAATTTTTTATATAGTTCTTCACCATATCGGTGCTTGTTACCTTTATCGGACCTTCCATATTGCCCTTCGAGTAAACCACATAATCAACGTCGCCTTTGTTGTCACGGCGTACACGCAGTATGTCGCCCATTTCCATTTCACCCTTTACGGCCGCATATGTGCTTGCTATAGTGCCTTTGTAGCAGGTGGTTGACGATTTTATGTCTATCTGACTCATAGAGCCGTTTTTGTAGCCGACAACGGCGTCATTTAAGACTGAATATATTACATATTTCTCCGACTCCGAGCTTGACGAGGTGTCGGGAACAAAGCATATCAGGTCTTTTTGGTTTTTAATCACCATATCGCCCTGCTTGCCGACATAATCGCTGCTGAAGCCGTCATATTTGGTGTACTTTCCCGAAGTGGTATAGACCTTATCCGAGCCGAGCGAGCTGTCCTCCGCCGAGGTTGCGATTATTATTGCGTCCTCAACAATCTGCGCATCAAATATATTTATGAGGTCGCCGCCCGTTTTTGTCTGTGCGGTGAGTGTGTTGTACACAAGTCTTGCCACCTGACGGCGTGTCATGGGGTATCCGTAATCGGAATTTACGTTATCGGTCATTTTAAGGCTTACAGCCTTGTTTACCTGCCCGTACGGGTACGATATGCCGAACTCATCATCGGAATATCCGAGTACACGGAGCATCATTGTGACCGCTTCTTCGTATGTAACCGTATCGTAGGGCTTGAATGTTCCGTCGAGATAGCCGTTGAAAAGACCGTTTCTCGTACCGTTTAAAATATACGCCGACGACCAGCGTGACGCTTCAATATCCTTAAACGGCGAAACCTTGAGTCCGACTGCCGTTTCGTCCTTATGCGACGAGGAATTTACGGCAATCTTTGCCATCTCCTCACGGCTTACGTAATCGTCGAGGCGGTAATTGCCCGAGCCGTCGCCCCGGATAATTCCGAGCGAGTCGAGAAGCGGCATTATGTCGCTGTCGTTCCAGGTTTCCGCAAATGCCGTTGTTCCCAAGGTCACCGCAATGACCGCCAAAACGGCGGTAATAAATTTTTTCATAAGCTTAAAACCCTCCATTTTTATTCATACCGCAGAGCGTCGATAGGATTGAGCTTTGCCGCCTTTTTAGCCGGCAAAAATCCGAACGCTATACCTATTCCGACCGACACCCCGAACGCAAGCACAATTGCACTTGCGGACGGACTTACCGACAGATTCAAAAGCCTTCCGGCAAGCATTGACACCGCAGAACCGATTATAATTCCTATAATTCCGCCTATACAGCTTACCGTTCCCGCCTCTATGACAAACTGCAGCATTATATCCTTTTGCTTTGCGCCCAAAGATTTTCTTATACCTATCTCCCTTGTGCGCTCCGTTACCGATACAAGCATAATATTCATAATTCCTATACCGCCGACAAGCAGCGAAATACCGGCTATCGCAACAAGAACTGTACTCATACTTCCCATAATGTCCTCCATTTTTTCAATCATGGACATCATCGAAACCACGTTGTAATAATCATCGTCGCCGATTTTCCTGTTCAAAAGCTCTTTAACCTTGCTTACGGCGTCGTTTACAACGTCCTTATTTGCCGCCGATAAGGTGTAGCTTGAAATAGTTGCCGAACCGCTTGCCTTTGCGGCTGTGGTGTACGGTATGTAAATGCAGTCGTCCGCCGAGGACTGCGTTGAGTCCTCCGTTTCCTCCAGCACGCCGACTATGCGGTACAGCTCGCCGTTTATCTTTAATGTTTTGTCCAGTGCGGCTGACGCACTGTTGAAGAAATATCTCGCCTCGTACGAACCGATTACGCAGACCTTTTCCTCACGGTCGCAATCTACATATTGCAAAAACCGCCCGAACGATAAATCAAGGCTTTTCATATCGGCATAATCCTCGCTTACGCCCTGCGCCGAGGCGGTTATGGAATCATCTCCGCTTTCGGTTGTTTTTACCGTGGCGCTCATCGTTACCGAAGGCGATACGGCGCTGAAAAGCTCGGGATTTTCATTTACAAGGTCAAACATTTCCTGCGGTTCAACCTTTTTGGTTGTGGCTCTCGACATAATGGATACGCTTATGGTTTCCGTACCCATTTCCTCGAAGGTATCCGTTATCATACCCGTAAGACCGTTCATAATACTTACAAGTATTATTACCGCCGCTATACCGATTATAATGCCGAGCATTGTGAGAAAGGCACGCACTTTATTGTTTATAATACTCGAAATCGCCATTGCAAAGCTTTTTCCGAAACCCATTACGCTTCACCCTCCTCTATGCCCGCACGATCCTGCGACGCTACTATTTTATCGCCCGAAACGGGGCCGTCATATACGATATGTCCGTCCGTTATGCGGACTATCCGCTTTGCCTGGGCGGCTATCGAGTTATCGTGGGTTATAAGAACTATGGTGTTTCCCTCGTCATTTAACTGCTTCAGAAACTGCATAACCTCACGTCCCGTGCGTGAATCGAGCGCACCCGTAGGCTCGTCGGCAAGTATTACGGAGGGGTCGCCCGCAAGCGCACGTGCTATCGACACACGCTGCTGCTGACCTCCCGAAAGCTGTGAGGGCAGATTTTTTGCCTTGTCCGCAAGACCGACCTTTTCCAGAGCCGCCATTGCACGCTCCTTTTGCTCACGGTCGCTTACACCGCCGTATAAAAGCGGCAGTGAAACGTTTTCTATAACGTTAAGCTTTGCGATAAGATTATACTGCTGAAATATAAACCCGAGCATTTTATTGCGCACCGCCGCAAGCTCGTCATCGGTGTAATTGCTTATATCCTTGCCGTTCAAGAGGTACTGACCGCTTGTTGCAACGTCAAGACAGCCGATTATATTCATACAGGTGGATTTTCCCGAACCCGACTGTCCGACTATCGCCACAAACTCGCCCTTGTCTATATTGAGCGATATTCCGTCAAGTGCGTGTACCTCCGTATCGCCCATATGATATATCTTATAAATGTCCGTTAATTCTACCAAGTGAGGCATACTTCCTATACCTCCTTATCTCATACCGCCGCCGGGACCGCCTCCGCCGGGCATTCCGCCGCCGGGCATACCTTCGCCGCCCGGCATACCGCCTCCGGGCATTCCGCCCATCTGCTGGTTTTCTACCGAGCCCGAGGTGTCATTTCCCGTTGCGACCATTCCGGCACGGATTTCCTCTCCTTCTTCAAGTCCCGATTTTATCTCTATGTACGAATCGTCGTTTATTCCCGTTTCTACCTCTGCGCTTCTGTAGCCGTCGGGCGCTTTGTCCTTATCGTCCGTTTTCTCGCCCTTTACGTAGACGATATTTCCTCTGTTTACCGCACCCAGCGGTACTGCAAGAACATTTTCCGCTTTGGATACGACTATTTCGGTATTGACGTTCATTCCCGGCAAAAGCTCGCCGAAATCGGTCACAACCACCTTAACGGGATATGTTGTTACGCCGTTTGACGATGTGCCGTCAACGCCGACTTTTTCAACCGTTCCCGAAAAAGTTTTTCCCGGTACGGCGTCAGCCGTTATGCTTACAGACTGTCCTACCTGCACGTCCTGTATTTCTGTTTCGTCAATGCTGAGCTGTATCTTTAATGAGGACATATCGTAAATAACCGCCATTGCGGACGAACTTGACGATGATGAACTCATTGCCGACGAGCCGCCGCTCGAATTGTCCAGCTTATCGCCCGCTTTTTTGTTCTTCACTATTACAGTGCCTGAAATAGGAGCTTTTATTGTGTAGTCCTCAAGGGTTTTCTGTGCCTTTTCAAGCGATATTTTTGCGTCGTCGAGAGAAAGGCGTGCGTTTTTGAGCGTATTCTCTATATTCTCCGAGGTAAGCTGTACCACCGTCTGATTATAATACACTATGTCATTGTCGGACACGTTTACCGCCGCAACCTTACCGGACGTTTTTGCCGTTATCGTTCCCGATGTAATATATTCAAACGTGCCTATATCGCTGCACACAACATTGCCGACCTCTGCGGTAGCCTTATCGCTTGAGGTAAGCGCACCGGGGTTTGTGACCGTTATTGTCACGTACTTTACTATTGCGTGATTGCTTGTCGCAACAGTTGCACCGCTCACCTCCGTTACCGTTCCCCAAAGGGTATCGCTTGAACCTGCAACCTTTATTTTCGCGCTTTCTCCTCTGTAAATCGAGTTTGCGTCATTTTCATTAAACGGCAGGCGCAGTTTCATTGTGCTGTCATCGTAAACGTCCGCAACGGCTCCGCCGTTCTGCACCATATCGCCTGTTTTTACGTATACCTTGCTTATTTTTCCCGAATAGTTCGACTTCACCGACAGATTGCCTGCCGAGTCCGCCGCCTCGTTATACGAATTCTGCGCCTTTGAAAGAGCGTTCTGCGCCGTCTTGACGCCGTTTTGGGCGGTAGTCGATTCGATTGTGTACAGAACATCGTCTTTCTTTACCGTATCGCCCTCGTTAAAGGTATCTGTAAGTATTTCTCCCGTAACGAGCGCCGTTACGTCGTATGTATCGTTTGCCTCGAGCGTTGATGAAGATGTAATCGTATTTTCTATATCACGCCGCTCAACGTTCGCCGTGACAAATGTCATTTCAGGCTTGCTTTTGCTCTTTTTTACCGCCATTGCGGTACAGCCGCCGATAATCAGCGTCAGCACAATCGCAATTATCAAAAACGTCCTGCGCTTTATGCGTTTTTTTCCTATCTGTATGCGCTTTGTTTCCTTGTCATACGATATGAATTTTTTCTTTCCGTCACCAACGTCCTTTTTTCGGGTTTTCAGTTTCATTATTCCGCCTCCATCTGATTTTTTACATAAAAAGAAAGACCAAACAATCAGTCCTTAATTTACACGGCTATTAACAATCAACATCATCTTCTTTCTGAAACCAACCCCCCGAACCGGTTTCAAATCTGTACCTATTTTACCATTGCGCACGCCCGTATGTCAATAACAAAAACTCCCTCGGACGGGCTTTGCGCCTATAATTTACAATTCATTCACATTTGATATTTTATTTATTAATATATTAAAAAAACATTAAAGCTTTTTGGGTATTGACACGCTTGTTTTTTTGTGTTATTATGTAGAAAAAGAATATTCGGGGAGCTTTTTACAAAGGCTGAGAGGAAATTGAGGATTTCGACCCGTTAAACCTGATACGGATAATGCCGGCGTAGGAATATATTTATATATTGTGAGTTTTTTCGGAGATTGCCGTTTAGGTTTAATCCCCGATTTTTTTACGAAAGGAAGGATTTTTTATGACAAAAACAAAAAAACTCACATTATGCGCATTGCTGACGGCTTTGTCGGTCGTACTGATGTTTGTATCGAAAGCGCTCCCCGCACCCTGGCTCCAGGGCGGCTCGATTACGATTGCAAGCATGGTGCCGATTGTGGCGGCGTCAATAATCGTTGATTACAAATGGGGACTCTTATCGGGCGTTGTATTTGCGCTCATACAGATGATGACAGGCTTTTATCCGCCCCCCACGCAGACATTCTTAAACTTTTTCCTTGTTATAATGCTTGACTACATTCTCGCATTCGGCGTTCTCGGCACGGCAGGAATTTTCTACAGACTGCTCGGCAAAAAGATATGGGCAATCCCCGTTTCGGGATTTATCGTAACAACTCTCAGATACATATGCCATATTCTTTCGGGACTGCTTATCTGGGGTGTATACGCCGATGAAGGACAAACCGTTCTCGGATATTCGCTTGTATACAACGGTTCGTATATGATTCCCGAAATCATTATAACAACTGTTGTTCTTGCCGCACTTTCGGCATTTATCAAAAAGGAAGCCGATAAGGTAAACGGTTAAAAAACACTTGAAAAATTTTCCCTCGCAAGGTATAATAATTGTGAGGTGAGCCGCACATCTCAAAATGTGCGGCTTTTTGCTTTTAAAAACGGAACGTGAAAAACACACTGCACATCTCACCTCCTTTCGGGGTTTTGGAGTATCCCCAAGAAGGCAAGCTGCTTGTGCTCTTTTTACGCTATGATTTGGAATGGAGATATTGCTATGAAAAATATTAAAAGACTTATAGACGCCGCAAGCGGCAGGGATAAGCTTGATTTGGTTTTAAAAGGCGGAAACATTGTTGACGTTTTTACGGGGCGGATTATCAAAGCGGACGTTGCCGTAAAGGACGGATACATCTGCGGAGTAGGCAGTTATGACTGCGAAAACAGCGTTGATGTTACGGGCAAATACATAATGCCCGGATTTATCGACTCGCATCTTCACATCGAATCGTCAATGGTTACACCGCCGGAATATTCACGCATAACGCTTCCGCACGGCGTCACCACCGCAATAGCCGATCCGCACGAAATTGCCAACGTATGCGGAGAAACGGGACTTGATTTTATGAAATCATTTGCCGAGTATGCACCTATGGACATACTTTTTATGCTCCCCTCGTGCGTCCCGGCAACGGACTTTGAACATTCGGGAGCAAAGCTTAACTCCGCCGACACACAGCGCCTTGCCAAAGGATTTTTCGGCATAGGCGAGATGATGAATTATCCTGCCGTATGCGGCGGTGACGAGGAGGTCTTAAACAAGCTGTGTCTTGAACATATTGACGGTCACGCTCCGCTTGTTTCGGGCAATACTCTTGACGCATACGCCGACGCAGGGATAAAAACCGACCACGAATGTTCACAGGTCGACGAGCTTATCGAAAAGGTATCGAAAGGAATGTACATCGCTCTGCGTGAGGGTACTCTTTCAAAGGATATACAAAAGCTGTTTAAGGGAATAAATCCATACACACTGCGCAGATGTATGTTCTGCACAGACGACAGATTTATAGGCGAAATAAAACAGGACGGAAGTATAGATTATTGTATTAAAAAAGCTGTCGGCTTGGGAGTAAATCCCATTGACGCAATTATTATGGCAACGCTTAATCCTGCCGAATGTTACAGTCTTAAGGACAAGGGCGCAATCGCACCGTCATACAGGGCGGACATTGTTGTTGCGGACAGCCTTGAGCTTAACAATATCGTTTCCGTATACAAAGACGGCGTACTGTGCGCCGAAAACGGAGAGGACGTACACACGGGCAGTCCCTCCGCGCTGTATTTCAAGGGCGTTACGGAAACGGTACACCTTGACAATATAACGGCTGACACATTCAAATGCGATATACCCGACACGCTTACGGCAATAGAGCTTTTGCCGCATGCCATTATAACAAAAAAAGTCACGGCGAAAAATACCGACAGACTTTCAAAGCTGTGCGTGCTTGAACGCCATCACGGGCTCGGCACGAAAGGCTTCGGATTTGTGACAAATTACGGAATAACAAACGGCGCAATCGCCTCGTCCGTGGGTCACGATTCGCACAATATTGCCGTTATAGGCGACAATGACGCCGATATGGCGCTTGCCGTCAACACGCTCGGCAAGGACGGCGGAATAGCCGTATGCTCCGGCGGAAAGGTTTTGAGCTTTTTAAAGCTCGGCGTTGCCGGACTGATGTCGGCGGAGTGTGCGGAGGACGTTATATCCGCACATGATGATTTGTACAAAGCCGCAAAGGGGCTTTGCATATCGGACGGCGTCGACCCGTTTCTTGCGCTTGCGTTTTTGCCGTTGCCGGTTATCCCCGAGATACGTGTAACCGACGGCGGATTGTTTGACGTAACGCAGTTTAAATTTATTGAAATGTAAAACGTTTTCGGTATGCCTGCAATTTCTCCTGTACGGTCAACGTTTCGGGTCGATGTAGGCATCGACCCCTACCCGATTACGTTTGCAACTACCGCAACCGCCGTAGGGCAGGGGCTTGCTCCTGCCGAATACGCCCACCGTGCGGAACATTATTTCGGGTTGATGAGGACATCGACCCTCTACAAATGGCGAAAACCGCACGCAATTTTCCGCCGAAATACACATTACCGCAAACAAAAAAGGTACTGCAAATGCAGTACCTTTTTCAGTTCACTTTTTACGCTTCAAGCTTTGCAAGCTTTACAGCCAACTGCGATTTCTTTCTTGCAGCCGCATTCTTATGAAGAATACCCTGCGAAACGCCTTTGTCAAGCTTTTTAACGGCTTCGTTAAATAAAACCTTTGCGTTTTCCTTGTCACCTTCGGCAACAGCTGTTTCAAATTTTTTCACAGCAGTTTTAAGTGCAGTTTTGTGAGCAAGATTGATCTGAGTCTTTTTCTCGGCAACCTTTACTCTTTTTTTAGCTGACTTAATATTAGGCACAATATACACCTCCACATAATTTAATCTACAATACCATATTAGTATACAACATTACCATAATAATTGCAAGACTTTTTTTTCTTTTTTTTAAATTTCTGTCAAAGTATACATTTACCGCTCGTTTTTTTTCCCGATTTATGTAAGATTGCAAATCATAGATTATGTATAGATTTGAAATAGTCGAGCGAGGGGAATTTTTTGTCGATATGCATCAAAAGATAGCGTTCCGACAGTTCGCCGAGCCTTTTATAAAGCTCGTCGTTTCCCGTAAACGAAAGCATTTTTCTGTCCTCGCCGTCCGCAATGTACCGCAAAGCCTTGTACACGCCCTCGCTAAGCTTAATGCTGTCGTACCCCATACAATTGCGGCACACCGTACAGCCCTTTGCCAAATCAAACGCATACGCCGCAGAACCGCACACTCCGCACCCGTACGTTCTCGGCGCATATCCCTCTATGCTCATAAGCTTAATCTCATACACGCTCTTTATCTTCATAATGTCCTCGTCACGGTACGCAAGCGCATACAGCGTGTTCAGAAGAACACGCAAGAGCCTGTCGTCGCCGTTGCATTCGCCGAGCATGGCATACGTTATATCCGCAAAATAACTGCAAAGCGCAAGCTTTTCTATATCCTCGCTTATTGGGAAAAAGCTGTCCGAAACGTCAATACTTTTAAGCGTCATAATATCGCCGCCGCCGACAAGTTCAAATTCGCCGAAGCACAAAAACTGACTCGATGCGGCTTTTCCGCTTTTGACCTTTTTTGCGCCGTAAATAACAGCCTTTATAATGCCGAATCCCTCGGCAAAAATGCTTACTATCCTATGCCCCTCGCCGTAATCGTGCTGCTTTATGATAACGCCTTTTGCTCTGATTTCCGCCATTTTTCCTCATTACCCTCTTCGTTTCTGAGTTCCGAAACCGATTTATACAGCAAATATGCCTCTATATCTCCCGTTTTTACAAATGCCGCCCAAGAAAACAGTTCCATTTTTACCCCTCCGACCATAGCTTTGTTACTTTTATTTTACTTCTTTTCTGTCGGGATATACTGTCACTATTTTCTTTTGTTTTTTAATTGTATCCGAAGTTCTTTATGAGCGAATCGTTGTTCCGCCAGTCAGGTTTTACCTTAACCCACAATTCGAGATACACGTCTTTTTTGAGCATTTTCTCAATATCGCCACGTGCGAGAGTGCCGATTTTTTTGAGCATTTCTCCGCCTTTTCCGATAATTATTCCCTTGTGCGTTGCCTTTTCGCAGAATATGGTGGCGTAAATTTTTGTAATTTCCTCCTGTTCCTGCATTTTGCTTATCTCTATCGCAACTCCGTGCGGTACTTCCTTATCCAAAAGCCACAGCATTTTCTCACGGATTATCTCCGCCGCTATCTGACGTTCCGGCTGATCCGTTATCATTTCGCTGTCATAGAACTGCGGTCCCTCGGGCATACATTCACGTATATCCTTCATAAGTGCGTCCACGCCGTCGCCCGTTTTTGCGCTTATCGGCACGATTGACGCAAAGTCGTACATTGACGCATAATCGGCTATCATCGGCAGCAGATTTTCCTTTTTAACCTGATCTATTTTATTTATTACAAGTATACACGGTCTGCCCTTTCTGCCCGCTTTTCTCGGTACTTCACGCTCAATCTTCTGAATTTTCTTTGTTGCGTCCACAACAAGCAGAATCAGGTCTGCATCGCTCATACTCTCTTTTGTGGTGTTTGCCATAAATTCGCCGAGCTTATTGTGCGGTGTGTGCATTCCGGGCGTGTCTATAAACACAATCTGTTCCGTTTTGCCCGTATAAACCGCAAGAATTTTGTTTCTTGTAGTCTGCGGTTTTTCCGATATAATGGCAATCTTCTGCCCTGCTATCGTATTCAAAAGCGTCGATTTTCCGACGTTCGGCGTACCTACTATCGCCGCAAAACCCGACTTATATCCACGTTTTCTTCTCATTATTTTGTGCGCGCTATTCCAAGTGACTGCAGAACGGCTTCCTGCTTTTCACACATAATGCGCTCCTCCTTTTCCGATTTTATATGGTCGTATCCCAAAAGATGCAGCATTGAATGTGCCGTCAGAAACGCAACCTCACGTATAAAGCTGTGTCCGTACTCCTCAGACTGCTCCCTCGCACGCTCCAGCGATATTACTATATCGCCGAGTATAACATAATCGCCGTCCGTATCGTAATCTGCGCATGCCGTGCCGTCCTCGTCAAATTCGAGCATGGGAAACGAAAGCACGTCCGTTGCCTTGTCAATCCCGCGCTGTTCGTTGTTTATAACACGTATCTGCTCATTATCGGTGAAAGTTACGCTTATTTCCGCGTCAAAATCGCAATCCTCCGACTCAAGCACACGCTCGCACACGTCCTTTACGGTCTTTTCTATTTCGGGAGTAATCTCCTCTTTGTCCTGTTCATTTTCCGTTATAAGCATTATCATACAATTTACCGGCGCTTTGCACGCTTTTCCTTTTCTTCGTCGTATTTTGCGTACGCTTTTATAATCTTCTGAACGAGCGGATGCCGTACAACGTCCTTTTCGGTCAGCGTACAAAATTCTATTCCCTCTATGCCTTTAAGCACTCTTACCGCCTCTTTCAGCCCCGAACGCTTATCGCCAGGCAAATCAATCTGCGTAATATCGCCCGTGATTACGGCGTGAGAGCCGAAGCCTATTCTTGTAAGAAACATCTTCATCTGTTCCGGCGTGGTGTTCTGCGCCTCGTCGAGAATTATAAACGCATTGTCGAGCGTTCGTCCGCGCATATAGGCAAGCGGAGCAACCTCGATAACTCCCTTCTCCTGGTAGCGCAAAAAGCCCTCCGCACCGAGCATTTCATACATACCGTCATACAGCGGACGAAGATACGGGTCTACTTTGTTCTGCAAATCTCCCGGCAAAAATCCGAGCTTTTCGCCTGCCTCCACGGCAGGTCGGGTGAGAATTATTCTGTTTACCTCTTTTGCCCTCAGCGCCGTAACCGCTTTTGCCACCGCAAGATACGTCTTTCCCGTGCCGGCAGGTCCTATTCCGAAAACAATCGTGTTGTTCGTTATTGCGTCGACGTATTTTTTCTGTCCGAGCGTTTTTGTCTTTATGGGGTGTCCCTTGGCGTTTATTGCAAGGCAGTCGTCGCCGAGCATTTTTATGTCTATTCCGCCGTTTTCCTGCACCATTGTAACGGCATAAATTATTTTCTGCTCGTCTATCATCTCGCCCCGTGCGATTATCTGCATAAGCATATTGATAACCTGCGACGCTTTCTCCACATTGTCCTCCTCGCCCGTTATCTGCAAAGCGTTGTCCTTTGCCTTTACGTTTACGAGCAATGACTTTTCAATCAGCTTTATATTTCCGTCAAAGCTTCCAAAAAGCGAGGAAATATCCGTTTCCTGCGGTACTTCTATCTGTCTGTTTATCAATCCGTTTTTTCACTCCTTATCGGCTGTTGTGTGCCTATTTTTTCTATAAATTTCATTGTCAGCTCCGCCTTTATGGTTTCGCTGTCCGTATATACATAATTAAAATCCTCATCGGTGAGCCGTGAATCGTACAAAAGCTCCTTTGCAATTTTTTCCTCAAGCTCGTTTTTGGCAAACTCCGCCGCCGTTTCGATGCTTATCGGCTCACGGTGCGTTTCGTACTCGTCATACACTATATTGTCAACGCTTATTCCCGTATATCCGATAAACGGAAGCTTAAGCTCGTGCCGTTTTTCCGCTCTGTCGCAGGTTTTGTACATATTTTTCTCACTGCCGAACAATTTAAAGCTTTTGCCGAACAGCTCCAGGCGGATTATGCGTTTATGCTTTCCCGTATACTGCTTAGACTCGTAATACACGCCGTACATGCCCGACGCCTTATGCTCCGTTTCCGCCTCCACCGTTCCCGATGCGTGTACGCTTATATACCGTTCCTCCTCGCCCTCTTTGAACACGGGAACGGTTCCCGATATAAGCACATCGCCCGCCGACACGGTATCGCCCTCACGGCAGAGCTTCTGCCCGTTTTTTACTATCGCTTTTTTTATGTACCCGTCACAGGCGGCAACAACGTCGCACGGCTCGTCACGGTTTATAACCTTGGGCGGTATGATTTTTTCAAAAACCTCCACCCGTGCCTTTGCGCCCTCTATATACGCCCACGCCCAGACAATGTTTTCGTTTTCGCTTACAATATTCGACTTTATCTCCTCGCCGTCCGCAATATCCTTTTTTCTTGCGCCGGCGTATACGCCCGATTTTTCAAGTGCGGCGCAGACCGAATTGTAATCCGAAAGCTCCACGCCGTTTATCTCGACCGTCCATATAAATTGTGAGCTTATATATACAAACACCGCCGCAAGAATTATCCCGAAAATCAGCGCATATCTGCGTCCGTATCGTTTTTTTGCGTTGTAAAGTCCGACCTTTTTTAATATTCTGACCTTTGTATGCGTTTTATATGCAATTGGTCTTAAAAGAAAAAAGCCGCTTTTCGGTACGGCGGTTTCGAGAGCGCCGTCGCTTAAGCGCTTTACACGCCCGATATTTATTCCTCTGCGCACGCATATGTTAATAAATCGTTCCGACTCGTTTCCGCATATTTTTATTATAACATATCCTTTAAGAAATTTAAAGAACTTATTGAACATTTTTTACCTCTTTTTTACCGTTTCATACTCAATTTTTTGAAAATCACCCGATACCGACACAAAATCACCGCCGATATTATCTATACAAAGTCCCGTGCCGTACAGCGAAACGACCGTTGCGCCGCAGTTTATGCGTATTTCGGAATCGGTATAAAGCATAACGCTTTTATAATTTTCAATCGCCGCCGAGATGTTTCCCTGGAGCGTGACCACGGGTATATTCATAACGGCAGACGGCGGCACGCCGAGTGTTTCGGCAATTTTTTTTCTGAATTTCTGCATGGTTTCTTCCTTTCAAGCTGTGATATACATACTACATTTTTATGAAAATTTCCGTATTTAATTACAGCATATATCATATATATAATTAAAAACTTGCGGAAAGGACAACTTTATGCGATGAAAAAATATCTTTTAAGTGTTGCGGCAATATGCGCTGTATATCTTATTCTGTGCAATGCGCAGATGTCGATTGTTTACGCAAAGGACGCTTTAAATTTATGCTTTGAAATGATAATTCCGACTTTGTTTCCGTTTTTCATATGCTCGGGAATACTGATATATTCGGGATTTTGCGAAATTCTTGCAAAGATGTTCCGCTTTTGTATGAAACCGCTGTTCGGGATAAATCCCGCAGGGGCGTCGGCGTTTGTATTGGGGATAATAAGCGGTTATCCGCTCGGAGCGATAACCGCAGGAGAACTTTACGAAAATAATTACATATCAAAAACAGAGGCGGAGCGGTTGCTTGCATTCTGCAACAATTCCGGACCTCTGTTCATTTTGGGTTCTGTCGGAGCCGCCGTATACGCCGATATGCGGATAGGTGCGGCGCTGTATCTTACGCATATTCTTGCGGCGCTGACGGTGGGAATATTATTTAGGTTTTACAAAAAGAGCGGATTTGTTCAGCCGCCAACCGTTATGACCACGCCCGACCGCAGTGTGGGGGAAATATTTAATATTTCCCTGCAAAATTCGATTAAAAATATACTGACCGTATGCGGTGCGATAGTGTTTTTCTGTATGATAAGCCGTCTTGCGCTCGGCGTACTCCCCGTAGGCGGTACGGTGTACGCCGTGCTTTCGGGAATTGCGGAATTTGCAAGCGGTACGGCAAACATTGCCGCACTGTCCGTGCCTATGGCAAAAAAGCTTATTCTTACGGCGTTTGTGGTGGGATTTGCCGGCTTGTGCGTGCATATACAGGTGATTGCGGTGATTGCAAAATACCGCCTGAGCCTTGTGCCGTACTTTGTCGGAAAATTATTGCACGGAACGCTTGCGGCTTTGTATATGCTTGTTTATCTGCACTTTAAGCCGATAACATCGGCAGTGTTTGCGCCGTCCGCATCAAAGGCGTTTGCGGCGTCCTCGATGATTTTGTTTGCCGCAGCGGCGGCATCGGCGCTGTGCGCTGCCGCAGTTATGCTGAAAAAACGGCAGTGAATTTCACTGCCGTTTTCGGGAAATATTTCGATATGTTTTCGGCAGGAGCAAGCCCCTGCCCTACGGTATGTGGTTTCACAAATCTGTCCTCATCAACCCGAAACGGTGCGCAGTTTTCACAAATCTGTAGGGGTCGATGCCCACATCGACCCTAAATGTTATTTTATGCAATATGTGTTCGGGACGATGAAAGGCATCGTCCCCTACCGTAAATTGTAAACATACCGAAAAATTACGGACGTTTCGGCAGGAGCAAGCCCCTGCCCTACGGTATGTGGTTTCGCAATTTATTCTTTATCCTTAGGAAGATTTTCCAATGCGTATTCACAGCACTGCACTACAACCTGGTTAAATGATACGTCTTTCTCGCCTGCAAGCTTTGATATTTTTTCTATTAAATAGTCTGGCAATCTTATTGTTCTGTTTGAGCTTGTTGTCTTTTTGATTATAAAATCCATACTATTCGCTCCTCTCGTTAGTATTATTTTACATTATTTTTGCCTTTTGGTATATATTCAAAACCGCAAGTAATACTTTTATCACAATTTAAATTAAGTTTTATTTTTATTTTGATATTAATATTTAATTGCAATAATTAATTATATATGATATAATGCATTATAATATATATTTACATATTAAGGAGAATTTATATGCTGTTCAAAAATAAACGCAAAAAACCTTTTAAATTGACTTGTGCCAAGTCGTTTATTATTGCCGCTGTATGCGCTGCGGCAGGAGGATATCTGGAGGAGCTGGCAGACAAAATATTTGCACACGATGTACCTATAGGCACAATTACAACCGCAACAAAAACTACTATTCTTTACGGAACATCAAACCTTCAAAAAATCCTTATAGACATTTGCGACTTGGTTCGCTTGATTTGTCTGATTGCCGTTTTTGTATTTTTAAATATGGGATTTATATTACTTCTTAATAAACGCAATCCTCCCGAATGATTTGCTTGATTTTCCGTCCGAAAAGCTATATAATAATAGCGAAAGGACTTGATAGCTTGAAAACCAAAATTCTCGATATGCTAAAAAACTCGGACGGCTATGTTTCGGGCGAAAAAATAAGCGCCGCTCTTGACATTTCACGCACGGCGGTATGGAAGCACATAAAAAATCTCAAAAAAGACGGATATATAATTCAATCGGTGACAAACAAGGGTTACAGGCTTGTTTCCTCGCCCGACATTCTTGACGCCGATACGATAAAAAGCAAGCTCAACACCGAATTTATCGGCAGAAACATTATAATATTTGACGAAACCGACTCCACCAACGCACAGGCAAAAAACAACAGCTCCGCACCCGAGGGAACCGTTTTTATTGCGGAGGTGCAAAAAAGCGGCAGAGGACGGCTCGGCAGAAGCTGGGAGTCGCCGAGGGGTGCGGGAATATGGCACAGCATTTTATTAAAGCCCGACATTCCTCTTGCGGACGTATCGCAGATAACGCTCGCCGCAGGACTTGCGGTGTGCCGTGCGCTGGGCGGCGGCGCAAAAATAAAATGGCCCAACGATATTGTTATCGGCACAAAAAAGGTGTGCGGTATACTCACCGAAATGTCGGCGGAAACGGACAGAATAAACTACGTTGTATGCGGTATCGGCATAAATGTGAACACAGAGTCGTTCCCCCTCGATATCGCCGAAAAAGCCACCTCTTTGCGCATAGAATACGGGCATATGTTTGACCGATGCGAAATAATCGCACGCTTTTTAAACGAGTTTGAGGACATATACAAAACCTTTTCCGCACACGGTCTTTCGGCAATTCTTGACGAATACAAAGCGAACTGCATAACGCTCGGTCGTGAAGTGCGTGTGATTATGCACAACGAAAGCGTTTGCGGTACGGCACATAGCATTGCGCCCGACGGCTCGCTTATAATCCGCACTGAAAACGGCGATATTTCCGTCAGCTCCGGCGAGGTCAGCGTTCGGGGGATTTACGGATATATATGATGTTTTTGTGAACAAATTGTAAAATGTTAGCACTCACGACTGTTGAGTGCTAATATTATATTGACAAATGAATGATTTGGTATTATTATAAGGTTAAGCCGCAAAAAACGGCAGATTGGAGGAATTTAAAATGGCAAAGGGTAATATTTCGGTTGATTCGGAAAATATGTTCCCGATCATAAAAAAATGGCTTTATTCGGATAAGGATATATTCTTGAGAGAATTGGTTTCAAACGGCTGCGACGCCGTAACGAAGCTTAAAAAGCTCGTCGGCATAGGTGAGGCGAAAATAGAGGACGAGCCTAAGTTCAGAGTTGACGTAACGATTTACAAAAATGCGAAAAAGCTTGTTATAAGCGACAACGGTATCGGTATGACCGCCGAGGAAATTGACAAATACATTAATCAGATTGCATTTTCGGGCGCAAGCGATTTCCTTGAAAAATACAAGGACGAAAACGACAAAAATGCGCAGATAATAGGTCATTTCGGACTCGGCTTTTACAGTGCGTTTATGGTTGCGGACAGCGTTGAGATTGACTCGCTCTCATACAAAGACGGCGCAAAACCCGCAAAATGGGTATGCGACGGCACAATGGAGTACGAACTGACAGACGGCGAAAGAACGGAGCGGGGCACAACTATTACGCTTAATATTGCCGAGGACTCGCTCGATTTTCTCGATGAATTTAAGGTACGCAGTATACTCCGCAAATACTGCTCGTTCCTGCCGACAGAGGTTTACTTAACGGACGCCGACACGAAAAAGGACAATACCGAGGAGGAGCCAAAACCCATAAACGACACTACACCACTTTGGATGAAAAAGCCTTCGGAATGTACCGATGAGGAATACAAGGAATTTTACAGAAACGTATTCGCCGACTTTAACGAACCGCTGTTCTGGATACATCTTAATGTAGACTATCCCTTCAACTTAAAGGGCATACTCTACTTCCCCAAAATCAATCACGAGCTTGCCGGTATGGAGGGACAGATAAAGCTGTACAACAATCAGGTATTTGTTGCGGACAATGTAAAAGAGGTTATTCCGGAATTTCTGATGCTATTAAAGGGTGTTATCGACTGCCCCGACTTACCGCTTAACGTTTCGAGAAGCTTTTTGCAGAATGACGGATACGTGACCAAAATTTCAAACCACATCACGAAAAAGGTTGCGGACAAGCTGACGGGATTATTTAAAAATGACCGTGAAAACTACAGCAAATACTGGGATGACATCAACATATTCATCAAATACGGCTGTATACGTGACGAGAAATTCTATGAAAAAATAAAAGACGCAATAATCTACAAAAACCTTGACGGCAAGTACATCACGCTTGACGAATACCTTGACGGCAAGGAGAAAAAAGACGTTTACTACGTAAGCGACGAGAAACAGCAGGCGCAGTATATAAATATGTTCAAGGAGCAGAGCCTTGACGCAGTTATATTGCCTGCCGTTATGGACACGCACTTTATCTCATTTTTGGAAACAAAACTTGACGGCGTAAAGTTCCACCGCATCGACTCGGCTCTTTCCGAAACAGCCGAGGAGGACAAGAGCGATGACAGCGACAGCGAGCTTATTGAGAAATTCAAAAAAGAAATAAACGACGACAGCTTAAAAATCGAAGTTCACGCCCTCAAAAACGCATCTGTTCCGGCAGTTATGCTTTTAGGCGAGCAGTCGAGAAGAATGCAGGAAATGTACCGCTCTTACGGTCAGCAGATGGCAGGTATGGCGGATATGTTCAAAAACGAGTACACGCTTGTAATAAACAAAAACAACGAGCTTATCAAAAAGCTCGGCTCGCTCAACGATGAAGACGCGTCGCTTTTGATGGATCACATCTACGATATGGCAAGAATAAGCCACAGTCCGCTCACAGGCGAACAGATGACAAAGTTTATCGAGCGTTCAAACAAGCTATTGGAGAAAATATTCTGATAAAGGTATATAAATATGAAATTGCTCAACACATACACCGAAAAACATCTGACAAAAATGCTCCTTTCGGCATTGTCGGAAAAGGACGTCAAGGAATGGATACAGAAATACTCAACCCCGTACAAACAGCTGATGTCATATTATCAGTGCGCAATTATGGAGGTTGAAACGAAATTCAACGTTCTGAACGAGGAAATGTCGATGCAATACGACAGAAACCCAATAGAGTCCATAAAAAGCAGGCTCAAATCGCCCGAAAGCATTATGGACAAAATTCAGCGCAAAAATTTACCGCTTACCGTCGACGCCATAGAGGACAACATCAAAGACATCGCCGGAGTGCGTGTGATATGCTCGTTCCAATCGGACATTTACGCACTTGCGGAGGCGTTTCTGAAACAGGACGATATACGCCTTATCGCAAGAAAGGATTACATACAAATGCCCAAGGACAACGGCTACAGGAGTTTGCACCTGATAGTGGAAATACCGATTTTTCTTCATTCGGAAAAGAAGCTGATGAAAGTGGAGGTGCAGTTCCGCACGATTTCCATGGACTGGTGGGCAAGTCTGGAACACAAGATTTGCTACAAGAAAAACGTACCGGGGTACGAGCAGATATACCGTGATTTGCGTGACTGCGCCGATATAGGCGCAAGTCTTGACGAGCGTATGGAGCTTATTCAGCGCAGAGTGGACAATAGGATAGTAACGGAATAAAAATATAACAAGGGGCGGTAAAAAAGCATTTTTTACCGCCCCTTGTGTTGGATAGGGATAACAAATTTATGGTTTATGTCCCACACAGCCTTTGCTATGCAATCATTCAAAAATAATTCTCCGATTTTCCCTAAAAAGGTACTTTCATTTTCGTATTTCGTTTATGTGAGCCCGCGGTGAAATTCCCATTCTTTTTTTGAATACCTTTGAAAAATACAAAGGATCGGAAAAGCCGCAAAGAAGCGCTATGTCGGATACGCTTGAAAGACCTTGCTCCATAAGAGTGCAGGCGTATTGAATTCTTATTGTTGCAATGTATTCCGAAACTCCCATTTTGAATTGTTTTTTAAAAACGGAGGAGATGTATTTTTCACTGTATGAAAGCTCATTGCTGATTTTTTTTAAATCAAGGTCACATGAATTGAAATGTTCGTCTATGTACTTTTTTATATTAATAATGGTGTCGGCCCTTTGGTTTTTAATATTTTCTTTTTCCTGTCCCTCAATTGCGGCAAAAATATAAAGTAAAACTGCCTCGCTTTTTAAATCGGAAGTTGGGGAGTTAATTGCGGAAATTAGCAGAGGTTTAAGCTCTTTCATACCATAAAATATATACCTTTTGTAATTAACCCCCAGATTGTCCATAATCATATTGGCACGTACGCCCATGTAGCTGATGTAGATATACTCGAAATTTTCTTCGGCTTCGATTGAAAACGGTACGGACGGAAAAATAAAAAATAAATCTCCGTCTTTAATCTGCCGTTCATTACCGTAAACATGCAGAGCGCCTTTTCCCGAAACAACGAGGGCGGCTTGATAAACAGAAGATATTTTTGTATTTTCATAATTAATTTTTTTGTTTCATAGACAAAACGAATAATGTTTATTCCGCCTATGTTTTTGTTTGGGGGAATAAATCTGCAAATGTTTCCCATGTTTTCTTTCACCTCAAGTTCAGTATACAATCTTTTCTTAATAATGTCAATAAAAATATTACTTTTTTCTATATTTACATAGAAAATTTCCATTTACAAAAATATAAAAGATGATATACTACAAGTACAGGAGATAATTGATATGAGAAAAATAAAAATAGGCGTCCTCGGCGGATACAGAGGAACAAGCATGATAAATTACTGCAAAATTGCGGATAACGCGGAGGTTGTTGCAATATGCGACAATCAGCCGATAGTGCTTGAGGAACAAAAAAAGAATTTGAAAGGGTACGATGTTGCATATTATGACAATTTTGACGATTTTATAAAGCATGATATGGACGCTGTTGTACTTGCAAACTATGCGACGGAGCATGCACCGTTTGCAATTGCGGCAATGAAAGCCGGAAAGCATGTTTTTTCGGAGGTTTTGCCTGTTCAGACAATGAAAGAAGCGGTTGAATTGGTTGAAGCCGTTGAAGAAACCGGTATGATTTACGCATACGGAGAAAATTACTGCTTTATGCCCGCACCGTATGAAATGAGCAGACTTTACAAGCTTGGAAAAATCGGTGAATTTGAATATGGGGAATGTGAATATATTCATAACTGTACGCCGATATGGGCAAGTATAACTTACGGAGAAAAAGACCATTGGAGAAATAATATGTATTCGACGTATTATTGCACACATTCCATAGGACCTTTGATTCACGCTACAGGTTTGCGCCCGGTTAAGGTTGTCGGTTTTGAAAGTACAAAAAATGAGCGCAGACTGAGCGTGGGAGCTAAGGGCGCCGATGTCGGAATAGAAATGATTACGCTTGAAAATGGCGGTATCATAAAAAGTATACACGGCGGACTTTATAAGGCTTCGATTTGGTATTGCATGTACGGGAACAAGGGTGCAATGGAATCGGCAAGAGAAAACGCATGGCGCGACGGTGTGAAAAGAATTTATGTTAACTGTGATGACTATCCCGGAGAGTATGGACCTGCGGACAAGCCGGATGATTATATCCCGGTAAGAGATAAAGACGATATAGGCGGCTCGTTCGGACACGGAGGCTCGGATTTTTACATTATGTACAATTTTGTAAGAAAGCTTCTCGGCGAAAAAGATGCGGATATTATCGATGTGTATGAAGCATTGGATATGTCGCTTCCCGGTATGTTTGCATACCGTTCGATATTGGACGGCGGAGCTGCAAAAGAAATTCCTGACTTAAGAAACAAGGCTGAGCGTGACAAGTGGAGAAATGATACCGCCTGCACGGACAAAAATGTTGCGGGAGATATGCTTTTGCCGACTTGCGCCGGCGGAACTCCGGAAATTGATGATAAGGTATATGAATATATGTATCAAAAGTGGCAGGAGGATTTAAAGAGAGACGACGGATTTACTCATGCCGCATTTACTCAGGGTGAGATAAAAAGAGAGGGTAAATAAATGTATTATCTGCTTTTGTCAGTTGCGGCAGTGTTGTTTGCTTCGCAGTTTCTGTTCAATCAGATGTTTCAGAGAGAGTACGGCGATACGCTGTATTCGGCGTTAATATTCAATCTGTATACATCATTGATAAGCTTTTTTGCAATGCTGGCAATTAACGGCTTCAGAATGCATTTTTCGGTATTTTCTGTTGCTATAGCATTTATATATTCATTTGTGAGTATTTCTTATACATATGTAAGCATAAAGGCTTTCAGCATGGTGAATTTATCGGTATATTCGGTTTTTGCCATGCTGGGAGGCATGCTTCTTCCGTTTATGTACGGAATAATTTTCGGAAACGAAAAGCTTACGGCGGTAAAAGCGCTGTGCTGCATTCTGATTGCGGCAGCTCTGCTGCTTACGCTAACAAAAGGGAAGAAAGACAAACCGATATATTATATCTTGGTGTTTGTTTTAAACGGATTGGGCGGCGTGCTTTCCGCTATTCATCAATCGGGAGCAAATGCTGTGGAAAGTGTGGACTTTATGGCGCTTAACAGATTGATGAGCTTTGCTTTATGCACGGCAATTTGGGCTTTGTTTTTCAGAAAATCACTCAGAATAAATAAAAAAGCGAGTATGTATTCGGCGGTATTTGCGTTATTTTGCGGATTTGGGAATCTGCTTGCACTGATAGCGCTTAAGCATTTGCCCGCTTCGGTGCAATATCCCATTATAACAGGCGGAGTTATGGTAATATCGCTGTTTATAAGCATTGCGCGAAAAGAGGAAATTACGTATAAAAATGTTATTTCCACGATTTTGGCATTTGCCGCATCGGGATTGATGATGTTAAGTTAAAGTCTGCCGAACGGGACATTGAAAAAAATAATATTTAGAGATAATTTGCGAAATCCAAAATGAGCTGTATCAAAATGAATTTATTTTAATACAGCCCATTTTTGTTTTATTCTTTTTTGATTATCTTCAAACGTGCTTGCTCTTCACGATATGTCCTCCGGGCAAAACATACACAAAAAAGCTTCAAAAAACGAAGTGAATTGCAGTATTTCTTTCATTTACGAAACTCAAACGCATTTATTCCACGGTTGCCGGACAATGAGCCTCTGCCGGTATGATGTATCAGTGAAAGAACAAATCAGCCCATGGGTATCGACCCGAAATATGTGTTACTGCTCCGGTGTAAGCTCACGTGCCACAAACACACCGCTCGCCGATGCGTGCGACAGCGAATGTGTTATTCCGCTGCCGTCGCCTATCACGTACAGTCCCTTGTGCTTTGTTTCCAGATTATCGTTAAGCTCTACCTCCATATTATAGAACTTAACCTCAACTCCGTAGAGGAGCGTATCGTCATTCGCTGTACCCGGCGCAATCTTATCGAGTGCGTGTATCATCTCGATTATACCGTCAAGAATACGTTTCGGAAGCACGAGGCTCAAATCGCCCGGAGTTGCTGAAAGAGTAGGTGTTACAAGTCCCTCCTCTATTCGCTTTACGTTACTTCTTCTTCCTCTTATAAGGTCGCCGAAACGCTGTACTATTACGCCTCCGCCGAGCATATTCGACAGTCTTGCAATGCTTTCGCCATAGCCGTTGCTGTCCTCAAACGGCTCCGAGAAATGTTTCGACACAAGCAGTGCAAAATTGGTGTTTTCGGTACGCATTTTCTCGTCCTCATAGCTGTGACCGTTTACGGTAACGATACCGTTTGTATTTTCGTTTACGACAATTCCGTAAGGGTTCATACAGAATGTACGCACATTATCCTCAAATTTTTCCGTGCGGTACACAATCTTGCTTTCGTACAGCTCGTCCGTCAGATGCGAGAACACAACCGCCGGCAGCTCCACTCTCACACCGATGTCGACACGGTTTGATTTGGTCTTGATGTCAAGATTTTTGCACACCGTTTCCATCCACTTACTGCCGCTTCTGCCGACCGAAATAATACAGTTGTTGCATTCATACGTTTCGTTTTCGCAATTGATTTTATATCCGCCGTCAACCTTTTCCACGTTATTTACGGGCGTATCGAAATAGAAATCTATTTTATCCTTTAATGCGTTATATATATTTTCAAGCACGATAAAATTAATATCCGTTCCGAGGTGGCGCACCGAGGCGTCAAGCAAATTAAGCTTATTCTGAATACAAAGCTTTTTGAACTTTGTTCCCGTTGTGGAATACAGCTTTGTTCCCTCGCCGCCATACTGCATATTGATGTCATCGACATATTTCATAAGCTCGAGCGCTTTTTTCTTGCCGATATGCTCGTGCAAAGTACCGCCGAAATTATTTGTTATATTATATTTACCGTCCGAAAATGCGCCCGCACCGCCGAAACCGCTCATAATCGAGCAGACCTTACATCCGATACAGGATTTCACCTTTTCGCCGTCTATCGGGCAGCGTCTTTTACGGAGCGAGTGTCCCGTTTCAAACATTGCCACTTTAAGATTTGGATTTCTTTTCATTAATTCATATGCCGAGAATATTCCGCCCGGTCCTGCGCCTATAATAATTACATCATATTTCATAATTATATCCGTTCCTTTCAAACGCACAAAGAAATTGTGCAGACTTCTGCTCCGCACAAACAAATTATACATTAAAATTAACATAAAGTCAAGTTTTACGGACGGCAAAAATTGCCGTCCGTAAAACTTGATAATTAAAAAACCATAATTATTTAAAATAATTTACCCCTGCCTCAAACAGTTTCTGATTTTTGTTTCCGGGCACGTTAAACGCAATATTTTCGCCTATACGTTCGCTGTGTCCCATTTTGCCGAACACTCTGCCGTCGGGGCTTGTGATACCCTCTATCGCCGCCGCAGAGCCGTTCGGGTTCCACTCCGTATCATACGTAGCCTTTCCGTCCGTATTTACATACTGCGTTGCAATCTGACCGTTCTTTGCAAGGCTCGCTATAATCCCGTCCGATGCCGCAAAGCGTCCCTCGCCGTGCGACAGCGGAATGGTGTGAATATCTCCGACCTTCACATTCGCAAGCCACGGACTGTTATTTGACGCAATCCTTGTATATGCCATGCGTGAGATATGTCTGCCGAGCGTATTGAACGTGAGCGTCGGCGACGACTCATCAAGGTCGCGTATCTCGCCGTAGGGAACAAGTCCGAGCTTTATAAGCGCCTGAAAACCGTTACAGATACCGAGCATAAGTCCGTCACGGTTTTTGAGCATATTCATTACAGCGTCCTTAACAAGCGGATTTCTGAACGCCGTTGCGATAAACTTACCGCTTCCCTCCGGCTCGTCACCGCCCGAAAATCCGCCCGGGAGCATTACTATCTGCGCATTGTCTATGCGCTTTTTCATTTCCGCCATAGAGTATGCGACGTCCTCACCCGTCAGGTTTCTTATAACGAACACGTCCGCCGTACCGCCTGCTCTCTCAAATGCTTTTGCGGTGTCATACTCGCAGTTTGTACCCGGGAATACGGGTATAAATATGCGCGGTTTTGCAAACTTTTCGTTTGCCACAACAATATTTTTATGATTAAAGCTGTAAGTTTCGGGTTCGGTTCTGCTGTCCTTAACCTTTGTCGGGAACACCTTTTCGAGCGGAGCCTTCCATACCGACAGAGCCTCGTCAAGATCAATATTCACCGCACCGACCTTGATTTTTCCGCTGTTGTTTGTATATCCCACGGTAACTCCGCAGTCCGTACCGTTCTCCACTTCAAGCACTATCGAGCCTATTGGAGCATAGAACAGCATATCGTTTGTAACGTTTTTATCAAACTCAACGCCTATCATATTTCCGAACGCCATTTTGCTTACCGTTTCGCACAAGCCGAAACCTTTCACAACCGATGCGGAAAGTACCTTTCCATCCGATATAAGCTGATGCACGTTCTCATACATTGCCTTTAATGCATCAAAATCGGGCAAATCGTTTTTGTCACGCTTAAGCGTGAACATAACAAGCTTTGTACCCGTCTTTTTAATCTCCTGCGACACAACCTTATCCGCCTTGAGCGGTGCAACCGCAAACGACGTGAGCGTCGGCGGAACGTCAAGGTTATTAAACGAACCGCTCATTGAGTCCTTACCGCCAATCGCCGCAATGCCGAGTTCAAGCTGTGTTCTGTATGCACCCAAAAGTGCGGCGAACGGTTTTCCCCAGCGCTTGGGGTCTGTTCCGAGTCTTTCAAAGTATTCCTGGAATGTGAGATATATTTTCTTATAATCCGCACCTATCGCAACCGCCTTTGACACTGACTCGACTATGGCATACACCGCGCCGTGGTACGGACTCCATTTCGACATTTTCGGATTATATCCGAACGTCATTACCGTTGCGGTATTGGTTTCACCGTCCAACACAGGCACTTTTGCCGCCATCCCCTCGGACGGGGTAAGCTGATACTTTCCGCCGAACGGCATAAGTACCGAGCCTGCGCCAATTGTTGAGTCGAATTTTTCGCAAAGACCCTTTTGCGAGCATACGTTAAGGTCGGAAAGTGTTTCGAGCCATTTTTTCTTAACGTCGCAAACTACTTCCGCATTGAAAAATCTATCCTTATCATTCGGCATGGTAACTTCAATATCGGTATTTTTCGGTGCGCCGTTTGTGTTAAGAAAATCACGTGATATATCGCATATTGTTTTTTCACGCCATGTCATAACAAGGCGGTTTTCGTCCGTTACCTCCGCAACAATCGTTGCTTCGAGGTTTTCCTCGTTCGCATATGCGATAAACTTCTCGGCGTCATCACTTCTTACAACCACCGCCATTCTTTCCTGCGATTCGCTTATTGCAAGCTCCGTGCCGTCAAGTCCCTCGTACTTTTTCGGCACTTTATCGAGATTTATTCTCAAGCCGTCCGCCAGCTCGCCGATTGCGACCGACACACCGCCTGCGCCGAAATCGTTACAGCGCTTTATAAGTGTTGTAACCTTGCTGTCACGGAACAATCTCTGCAATTTCCGCTCCACAGGCGGATTACCCTTTTGTACCTCACTGCCGCAGGTTACAACACTCTTATCGTTATGCGCTTTTGAAGAGCCCGTAGCACCGCCGATACCGTCACGTCCCGTTCTGCCGCCGAGAAGTATTACAACGTCGCCCTTTGACGGTGTTTCACGGATTACGTTTTTCTTGGGTGCGGCGCCGATAACTGCGCCTATTTCCATACGTTTTGCAACGTATCCCTCGTCATATATTTCCTGAACCTGACCTGTAGCCAGTCCTATCTGATTTCCGTAGGAGCTGTATCCCGAAGAAGCCTTGCGTGTTATCTGCCTTTGCATAAGCTTTCCGCCAAGCGTTTCCTCAAGCGATTTTCTCGGGTCGCCCACACCCGTTACACGCATTGCCTGATAAACGTAGGAACGTCCCGACAACGGATCTCTTATTGCTCCGCCCAGGCACGTTGCCGCACCGCCGAACGGCTCTATCTCGGTCGGGTGGTTATGCGTTTCGTTTTTGAACATTATAAGCCACGGCTCGTCCTTGCCGTCAATATCCACGTCAACGACTATCGAGCAAGCGTTTATCTCCTCCGACTCGTCTATTTCCTTTAAAAGTCCGCGGCTTTTAAGCTGTTTTACTATTATCGTTGCCATATTCATAAGGCAGGCGTCCTTGCCCTTGGGATAGAGCGCTTCTTTTGCCTTTTGATACTCCGCATACGAATCCTTTATGACATCGGCATACTTTCCGTCATTTACGGTAACGTTATTTATTCTTGTAGAAAACGTTGTGTGACGGCAATGATCCGACCAGTACGTGTCAATCATTCTCAGTTCCGTAACGGTCGGGTTTCTTTTTTCGTCCTCGCTGAAATAGCGGCGGCAGAATTTAAGATCGTCCGCATCCATTGCAAAACCCATTTTATCTATAAACGCCTGCACATCGGCGTCGCTCATATCGGTAAATCCGTCAACCGTTTCAACGTCTGACGGATATGCAATATCCATATCGAGCGTTTTCGGCTTTTCAAGGTCAGCCTCACGTGCCTCAACGGGGTTTATGACATATTTCTTTGCGGCGTCAAGTTCCGAATCGCTCACATTGCCGATAAGCACATAAACCTTTGCACTGCGTACCTTGGGGCGTTCCTTTTCGGTAAGTATGGATATACATTCCTCTGCCGAGGCGGCTCTCTGGTCAAACTGTCCCGGGAGAAATTCCACCGCAAACACTCTGCCCTCGTTTATTTCTATTTCCTCATCAAAAGCATTGTCAACGGGAGGCTCGGAGAAAATAAGAGTTCTCGCCTTTTTGTATTCCTCATCATTTATCCCCTCGACATCATAGCGGTTTATTATTCTGACCTTTTCAAGTCCCGTCATTGAAAGATTTTCTCTTAAATCCTCCAGCACCTCTTTCGCTTCAATGTCAAACCCGTCCTTTTTTTCAACAAAAATTCTTCTTACTTTTTCCATTGTTTCAGCCCTTTCCGTATAACCCCGTTTTCCCTTTGTTCTTATATATTAAGTCCGAGCAGAGTTCCCTGCCCGTCCGAATATTCTATTACCGCCGTTTTGGCATTATCGAGAAAAAATCTGTCACAGCACTTCGGAGGAAGTCCCGTAAGATGCGTGATTATGCTCCTTGCGGTTACAAGATGCGTCACCATAAGCACCTCGCCGCCCTCATGCTGTGCGATTATCTTATCCGCCGAGTCGGCGCACCGTTTATACAGCTCCTCTATACTCTCACCGCCGGGGGGAGTTTCGTAAAACCACAAATCGCTCTCACGCCTGAAAGCGTTAGGGCGCTTTTGGCGTATTTCATCACGGGTCATACCCTCCCATTCTCCGAAATCACGCTCGATAAGTCCGTAATTCATAATAAGGTTGAGATTTCTGTGCATAGCGGCTATCGGTGCGGCGGTATTGACCGCACGAACGAGCGGGCTCGTATACACAGCCTCAAAATTTACATCGGAAAATTTATCGGCAAGCTTTCTTGCCTGCGAAACGCCTATCCCGTTAAGGGGTACATCACTGCGCCCGATACAGGCGTTTTTTATGTTCTCGTCCGTCTGACCGTGACGGACTATATACAGCTTTGTCATATAGGACTGTCCTTTCCGTATTATTCTTATACTATTGTATCATACTTGAATTATTTTCGCAATTGCCAATCATTACTAATTTACCCGCGGTACGGCGAGTAAAAATTATTTATTATATTTTAATTTTTGTATTGACAAAAAGCCCGAAATGTGATAATATATACAAGTACTTGAGATGCGGGAGTGGCTCAGTGGTAGAGCGTCACCTTGCCAAGGTGAACGTCGCGAGTTCGAATCTCGTCTTCCGCTCCATATAAAAACAGATTGTTTTTACAGTCTGTTTTTTTGCTTGACAAAAAATAAACTGCGGAAGATATATTTTCCGCAGTTTATTTTTTGTCACATAACCTGCCTGCCTTCAAGCGCTTTTATAATAGTAATTTTATCCGCATACTCCAGGTCGGAGCCTATTGGTATTCCGTGGGCTATACGTGTTACCTTAACGTCAAACTGCGCAAGCAGCTTAGAAATATATACAGCCGTGGCAGTTCCGCTTACGGTAGGATTTGTCGCAAGAATTACTTCTTTTACCGTATTGTCGGCAAGGCGCAACAACAGCTCGTTGAGCTTAATGTCGTCAGGGCCTATGCCGTCCATAGGCGACAGCGCTCCGTGCAGAACATGATACAAGCCGTTATATTCGTTTGTGTTTTCTATCGCCGATACGTCCTCCGGGCTTTCCACAACGCAGATAACCGACCGATCACGCTTTTGCGACGAGCATATGGCGCAAGGTGACTCATCGGTCAGGTTCTGGCAGTGTTCGCAAAGATGGATTTTCTCCTTTGCTTCGGTTATGACCGAAGCCATTGACTGAGCCTCGTCCTTTGACATTCGCTCAAGAATATAAAACGAAATCCTCTCCGCACTTTTTCTGCCCACGCCCGGAAGCTGTTCAAATTTTTCAATCAGCCTTTCTATAACCGGAGAATGCATCAGAATAATCCCGGTATGTTAAGTCCGCCGGTTACGGCGCTCATACCCTCTGCCATCATATCGTCAGCCTTCTTTATAGCGTCGTTTACAGCAACGGTGATAAGGTCCTCAAGTGTTTCAACGTCCTCGGGGTCAACCGCCTCGGGCTGTATTTTGAGCGAAACAATTTCCTTTTTGCCGCTTACGGTTACAGTTACCGCGCCGCCGCCCGATGTGGCTTCAACTGTTTTATCTTCAAGCTCCTCCTGTATGCGTTCCATTTCCTCCTGCATTTTCTGAGCCTGCTTTATAACGCTTCCCATATTCTTTTTCTGATTCATTCCCGAACCTGAAAATCCCTTATATCTTCCCATTTTTAAAATCCTTCTTTCTTTTTATTTATTCATCTTCGGGGTCGGCGATTTCGCCGGCCTCTAAAAATTCTTCCCTGTCATCTTCCTCAAACGAGGACTGCGAAAAGTTATCGTCCTCCGCAGTATGCGTTAAAAATTCCGAATCATCACTCATTTCGATTATATCACCGAAATTTTTTGCTAAAGCGTCAAGCGGATCTCCGCCGCTGACCTCCTCTGTTTCGCCGACCGACGGCAAGCTCCAGAAATCAATAATATGCCCCTCCAGCTCGTCCTCGTAAGCGGCTTTTATAACAAAATCGCTTCCCGACAATTTGCGGAACAATTTAATGAGCGTATCCTTGTAATTAACCGCCAAATCCTTTGAAAACGCCTCTTCACGCTTAAACAAAAGAATTATTCCGTCGGCGTCTATCGTTATCGGGCGGTTTATCAGAAATCCTTTCAAATACCCTGCCTGACTGCACATCGACGCCGCATATTTGTCCCATTTTTTCGCCAGAACAACAAGCGGATTTGCGCCGTTAAGCTCCGATTGAGGAATGGGATTAAAAAGCTTTATGCTTACTTCCTTTTTCTTCGGCAAAGCTTTTTCCTCCGCTTGAACGGGAGCGGCGGCAACGCCGTTTTTGAGTTTTTTCTCTATCTCGTCAAGCCGTGCCGATATATCTCCGCTTACGGAAACCGCCGGCGTCTGCATTGAGCGGAGCTTGTCCATAAGCGCCTCAGGCGTTGAGTCAAGCTCGGGCTGTGCAAGCCGTATGAACGCAAGCTCGTATATAATTCTCGGGGTTTTTACCCATTTTGCCTCCGAGCGCACCTGCGACAGCACCGATACGGCATTATTTATTTTCTCAAAGGTCAGCTTTTCGCACTGCGCCTTTAATTTTACCATATCTTCACTGCTGTAGTCAAGTATGCTTTCAGGCTCTTTGCTCACCTTGCAGACCAAAAGGTCACGGACATACTTTATTACCGAATCCGCAAACGTGTTAAGGTCACGTCCTGCGGAGAGTACGTCGTCTATCGTCTTTAAAATATCATCGGCCGAATTACGGATAACCGCATCTATTATCCCAAAAACGTTTTCCTGTGTTGAAATACCGAGCGTTTCGATTATATCGTCCTCGGAAATGCTTTCGCCGCAAGCCGAAACCACACGTTCAAGCACGCTCAATGCGTCACGCATGGAGCCGTCGCCCAGACGTGCAATCATTCTGTATGCGCCGTCCGTCAGCGTAAGCTTGTCTCCGTGAGCTATCTCCCTTAAACGTGTTACTATATCGTCCACACGTATACGCCGAAAATCAAACCGCTGACATCTCGAGAGTATAGTCTGCGGAACTTTCTGCGGTTCGGTTGTGGCAAGTATGAATATAACGTGTTCGGGCGGTTCTTCAAGCGTTTTCAAAAGCGCATTGAAAGCCTCGGTTGTGAGCATATGCACCTCATCTATAATATAAATGGTATATTTTGCGGCAGAGGCAACATATTTCACATCGGAAATTATTTCACGGACATCGTCGATTTTTCTGTTTGATGCGGCGTCTATCTCGTTTACGTCGAGAATACTGCCGTTTAGTATGCCCTTGCATATTTCGCACTCGTTACAGGGCGAGCCGTCATGATTGTTAAGGCAGTTCACCGCACGTGAAAGCACCTTTGCGCAGGTGGTTTTTCCCGTTCCGCGCGTACCGCAGAAAAGATATGCGTGTCCGATTTTTCCGCTTACTATCTGGTTTTTCAGAGTTTTGGTTATATGCGTCTGACCGACAATATCCTCAAACACCATCGGACGCCATTTTCTGTAAATAGCCTGATGCGCCATACAAAACCCTCCTTATACCAAAAAACGCCCTCAGGCGTCAGATTTATCAAAAGGCTCCGACCGAGTTTGCCGTAACACATTAAAAGCACCGCTTAGTGCTGCTTGGTTCCCCATCTGACACGGTTCACGGGTTTTAATCGCACGGGCTCGGTCATCATCGCCGAAAGTTCACAAATATGCAATGCGCAACTCACTTTTCTATTATACATTATTTTTTGTAAAACTGCAAGAGTTTTTTAATATAATTGCAAAATATTTTTTGCGTGCGGCAACTGCTTTATAAAACACCCCTGCCTAAGTTGGTGCTTTTACCATAAAATTATCTTCGATTTTGCTCATACAATACTCGGTTGACTGAATAATCAAATCGTCAACGTCTTTGAAATATGTATAAAGATTTGCCGGATTTGTTTGGCAATACTGCCCCAAGGCTCTTATCCCCACACCGCTTAAGCCGTTTTCGGCATAGCACTCAAAGCATTTTTCCATAAGCTCGTTTTTCCGTTTTTCGTGAGCTTCTTTGTTGAATACAGCCATATCTTCCCCCTTGCAATTTTCAATCAATCTTTTGATTGAGTATATCATACTTTGGCTTTTTTTCAATAGTTTTCGCATAATAATTGCTAAATTTGCGGACAAAAAAAAGGGTTTGCCAACTACAAACCCTTTTTTTATTCATAAATTATTCCTCTGTGAATGCGTCTTTACTCAATCCGCATACGGGACAAACCCAATCTTCGGGAACATCTTCCCACGCTGTGCCGGGAGCTATTCCGCTGTCGGGATCGCCCACTTCGGGATCATATACGTATCCGCAGGGACATACATACTTTTTCATATAACAAATCTCCTTTTACTCACTCATTATCTTAGATATGGTATCCATAATTTTATTATGACACCCTCCGCAGCCTGTTGAACATTTGGTAATCTTCTGCACATCTTCAAACGCCTTTTCGACATTTTCAAATTTTGTTTCCCTGTGCAAAGCATTTTCAATGTCTGCATAGGTAACCTGCTTGCAATTACAAATAGTATAATTTTCCATATCAAGCCACCGTAATTAACCGAAATATCTCTTCAAAAGTCCCTCAAAGCCTTTACCGTGACGGGCTTCGTCCTTCGCCATCTCATGAACCGTATCATGGATTGCGTCATAGCCGAGTTCCTTTGCACGCTTTGCAAGCTCAAGCTTTCCTGCGGTTGCTCCGCACTCTGCCTCTGCTCTCATCTTAACGTTTGTTTTTGTACACGGAACAACAACTTCGCCGAGAAGTTCCGCAAACTTTGCTGCGTGTTCAGCCTCCTCAAGTGCGGCTCTCATATAGAAATCGCCTATCTCGGGATAACCCTCACGAATAGCCTGTCTGCTCATTGCGATATACATACCTACTTCCGTACATTCGCCCTCAAAGTTTGCCTTTAAGCCCTCATATACGTCAGCCTCAACCTGATCCTTTGCGCCTACGCCGATTACGTGTTCACATACGAAATTAAGCGCTGCACCCTCCTCAACCTTTGTGAACTTTGAGCCGGGTACTCCGCACTGCGGACATTTCTCCGGAGCGCTGTCACCTTCATGAACATAACCGCATACGGGACATACATACTTTGCCATAATAATTTCCTCCTTAAATTAATAATAATGATAATCATTACTGTTATTATACCATAAATTTTTCTTTTGTCAATACTTTTTTGAAAAAAATATTTAATTCTTGCCGAGCATGTTGCGGCAGTTTTCGCATACTCCGTAAAAAACCAGAGAATGACTGAAAACCTTTGCATTAAGCGCTTTTTCCGCAGTTCTTTCAAGCTCCGTGCAAACGGGCATATCCACATTGAAAACGCATTTACATTCCGTACACTCAAAATGATAATGATTATCCGCATTTCCGTCAAATCTGTCGCTCTCACCCGATGAGGAAACTTTCATTATCTTCCCCATACTTTCAAGCAAAGCAAGATTTCTGTACACCGTGCCGAGACTTATTTTCGGATAATCCTTTTTCAGGTTGGCATAGAGCTGTTCGGCGGTAGGGTGGTCGTATCTGCTTCGGAGCATATCTATTATCGCCTCACGCTGTTTGCTGTGTTTCAAAACGGCAGCCACTAAAATCACCTCATTTCAATAACAATAATCATTATCAATATTATATCATAATGTTTACATAAATGCAAGACTTATTTTAATTTTTTATAAAACAGCACGGCTCGGAGCTGTCCCACGTCCAGCCGTGGGCAATAAATATCTTATATATTTCGCTTTCTTCGGTAATTCTTGCCGCTTTTTCTGTTTCGGTCAAGCCCTCATTATTGGCATAACGTCCCGCATTTTTTGGCACGGGTGCGCCGTAAATGTCACGTGACGGATTGATTTTCGGGTTTATATCTATCGCTATTCCGAACGAGTGAGGTGAAAACTCGCCGTTTTCCACGCTGTAATATAATGCGCAGGTATTGTTATAACCCTTTGACGCAAGCTCGGTAGAGTTTAACAGTGCGGACTGCATCGAATCAAACTCCTCCGCAAGCTCCATTTTCTCAATTGGATACTTTATTTTATACAGTTCCTCAAAAATATCAAGCACGTCCGCCGCAGCCCTTTTGTTTACTATCATATGCCCTATTGCCCTTTCGCCGTTGAAATTGCAGTAAGGAACGGTCAGATACACAAGGTTCTCACGCTTGACGGGCGAATCCTCAAACATTGTTGTGCCGAAAATTTTATCATATATTTCATCGGGAATACCCGTTTTTACACCGCGTTCGGCAAGCTGTTCTTCATCGGCGGTTTCGGGTTCGCTGCCGATCATTGCAGCAAGCTGTTCATTTGTAGCCGTTTGCTCGGCGTAAAGCTCACGTGTTTTATTAAGCTTAACCGTCAGAACTACATTCCACACAACAAGCGCCGACACTGCAACGGCGCACGCACAAAGCAATATTTTTTTACTATGCATAATACCTCTCCTATTCCAGCGGACGTATACGATAAGTCACTCCGAGTTTTTCGCAGATTTTGCGGCACTCCTCCTCCTCGTCGTGCGTGAGCGTTGTGGAAACGGTGGTCATAACAACTTTCTTTACGTAATGCTTAACGTTTTTTGCAAAGTTAAGCATGGCGTCAAAGCTGTCTATGCCGAATTTATTGCGTGTAAGCTCAAAATAACGCTCCTTGCTCGGCGTATTAAGGCTTATCGAAACAACATCTATCTTATTTTCAAAATCGGGAGTAGTATCCTTTTGCCAGATAAGGTCGGACAAACCGTTCGTGTTTATCCGTGTCGGCTTTTTGTACTTTTCTTTCACAAATTCGGCAACCTCAAGCAAATCGTAAAGGCGCTCGGTTGGTTCGCCGAAACCGCAGAAAACGACCTCCTCATACTTATCCATATCAAATTTTTCAAATTCCGCTTTTACCTCGTCAACCGACGGCTCACGCTCCAGCCAAAGACTGCCCGAATTATTCATCTCGTCCCTGTCCTGTCTTAAGCAGAACGTGCAGGCGCACGGACATTTATTTGTCATATTAACATACAAACCGTTGTGTACTTCATAGAGTATTACCATTTAAAAAACCTCTCTTTTTTCGCTTTTATAATACAATTATACCATACGTGCAGAAAAATACAATAAAAAAATACGGTTTTTTTGCGGTATATCCTCAAAACGGAGGATATACCGCAAACCGTACATTAATTAATTATATTTTAAGCTGTTATATATGTCATTTACATATTTATCATATGTTGAATAATACTTCTGCGCATAATGCATTTCAAACCCTCTTATGCTGTTTCCGTCAACATGGTAATAAGCGTAATGGCACTGTCCGTCTTTAATCGTACATACGGCGCACCAATTGTTTCCGCTGTTCTCATAATCCACCGTACCCGGATATGAGCTTTTGAAATTATCGCTAACGTTTTTCGCCGACAACTGCGAACTATTGCTTGTTGCGCATATTTTAAGAGTTGCAGTATTGTCGGGCGCTTTCAGCGAATATCTTACGAAATTATTATTCTCGTTATACACTTGAAAGTGCGACGGATAACTGCACGAAAAATTATAATCGGAATCCCTGTACACAGTATATGACGGATTACTTACAACACCAACGCTCGATTTTTGAGTACTGTTTGCCGAAGAATTGCTTGTGCTCGGCATTTTCACATCAGAGGCATTCATTGACAAATATGCCTGCAAAGCATATCCCGTTGTTCCTTCAAAAATGACTTTGGCAAACCCGTTTTCCGCCGCCTCCACATAGCTTACCGGTGAACCCAAAGGAACTTCCTTAAGCACCGTTGCCGATGACGACGGCGTCTCACGCAATGATATTGCGCTGTTACAATTTACAACATAATATGTTACAAGCTTTGCCGCATTGTTTTGTTTCTGTTCCGGCGATGTGGTCGGTACTTGCGATACCAAAGGTGACGCCGACGGCTCAGGCTCCTCAGAACCGTTATTAGAGTTATAGAGAATATATCCGCCTATAATACCTGCCAAAATCAGAATAACGGCCGTCAACACGGCTATTACTGCCGCCGTATGTTTTTTACGTTGATTTTTTTCGGGTTTTTCGTTTTTTTCCGTCTGCGCATTCTGCGTGTACCCGCAATTGGGACAAGTCTGAGAATTTTCGGGTATCTTTGCGCCGCAGTTTCCGCAGAACACATATTTAATCTGTATATCGGGCGTACTTGATACGCTCATACCGCACTCACCGCAGAAAGCCGCATCTGCATCCATCTCCGCTCCGCAGTTTCCGCAGAATTTTTTCGATTTTGCCTCTACCTTTTTACCGCAATTATCGCAAAACAGTGCTCCGTTCGGCAATTCACTGCCGCAATTTTCACATCTCATATTTTCTCTCCTTACTTATATGCCGGATCCGCCGTATAATCACAAATATACAGCGCTCCGTTATCATTTTCGATTTTATATACCCAATGATCGGTGACGGTTTTTGACGAGCCGTTTTCCGTAACATTCAGCGCCTCTGTGACCCAAACATAATAATAAGCTCCTCCGCTGCGTGCGCTGAGTACATCTGTCTTCTGATATGTCTGTTTCAGAGTCGGGTGTTTTTGCTTATATTCCGTTTGCTGAGCGTAAGCTGTTGTTCCGGGCTTGATGTATGACGGGACATTGCCCGTCTGTCCGTTCATATAGCTTTCGCACTGGCTGTTAAAAGATACAATAACATTCTTTAATGTTTCCAGAGTTTTGCCGTCTGTCAGCGATGTAGCGCTTATTTCCGGCATCCTCTTATATGTAAGTGACGGATTGTACATATCTGTGACAGCCAAAACCGCCGTACTCGGTTCGGGTGTCGGGGCAATGCTCGGAGTCGGCGCAGGCGTTTTGGGGGCAGGCGTGCTTGATTTTGGTTTTACCGTTTCAATAACCACATCTTCCTGCTTGTCACCTGCCGAACCGCTGTAAATCAGGTACCCGGCTATCACTGCACCGAGCGCAATACATACGGCGGCAAGTATGGCAATCACTGCCGCACTTTTATTTTTCTTCTTTTTCGGCGCAGTGTTTTGCACAGCAGTCTGCGCTCCATTTACGCTCATACCGCACTCACCGCAAAAAGCCGCATCTGCATCCATCTCCGCTCCGCAGTTTCCGCAGAATTTTTTCGATTTTGCCTCTACCTTTTTACCGCAATTATCGCAAAACAGTGCTCCGCTCGGTAATTCACTACCGCAATTTTCACATCTCATATTCAGTCCTCCGTTTATATTTGTGACAGCATCTCGTCTTTTATTTCGGTAAACCATTCGCCATGGGCTCCCGATTTTGAAAGATTATCCAAAAGCCTACCAAAATCGGACTTCTCAATCCAATTACCGATAGCAAAATAATCGTCTGCCGATATATAATCTTCCGGCAATGTAACAGCCTCCATACTGGTATTTTTGCTTGTCTGCATATTTATTGATAAAACATCGCTGTTATCATATGTCAATGACAAGGAGAATTTATTTTTCTCTTTTTCCGCTTCGTATGAAACATATTTTATCTGCGATTTATCGAGAATATCGCTGTTCGCAACTCCAAGTTCATTCTTCAGCGCATTGCCCGACGAAAGTGTTACTTCGCCTTCAAAAAATCCGTCTTTCAGTTTCAGCGCATTTATATCCGTCATATGCACGTCAAGCAAAGTACCGCTGTCACAAATGACATAGCAATCGCTTTCGCATTTTGTGCCTTTGACAGTACCGGCGCCCTCTATCGACAGCTTTTCATCATCAATATCAATAACAATTTCGTATGCAAAATTTCTTCCCCTTAATGCCTTTAGATAGCTTATCTCATCTCCGTCAGCTTCTGCGGACATACCGATAATATTGCCTTTACCGTTCACAAGCACGGTAAATGTGCTGTCGCCGTTTATGCTAATATCGCTATCGTTCAGAAGCTCGTCTACCGCTTCGGTAAAATCGCTGTATATTTTATTGGGGTCGGAATTTGACCAATCGGCAAAGGTTTCCGTCATTTTTCTTATTTCTTCGTCGGTTTTTGCTTTTTCAAGAACAGCCTTATACACTCTCTGAGCCGTATCGCTGTCTATTTCTGCTGTAAACGCCATACACTTATATGATTTTCCGCCGAGCGCCACCTCTCGGCGGTGCTTTGCCACATTGTCCGCCTCATTTACGGCTGTCATAATATAATCGGAAATAAGTTCTTCGACAATATCCTTTGACGGTATGACATCAACAACGGCATACATAGATTTCATATCCTCCGAAACACCGCCCTCTCCCATATCTATTTTAAGCGATGTCGGATTAACATCGGGAAATGTAACGTATATACTTCCATCTCCCAACGCCATTGAATACTCACATGAGCCGATGTAATTGTTATTAACCGACAGTGAGGCTTTGGAGTAAACCTCTGCCCGGTTATTCATCTGAGCCGCTGAAAGCTCTATACTTTTTATCCAGCCGATATTTTCGCTTAAATAATTTGAACTTGTAGCCATAAGCTTGTTACAATAATCCGAAAGAGCGTCTCCGGCAACTATCTCCGTTTTACTTTCGGTACCGTTGTTAAGAAACACATTTTCCTTAAACGTTTCGGTAGCTGAAGCTATTTTTTTTGAAATGCCCTCAACATTATTTTTCATAACATAGCTAAAATATTTTTCGGACGGCATAATGTTTGTCAAAACTGCAGTTTTAACATACGGAAACCCGAAAGCAACGCCTGCGCCCAGTATTACAACAGCAATAATTGTTGCAAATACAGACTTTTTTCGCTTCTTTTTGTTTTTCTGCGGCAAATTCACCGCCGTCAAATCCGCTCGTTCTCCGCAATTTCGGCAAAAAACCTCTCCCGGAACAATCTCTTTTCCGCACTTTGTGCAAAAAGCCATTTCACCACTTTCCCCGTTACAAAAATACCAATTGATAAGTCGAAATTTGTCAAAACTATACTATTATATTATTATATAGCAAAAAGCCCTTTTTTTCAATATGCTGTGTATGTCCGCAAACAATTCATATGTAGAAATTTTCATACAAGCTTTGTGTATTTTTTACAAACATATCTTTTTCAAAAAAAACACTGCCCTTCACGGGTATCCGCTCCGAGCAATGCATTTTTTTATATTTGCAATATTTATGCGTTTGCCGCTGCTTTATCGGCTATTTCGTCAAGCTTTTTATTTCTGAAATACAAAGCTACGTCTATCGATATTTCGATAAAGTTCAATATATAGAAGAAAAAGCTGAGGTAGAAAAGAAATCCGCTTGAATGTTCTACCGTTATCTGAATGATTTTTCTTGCTATTCCGAACGCATAGCCTATGAGCAAAAACACTTCAAAGAACAGGCTTTTTCCCTTTGCCGTTCTTGATACAATCGACTTGCGTATCGAAATCGGCCACGAAAGTCCGAAACAAAAAATCGTTAATGCTTCAAATAAGTCAGTAATACCTGCTATAGTCATAATAACTCTCCGTTCTGCCGCTTTCGGCGGCACAAAATTTTATCTTTCCGTTCTTTTTCTTGTATAATCGGGAAGAAGCTTGGGCGAAACGGCGTCCGTCTTTACGCCTGCGGCTTCTCTTTCCGCATCAAACTTATCTATATGTGAAAGCGTAAGCTTTCCTACCGTTGTATCCTTTGCTTTTGCGGCAGCGTTCTTTCCGGCATTTCTTCCGAATACGATAATATCCAGAAGTGAGTTGCCCATAAGTCTGTTTCTGCCGTGTATTCCGCCTACAGCCTCGCCTGCAACGAACAGGTTTTCAACGTTTGTTGTCATACCGTTGACGTTAATATCAAGTCCGCCGTTCTGATAATGCAATGTGGGATAAACAAGAATAGGCTCTTTTCTGATGTCTATTCCGTAGCTCATAAACATACGCATCATTGCCGGAATTCTTTTCTCAATAGTTCCCTCTCCGCCGATTTTTTCTATCATCGGGGTATCGAGCCATACGGCTTTGCCCTCGCCCGTATCGACGCCCTCTGCTCTGTCGGAACATTCACGGATTATCGATGCCGCCGCAACGTCACGTGTTTCGAGCGGATGCATAAATACCTTACCGTCACGGTTTACAAGCTTTGCTCCGAGCGAACGTACTTTTTCGGTAACGAGCGCACCGAATATCTGCTGGGGGAATGCCGCACCCGTGGGGTGATACTGCAATGTTTCCGCATAGAGAAGCTTTGCGCCGACTCTGTAACCGAGAACAAGACCGTCTGCGGTTGCACCGTAGTGGTTTGATGTCGGGAAGCCCTGGTAATGCATTCTGCCGGCTCCGCCCGTTGCGATAATAACGGTCTTTGCTCTTGCAACCATAAGCTCCTTTGTTTCCATATTCATAAGCACTGCACCTGCGGCGTTTCCGTTTTCGTCAAGTATAAGCTCGATTGCGGAGGTGAAGTCAACAACCGGAATACCTCTGTTTAAAACCTCGTCACGCAAGGTACGCATAATTTCCGCACCCGAATAGTCCTTTGCGGCGTGCATTCTCTTTCTTGAAGTACCGCCGCCGTGGGTGGTTATCATCGTTCCGTCCTCTGCCTTGTCAAACTCAACGCCGAGCTCGTTAAGCCATTCGATTGCCTCGGGTGCGTCTGTTACAAGCTTTGCGAGAAGATCACGCTTTGCGGCAAAATGTCCGCCGCCGAAAGCGTCCAGGAAATGTATCGCCGGCGAATCGTTTTCCTTATCCGCTGCCTGGATACCGCCCTCCGCCATCATTGTATTGGCGTCGCCTATTCTCAATTTTGTTACTATCATAGCCTTTGCGCCGGCATTATCGGCTTCGATAGCCGCCGATGCGCCTGCGCCGCCTCCGCCTATGATAAGTACGTCTACGTCATATTTAACGTTTGTAAGGTCAACCTCGTCGGAGGTTATTCTGCTGTGTGCTTCAAGCATTTCACAAAGCTCATGCGGAACTTTCTCCCCCTTGTTCGGTCCGATTTTCAGTTCGGAAAATTCGTCCTTTTTATAATCGGGGTGGTATGCCGCAAGAAGATCGTCCTTTTCTTTTGCCGTCATACGGGCAGGCTCATATGCAATATTCGCCTCTCGTGCAGCCTCAACTGCCTTTAATGATTCCTGAAATTCAGATGAATACATATTTTTTCTTCCTTTCCGTGCCGTGCGGCACAAAATTCAAGACTTAAATCTCTTATTTCTCAATATCTCTGTTATTGTACAATTCCTGCAGTTCCTCTACAGGTTTGCCCATAAGCGCCTCGATAAGTTCCGTGAACGTACCGTCCTTGATTTCCTTTACACGGTTTTCGAGATGCTCCGATTTGGGCGCAAGATATTTTCCGTTAAGTCTGCGTGCAAGCATTGCAACCTGCGGATGTGAAATTCCGGCAGGACATCTTGACGAGCAGACTCCGCACATTACGCAGTCAAAAGATTCCTCGGCGCACTTATCAAATTCGCCTCTCTGCGCATATGCGATATACTGCATAACATTAAGTCCCTGCGTACAGCTTTTCGTACAGGCGTTACAGCCGACACAGGCATAAATTTCAGGATAAAGCTGCATCATTATCTGCTCTGTAGGCTTTATCTTTTCAATGTCGTAAACTTCCTTTACAAGCGGGAAGAACGGCAGTGTTGCCACATACATATTATTTTCAACCTTTGTCTGGCAGGCAAGGCAGGTTTTAAGCTCTTTCTCGCCCTTTATGCGGTAAATTGTGGCACAAGCACCGCAGAAACCGTTACGGCAGCCGCAGCCGCGCACAAGCTGATAACCCGCATACTCCATAGCACGCATAATGGTCAGGCTTTCGGGAACGCTGTACTGCTTGCCGAACAGATATACATTTACCATATTTTCCATATTATTAACTCCTTTCAGAACCGACAAAATTAATATTCATCAGGCAATTCGTCTATTTCGTCACAGCGGAACACGGGTCCGTCCTTGCAGACGTATTTTGAGCCTATGTTACATCTTCCGCACTTGCCTATTCCGCATTTCATACGAAGCTCCATTGTGGTGTAGACCTGCGTTTTGTCAAAGCCGAGCTCCTGCAATCCGGCAAGCGTGAATTTTATCATAATAGGCGGTCCGCACAGAATTGCCGTTTTATCGGTTGAAAATCCGAGCTCTTTTACATAGTTCGGAACAAATCCTACATGACCGTCCCATTCGGGCTGTTCACGGTCAATCGTGAGGTAAACGTTCACGCCCGTATCGTTTGACCATTCGTCGATTATTTCCTTGTAATCCACCAGATCCTGCATACTTCTTGAGCCGTATACTATATCTATCTTACCGTATCTGTCACGGTAATGGCGGCAGTAATTTATAACCGAGCGCAAGGGCGCAAGTCCGATACCGCCGGCAATAAACAGCATATCGTGTCCGGCAAACTCCGTATCAACGGGGAATGCGTTTCCGTAAGGTCCGCGTATGGTTATCTGCTGACCTACCTCCATTGAATGGAGCCAGTCGGTAACACAGCCGCATTTTTTAATGGAAAACTCCATAAATTCCGTGTTTGTGGGAGAGGACGTTATGGAAAACATCGCCTCGCCGACGCCCGGTATGGACAGCATTGCGCACTGTCCCGGCATATGCGAAAACGCTTTTTTGCCGTCCGGCGTTACGACACGGAAAGTTTTTACGTCAGGGGTATCGATTCTTATATCGGTAACCACGCCCACAACGGGGATAAGAGGTTCTTTCATATCAAGCATTTTTCTTACCTCCCAGTTTTTTCATTACTTTTACAATGTTCATCTGTATCGGGCATTTTGCGATACATCTGCCGCAGCCCACGCACGAGAACAAGCCGTCGTTATTCGTGGGATAATACACAAGCTTGTGCATAAATCTCTGACGGAAGCGTTCAAGCTGAGTCAGTCTCGGCTGACCTGCCGACATCTTTGAGAAGTCCGAATACATACACGAATCCCAGCAACGGAAACGCTTTACGCCGTGTCCCGTATCGAAATCACGTATATCATAGCACTGACAAGTCGGGCATACGAACGTACACGTTCCGCAGCCAAGACAGGTTTGGGATAATTCCTTCCATTCGGGCGCATCGAAAAATTCGCTCGTCTTATCCTTGCCGAAAGCGTCTGCACTAAGCTCTGCGAGCGGAAGTTTTCCCAAACGCTCACGTATGGTCTTTTTCTGCTCCTCAACAGCCGCATTGTCCGAAGCTTCAAGGCTCAGGTCTGCAAGGAGCTTTTCGCCCTTTTCGGTTTTTGCGTCAAGGTAGAGCGCATCGTCCGTTTTATAGCAAACCACATCGCCTTCCGGCTCCGAGGCGTCTATGCCGAACGTATGGCAAAAACAGGTCTCCGCCGGTTTTGTACAGGCAACCGAAACGATCGTGGCATGGTCACGGCGGTTTTTATAATATGTATCGACAGGCTCCGCAAGGAAAACTCTGTCCAACACTTCAAAGCTCTTTACATCGCACGCACGCACGCCGAATATAACAAAATCCTCATGCTCGCTGCGTGTATCTATTATTTCGATATTTTTACCCTCTACCTTAAAATCCATAAGGTTTTCGGTCTGCGGAAAGAAGAAATCCTTTGCGCTTCTTACCGTATTTAAAGCGTCGGAAAGCTTTGTACCCTCCGCCCACTTTTCAAACTTTGCTCCGGCTTTTGTATCGACAGGCAGATAAAGGCTTTGGCGCTGTGCGATTTCGGAAAAAAGCGTATCCAGTTTATCAAGTGATATTTTATGCATCAGCGTCACCTCTTTCTACAGCCTCGCTCGGCTCTGCGTCGTCCTCTTTGTAGTCCACAATCGGGGCACGGCTGCCGACCTCGGCGCCTGCCTGATATTCCCCGTAAAGCTCGTCTATATCCTTTATAAACTTGCGGTTCAAAAGGTGCAGAGGAATATGCTGGGGACATACTCTCGAACATTCGCCGCAGTCGGTACATCTGCCGACAACGTGGAACGCACGGATGATATGGAACATTTTCTCTTCAAACGAATCTGCCACCGCCTTGTTTACAACGGGTGATTCGGGATTATCAAACACGCACTTTTCACAGGTGCAGGCAGGACATACGTCACGGCACGCATTACAGCGTATACAGCGTGAGAGTTCGTTCTGCCAGAACTCAAAGCGTTCATCGGGCGTCATCTTTTCAAGACGGCTTACCTCGTCAAATCTTCCCGACTCGCATACCTCGCCGTCCTCGCCCAAAAGCTCGTCGTAAGCAACGTGCTTTTTCGATTTGCAGTTAATGCAACGTTCCGCAAGCAAATCGTTCTTTGAAACGGTAACGTCACCGTCATAAAGCGTTTTTATAACTGCGCTGTCACCGTCAAAATCAACCGACAAAACGCTCGGCGCTTTTTCTCTTGCTTTGTTTATATCCGCCATACCGTCACACGGTATGCCTACCGCATACACCTTTTCACGGTCAAATCTGTGTTCCGTCAAAAGCTGATTAAAGCTGTAGGTATCGCACGGCTTTAAGAACACAAGCACCTTGTTTTCGCTCTTTAATGTTTCGCCCACAAGATATTTTGAGAAGTTTGCTCCGCAAAAGCCGTTCCAGACAAAATCGCTTTCTATTTCATCAGCCGAATTGAAAACTGACGGCGTAACATCATAATCAAACTCACCCGTTCTCCAGCCGAGAACACGGTCAACAGTACCGTCTGCCAAAAGCTCAAGGGCACGTTTTACGAGAATTTCACGTTTTATTTCTTGCATCGTAAATCCTCCAATCTCTTGTTTTCACCGAGTTTTGCAACCGTTTCGGCGAAATCGTTCATAGTCTGCGCAAACTTTGCGCCCTCCGCCGCACTTACCCATTCGACACGTGTGCGCTCTCTTTCTATGCCGAGGTAATCGAGCATGGAGAACAAAAGCGACATACGGCGTCTTGTATAGTAGTTGCCGGAGGTATAGTGGCAGTCACCGGGGTGACAGCCGCACAGGATTACTCCGTCTGCGCCCCTCTGGAACGCACGCAGTATAAACATCGGATTTACTCTGCACGAGCACGGTACTCGTATAATTTTAATTTCTGCCGGATAATTCAATCTGTTGTTACCGGCTAAATCCGCACCGGCATATGAACACCAGTTACAGCAAAACGCCACGATAAGCGGCTTGTAATCATTTACTTGCATATTGCGTCCACCTCCGCTACGATTTGTTTATTCATAAAGCCTTTAAGATCCATTGCGCCTGACATACAAGCAACCGTACAAGCACCGCAGCCCTGGCACACAGCCTCGTTTACCACAGCGACACGGCGTTTTCTCGTTGTTCTGTCGGGCATTCTGAATTCCTTAACCTCATATGTTATCGCTCCGTACGGACAAACCTTTTCACAGGTTGAACAGCCGTTACACATCATTTCGTCGGAATGTGCCACGCACGGGTTACCCGTAAGCTTATCCTTGCAGAGAAGTCCTATTACCTTTGATGCGGCGGCGCCTGCCTGGGAAACCGTTTCCGGAATATCCTTCGGACCCTGGCACGCTCCCGACAGGAACACGCCTGCCGTAGGACTTTCAACCGGACGGAGTTTCGGGTGCGCTTCGGTGAAGAAGTCGTTTGTATCCATACTTGCAGTAAGCATTGTCGCAAGCGGACGAGCCGATTTATCAGGCTCGATAGCGGCGGCAAGGACAACCAAGTCAGCGTCTATATTAAGCTGTTTTCCCGCAATCAGATCGGACGCCCTTACCTTAAGCTTATTGCCCTCGGGCGAAATCTTGCCTACCATACCTTTTATGTAATGAACTCCGTATTCCTCAACCGCACGGCGGTAAAATTCATCAAAGTTCTTGCCCGGAGTACGAACGTCTATATAGAACACGTAAACGTCCGTATCGGGATATTTATCTCTCGTAAGCATAGCGTGCTTTGCGGTGTACATACAACAAATCTTTGAGCAGTACTCCTTGCCCTTTTCCGAGCAAGCCTCGCATCTTGAGCCTACGCACTGAACAAACACAATCGTATGCGGATGAACTCCGTCCGACGGGCGGAGAAGCTTACCCTGAGTCGGGCCTGCCGCATTTGTGAGTCTTTCAAATTCAAGCGACGTGATAACGTCTTTTGACTGCGAATATGCGTATTCGTCAAACTTATCCATCGAAATGGGATTAAATCCCGTAGCTACAACGATTGCGCCGTATTTTTCGTTTATAAACTCGTCCTTTGCCTCGTAATCTATTGCGCCTGCGGTGCAGACCTTTGAGCAAAGACCGCATTTTCCCGTTTTAAGCTTTAAGCAGTGGTTGGGGTCGATAGTGGCAACCTTAGGCACTGCCTGTGCAAACGGAATGTATATCGCACTGCGGTTGTCCATTCCGAGATTAAACTCGTTGGGGACTTTCCTCTGCGGACATTTTTCCGTACAGGCGCCGCATCCCGTGCAAAGCTCCTCTTTTACGTATCTTGCACGCTTTTTAATCGTAACGTCAAAGTTTCCGACAAAGCCTTTTACGTCCGTAATCTCCGAATATGAGAAAATTCTTATATTCTCGTTCTGGGCAACGTCAACCATTTTCGGCGTTAAAATACAAGCCGCACAGTCGAGAGTCGGGAAAGTTTTGTCAAGCTGTGACATCTTTCCGCCGATTGTCGGCTTTGTTTCGACAATATCAACCGGGAAGCCTGCGTCCGCAATATCGAGAGCCGTCTGAATACCGGCGATACCGCCGCCGATTACAAGCGCACGCTTTGTTACGGGACTTTCGCCCGGTGTGAGCGGTGCGTTGAGGTTTACTTTTGCAACAGCCGCTTTTCCGAGAATAATGGCTTTTTCCGTGCCTATCGGCATTTCCTTATGTACCCATGAACACTGCTCACGGATATTTGCAATCTCAACCATATACGGGTTAAGTCCCGCCGCTTTGGCGGTTTTTCTGAATGTTGCCTCATGCATACGGGGCGAACATGAGCATATAACAATTCCCGTAAGCTTATGCTCCGCAATTGCATTTTTTATAATATCCTGTCCCGCCTGGGAACACATATACTGATAATCGGTGGAGAAAACAACCCCCGGCTCGCTTTCGAGAGCCTTTGCAACCGATTTTACGTCAACCGTTCCTGCAATATTTGTGCCGCAGTGGCATACAAATACTCCAATCCTTTGCATAGTTTGTATCTCCTTTCTATTTTGAATACTTTCTGAATGCGCTTACCAATGCCTGCTGGGGTATTTCGCCGTCAAGAAGCTCGGGAATATCGTCGGGCTTTAAGTGATTTGCGCCCTTTTCCCTTATTACAAGCTGTCTTAACGCCTCAATCAGCTTTGCCGGCTCAACGCCTCTGGGGCATCTGTCCACACAAGCCATACACGACAGGCATTTATATATCGAATTTGAATGTTTGAGAGCCTCTATATCTCCCGTTTCAACCATATATACAAACTGATGCGGATGATATTCCATCTCGTCATAGGAGGGACAGGTTCCCGAGCATTTTCCGCAGCGCATACATTTTAAGGGATTTACTCCGCTCATACGCAGTATCTGCTCTTTTTCACGCTCTGATTTATTCTGCATCTTTATCCTCCTTTACTCCCAACGCCTCGGCTAAAAGCTCCGTAAAATAAACTACGGGAATATCGCTGCCGCCCTTTAAAAGGTTATATCTGCAAAGAGGACATGCGGTTACTATCATTTCCGCACCTGCCGCCTTTGCGCTTGTCTTTACGGCGCCGCTCTTTTTCTTTGCCGAGTCTGCGTCGTCAACCACAACATAGCCGCCGCAGCATTCGTTTCTTGCCGGATATATGACAGGCTCTGCGCCGAGCGCACGTATGAAATCCTCCATTATTGACGGATTTTCGGGGTCATCGAACTGCATTACCTTACCGGGGCGCAGAAGCAGACAGCCGTAATAAGCCGCAATTTTCTTGCCTTTAAGCGGATTTTTAACCGCTTCCTTTATCTTGTCAAATCCGATTTTATCACGCAAAAGCTCAAGATAATGATACACTTCCGTTTCGCCGTTATACGGTTCGGAAGGCTCTTTATCCTGTGCCATATATGTATTTGCCTTAAGGGCAAAATCCGCATTTGTCTGTATTTCGTGATTTGTCCGTTTTATAACGTTATGACAGGCGGAACATACCGTAACCAAAGGCTGATTTTTATCTCTTGCGGCAACAAGCGCGCGCACGCTCGAAAGCTTTGACGCAATTTCGTCCTTTGCGCTCACGTAAACGCCGCCGCAACACTGCCAGTTTTCTATTTCGCAAAGTTCTGCGCCGAGTATTTCGGCGCATTTTCTTGCGTAAAAATCAAGGTCTTTAGCCTTTGTACGGAGTGTACAACCCGGAAAATAACTAACTTTCATTTTAATAATTCCTTTCTGCACAAAATCCGTTTCGCTTTTTCTCAAACCATTTGTTCGGGGTGGAACACCTCGTCAAATTTTTCTTCTGTAAGGAAGCCGAGTTCAACGCACGCCTCTTTGAGCGATATGTTGTCCTTATATGCCTTTTTGGCTGTTTTTGCGGCGTTTTCGTATCCGATATACGGATTAAGCGCCGTTACAAGCATAAGTGAATTATGCAGATTATGGTGCATTTTTTCCTTATTTGCCTTTATTCCGACAGCGCACTTCTTATTAAATGAAGTAATCGCCTCGGCAAGAAGTCTTGCCGACTGGAGGAAATTATACGCCGTTACGGGCATAAACACGTTAAGCTCAAAGTTACCCTGCGAAGCCGCCATTGCAACAGCCGTATCGTTTCCGATAACCTGTACGGCAACCATCGTTACCGCTTCGCACTGCGTCGGGTTTACCTTACCCGGCATAATTGACGAGCCGGGCTCGTTTTCGGGGATTGTAATCTCGCCCAGACCGTCACGGGGACCCGATGCAAGCCAGCGGACGTCGTTCGCTATCTTCATCATATCGCACGCCGTTGCCTTGATTGCGCCGTGTGCGAAAACTATTTCGTCCTTTGAAGTGAGGGCGTGGAATTTATTCTGCGCCGTTACGAACGGTTTGCCCGTAAGCTCCGCAACCTTCTTTGCCACAAGCTCCGAGAATCCTTCGGGGGCGTTAAGTCCCGTTCCGACAGCCGTACCGCCGAGAGCAAGCTCGTACAGCGGTTTAAGCGAAAGCTTAAGCAATTCCGCATCACGTTCAAGGCTCGATCTCCAGCCGCTTATTTCCTGGCTGAATTTTATCGGGGTGGCGTCCTGAAGATGAGTACGTCCCGATTTTACTATGCCCTCATGCTCCGCCTCAAGCTTTTTAAACGTTTCTATAAGTCCCTCTACCGCCGGCAAAAGCTTATCCTCAATCGCCGTTACGGCAGAGATATGCATTGCTGTCGGGAAAGTATCGTTTGATGACTGGCTCATATTTATATCGTCGTTCGGGTGAGCTATTTTCTTTCCTGCAATCTGATTTGCACGGTTTGCAATAACCTCGTTTGCATTCATATTCGACTGCGTACCCGAACCTGTCTGCCATACAACAAGCGGGAAATGACCGTTAAGCTCGCCCGAGATAACCTCATCGCAAGCCTGCGAAATCGCACCGAGCTTTTCCGCCGTCATTTTTTCCGGCTTAAGCTCGCTGTTTGCAAGCGCCGCCGCTTTTTTGAGTATTCCGAATGCGTGAGTGATTTCACGGGGCATTGTTTCTATGCCCACACCGATTTCAAAATTCTCATGGCTTCTCTGCGTCTGTGCCGCCCAAAGTCTGTCGGCGGGAACTTTCATTTCTCCCATCGAATCGTGTTCAATACGGTATTCCATTTCAATTACCACCTTTATATATCAAGTTTGTTAATAACTTCTTTTAATGTTTCCGCACTCTTTACAAGCTTTGCTTTTTCCTCATCGGTAAGCGGTACAAGCACCTTTGATCTTACTCCGTCCTTGCCGATAATATTAAGAACGCTCAATGCAACGTCCTCCACGCCGTACTCGCCGTGCATCATTGTCGACACCGTCATTGTTGTGTCGATACCCGTAAGCAGGCATTTGCATATATGACAGACAGATGCCGAAACCGCATAGAAGGTGGCGCCCTTTCTTTCGATTACCACGCCGCCCGATTTGCGCACATAGCGCTCAACGTCCTCACGGTTGAAGTCGGGCATTTCTATACCCGTGCATTTTATAAGTCTGTCGCAGTCGCTTATCGGAACATTTGAAATGTTCGCAACCGACCACGGAATAAACGAAGAATCGCCGTGCTCGCCGAAAACATAAGCATGAACGTTACTCTGGCTTATGTTGTAATACTCCGAAAGTCTTGCACGGAGTCTTGATGTATCGAGAATTGTTCCCGAACCGATAATTCTGTTCTCCGGAAGTCCCGACTTTTTGCAAAACGTATATGTAAGAACGTCGACAGGATTGCTTACTATTATGTAAGTTGCGTCCGGAGCGTGCTTTGTTATTTCCGGAATAATTGTTTTTGTGATGTCAACATTCGTCTGCGCAAGCTCCAGTCTTGACTGACCCGGACGTCTTGCTATTCCCGACGTAAGGATTACAATGTCGGAATCGTTTGCGTCGCTGTAACTTCCGGCATAAACCGAACAAGCTCCGCAAAACGGCGTTCCCTGTCTGATGTCGAGCGCCTCGCCGAGAGCTTTTTCGTTGTTAATGTCAATCATTACAATCTCCGAAGCAATTCCCATAACGGTAAGCGTATACGCAATGGTAGCACCCACGCTTCCCGTTCCGATAATAGATATTTTGTTCATAATGCACCTTCCCCGTTTTTATTTTGTTTGCAATATTACAGCTCTATGCCGCATAATAAACCATTATTATTGTACATCAAAACTTCACTCATGTAAATTGTTTGTTTTGTATAACCGTAATACATTTATTATATACCTTTGAGCATTAATTAAAGATAATATGATTTTATCACTTTGTTAAAAAAAAATCAATACACATTTTAGACAAATTCCGAGGTTTAAAGCCAAATTATTCGGTATATATACAAAACGGACTGTAGACAAACCTCAAGCGATTTGTCCACAGTCCGAACAGGTTATCCGTTTATCTTCTTTAAAAACTTTTCGTGTGCCGCTCTTAACTCCTCGGCTTTTTCCTCCGGAGCAGTCGGGTTGCAGTGCGCCCATACGCCCGTTTCCGATGATGCGTTGAACTTAATTTTTTCCTTGCTTCTCATCGGCGGATAGAATGCAATGTGGAAATGATAGTAATCCGATGCGTCCTCGCCGTTTACGGGGTTCTGATACATACACATCATATACGGAAACGTGTAGTCAAACAGGCTGTCAAGCATACCTGCCGTTTCCTTTAATATGTTTGCAAGATTGTTTTTCTCACGCTCGGTCATCTGCGTAAGGTTCTGGAAATGTCTTTTTGCGCCTATGTACACGCCGTACGGGTATTCGCTGAAGAACGGCAGGAACGTTACGAAATCCTCGTTCTCGAAGATAATTCTTCTTCCGTCCTTGATTTCGTCCTCCATCATATCGCAGATAAGGCACGAGCCGTTATCATGGAAATGCTCCTTGCAGGACGCCATTTCAAGCTCAAGCTTTTTCGGCACTACCGAATAGCCGTATATCTGACCGTGCGGATGCGGCATTGTTACGCCGACTGCTGCTCCTCTGTTCTCGAAGATGAACACGTACTTTATATTTTCGTCCTTGCTTATTTCCGTAAAGCGCTCTGTCCACAAATCAACCAGCTCTCTTATGTGCGGTTCGGGAAGCTCGGGAAGCGTTACCGTATGCTCGGGCGAATAGAGTATTACCTCGCATTTGCCGTATGCGGGCTTTGTTTTATATATTCTCGTTTCCACGTCGTCCGGAACGGGCGGATTCTGCGATAATGCCGGGAAGTCATTATCATACTTATACACCGTAAACTTATCGGGCACCTTTCCCGATCCCGGACAAAACGGACACCAATCCTTAGGCATCTGCGGTCTGTTCTGACGGTTCGATGCAACCATAACCCAATCCTTAACCAACGGGTTCCAACGTAATTCTGCCATTTTAAAAATCCCCCTTGAATTTTATTACCTATATATTATATAGCTGTTTTCGCCGTATGTCAATAAATTTTGTCATTTTTTTGCCGAAAACCTTCTATGCGAAATTGTTGATATTGTATGTGTCAAGGACAAGTATTGTCCTGATTTTTTCAGCATTATTACAATTGGGTAACAATGCCGAAAAAGCCTTGACCTTGCCCGTCTTATGCTGTATATTGTAACTGAAATTTAATGCCGCACAGGCGGCGGAACGGAGATTATTATGAAAATTTATCCAATGCCGTACAAATACGACGAAAAAGACGAATTTTTTGTTTTTTCGGGAAAGCTTACCGTTAAATACAACGAGGATTTTCCCAAAGAAAGAACGCTTACGCTCCTTGCGGAGCTTTGGAGCAATTTTACGGGAGCAATGACCGAAATAGAATTTGTGAGGGACGCATCGCTTTTGCCGCACACAATTTCGGCAGGCGGCGTTACAGCCGTATGCCCCGATGAATTTGAACACGCAATATCGGTAACAACGGCAGGCTTCGGCGCAGCCGCAAAGGAATACAAAGGACTTATCCACGCTTTCTGCACGCTTTTGCAGATTATACAGCCGGAGCGCATAGATAACGAAGATTTCAAAAAGTTCCATATGTCCTGCTGTGATGTGTTTGACAAGCCGTCAATGGCTTTCAGATGCTTCCACATCTCATTCCTGCCCGGTATGTTTACAACGGTACAGCAGACAATACGTATGTGCGGACTTATGAAATACTCGCATATACTGATAGAATTTTTCGGAACAATGGAATTTGACTGCTTAAAGGAGCTTTCCTACAAGGGCGCATACAAAAAAGACCAAATACGTCCGCTTATAGAGGAGGCGCAGGCGCTTGGACTTGAGCTTGTGCCGATGTTCAATCACCTCGGACACGCCGCCTCGGCAGACAACTCAACGGGCGTTCATGTTGTATTGAACCAGGCTCCGCATATGGCGGCGCTGTTTGAGCCGGACGGCTGGACGTTCTGCCTTTCCAATCCGCAGACAAAGGCGCTTTTAAAGAGCATACGCCGTGAGCTTATCGAGCTTTGCGGCGACGGAAAGTTCTTCCATATGGGCGGCGACGAGGCGCACAGCCTGGGAACGTGCGACGTATGCCGCAAAACTCCGCCCGAAAAGCTGTATGCAGATTATGTAAACGAGGTTGCCGAGGAAATGAAAGCCGAAGGCAGACGTGTTATCATATGGGGCGAAACAATGCTCGAGCATGACCGCTGGAGATACCACACCGACAGCTTCGGACACAAGTACGAGGCAAGCGAAGGCACACCGCCGACCGCCTACAAGGCTCTCGATATGCTTGACAAGAGCGTTATAATAAACGACTGGCAATATGAAATATGGGACGACAACGTTATAACAAGCGAATACTTAAAGCAAAAAGGATTTGACGTTATAACCGCCTCCGCAACAGAGGTTAAAAACACGGACGCACTCTGCAAAGCGGTAAGAAAGCACGGATATTTCGGACATATGCAGACGGTATGGTCGAAAAAGTTCCTGCCGATACTTATAACACGCGGAGGAACGTCATCATGGTCGGAAAACATTGACGCAATTGACAAGCTTGAAAGAGGAGAACACAATTTTGTGCGCCAGTATATGCTTATGGGACACAGAAGCGGTGATTTACTGAGAAAAGTTCTGCCGGAAGCGGAACTGGAATTTTCAGTAGTATAAAAAACACAGAATAAATATTAAAACAGACTGTAGACAAACCGTATAAGGTTTGTCTGCTTTGTTATTGGGAGTTTGAGGTGCTAACCTCAAGTTTAAATCATTTCTGACGACAGGTGCGTCAGAAATGGCTTAAAATCAGAAGTTTCAGATTTTGACACTTCAAAATCCAATCAACGGAACTTCTGATTTTTTCATACAGTAGTTTTGAAAAAAGTGATATATCACTTTTTTCGCCTGTCGACAATATTTTGTCGACAGGCGAAAAACAGGCTGTAAAAATAAATTTTACAGCCTGTTTTCTATGATTGGGGAGAACCTGAATTGCATCGTTACTACCGCATTATTTCTATAACGGGCGACGATATTACACCCATATCCTTTAAGCAGTATTCGTAGCTCCATCTGCTGCCCTCGGTGTACCACTCGCCGGGACCTATCCAGTCCTTTTGGTAATCGCACATATGGAGTGCTCCGAACGAATTATGTCTGTTTCCGAAGCATTTTATGCGTATGGTGTGCTTTCCTTTTTCAAGATGTCCCATATTGACCTTATACGGAGCAAACGCAAGCTTTTGCGGTTCCTTGTCATCAACGGAAACCTCGAGCAGTGCACCCCTGTAGCGTGAAACGGTTATCTGCACTTCTCCGCTTTCGTTTGTTTCAAATTCTGTCTCGTACAGGAGATTTCCGCCGTAGAACGGCATTCCCTGATTTGTTACCGTTCCGAAGCCTATCCTCTCCTCCGACTCAATCAAGGTCTTTTCCGTACCGCACAGCTTAACTCCGAAATTACCCAGGAGGAAATAATTCTCCAATCCCAGCGCTCTTCCGAGCGGAGTTTTTATCAAAAGCTCGTTTCTGCCTTTCTTTACGGGCGGAAGCTCCATTGTGTGTATGCTCCTGTCAGTAAAATATCCGTTTACTTTTATTTCAATTTTTTCACCGTTGAAGTAAACCTCCTCGGCTTCTTCAAAAGCGAGCCTTACGTTTGTTTCGATATTGCTGTCAAAAGTAAAGCGCAGTGTCGGGAAAACTGTAATTTTTTCCTTGCCGACAGTCCACGGCTGTGCGCCCTCACCGCTTGCAAGCGGATAATCGTGGCGTTTGCGTATCTTTTGGTCTATACGCAAAATTTCCTCCGTGTCTTCAAAGTTCACGCCGTCCTCCGACCATTGCGCCATATCAAGCACAAGAACATTGTCCTCCTCACGCTTGCAGTCAACAGCACCCTTGAAATCTATTGTTTCAACCGTCTGCTTTTCTTTCTCCGCTTTCGGCAGTACGCTTTCCTCGTCGCACATCTTTATAAGCAGACTGTCGGAGCTGTATATGGTGCGCTCCGTAATTGTATATCCCTCCGCATGCGGATATTGAGGAAGTTCCTCATATTTATGCGGAAGCGGCTCCTCCTCGCCGGTAATCGTATTCAAAAGATACGGGTACTTCTTGCCCCTTATATATATTGTTATGTGCTGGGCGTCGACAATATCGGGATTTGTATTATACTCATGGTGAGCAATGAATACATATCTGTCATTGCCGTCGGCTCTTTCGCCGTATATGAGATTATTCGCCTCGCTGCCGTCATCATTTTGTATCTTTACCGTGCGGAAACGATACAAATCCGCATAAAGATTGGGAGAAACACAGTTTACCGCACCGCATTTTTTGTACAGATCATATATCTCGTCCGAAACAATTCCGTCTATCTGCGAGGGACAATCTCCTATAAAAATTATCTCGCCGCCGTTTTTCTGATACTCGTTTAAAATTTCGAACGTTGTACGGCGCATTGTAACAAGCTGCGGTACAATCACCGCCGAATATGCCATTGCCCCCACGTGCAGTTTTTTATCGTCGCTGCTTTTGTACTGCTCGGGTAAAAGTCCCTCGTTTATAAAGTCAAAGTCCAAATGGTTGAATAAAAGTCCCTCTATAACATCGGTAAACTGCTTTTCAGCCATTTCTATATCGCTGTTTGAAACGTCTTTGTGACTGAGCATTGTCCAAACAGACTCTATCGGGTGTATCACGCCGATGTTTACGACAGGCTTGCCTCGTGTGAGCACGGTATTTACTCTTGAGATATGGTCCTCGATATAGCCGTATTCTTCATACCACGGCGACTGATAGCCTATCGACGCCGGGTAGTCACGCTTTGCGCAGCCTTTCATTGATACCCACGAAAGATGGAGCGCACGCTGCGTCACTCCCAAAGCCGCCTGCCAGTCGGCATGGAATTTGTGACCCCGAAAATCAAAATCCCAGCCCGTTACGCCGCATTCCTCGGAGAGCATTCCCTCCTTTGCATACTGATGCACAACCGACTGCGCCTGTTTTGCCGTTGAAAACTCCGTCCAGTTACAGAGCATATCGATACCCGGAATATCAAAATATTTGTACGAACGCATTGCGTCGCCGATGCCTGTTGCCTGAAGCCACAAGAACACCTCGCCGTACATATGCCCCGTATATGTAAGCCCGTCACGCTTACATCGGTCTTGGCACATAGCGCAGAACGTATTTGCAAACCTGTCCGTCAGATGCTTAAAGTATCTGTATCTTTCCGTTCTTGAGCCGTCCGCTCTGTTCCAGCGGATTTCGGGCAGTTTGTCAAGTATGGAATAACCGTATTCTTCTTTAAATGTTTCGTCAAAATCGGTTGTCCATGCATAGCACATATCCTCGTCGCTGTACGACAGGGCAGGGAACTTTATATCGTAAAAATGCGGTTCGTCACTGAACATCATAGGCACGCTGTTGCCGAAATATTCGCCCACCGTCTTTTCGTAAGGCGGATATGTAATGTCGATAAAGTCGGAAACGGCTTTTTTCGACAGCAGATCGGCATACGTCTGATTATTAAACCAGCCGAGGTTTTCCGTTGTGCAGACATATACGTACCACAGATTGCCCCGTTTGCTGTCCGTTTTTTCTTTTCTGTAACGAATAATCCTGGCGCTGTCCTCCAATGCTATATTAAAGCAGCGCACAACATACGGCTCGCCCGTTTTTATTCCTCTTTCCTTGTCAACGGATTTGAGCTTCTTTTTTGTCATAAGCAGAAATTTTGAGCGGTTTTCGGGATTTTTCGTAACAAAACCGCCGGCAAATCCCGACGCATATCTGTCCTCATCATACAGATATGCAAGCATATCCTCACTTTTTGCCTTTTCCGCACAAGCCTTTACAAGTCCCATAAATTCATCGCTCAGATACGGAACGTCAAGCCCGCTTCGTGGATGCATAAAAAATCCGCCGAAACCCATTTTTTTGAAATCCTCTATCTGGCGCATAAGTTCGTCTTTTTCAAGCTTGCAGTTCCACGCCCAGAACGGCGCCCCGCGGTATTCGCTTGTCGGATTTTTAAAAAGCTCCATATCAAGCCTTTCCGAATTGTTATGTTTGTATATCATAGTGTATCTCCCTTGTTATGGTTTTGTTTTCGGGTCAGTGTGTGTCCGCCGTTCGGGCGGTCGGCATTGCCCTACGGAACAATTCGTTCCGTCACTCGGGTCGATGTGGGCATCGACCCCTACCGCTTTGCGGTTTCGTTTTCGGGTCAGTGTCTGTCCGCCGTTCGGGCGGTCAGCATTGCCCTACGGAACAATTCGTTCCGTCACTCGGGTCGATGTGGGCATCGACCCCTACCGCTTTGCGGTTTTGTTTTCGGGTCAGTGTGTGTCCGCCGTTTGGGCTGTCGGCATTACCTCCGCAGTGTACCGCGACGGTTTTGGCAGGAGCAAACCCCTGCCCTGCGGAATGATGCGTCCCGACTCATACATAAATTGTATCACATTTTTCCCCGATAGAAAATCTTTAAAGTTAATGCAAAAGTCTGAATAATTAAACTATTTCCATGCCTTCCACGCCAGCCTGAACGCAATATCCGGTGTCTGATTGTAGTTGTCAATCAGTCCGCGTACCACGGTTTCCGCATGCGAGTCGCCGTTCCAGTATGTAACCTTTGTTACATCTCCGCTCGACTCCTGCTTTTCATCGCAGCCGGCTAACATTTCCATTCCCATCGCTGCGCACAGCGCAAGCGCCGTAAGTTTAATTGATTTTTTTCATTTTTCTTCCTCCTTAAAAAATTACTTGTACAGTTATTTAATGCGGGCGCATTTTCGCATAAATGGCGTTTATTTAATTTCATTTTTTGTGTACTTTTATTTCTTACCCATTTATGTATGTACGCTTTGTATAGTCAATGAAATAATTATATATACTTTTATACTAAAATACCATACCTTCAGGTTTTTTTCAATGCGATTATATATCATTTTATGCGATTTTAAATCATCTTTTAAGATTTTTTCAAAAAATTGCCGTATTTTTTGTATTTTACTCCATTTGAACGGTCAAATTTTACCGCATATTGACTTTTTATTCCTTTTAAATTATAATAGTAGAAAACAGTCACCGACACCTACCCGAAACCGGAAACGCAACCCGTCGAACGCCGAAAATGTTTTGGCATACAGTTTCCGCAACCTATAGTGGGCGATGCCCTTCATCGACCCGAAACACAATGCAAACATTCGGTAGGGGTAGATGCCCTCATCGACCCAAAACACAACCTATGCAATGTGCATTTCGGCAGGAGCAAGCCCCTGCCCTACAGCGAATGGCGTTGATTTCGGACTGTTCGGTGCAATTTGTATATGGCGATGCCCTCATCGCCCGATTATCACGCAACGTAGGGGGCGATGCCCTCATCGCCCGATTATCACGCAACGTAGGGGGCGATGCCCTCATCGCCCGATTATCACGCAACGTAGGGGGCGATGCCCTCATCGCCCCGACTGAAAGGAGAAAAACAAACATGCAGCACAAAGAAGTAGATAAAAACTTTATACAGGTAAAAAACAACAAGAAATATACATACAAGGATTACAGAGAGTTTCAAATCGAGGGTTTTCCGTGGTTTTCGGAAAACGATAACCTTTACCGACTGCCTAAACGTATTCTGCCGTCGCTTTCGGACTCATTGCAGGAGCTGGCAAAAAACTCGACCGGCGGAGCAATACGCTTTTGCACAAACTCGCCGAGCATTGCGATAAAAGCAACATATGAGCTTTTGCGATATTCAAGCGGTATGCCGCTTGCAGCGGACGCCGGTTTTGACATTTACGCAAAAAAGGACGGAGTGTATGAAATGGTGCAGAATGTCCGTCCCGAGCCCGGTGAAAACGAGGTTGATATGACAGTAAACCTCGATGGCGGAATGTCCGACTGCATAATTTATCTGCCCTTGTATTCGTGCGTTGACACGCTTTTAATCGGCTTTGAGGAAAACGCCGAAATCACAGTGCCGAGCGAGCGGACGCTCAAAAAGAACGTCCTTTTCTACGGCTCGTCAATCACAAACGGCGGCTGTGCGTCACGTCCCGGTATGGCATACCCCGCAATTATCGGGCGCAGGCTGGATATGCCGACAATAAATCTCGGCTTTTCCGGCAATGCACGCGGCGAGACGGTAATTGCGGAGGAAATAGGAAAGCTTGACCTTTCCGCCATCGTTATGGAATACGATTATAACAGCGTAGTTGAGGAACTGCGCGAACGCCACGAGCCGTTCTTCAAAGCGATAAGGAAAAACAATCCGAACGTACCCGTTCTCATTATGTCGAGAGTATTTTTCAAAAGCGCCGCACTTGAGGGCGAGAACAAAGAACGCCGTGACATTGCATACGCCACATATGAAAACGCCGTTAAAAACGGCGACAAAAACGTGTATTTCCTGTGCGGACACGATATTATTCCGACAGAAAACAGAACTGACTACACCTCGGACTGCACCCACCCCAACGACCTTGGGTTCAAATATATGGCAAAGGTTATAGCCGAATTTCTGCAAAAGAAAATTTTTGGTTGATTATTTGTGCAAAAAGTGGTATAATAGTACAGCTACAAAGTATAAAGGAAGTGAAATAATGTTAGAGTACGATGAATACAGACTTGCACTCCAGAATATGGAGGAAAACATTACAGAACTGAGGGATTCACTTTGACATCGCCAATGCGGTGAAAGAGGCGGAAGAACTCGAAAAACAGGCTGCCGAGCCGTCTTTCTGGGACGATATGGAAAGCTCGCAGAAAGTGATAAAGCGGACGAAACAGCTTAAGGATAAAATTTCGGCATATGAGGAGCTGAAAAACTTACGTGAGGACACACTTATGATGATTGAACTTGCGGAGGAGGAAAATGACGCAAGTATGGCGTCCGACGTGAAAGCGACGGTTGCACAGCTTGAAGAAAAAATCGAAAAGCTTACGCTTGAAACGCTTTTAAGCGGTGCATATGACAATTCAAACGTCATTATGACTTTCCATGCCGGCGCAGGCGGTACGGAGGCGCAGGACTGGTGCGAGATGCTTATAAGAATGTACCAGATGTGGGCGCAGAAAAACGGCTACCGCACGGAGGTGCTTGATTCGCTCCCCGGCGACGAAGCGGGAATAAAGAGCTGTACAATCGAAATTGACGGTCCGAACGCATACGGTTATCTTAAATCGGAAAAGGGCGTACACAGACTTGTGCGCATATCGCCGTTTAACTCGGCAGGCAAGCGAATGACGTCATTTGCGTCAATCGAGGTTATGCCCGAGCTTGACGACAGCATTGAGATAGATATCCGCCCCGAGGATATTAAAATGGACGTGTTCCGTTCGAGCGGCGCAGGCGGTCAGCATATTAACAAGACATCGTCGGCGGTACGTCTTACGCATATTCCGACAGGCGTTGTAACCTCCTGTCAGACTCAGCGTTCGCAGTTCCAGAACCGTGACTATGCTATGAAAATGCTCAAAGCAAAGCTTATAGAGCTTGCGGAACAGCAGCAAAAAGAAAAGATTGCGGATATTCAGGGCGTGCAAACGGAAAACGGCTGGGGAAACCAGATACGCTCATACGTATTTCAACCGTACACAATGGTTAAGGATTTGCGTACAAGCTATGAAATGGGAAACATTCAGGCGGTTATGGACGGAGATTTGAACGGTTTCATTAATGCTTATCTTAAAGCGGCTAAATTGGGACAATTGAAGAAGTAATAAAACGGCGGTTCAACACCGCCGTTTTTTTTGAGCCTGCCATCAGAAATGATTTAAATTTGATGTTAGCACCGCAAACGGTTTACCTTTAATCTAAAACCTTTTTTTCGCCCACTGCTTTTTATTGCAGTTCGGGCATTTTAAGTATCTGGTAGTACCCATATGCATTGAGATTAACGCCTCTTTGTATGTGGGAACAAATCTATAATGGCATTTTTCGCATTCATAATCTCCTGCGCTTATCTCAAATTTCAAAGCAATGCAACACGCCGCTATAAGCATTACCGTGGCGGCGCATATCACCGCTCCCAATGCCGCACCGCTTTTCAGCGTAAATACCGCCAAAAAAATAATTCCGGCGTAAAATATCACATTCGTTACAAGAATTGTCCACATAGCTTTTATAAGCAGTTTGTTTTTTTCCATAAATAACCCTCCTTTTATATAACTTGTGTTATATATCAATCGTTATTCTATCACATATTAAAACCTTTGTCAACCAAAACGAGCCGTAAAAATTTTTTTACGGCTCGTTTGGAATTGTTATTTAATTTTTCTTACCGGTATCCATATCTCCGAATGATAGTTTTCGTCCTGTGTGCCCTTGGGGTATTTGCTTGCATCATCATACATTTCTATGCAATAGCCTGCCGCAAACTCGTACTCCTTAAGCGCAGGGAGCCATTCGGAAAAAATCTTTTTGCTTCCGATACCGTTTCCTTTGCCCACGGGGAAATAAATCCGGTATATTTTACCACGCCGTAGCTTGCTCCGTCCGAAACAATAAATCTGCCACATCTATTATGCTTTTATCGAACTTGCCGAGAACCGTTCCGTAATGGTTTATAATGTAAGATTCATTATCTTTTCTCGCCACTGCAGCTTTTTCATTGAAAAATGAGCCTATATAATCGTAATCATCGGAAAGTTTTTTGCCGTCCAAGCTGTAGAGTGCGTATTTCCCCTGCTTGTCGCAGGCAACATAGGCATTTTGCAGTCTGTAAATATTGTTTATACTCAATCGGGAGTATATATTCGTAATTTTGAACCTCATCAGCAAATACAGCTGTTGCCATTGAGCAAAGCATTGCAATTGCTAAAATAATTGATAATAATTTTTTCATTGTGCAGTCCTACTCAGTTCCTTTAAACAATTTAATGATGTACCTGCGCACTTATTTGTAAATATAGTATACTGCACAATAATTATAATATATATATACCGTTTTGTAAATACATTTTCAGTAAAATTCCGGAACGTGAGTTTCTTTACCTTTCACCGACAAAAAGCCGTGATACATCTGCTTTGTTTGCAGATGTATCACGGCTTTTTATGCCTTAAAATCAAGGATTGCTTTTTATTTATCTATTTTTAAAATTGTAAACTCAACCGTGCCGCCGGGAGTTACGGCTGACACCTTATCGCCTGCGGAATGGTTAAGGCACGCTGCGCCTATGGGTGATTCGTGCGAAAGCTTATTCTTATACGGATCAGCCTCCGATGTTCCGACTATCTGGTAAACCTGCTCCTGACCGAAAATATCGAGAGTTACCTTTTTGCCGACCGTTACCACGTCAAGACCCTCGTCTTCAACTATCTTTGCATATTTGAGCATATACTCAATCTGATTTATTCTTGCCTCGACCTCTGCCTGTTCGTCTTTTGCGGCGTCATACTCGGCATTTTCCGAGAGGTCGCCGAACGAACGTGCCTCTTTGATTTTTTCCGAAACTTCCTTTCGGGTTACATTTTTAAGCTGGTCAAGCTCTGCCTCAAGCTCCTGCTTGCCCTCTTGAGTAAGTACAATTTCCTTTGCTTCTGCCATTTGCTTTTTCTTCCCTTCTTAAAATCTGTATATTATGACTATTATATAATTTTATTGCGTAAATGTCAAGTTTATGCTTGCAGTGCGAATATTTTTTATGTTTTTCGGCAAAATAAACGCTGAAAGGGAGTGTTTATTTTGAACCGCACGGAACTGCAAAGTGATTTTTACAAACGCTACGGCGTATCGAAAAACAGGCTTGTTTTCTCAAAAGCGGGGCTTTTATGCACGCTTTTGGGACACAGCGAAATAGAAAACAGCGAATTTATGTCCTGCACACTTTCAATGTGCGTAAAAACCGCCGGGCGTATGCTTGCAAGCAACGCCGTAAATCTGGAAAATACACAGACGGGCATATGCAGTGTTATACAGACAGCCGATATTGCTTCCCACAACAAGCACCTGTACGACATTGTTCAAAAATTCGGGCATATCCGTCCGTTCGGTGCGGAGATACTGTATGACAGCAGTATTCCCGAATTTCTGCCGCACAATATTGCACTGCGCATTTCCGTTCTTAACACTCTTTTAAAGATTGCCGATACCGAAATGCCGCCCGCTCAAAAGGTACAGCTGTGCGCCCATTCGCACAATCCTGCGCCGTATATTGCCGTTATGAACTCACGCCATGGCTGGTGCAGCAGTGTACGGGGACTTGAGTGTACAAATTTTCCACTGCCTCTTACGGGATACAAAATCCTCATTGTTCAGTCACGGACCGCAAAACCCGACAATCACGCCGCTGTTACGGCGACGGCATTTAAAAAACTGCGGCATATTTATCCGCACGTAACGTCATTTAACGATATAACATCGGATATGCTCGATTATGCACGCACCAAGCTTAAAAATCCCGAAATAAAATACGCACGGCACATTATTTCCGAAAACGAGCGCATAATCCTTGCCAAAGCCGTGCTTAAAATGTGCCGTATCAAGGATTTTGCAAAGCTTGTGAACGACTCGCAAAAATCAATCGAACGCCTTTGGGGCTGCGAGGGCGAGCATACGTTTTTAGTAAACAAAATATGCGAAAATCCCTCATGCCTGTGCGCCCGTAAATGGCGCAACGGCATTTTTGCCATAGTTGAGGACGGCAGCGAGGACGGAATAATAAATATCCTGCGCCACGATTTTAATTCCCGATGCGGATATTTTCCGCATTTTTGCATAGCCGATACGGGCGGTACGGAATGAAAATTCCGTACCCTTATTTATTCAGAAAATCCTTCATTTTCTCCGCAAAGGATTTTTTCTGCTTATAATTGCTGTCCTCGTCAAATTCACGCAAAAGCTCTTTCTGCTTTGACGAGAGGTTTTTCGGTACTTCAACCTTAACGGTTACATACTGATCCCCTCTGCCCTTGCCTCTTATAAACGGAACGCCCTTGCCTCTTAATCTGAAGCGTGTTTCCGACTGCGTACCCTCAGGAATATCATATTCCACCGCACCGTCAAGCGTAGGCACGGTAAGAGTTGCGCCCAAAGCCGCCTGCACGAATGTGATAGGCATTTCAAGGAATATATCATTGTCACGGCGCTTAAAAATCTCATGCGGACGTACACGGACGGTAATAAGCAAATCGCCTGTGGGGCCACCCTTTTCGCCCGGCTCGCCCTGTCCCGTGAGCTGGATTGTCTGACCATCGTCTATACCTGCCGGAATATTTATCTCAACCGTTTTCGACTTGCGCACTTTACCCGTTCCACGACAGTCACGGCACGGGTCTTTTATTATTTTACCCGTTCCCTGACAATGCGGACACGTTGTAACGTTCGTCATATAACCGAGGATTGTACGCTGTTGTGTCTGCACCTGTCCCGTTCCGTGACAGTTCTGACACGTCTGTGCGGACGTACCGGGCTTTGCGCCCGTTCCGTGACACGTATCGCACGTATCCATTTTGGTTATGTTTATCTTCTTTTTGCAGCCGAAAGCTGCCTCCTCAAAGGATATATTAACTACCTGTCTTACATCATTGCCACGTCTGGGACCGTTTCTGCGTCCGCCGCCGAAACCGCCGAAGCCGCCAAAAATATCGCTGAATATATCGCCGAAATCATTGAAACCGCCGCCTGCGCCCGCACCGAAGTTGGGGTCAACACCGGCATGACCGAACTGATCGTACTTCTGACGCTTTTCGGGGTTTGACAGCACCTCATACGCCTCGTTTACTTCCTTGAATTTCGCCTCTGCCTCTTTATCGCCCGGATGTAAGTCAGGATGATATTTTTTGGCTTCTTTTCTGAAAGCTTTCTTAAGCTCATCGTCCGATGCGCCCTTTGAAACGCCAAGCACCTCATAATAATCTCTTTTCTCTGCCAAATTTACTCACCCACCTATTTTTTACTGCCAAAAGGGCGGAAATGTATCCGCCCTTTTTCAGAAAGCTTATTTATTGTCGTTGTCATTGTCTACTTCACGGTAATCCGCTTCGTAAACATTATCTCCTGCCTGTGCTCCGCCGTTTGCCTGCTCTGCGCCTGCGCCCGGCTGTGCTCCGTTCGGAGCTGCCTGCTGATACATCTTCTCGGCAACGGCATAGAATTTCTGCTGTAATTCCTCCGTTGCGGCTTTGATAGCTGCCGAGTCGGTACCCTTTAACGCCTCTTTAACCTTGTTTATTTCAGCTTCGATGTCTGATTTTGTGCCGGCGTCGATCTTGTCGCCTGCGTCCGTAAGAGCTTTTTCACACTGATATACAAGCGACTCTGCATTATTTCTTGTGTCTACCTCTTCCTTACGCTTTTTATCTTCTTCGGCATACTTTTCGGCTTCTTTTACAGCCTTGTCTATATCTTCATCGCTGAGGTTTGAAGATGCGGTTATTGTAATCTTCTGTTCGTTGCCTGTTCCCAAATCCTTTGCGCTTACCTTAACAATACCGTTTGCGTCAATATCAAAAGTAACCTCAATCTGCGGTACACCTCTCGGAGCCGGAGCAATACCGGTAAGATTAAATCTTCCGAGCGTCTTATTGTACTGCGCCATTTCTCTTTCGCCCTGGAGAACGTGAACTTCGACGCTTGTCTGTCCGTCTGCGGCTGTTGAGAATATCTGCGATTTATTTGTAGGAATTGTTGTGTTTCTCTCGATAAGCTTTGTGAACACACCGCCCATTGTTTCGATACCGAGTGAAAGCGGTGTTACGTCAAGCAGAAGCACGCCGGTTTCTTCACCGCCGAGAACGCCTGCCTGTCTTGCCGCACCGACTGCAACGCACTCGTCGGGGTTAATGCCCTTATGCGGTTCTTTGCCCATTTCTTTCTTTACAGCCTCCTGTACGGCAGGAATTCTCGATGATCCGCCGACAAGAAGAACCTCGTCTATCTGCGAGCTTGAAAGTCCTGCGTCCGACATAGCGTTTCTGATACAGGTAAGAGTTCTGTCTACCAAATCAGCGGTAAGCTCGTCAAACTTTGCTTTTGTAAGAGTTATATCCATATGCTTCGGACCCGATGCGTCTGCTGTGATGAACGGCAGATTGATATTTGAGGTCGTGGTTGTCGAAAGTTCTATTTTTGACTTTTCGGCAGCTTCCTTTAATCTCTGCATAGCCATCTTATCGGTTGACAAATCAACGCCGTCCGACTTTTTAAATTCCGATACGAGATAATCCATAATTCTCTGGTCGAAATCATCGCCGCCGAGGTGCGTATCGCCGTTTGTTGACAATACTTCAAACACGCCGTCGCCGATTTCAAGGATAGATACATCGAATGTACCGCCGCCGAGGTCATATACCATAATTGTCTGATCCTTGTCGCTCATACCGTAAGCAAGAGCTGCGGCTGTAGGTTCGTTTATAATTCTCAATACTTCAAGACCTGCAATTTTACCTGCGTCCTTTGTTGCCTGACGCTGTGAGTCGTTGAAGTAAGCAGGAACGGTGATTACCGCCTGTGTAACAGGTTCGCCGAGATAGCTTTCCGCGTCGCTCTTTAACTTTGCAAGAATCATTGCGGAGATTTCCTGCGGTGTGTATTCTTTACCGTCAATCGAAACCTTTTCGGTTGTACCCATTTTTCTCTTTATTGACATAATTGTTCTGTCTGCGTTTGTAACAGCCTGACGCTTTGCAACCTGTCCGACTATTCTCTCGCCATCTTTCTGAAACGCTACAACCGACGGAGTTGTTCTTGCGCCCTCGCTGTTAGTGATAACGTTCGGGTTACCGCCCTCCATAACGGCTACACAGCTGTTTGTTGTACCTAAGTCTATACCAATAATCTTTCCCATAATAAATTCCTCCTAAAAAATTTAGTTTGCTACTTTAACCATACTGTGGCGGATAACTCGGTTATCCTTGTATTTATACCCGCGCATAAATTCCTCCACAACGGTGTTGTCATCTATAGAATCGTCCTCAACGTGCATAATTGCATTGTGTACGTTAGGGTCAAACTGTTCGCCCTGCGCTTTGATTTCCGAAACGCCGAGCTTTTCAAGCACTTCATAGAACTGCTTCATAACCATCTCAACGCCCTCTTTAAACTTTACGGCGTCCTCCGAGGTTACTTCTGTCTGCAATGCTCTTTCTATATTATCGCCGATAGGCAGAATTTTTTCTACCGTATCGATAACGGCGTCCGCATAACGGGCGTCCTTTTCACGCTGTGAGCGTTTGCGGAAATTATCAAATTCCGCATACAGACGTGTGTATTTTTCCGTCTGCTCCCGAAGCTTTTCCTCCAAATCCTCCTTGGGAGCCTCCGCCTCTGCGGCGGTTTCCTCTGCGGAAGTTTCGTCTGTTTCTTCTATGATTTCTTCTTCATTCTTATCTGTCATTTTCCCATCTCCCCTCATTATTCATCATTGATGTAATACCCGAGAACTTTATCTATCTCCGCCGATATAAGGTCCAGGCTTGCGAACACCTTTGCGTAATTCATACGCTTTGGTCCTATTACGCCCAGCTTTCCGACGGCTTTATTGCCCAGCGAATAATTTACCGTGACAAGCGAACAGTCGTTTAAGATTTCAAGGTCGTTTTCTTTGCCTATTTTCGCATTCACGCCCTTTTCGGAGTCTGTTCCGATTATCTTTTTAAGGTTTTCCTTATCCTCAAGGAAATTGAAAAGCTCGCTTGCTTTTTCCACATCACGATATTCCGGATATTTTAAAATGGACTTTGCGTTGTTTACGTATATTTCGGTATCCTCCGCAACGGTTATTGTTTCGTAAACGAAATTCATTATATTGATAAGCACCTTCGGGTGCAGATTAAGTTCGGATTTTATCTCCGCCTCAAGCTCCTTTATCTTATCGAACGTAATCTCATTTGCGTCCAGTCCGCAGAGGTTTTTATTAAGAATTTTTGCAAGTCCCGCACACATATCGGAATCAATGTCAATGTTTATAATCTCGTTTCTCACCGTATGCGTAACGACTATAAGCATCACCTGGTTTTTGCCGATAGGCACAAGGTCGATTTTGTTTATGCGGTCGCCCGAGCCGGACGGCGCCGTAACAACCGTTGTGTAATCGGTAAGCGCAGAAGCTATAAACCCCGCACGCCTGATTATTTTCTCAAGCTGATTTACCTTTGTTTCAAGCTCACGCTGCAATCTTGCGATTGCCTCCATACCGATCTGGTAACGCTGCATAAGCTGGTTTACATAAAACCTGTACCCTTCGTCTGACGGAACACGTCCTGCGGAGGTATGAGGCTGTATGAGGTAACCCATCTCCTCAAGGTCTGCCATTTCGTTTCGGATAGTTGCGCTCGAAAGCCCCAAATCCTCTTTTTTTGAAATGGCTCTCGAGCCTACAGGCTCTGCCGTGCCTATATATTCATCAATAATAGCCTGGAGGATTTTTCTTTTTCGTTCGTTTAAGTCCATTATCCTCACCTTCAACAAATATATGCTTTTCTTTGTTAGCACTCGTCAACTATGAGTGCTAACAAGTATAATTTACCACTATCAAACCCGTATGTCAAGTGATTTCCGTATATTTCACAAATTATTCACAATTTTAATAATTATTAAATAAACTCGCACATTATTGAGTTTGACACGTCCGCACCCTTTGCGGTCAGGCAAAAGCGCCCGTTTTCGGCTTTCATAAATCCGCCGTTTATAAATTTTTCAAGCTGATTTTTATAGGTTTCGGCAAAGCTTTTATTAAAGCGGCGCATAAACTCCGTTTCGCTTATTCCGCACCGCATACGCAGACCCATAATGATAAATTCTTCGATTTTGTCCGCTTGGGTCAGCACCTCGGTATTACGGCAATATTTTCCCGAAAGATATTCCGATAAACTGCTTGTATTTGAAAAGCGTTCGTTTCCTATATATGAATGTGCCGCCGCACCGAGTCCGATATATTCTCTGCACTGCCAGTATTTTTTATTATGACGGCATTCAAAGCCGTCCTTTGCGAAATTGGAAATTTCGTATCGATTAAATCCGTTCTGCGCCAGTTTTTCCGAAAGTGCCGCATACATATGCCTGTCACTGTCTTCATCGGGAAGATTTAACTGCCCGTTTTTGTAATCCTCCGCCATAGGCGTTCCGTCCTCTATTATAAGGCTGTATGCGCTTATATGTGTGAGAGGAAGTTCAAGCAGGCGGTCTGCCGTCTTTAAAAGCATTTCCTCCGTCTGCGAGGGGAGCGCAGTCATAATATCGGCATTGATGTTTAAAAATCCCAGTTCGTGCAGTCTGCAAACTGTATTATATGCACTGCGTGCGCTGTGTATTCTTCCGAGCGTTTTCAGCTCATTGTCATTAAACGACTGCACGCCGACGCTTATGCGGTTTGCTCCGCTGTTTAGGAGCGTTTTGATTTTTTCATCATCAAGCGTGCCGGGGTTTGCCTCAACGCTGAATTCATAATCGGAGGATATATTGAAATTTTTAAAGCACGCACCGATAATTTTCTCCAACTGTTTTGCACTCATAACGGTGGGCGTTCCTCCACCGATAAATACGGTGTCTATGCTCTCTCCACGATATTGCTCCATTTCACACATCAGCTGTTTAACATACAAATCAAAGCAATCGGTTTTGTCCGCAAATGAAGTAAAATCGCAATACCGGCATTTTTTTACGCAAAACGGAATATGAATATATAATCCTTTCATCATTTCTCCTGTAAGACACAAAAAACAGGCTGTAAAAAAACTTAAAAAGCTTTTTTACAGCCCTTTTTATGCTCTGTTAATCGTCGTCCTCGTCAAAATTAAATTCAAGCTCTATTTCCTCGTGACAGTTCGGGCATATAATTCCTTTTTCTTCGTCAAGCATATCGAAGTCAACCATTACGTCCTCGCCGCAATTGGGGCACTGAATTTCAAAGAGGTCGTTGTCTGCGCCGTTTGTATCGTCATTGAGCCAATCGTCGTCCTCGTCCTCATCTTCGTAATCGTCATCTTCATCATCGGAAAAACCGTCCTCGCCGTATATATCATCGGCAAGCCATGAAAGCTCCTCGTCAATATCGTCAAGGATTGCGTCTGTTTCGTTCTGACTTTCCTCAAGCGCATCTATTTTATCAGCCATTTCATCAATCACTTCAAGCATTTTTGAAATAAGCTTACCCTCGTCGCTTTTGGGGCTTATGTCGAGTCCCTCGGCGAAACCGCGCAGATACGATACCTTTTTTGATAAATTACTCATAGCAATCGGCTCCTTTCAGCTTGCAATTACTTGTTTACACGCTCCATATATTCGCCTGTACGTGTGTCTACTCTGATTATGTCGCTGCCGTCAACAAAAAGCGGAACCTGAATAACCGCACCTGTTTCGAGTGTGGCAGGCTTTGTTGCGCCCGTAGCCGTATTTCCTGCAAATCCCGGCTCTGTTTCCGTGATTGCGAGCTCTACGAATGTGGGCGGTTCGATACCGAACACGTTGCCTTTGTATGAAAGCACCTTACATACGTCATTTTCCTTAACGAACTTCATAGCGTCGCCGACCTGGTCCTTGCCAATCGGAATCATATCGAATGTTTCCTGATCCATGAAGTAGTAGATATCGCCGTCTGAATACGAATACTGCATATCCTTTCTTTCAACAAACGCTTCCTCGAATTTTTCCGTAGGTCTGAATGTTTTTTCAACTACCGAACCTGTGATAACGTTCTTAATCTTTGTTCTTACGAAAGCGGCGCCTTTACCCGGCTTAACGTGCTGAAATTCAACAATCTGCCAAACTCCGCCTTCAAGCTCAAACGTTTTGCCGTTTCTGAAATCTCCTGCTGTTATCATTTTTATCTCCTCCTGAAAATCTTTTGTTAGTCATATAGTATTATTCTACCTTATTTTACGCAAAAATGCAATACTTTTGCGCAAAAAAGTTGTTTTCGCCCGTAAAAAGCGTGTTTTTCTGCTGTTTACGGAATAAATCACCGCAGAATTTCTGCGGTGATTTATGTGTGTTATGAAATGCAATCAGCCAAGGCTGAAAGAAAAATTTCGCAGATTGTGCATTTAAGCGAGCGACGCATATTCGATATGCGAGCGAGTGCAAATGTGCGAGATGCGTAATTTTAATCAGCCTTTCACTACGATGTTTACGAGTTTGTTCGGCACTGCTATTGTTTTTATTACGGTCTTTCCGTCGATAAGGCTCTTTATCTTGTCGCTGTTCATGGCGGCGTTTAATGTGCCCTCCTTGTCAAGACCTGCGGCAATCATAATCTTATCCTTAATTTTACCGTTTATCTGCACTACAATTTCCACTTCGTCATCAACGGTTTTTTCATCATCATATTTTGGCCATTCGTGTACGGACAAAAATCCGCCGCCGCCGTATTTTTCCCAAAGCTCCTCGGTAATATGCGGAGCAACGGGGTTTAAGAGTGTGATAAGCGTCAGATACTCGCCCGTTGTGACAGAGCCTTTTTTCGTGAACTCGTTTACAAGGCTCATCATTGCGGCGATAGCCGTATTGAACTTCATTCTCTCGAAATCTTCGCTTACTTTCTTTATTGTCTTATGCACGGATTTTTCAAGGTCACTGCTTAATCCCTTTTCATCTGTCAGAATACTCTGCAAATTCCATACTCTTTCGATAAACTTGTAACAGCCTTTGAGTCCCTGCTGTGACCACGGCGTAGCCTGGTCAAACGCGCCGATAAACATTTCGTATGTTCTGAATGCGTCGGCACCGAACTCGTCAACAACCTCATCGGGATTTACTACGTTTCCTCTGGACTTTGACATCTTTTCGTTGTTCTCGCCCAAAATCATTCCGTGCGAGGTACGTTTCATATACGGCTCACAGGTCGGAACAACGCCTATATCAAACAGGAATTTGTGCCAGAAACGTGAGTACAGCAAGTGGAGCGTGGTATGCTCCATACCGCCGTTGTACCAATCCACCTGATTCCAGTAGTCAAGCGCCTCTTTTGACGCAAGAGCGTCCTTATTGTGCGCGTCCATATAGCGCAGGAAATACCAGCTTGAGCCTGCCCACTGCGGCATTGTGTCCGTTTCACGGACAGCCTTGCCGCCGCAGCACGGACAGGTGGTGTTTATCCAGTCATACGCTTTTGCGAGCGGCGATTCGCCGTTTTCGCCCGGCTCGAATGTATCCAGCTCCGGCAGAACGAGCGGCAGTTCGCTTTCGGGAACGGGAACCCAGCCGCATTTGTCACAATGAACGAGCGGAATAGGCTCGCCCCAGTAACGCTGACGTGAGAATACCCAGTCACGCAGTTTGAAGTTTACTTTTCTCTTTCCGAGACCCTTTTCCTCGAGCCAGTTTATCATTGTCGGGATTGCTTCTTTTACGGGAAGTCCGTTAAGGAAATCGGAATTTACCATATTACCGCTGTAAACATCGGTATATGCCTCCTCCTGAACGTTTTCGCCGCCCGAAACAACCTCGATTATCGGCAGATTGAATTTCTTTGCAAAATCCCAGTCACGGCTGTCATGCGCAGGCACTGCCATAATTGCACCCGTTCCGTATGTTACGAGAACATAATCCGAAATAAATACCGGGAGCTTTGCTCCGTTTGCAGGGTTTACGGCGTAAATGCCCTCAAGCTTAACGCCCGTTTTTTCTTTTGCAAGCTCCGTTCTTTCAAACTCGGACTTCTTTGCGGCTTCGTTTCTGTACGCCGTTACCTCGTCCCAGTTTGCAATTGAGTCTTTCATTTTATCTATAAGCTCATGCTCGGGCGACATAACGGTGTATGTTGCGCCGAAAAGCGTATCGCATCTTGTTGTGTAAACGGTCATAACGTCGCCCGTGCTTAATGTGAAGTTTACCTCCGCACCCTCGGAACGTCCTATCCAGTTTTTCTGCTGAGTTTTTATTTTTTCAAGGTAATCCACCTTGTCGAGGTCGTCTATAAGGCGCTGTGCATATGCGGTGATTTTGAGCATCCACTGGCTCTTTCTGCGCTGTACGACTTCGCTTCCGCAGCGTTCGCACACGCCGTTTACGACCTCCTCGTTTGACAAGCCGACCTTACAGCCCGTACACCAGTTTATGGGCATTTCCTGCTTGTAGGCAAGTCCTTTTTTGAACAGCTGTAAGAATATCCACTGCGTCCATTTGTAATATTCGGGGTCGGTCGTGTTTATTTCTCTCGACCAGTCGAACGAAAAACCGATCATTTTAAGCTGACGCTTAAAGTTTGCAACGTTCTTCTCCGTTACGATTTTCGGGTGAATTTTATTTTTTATGGCATAGTTTTCAGTCGGCAGACCGAATGCGTCCCAGCCTATCGGATAGAGAACGTTTTTACCCTCCATTCTGCGCTTTCTCGCAATTATATCCATTGCGGTGTAGCTTCGGGGGTGTCCTACGTGAAGTCCCTGTCCCGACGGGTACGGAAATTCAACCAAGCCGTAGAATTTCTCTTTATCGGAATTGTTCGAGGCATGGAATATTCCTGCCTCCTCCCATCTGTCCTGCCATTTTTTCTCGATATTTTTATAATTATACGTTTCCATTTCTCTGCTCCTTTGTATATTTATTCTTCTGTTTCTCCGGTATCGTCCCATAGTCGTTCTATGGCATAGAACTCACGCATTTCCTGCTGCATTACGTGCACAACAACATCGCCGTAATCCATAAGTATCCAGCTTCCGCCCCGATACCCCTCCGTATGGCGCACTTCCTCTCCCGCCTCGGCGAGCTTTTCCTCAACCTCGTCCGCACACGCCTTTACCTGTACGGTCGACTGACACGATGCGATAACGAAATAATCGCCGAGCGACGTCTGCTTTGCTACGTCAAGTATTTCTATTCCGGACGCTTTTTTGTCCTCCAGTGCGTTTTTTATAATCTCAAGTTTTTTATTAATTTCCATCAGCCGTTTCTTCCTTTCGTATCAGCATATCGTTCCACGCATCGAGCGTGTTCGGGTGTATGACCGCATTTTTCGCAAGGTTAAAGCCTATGCTTTGCCCCAGCGCCGTCAAAAACGCACGGTCAAGGTCTTTTTGTGCTGTTTTTCTCAGAATATCCACGCCGTCAAAATCCCTCAACGGCTCAATCATATCCGCAATATATATTATTTTATCGAGTTTTTGCATATCCGCACGTGCTACCGTGTGATAACGTATCGCATTTAATATTTCCTCATCGCAAACGCCGAATACACGCCGTGCCACCTCCGCACCGAGCGGTGCATGAATGACCGCCGGGCAGGCAAGCGTTATTTTATCGAACGTAATTCCGTATTCGGCGCATAATTCCTTTTGCTTATCAATATCAAAGCCTTTTGCGCAGTCGTGCAGAAGTCCTGCGATATATGCCTTTTCCGTATCCGCACCGTACAGCTTTGCCATTTTGACCGCCGTATCGCACACGCCTATGCTATGCTCGTACCGCTTGGGTTTGAGCATAGGTTTCAATTTACTTTTCATAAATTCCGTTTTCATTTATATACTCCCAAACGCTGTCGGGTATCATACCTCTGACGGATTTTCCCTCTTGTATGCGCTCACGGATAACCGTAGACGAAATATCCGTAACGGGTGCGTCTATAATGCGCACATCACCGCCGTATTCGGACAGTATGCGGTTTTTGTACTCCTCCGTTTTTTCGGCGTCCTCCCTCGGATACACAAGCAGAGCACACAGCTTTACTATCTCCTCGGGCTTGTGCCACGTTGAAAAATCACGTGCGGAATCGCCGCCTATTATAAAATACAGCTCATCGCCCCGATACAGCTCGTGAAGATGTTTTAATGTATTTGAAGAATACGAATATTCGCTTAAGTTTACTTCGTAATCATCGGCACGAAACCCTTTCTCGCCCGAAACCGCACGCCGTACCATTTCATGGCGTATGTGCGCATCGGGAAGATTTTGCGTGCGCTTGTGCGGAGGGTTTCCGCTTGTCATAAATATGACCTCGTCCAGACCGTACTGCTCCATTGCACGCCGTGCAATCTTAATATGCACGTTGTGTATGGGATTAAACGTACCGCCCATTATTCCGTATTTTTTCATTTTCTCGGTATTTCTATCTTTCTTTTCTTCACGTCCGAGGACTGACGGTACAAAATAAACTTATTGCCTATCGCCTGGACAGGTACGGCATTGAGTTCTTCCGCAATCTCGTTGCACGTTTCCTTTGTGTCGAGAAGCGCCGTTTCAAGTATATGCACCTTTAGTATTTCCCTTTTTTCGAGCGCTTCGTCTATTCCTCTCAAAAGCGTGTCCGTAACGCCGTCTTTACCTATCTGAAATATAGGCTCTATCCCGTGTCCGAGCTTTCTCAAATACGCTCTCTGTTTGCCTGTTACCATAAATTCTCCTCTGTTCGGCGAATTTTTTTTACAAAACCCGCAATTTTACATTATATTATATCATTTTATGCTCTGCCTGTCAACAACAAACCTTACACAAAATAATCCGCCGTAAACGGCTCACGCATATCGAGATAACCCATAAAATTCTTCTGCACACTGCCGTTTACCGTAAACCGCACGCAGTCTATCCCCTCTATACTCGTGAGCGAATTTACTATCTGATAAACCGTAAGCTTTTCCGCCTCGCGTCCGTCGGGGTGCGCCTCCGCCATTTTCGAGGTAATATTTACATATGCGGTATTGTTCTCGGTGCGGACGGTCATACAATTTTTTATATCGGGAATAAGACGGCGGATTTTCGGGTTTCGGTCACGCCCCTTTATAAGCTCGTTTATAACCGCTCTCGCCTCATGCTCCGTGTCGGTTTTCCTTACCGAGGTATTTTCGGGGATAAGGCGCATAAACCCTGCGTCCGCAAAATACAGCTTTACCTGCACCGTTTCCGGTGCTCCCGACGATGCCGCCGCCGCCGTTGCAAATCCCATTATCAATATAACCGCAAACAAAAAATTTCTTAACACAGGCTTGTCCTCCAATAAAAAAACATTCATATAAATTATATGAATGTTTTTTTCGGATTATAACTCTTTTTTGTACTCCGCAAGCGCTCTCGCAAGCTGATCGGGACATGAAGTTCCACGTCCGTTGCAGTCCGTACCCTTTAAACGTGATATTATTTCATCAACGGTCATTCCGTCCGCAAGCTTTGCAACGCCCTGCGTGTTTCCGCTGCAGCCTCTTGTAAAGCGAATGTTCCTTACAATGTCGCCGTCAACGTCAAATTCTATCCGCACGCTGCACACACCGTGCGGCGTATATGTATAATGAGCCATATGTTTCACCTCCGTGTCACTGATATTATACCGCAAAATTCACGGTTTTTCAATCATTTTATAATATCGTTTCCGAATTTTTCACGCAGAAGGTCAACCGTTTTTTCAAGCTTTTCCGTTTTTTCACGTTTTTTGTCCGATTCGTCGAAAAAGCTTATCTGCTCCGCCGTGTCCTCCGCAATCAGATTGCATCCCGTCACCGACAGCATTCGTATCGGCATCTTGAAATTCCACGAGTCCCGTATAAGCTCCATTGCCGCCTCACGCATCTCATGCGCCAGGTATGTCGGGTGCGGAATTTTTTTCTGCCTTGATTTTACCCGAAACATCGGGTCTTTTATCTGTATCTGCACCGTTGTGCATTTTACGTGCTGTTTGCGCATACGTGCGGCAACCTTATCGCATATTTCGTACACGCCCCGCTTTACCGCTTCCTCACCGACAAGGTCCTCGCCGAACGTTATGCTGTTTCCGACCGATTTTACCTCCTCAGTGTCGTATATTGATTTTACAGGCTCGCTGTCGAGTCCGTTTGCGTAACGGTGGAGCGTTTCGCCTGCCTTGCCGAGATGCCGAATAAGCAGTTCCTCGGGTGCGGCGGCAAGGTCGCCGATTGTTTTTATGCCCAAAAGCGAAAGCTTTTCCTCCGTATGCTTTCCTACATACAAAAGCGAATTTGCGCTCATCGGGAATATATATTCTTTCCAGTTCTCACGTGAGAAAACCGTGGTTGCGTCGGGCTTTTTGTAATCACTGCCGAGCTTTGCAAAAACCTTGCAAAAGGATACTCCTGCGGAAATGGTAAGACCCGTTTCCGATTTCACAACGCTCCTTAATTCGTCCGCTATCTTTTTGCCGTCGCCGAAAAGGCGGAGGCTCCCCGTTACATCGAGCCACGCCTCGTCAAGTCCGAAGCTTTCCACAAGCTCCGTATACCGCTTATAAATATCCATTACCCTTGCGGAATACTCCCTGTAAACGCTGTGATGCGGCGGTACGATAACCAAATCGGGGCATTTTTGCTTTGCTGAATATATCGTTTCCGCCGTCTGTATATTGTACTTTTTCGCAAGCTCGTTTTTTGCAAGGATTATCCCGTGGCGCTGTGACGGGTCGCCGCCGACCGCCATAGGCACTTTTTTAAGCTCGGGATTTAAGGCGCACTCGACCGACGCATAAAATCCGTTGCAGTCGCAGTGAAGTATTGTTCTGTCAGCCATTTTGCGCCTCCTTTCTGCGCCATTTCAAGGGCGTTGTTCCCGTTATTTTTCTGAACGTGTTTATAAAATAACTGCAATCGCAAAAGCCTGCGGCATACGCAATTTCCGTTACGCTCATATCGGTTTCCCTAAGCAGTGCCTTTGCGTCACGTATTTTAAGGCTGTTGCAGTAGCTTTTAAGCGTCTGACCGTTTTTTTGTCTGAACATATGGCTTATATACGATCGGCAAAACGAAAATTCACGGCTCAGTTCGTCCACCGTAACGCTTGCATAATGCGCATTTATATACCACAGCATATGCATATACGTTTCTCCCTCCGACTGCGGCGGAGCGTATTTTATAAGCCGTTCCGCCATCATCGCAAGCGGAAATATAACGGTGTCGAGAAATTTTATGTCTATTCCCTCATCACGCATATTATCGGTATATTTACTGTCGGGAATATCACGTCCCTTATATCCGCTCACGCTTATAAACCCGACACATTCGCCGTCAATAAACAGCCTGTGTATGTACTCGCCCACGCCGGCATGGCACACACCGGCAAAGCTTTTTTGACCGTTCGGCTTCCTTATTATTGCCTCCTGACACAGTATGCATTTGTCAAACGCCGTACTCTTTACGTAAATGCAGTACGGGTTTGTGTGCGTGTTGTATTCGCCCAGAACGCTCGTGAAAAACAGGTATGTATAACGCTTTGCAAGATGTACGGAAATATCCATACCGTGAGTACGTTTCAAATATTCTATATATTCTTTTATCTGCTTGTTCATCTTTTTTGCACTTTTCTTATATTTTTATGCTTATTTATGCAATTTTTTATAATAAAATTGTGATAAAATTATATCACTAAAATAAATTTCTGTCAATAAGGAGGGTTAATATGCTTAACAGAAAACAAATCAATGCGGATTTCTGCGTTGTGGGCGGAGGATTATCGGGAATGTGCGCCGCAATCGCTGCCGCACGCAAAGGACTTAAGGTTGTGCTTATGCACGAACGCCCCGTACTCGGCGGAAACGCATCTTCGGAGATACGTATGTGGGTGTGCGGAGCAGAGGGCGAAAAGAACCGTGAAACGGGAATTTTTGAGGAGATTGCACTCGAAAACTATTACAGAAACCCGACCAAAAACTATTTTATATGGGATTCGATACTGTACGATTTCGTGCGCCGTGAGGAGAACCTCACACTGCTTTTGAACTGCGCATGTATGGACGCAGAAACGGAAAACGGCGATTTCGGTGACGGACGGAGCATAAAAATCAAGAGAGTAACAGGGTATCAGCTTACAACGCAGATGTTTATCGACGTTTACGCAAAGCACTACGCCGACTGTTCGGGCGACAGCATACTCGCACCGCTCACGGGAGCGGAATTTATGCTCGGACGTGAGGGAGCGGAGGAGTTTGGCGAAAACGCAAGCGTTAAGAAGCACGACGATCTCACCATGGGAATGAGCTGTCTTATACAGGGACGTGAAACGGACAGACCCGTTAAGTACACGCCCCCGACATATGCGGACGATTTAATAAACGGAAAAGCGCCCGAGATAGTCCCCGATATGTACTCGGAGGTAGAGAACTTCTGGTATCTGGAGCTTGGCGGAAACCGTGACACGATACACGAAACCGAGGACATTGCAAAAGACCTGCACTCACTCGCTGTCGGTATGTGGGACTACGTAAAGAACAGCAAGAAATTCGATACGGACAATTGGGAACTTGATTTTCTCGGATTTTTGCCGGGAAAGCGTGAGTCACGCAGAATGACGGGCGAATATATAATCACTCAGCCGGATATTTCGGGCGGAAAAATATTTGAGGACACCGTGGCATACGGCGGCTGGCCGCTTGACGAGCACGCCCCCGACGGATTTGAGGACGGCACGAAAATAACGCAGACGAGAACGCCCTCGCCGTACTGTATTCCTTACCGTTCGCTGTATTCAAAGAACGTTGCAAACCTGTTCTTTGCGGGGCGAAACATCAGCGCCACGCATCTTGCGATGAGCAGTACACGTGTAATGGCAACCTGTGCGCTTATGGGACAGGCAGTCGGAACGGCGGCGGCGATAGCCGTTAAAAATGCGCTCACGCCCAACGGCGTATACAAGGAAAAGCTTTCGGAATTACAGGAAACGCTTATGCGTGACGATTGCTTCCTCCCCAATTTCAAACGCAGTGTGAGCGGATTATGCCAAAGCACGCCGATATACGGCGGCAATGCATTAAAGGACGGCTGCGACCGACCGCACAGATTGTACGGCAGCGAGAAATGCGGCGTGACCGTGAAAACGGGTACGGCTCTGGAATACAAATTTGACAAAGAACAGCTTATCGGCTCGGTGCATATAACGTTTGACAGCGACCTTGACCGTGAAACTCTGCCCGGCGGACACTGCGAGCGCACCCACACAATGCGCTGTAACACACTGCTCAGTTCACCGCAGTTCTATGTTCCGAAAACGCTTTGTAAAAAATTCAAGCTTGAAATTATAACCGAAAACGGTGCGGAAACAATTATGGACGAGAACGAAAATTTAAGGCGTGCATATGACGTCCCGATAAACAAAAATGTACTCGGAATACGCCTTATCCCCGAAAGCACATGGGGCGGCGGCGAAGATGTGAACGTATTTTCATTCGATTTTTGAACAAATCTCTTGAAAACCTACTAATTCTATGTTATTATAGTATTATGAGGTGATTTTGATGAAAATATCGACAAAGGGCAGATATGCCCTGCGTATGCTGTGCGATTTGGCACAGCACAGAAACAGCGGATATATCTCGCTTAAGGATATAGCCGAGCGCCAGGACGTGTCAAAAAAGTACCTTGAACAGATTGTTCCAATGCTCAACAAAGCGGACATATTGAAAACGAACAGAGGGTATCAGGGCGGATATATGCTTGCAAAGTCCCCCGATAAGTACACCGTGGGAGATATTTTGCGGATAACAGAGGGGAGCCTTGCGCCGGTTGCGTGCCTTGATGATGACCCGAATATGTGCGAGAGGAGCGGAAACTGCATAACGCTTCCGCTGTGGAAAGGGCTTAATAAGGTCATAAACGATTATCTTGACAGCATAACGCTCCAGGATCTTCTTGACAAAAGCCAGAATCAGTACGATTATATGATATAAACAAAGGGTGTTGCCTATGCAACACCCTTTGTTTATATGTGTTTCGACACGCCGGTAGGGGTCGATGCCCTCATCGACCCTAAATGTTATTCTATGTAATGTACACTCGGGACGATGAAAGGCATCGTCCCCTACCGTAAATTGCAAACATACAGAAAAACCACGGACATTTCGGCAGGAGACAAGCCCCTGCCCTATGGCGTATGGTTTTGCAAAACGCAAACAGTAAACGGCATTGCGCCGATAAAATTTGCAATTCGGTTTCGGTTTTTTGTGATTAGGGGTAGGAAAAAGTTTCGGAACGGACAAAACGAACCCACGGCGTATCTATGCCGTGGGTTCGTTTGCGGGACAATGGGGGAAACGTCCCTTACTGTATGTTATATTATTCTGCAAACATCGGGGTTGAGAGGTATCTGTCGCCCGTATCGGGGAGCAGTGCGACAATGACCTTTCCCTTATTTTCGGGGCGCTTTGCAAGCTCTGTTGCCGCATACACAGCCGCACCCGATGAAATACCGACAAGCAAGCCTTCTTTTCTTGCAAGTGTGCGTCCTGTTTTGAATGCGTCCTCGTTTTCAACGGCTATTATCTCGTCATAAACCTTTGTATCAAGCGTTTCCGGCACAAAGCCTGCGCCTATGCCCTGTATCTTATGCGGTCCGGGAGTTCCCTTTGAAAGTACGGGCGAGCCTGCCGGCTCAACAGCAACCACCTTAACATTCGGGTTTTTCGATTTGAGGTATCTGCCTACGCCCGAAACCGTACCGCCCGTGCCCACGCCTGCAACGAATATATCAACCTTGCCGTCCGTATCGTTCCATATTTCGGGACCTGTTGACGCCTCGTGGGTTTTCGGGTTTGCCATATTGGTGAACTGGCTCGGAATAAAGCTGTTCGGCGTTTCCTTAGCAAGCTCCTCCGCCTTTGCGATAGCGCCTTTCATTCCCTTTGCGCCGTCCGTAAGAACAAGCTCCGCACCGTATGCCTTTAACAGGTTTCTGCGCTCAACGCTCATTGTTTCGGGCATTGTAAGAATTATTTTATATCCCTTTGACGCCGCAACAGCCGCAAGACCTATTCCCGTATTTCCGCTTGTCGGCTCGATTATTACCGAGCCTTCTTTCAAAAGACCCTTGCTTTCCGCATCGCTTATCATTGCCTGTGCAATTCTGTCCTTTACGCTTCCGGCGGGATTGAAATATTCAAGTTTTCCCAATACAGTTGCCTCAAGTCCGTTTTCCTTTTCGTAATTTTTAAGCTCTAAGAGCGGTGTATTTCCTATTAAATCAGTAATTTTTTCATAAACTTTCATTGTAATCTTCCTTTCATTATCAAACATATTTTTATTCTAATTCAGTGACAACATCGTTCTGTTGGTATAATCATTTTACCACCTCATTGCATTTCCTTAATTCCTATATGCTTTGTAGGTATTATTATAGCACCTTTATTTTCCTTTGTCAAGACTTTTTTTAAAATTTTTTTACTTGACAAAAAAGCACAAACAATATATAATTCTTATTAAATAGATAGGTTTTGTAGGAGGCGGTTTTTATGATAACAAGAGACGAAGCGTGGGACTTGCTTACGGAGTATAACAAGGACGAGTTTCACCTTAAGCACGCACTGACCGTTGAGGGCGTTATGCGCCGGTACGCAAAGGAACTCGGTTATGGAGATGAGGAGGATTTCTGGGGTATTGCGGGACTTCTGCACGACCTTGATTTTGAACAGTTCCCCGAGGAGCATTGCATAAAGGAACAGGAGATTATGCGTGAGCGAAACATTGACGAAAGGCTCATACACGCCGTTGCAAGCCACGGCTACAAGCTGACTGTTGACGTTGAACCCGTCCACGAAATGGAAAAGGTACTGTACGCAACGGACGAGCTTACGGGACTTATCGGCGCAGTTGCTCTTATGCGCCCGTCGAAAAGCGTTTCCGATATGGAGTTAAAGTCGGTAAAGAAGAAATACAAAAACGCCAAATTTGCCGCAGGCTGTTCACGTGAAGTAATAGAGCGTGGGGCGCAAATGCTCGGCTGGGAGCTTGACAAGCTGATAGAACAAACTATTCTCGCCATGCGCAGCTGCGAGGAGGACGTGGAGCGGAGAATGAAATGAACATAGCCGAATTGCAAAACAAAATACTCGAACTGAAAAAAGAAAAGGACGTCTGTATTCTTGCGCACAGCTATCAGGCTCACGAAATTACCGAGATTGCCGATTTTACGGGCGACTCGTATCAATTGAGCGTGAAAGCAAAAACGTCACGGCAAAGCACGGTGCTTATGTGCGGAGTGCGGTTTATGGCTGAAACGGTAAAGCTTTTATCACCGCAAAAACGTGTTTTGCTCGCAAATCCGATTGCGGGCTGTCCAATGGCGGAGCAGATGGACAAGGAAATATGCATTGACAGCGAAACCGCCGCAAAAGCACGCAGATGTATTGACAAAATGGTTGAATTGGGCGGATAAAAATGAAATGGAGACTGAAATGACAAAAACGGCGATTATCGCAATGAGCGGCGGCGTGGATTCAAGCGTTGCGGCGCTCATTATGAAAGAAAAAGGCTTTAAATGCATAGGCGCAACAATGAAGCTGTTTAACAATGAGGATATAGGCGAGTCACGTGCAAAATCATGCTGTTCGCTTGAGGACGTAGAGGACGCACGCAGTGTTTCGCTGTCGCTCGGTATGCCGCATTATGTGTTTAATTTTACGGAGCGGTTCGGTACGAACGTAATCGACCGTTTTATATCCGACTACGAAAACGGCAGAACGCCAAACCCCTGCATAGACTGCAACAGATACCTTAAATTTGACAAGATGTTTCAGCGTTCACGTGAACTCGGCTACGATTATATCGTGACCGGGCATTATGCGCGCATAGAATTTGATGAAAAAAGCCGCCGATACATTTTAAAGAAAGCTGTTGACAGCACAAAGGATCAGAGCTATGTCCTGTACTCGATGACGCAGGAACAGCTTGCGCACACGATGTTTCCGCTCGGCGGTATGGAAAAATCCGAAGTGCGGAAAATTGCCGAAGAACACGGCTTTATCAACGCAAAAAAGCACGACAGCCAGGATATTTGCTTTGTGCAGAACGGCTCGTATGCCGATTTTATAAAAAAGCACACGGGAAAAGAATATCCGCACGGATATTTCAAGGACACGGACGGAAATATACTGGGCGAACACAAGGGCATAATATATTACACGGTCGGTCAGCGCAAGGGACTCGGCATAGCGCACGACACGCCTTTGTATGTGAAAGAAGTGCGCCCCTCGGACAACACGGTTATACTTTCCGACAACAACGGCTTGTTTTCAAAAACTCTTACCGCCGACAATGTAAACCTTATATCGGTAAGCGAGCTTTACGAGGGTATGCGGCTCTGTGCAAAAATACGCTACAGGCAGACGGAACAGCCTGCCACGGTTATCGGCGTCGGCGGGGACTCGTTCACACTGGAATTTGACGAGCCGCAGCGAGCCGTAACAAAAGGGCAAGCCGCCGTATTGTATGACGGAGATACCGTCATAGGCGGCGGAACAATACGATAGAAACGCTTTATGTTATGAACAAACTGTTTTTCTTCTGTCCTAAAATAAGATGCCTCAAAATGAAATCATTTTGAGGCATTACAGACTCAGACAAACCGTTTGAGGTTTGTCTGCTTTGTTTTTGGGAGTTTGAGGCGCTAACCTCAAGTTTAAATCATTTCTGACGACAGGTGCGTCAGAAATGGCTTAAAATCGAAAGTTTCGGATTTTGACACTTCAAAATCCAATTAACGGAACTTTCGATTTTTTCATACAGTAGTTTTGAAAAAAGTGATATGTCACTTTTTTCGCCTGTCGACAATATTTTGTCGGCAGGCTCATTATATTTATTTCTTTATTCTTTTATCGGATTTAACGGCAAGCTTTGTTCCCACGCTCTGGAAAATCTGCACCAGAATGATAAGGAATATAACCGCAACTATCATTACGAGGTATTTATATCTGTAATATCCGTAATTTATCGCAATTTTTCCGAGTCCGCCGCCGCCTATGATACCGCTCATTGCGGAATATCCGAGTATGGTGGTTATTGCAATCGTAAGGTTTGAAAGCAATGACGGTATGCTTTCGGGTATCATAACCTTGATGATTATCTGAAACGGCGTTGCGCCCATACTCTGCGCCGTTTCTATTATATTATGATTTATTTCTCTTAAACTGCTCTCCGCCAGTCTTGCGACAAACGGAGCGGCGGCTATGACAAGCGGTACTATTGACGCCGTTGTTCCTACAACCGTTCCCACGATAAGACGTGTGAGCGGAAATACGAGTATCATAAGTATCAGAAACGGTACCGATCTTAGCAGGTTTATAACAACGTTTATAACCGCCAAAACGGGTTTGGGGAGCGGCAGAACGCCGTTTTCCTCGCCTGCCACGATAAGCACGCCGAGCGGCAGTCCGATTATAACCGAAAAGAGAGTTGCCACAAGAGTTACGTACACTGTTTCCCATATTGCGAGCAGAAATTCGCTTTGTATTATTTCCAAAGCCTCCGCAACATCGGGGTTTGATAAAATCTGACTAAGCATTTATTACGTCCCTCCTTACAATTATATTCGGCGTCTTTTTGAGGTAGTTTACGGCACGTTCCATCTGCTCCTCGCCGCCGTCTATTCCCAAAATCATACTTCCGTACACCTTATCGCCTATGCACTTTGTCTGCGCACCGAGAATGTTTGCGGCGATGTTTTCCTCAATCGCCATTTTGGCGATAAGCGGTGTTCCGGCAACGTCTGCGCCGTTATAGACAACGCATATTACGTTCTCGTTAAGATGCGAAAGCTCGGCGCTTTCGGGCGACTCCGAATACACAAGCTTTTTTGCGGCGTCCGATTTCGGCATTGTGAACACCTCGCTCACATCGCCCTCCTCGGCAACGCTTCCGCTGTCGAGGATTGCAACTCTGTTGCATATCTTTTCCACAACGCTCATCTGATGCGTTATAACTATCACCGTTATGCCCATTTTCTTGTTTATTTCCTGTATGAGGTCAAGTATGGACTGCGTTGTTTTCGGGTCGAGCGCACTTGTTGCCTCGTCGCAAAGAAGAATTTCGGGGTCGGTTGCAAGCGCACGCGCTATTGCTATTCTCTGCTGCTGTCCGCCCGAAAGCTGAACGGGATACGCATTTTCCTTGTCGGGAAGTCCGACCGTTTTCAAAAGCTCTCTCGCTCTTTCACGTGCCTTGTTCTTTTTCATACCGCCCAATTCAAGCGGAAAACATATATTGTCCAGGCACGTCCTCTGCATAAGCAGATTAAAGCTCTGGAAAATCATTGTGACCTTACGGCGCACCTTTCTCAATTCCGCATCGGAAAGCGCACCTATGTTTTCGCCGTTTATATGCACCTCGCCCGATGTGGGGCGTTCAAGCATATTTATACAGCGCACGAGCGTGCTTTTTCCCGCACCGCTCATACCGATTATTCCGTAAATATCTCCGTCATTCACCGTAAGCGATATGTTTTTTAACGCCTCGACCGTTCCGTCAGCGGTATCGAATGACTTTGACAGATTTTTTATCTCTATCATATAAACCTCCGTATAACATCTCCGTATAACGTGAATTAAAGGCTGTATAAAAATGCGCAGACCGCATAAAGCGTAAAAACGCAGATATACTGCCACTGAAAAAAAATGGCAGTATAACAAGTTGAAATCTAATGCGGAAATTCGTTTTATGACGAATTTCTTTCAAAAATGCTTTATGCTATGAACAAACTTCACCACTCGGAGTACCTATGTACGCCTTCGGGTTCAGTTTGTCCATTCTGCACTATTTTTCTAAAGCCTTCAAAGGAGTTACAGCTAAATGATTTCATTTAGCTGTAACTCCTTTAGGCTTTCGCCGTATTATTATTTCTTCAATGCGTCGAGTGTTTTCTGCTTTCCGCCGTAAAGTGCAATCGGCTCTACGTGGATTGCTCCGACAGATACTATATGTGTATTGTTTTCCTTATTGAAGTCGTCAAGGTACGGCTTGTGCTGGAAGTAGTTCGCATCAATCTCGCCGCTTTCAACAACGTTGTTCGGCTGAACATAGTCCGTAAATTCTTTGATGTCGAGAGTGATTTCTTTCTCTGCAAGGATTTCCTTTACAATCTTTAATATTTCGGCATGTGGTGTGGGTGATGCGGCAACGGAAATTTTTGTTCCCTTTAATGCGTCGTAATTAACCGATGCGTCAAAGCCGTCGCCGGGATTTTCAACGGTGCTTACAACTGCGCCGTCATATTCCTCTTTGATAAAGTCCGCAACCTTTTTGCTTTCAAGAGCTGCCTTTAAGGCTTTAATCTTGTCGCTGTTTTCTTCGCCCTCTTTAACGGCTAAAATGTTGCCGTATTCTGATGATGAACCCTCTACCAAAAGCGAGTCATTAACCGGATTAAGATTTGCCGGAATTGCATAGTTTGAGTTTATAACCGCATAATCAACGTCACGGAGAACGTTCGGCAGCTGCGCCGCCTCAACCTCTTTAAATTCGATGTTGTACGGATTTGACTCAATATCCCTTACCGTTGCGGTAATTCCCGCACCGCTCTTAAGCGTGATATAGCCGTTGTCCTGTAAAAGCAGGAGCGCACGTGCTTCGTTTGTTGTGTCGTTCGGGACTGCCACGGTTACGTTTTTACTGCCGCCGCAAGCCGTTACGAGTGATAATGCGGACACCGCCGCTGTCAATGTTACCAATAATTTTTTCATAATAAATTTCCTCCTTAAATTATTTAACTGCTTCGAAAGCTTCATCAAGAGCTTCCTTTAAGTCCTCAATGTTTTCGATACCTATCGAAAGTCTTATTGTATTGGGTTTTATACCCTGTTCTTCAAGCTCCGACTCGGTAAGCTGTGAGTGTGTTGTGCTTGCCGGGTGGATTACGAGTGATTTTACGTCCGCAACGTTTGCCAGAAGCGAGAAGATTTTTAAATTATCTATAAACTTCTGCGCTGTTTCCGCACCGCCCTTTATCTCAAAGGTGAAGATTGAGCCGCCGCCGTTCGGGAAGTATTTCTTATACAGCTCGTGGCTCGGATCGGACGGGAGCGACGGGTGATGCACCGCCTCAACCTGCGGATGATTGTTTAAGTATTCAACAATCTTCAATGCGTTGCTTACATGGCGTTCAACTCTTAACGACAGCGTTTCGAGTCCCTGCAGGAACATAAACGCATGGAACGGTGAAAGCGTTGCGCCGGTATCTCTGAGAAGAATTGCTCTGATGTACGTTACAAACGCCGCCGGACCTGCCGCATCGGCAAAGCTTACGCCGTGGTATGACGGGTTGGGATCTGAAATCCACGGATACTTGCCGGACTTTTTCCAGTCAAATGTTCCTCCGTCGACTATAACGCCGCCGATTGCCGTACCGTGACCTCCGATAAACTTTGTTGCACTGTGAACGACTATGTCTGCGCCGTACTCTATCGGGCGTACAAGATACGGAGTTGCAAATGTACTGTCAACAACAAGCGGTATATTATGCTTGTGCGCAATCTTTGCAACCTCCTCAATATCTATGATGTTCGAGTTCGGATTGCCTAAGGTTTCAATAAAAATCGCTTTTGTGTTTTCCTGTATGGCATTTTCAAAAGCGCCCTCCTCCTCGGGGTCTACAAACGTTGTTGTAATTCCCGACGAAAGCGGAAGAGTATGTGCCAGAAGGTTGTACGTTCCGCCGTAGATTGTCTTTGACGCTACGAAATGCTCGCCCGATTTTGCAAGAGCGTTAAACGTATAATTTATCGCCGCCGCACCGGAAGCCGCCGCAAGTGCCGCACTTCCGCCCTCAAGGCTTGCTATTCTCTTTTCAAAAACCTCCTGCGTAGGATTGGTAAGTCTGCCGTAAATGTTACCGGCGTCCCTTAAACTAAATCTGTCCGCCGCATGCTGTGCATTGTGGAACACAAATGATGTTGATGCATAAATCGGAACGGCTCTCGCATCGGTAACGGGGTCTGCTTCCTCCTGACCTACGTGTAACTGTAATGTTTCAAATCTGTATTTTTTATCTGACATTGTAATCACTCCCTGAAATTATTATAAAAATGTTTTTCTGTTTTTAAGCGTCACATTCGTGTGATACATCGTCTTTTCCAAACAACCGCAATACTCATAATAATTTTACCTCTGCATCTCTGCTTTGTATGAATACATTATAACAGAGTATTTGTTATTTGTCCAATACATAAAGATTATAGTTTGTTATAAGTTTTATTTATAACTCATTCAGGTACTTTTTCATCTCGGCGATATATGTTTCGCCTATCTCGCCGAGTACGGCGTTCTTGCGGATAATATAGCCTATTTCCATTTTGCTGCCGGGGTTTTCCTCCTCGTCCTTAAAAGGCACGGCAACATAATCGCTGCCGTTGAGATCCTCGCAGATTATGCCTGAGCAGAGCGTATATCCGTTAAGTCCAACCATAAGATTAAGCATGGTTGCACGGTCGGTAGCCTTTATCGTACGCTTGTATTCGCCCGTGCTTAATATCTCCTCGGCAAAGTAGAACGAGCCGCTCTCGCCCTGCTCGAACGACAGGCACGGATAATCCATAAGCTGAGGAAACGTTATGAACTTTTCCTTTGCAAGCGGATGGTTTTTCCAAAGATACACATACGCACTGCAATCGATAAGATGATGAAACTCCAAATCGTTATCACGAAGAATTTTTACGATTACCTTTCTGTTGAAATCGTTCATATACAGTATGCCGATCATACTCTTTAATGCGGCAACGTCCTGTATAACTTCAAGCGTTTTTGTTTCACGCATTGCAAAATCATATGTAAGCGTGTCAAAATGCTTGACCGTTTCGACAAACGCCCTCACCGCAAACGAATAATGCTGTGACGACACGCCGAATTTTCTCTTTATATTCCCCGCTCTGCCGTACTTATCCTGCAAAAGCTCATACTGCTGATAAAGCTGGCGTGCATAAACGAGGAACTCCTCGCCCTCTTTGGTAGGGATTGTTCCCTTGCTTGTTCTTTGGAAAACGGTTATTCCCAATTCGCCCTCAAGCTCACGCACGGCGCTTGTCAGCGACGGCTGTGACACAAACAGCGCCTCCGCCGCCTTGTTCATCGAGCCTGTTTTTGCAATGGTGAGTATATATGAGATTTGCTGTAAAGTCATAGCTATCCCCCTAAATCAGATTGTAATGCTCCAGTGCAAAGCTTACTCCCTCATCGGCAACCGATTTTGTCACAAAATCGCACACGCCGTCAAGCACTTCATCATGCACGCCCATTGCTATACTGTGTCCGACAGCGTTCATCATACTCACGTCGTTTGCTCCGTCACCGATTGCGTATGTGTTTTCGGTATCTATACCGAAATGCTTTATAAATCTTCTCACGCCGTCGCCTTTGCTCAGTCCGCAGCCGTATATATCGGCGTACATAAACCCGTGCTGTATATCGATACACAAAACGTCTTTGTACTTTTCTTTAAGATACAGTATCTGTTCTTTATTCTTAAATATTGCGCCTATTTTCTGAACTTTTTCGGGGAAATCCTCTTTTTTACCGGAGAACACGCTCTTATCAATTTTAAAGCGCTCAATCCAGTATATAAATCCCTCCATGTCTGCGCCGTTGCTGTAACAGTGCTTAGGATTGTCAAGCATATATATTATGCCGTTTTTGTCCATAAAATCAACCAGTTCACGCACAAGCTCCGTATCAAGCGAAAAATCAAAAACAACCTCATTACCGCAGATTGCATATGCGCCGTTTGACAGTATCGCCGCATTAAAATATTTTGCCGCACCGGCATATGGGAGCGCACGCCCCGTGCAAAGCACAGGCAAATATCCGTTTTTCTTTAATTTGTCCAACGCACACAGTGTTGCCGCCGTAGGCTCGAATATATCCGCCTTATCGTCCGTAAGCGTTCCGTCACTGTCGAAAAATACCGCACCCTTGTATTGCATATTCCCAATCCTTTCAGCAAAAAATGTCAAGGATATTATAGCACAGCGCCGCCGATTAGTCAACGCAATAATTTTCTGTACGTATGCACTGTTACCGCCGCCGACGCAATGAATGTCAGAATATCCGCCGCAGGCATAAAGAAAACAATTCCGTTAAGTCCGAAAAACAGCGGTAGCACAAGCGGAAGTCCCGTTCCGAAAACTATCTCACGCAGCATTGACAGCGCCGCCGCAAGCAGTGATATTACGCACGGAACGGTGTATTTCCGCATCAGCCTGACCAAGGTTTCCTTTTCAAGAAAATCATTTGTTTTTGTCATTATAAATTCCTCCTTAATAAAAAAACGATACAAAAAAGCACAGCACTCCGTATCGTATCAGAGTTCCGTGCCTCTTGTATCGTTTCAAGTCTTTAGCTATTATAGTGCACTTTTACGTGTTTTGCAATTGTCAAATCAGCCTAAAATCATCTTCGCTTTTAAGATTGCAATAGCTGTTTTTGCATCGTTTATCTTGTTTTCCATAACCATATTGCAGAGGTCGTCAAGCTTATATTTTTTCACATTCAGGAACTCGCCCTCGTCAAGGCGCTGACCGACAAATTTCAGCTTGCGTGCGAGATATAAATGAAGCTTTTCCTCGCAGTAGCCGGGTGTAGCGTAATACGTGCCGAGATAAGTAAACTCCTCCGCCGCATAACCGGTTTCCTCGATAAGCTCACGCTTTCCGCACTCAAGCGGGTCTTCGCCGTTATCAATCTTTCCTGCCGGGATTTCCATCATCATTTCACGTGCGGCAATCCTGTACTGGCTCACCATAAACACCTCGCCGTTTTCATCTACAGCAATAACGCCCACTCCGCCACCGTGCGATATAAGCTCACGGGTCGCCGTTTTTCCGTCAGGCAGTTCAACAGTTTCCACACGAAGTTTTATTATATTTCCGTCAAAAATATTCTTTACCGATTTTGTCTTTTCCTCGTAGTCCATAACCTCTCCTTTACAGCTCAAGCGTAAGAGTTCTGCCCGATTTTTCATATTGTCTGTACTTTATTCCGACCATATCGAACATCTTTTTTGACACAACTGTGCTGTCGCTCGACGCATATTTATCGGACAGATACACAATCTCCTTTATACCCGACTGTATGATTGCCTTTGCGCACTCGTTGCAGGGGAACAACGTTACATACACCTTTGCGCCCTCCAAAATACCCCTCGGACAGTTTAAGATTGCGTTCATTTCGGCGTGGCACACGTACATATATTTCGTGTTCACGGGATTTCCCTCACGCTCCCAGGGCATAAAATCATCATCACAACCGACCGGCATACCGTTATATCCGAGCGACAGGATTTTATTTTCATCGTTCACAATGCAAGCGCCCACCTGTGTGTTGTTGTCCTTGCTGCGTTCGGCACTGAGCATGGCGATACCCATAAAATATTCGTCCCAGCTTATATAGTCCTGTCTTTTCATATTATATCCTTTCCCTCACTTCACGCCTATATCCGTTCTGTGAAATTCGTCCGTAAACGAAATCTTTTCCACGCCGTTATATGCTTTCGCTATTGCGTCGTCAAGCGTTTTTGCCGTTGCGGTAACGCCCAGAACACGTCCGCCGTTTGTAAGCACCTTTTCACCGTCAAGCTTTGTGCCGGCATGGAACACGGTAATGCCGCCAACAGCCTCCGCCTCCGCAATGCCGCTTATTTCATAGCCTTTTTTATAGCTTACGGGGTATCCGCCCGACGCCATAACAACGCACACTGCGGCGTTATCCTCCCATTCGATGTTTATACTGTCAAGCTTTTCGTCTATGACCGCTTCCATAATATCTGCAAGGTCGGTTTTTAATCTCGGCAGTACCACCTGTGTTTCGGGGTCGCCGAAACGGCAGTTGTATTCTATTACCTTTACGCCTTTTTCGGTCATCATAAGTCCGAAATACAGCACGCCCTTGAACGGTCTGCCCTCTGCCGACATTGCCTTGATTGTAGGCAGGAAAATATTTTTCATACATTCCTCCGCCTTTGCCTCATCATATAATCTGCTCGGCGAGAATGTTCCCATTCCGCCGGTGTTCGGGCCTTTGTCATGGTCATACGCACGCTTATGGTCCTGTGCGGAAACCATAGGCTTTACCGTTTTGCCGTCCGTAAACGCCAGCACGGACACCTCGGGGCCTGTGAGAAATTCTTCTATTACAACCCTGTTTCCGCTTTCGCCGAACTTTTTATCGTCCATTATTTCCCTTATGCCGTCAACTGCCTCCTGCTCGTTCTGCGCTATTATAACGCCTTTGCCAAGAGCCAGTCCCTCCGCTTTTATAACGGTCGGGAACGTGCCTTTTTTAACGTATTCGATTGCCGATTTGCTGTCGGTAAACACTTCATAGCCGGCTGTCGGAATACCGTATTTTTTCATCAGCTCTTTTGAGAAAACCTTACTGCCCTCTATTATTGCCGCATTTTTTCTCGGACCGAAAGCACGTATGCCCTCTTTTTCGAGTGCGTCAACCATTCCGAGAACGAGCGGATCGTCGGGAGCGACAACCGCCAAATCTATTTCCTTTTCCTTTGCGAATTTTACAATGCCTTCAATGTCCGTTGCCGATATATCAACGCATTCGGCAAGTGCGGCTATACCGCCGTTTCCCGGTGCGCAGTAGATTTTTTCCACCTTTGGCGACTGCGAAATTTTCCATACTATGGTATGCTCTCTGCCTCCGCCTCCGACTACCAATATTTTCATTTGCTTATCCCCCTCAATGATGGAACAGGCGTATTCCCGTAAACGCCATTGCCATACCGTATTTATTGCACGTTTCTATAACGTTGTCATCTCTTACCGAGCCGCCCGGCTGTGCTATGTATTTCACACCGCTCTTATGCGCACGCTCCACATTGTCGCCGAACGGGAAAAAAGCGTCCGAACCGAGAGAAACGTCCGTATTTTTGCTTATCCATTCTTTCTTTTCCTCCGCTGTGAGGACATCGGGCTTTACCTTGAATATTTTCTGCCATGCGCCGTCCGCAAGAACATCGTCGTGTTCATCGCTTATGTACACATCTATTGCATTGTCACGGTCGGCACGGCGGATACCGTCGACAAACTCAAGTCCCAGCACTTTAGGGCACTGTCTTAACCACCATATATCCGCTTTGTTTCCTGCAAGGCGTGTGCAGTGTATTCTCGACTGCTGTCCCGCACCTATGCCGATTGCCTGTCCGTCCTTGACATAACACACGCTGTTAGACTGCGTGTATTTAAGCACTATCAGAGAAATCAGCAAATCTCTTTTTGCGTCCTCGGAAATGGATTTATTGTCGGTAACAATGTTTTCCAAAAGCTTTTCGTTTATATCAAGCTCGTTGCGTCCCTGCTCGAAAGTCACGCCGTAAACCTGCTTTCTTTCTATGGGAGCGGGCGTATAGTTTTCATCTATTTTCAAAACGCAGTAATTTCCCTTTTTCTTCTGCTTTAAGATTTCGAGCGCCTCCTCCGAATAAGACGGAGCTATTATGCCGTCCGAAACCTCTTTTTTGATAAGGAGCGCCGTTGCCTTGTCGCACTCGTCCGACAGGGCGATAAAATCGCCGAACGAGGACATTCTGTCCGCACCTCTCGCACGTGCATACGCACAGGCGAGCGGAGAAAGCTCCGTATCGTCCGTGAAGTAAATCTTTTTGAGCGTATCGGAAAGCGGCAGACCCACAGCCGCACCTGCCGGAGATACGTGCTTAAAGGACGTTGCCGCCGGCAATCCTGTTGCTTTTTTCAGCTCTTTCACAAGCTGATAGCCGTTTAATGCGTCAAGAAGATTTATATATCCCGGTCTGCCGCAGACTACCTCTATAGGCAGTCCGCCGCCGTTTTCCATAAAAACTCTCGACGGCTTCTGATTTGGATTGCAACCGTATTTTAACTGCATTTCATTCATTATAATCCTCCTATCCTCCGCCGTACGGCGGTATGGAATGCGCAGACAAATTGCCTTCTTGAGGGGTGACGGCGTATATGTATACTCCGAACCCCGAAAGGAGGTAAGATGCGCAGCACATTTTTGTTAGTTGTTTTTATTGATTATTCTTGTGTCGGTCTTTCCTGTTTCAAGGTCAATGTATCTGACAAACAGCGACACCTTATTTTCCTCGTTAAGCGCTCTCCACAAGCCGTCCGTGAAATCGTCAATTGAGCCGTCTATGCCTACGGTTACCGGCTCTCCCTCAAATGACGGCAGAGGATTTCCATCGCCCATATACGTATGGATAAAACGTCCCTCTCCGCACTTGGGATTTTTGTATGAAAATGTGTATCTGAGGCACGAGGACGGGTCGCCGTTATCGCTTTTTAAAATCGACATTGCATAATTAAATCCGCCGTCGGAGGTTTTTATTATTCCCGATATTCTCGGCGTGTAGTTCGGTGCATCGTCCTCAAATTCCCTTGTGCGCAGTGACTGCTCAAAGGTCATCTGCTGATTCATAAGCTCGTATATCGTGTCGGTCTGATCGCCGTTTGTGACTATGGTTTTGTTTCCGAGCACTCTTACCGGAGCATATATTATAAGATGCGGATCGGTAAGCTTTGACGGGTCAAACGCCTGTGTGCGTATGCCGTCGCCGTCCTCGACAAATACACGGTTACGGCTGTTTTCGCTTCTGCCCATTATAAAATATGCGCTCACAGCCGATTTGCCGTCCGCAGACTTGCCGATTATTATCCCACGTCCGGGGTAAGCGTTTGCCTTTAAAATATCATACACGTTTTGTTTTTTCATATTAATCTCCTTATACAACCACCGTGTGAAAAATGTGCAAGCATATTTTTCACGTTATTTTATTTTTCCGCTGCATACTAATTCCACCGCCTCGGGAAGTATCTTCCATTCAGCCTCCTCCATAACACGCTTTTGCAGTGTTTCGGGCGTATCGTTTTCGTTTATATACACCGCCTTTTGCAGAATTATGCGTCCGCCGTCCGTAACCTCGTTTACGAAATGCACCGTTGCGCCCGTAACCTTTACGCCGTAATCGAGCGCCGCCTGATGTACCTTAAGTCCGTAAAATCCGTCACCGCAAAACGACGGTATAAGCGACGGGTGTATGTTTATTATTCTGTCCTTATATTCCTCGAGAAATTCGCCCTCAAGTATTGCCAGAAAGCCTGCAAGAACAATTATATCCACCTGCTTTTCACGCATATATGCGCACAGCGCCGCATTAAATTCACGGCTGCCGCCGCATTCCTTTTTTGTGATTACTTTTGCGTCTATCCCGGCGTTTTTTGCTCTTTCAAGAGCAAAAACGCCCTCTTTATTGCTCACAACGGTTACTATTTCGCCGCTTTTTATTATACCGCATTTTTGTGCGTCTATGAGCGCCTGTAAGTTTGTGCCGCCGCCCGACACAAGCACGCCTATTCTTTTCATAAAGTCCTCCCGTGCCGCAGATTTTTACACAATCTCCACTGTTTTATCGCCTTGCTCCAGCTTTCCTATTATATACGCCTTTTCTCCGGCGCTTTCAAGGCATTTTACGGCTGCGTCCGCCCTGTCGGCGTCAACGGCGACAATCATTCCGATACCCATATTAAAGGTATTGTACATATCATGCTCCGAAACGTTTCCGAGCTTTTGGAGCATATTGAAAATCGGTAGAATATCCCATGTGCCTTTTTCAATAACCGCCTTTACGCCGTCGGATAACATTCTCGGCACATTTTCGATAAATCCGCCGCCCGTTATATGCGAAACCGTGTTTATGCCGACCTCGTCGATAAGCTTTAAAAGCGGTTTTACATATATTTTTGTCGGTGTGAGGAGTGCCTCGCCGACAGTCGTGCCTAGTTCGGCGCTGTATTCTTTAAGTCTTTCCTCGGCGCCGTCCTCATTAAGCTTGAAAAGCTTGCGCACAAGCGAGTATCCGTTTGAATGTATACCGCTCGAGCCTATTCCGACAAGCACATCGCCGGGTTTGGCGTTTTTGCCGTCCGTTATTTTGTCCTTTTCCACTATTCCCACGCTGAAGCCTGCCAGATCGTACTCGTTTATCGGATAAAATCCCGGCATCTCCGCCGTTTCGCCGCCTACGAGCGCACAGCCTGCCTTAACACAGCCGTCCGCAACGCCTTTTACAATCTCCGCAATTTTTTCGGGAACGTTTTTGCCGACCGCAAGGTAATCAAGGAAGAAAATCGGCTTTGCGCCCGAACATGCAACGTCATTTACGCACATTGCAACGCAGTCCTGACCGATTGTATCGTGCTTGTCCATCAAAAACGCTACCTTAAGCTTTGTTCCCACTCCGTCCGTTCCGCTTACAAGCACGGGATTTTTGTAGTCCTTTGATATTTCAAATAAGCCGCCGAAACCGCCTATTCCGCCCAGAACTCCCTCTATTGACGTTCTTTTTACATCGTCCTTTATAAGTCTTACCGACTCGTATCCTGCCTCGACATCTACGCCGGCTGATTTATACGCATTTTCGCTCATTGTTGTTCTCCTTATATAAACTCTACCGCTTCTTTGACTTTTTCGTTCTTTTTGGCAACTCCGTCCGCCATTTTTATGCGGCTTTCACGGAGCATATCCTTAATATAATCATATTTTATCGACATCATCTGCGCAGCTAAAATTGCAGCGTTTGTTCCATTGTCGATGCCGACCGTTGCCACGGGTATGCCCGGGGGCATCTGCACCGTTGCAAGAAGGGCGTCCATACCCTCCAGGGTTGATTTTATGGGTATTCCTATAACCGGCACTACCGTATATGCGGCGATAACTCCGCCCAGATGCGCCGCCATTCCCGCCGCACATATTATAACCTCGATACCGTTCTTTTCCGCATTTTTTGCAAATTCCGCCGCTTTGTCGGGCGTTCTGTGAGCCGATATGACGTTTACGTCTACATCGATTTTAAATTCTTTCAGCTTTGCCACACAGCTGCGAAGCTTTTCAAAATCCGAATCCGACCCCATTATGAGCGCTGCTTTAGGTGTTTGCACTGCCATCATTCCTTTCATATTTAAACTCTGATTTAATAGTATCAAAAATAGCGTCCGTTGTCAATATCTGTACTTTTTTAACGGCATATTAAACAAACCCCAAAGCGCATTAAAGCGTCCGCTTAGGTTAAAAAAACAGAGCCTGCCGTCAGAAATGATTTAAACTTGAGGTTAGTACCTCAAACTCCCAATAACAAAGAATACAAACCGCAAGCGGTTTGTATTCTTTATTTTTTCAGTATATCGGTATTATAAGCTCATCTCCGCAGTTTATGGATGTATCGGTCAGATGATTAAGGCGCATTATATCGTCAACCACCCTGCGCACGTCCTTACTGCGTGTATTGTTTTCGTTTGCAATATCCCACAGGGTGTCGCCGTATGAAACGGTCAGAACATATGTTTCCGCCTCTTTTGACGCCGACGCACTGCAAAACACGCCGAACAGCACCGCTGTAAGCGCCGTTACGGCGACAAACAGGGTAAACCTTGTTTTATTCACTATCTTTGTACGTTTTTTTGACCTTTTCATACTATCACCCCAAATAACGAATTTTTGTTTGTGTAAATAATATACCACAACATATGTTCGTTGTCAAGAGTTTTTCGAAAATTTGTTTGCTTTTTTTGTAACCTCATCTCTGCCGGAGAAATACTTAAGACCGAAATCCTCTTTTCAGAATATGAAGGACGAGGCTGAAGATATTTGCTATGATGCAAAGCAGGAAGCGGAAAAAGACTGATTTCAAGGAAGTGATTGACCGTGAAATGCAAAATAGTATATGATTCTCCCGGACGTTTGAGAGTCAGATGCGGTCAGGACGTATTTTCAAAGCTGCAGGAAACAAGTATTGAAAAGTTTTGTGCGGTTTTGAGGGCATAATCTCGGCAAAAGCATCGTATGCAAACGGGGGTATTCTTATTACATACAGCGGCAGTATAAAATACGATTTGCTCCGCAAAATAAACGGCATTAACGCAAAGGAGCTTGACAGCGCACCGCTTACCCTGATACAGGAAACAGATGCGGAGTTTAAGCGTGACCTTATAAAAATACTGGTTAAACGTGCGGTTATGAAACCGTTTTTAAATCCGGAAGAAGAAAAATAAAAGTAAACCCCGACGGCGTACGCCGTCGGGGTTTGTTCTTATTTACCGGACATTATTTCTTTCAATCTCTTGACAAATCTCGAATACTTGCCTGTAACGGGTTTTGAAAAATCCGCTCCGAGTTTTTCCAGTTCCTCGAACAGTTTTTTCGGCATTTCCTTTTGATACTCCACTTCAAGCTCATAATCGGAACGGTCAAGGTATATGCTTTTGTCAAGGCATATTTCCGTGTATTTATCCCACATAAAGCTGTGTCGGAGCGTGGTAAGAGCGCCGATTTTTTTGAGCGCACCCGTTTCAACGCCCGTTATTTCACGTGCTTTTTGTGCGTCTATAACATCGGGCGCACCATCCGAGTCAAACTCCAGCTCCTCGCTTATGTGCAATGCGCTTTCCTCGTTTTTGTGGCGCTTGACCTGTATTTTGTATACGCCGTCCTTTTCACGGATACGAACCGTTATTCTGTTTTTTGCAAGAATGTCCGTTTCAGCAGCGTAATAATTGTTGGTCTGATTTTTAACGCTGTCCCATTCGTATGCGTCCTCTGTTCTTTTGTAAGTTTCCTCGTCTATAAGACATTTGTATTCTGTTTCGGTCATTGTGATTTCTCCGTTTTTTACTATTTTACCGCAATTAATAAAAGATTATGCTCACCGCCGCACACTTATCCCTCAAATTCTGCACAAAAGAGAAGCGAGCAGATCGCCCGATGTTTGTCCGACGGCGTATGCAGATACTCCAAGGGCAGACAGAGGGAGGAGATGCGACGCTTATCTTTTGCGTGGTCAGATAAAGGAATTATGATCGGGATTGTATTTATATCCTATTTGGGAAAGCTTTTGCGTGATTTGTGCCGGGTCAAGCTCCATATCGGAGCAAAGCTCGTCAAATGACGAATAGCTGTCACGCAGTTTTGTGTTTATATAGCTTAAAAGTATTGCGGGGTCATTGGGGATATTCATATTATTTCCTTTCCGTTTGCCTGTCGGCAGACAGGCTCAAAGGGGCGCATTACAGCGCCCCTTTGGTAATTTTTTTATTTAATTTCAAATGTTTTTGCAATAGAGCCTTCGTTGCTTTCCGAATTAAACGCCTTTACGGTAACGTTTACCGCCGTTTTATCGTCCGAGAGAGCATATGCGCGCTGAACGGTTATTTTTTCGCCCTTCTTAACCATCTGCGCAACCGACGCAATATCGTAACCCTCAACCTCGTTCAGATTTACGGGGCGCAAGTCCGCTCCGTCCTGTTCGATTGTAACGGTCATCGCTCCGGCGAAATTCGCCTCCTGCGAGGTATTGTTCTTAAAATCAAACGAAACAATCACAACTTTTTCATCATTATAGTCTATAACCTTTGCCTTGTCTATTCCGACCTCGTACTTGCCGATAGCTCCGCTTTCCTTAACGCCGTTTGACGGTGCGGCGGTCAGCTCATCGCCCGAAATCTTGTTCATATCAACGTTTTCGGTGGCGTTTACGCCGTAATCCGTAACGGGATCACCCGTCTTTTTGTCCTTTTTTCCGCAGCCTGCGGCAGTTACTGCAATCGCAAGCGCAGCCGTTATCAATAAAATCTTTTTCATAATCAAAATCATTCCTTTCTATGTTATACTACCACACCGACGCCAAAAAATCAAGCAAATCCGACAAAATTCATATATATTTCATATATTGACATAACACACGAACAGTTTTATAATATAATTATATTGTACACAGAAAGGATTTTTTTATGAAGGCTATTATATTTGACCTTGACGGAACTTTAACGGACACTCTTACCGCTTTGGCGCATTTCGGGAATATTGCGCTTACCGCAAACGGTTTTGAGCCGATTGAAAAGGACAAATACAAATATCTTGTCGGAAACGGCAGAAATGTTCTTATTCATCGTATGCTGGCGTATTTCAACGCCGATACGGAGGAGAATTATGAGAAAGTGGGCGCCGTGTATGACGAGCATTACGAAGCCGACCCTATGTACAAGACGGACGCATATGACGGGATAAAGGACGCACTGCGCACGCTTAAAGAGCGTGGGATAAAGCTTGCGGTATGCACAAACAAGCCCGACAACGTTGCACAGGACGTTATAAAGCTGGTTTTCGGCGAGGGAACGTTTGATTTCGTATGCGGAGTATATGAGGGAAGTCTCCCCAAACCCGATCCGTCACGTGCGCTTTTGATTGCCGAAAAGCTCGGCGTAACGCCCGATGAGTGCATATTTACGGGCGACACCTATGTGGATATGGAAACCGCCAAAAATGCCGGTATGACGCCTTTGGGCGTATTGTGGGGATTTCGTGACCGCAAGGAGCTTGAGGAAGCAGGAGCGAAATATATAATTTCCTCGCCCGACGAATATATAAACTACATTTAACGGAGGAATTTTGTAAATGAGAGCAAGCGGTATACTTCTTCATATTTCATCACTGCCGTCAAACTACGGCATAGGCACTGTCGGCAAGGCGGCATATGAATTTGTCGATTTTTTAAAAAGCGCAAAGCAGACATACTGGCAAATTCTGCCCATAGGTCCGACAAGCTGCGGCGACTCGCCGTACCAGTCGTATTCCTCGCACGCAGGCAATCCGTACTTTATTGATTTGGATATGCTATGTGCCGAAAATCTGCTTGACAAAAGCGACTGCAGGGGTGCGGAGAAAGCGGAAAGCTATGTAGATTACGCCGCACTGTATGACAACAGGTTTGAAATTCTCAAAAAGGCATTTTTGAAATTTAAAAATACTGATTTGACCGCTTTTAACAGATTTCTTGACGAAAACGAACGCTGGATTTCAAACTACGGTCTGTTTATGGCAATGAAAGAGGAGTTTGGCGGAAAGCCATGGTATCTGTGGGACGAGGGGCTTAAAAAGCGTGACCCCCATTCGCTGTGGCTGTTCAAGTCCTCACACGAGGACGAGGTTATGTTCTGGGAATTTGTGCAGTTCAAGTTCTTTGAGCAATGGTCAAAGCTGAAAGCATATGCAAACGAGAACGGAATAAAAATTATTGGCGACATACCGATTTATGTTTCTCCCGACAGTGCGGACGTATGGGTGTATCCCGATTTGTTCGATTTGAGCGCCGATTTGACACCGAACAAGGTTGCAGGCTGTCCGCCGGACGGATATTCGCCTGACGGTCAGCTTTGGGGAAACCCGATTTACAACTGGGCAAGACACAAGGAAACTGGATATGACTGGTGGCTTGACAGGCTCGGCGCATCGTTTGAATTTTTTGACGTTGTGAGAATAGACCATTTCAGAGGTTTTGACGAATTTTACACCATTCCGTACGGTGACAAAACCGCCGTAAACGGAAAATGGGAAAAAGGACCCGGGATTGAATTTTTCGAGTATGTAAAATCAAAGCTCGGAGATTTGCCGATAATTGCGGAGGATTTGGGATTTTTAACGCCGACCGTGCTTGAAATGCTTGAAAAATCGGGTTTTCCGGGAATGAAAGTGCTTGAATTTGCTTTCGATTCCACGCCCGACAACATATATCTGCCGCACAATTACGACAAAAACTGCGCCGTATACATAGGCACTCACGATAACAATACGCTCCTCGGCTGGGCGGAGTCGGCAGACGAAAAAACGCTTGAATACTGCCGAAAGTATCTGCGGATACCGAAAAATGCCGATTTCTCACGTGAATTTATCAAAGCGGCATTTGCCTGCGTGGGAGACACGGTTATAATACAGATGCAGGATTATTTGAAGCTCGGCGGCGAGGCACGTATGAACACGCCCTCCACCGCTTTCGGAAACTGGCGCTGGCGTGCGCCGAAAAGCGCATTTACAAAAAAGCTTGCAAAGGAAATTGCGGAGATAACGGAAACATACGGCAGAGCAAATGTCAGAACCGTAAAAGAATAAGCAAGTAATAGTTTGCTGTAAAAGTTTATTTCTCAGCAAAAAACCGAACCGTTTGGAGTAGACTCCGCAGTTCGGTTTTTTTCATGCATTTTCGGCAGGAGCAAGCCCCTGCCCTACAGCGTGCGGTTTTATTTAGGGACGATGTGAGCATCGTCCCCTACCGCATATTGTAATCGTTGTAAGCACAATTTATATCTTCAGCTTACTTTCTTTACTTCCTTAATTACGCCCGACGTTTTGCAATACTGCGAATACAAATCAACGTGCTTTCCTACCGAAAGCTCGGTCGAGTCTGCCATAATGTACACATTATCGGACTCCTTGCCCTGCGCTTCTATTGTAACATAGCAGGTGGTTCTTTCGGGGAGGTATGCCTCGATGATTTTTCCGTCTGCGGTTTCTTTTGTTTCGTGTGCGTCCTCTATCTGAACGTCTTTTATTTTTCCGAGTACCTTATCCGAATGTTTATCGGTTATGTTTCCGCCTTTTTTCAAAGCGTCTGCGGTATATGTTCGCACGTTCTGCACTTTTATAACGTATTCAAACGTTTCGTTTGACTTAATTGCTGTTGTAAGGCGGCTGCCGTATCTTACGCATATGCCGGCTATCACCGCTATAACAAGCACGATTGCCGCAATGTCCACTATACTCACTTTTCCGCCGATTTTTCCGTTTTTATCAAGTATCATTGCTTATTCCTCCTCGTTTATCGTTATAATATAGCCTGTAGCCGCATAGCCTTTGCCCTGTACGGGTATTTCCGTGCCAACCTTTATAGCCGTATCGCCCGTTTTTATAGCCGTATCCGACGAAGTACAATCTGCCTCTATGGTAACGTAAACGTCTACCTTGTTTTCGACAGGCTCCATCGAGTATGTGCCGTTTATGCTGTTGTACGCCTGCTTTTTAGCCTGTTCTACTTTGACGTCCTTTACAACGCCGCCGTCTTTTTCGGTGAAGCTTATTGTTACGTTGTCGCCGACCTTTACAGCGTCGCCGTATTCAGGCTCTTTTTCGCTCATAAGCACTGTAAACTCTACCTTCTCATTGTCCGTTTTTTTGAAAAACTTCGGACCCAAAACATATGCCGCCGCCGCGACAACCGCCGCAACAACAATTACGATAAGCGTATCAATCGCCGTCCATTTGTACTTTCTCTCCATTTTTATAACCGTTCCTTTCCTATTATTTTTATATATAAATCCTCGGTATTTTTCGTCATTGCCTTTGCTGTAAATGTTTCATTGAAGATTTTTACCGCACCGTCGGACATTTTTTTATAGCACTCGCTGTCCGTAAGAAGCTTTTTTATTCCCTCCGCAAGAGCATGGGAATTTTTCTTCGGCACAACCAAGCCGTTTTTGCCGTTTTTTATAACGCCCGGATTTCCTCCGAAATCCGATACGACCGCCGGTATACCTATGCTCATACCCTCAAGCAGTGCAAGGCTTGTCGCCTCGGTGCCGTATGACGCATTCGCCTGAATGTCGGTTATGTTCATAAGCTTGTCAACATCGCTTATAAAGCCTGTAAATATGACGTTTTCGCAAAGTCCGAGAGATTTTACTTTTTCCTTTAGCGTGTTCTCGTAAGATCCTGTGCCGGCTATGAAAAACTTTACGTTCGGGACGGTTTTTAAAATTTCGTCCGCCGCCTCGATAAAGTACATATGCCCTTTTATGTCCTCAAGCCTTGCGACTATCGAAACGACCTTTTCGCCGTTCTTTACGCCGAAACGCTCACGTATTTTTTCCGTATCGCCGACACGTTCAAGTCCGTCGACGCCGTTTAATATAACGGTTATTTTTTTCTCGTCCACACCCGTATCGGTGAGGTTTTCCTTTGCCGCCTCAGCAACGGCGATTATCCCGTCCGCAAGGCGGTTATTGACAAAGCCGTTTATCTTTTTGCCCAAGCCTTTTGAAATTTTCTTTGACGGCGGAAAAACGCTGTGGCGTGTGTACACGATTTTTGCGCCGGCACGCTTTGCGGCAATCCTTGCCGACATACTTGCGTGCGTATGCACAAGGTCGGGTTTTTCACGCTTGAATATCTGCGTAAGCTCCTTTACCGCTCCGAAATCAAGCGATTTATCAGCAATTCCGTCAACCTCAATCACCTCAATACCAAGCTTTTCGATATGCGGTTTTAAAAGGCTGTTTTTCGGGAGTACCGTCTTTACCTCAAACTTATCGTAATCGAAATTTTCGAGCAAGGTGAGCAGACATTTTCCCGCTCCGCCGATATTTGTATCGGACGAAACTTCAATTATTTTCATTTTCATTCCGTTTCCTCCCCGACCGATGATTTAAGCGCCATACCCATTGCAAGCACCATAAAGAACACAGCCATTACACGGTAATTATAGAAGGTATAGTCAAACATACTCTGCGCCAGGAATGCTGCGACTCCGCACGAAAGCGCAAGCGCCGACGTGCTTATGCGGCTTTTTCTCTCGCCCGTTGTGTGCAGTGTATGCATTTTCATAAAGAACACAACGGAAAGAGCGATAAATACCGCCAAACCGCCTATTCCGCTTTCGACAATCATCTGCAAAAACGTGTTGTGCGAATGGGGCGCAACGACGGCGTTATACATAAAGAACGGATAAACGTGATGGAAAGCGTCCTCGCCCATTCCGATACCGCCGAGCCAGAAATTCTTTATAAGACCTATCGTTCCGAGCCATATATACACACGATACGAGGTGGAACTGTCTTTCATATTTCCCACGCTCGCAAACCTCTCAATTACCGACGCCGGTAAAAACATAGGCGCTAAGAGGAGTAAAAACGGGAAGAATGCCCACCACTTGCCCTCATAGAACGTTACAAACAGCGCCGCCGCAAGGATAAAGCCTATCCAGCAGCCGCGTGACTGCGTAAGTACAAGACACAGCACCGTTACGAGGAACATTGCGATATACGCCCATTTTGACACTCTCCGCCACCTGTCTTTCAGTGCGAAAATTGCCGTTACGGGGATTACCAAAAGCAGATATTCGCCGAGAACGTTCGGGTTTGCAAGAGTTGAATACACTCGTGTTACGTTGCTTTCAAACATTTCCTCATCTATCCACGTATCCGCCGTTGCCCAGCCGAACACGTACTGCATAACTCCGTACAATGCGACAAGTGCGCCCGAAATTGCAAACATTTTTAAAAGCGCATACGCATGATCCCTTGTTTTCACGGTGTTTACAATCACAAAGTAAAATCCTGCAAAAACGGCGTACATAAGCCATACTTTAAGGCTTGAACCTCTCGCAAACGAGAACAGGCACGAAACCAAAAGCACCGCCAAAAACAGCATCACCGCCACGCCCATACCGTCAAAGCGCCACTTGAAATTCTCCTCGGCAAATGAGTGAAGAACAAGCGACAAAAACGTCCATATGCAAAGTCCGGCAAGAATCATTGTCGGGACAAACGGTGCGGCAAACACCGCCGCAAACACGCCCGTTATGGGGTATGAAAGCACCAGAAGCAATCCGAATATACCGAACGGAACAGCCGCACCGTAAAGCGGACTGACGCTCATTACCGCCGCCGAAACCGCTCCGACCAGTGCTGCAATAACCAATCTCGGTATGCCTTTTACGGCATTTTCGTCAAAGAAATCGAACTTCAGCTTTCTAAATCCCATTGCGCATTTTACAAACTCCGCAAGCTTGGACGGGTTTAAAAACCTCATTAAATCATAATTGACAAGCGAAATCAGCGCTCCGAAAACCGCTGCCGCAAGCGCCGCCTTTGACACTCCGCCCTTTAAAACCATATGCACCGCAGTGTACACCACGGACATACTCAAAAGCATTATTCCGAAAAAACGTGTGTTTATTGCACAGAAGTTTTCCGTGTACTCATATGCGGTACGGCAAATTACGCTCGTTTTTATGCGTTTGCGTAAAAACCCGCCCGTTTTTGAGCCGATAAACTCCAAAAAGGTGAACGGCAGACGGAGTATGCGTCCCGTAACGCTTTTTGCCGCCGAACCGCTGCGCTTGTCACTGCCGACGGCACGGACTATGCGGCTGTTTTTCCACGAACGTGAAAAAGCAGTATATATTTTGTCGATGACAGCATATATTCCGCTCGCCTTAAAGCACCTTGCAAATGCTCTGCCGAATGACGCAAGTGCCGTTAAAATCAGACTGTTCATTTTAAAATCCTTTCCGCCACCTTATAGCGGCATATATTATAGTGTGAAAATCACACAAGCAGATTGCCTCCTTGAAGGGCGACGGCGTATGTGTATACTCCGAGCCTTGAAAGGAGGCGAGATGCGCCGTGTATTTTTACATCATCACTTTACGTGGAAAAGACACAAGCAAATTGCCTTCTTGAAAGGCGACGGCGTATGTGTATACTCCGAGCCTTGAAAGGAGGTGAGATGCGCCGTGTATTTTTCACGCTCTGTTTTTGTGAATGATTTTTTGTATTTCCTCTACTCTTAAAATCAATACCATTATGCCGTAGATTATCACTCCCGACGCACCGCACACGGCGCACAGGGCAATGTTTCCGATAAATCCCGTAAGTACGGGGCTTAAAAGCCTGTACAGCGCAAACACCGCCGCCGCCATTACAAGCACCGCAAGCACAATCTTGAAAACGCCCGAAAAATCGCTTTTGCGCATCATATCGGGATGTTTTTTTGCAAGGCAAGCGCCGTTTAAAACGGCGTTGCATATGCTTCCGCCTGCCGCCGCAAGCGCAAGTCCGTTAATGTGCAGAAAGTTAAACAGCACGTATGCAAGCACAATATTAAACACCATACTGATTATCGAATTTATCATCGGCGTGCGGCTGTCCTGCATGGAGAAAAACGTTTTCGATAAAATTTCGTTTACCGCAAGTCCGAACATTCCCACCGAGTAACAGCTAAGCGCCCCCGATACCGCCACCGCCTGCTCCGCCGTGAATTTGCCGTGCTCGTAAATTATACTCGTTACGGGGCGCGCGAGTATCATAAACCCCGCCATAAGCGGCAGTATGATAAGCGCTATGCCCTTTATTGACGTCATTACAAGCGTGTGCGCCTCCTCTTTGTCCTCCGAGGCGTTCGCCTTTGAAAGCTTGGGGAATATCAGATTGGTTACAACGAACGAGAACACTCCCGTTACTATTATATACAGTCTGTTTGCATATTCCAGTGCGGAATATGCGCCATCAATTCCCGAGGCAAGCCTTGAATTTATTATCGTATACAGAGGCTGTACCCATGTGCTTATAAGCATAGGACCCGCAAGCAGAAGCGCTTGTTTTATATGCTTATCCCGAAGTCTGAAATCGGGTTTATACCTATACTTGAATTTCACAAGCGACGGTATCTGCACCGCCACCTGCAGCGACCACGCAATTACCATTGTGACCGCAAGTCCCGTTACGCCGAATTTTTTGCCGAACAGGACAAAATAAATTATTATCGCAAGGTTTGAAACAAGGCTTATGATAGACGGCACGTTATACTCGCCGAACGACTGTAAAAGTCCCACAAACGAAAACGCCAGTCCCGTAAATATTATCATCGGGAACATTATCGACGTAAGCTGTACCGTAAGGGCGTGCTTGTCGCCCGTATAATTGGGTGCGATCATATTCACGAGCGGATCGGCAAATATTATGCCGAAAAGCGAAATTATGACCGTTATCATAAGTATCATTGTGACAAACTTGTTTGCAAATTTTACTGCGCTGTCCTTATCCTCTTTTGTTATAACATCGTTAAAAACGGGGATAAACGTTGCGCTTATAACACCGCCGACCACCATATCGAAAAGCGTTGTCGGCAGTTTTGACGCCGCCATAAATGCGTCCGCCTGCATACCCGTGGCAAAAAAAGCGGCGATAAGAGAATCCCTGACAAGTCCCAGCACCTTTGCGGCAAGCGTTGCCGCCGCCATAAAGCCTGCCGTGAGAAGCATTCTCTTTCCTGTGGTTTCCTTATTCAAAAAATTATCCTCCTCACACCGATTGCTCGTACAGCTCAATCGCAAGCGAGCCGTTCTTCTCCGAAAGCTCCTTTAAGTGCTTGCAGTAGTCTTTAAGCTCGTCCTTTATGCTGTCATAATCGGTTACACATTGATCCACCATTGCAATAAGCTTTTTCGCATCAAGCTTTCGCACGTCAAGATACAAATTCTGATGCGTATATTCCATAAAGCTTACTATCTTCGGGTCATACGCAAGTCCTATCAGCGGAACGCCCTCGGCGGCGCTGTATATAAGGCTGTGCAGTCTCATTCCTATGCAAAGGTCAAGACTTTTGAAAATGCTCGTCATTTCCTCCACACTGCACCGTCCGCCGATAACGGACGCTTTCGATTTCATTCTGCGCATTATGCTTTCGGAAATCGGAGTATCCTTTTCACGCTGCATGGGGATAAACACGGTGTAAAAACCGTACTTTTCGCAAACAGTATCACACGCCTTTGCAATTGCCTCCTCAAACCCACGGCAGTTATCCGACCATTTTCTGACCGACACTCCCAGAACACGCACTCCCTCGGGAACGCCTGCGGCTTTCATAAGCGCACGTCCACTTTCTTCATCGGCGCAGTCAAGCCCGAATACGGGGTCTGCCGTTACGATTATTTCAGGCTCTGTTACGCCTATTTTTCGGAGTGTTTCCTCCGAGTCCTTATCTCGCAGTGTGATAAGATTTACCCGGTTCAAAAGCTTTCGTGTTATATCTATATTAAATTCACGCTTAAGCGGCCCTACGCCGTTTGAGTAGAGCATTACCTTCATATTGCGGTTAAGCGCCATTTTTATTATCGCAAGGTAATACAAAAGCGATTTTGTGCTTGTGCCGTCCTGTATAAGCGTACCTCCGCCCGAAATGAGCATTTCCGCATTCTTCATATGCTTTGAAATCTTCAAAAGATTAAGGCGGTTTATTGCCTTTACACGGTAAAGCTTTTCTGTTTCCTTGGGATTTGCGCTCAAAACAACTATATTGGGACTTTCCTTATGCGTTTTTAAGTCCTTGATTATCGCTTTTAAAAGAGCGTCGTCACCGCTGTTTTTAAAGCCGTAGTACCCCGAAATAAGTATTTCCTTTTTCTTTGCAAGCGCCCAGTCATAAACCCTTATGCTGTCCTGCGCCATTCGTGCAACGGAGTAATCGCGCTTTATAAGCTCACGTCCGTATTCGCCGAGGTGCTTTTGCTCCTCTGCGCTCATATGCACAAACTTTAAAATATCCTTATATATAAGCTCCGTACTCGACTGTTTACAGCCGCGGCAGCAGAAGTTCGTGTCTATGCCGACTCCCAGCACGCTTTCGTCAAACAAGCCTATATAGCCCTCGTTACCTGCGATTATGACCGCCTTTTCCGCCGCCATTGCCTCAAGCGCCGCACGGCTTACGCCCACGAACAAATCGCACACGCCGGCGAACTTGTTTATATCCGTTCTTGCTCCGGCAAGGCTTATGACTTTGCGCCCCGCTGACCTGTTTACGCTTTCGGTCTTTGCTTTTACCGTTTCAAAATCATCGCCGTCGCCGACAATGACTACCTTTAAATTCGGTATATCGGTAATCAGCTTGGGAACGGCGTCTATAAGCTGTTTTGCCGCAAGGCTTCGGGACTCGTCCATTCGGCTTACGTACGATATTACGAAATCATCTTCGCTGATCCCAAACTCCGCACGTATATCAGAGCAGTCCGTATCGGGCGAAAATTTTTCCGTATCGATACCGTTTATCGTCACCTGTATATCGCCCGCGGGGATTTTGTAATTATCCATAAGATACGTCTTTATATCCTCCGACACGGCAACGCATTTCTCGCCCCAGTCGGTTATATATTTTAAGCCGTACTTGGTGGTAAAAACCCAATGCGCCGTTGTGACGAACGGGAATTTCATCTTTTTATGCAGACGTCCCAGTATGAATGACGGTATTCTCGCATGGGAATGTACTATATCTATTTTTTCGTCCTTAATTATTTTTTCAAGCATACGCTTGGCTTTTATAACATTAAGAGGATTTTTGTTCTGCAGAGGTACGGCATAATGCTTTATGCCTGCCGCCTCAAGCTCCTTTGTGTACACTCCGCCGTTTGACGTCACTATCGGATTATATCCTCTGCGCTTCAATTCCTTTGCAAGCTCGACAACGTGCGTTTCCGCACCGCCGATATTGAGCTGCATCAGCGAAAGAAGAATGTTTGTACCCTTTTCCAACACATTCACTCCTTTAATTTCTGTAATGTATGCACTCCGCTATATACTGCTCAACGGCGGTGCGCATATCTGCTTTTCCGAGTTTTATTTCATAATCTATCTCGGGAACACGCTTTACCATTCGCACAAGCGCCTCCTCCGAAAATCCCTTTGCGCTGTCGGCGTATTTGCCGGCTATAAACGGCGCAGTACCCATTGCCGAGGCAATCTCGCCCACACTTTTGCCGCTCATGGTTTTTGCCAAAAGCAGTTTTTCCGCCGACGAATTTACGAGATAAAGCATACCCATAGCGCTCTGATTTGATGTTCTTATACTGCCGGCAACCTCCATTGCCTTTGCGGCGTCGCCCGCCATAATGGCGTCCGTCAGGTCGAAAACCTGTACCTCGAGCGATTTTGACACAACCTTGTCTATATCGCTTTTCGTTATCTCCCCGTCACAGTATGCAAAAAGCTTGTCAAGCTCATTTTTCAGGCTGTTTATGCCCTTGTCGCACACATTGACAAAATACGCCGCCGTATCCTTGGAGATTTTTATTTTCGCATTGAGCGCCTGCTTGTTTACCCACGTGGTAAGGTCGGCATCGCTTTGGAACGCAAATTCCACCACCGTGCCGCTTTTTGCAAACGCCTTATACGTAACCGAGCGCTTGTCCACTTTCGTTTCGCAAAACACAACTACAGTGTCGTCGCTTACGTGCTTGAATTTGTTTTGCCAGAAGTTTTTCGTTTCCTCATTCGGACGGTTAAAAATCTCGCTGTCTTTTATTATTACAAGCTTTTTATCTGTCATCATGGGAAAGCTTTTCCATGCGTCATCATACGCCGAGAGCGGATTGTCCTTTCCCTCAAATTCCAGACGGTTAAAATCGGGAAATCCGCCGTCGGGCATAAGCGCTTTTATTTTTTCGACATAGAGCTCCTTTAAATAGTCCTCCTCGCCGAAAAACAAATACATCGGCTCAAGCCTGCCGTCTTTGACCGCACTTTTCAGCTTTAAAAGTGCGTCGTTTGTTTTTTTCTTATATGCCATATCGTTTACCTACTTAAAAGTATGTATTTTTATGTTTCCTTTTTTATCCGATATTATCCTTATATCACCGTTTATATCGGTGCGGAGTACCTGCGAATTACTTATCCTGTCAAGTGTTTCTTTGTTCGGGTGTCCGTAGGTGTTATCCTCACCCACGCTTATTACGGAGTATTCCGGCGACACTCGTTCGTAAAACTCCTCACAGGTAGACCGCTTTGACCCGTGGTGCGAAACCTTTAACACCTCCGCCCGAGGTACTTTATTTTTGCGGACAAGATTTTTCTCCGCTGTTTTTGTCATATCGCCCGTAAAAAGGCAGTTGAACTCCCCGTACGAAACGTTTATGAGAAGCGACGTATCGTTCTCTTCCTTGCTCATCTGCGTTTCCGTATCGGGGACGGTTATATCAAAAGTAAGTCCGTCGCCGAACGTTATTTTCGTATTTTCTTCTATATAATATATGTTGGTATTGTTTTCTTCCGCAAGCTGTTCCAATTCTTCACGCACCTCGCTTTCGGGAAGCGATAAGGGCAGAAACAGATTTTTAACTTCTAAATTTTCCACAGCTGCGGCTATGCCCTGTGCGTGGTCTTTATGATAGTGCGTCAAAAACGCCGCGTCTATCCTTGACGCCCCTATGGCGGTCAGGTACGGAACAAAAACTTTCTCTCCTATATTATATTCGGAATATTCCGCACTTCCTCCTCCGTCTATGAGGACATTTGCACCCATAAAGGTGTGTATAACTGCGGCGTCACCCTGTCCGACATTCACAAAATCGACTTCCGCCGTATCCCGTTTCAAAACAAAGCTTACGGCGCATATTGCCGCAAACACCGCCGTAGCCGACAGAAATATCCGATAGGGCTTTTCTCTGCCGTGCAATTTATACGCCAAAGCCGCCGTTGCAAATATGAAAGCCGCCAAAGCCGCTGAGGACGGAGTTTTTATAAACACCCTCGAACACGGGAGCTTATCTATTATTTTGGGGACAAGCATCAGTACGCTTGTCAGTGCGCTCATAATATGCCCTGCGGCATACGCCTTTCCCGTAAAAGCCAAAAGCCCCAAAAAGAACGGCGAAACAACAAGAACCGCCGCAACCGCCGGCAGAATAATCAGAGATGCGAATACCGAATACGGCGAAACGCTGTTGAAATAATACGCCGACAGCGGCAAAAGCCCTATCGTACATATAATCTGCATTATGATTATTCTTTTCGGCAATGTTTGTATTTTTAACAGCTTTACCGCCGGAGCGTAAAGCGCTTTGACCAGCACCGCACCCGAAACCGACATAACGTATCCCGAATTGAATACAAGCATCGGATTTAATGCCGCAGTAACGAGAATTGCCGCCGCAAACACGCTCGGATAATATACCCTTTTGAATATCCTCTCCGAGCCGAGCGCCGCCGCCCCGAACAGAAATCCTCTCAAAAATGACGGGTGGTCTGTATTTATCAGCGCATATAAAACAAAAAGTACGGCTGTGAAAATATCACGCCTGCTCTTTTTCACTATTGATGAAAACGCCCCGACAAAAATATTTATCAGCATTATATGCACATACGCCGGGTAAAACAGGCTCCTTACGGACGTTCTCGTAAGCAGACTGCTTGTTTCCTCGGAAAGAAAATGAAAGTTTCCGGCAAGCACCGCCTTGAGCGTTGCCGCTCTGTCGCCCGAATAGTATGTGTCTATAATCTGCGATACTTTGTTTCTTGCCGAATTTGCAAGATATGCGGCGGAAAAATGCTTTTTGCCGTCCGCATAAGTCTGAGAAATTTTTGCGGTTATACGTGCCGTTATTCCTTTTGCTTTATAATAGGTAACGGCATTGTATCCGCCCTCATTCATCTGCTCCTTTAACGGCTTCAGTGTTCCGTAAAGCAAAACCGAGTCGCCGAATTTATAGCTTTCCTTTGCCGAAACGATTATTTTCTCATTTACTTTTTCGTTGTTAATTTCCGTGGCGTTCAGTGTGTACTTCATCATATCGTACTGTTTGTAAGGTATATCGCATATGTATCCCTCAATGACCGTTTCCCGTCCGAGAAATTTTCCCGTGTCGTCGAATTCGGTAAGCGCCGCGGATTTGTATGCGGCTCCGCCCAGAACGAAGGATAATACGGCGAGCATAAGCATAAGCGGTATCTTCTTTTTAAAGATTGCTCTTATAAAAAGTATAACCGCCGCCGAGCCTGCAAACAGCAACATATTTATAACCCCGCAAAAATCGGATACAAAAATACCGATAATAAACGCCGCCGATATTATTCTTATATCCATTGCCGATTGCTCCGCTATTATGTTTTACACAGATTTAATTATATCAAACAATACATTACTTTTCAATATATAAATATGTACATATTGAAAACTTTAGGGACGTTTTTGTAACGTGTCTGTAACATTGGTTTTTTGAATTTTTTTAATTTTATAAGAATTTCACATTTATTATGTTTTACAGCTTGATATAAGTGTACAATATGCACTGAAAAAGGGGTATTTTCTTCCATAAATAACCATAAATATTTCTGTTGTGTTACAAAACAAATACAAAATTTTTAAAAAAAGGTTGACAAAAGATTACAAGGGGTGTATAATAACCTTTGTAATATTTTTGAAACAATTCAGCAAATAAAATGTAATTCGGGATTTGCCCGATTTACGAAATGTTTGGGAGGTTATTATTTATGAAGAACTTCAGACATTCAACCGCCGCAATTATAGCGGTTGTAATGATAAGTTCGCTTGCAACTGCTCAGTCGGCTGACATTAAGCGTTCAAAGTATATCGCTTCGGGCATAACGTCAAGCGCAGAGAGCAACAGCATTACTATTGAAAATAACAGCGATGAAAATTACAGCATAGAAGACGAACTTGAAAAACATCCGGAGGCGGCTGACAAGATTAATCTTGAAGCCGCATACGTTTCACTTACAAGCGGAACGTTAAACGTGAGAAAATCTCCGTCTACCGAGGCAGAGATTACGGGCGAGCTTAATGCCTGCGCAGAGGTTGCGGTTCTTGCAAGCTCGGAGGGCTGGTGCGAAATCTCGTACGACGGCGGAAAAACCGGATATGTAACGGCGTCCTCGCTTACACTTGACAAAGCAATCGCCGAATACAATGCAATGAACTTTGACAACTACAAAAAAGCGGTTGTTACCACATCGGGTGACGCTTTGAGAGTACGTTCCGAGGCTAACACAGAGTCATCTGTCATTACGGAGCTTGCAAACGGCACACAGGTCGTTGCATTATGGTCGGAGGGTAACTTTATAAGAGTTGCTTACGGCGATAATTACGATGAGGGATACGTTATAAACACTGCTCTTGAGCTTACGGGAGAATGGCTGCCGAAATCAACTGTCTCGGACAAGCAGGCTGCCGTAGCAAAGGAAAAGGCAGAAGCGGAAGCGGCGGCTGCGGCACAGGCTGCAAGATCGGCGGCGGCTTCGTCAAGCAAGATAAAGAGCAAAAACCTTTACGTTGATACCTACACACCGGCGGCGTCCTCGTCAAAGGGTCAGGCTATCGTAAACACCGCAATGAGATACCTCGGCGTTCCGTACGTATGGGGCGGCACTTCGCCGTCAGGCTTTGACTGTAGCGGTCTTGTACAGTACGTTTGCAGAAAGAACGGCATAAGCGTAAACCGTGTTGCCGCAGATCAGATAAGATGCGGAACACGTGTAAGCAAGAGCAATCTTGAGCCGGGCGACCTTGTGTTCTTCGGTCCGGGATCGATACACCACGTTGGTATTTATATCGGTAACGGTCAGATGATACACGCTCCACAGACGGGTGATGTCGTAAAGATTTCTTCAATCAACTCGTCATATTATACCGCTCAGTATGCAGGTGCGGCAAGAGTATATTAAATAATAAAAACAACCCCCCTGCGGAAAAATTCCGCAGAGGGGGTTTTGTTTTAGGGGATAGAAAAAAGTTTCGGAACGGACAAACTGAACCCGACGGCGTACAAAAGTACTCCGAGTGGTTCGGTTTGTTTTCAGTAAAAAATTATATTAAAATTCTACCAAAATAAGAATTTCCTGCTAAATTATTTCGCATTATAATTTTATTTTTGCGGTTCGTACTTTTTTTTAATCCCCTATTCCAATGTTGCTATATCGCTGCTTTCGGCTATACTGCTTATCCCGTACAGGAACAGCACCCTGTCATAGCCTTTCTCCTTTGCAAGCTCCGACACAGACTCGTGATAATACCGCAAATCAACCATATCCACTTCGCTGTAATGGTTCACCAGAAACGGTACAAAGCACTGCGCAAAGCTGTCCTTTATCACTAACAGCCTATCCCCGTCGGGATTGCCGTTATTTATTATTTCCTCTATGGCGTGATTCCCGTCAAGATAGACGGGATATTTATCCGGCTCGGACAAATGATGCATAAAAAACATTCTGCTGCTGACGTTCTCCTCGCCGTCAATATTCATCGTAACATCGTACGGATAATCCCACAATTCTATCGTATCGGCTCTCTCACGCCACAGAGCGCTCTTTGAATACGCCGTACCGTAAAAGCCGTCATACGCCGTTTTATCAAATTCCCAAAGCGGCTCATAGCCTATCTCTTTGCAATACTCGACATATGCGTTGTACGCACCGTTTTCCGTCCAGTGGTGATCCGTTTTATAATAAAGCTGTACCTCGTCCTTATCCTTTAAAAACGCCTTTTCAATATCCACATACCCTATTACCGCCTCGGACTCCTTATGCACATAATCTATTATTTCGCTGTCACGGTATTCCATATGGTTTTTCGGGAGCTTGTCCGACATAATATATCCCTTGCTCGGCACTATCATAAGCGTTGACGGTATGCCCGTATTTTGCGTAAACTCCGTCATGGCGGCGATATTTGCGTTTATCTTATTATAATCCGCCTTTACCGGCACGCCGATAAGATAGCCGTCCTCACCCTTGTACACTCCGTTTGCGCCGTTTCTGCCCGTATACAGAGCAGTGTATGCGTTTACGGCGGTAAGCTCGTCACGCAGGGGGAAATGGTCGGTCAGATACGTTTCCGTATCCTTTTCAAATTTTCCGCTCAGCACATTTTTGACCGATAATTCGGGTGCATTTGCAAGAGTGCGCTTTTCATTCACCGAAATCTGCGCTTTGGGCAGCAAAAACAAACCTGCCGGAGCAGAAAACAAAAACGCAATAAATATAATCAAAAGCACCTTATCACGAAATTTAGACACTTAATAACACCTCATTAAAATCTGAAATACAAAAACGGATTATAGCTGTCGTTCACGAGCGACACCGTGCACATAAAGAGCAGTGCGCACACAACGAGTATCTCAAACAGAGCGGTCCATTTTTGGTTTCTTATACGGCTGTACATGTTCCTCCACAGCGGAACGCACGCAAGCGCCGACACGGCAAGCAGAGGAGCGTATGATTTTACAAGGCTCATAACATCTGCGCCGGCAAAAAATCCGCCCGAGCCGAACATCTGCATAACATACGAATTAAGCGCTCCGAAATCCTCAAAGCAAAACAGCGCCCAACCGAGCATTATGAAAAACAGCGCATATATATGCCGAAAAACGGACGGCAGATGCGAAAGCGCCTTGCCGTACACATATTTTTCAAGCACAAGCAAAACAAAGTAATACACGCCCCACAGCACAAAATTAAAGCTTGCGCCGTGCCACAGACCCGTAAGCGCCCACACAACGAACAGATTAAATATGCATCTGCCCGTTTTACAGCGATTTCCGCCGAGCGGTATATACACGTAATCTTTAAACCAACTGCTCAACGATATGTGCCATCTGCGCCAAAAGTCCGTTATACTCTTTGAAATATACGGATAGTTGAAATTCTCCACAAATTCAAAGCCGAACATCCTGCCGAGACCTATCGCCATATCGGAATATCCCGAAAAGTCAAAATATATTTGCAATGAAAACGCCGCAATGCCCGTCCATGCGCCGACTGCGCCCATATTCGGCATTTCACGCAACGTATCCCACAAAAGTCCCATCTGATTTGCCAAAAGCGCCTTTTTTGCAAGACCTACCGCAAACCGCTTTATTCCCGATGCGAATTTCGATACGGTTTCCTCTCTTGAAACAAGCTGTTTTGCAATATCGCTGTAGCGGACAATCGGACCTGCTATCAGCTGCGGAAAGAATGACACGTATGTACCGAAGTTTATTATATTTTTTTGAGCCTTTACGTCCTTTCGGTAAACGTCTATCGTATACGAAAGCGTCTGGAACGTATAGAAAGAAATACCTATCGGCAGTGCAAGCTTTATTTTCGGGAGCATTGCCAAAAACGGAAGTTTTCTTAAAATATCGGTCAGGAAACCGGCATACTTGAACACACCCAAAAGCCCCAGGCTTATTATTAAATCGAAAATTAAGAACGTCTTTGCAAGACGTTCTTTACTGCGGTATTTTTCAATCAGTATTCCGAATATATAATTCACCAGTACGGACACCGCCATAACCAGTATGAGTACCGGCTCTCCCCAACCGTAAAAAACAACGTTTACAAACAGGAGAAAGAAGTTTCTGCATTTGTGCGGAAGTATATAGTATCCGATAAGCGCCGCCGGCAGATACAGAAACAGAAATAAAAGACTTGAAAAGTACAAGTACTGACACCCCTATTATTTTAAATTTTGTTTTATTATTTCCTGTGCCTTTGCGCTATCCTTTGACACAACCATAACGGCATAATCGCCGTACACTGCTGTGAATGCGTCCTCAAGCTTGGGCATTTCGTCGGCGTTGTAATCGGCGTATACTTTTTTTTGAGCGTCGATATGGTTTAAAAAAGATTTTTCGACATTTTCCGCCGCCTGTGACGAAACTGCCTTTATGATAACGATTTCGTCCACAACCGCTCTCGTGCCTGAATAAGCCATACATTCCACAACGTCCTCTGCGGACACCGCAACACGCTTTTCCGCAACGGAGGGCTTTACCTCAGAGAGATTTTCGTCAAAAATCCCTGCCGACATAAGGCTTGCCGCCGCCGAGGCGCCGTCAAGCTGTTTTGCCGTTCCGCACGATACGCACAGCGCACACATAACCGCACACAAAAATGCGCATAAAATTTTTCGCATAAGTCTGTTTCCTCCCGTTAATCAAGCGATTTTGCGGGAGCCTTTGTTGAACTGCTACCCGATGAATTACCCGATGATGAACTGCTGTTACTTGATGATGAGCCGCTTGACGAGGAAGAATTGCCTGATGAGGAAGAACTCTTTCCACTTGATGAGGAGCTTCCGCTTGACGAGGACTTACCTGAAGAAGATGATGAACTTCCGCTCGAACTTCCCGACGATGAGCCGCTGCTGCTTGATGATGAGCCGCTTGACGAACTTCCCGACGATGAGGACGATGACGAGGATTTACCGCTTGACGAGGTTATACTGTCAACCGTTTCGTCATCATAGTTCTTCTGAATATATATAAGACACTTCTTGTAGTAATCGTTTCCGAAATGTATTCCGTCCGTTGCCGCACCCTTGGGAAGAACGCCGTTCTCGTCCGCACAGGCATTATAGATATTACAGTAAACAACCTTCTGGTCGCTTGCTATCTGCTTTATAAGCTTATTGATTTTTATAATGTTCTCATTTGTTTCACCGTCCGTGCCGACATTTGAAACCTCCTCGGTTATGGGCGTTACGGAGAGAAGATATATTGTTGCCTCGGGCTGATACTGCTTTGCTTTCTTGACAATTCTCGTGTACTCGTCAATAAACGTCTGCGTATTGCTCCAGCCGAGTTCATTCTCGCCGAACATAAGGAATACCTTTTTATACACCTTTGTCGAATTAAGCTCCTCTATTACGGGCACTGTTCCGTTTTCGGTAGAGTCGGTGAAGGCGGTTTTTACGTTAAGACCCACCTTGCCGAAGTAATCGGCGCCGTCAACCAAATCATAGATAACCATTCCCTCGATAAAAGAGTTACCCAAAAATGCCGAATCCTCAAAATATGTCTGATCTATTCCCGATTTATCCGTTGCAATGGGGGTGGGACTCGGTGAGGGCGACATACTTGCCTGCGCATTTTTCTCGGCTCTTTTTGCCGCAATTCCCTTTACGCAGCTGCTTATTCCGAAAACCACAAGCGCAATTACAAGCAAGCAAAAAACAGCGGCTATGCATCGATTTTTAAAAATCTGCTTCTTTCTGCGCTCCGCCTTTCTTTTTTGTATTTCTTCCATTCTCGCCTTATGGCTCTCTGTATCCATTGCTTTTCCCCCTAATATTTTATATATAATACAATATCACGAATTCGGTTTATAGTCAAGATGTTTTGGAAATTTTCTGACAATTTTCGACGAAAAGCCGTCTGTTTTTCGCCCGGTAATTTATGTAAGCTCGAAATATGAGGAAAACTTTTTAAATATCGGATAAATTTCAAAAATACGGTCGTACAATTTGCAGAAAAATCCTATCAGAGAACCGTTTACCAGAGCAATAATCAAAGTACCCCAATTTATGCCTTCAAAGCCTTTAAACCACACAAGCGACAGCGCTGCGGCGACGATAAGACAGAAAACATCGAACGAGGTTTTGAACACGGCGATTTTTATTTTGAACTTACCGCCCACGCCTTTTACGAAAAAGTCGTACACCTGCGGATACAGGTACGTTTTATAGAACATTGCCACCGAGATTGAAGTTAAAACCATACCTGCGGCAAACATACAAAGTCTTGCCAAAAGCGGCATACTGCCCGGCACGGTCACGCTCGGATTAAACAGCGGAACAAGCCGCCACAAATCAAGCACCGCCCCGTATACAAGGCACGTCACGAACGATGACAGATACACCGTCCGAAATCCGCCCATAATGATGCAGAACACAATAAATAATCCTGCCTGTATGACATACTCCGCCTGTCCGAACGACAAAAACCCCGTTTTAAGGCTTAAAAGATACGCCGGCGCAACTATCATGGAAATGCCGAAATTTGCCGCCGACAGCATTGCAACCGAAAACGCCAGCAATACAATGCCCGCCAAGTACATAAGCTCACTCGGAACTCTTATTTTTTTCATAAGTTATACCCCCTCAAAAAAACCATACGCCCCCGAAAGAGCGTATGGCGAAAATCAAACGTTATCAGTTTGTAAAAATCCATACGAATTTTATTATACATAGCCTATGATTGCTATTATTATGCCGAGTATCGCTCCGGCGATAACCTCAATCGGCGTGTGTCCCAAAAGCTCCTTGAGCTTTTTTTCGGTGAGCGAATAGTCCTCCTTGCCCCAGGTTTCCACAAGCTTATTAAGAATTGCCGCCTGCTGACCGGCACTGCGCCTTACGCCTGCTGCATCGTACATTACCACGAACGCCATTACGGCGCATATCGCAAACGCGACCGAGCCGAAGCCCTCCGTAAACCCGACAGCCATAGTAAGCGAAACAACAAACGACGAGTGCGACGAAGGCATACCGCCCGAGCCCGTAATCCGTGTGAAGTCAAGCTTTCTGTAGACGATAAGCGTCAGTATGACTTTTAATATCTGCGCCGCCGCCCAGCCTATAACAGCCGTCCACAAGACAGAATTTGTCCATAATTCTTTTAAATACATTACTCTTTTCCTTCCGTTAAAACGCTCTGTTTTCCATATATTTCGCAAGCCGCACGAGAAAATCCGCCCTGCCGCCGAATATTTTGAGAGCGTCCGCCGCCTTATCCGTATACTGATGCATCAGCTCACGTGATTTTTCCAAGCCGAAAAGCGTTACATACGTGTTCTTTTCGCTTTCCGCATCGGAGCCGACAGGCTTGCCGAGTTCGTCTGTGGTGCTTGTAACGTCAAGCACATCATCGCATATCTGAAACGCAATCCCCAGATTTTTTGCGTATTCGTCTGCGGCGGCAATCTCCTCCTCATTTGCGCCCGCCATTACCGCACCTATCGTGCAGGCGCTGCGGATTATCGCTCCCGTTTTCAGAAGATGTATATATCTCAGCTCCTCCGCCGTAACGGTTTTATGCTCGCTTTCAATATCAACCACCTGTCCGCCTATCATTCCCTCCGTACCTGCGGATTTCGCAAGCAATTTTGCCGCACGCATCGCACGTTCGGGATATTTTCCGCTGTAGCTTAAAGCGGTTTCAAAAGCTTTGGTTAAAAGTGCGTCGCCGGCAAGGATTGCGTTTGCCTCGCCGAATTTGATATGATTTGTCGGCATACCGCGGCGCAAATCGTCGTTATCCATTGCCGGGAGATCGTCATGAATGAGCGAATACGTATGTATCATCTCCATTGCGCACGCAAACGGCAATGCCTCGTCCGCATCGCCGCCGCACATAATGCAGGTTTCCGTCATAAGCACGGGTCTTAACCGCTTTCCGCCGGCAAACACGCTGTAGTTCATTGCGTCATAAATGATTTTCTGCGGATTGTCGTGCGGTGCAAGATATTTCTTCAGCGCATTGTCTATATATTCCGCTTTCGCTTTTAATTCGTCCTTCATTCTTCTTCTCCGTCAAAATCCACCATGTCGCCGTTTTCGTTCACCATAAGCACCGATATTTTCTTTTCCGCATCGGCAAGCATTTTCTGACAGCTCTTTGTAAGTTTTACGCCCTCCTCAAAAAGCTTGAGCGACTCCTCAAGGCTTACCTCCGAGCTTTCAAGCTTTGAAACGATTGTTTCAAGCTCTTTTACCGACTGTTCAAAATTCTTTTCCGCCATATCCGTTTTCCTCTCTATTTAACTATACATTCACGGCTTCCGTCCGTCATTTTAAGCGTAAATTCTCTGCCGCTTTCCATTTGGGCGGCGCTCCTGATTACCGTTCCGTCATTCTCAACGGGGATTGCATATCCGCGTGAGAGGACTTTTAAGGGACTCATTGCGTCTATCTTTGCGGTAATATTGCCCAAAACACGCTTTTTGCTTTCGATTTTAAGCTTAAACCCCTGTTCCATACGCTTTGTTATATGGTCGAGCCGCTGACTGTTTTCCTGTATGCGCTCCGACGGCGATTTTAATTTTATCGCCGCAAGGCGCAGTCTGCGCCGTTCCGTCTGCTTAAGCACAGCCTCGGAAAGGCGTGCTTTCTGATTTTGGAGCATATTGCTTATTTCCGCCGAGGACGGAACAGCCACCTCTGCCGCCGCCGACGGCGTGGGCGCACGCAAATCCGCAACAAAATCCGCAATCGTGAAGTCCGTTTCGTGTCCGACCGCCGATATTACGGGGATTTTTGACGCAAATATTGCACGGGCGGTTATTTCCTCGTTAAACGCCCACAAATCCTCGATAGAGCCGCCACCACGGCCTGCAATTATTGTGTCAACATTGTTTTCCTTATTAAAATATTCTATCGCACGCACAACGCTCTGCGCCGCACCTGCGCCCTGCACCTGTGCAGGGTAAACTATTATCTTTGTCATGGGGCATCGGCGTGTGATAACGTTTATTATGTCACGCACCGCCGCACCCGTTGCCGCCGTTACAACGCCGACCGCCGACGGAAACTTAGGTATCGGCTTTTTGCGGCTTTCATCAAAAAGACCCTCCTCGGCAAGCTGTTTTTTAAGCTTTTCATAAGCCACGTAAAGCTCGCCCACACCGTCGGGGATCATTTCCTCTATATACAGCTGATACGCTCCGCCCGCCTCGTAAACGCTTACACGTCCCCGTGCCATTACTTTCATACCGTCGGACGGAGTAAACGTCAGACCCTGTGCCGCCGAGCGGAACATTACGCCCTTAAGCACTCCGCCCTCGTCCTTTAAGGTCAGGTATATGTGTCCCGAATAATGGTGCTTGAAGTTTGAAATTTCGCCCTTTACCCACACGTTATTCAATATTTTGTTGTTGTCAATAATTTTCTTGACATAATTATTTATCTGTGATACTGTTCCTACTCTTGGTTCCATATCCACGCTCCGTAAATTCCCGTGCGAGAACAGCCGTTCCCACTGCGTTGTCGGAGGAAAACTCCTTGCTTGCAAAGTACACTCTGCCGTTTATATTTTCACCAAGCGACCGCCGTATAATGCCGTTTGAGGCCACTCCGCCCGCAACAAGCACACGGCGTATACCGCTTTCGTCCATTGCGTAATTTATTGTTTTAACCAGTGCGTCCGCAACCGATACAAGCACACCTTTTGCAAGGGAGCTTGCATCGCACTCCGGCGCCATACGTGACGCCTTTGTTTCAACGCCCGAAAAATTCATATATGCGCCGTCCGTATTTACCCTAAGCTTTACCGCACCGTCCGCATTTTCAGCCGCACTCTCCATATGCTTTCCTGCCGGAAAGCTCATTCCGAGCGCCACGCCTACACGGTCTATATACTGACCTGCGCTTATATCCTTTGTTCCGCCGATTATTTCATTTTCAAATCTGCCGTCCGTATATCTGCTTTTTAAAATTTCCGTTGTACCGCCCGAAAGATGAACGGACAAAAATTCACCCTCTAAAAGCTCGTCGGCATGTGCGGAATAAATACCTGCCATTATATGCCCGTCCTGGTGCGAAAATTCTATAAGCGGTACGCCGAGCGTATCGGCAATCACTTTTGCGAACCCGTAGCCTGCGAGAAACACGGGCATATACGACCCCTCAGCATTTCTCGGCTTAACGCTTACGCCGACCGCACGCACACGGCTCAAATCAAGTCCCTTTACCGTTTCGGCATACATAACGGGCAAAAGCTTCATATGCATAAACACGCCCTCGCTCTGGCGTATTCCTCTTTCGCCTTTTTTGACGTCAAGTATCTGTCTGCGGCTTACGCATATATCGCCCACCGCCGCCGAGGATGAGGTATAATTGCTTGTGTCTATTCCTATATAAATCATAATTCGGCAAAAACCGCTCCGAGAACGCCGTTTACAAACTTCGGCTCCTCCTCGTCACCGTATTTCTTTATAAGCTCCACAGCCTCGTTTATCGCAACCTTGGGCGGAACATCGTCAACGTATTTCATTTCGTATACCGCAATCTTCATAATTGCGGCGGAAACCTTTGAAATTCTCGATATTGACCAGCCTTTTTTCAGGTGCGCCGAAATAAGACCCTCCAGCTCCTCCTCATGTTCCTTAACGCCGTTTACAACGGTCGTTATATAACCGAGGTTTGCGTTGCATTCAGGTTTTTCTTCAAGCAAATATCCCATAATTGCGTCCATCTCGTCACGGTGCTGATTCATCTGAAACACCTGGGTAAACGCTGCGCATCTTGCCTCGCTTCTTGTTTGTTTTTTCATACTCTGTCTGCCCTTCCGTAAAATTCCATACTGTCAGTATATCACAGTGCGCAAAAAAAAGCAATCACGCATTTTGAATTAATTGATTTTTTTGTTAATTTTATGCGTATAATGATTATACATTGCCGTGAGGTCGGGTCTTGCTCCTACCGAAAAAGGGAATAACGCCCGCAATTTGCCGGTAGGGGTCGATGCACTCGTCGACCCGAAACAAACTCCTATGCGGTGTGAGCGATTGCAGGGGGGAAGATACTGTTGGAGTACAGGACAGCCATGTGGGGCATTTTGTTTAATGCAATACACAAAAAAATATCCGTCCGAAAAATTCGGACGGATCAGACCATAGACAAACCTCAAACGGTTTGTCTGCTTTATTTTTTGGAGTTTGAGGCGCTAACCTCAAGTTTAAATCGTTTCTGACGACAGGTGCGTCAGAAACGGCATAAAATCGAAAGTTTCAGATTTTGACACTTCAAAATCCAATCAACGGAACTTTCGATTTTTTCATACAGTAATTTTGAAAAAAGTGATATATCACTTTTTTCGCCTGTCGGCAATACTTTGCCGACAGGCTCATTTTCTTTTAATTAATCCGTTATATCCTCATCGATTTCTGCGTCGGCGGACTTTTCCGCCTCCTTTTCAAAATTTACGCCCTCAATATGGATATTAACCTTTTCCACCGTCATACCCGTCATGGTTTCAACATTATTTTTAACGTTTTCCTGTATTTCCCACGCAAGCTCCGGAATTCTTACGCCGTAATCCACTATGATATAGAGGTCGATAAGCACGGTGTTTTCTGTTATTTCCGCCTTAACACCTTTTCCCACGCTCTTTTTTGCGCCGAATTTTTCGGCAATGCCCGTTGCGAACGAGCTGTACATACCATGCACGCCCTCTATCTCGGACGCCGCCATTCCTGCTATGGTTGAAACAACCTCGCTTGAAATTTTGATGTTTCCTATCTCCTCGTCGGACTCTGCCTCGCTTTTTGCGGAGCTTACTATTTCCTCCTCGGATATTTCTGCGTTCCTTACCATATCTTCATCCATTTTGTAATCCTCCTTACAATAAAAACACAAAAATCAAATGTTTATTTTATTATAGCAGAAAAATCACTTAACTTCAACTATTTTTATGTTTTTTGCAGACATTTTAAGATTATCCGCCGCAATTTCCGTAAGCTTTACGACATCGTCCTCTGAAAATCCCTCTTTGCGCACGGTAACGGTCGCCTTATCCTCATCGGCATACACGCATATTTCGTTATATCCCTTGGACTTTGCAACGCTTTCTATCTGATTTTCCTTTTCCACATTCTGCGCCTGGAGAATTATCTTATCGCCCGCCTTTTTGCGGATTTCCTCGTCAAAGCTGTTGTTGCCGGCGGTTTCGTTTAAGATTTCAAGCGCTTTTGAGCGTGATTTTTCCTTATCGAGTCGTGCCTGCTCGAAATATCCGCTGTCGCCCGAAACCGTTTCGACATTCTCCGAGGTCTGCTCCGCACCGCCGTTTTCCTCAACCTCCTCCGTTGAATTTACATACTGCGCCTCGCCGAGCTTTTTGCCTGTTTCGACATAGCTCTCGCCGTCACGGACATTCACCGTATCCTGATACGACCAGTTCAGATACCCTGCCAGTCCTATAAGCACCACCAGTGACGCCGCAATTATTTCTTTCTTCTTTAATACCATCATATGTACTACCTCCTTACTCTTTACTTCGGCAGATGCAAACTCTGTATTCCGGAATGTCGAGGGCGGCAGTTACCGCCTCCGTAAGCTTGCGTTTGACCGCCGCACTTTCCGCCCCCTGTGCCGTTACGACCACACCCTTTACCTTAGGGTACGTTTCCTTGACCACCATAGGCTCCTCGCCGGACATAACCGCCTTTTTATCCTCGCTTGAGCGTATTCCGTCCGAGGAGGCGGTTTTTACTTCATATGCTATATCCTTTTCGGCTGTGCCGTAGTACGTTATCATAACGCTTACCTCCCCGGCGCCCTCTATATCGGAGAGGATTTCGCACAGCCTATCCTCCTCGCTCGCCGCCGCAACGGTTTTTTCCGCTTTCGGCTTTGTTTTCACAAGCGACGGAAACAGCATAATTATAACCCCAATTATTATTATTATTAAAATAAGCCTGTTATTCTTGTTTTTGAAAAATTTGAGTATTTGTTCACCGTTCACTTACGATTGCCTCCTCTTTTACCCCGTACACCTCGCAAAGCCGCATAATCTGCGCATTTGTGAGATGTCCGCCTTTTATTTTTATCTTTTCTATGCCCGTTATCTCGTTTTTTTCGTTTATTGCAACCGAGGCGGCGGCGGTAACCTTTATGCCGAATTCATCATAAAGCCGTTTTGAAACGTCCTCGCCTATGCTTTTTGACATTTCCTCACGGATTATTTCCTCCTGCATTTCATAGCCGTAATCCGCACCCGTTTCGATATATTCAAAGCCCTTGAACATATCCGCCTTTGAGAATTTCGCTATCGGCGCTATGATACAGCTTATAACCACCAGTCCCGTTACAACGCCTATATATTTGCGCCATTTATCCGGCGACAGCATAGACGCAAACGACGACAGCACCGCCGCACCGATTATCGAAAGTATGTACTCCTTCATACCGTACCTCCCGTTGCCGCTATGATAATTCCTATGTTTATCATAAACAGCACCGCCGTCATAACCACCGCCGCAAACACGGACGTTATCGCCTCCGACATCTCCCAGAGCATTTTGCTTATACGGCTGTCGGTGAGCGGTTCGGCGAGCGCCGCAGTGATTTTGAGCATAAACTGCATTATTATTATTTTCACTATCGGCACTGCGCAAATAACGCACAGCGTTATTATGCCCGAAACGCCGACGGCGTTTTTCATAAGCTTTGTTCCGCTCACCACCGTTTCGAGCGTGTCAGACAAGAACGTTCCCACAACGGGAACCATACTTCCCACCGCAAATTTTACCGCTTTTGCGCCGACGGCGTCCAGTGCAGGTGCGCTGAAGCCGTAAACGGCGCTTATTCCGGTGAATATCGTTATTATCGCCGCCATAAGCCACTTTGACAGCGACCGCACCACCTTTGTGAAGTTTGAAATCTGCATTTTGCTGTTTATATTGCCTGCAACGGACAGCACCGCACCGAACGTCATAAGCGGAATAAGGCAGGTTTTTATAACGAGCGAAATTATGTAGACCGATGCGGAAAACACCGGCTGAAAGGAGCTTGCCGCCGTTATTTTTCCGCAGGCGATAAGCACCGTCATCAAAAGCGGCGAGAGCTTGTCCGTAAAAAGGGACATTGTTTCGACCGCCGCCGTACCGCACGAGAGCGCCGCATTGAAACAGCGCAGTGCCGCCGTACTCATCAGCGTAAAACAGGCGAAAAACGCCGCCTCGCCGCTACCCTTTTCGCCGAAGGAGCTTGTAAGCACGTTCACTATCCCCGACATAGCCGCCGCAGACAAAAGAATTACTATCTCCGACGCACTGCTCTTTATTTCCTTAACAAGCATATCGCCGACGGCGTTTAATATTTTTATCGGGTTTAAGCTCAGATTTCCCTCCGCTGTCTGCGTTACCGTTTGGTTAAATTCATCATAGCCGTCAAGCTTTGGCACATCATATGCGCTCACGCCGACAGGCAGAAACAACACAAATATTATTACAAATAAAATCCTTTTCATATCAGGTTTACCGCATCTATGCAAGCGTGAAGAAAATCGGAAATTATGGGGAGCGTAAGCCCCATTATGCAGATTTTCCCCGCAAGCTCCGTTTTCATCGCTATTGCGTTTTCGCCTCCGTCACGCAATATTTCCGCTCCGAACTGCGTAATATACGCAATCCCCACCACCTTAACGACCGCCGTAAAATACGCAACATTTATCCCCGTTTCCCTGATCAAGCCGTCAAGTCCGGCGATTATACCGCCAAGCATATCGGCGGCAAAGGCGAAAATCACCGTAACCGTCACCAGTCCCGAAAGCACCCCGAACGCACGGCTGTACTGCCTTACGGTAATTGTCAGAAGTCCGCCGGTAAGCGCCGTTAAAATAATCTTTACTATCATAAGCTGAAAATGTCCTTTATCTCCGTAAAAAATCCGCCTATTTCACGTGTTATTATACACATAACGCCCACAAGTCCCGCTATGGTTAACAAAAGCGCAATATCGTCACGCCCCGCCTTTGACAAAAGCTGATTTATCACCGCAATGACTATGCCTATCCCGGCTATTTGGAAAATTAAATCTATGTTCATACTCTTACCCTCAAATAATTACCAGAACGATAAACAGTCCCGCAAGCAGACCGCCGTTACGGTACATTTTGCCCAGGCGTGCGTACTCATTCTCCGCCGCCGACTGCTGTGCGTTCACAAGCTCTCTTATGTACGCCGTATGCTTAAGCTGATTTTTTGAATCGGTCATTCCGAGCTTTGCGCAAAGCATAAGCACAAGCTCACGATCCGCCTCCGTAAGCGGCATGGGATTGTTCAGCACCGCATACGTCCACGCTTTTTTTATCCCGTATTTTTCTATACGCTCGGCGGCGTCCTTAAAAAGACCACGGGTGCGTGTGTTTTTATCAATATTCAAAAATGCACGCTTTAAATCGTTTGCGGAAAAGGATATTTCCGTTTCCAGCTGCAAAAGCGCCGCCGATATATTTTTAAGTGCGGCGCACCGCCCTTTAAGCTCGTTACTTCGGCGCATACCCAGGTACGTGCAAGCCGAAAATATCACAAGCGCACCGATAAGTTTAACAAGCATCAAAATCATCCTTTTTACACCGTATTTCCTCTACCGTTCCCGCACCGCACCGTCTTGAAAGCACTATCAGCGTTTCAAAAAACGGCATTGCGCCCGAAAGAGCCGTGCGGCGCTCTATCTGCTTTATTCCGCTGCCGTGAACGGTGGTTACTATTTTTACTCCGCTGTTTATTATCCGCTCGATTGCGGCGGCGTCGCTTTCTCTGCCGATTTCGTCCGTTACTATTACGTCGGGCGCCATTGAGCGGAGCATCATAAGCATACCCTCCGCTTTCGGCGTTCCCGAAAGCACGTCCGTGCAGGGTCCCATATCAAACGCCGGTCTGCCCTCATGCATTGCGGCTATCTCGCACCGCTCGTCCACAACGGAAACGTTAAATCCGCCGTAAGATATATTCCGTGTCAAATCACGTAAAAGCGTGGTTTTGCCTGCGCCGGGCGGTGAGATTATAAGCGTATTTTTTATCGTTCCGTCCGCAATAACGCTTGATTTAACCTTGTCCGCCGCTCCCGTAACCTCACAGGCAAGGCGGTAATTGAGTCCCGATATATCCTTTAAAAAGCTGATTTTACCGTCAGTTATAACGCCTCTGCCGCATATTCCGATACGGTTTCCGCCGCCTATGGCGATATATCCGTCACGGATTTCCTCCTCCGCCGAATACATAGATGATTTGACGGCAAGCTCAAGAGCCTCGTCTATATTCGCACGGGTGACCTTTACCGCACCCGACGCATCGCTTACAAGCACGCCGTGACGGCTCAGATAATACCGCCCGTCGGGATAGCAAAGCGTAAGCGCCTTGCCAAGCCGCATACGTATTTCATATGCGCCGGAAAGATTTATATTATACATATACCGCCGTATCTGCGGCGGCATATACGAAAGAATATCGTTCACCGACGTTACGGTTTCACAGTTTGCCACAAACATCTCAAAACACTCCTTTGTACAATCACATTTATTTATTATTATCCTATTAAGCACGTCCGAAAAATATGACACAATAAAAATCCGAAACCGCACGGGGTATTTTCGCGGGTCGATGTGGGCATCGACCCCTACCGAAATGCATATCGCACGGGGTATTTTTGCGGATTGATGAGGGCGTCGATCCCTGCCGATATTTATTTACGTTTTTGCACACAAAAAAGTGCGATGACTCGCACATCAACACCCCTGCCCCTCAATCTTGAGGGGTAGGCTTTTCTTTTTTCTTTATTGAATTATCTTGAAGATCATATTGGCAAATCTTTTAAAAAAGTTAATTATTCATATACCTGAAAAACACTTTAAGTTGATTTGATATTACGGCATCTATGCCAAGCATCATAAACATGAAACCAGCTTACGTTTGTTTATTCAAAAATAAAAAAGACGTTTCCATATTCTTCGCAATTCATGGAGAACGTCTATTTCCCTGTCATTTCATTTCGACCCTCTCTTGTGCAAGTGCGGTCATAAAATGACACTTTTCCAAATTTGCCTTAACGGCACTCCGTTTTTTGAGATTTTATATAAAAGTTTATGCTATTTTTCGATATTTTTCGACTTTTCCCAGCCGTCTATACTGCTGTACTGTATTGCGTGGAAAAGACGTTTTCTGAGACCCGGCGTGGTTTCTTTTTCGATTTGGCGTATAAGGTCTGTCATATACTGGCGCTTTGTCACACCGTTTGCGGGACATGGGTTTGTCACAACGGGGATATTATGGTTTCGCACCGCTCCCCGTATGTCGCGCTCACGCACGTATATCATCGGGCGTATCTGGGTTATTCCTGTTCTGTCTAAAAAAGTATCCGGCGAAAAGCAGTTTATTCTGCCCTCGTATATCAGACTCAGAAAAAACGTTTCCAAAACGTCGTCGTTATGATGCCCGAGCGCAACCTTTTTGCAGCCGTTCTCAAGAGCCATATCGTTCAGCGCTCCCCGTCGCATTTTTGCGCAAAGCGAACACGGATTGCTCTCTTTGCGTATATCAAAAATTATTTCCTTGAAATTCGTGTGCTTTACCTTATATTCCACGCCGAGATTTTCACACATTTTCTCTACGGCGGAATAGTCGGCGTTATAGCCCAAATCGAGCGTAAGACCCATTACCTCAAACTTCTTCGGATAATAATGCGACAGCTCTGCAAGCGCATTCAAAAGGACAAGGCTGTCCTTTCCGCCCGAAACGCCGACTGCGATTTTATCGCCCTCGCTTATCATATCGTAATCTTCTATCGCACGCCGTATAAGGCTTACAATCTTTTTCATGTCCGCATTTTTCCTTTCCGCCGTTAAAACATTCTAAATCCCTGCTGTTGGGGAGTGAGCGGTTTTTGCTCCTCCTCATAGCCGAGAAAATCGTTTACCGTTGTTTCGGCTGTTGTATTTTTCACAAGGTCGATTATGGAAAGACGTCCGTCCGCAAAAACACGGAGCATACATTCCGCACCGCTTTTCTTTGCGTATTCCGCCGCACCGTCCGCATCGGCGTCACCTATATAAAATTCGACCGCACAGCCGTTTACACGCAGATTGTACGCCGTATCGTAGCCGAGTCCCTCAGCATTCTTTTCGGCATAAACCATTGACAGTCCCGGTGTGTCGGGAGTTTTTTCTCCGATAATCTCCAGTATTTTTTCAATATCCGCCGCACCGCCGGCGCTGCGCCCCGCTCTTTTTCCGCTTATAAGGATTTTTCCACCCGATGTGCATTTAAAGCGCATTTCCTGCGGTGAAGAATGCGCCGTGATATACTGTTCAAAGCCGTACAGGCACAAAAGCTCATACGTTTTCGTATCTGCGCTGATTTCGGCAACGACGTCCTCTATGCCGAGCGCAAGAAGCATCTCCAGAGCGGACGAGATAACCTCGGCGTCGGCTTTGGGCGAGCGGTCGGATATAAGCTCGTAACACACCTGCGTAAATTCGCCCCTCGGCTCATCATACACCTTTCCGCTGTACATATACCTTGCCGTGGATTTTTCGCAATCCGCAAGGGCAAGCGTCATATCACTGCGCATTTTTCCGTTTTCGAGAACGGGAAGTTCCGTTTCTCTGTAGCCTATTGATGTAAGCACCGTCCATAAGGTGCTTTCCGTTTCTTTTTTTACCGAACATCTGTCGGGTTGTAGATAGTCAGTCATTGTTTTCCTCCATATTATAATTTAAACCAATGGTGAGATGTGCCGTTTATCTTTTACGTCCCGCTTGGGTTTATGTGTACCATACAGTGCTTTATTTTCGGAAATTCTCTTTCCAGTTTGTCATGAACGTTTTGCGCTATATCGTGCGCCTCAAAGAGCGTTTGCGAGCCGTCGGCGGCAATTTCCACGTCCACGTATATTTTTGAGCCGAAAAGGCGTGTTTTTAAATCGTCTATACCGAGAACGCCGTCTACCGACAGTATCTCTTTCCGAAGTGCGGCACAGGTTTCATCATCGGCGGCTCGGTCGATCACCTCGTTTATTGCGGAATAAAAAATATCCCACGCCGCTTTTATGATAAACACGCAAATTATAACGCTTGCTATCGGGTCGCACACGGGGATGCCTATTTTTGCGCCGATTACGCCGGCGAGCGAGCCGATTGACGAGAATGCGTCCGAGCGGTGATGCCATGCGTCCGCCTTAAGCGCCGTTGAGTTGATTTTTTTCGCCGTGTGCATTGTATAATGATACATTGCCTCTTTCACTATAATGGATACAGCCGCCGCAACAAGCGCAAGCGTACCCGGAACCGCCATATGCGAATAATCTCCGCCGATAATCGCACGGATACCCGAAACGCCTATTCCTATGCCTGTTGCAAACAGAATAACCGCAAGCATTATAGAAAATATATCCTCTATTCTTTCGTGTCCGTACTGGTGACCTTTATCCGAATTGCGTGAAGCAATGTTCACACCGGCAATAACCGCAAACGTGCTGAAAACGTCCGATGCGCTGTGTACGGCGTCGGATATAAGCGCACTCGATCGGGCAAAAATACCGGCAAAAAGTTTGAATAACGACAGTACAAGATTAACCGCAATGGTTATTACGGAAACCTTGTTGGCTTCTTTTACACTGTCCATATCATATATCCCCCTTTTTAACTATACTTGTGCAGCCCCGCACCAAGGTTATAAAACAAAAGCGCCTGTGGGCAAAAATCCCGCAGACGCTGTATTCTGCTGCTGCTTACCGCAGCCCGGTTTCTCAACTTGATAGCCTCTTATATTATATGTAATATACGATATATTTGTCAAGTAAAATTTTTATCTTGTAAGCGATACCTCGGCAAAGCAGTAATTATCGTTCCACTTGCCGCCGCCCCAGGTGTTTGCGCCCTGCGGCAGCCATATGCACTTCTCTTTAAAGAACGACGCCGGCGACGCCGAATATGTTTCGCCCATCTCAAGATGATGCGGTCCGAGCATATTATGCAGATTATTGAAAAATCTTATCCGCACGGTGTTTTTGCCCTTAATGAGCTTATCCGAAATATCCGCCGAGAACGGATAGAACAGCATTGAACCCGCATCTTCGCCGTTTACGGACACATCTATTGCATTTACGCCTTTTTTGTCAAAGCGTATTTCGTAATCGGTATCGGCAATATCAAACTCCTTAACGAGCGTCATATCGCCCGAAAAGAACGGAAATCCCTGTTGCTCGATATTTTTAAGGGTTACTTTTTCGGGCATTTTTGTAAGTGCAAAACCGCCCGTATATCTTGACGCATTGCCGATTTTTTCAAATGTGCCGTTCGTTTTTACCCCGAAGTTTCCGACAAGATAGCACGCTTCGATTTCCATATCATACGCAAGCTTATTTTTTATCGCCTCAAAGAGCAAGCCGTCCTCAAGCTGTTTATAAATTTCCGCCGACTGCTTAAACTCCGTTTCGAGCGTTATTTTGTTTTCGCCCTCCGTAACGTATGCGGAAATATCGAGCATTTTAAAGGATTTATCCTTAAAATACTTGTATTCCGTTTGCTTTTCGAGCGTTTTTCCGTTTACCGTTATGTCAAAAATCCACGGCGTTTCGCACACAAAATACAGTTCTTCGGGAACATATTCCGCCGTAAAGGTATACTCCTGCTTTATATTTACGGGTCGCTTAAGCGCACAGGCACGGCCCTGGATATTAAGCACATAGCCGTTTTCCTCCTCTAACTTGCCGTCAAACCAATAACTGCACTTATCGAGCGTTACAATATTCTGCGTGCTGTTCTCTATTCTCCATTCACCCGACAAATCAAGCGGTTTGAGCAAATTTTCGTCCTCTGCACACTGCGCCGTTTTATCGTCAAGCACAAGGATACTGTCGTAGGGCATAAACGTGTGCTTTCCGCCAAACGGAAGAATTTCGCCGGTTTTTGCGTCGATAAGCTTGCCGCCCTTTTTGATATTTACCGTGTATTCCTTATCTGTGGGGTTTATTACGTAATACACATCAAATCCGTCATACACACGTTTTGTGTACAGCACATCGGTGCTGTCGGTAAGCTCGCCATTATACGGAATATCCTCCGCACCGATAACCTTGCCGCCGTTTTTCTTAAACTCGTCAAGGAGCTTTTTGGTGCTGTCAAGAAGCATCATATCGGGGCAGGGCGGTATAAGAATTGTCTTGTACGCCATTTCGCCCACAATAAACTTATCGCCGTCGACACGTCCGTGACGTTCGATAAGTGTTTCATCGCCCAGGTGGAACGGAATATGCTTTTTATCGAGTGTGCGCACAAGCGATATGTATTCATCATAATATTTTTCCATATCGCTATTGTCGCCGTCGCCGGTATAGCTCCACACCGTTGTCATCGGGTGCAGTAACAGCACATCGTAATCGCACCTGCCCTCGGACAAAATCATTCCCGTTCTTGCCATGGTGTCGCAGAATATGTTATATCTGTCCCACCACGGCTGCTGCGCAAACAGCGCCGGCGGATAATCCCTTTTGCGTATGCCGCGTATGCTGTAGCCCTCAAGATGCTGGCACAAAAGCGACACTCCGTGCGCCATCTGATGCTCGTAAATACCCTTTAATTCCTCAAAGCTTACGTTATGTCCGCAAAGCGCAAACGTTTCCGAAAGCGCCTGCTTTTTGCCCGTCTGCATTGCCGCCGAGCCGAGCTGATACGGCGTAAGCTCCATATTTACCGCTCGTCCCAGACAATCCATGCCGGGGATTGTAAAATACTCGTAATGCGGCATAGCGGCGCCGTTTGTAAACATCTGACTCAAAAAGTTCTCCTCGCACAGCAGATGACCCGTAAACGCAAGTCCCCGTTCTTCGCACCAATCGTATATTTTCTTGAAAAAGTTCTTTGAGAACAAATCCGTCACAAGCTTCCAAAACTTTAAACGTGTTTCCCTGTAGCGGTCACGGCGCTCGAAAAGCTCATACAAATGCGGATACAGTTCCTCGCCGTATGCCTTTTTGTACTCCTCCGGGAGTACAAAACTCCACGGAAGTCCTGCTCTTGAAAGCTGCGGCTCATCGGTGAAAAATCCCGTTATTTCATTTTTGAACTTCTCATAGTACGGCTCGTAAATCTCCTCAATAAACGCATCTGTCACGTCGCCGTCCATTAAATCCACATAAAACGGATTTACTTCATAGTAAAAGCGCTTTCCGTCCACTATTGCAATAGTGTTTTCGCCGTCAGGTTTATCGTCCATGCGCAGATACTTCTGCTGATATTTCAAGCCTTTGCCGTTTACTCTGCCGTCGCCGAAACCGCTCGGCCAGCCGTTTTCGTCATACGCCCATGCGTACATACCGCATTTTTTTGCCTCGTCTGCGGCGGCGCTGACATTTTCAAACCATTCGCCGCTCATATATTCCGTTTGCAGACCGCCCCTTGCGTGCATGAAAAATCCGCCCATTCCGGCTTTGTCCATAACGTTTACCTGACGGCGTGTTTCCTCCGTTTCAAGCTTTTCGTTCCATGACCAGAACGGCACGGGACGATATTTTTTCGGTACGTTTTTAAAATCCATTTTTATCCTCCTTTTTGGCTGTGAACACATCGGCAACCTCGGTAATCGTTATGTACGCCGACGGGTCGAGCATATGCACCGTTTCCTTCATACGCCCTATCTGAAACCTGTTTATGATAATGTACACTACTGTTTTTTCTGTGTCCGAATAGTATCCTTTTGCGTCAAAGGTGGTCATACCGCATTCAACATTTCGGACAGCTCCGCACATATTTTTTCATAAATATCTCCTTTTTCATATCAGCACAAGCTTCTGCATTTTTCATAATTATAGCAAATTTCCGATGAAAAAACAAGGGCTGTACGCTATAATTTATTATATACTATTCATCAGTAGCTCACAAGTTTATATTTTGTAAACAAAAAGAGCGGTAAAAAATTTTTTACCGTTCTTTTTTCACTTGTTACAGGTTTTATTCTATTGTTCTTATCCAGCCTTCGGGAGCTTCTATTCTGCCCATCTGTATGCCTGTGAGTGTTTCGTACAATTTCTTTGTTACGGGTCCCATTTCCTGCATACCGCTCGGGAAACAGATTTCCTTGCCGTGGTCGTAAATCTTTCCGACAGGCGAAATAACAGCCGCCGTACCGCAAAGACCGCACTCCGCAAAGTCTTTTACCTCGTCAAAGTAAACTTCTCTTTCCTCAACCTCAAGTCCGAGATATTCCTTTGCTATATACATAAGCGAACGTCTTGTGATTGACGGGAGTATGCTTGAAGATTTAGGCGTTACAACCTTGTTGTCCTTTGTTACGAAAATAAAGTTTGCGCCGCCGGTTTCCTCTACCTTTGTACGTGTGCGTGCGTCAAGGTACATATTCTCGTCAAAACCCTCTGCGTGAGCCGTTACGATTGCGTGCATACTCATTGCATAGTTAAGTCCCGCTTTTATAAATCCCGTTCCGTTCGGTGCGGCACGGTCAAAATCCGATACCTTAATAGTGACGGGCTTTGCGCCGCCCTTGAAATACGGGCCTACGGGCGTTGTGAATACCCTGAACTGATATTCGTCCGCCGGCTTAACGCCTATTACCGCATTCGATCCGAATATGTACGGACGGATATACAGCGTTGCACCCGAGCCGTAAGGCGGTACGTATGCCGCATTTGCTCTTACTGTCTGCTCAACCGCATCTATAAATCTTTCCTTGGGAAATACGGGGATTTCCATTCTCTTTGCTGATGACTCAAGTCTTTCGGCGTTAAGGTCGGGGCGGAATATTACTATTTTTCCGTTTTCCGCCGTGTAGGCTTTAAGTCCCTCAAATACCGTCTGCGCATACTGCAAAACTCCGGCACACTCGTTTAAAACTACGGTATTATCGTCCGTAAGAGTACCCTCGTCCCATTTTCCGCCGACAAAGTTTGAAACGTATCTTTTATCGGTTTTTACATAGCCAAATCCAAGATTTGCCCAGTCGATATCTTTCTTTTCCATCATAAAACGCCTCCGTTATGTCTTTTTATCTTACCTTTTAGAATATCACAAAATCCTTTTTATTGCAATACATTTTAACAAAAAAAAGCTGCGGCAAGCCAAAAAACCGCCGCAGCGCCATTGCCGCATTATCACAGTGTGTTGATATACGTTTTTGTAAACTCCTCTAAAAGCTCGTCACGCTCGATTTTCACAATCAGACCCCTTGCGCCGTTATAGCTTGTTATGTAGGTCGGATCTCCTGAAAGAATATAACCTACTATCTGGCTTATGGGATCGTAACCTTTTATTTTAAGCGCCTCGTACACCTTTGATACAATTTCCTTTACCTCCTGGGCCTTGTCAAACTCAAGATTGATTTTCATTGTTTCGCTTATATCCATATCGGTCACTCCTTTGCTTAAAGCGTATTTATTCAAACTCCGAAACGAAGCTCCTTTGTTTCTCTTAATATCAGTTTAGTACATTTTTGTTCAAATTGCAAGCGGATACGCAATAAGTTTATAAACATTTAATAATTAAACAGTCCGTCAAGGGAGTCTGTCTGACCTACCGCCGCAGTTGAAACCGTTTTTGTGTCAAGCACTCTGTCTATTATTTCCGCAGTTGAGTCAACCGATACTGCGTCGATTTTTTCCAGAGCCTCCTCCTGGGTATAGATAGGCTTATCCAGCAAAAGCGAACGCCCCGCACCCTGCATTCTTGCGCCGGTGCTTTCGTAGCTTAAAATATAGCTGCCTTTGAGCATTTCCTTTGCCGTATCCACCTCCGATTTTGTAAGCTTATCACGCTTTACCCTGTCGATTTCATCGCTGATAAGCTCCGCAACCTTAGGAAGATTTTCGGCGCTCATTCCGGCGGAAATATCAAACGTTCCCGTATTTATGTATGCGCTGTGCCCTGCGCAAATCGAGTAAACAAGACCGTACTTTTCACGTATATTCTGAAACAGCCTTGACGACATTCCGCTGCCGAAAACATTGTTGAACACCAAAAGGCTGTAAACGGAATCGTCCATTATGTCTATTCCCTTAAAGCCGACAACCAGCTGAAGCTGCTCGGTATCCTTGCGGCGCACTATGCTTCCGCTCCGATACTCCGCCTCCGGCATTTGCGGCTTTCCTTTATTTAGACTTGCTTTTCCGAAATATTGTTCCAACAGTTCAAAAAAATTCTCGCAAAGATTTCCCGAAACGGAAATTATCATATTATCGCAGGTGTAGTGAGTTTCCATATACGCACGCATAACATCGGAATTTATTCCGCAAAGGCTCTCCTTTGTGCCGAGTATTGTTCTGCCCATCGGCGTATCGCCCCATACAGCCTCCGAAAACAAATCGTACACCAAATCCTCCGGACTGTCCTCGTACATATTTATTTCCTCGATAATAACGCCCCTCTCAAGGTTTATATCCTCATCGGAAAGCTTTGAATTGAAAATCATATCGGAAAGCACGTCCATTGCGACAGACGCATGGGCGTCGAGCGTTTTGGTATAAAAACAGGTATATTCACGTGCCGTAAAGGCATTTATCTGTCCGCCGACGGCATCGATTTCGCTTGCAAGCTCGCCGGCGCTTCTTTTATATGTCCCCTTAAACAGCATATGCTCTATAAAATGCGATATTCCGTTTTCTTCTTTTTTCTCATAGCGTGAGCCGTTTCCCACCCACACTCCTATAGATACGGATTTTAAATACGGAATTTTTTCCGCCACCACACGTATTCCGTTTGATAATGTTTTATATATATACATAAATTAACCCCTGTGACTTATAATATGTACATATTATACCGCATTTTTCGGCTTAATGCAACAGGAAAAAACAGCCCGACCCCGACAGTATGCCGGGGTCGGGTTTTATTATTCGATTTCAAGATGCTTTGAATTATTCAGATAGCCATCTCTTTTCGGCATTGTGAGCTTTAAGATGCCGTTATCGTATTTTGCTTTTATTTTTGCGGTATCAACGCCCGAAACATCGAACTGACGGCTGTATTCGCCATATGAACGTTCACGTCTGATATAATTATTTTTCTTGTCTTTTTCCTCGCTGTCCGAGCGGCGCACTGCGCTTATGGTAAGCGTATCGCCGTTAATATCAAGGTTTATATCCTCTTTCTTAAAGCCGGGCATATCAGCCTCGAGCAGATATTCACTGCCGTTATCGGAAATATCGGTCTTAAACTCCGACAATCCGCCCTCGAAAAATCCGAACGGATTTCCGAAAAAGCTCTTTTCCATATCGTCAAGCTCATTGAAAGGATTATAATTCCTCATACTGTTTTTACGGTTAAACGGTCTCATTTCAAACATATAAATTACCTCCGATCATATTTACCTAATCCGATTAAATTTATACACGGCGGATTTGGATTAACAGGTTATCCGCCGTTACTTTTAATATTTATTAAAGGTTCTTTATTTCCTTTAACAATTATATTATATAACCTATTTATTATAAATGTGTTATATAAAAATTAACATTGTATGAATTTTAGCGCTCTCACGGCGAGAGCGCTAAAACGGTGCAAAAAAACTGCCGAAACCTCATAAAAGAGTGTTTCGACAGTTTTTATTTTTTAGTCTATATCCTCGTCCGGCACTTCCTCGCCGTCTATTGTGATGTTGATGTCCTTATACATACTCATACCCGTACCTGCGGGGATAAGCTTACCGATAATAACATTTTCCTTAAGACCGAGGAGCGGATCGACCTTACCCTTGATGGCTGCGTCCGTAAGAACCTTTGTGGTTTCCTGGAACGATGCCGCCGAAAGGAACGATTCCGTTGCAAGAGAAGCCTTTGTGATACCCAAAAGAACCGGCGAATACGTTGCATGCTCGCCGCCGCCACGCTCGTCAACTCTCTTGTTTGCTTCTTCAAGCTCGAATATATCTATAAGCGAGCCTATGAGAAGATCGGTGTCGCCTGCTTCTTCAACTCTTACCTTACGTAACATCTGACGTGTTATAACCTCAACGTGCTTATCGTTGATGTCAACACCCTGCATACGGTAAGTTCTCTGTACTTCACGTGTGATATACACCTGAACGGCGTCGGGACCGTTAATACGGAGAATATCGTTCGGATTTACCGAACCTGCGGTTATCTCACCGCCCGGCTCGATAACGTCACCGTCATGCACTTTGATGCTTGAACCGTAAGGAATTGTATAGGTTTTTGCCTCGCCTGTTTCGTCGTTTGAAACGGTAACCTCACGTTTTCTCTTTGTATCGCTTACGGTTACACGTCCGCCGATTTCGGAGATTATTGCAAGACCCTTAGGGCGTCTTGCCTCGAAAAGCTCCTCGATACGGGGAAGACCCTGCGTAATATCGCTGCCCGATGCAACACCGCCGGCATGGAAGGTACGCATCGTAAGCTGTGTACCCGGCTCACCGATTGACTGTGCGGCTATGATACCTACAGCTTCGCCGATATTTACAAGCTGACCTGTTGCCAGGTTTTTACCGTAACACTTAGCGCACACGCCGATTTTCGACTTACACGTAAGTACGCTTCTGATATATACTTTTTCAATTCCCGCTTTGACAATGCTCTCAGCCTGTCTTGCGCTTATAAGCTCGTCTGCCTTTGCAAGGACTTCGCCCGTTTCGGGGTGTACAACGTCCTGCATTGCCACACGGCCTTCGATACGGTCGTAAAGCGGCTCGATGCTCTCTTTGCCGTCCGTTATCTCCGTTACCCATTCGCCCTCCTGCGTTCCGCAGTCGATTTCACGAACTATAACATCCTGCGATACGTCGACAAGACGTCTTGTGAGGTATCCCGAGTCGGCTGTTCTCAAAGCCGTATCGGTAAGACCTTTTCTCGCACCGTGCGATGAGATGAAGTATTCAAGTACGTTAAGACCCTCTCGGAAGTTTGCACGGATAGGAATTTCTACCGTGTTACCCTGTGTATCCGCCATAAGACCACGCATTGCGGCAAGCTGACGAATCTGGTTGATACTGCCTCGTGCACCTGAGTCCGCCATCATGTATATCGGGTTAAATTCGCCCAGATGTTCAAGCATGGCGTTTGTGACCTTTTCCGATGCTGCTGCCCAGATTTTAATTACCTGCTGGTATCTTTCCTCGTCTGTCAGCAAACCGAAACGGAACTTTGAAGTAATATCTTCGACTTCCTTTTCGGCGTCGGCAAGGATTTCCTTCTTCTTTTCCGGAACTTCGATGTCGCTTACGGCAACCGTAATCGCACTTAATGTCGAATACTTATAGCCTGTTGCCTTAATAGCGTCAAGCATAACCGCCGTTATTGATGTTCCGTGAGTATTTATACAGCGTCCGATAATATCTCCGAGCTGTTTTTTCTTTACAATAAAGTCAACTTCAAGCTTAAGCGCCTCGTCCTCGTTTGTTCTGTCGACAAAGCCGAGGTCCTGCGGAATATTATTATTGAAGATAATTCTTCCGACAGTTGTTTCGACAAGTCTCGAAATATCCTTACCGTTTACCGTACCCGCTATGCTTACCTTGATTTTTTCATGCAATGAAACCTGGTGGTTTGCATATGAAAGGAGCGCTTCGTCCTTGCTTACGAAAATCTTTTCCGTAAGCTTTTTAGCCTCGGCAAACAGCGATTTCAACGAAATTCTTACAGGTCCGTCCGCAAGTTCAAGCGTTACGGGGTTTTCCTTTATTGCTGTTTCGTTTATCTTTACGCCTTTAAGCTCTTTTGCGGCAAGAAGTGCGTCCTTTGCCGACGCAAAGCTCTTTATCGGCTCGTCCTCTTTGTATATTACGAGATCTTCCTCCGAGCCTTTCTTGGCGATTATCTCGTCAAGGTATGCGGATTTTGCCGCATCTTCGGCTATTTCGTCCGCTATCTCGGCATAGTTCTCACGCACGATTGTAAGCCAGTAACTTCCCAAAATCATATCCTGTGTAGGAACTGTTACGGGGTGACCGTCCTGCGGCTTTAAGAGGTTATTTGCACTGAGCATCAGGAAACGTGCCTCCGACTGCGCCTCGGGCGAGAGCGGTACGTGAATAGCCATCTGGTCGCCGTCGAAGTCGGCGTTGTAAGCCGTACAAACAAGCGGATGCAGTTTTAAGGCGTGTCCCTCAACCAATCTCGGTTCAAATGCCTGGATACCGAGTCTGTGAAGCGTAGGAGCACGGTTCAGCAAAACGGGGTGTTCCTTTATGACGTCCTCAAGAACGTCCCAAATCTCCGGCTTTGTTCTTTCAACCATTCTCTTTGCGCTTTTTATGTTATGAGCAAGACCTCTTGAAACAAGCTCTTTCATTACGAACGGCTTGAACAGCTCTATAGCCATTTCCTTAGGCACACCGCACTGATATATCTTCATTTCCGGTCCTACAACGATAACCGAACGTCCCGAATAGTCGACACGCTTACCGAGAAGATTTTGACGGAAACGTCCCTGCTTACCCTTTAACATATCCGAAAGGGATTTGAGCGGACGGTTTCCGGGGCCTGTTACCGTTCTGCCGCGTCTGCCGTTGTTTATAAGTGCGTCAACAGCCTCCTGTAACATTCTCTTTTCGTTTCTGATGATTATGTCCGGCGCATTAAGCTCAAGCAATCTCTTAAGACGGTTGTTTCTGTTGATAACACGTCTGTAAAGGTCGTTTAAGTCGCTTGTTGCGAAACGTCCGCCGTCGAGCTGTACCATAGGTCTTAATTCCGGCGGAATTACGGGAACTACGGTCAGTATCATCCATTCGGGACGGTTTCCCGAAATTCTGAACGCTTCCACTATTTCAAGTCTTTTGATTATTCTTGCTTTTTTCTGTCCGTGCGAGTCTTCAAGCTCCTGCTTTAAATCCTCTGACATTTTGTCAAGGTCGATTTTCTCAAGCAGATACTTGATTGCCTCAGCACCCATACCTGCCTTGAATTTATCGCCGAATTTTTCATATGCTTCACGGTATTCTCTTTCCGAAAGCACCTGATTTTGTTCAAGTCCCGTGCCGCCCGGCTCGGTTACGATATATGACGCAAAGTACAATACCTTTTCAAGCTGTCTGGGCGGAAGGTCAAGGATAAGTCCCATCGACGACGGAACGCCCTTGAAGTACCATATATGTGAAACCGGGGTTGCAAGCTCGATATGACCCATTCTTTCACGGCGCACCTTTGCTTTTGTTACCTCAACTCCGCAGCGGTCGCACACGATACCCTTATATCTTATCTTTTTATATTTACCGCAGTGACACTCCCAGTCCTTTGTCGGTCCGAAAATCTTTTCACAGAACAATCCGTCCTTTTCGGGCTTTAATGTACGGTAGTTTATAGTTTCCGGCTTCATTACCTCTCCGTGCGACCAGCTAAGGATCGTTTCGGGAGATGCAAGACCGATTTTTATTGCTTCAAAACTGTTAAATTCTAACATCTAAATCCTCCATACCGCTTTATTTTTTATCCGTTAAAAATCATCGCCGAGGTCATCGGACTCCGAAATGCCGCCGTCAAAATCGAAATCGTCGTCGAAATCGTTTTCCGAAAGCATACTGTCCTCAAGCTCGTCCTCGTCATAATTTCCGGCACTGTCGTCACCCTCAAGCGTCGGGATAAGGTCGTCCGACGCAACGAAATCGTCATCATCGTCAAACGATGCGTCGAGGTCGATTTCCTCCATATTATGATTGAGTATTCTGATGTCCAGAGCAAGCGACTGAAGCTCCTTGACAAGAACCTTGAACGATTCGGGTACGCCCGATTTCGGAATGTTCTCGCCCTTTACTATTGCCTCGTATGTCTTAACACGTCCTACAATATCGTCGGATTTAACCGTCAGTATTTCCTGGAGAGTATATGCTGCGCCGTAAGCTTCGAGCGCCCAAACCTCCATCTCACCAAAACGCTGACCGCCGAACTGAGCTTTACCACCCAAAGGCTGCTGCGTAACAAGCGAGTACGGACCCGTTGAACGTGCATGGATTTTATCGTCAACAAGGTGGTGCAGCTTGAGGTAGTACATTATACCTACGGTTACGGGGTTATCAAACTTTTCGCCCGTACGTCCGTCATAGACATCGGATTTGAAGGTTTCATCAAGACCGGCTTCTCTGAACGCCTGCTTGATGTCCTCATCCTCCGCACCGTCAAATACCGGGGTGGCAATCTTTATAAATCTGCCCGGTCTTGCTGCGTCCTTTGCGGCGAGTATCTGCTTTTTGAAGTTATCGTCAATGATAGTGTTTTCAAGTTCTTCTCTTGTCTTTAAGCTAAGGCATCTGTATGCATATCCGAGATGCATCTCAAGCACCTGTCCGATGTTCATTCGTGAAGGTACGCCCAGAGGATTAAGCACTATCTGAAGCGGTGTACCGTCCTCAAGGAACGGCATATCCTCCTGCGGAAGAACTCTCGAAACGACACCCTTGTTACCGTGACGTCCCGCCATCTTGTCGCCGACGCTTATCTTACGCTTCTGCGCAATGTAACAGCATACAACTTCGTTTACGCCCGGCGAAAGCTCGTCGCCGTTTTCTCTTGTGAATTTCTTTACGTCTACTATGATACCGTTCTCGCCGTGCGGAACTCTCAGTGACGTATCTCTTACCTCTCTTGCCTTTTCGCCGAATATCGCACGGAGAAGTCTTTCCTCCGCAGTAAGCTCAGTTTCGCCCTTAGGCGTTACCTTACCTACAAGAATATCGCCTGCGTGTACCTCTGCGCCTATTCTGATGATACCCTGCTCGTCGAGGTCTTTTAAGGCGTCGTCGGAAACGTTCGGAATATCTCTTGTTATTTCCTCTGCGCCAAGCTTTGTATCTCTTGCTTCACATTCATATTCCTCCATATGAATTGAAGTGAACACATCGTTTTTAACAAGCTCCTCGCTGATAAGAACGGCGTCCTCGTAGTTATAACCCTCCCAGGTCATAAAGCCTATGAGAATGTTCTTACCGAGAGCAAGCTCGCCGTTGTCCATACCCGGACCGTCTGCGATTATATCGCCTTTTTTAACCTTTTCGCCCTCAACAACGATAGGACGCTGATTTATGCACGTACTCTGGTTTGAACGTGCGAATTTTATAAGATGATGCTTGTGAACGGCACCGCTCTCGCCCTTTACGATAATATGGTCGGAGTCTACCTTTTCAACCACACCGTCCTCTTTTGCAAGGATTGCCGAGCCGGAGTCCTGAGCCACCTTATGCTCTATTCCCGTACCTACGATAGGCGAATCGGTTGTTAAAAGCGGCACTGCCTGACACTGCATGTTTGAACCCATCAGCGCACGGTTGGCGTCGTCGTTTTCAAGGAACGGAATACAAGCCGTTACAACCGATACGAGCTGTCTGGGGGATACGTCCATATAATCTATTCTGTCAGCCGGAACTTCGAGGATTTCCTCGCGGAAACGCGCGCTGACACGTCTGCTTAAGAATCGTCCCTCCTCGTCAAGAGGTTCGTTTGCCTGCGCAACGATATAATCGTCCTCCATATCGGCTGTCATATATACGATTTCGTCCGTAACCTTACCGGTTTCCTTGTCAACCTTTCTGTAAGGCGCTTCGACAAAGCCGTATTCGTTTATTCTCGCAAACGTTGCAAGCGATGTGATAAGACCGATATTCGGACCTTCAGGCGTTTCTATCGGACACATTCTGCCGTAATGCGAATAGTGAACGTCACGGACTTCAAATCCGGCTCTTTCTCTCGAAAGACCGCCCGGACCGAGCGCCGAAATTCTTCGCTTATGTCTTAATTCTGCCAGCGGATTGGGCTGATCCATGAACTGCGAAAGCTGTGACGATCCGAAAAATTCGTTTATTGTTGCTATTATCGGTCTGATGTTTATAAGCGATGACGGCGTGATTATCTCCATTTCCTGTACGGACATTCTCTCACGTACCGTTCTTTCCATTCTTGCAAGACCTATTCTGAACTGGTTCTGCAAAAGCTCGCCGACACAGCGCAGACGTCTGTTGCCGAGGTGGTCAATGTCGTCTATCGTTCCTGTGCCGTTTGCAAGGTTTATGCAGTAGTTGATTGATGCGAACATATCCTCTTTTATGATATGCTTCGGGCTTAATTCGTCAATTCTTAATTCTATCTGCTTTTTGATATATTCTTTTTTCTCTGCTTCGCCCAAGCCCTGTTCGTCTGCGTCCGCAAGGATTTCCATAAGAACCGCACGGCGCACTCTCTTTGCGTGAACGTCGGGTTTTACGTCGGTATATTCATCAAGATATACCATATCGTTCGAGAATACCTTCACTTTTCTGTCCTCGATAAGGAGGTATACCTCGTTTACGCCGGCTCTCTCGATTTTTTCAGCCATATCGGGAGAAACAACGTCGCCTGCTTCTGCGAGTATTTCGCCAGTTCTGGGGTCTGCAACCGGCTCCGCAAGCTTTCTGTTCTTAATTCTTGCCGAGATTGCAAGCTTATTGTTGAACTTGAAACGTCCGACTCTTGCGAGGTCGTAACGCTTGGGGTCAAAGAACATATTCATCAGAAGCGATTCCGCATTTTCCACGTTGAGCGGTTCGCCCGGACGAAGTCTTTTGTATATTTCAAGAAGACCCTCCTCACTGTTGGTAGTGGGGTCTTTTTCAAATGTTGCAAGTATTCTTTCGTCTTCGCCGAATACTTCGAGGATTTCTGCGTTTGTGCTGAGTCCCATAGCTCTCAAAAATACCGTTACGGGAAGCTTTCTCGTTCTGTCTATTCTTATTGAAAAGACGTCGTTTGAATCCGTTTCGTATTCGAGCCATGCGCCTCTGTAAGGAATAACGGTCGAATTGTACAGCGGTTTACCCGTCTTATCACGCTGGAACTCGTAATAAATTCCCGGCGAACGGACAAGCTGGCTGACGATAACACGCTCTGCGCCGTTTATAATGAACGTTCCCTGCTCGGTCATAAGCGGGAAATCGCCCATAAATATTTCCTGTTCCTTAATTTCGCCCGTTTCGGTGTTTATAAGTCTTACACTTACCTTAAGCGGAGCCGCATATTTTGCGTCCCTTTCCTTACATTCTTCAACGGAATATTTTGAATTGTAGTCCAGTCTGTAATCGAAAAATTCGAGTACAAGCTTTCCGCTGTGGTCGGTTATCGGGGAAATATCGTGGAATACTTCTTTTAATCCTTCCTCGATAAACCATTTGTATGAGTTTTTCTGAACCTCTATCAGATTAGGCATCTCAAGCGCTTCTTTGATCTTTGAGTAGCTCAGTCTGACATTTTTTCCTGCTTGAACCTCATGCAACATTTAGTTAATCACCTCATCATAATTATTCAGTGTCTGTCCCTTGTAAAAAATTTGTAATATTACGGCACTTGCAATTTGTATATTATCGTGCTATAATACATACAATGATATTGTAGCTAAGGGGCAGAGCGCAGTCTTTTTTGACGACTACGGTACAGTTTATTATAATATCACAAATTTCACGATATGTCAACAGGCATATTGTATTTTTTTGCCTTTTTTTAAGAAAATCTTTGCTTTTTTTATAAAGATGCTGTATAATAGAAGAAAGACTTACGATATTTGCCGCACAAAGCGGCGGAACGGAGATAAAAATGCCATCTTTTCAGCTTAATGCGGACTTTATACCGGTATCCGCAGATTTTATAGAAAACAAGATGCCGCAGGCAAACGGCGCATATGTAAAGGTGTATATGTATATGCTCTATCTTGCGGTCAAGAATATTGACGAGGAAAACAGCGCCATTGCGGCAAAGCTTAATCTGCTCGAGAGCGATGTGGTTAATGCGGTCGGATACTGGTGCGGCTGCGGAGCGATGAGCAGCGAGAACGGGAATATTACATTTCTTAATTCGGAGACTCACGTTGAAAGGAGCGTTCCCGAAACCGAGCCGGTGACGGAGCGCAGAACGGGGAAAAACGTTGCGGAGGAAATGTTAAGTAACAAAGCGCTTGCCGATTTATGCACGCTTGCACAGGAAATTCTCGGAAAAACGCTTAACACGCAGGAAACGGAAACGCTGTTCTGGTTTTACGATTACCTCGGCTTGTCGCCCGAGGTTATCACGATGCTTTTGGAATACTGTGTTTCGAAGGGCAAGCGGAATATGAATTATATAGAAAAGATTGCCGTTTCGTGGCACGAAAACGGCATTACCACAATGAGCGCCGCTGAGCATTACATTTCCGACGAGCAGGAAAAGAAAACATACGTATATGAGCTTAAAAAACTGTTCGGCATAGACGGAAGAAATTTTTCCAAATCCGAGGAGCTGTATTTAAAAACATGGCATGACGATTACGATATGAGCGTGGAAATGATTGCGCTTGCGTACGAATACTGCATTATGAGTACGGGCAAGCTGTCGTTCCCGTATATGAACAAAATAATAGAAAACTGGGCAAAGAAAAACATCACGACAATAGAAACTGCCGAAGCGGATCACGAAAATTTTAAGACGCAGTCGGGTAACTCCGCCGAAAAGGACACAAAGGTTTTTTCGGACAAAGGCTTTGATTATGATGAAATAGAAAAGCTTATGCGTGAAAAGATGCAGTAAAATGCAAAAATTAATATCTGTTCTTACGCTTGTATCGCTTATATCGGGCGTTATCTGTACGGTTCTGTACAGACATTTTTTGTACGGATTGTACCTTACGCTTTCGATAACCTTTTTTACGGTGTTTTATCATTTTATTATGCGCATAACCGTAGCCGTTTTTGTTACGCATTTCGGCAGAAACAAAACGGCAAAGCCGTTTTGCATAGGCAAAGCCGAATCGGCGTTTTATAAAAAAATCAATATGAAAAAGCTGAAAAAATACGCTCCCGCATATAATCCCGATTTGTTCAGTATAAGCATCAATTCGTATGAGGAGCTTATGCGGAATATGGCAAGCGCAAGAGTAACGCATGAGATAATTGCGGTGTTAAGCTTTGTGCCGATATTGTTTTCAAGGGTTTTTGACAGCTTTACGCCGTTTTTTGTAACGTCCGCTGTTTCGGCTTTGTTCGATTTGCAGTTTGTTTTGATACAGAGGTACAATGCGGCAAGATTATCGGGAATAATATATAGGAAGTAAAACAACAAAACACACTCGGAATTTTTTCGGGTGTGTTTTTGGTTTTGCAAAATCACATATTTTCGCTCCGCAGCCGTAAGGCAGGGGCTTGCTCCTGCCGAAACGCATACCGCACAGGACAATATTTCGGGTCGATGTGGGCATCGACCCATACCGATTACATTTACAATAACTACAAACTGCACGCCCAAAATCAGCGCCCCGCACCGTAGGGCAGGGGCTTGCTCCTGCCGAAAAAAATTTTTACCTTTGCGATATGTTAATAAATTTACACCTCCGTCTTAACAAGAGTCCGAAAACGGACTATAATAAAAAACGGGTTCCGTGTCGGACTCAACATTTTATTACGGAGGATTTTACAATGACAACACAAAGGAAAATCCGCAAAAATATATTATTCCCGCTATGATCGGCAATCTTAGCTTTTTTATTCTTACCATCGTGGGCGTAATGTTCGTCGGAAACGGCGTCGGTGCAGATGCCGCATCGGTTCCGATTGTGTGCGGCGCACTTCCGAAATACTGCCTGAATTATGTATTCGCCGCCTCTACCGCAGTCATCGCCGCCTACCTTTTTTCCACAAAACGGACACAGTATGCGATACCTGTTAACGTGTGCAGAAGTATTGTGTTTAACTTTGTCTGCATCAACTTTCTTCCGCTTATCTTCGGTTATGACTTTGTGGGTTTTGTACTATATTTCCGAATTTGATGAGGATCAGACGCAGCAGGACCTCTGCCGTCAAAGTTTTCACGCAAAGCAAACAATCAACACAGCAATATCGGGTCTTGCAAAGAATGGTTTTGTAGAGTTAATTCCCATTCCCGGCACACGAAATCATAAAAAGATACATCTGACACCGAAAGGTCTGGAACTGGTTGAGCGGACAACCCGACATCTGAAAACCGCAGAAGAAAATGCCTACGGCAAACTATCCGAGGAAGAACTTCGTGCTTACCTGGAAACTGCCGGAAAATTAAATGCCTATCTTCGGGAAGAAACTGAAAAATTATAAGAATAATCGGTGCAATCTGCACTCAAAATCCGTTGACATTGCAAATACAGGGTGGTATAATATATTTGCACCTATTTTTAAATAATTTTCATCTAAATAACGGGCAGTAGGAATTTAATTCCATTGCCCGTTATTTTTGCATTATTTGCAAGTCTCGCCGCTCAATTTCTGTATAATATCTTTGTGCCGGTAGTGTCGGCCCCGCCTTCAACAGTAACAGCTATTCTGTTCTCGGTTTCAATCCACACCGTGTAATATGACATTCCCCATTCGGTGTATGCGCTTCCCGTATAACTGCCGTTTGACTGTCTTGTCAGAAAAACATTGTCTGCATAGTAATCGGACTCACTTTGCGAAATCCCAAATACCAACGAACTGCTTGTCGTATTTGAAAGACTTACATTCCACCTGCCGATGTAATAGCCGCCGGGAATAGGCACTCCCCCGCCGATAAATTTTCCGTTAAACACATCATACGGATTGCCCGAAATCAAGTTTACAATTTGCTGCTTTGTGTTATCCAAATAGTTCAATGCAACTGATTGCTGATAATCATCCATTCTGCCCCAATTAAAATCACAAAACCACTGAAATTCATCTTTTGCCTCATAATATAAACCATGATTATAGTATGAAACACCCTTTCTCATACCATCGTCAAACTCTGAAGCGTCCATTGCATAAGCCGAAAGCGAACCGCATAATGCCGACAGAACAGCTAATAAAACCGAAACTTTTTTAATTATATTTTTCATTTCAAATACCTCCTCTGTATCTTTTGTACCGATATAATTCTATACTTTTGCACCTTTTTCAAAAATAAATCCTCCTTTCGGTTCTCCTTAAATTAAAAAGTGCGCAGCCGGAGCTGCGCACAAAAAATGCACAACTCCTCTTGCTGCGACACAAAGCTTTCTCTCATAACACAAGTATGCGAAAATAGAGTATGCATTTTTACCAAAGATAAAAATTACATACCTGTGTTACAGAATAATATTAAACTTTGTGTCGCAACTATAGTATACCATATTAATAAATAAATTTCAAGAAAAATATAATTTTCTAATTGTTTTTGAATTAAATTACTTTTGATTTTAAGAGCAATGCTCTCATCGACACTTACAAATATTCTATTATAAAATATTTGTATATATTTAAGGAACAGTGAATAGTGAATATAAATAGGCAATAAGTAAAAATCCGCACGCTTTTGCGTACGGATTTTTGGAAGAACCGAATGGTTTAGATGACAAGTTTCAAGTGATATTCCAACTTCGTTGGAGTGCTATTTTTGATAAATCAAAAGTGTTATTGAAACCTTTGGTTTCAGTGATATTATATTTGTTCCTTAAACTCGCCGTAGGCGAATATCACTGCCCGAAGGGCAATATTACTTACGAAGTAAATATCACTTGTGCCGCAAGGAACAAATATAACTGAAAAAAGACATCCGAAGATGTCTTTTTTCATGGAAAAGCCGAACGTTTTAGATGCAATATTTTCTAGCGATATACTCGCTTTGCAATTAAATTGACCACAACACAAATTATTATAGTTAAAACTACATCCATTAATGTGTTTCCGACAATAATATCAACATTCATCAGCATTCTGTAAATAATAAATCCTGCAAGCCAAACAATCAAATTTTTAATATTGAACACACTTGCTTCCTTGTTTTGTTTCAGGATAAAAAAGTCGGCAATTTGAATTGCTATCATAGGAGCAAACACTGAGCCTATGAAGTATAAAAAATCTGTAATGTCTGTAAGAGGTAAGAATATCGCTCCAACTGTTCCAATAACAGTTACTACAACCGCAATCCACTTAGCATTGACTTTTTTAGTAATAGTTTCACTTGAAACTCCTGCAGAATATGCATCAAGAAAAGTTGTTGTAACCGTTGAAAACACAATAATTAAAAGACCCGCTATACCAAGACCAGCCTTTACCATAATTTGTGCAATATCGGATTCTGCTGTAAATATAGCTGCCCCCATACCAATCACATACATCCAGCAACTAACGATGCCGTATGTAATTGCACTAACAGCGGTAGCCTTTACAGGTTTCTTTGCCTCTCTTGTGTAGTCGCTAATGAGCGGCAACCATGAAAGAGGCATCGCAACAGATAGCTCTACTGCAGCACCGAAGGTCATGCCTTCTCCGGCAATATTTTGCATTGAGCCTTTTCCAAAGATAACAAAGCTAAGGATAATTGTCAGAACAAATAGTGCAGTCATTGCAACAGTATTTACTCTGCCAAGATTTTTAATGCCTATCATAATCCACAGAACAATTAAAGCACCGATAACAATACACCAAACCCAATTGCCAATATCAAATATACCATTTACCGCAAGTGCTCCGTCATAAATCATAATTGCTGTCCAACCAACAAGCTGTATGATATTTAATACAGAGAAAAGTAAAGCGCCCTTACTTCCGAAACTCATCTTGGCCGTTTCCATTGAGCTTTTGCGAACCATGCCTCCAATAAGTCCGGCTAAGAAAAGCATTACACAACCAATTATATGACCTATAATTATGGCAAGCAAGCCCTTATTAAAGCCGAGTGGCGCAAAATATGTTCCTGTCAGAATTTCCGCAATAGAAACTGCAGCACCAAACCAAATTAGTCCGTTTTCAAATACCGATGTTCGTTTTTCCATCTTATTCAGCCTCCTTTGCATATTCGCCTTGCAAATCAAAGTTGTGTTGCATTGGACCTGATCCTTTTCCTAAGTCAAGCATTGCAGAAAGCGCACCTGAAACATATTCTTTTGCTCTTTGTACAGATATGGTAAGGTCAAATCCTTTTGCAAGGTTTGATGCTATAGCACTTGATAATGTACATCCCGTACCATGTGTATTAGGGTTATTTATTCGTTTGCCCCCAAACCAATGGTATTCTCCGTTTGTATAAAGGATGTCATTTGCATCATTGATGCTATGTCCACCTTTTAAGAGAACGGCGCAACCGTGTGTGTCCCCAATATCTTTCGCTGCCTTTTGCATATCCTCTTTATTTCCAATAGAAAGCCCCGATAAGACTTCTGCTTCAGGAATGTTTGGCGTAACAAGTGTTACAATCGGCAGAAGCTTATCGATCAGTGTCTTAACTGCATCTGTTTTCATAAGAGATGAGCCGCTTGTTGCTACCATAACAGGATCTACAACAATGTTTTTCGCCTTATGAAATTTCAGTCTGTCTGCAATGACACAGATTAGTTCACTTGAAGATACCATGCCGATTTTGACGCTATCGGGAAAGATGTCCTCAAATACCGCGTCAATTTGTTGTTTCAAAAATTCAGGTGTTGTCTCCTTAATTGCTCTCACGCCGGTTGTGTTTTGTGCTGTCAGTGCGGTAACTGCACTCATGGCATAAACACCATTCATCGTCATTGTTTTAATATCTGCCCCGATACCGGCGCCTCCACTGCAGTCACTTCCTGCAATGGTCAATGCTGTTTTCATTTTCATAGTTCATTCTCCTTTCATTTTTCAGCATCGTTTTGTATAGCGACATAAGGTGGTGCCCCCAATCTGCCGCTTATTTTTATTTGTTTATGCTGTTCCAAAACTTTTCAAAATCTGAATAGTCCTCAATATAACAATCTGCTATTCTTTTAAGTTCCTCTTGGTTTTCTTCATGAACATCAAAAACGCCAACAGTCACAAACCCATCTGCCTTTGCTGTTTTCAAAGCATGCAGGGCATCTTCAAATACAACAGTTTTGCTTTTAGCAGTTTCAAGATGCTTTTGTGCCTCACGGTATATGTGAGGCTCTTCTTTACTTCGACCTACTTCGCTACATACAAATATTGCAGAAAAATAATCCCTTGCTTCGAGCCTGTCGAGTGCAGCCTCTACCAAAGGTTTATCTGTAACTGTTGCAATGCACATTTTTATGCCCTTTGCTTTGAGTTGTTCTAAAAACACTTTAACACCAGATTTTAGCGGCACAGTTTCAGCATAATATCTTTCCACCATTTTGTTTATGCCGTCTATAATCTCATCTACAGACAAAGTAACGCCATAATTCTCTCTGTAATATTGAGCAGCCTGTTCCAAGGTGAAAGTTTTAAAAGTTTCTTTCAGGTTCTCCTTGGGCTCTTTTCCAAGAGAACGGAGATAATCTTCGCCGATTGTGTCCCATATAATCATCGAGTCAAGAATAGTGCCATCCAAGTCAAATATTGCACCTTTAATCATTACATACCACCTGATTTGCTAGCTTTTTTAATTCTGCTGTAGCTTTTCCAATATTGTCTGCGGCAAAAATGGCACTGATAACAGCAACACCGCATATTCCGCTTCCTGTCAGTTCTAAAATATTACTTATTCCAATGCCGCCGATAGCAACAACGGGAATACTTACAGCCTCGCATATTGCCTTAAGTGTATCAATACTTACATCGTCTGCATCCGCCTTTGAGCCTGTACTGAATACAGCACCTACACCCAAATAATCTGCTCCCATTTTTTCAGCAATAACGGCTTGCTCCACCGTCTGTGCAGAGACACCGAGAATTTTATCTTCTCCAATAACAGACCGCACATAACCTGCTTCCATATCTTTTTGACCTATATGTATTCCATCTGCATTTGCCTTTACAGCAATATCCACATTGTCATTAATAACAAACGGCACATTGTATTTTTTGCAAAGCTCTTTAATTCCAAAGGCTTCTTTGAGAAATGTTTCCTCGTCTAATTCCTTTTCACGAAGTTGAATAAAAGTTGCCCCGCCTTTAAGTGCTTCCTCCACCTGTTCGTAAAGAGTCATATTCCCAAGCCAAGTACGGTCGGTGACAGCATATAAAACTAAATCTTTTTTATCGCACTTCATATTTTGCTCCTTTGTCCAAAGTCTCTGCATCCATATTACAAATAGCATCTATAATATGGTTCCGCAAGGTAGAATTCCCTTCTCCGGGCTTTAGGTTTGAATAACCAATTTCGCCTGCAAGTCCCATCACACAAACTGCTGCTGCAACCGCTTTTGTTTTATCGTCAGAATTTGCCACAGCATAAGCAGTTGCAATCCCCGAAAGCTGACATCCTGTACCTGTAATCTTGCTCATTTCCGGTCTGCCATTACGAATGACATAGCATTTTTCACTATCTGCAACAAGGTCAATAGCTCCTGTAATTGCTATAACAGCTTTTGTTCTTTGGGAAAAGCTCTTTGCGAAAGCTATCATGTCCTCAAGATTATCTTCTGTTACTGTGTCGGCAGCATCCGCATCTACACCTTTTGTTGTTCCACATCCAAGTGCTAATGTCTTGATTTCTGAAACATTTCCACGAATAACATCGAATTTAATGGTGTTCATAAGTTTGATTGCCGTGTCTGTGCGGAGTTTGCTTGCGCCTGCTCCCACAGGATCAAGCAAAACTATATGGCCGAGTTCATTAGCTTTTGCCCCTGCAATAAACATGGACTCAATACTTCTTTGATTGAGAGTACCAATGTTGATATTAAGTCCACCGCAGATTGATGTAATATCTGCTACATCCTCCGGCTCATCCGACATAATCGGGCTGCCACCGCAAGCAAGTAACACATTTGCCACATCGTTAACGGTTACATAGTTTGTGATACTATGCACAAGCGGTGTTTTTTTCCTCACATTTTCAAGACAGTTTCCTAACATTTTTTACCTCTTTCTGCCGTAATCATCGGCTGTTTATTAACTTAATAACAAACCTTGCCAAACAAAAAAGGAAGCTACCGATTTGGTAACTTCCTAAAAGTTCTTTGTTCCTCCTAACACTATGTATCAGGCATCCCTACGTTGGCATTATCCAAATCAGGTTCTCGGTCGAAGGTCGCACCTTCCTCTCAGCCTGTAATACAAGCTCCCGTTTATTAAGTTTAAAAGTATTATATCACTTTTTAAAACACATATCAATAGTTTGAGATAAATTATTTTTTAATATTATATGAAAAACCGAATAATCCAGATTGTCATCTAAATCATTCGGTTTCTATGGTGGGCCATCAGGGACTCGAACCCCAGACCGTCCGGTTATGAGCCGGATGCTCTAACCAACTGAGCTAATGGCCCGTATATATCAAACAGCCTTTCGCTTGAAAGGCTGTTCAATTTTTTGGTGACCCGTGCGAGAATCGAACTCGCGTTACAGCCGTGAAAGGGCCGTGTCTTAACCTCTTGACCAACGGGCCGCAAAGAGCATTATCCCAATCTTACGGTTGGGATAATGTTCCGGCAACTTTCTACTCTCCCGGGCAGTCGCCCACCAAGTACCATCGACGTTAAGGAGCTTAACTTCCGTGTTCGGTATGGGAACGGGTGGTTCCTCCTTGCTATCGTCACCGGATTCTCTCTT